>SCPP01001554.1_pt1:3365000-3791000 | contig 3791000 bp, 3123 predicted proteins | sample 6106811 | NCBI WGS metagenome assembly SCPP01 (sample SAMN10720449, study PRJNA508395) | human gut metagenome | isolation source: Participant 2 stool, 15 month | host: Homo sapiens | collected 2018 | reverse complement strand
TGATTACTTATATTATTAATACTTTAATTCACAAATGACGGGACGCACCAAAAGATACGAAATCATGTGCAAAGTTACAAAAAAAATAGGAGAAATGCAAATCCCCTTATTTAAAACATTTTAATAGATAGTCTTTAAATTACTGAATACCAAATACTTGCCTAAAATACATATATAGCAGACTGAAATTCAGTGAAACAATAATGTAACGTCCCCGAAACGGCTAACAAACAAACAGTTTGCGAGTCATTTCGGGGCGTGAAACATACCGAATCTTATTTAGACTAAATTTATTTAGCTCGGACTCTTTTTACTTGTCTTTTCTGCCGAAAACAGAGAAATGGACATAGCGTTTCGGATGTGCCTTCAAGTCGATAACCAAGGAGTCGGCATGACCCATGGTTGACGTCAGATTGTCGTACAGCTTGGTATCGTTCATCAGCAATCCGAGGCTGCCCTGGTTGCTGTTCAGCTTCTCTGTAAACTGATGAGCACTCTCCAAAGTCTGGTTCACCTTGTTCAAAGTGCCCTGCACATCAAGACTGGCCAGATTAGCTGTGAGGCGGTTGGTATTATCCAGCACGCCATTTGCCTTTCCTATCATACCCGGAACCTGCTTGTTGAGTCCTGCCATCAGCGTATTCAGTTCACGTGTAGAAACGGTGAGGTTGCTTGTGATGGTTTCCACATTATGCAGCGATGCAGCCAGAGCCGGGTCAGCCAGCAGCGCATTCACGCTGGTAAGGATAGAATCCAACTTAGGCAACATCTTTTCCACTACCGGAACCAGGCTGGCAGCCTTATCCATCATGCCTCCGTTTACAGCACCCGGAATGATACCACCCGGTTCTACTCTTTCGCGCGGATTGTTTGCCAGAAGCAGATTCACCTGCAGGTTACCCATCAGGTCTTTTACTATTTCGGCTTTACTGCCCTGCGGGATTCTCAAATCCTTGATAATATCCACCTTTACTTTGATAGGACCATTCTCCTTGTAATCATATTCCAAACCATCCACGGTACCTACCTTATAACCATCCGCATAAATAGGCGTAGAGGCACCCAGTCCCTGGATGTCATCAAACGTTATAAAATAGGTATTGTTGGTAGAGAACAGATTCATGCCTTTCAGAAAATTGATTCCGAAATACATAATCAAAATACCGACAATAGCTACAAGAGCTATCTTGATTTCTTTTGTTAGCTTCATATTTATCTCTTTATATATTCGTGCTTATATCTTATCCTTACTCAGGTCAATCAGCGGTTTCTGTTCTGTTTGAACTCACGTATAGCCTGATTCACATCATATTTCTTTCCATTCTTGAAAGCTATGATGAAAGCTTCCGGGAACTTCTCGGCAAGCGTCTTGCGCAAGCGGAAAATCTCATTATAGTTGGTAGAGGCTCCCATCGTATATTTCACCATATTGCCTTCCTGATAACTGTCATAACCGGTTTCGCCCTTAAAATGGGCATCGCCCTTGCGGAGCATGCGGTTGCTGACAAATATCTGAAGCTTGAAGACAGGCGCATCGGCTACATGGGCTTTCTGCTGTGCCGGCTTGTTCTGAGCTACAGTTCTGTTCTGCTGGTTCTGTCTGTTCTGCTGCGTCTGTCTGTTCTGCTGAGCCGGCTTATCCTGCTGGTTCTGTCTTCTGTTCTGCTGAACCGTTTTAGCCTTTGTTGCTCTGGTTTCCACATGCTTCACCATTCTTCTCGGCGCAGTATCCGCCTCCTCAGCACGGCGCTCGTCCTTCTCCTGCTTCGTATCAGAAACTATCTTGGCAACCGGCACCGATTCTGTATCCGCAGCTCGATAAGGAACCGAGATGGATTTATCGTATTTATTGCGATATTGCGCAAAACCTTCGTAGATGCCTCGGGCGATATCATCCACCCTGCTGGCATCGTTGAGCAGTCTTTCTTCATCGGCAGTAGTGATGAAACCGAGCTCTATCAGACAGCTAGGCATCGAGGTTTCTCTGAGAACCAGGAATCCTGCCTGATGCACACCCTTATCCGGACGGTTGGCACCGGAACATACCTTTCGCTGGATATTGCGCGCCAGTTCTACGCTTCTCTCCATATTCTTACCCTGTATAAACTCGAAGATGATGTAACTCTCAGAAGATCGCGGGTTGAAACCCTGATAGGTCTGCTGATAGCCCTTCTCCATCGAGATAACAGAGTTCTCTCGCATAGCCACATCGAGATTATCCTTGGCTCGGTGCATACCGAGCGTATAGGTTTCAAAACCGCGGGCTATCTTACCGGCTGGCAGCGCATTGGTATGTACCGAGATAAACAGGTCGGCATTGGCGCGGTTAGCAATGTTGGCACGCTCTTTCAGAGGAATAAAGACATCCGTCTTGCGGGTATAGATGACTCTCACATCCGGCATATTGCGCTCAACATATTTGCCAAACTGCAATGCCACAGAGAGATTGATATTCTTTTCTTTGGAAATAGCACCAAGTGCACCCGCATCATGACCGCCATGACCTGGGTCGATAACGAGCGTGAAACGGCGGTTGGCGCCTGTCGCTGTCAGCACCAACATACACAATAGGGTCAATATGAATGTTATTTTCTTCAACATATCTTTCTGATGATTTTGCAAAATTACTACTTTTGTATCAGAAAACCTAAATCTACTATAAAGTTTTATCATTTGTTAATACAACTTCTACCCCTGCGCCGTCACAATCTGCTCCAAAAGGAGGATTAACTTTGGTTATGGCGAGTTGTATTTTCTGGATAGTCGGATATTCTGCAAAGAGTCGCTTTCCTATTCTTCCGGCTACATGTTCCAGCAGTTTGCTAGGTATCTCCATCTCCTGTTTCACGAGTTCATAGAGTTCTGCATAGTTGAGGGTTCCAGCCAGTTCATCGGTTTCCATGGCTCTGGAGAAATCATAGCTCACATCCAGATTCACCACATAATCGTTGCCCACCTGGGTTTCCTGTGGCAGAACGCCGTGATATGCATGGAAACGGACATTCTTCAAGTATATCTTACTACGGAAAAGCATAGTTTATATCAGTTTCTATCTTGGGGATTAGGATTCGGAATCGCTATCATCGTAAAGTTTCATCAGGCTACCATCCTTCAGATATCTCTTCAGGGCTGTTACAACACCTTTCTTCCAGGTATTGATGTTATCTGAAGTAAGCTGGAGCTGATAAACGAGTTTGATGACATGTTCTATAGGCATACGGTAGCGCAGCACACCGGAAATCAGTTTGGCATAGTTCCAGTATTCAGGATTAAACTTCTCGCTCAATCCCTCAACCGTAATCTTATATCCTCGCTTGTTCACAAACTGGAAGTCGTATCGCTTCAATCCTCCATCCAGAATGGTCTTCACAATCTTGCCTTTGCTTACAGATTTAGGCAGCATGATACCCTCGTCCTCATCCTGCAAACCCGTGAAGATTTCGTATGGATGACCGTCGAGCAGTCCTACCAGAGCCACCCATTTCTCCTTATTATTCTGGAATCGCACCACATCGCATTCCAGTTCTCGAGGTCGCACCTCCATCACTTCAGGAGAGAAAACAGGAAGATGAGTTTCCTCTGAAACAACATTGGCTATCTGATCATAGAGTTTATTCCAATCAGACTGTTCTACATGATAATTCTGATGAAGTGTTGCCAGATTAGCATTCAATTCATCTATAAGAGCCTTGGAAGCCTCTTCAAAAGTCATATTTTCAGTATATTTCATATCAAACGTTTCATATTTAGGTGCAAAATTAAACTTTTATTTCTAAAATCTGAAACGTTTTGCCATATATTTCACTAAAAAAGCGAAAGAAAGACAACTTTTTGGGAAACTTTCACTAACTTTGCAGCAAAATAGGGTTCTGAAATGGAACAGAACTCCTATATATATAATAAGGTATAATGATAAAATAAAAAAGATATGGAATCGATTAAGAACAGAACAAGCATCAGAAAATATGCAGAGAAGGAAGTATCTGAAGAACTCCTGAACCGCCTTTTGGAAGAGGCTGAGCGCACCCCGACAATGGGAAACCTGCAGCTTTACAGCGTTGTGGTAACAAGAAGTGAAGAAGGAAAGAAGGCACTGGCGCCAGCCCACTTCAACCAGCCGATGGTAACAGAAGCCCCGGTCGTCCTCACCATCTGTGCCGATTATCGCCGCACAACCCTCTGGGCAGAGAACCGCAAGGGAACCCCGGGCTATGACAACATTCTCTCTTTTATGAATGCAGCTACCGATGCCCTTCTCTTCACCCAGACCTTCACGAACCTGGCAGAAGAAGCCGGTTTAGGTACTTGCTTCCTAGGAACTACGGTTTATATGCCAAAGATGATCATCGACACCCTGAAGCTCCCTAAGCTCGTAATGCCAGTAGCCACATTGACCATCGGCTGGCCGGCAGAACATCCAGCCCTGAGCGACCGTCTCCCTCTGCGCAGCATCATCCACCACGAGCATTTCGAAGATTACACCCCAGAGAAGATTGACGACTTCTATGCAGAGAAGGAAGCTCTGGAAGAGAACAAGGAGTTCGTTCGCATCAACAACGTAGAGACCCTAGCCCAGGTTTTCACCGACATCCGATACACAAAGAAGGATTGCGAGGCGATGAGCCAAGGTTTCCTCGAAGCCCTCAAGCAGCAAGGATTTATTTAAAAGTAAAAAGGTAAAAAGGGCACCTCGCTGGTTAACATTCCGCTAGGCTTTTTTACCTTTTTACCTTTTTACTTTTTTACCTTTTCATTATTCTACAACGATTGGCTTGTACTTAGGAACCAATGCCTTCATGATGCACCAGCCTACGAGGTAAGCAACACTACAGATGCAGAATACAATCATGTAGGCACCTGGCTTGCCATCGAAGCCCATGAAGCTGAAGGCTGAACCCTGACCATCTGCATAGGTGAAGAGCATACCGGAACCCTTGTTAATCAGGAAGGAACCGATACCACCTGCCATCGCACCTATACCGGTGATAGTAGCTACAGTTGACTTAGGGAACATATCACCGATGGTAGAATAGAGGTTAGCTGACCATGCCTGATGACCTGCACCGAGCAAACCGATGATGATAGCTGGCCACCATGCACTGTACTCACCCATAGGCTGGGCTATCAGACCGAGCAATGGGAAGCAAGCGAAAATCAACATCGCACGCATTCTACCGATATATGGATTCATACCCTTCTTGTCAACAAAGTAGGTTGGCAAGTAACCACCACCAATACTCAATACGGTTACAATAGCATAGAGAGTGAAGATGAGGGCGATACCCATACCTGAATCTGAAGAATAACCATACTGGTCAGAGAAGTAAGCTGGTGCCCAGAAGAGGAAGAACCACCAAACACCATCAGTCATCAACTTACCTACGATGAATGACCAGGTCTGACGGTAGCTGAAGCACTTCAGAAAGCCGATAGTTTTCTCCTCAGCGGCAGTTTCTGTCTCTTTCCCAGCCTCAATCTTTTCGAGGTCCTCATCCTGTTCAATATAAGTAAGTTCAACCTTGTTTACATGCTTGCTCTTAGATGGTTTGTCATAGAGCCATACCCAGAGGCCCATCCATACATAACCGAGCACACCGATGATGATGAATGCCCACTCCCAGCCCAGGCTGCGAGCCAACAATGGAATGGTAGCTGGAGCTGCCAAAGCGCCTACTGAAGCACCACTGTTGAAGATAGCGGTAGAGAAAGCACGGTCTTTCTTAGGGAAATACTCTGCTGTTACCTTGATGGCTGCAGGGAAGTTACCTGCCTCACCCACAGCAAGAATCAAGCGGCAAGAGAGGAACAGCCATACACTGATTGTAGCAATCGCTACAGCTGCATCACTACCAGCCTGTACCATGCGGAGCGCCTCGATAGAATCATAACCTTCCATCTGCATAGCTATCCAACCGCAACCGGCGTGCATCACAGCACCTGTTGACCATACGAAGATGGCGATGAGATAACCTTTCTTGGTGCCCATCCAGTCAACAAACTTACCTGCGAAGAGGTTGGCGATGGCATAGAAGATTGAGAAAAGACCGGTGATGGTACCATAGTGATCATCTGTCCAGTGGAATTCTGGAGCAATAAAGTCTTTCCATGTTAAAGAGAGAACCTGACGGTCCATGTAATTGACTGTGGTTGCGATGAAGAGCAGCGCACAGATTACCCAACGGAAGTTGGACATTTTGCTTGTTGTAATAGGACTCATTTTGCAAAAAGTTTTTAAGCGTTATACTTATTTTTATTTTAGATTACTATTTAGACGGCAAAGCCTGGCTCATATTAATCATAAACCAGGTTGCCATATCATGTATCTTATTATTCCAATGTAGGAATCTTCACTACCTGCATATCGTTGTAGATCAGATTCTCACCTGCCATACCCCAGATAAAGGTATAGTTGCTGGTACCTGCTGCACAGTGGATAGACCACTCTGGAGAAATCACAGCCTGCTCGTTGTTCAACCAGATAGGACGTGTCTCCTGTGGCTCACCCATTACGTGGAGAATCTTCTGACCCTCTGGTACATTATAATAGAGGTAAGTCTCCATACGGCGGAGGTGAGTATGAGCTGGCATGGTGTTCCATACAGAACCCTCCTTCAACTCAGTAACACCCATCTGCAACTGGCAGGTACGAACACCGGCTACACCGTCGATAATCAACTGGTGGATTACACGGTCGTTGCTCTCCTTCAGGCTACCAGCCTTGATGTTGTTGGCATCCTTCAGGGTAATCTTCTTGGTAGGATATGTCTGATGAGCACAAGCGCTGTTCATATAGAACTTAGCTGGCTTAGCTGCATCCTTGCTGCTTACCTCGATGTTCTTGGCACCACGACCTACATAGAGAGCCTCCTGGAAACCGAGCGTATACTTCTTGCCGTCAACGGTAACAGTACCCTCGCCACCGATGTTGATGATACCCAACTCGCGGTTGTCGAGCAGATTCTTCTCATCGTTTGGCTTGTCTGTATAGAGAGGAGCGATAGAAGTCAGCTTCAGAGGAGCGGTTGTTGGCTCAGCACCACCAATGAGGAAGCGGTCGAACATGGTGTATGTCCAGTTTACCTCGCCTGGAGCAAACACCTTCTCGATAGCGAATTCACTGCGAAGGCGGTCTGTTGTATAGTGCTTTGCATCCATCGGATTGCTTGCATAACGAACGTTGTAGTTAGTGTAGGCATTTTCTGCCTTCACTTCATAACCACATTTTCCACACTGACCAAAAGCCTGACTTGCTGTTAATACCATTGCTGCTAATATTAATGTTAATTTCTTCATAATTATCTTGTTTTATTTTTTACCTTTTTACTTTTTTTCTTCCTTCACGATGCGCTGACGGTTGATAACCATCATGGCTACCGTGATGACTGCGAGAACACCCATACCTACGTATGAAAGCTTCACACCGCGATAGATAACCCATCCGAAGAGAGAGGATGCGAAATCGAGTGCACCGCCTGAGAATCCGTCAGGGATATGAGCGGCATTATCGCCTGTTGCTGCATAAACCTGGTTGGCTGCCAGCGTAAAGTCTGGTGCCATATCGGTAACGAAATAGAGACCGATGACGAGGGTTACCAGGCCGATGATAAGCGTCTTCACCACATTACCTCTTGTAAACGGCAGAATCATTGGGAAGAGGTAGAACATACCTGCCAACGAAGCCAAAGGCAAGAATTGGTTGCCTGGCAGGAAGACTGCGATAGCCAGGATAACCGGAATCAGAATCACAGATGCTACCAGAGTAGTAGGATGGCCGATTACCAGGGCAGGACTCATACCGATATGAACCTTCTTGCCGTTAAACTTGGTCTTCACCAACTCCTGTGTCTTCTCTGAGATAGGCTTCAAACCGTCGATAAACAGGGCTGTAATACGAGGAATCAGCTCCATCACGGCTCCCATCGTTACACCCAGGAAGAGAATCTTCTTGATATCGAGCTGGGCTGCCCAACCTATCAGGGCTCCTACGATAACACCGAGTACCAGTGGCTCGCCGAGCACACCAAACTTCTTCTTCAGTCCCTCTGCATCGATATCGAGCTTAGAGAAGCCCGGAATCATATCGAAGAGTTTATTGAAAACGATTGCGAATGGCATGAAACTCTGGCAGAATGGCTGCGGAATAGAGATACCATCCAAATCGTAATATTTCTGGAATCTGTCGGCTGTCAGGTCTGCACAGACCAAGGTATTGATGTAGCAGACGATGGCTGCGAAATAGCCCCAGAGCAAACTCTGACCCATCACGAAGTAAGCCACTGCACCGATAAAGGCGAAGTGCCAGTAGTTCCAGAGGTCGATATTCACTGTACGTGTTGTCTTGGTAATCAACATCAGGAAGTTGACACCCAGACAGATTGGGATAATCAATGCGCCCACTGCTGTATTGTAAGCTACAGCTGCAGCTGCTGGCCATCCCATGTCAAAAACGTTTAACTGTAAGTGGTAGATGTCTGAAATAGCCTTCAATGGGTCGTTGAAGTTGGTAGTCAGCAATGCTGTTACCACGCCCAAGCCTACGAAACCCACGCCTACGAAGAGTCCCGACTTCAGAGCCTTTCCGAATTTCATGCCAATACACAGACCGATGACCGTGAAGATGATAGGCATCATCACGCTCGCACCGAGACTGATAATATAGCTAAATACTTGTTCCATTTTAATTTGTAGTATTGTTTAATTGTTAGAAAATACACGACAAAGAGCACCCTCTTTTGTCTTTTATGATTTGTTGTGTGCAAAGATACACTTTTTCTTCAATTACAATACGTTTTGATGGAAAAATTACGCAAAAATCCCATCAGAACATTTCTGATAGGATTTCTCTATTTTATACGTTTTAAATGATTTTTACCGAATCGGTCTTCATTCTTCCCTCTTCATTCTTCCCTCTTCACTTCCTAGTCCTGGAAGTAAACTCTCTTCACACGGTTGCTGATGGTGGTCAGCACCTCGTAAGGGATGGTCTCGAGGATGTCGCTCAGTGTCTGGACAGGCAGATGCTCGCCGAAGATTTCTACCGAATCTCCTTCCTTGCAAGGGATGTCGGTCACGTCTATCATAGCCACATCCATACAGATGTTGCCCACATATTCTGCCTTCTGGCCGTTCACCAGACAGTAGGCATGACGGTTGCCCAGACGGCGGTTCAGTCCGTCAGCATATCCGATAGGGATGGCTGCGATGACGCTGTCTCTGTCGAGAATCGTCTTGCGGCTGTAGCCCACACTGTCACCTGCCTTCACGTTGTGCATCTGCAGAATGGTTGTCTTCAGGGTGCTCACGCAGTTGATGGTCTTGTTGTTGCGCGAATTGATGCCGTAGAGTCCGAGTCCCAGACGGCACATATCCAGCTGGCGCTCCGGGAAGTGCTCGATACCTGCCGAATTGCAGATATGGCGCAATATCTTATGGTCGAAGGCTGCCTGCAACTGCTTGCTGCCCTTGTCGAAGAGTTCAAACTGATGAGCTGAGAAATCATCGAAGCTGTCGTCATCGCTGCCCACGAAGTGAGAGAACACAGAACGTGGGATGATGGCATTCTGGTGCTTCAGCTTGCCGATGAGTTCCTCCATATCGTTCTCAGGGTCGAAGCCCATGCGGTGCATCTTAGGTATCCAGCTTGATATGGACAGGGAAACTTACTCCCTCTTTCTCAGCTGCCTTGATGAGCGCATCGAGCAGACGGAAAGAGTAAACCTCAGGCTCCAGGTCGTAATCGAACATAGTCTTGAAGGCGGTCATCTCCGGATTCATGATCATGATGTTGCTGGTGATGCCGTTCTTGCGCAGCGTAACGCCCTCATCGGCTACAGCCACAGCCAGATAGTCTACACGATGGTCCTGCAGGGTCTTGGCTATCTCTACGGCACCAGCACCGTAGCCGTCTGCCTTGATCATGCATACCAGCTTGGTTTCCGGCTTCATAAACGCACGGTAGTAGTTCAGATTGGCTACCACGGCATTCAGATTCACCTCCAGCGTAGTCTCGTGTACCTTCTGTACCAGCAGTTCGGTGAGCTGGTCGAAGCCAAACTGACGGGCGCCCTTCAGCAGAATCACCTCATCGCGCAGGGAAGCAAACACCTCGCTGGCGATGAATTCCTCTACATTCGGGAAGAAGAACTTCTCTGAAATCTGAATCACGTCGTGCTGCTTGCAGAGCTCAGGACCGATACCGATGAACTTTACCACGCCACGTTTACGGGCTAAATCGCTCACCTCTTTATATAATACCTCCGGTGCCTGACCGCTCTGGTAAATGTCGCTCAATATCAGTGTATGGCGACGACCGCGATGGTCAGGACGGCGGTTCATGAAGTCGAGAGCGATATCAAGCGAATTGATATCACTGTTGTAGCTGTCGTTGATCAGCGTACATCCGTGCTGTCCTACCTTCACCTCCAGTCTCATTGCCACAGGTTCGAGCTGTGCCATGCGCTTGTCGATATCTTCAGCCGAAAGACCGAGTTTCGATGCCACGACGGCAGAGATGATGGCATTCTGTACAGATGCATCGTCGATGAACGGGATAGAGAAACTGTCTTCCACACCTTTGTATATATAGGTAATCACGCTCACGCTCTGCTGCTTCTCAATGTTCTTTACATAGAAAGGAGCCTCCGCATTCTTGAGCGACCAGAAGAGTTTCTCGCCCTTATAGTCGGGATATTCGGCTATCACCTTACTGATAACCTCGTCATCGCCATCATAGATTACGGTCTCTGCATCATGGAAGAGGATGAGTTTCTCCCGGCATTTCTCCTCCATGGAAGAGAGTTCTCCTGATGGGCAGCACCCAGATTGGTCAGTACGGCGATGGTTGGCTGGATGATGTCACGCAGGGCAAGCATTTCGCCAGGCATACTGATACCTGCCTCGAAAACGCCCACCTGGGTCTGCTCGTTCATCAGCCATACCGACAATGGCACACCTATCTGAGAGTTGTAACTGCGCGGACTGCGGGTAACAAACATGCTTGGCGAGAGCAGCTGGTAGAGCCACTCCTTGACCATGGTCTTGCCGTTTGAACCCGTGATGCCTACGATAGGGATATTAAACTCGTCACGGTGGCGCTCAGCCAGACGCTGGAGAGCCTCGAGCGTATTTACTACCTTCAGGAAGTTGGCTCCCGGATAATCAGAAGCATAGCCCTTAGGCACATTCGTTACAACAAAGTTTTTCACACCTCTGCGATACAGCTCAGGGATGTAGTTATGACCATCATTACGTTCCGACTTGAGCGCAAAGAACAGAGTTTCCTCTGGGAAACAAAGTGAACGACTATCGGTCAGGATAAAACCGATGTTGGTATCATTGTCTCCATAGCGACGCGCACCTATCAGTGTGGTTACCTTTTCAATAGTATATGTCATTGTCTTGTTATTTAAATATTCTTTATTTTATAAGAGATGATATTTCTCCATTTTATAAGAGATGATATTTCTCCTCAAATTGTCTTTTCTTCTCTTCCGTCCTGGCGATGAACTTCTGGTGTTCCTCGCTCTCGGGATGGAAGGGCTTGTGGCCGAGTGCTTCGCGGATAGGCCTCCAGTCTTCCAGAAACTGCTCTGCTGCCTTGCCGAAGTAAGTTGCCCGGAACCGCTCCCAGATATATTCCACAGCCTGTTCGCTCGGGTGCAGCATGTCTTCCTTGTAGAAGCGGTAGTCACGAAGTTCATCGTTCATGATCTCGTAAGCCGGAAAATAGCTCACCACTCGGGATTCTCCTTCACCAGCTTATCGGCTGCCAGCAGGAGCGTAGCCTTCGAAAGCTGACTCCGTGATAGCCGTATTTCGCATAGCGGATAGGACTTACCGTGATGATTACCTTCAGAGTGCCTTCACTGCTACCGGATGCTGCGGTCTGCGATTTCAGCAGATTGATAGCCTTCTGCAGATAGCCACATTCGTCCACGCTCAGTTCCCGCTCTTCGAAGAGGCGCTGCGGGCGCTTCTGGCAGTTGTCCACTATCTCGCCCGTCTCCTTCAGGATATACACATGGTTGGTACCCAGCGTAAAGACAGCCACACGGGGACGCACCTCGGAACATTTCTCTACCGTATGGAGAATGCTTGCCGGATTATACATCACCCCGAAGGGATTCACCGTAGCCCGGAAGCGGTTCTCCACAAACCGCCGCCCCAGATTGTCGGCAAAGCAACTGCCCACAAAGAGCATCCGCTCTGCCGCCCCTATCTCGAAGTCGGCCTTCGGAATATCTATTTCTGTTCTAAATCGCATCATCAGAATTTGCAATCAGTCTATCAGTCTAAGGATTTGCAATCCCCGCTATTCCTTCTTGCGCTTTCACCTCAACCACTACACCTATTATAATAAGGAGAGCCAGAACGCCATAACCGATGTAAGCCACCGTCTCGGTATTCTTGAGCGACTGAGGATGGAAATCGAGAACTACTTTGTGGTTACCAGCTTTCACGTTCAGCGCACGCAGAATATAGTTCACTCTGCCCAGCTCAGCCGGCTGTCCATCAACCGTAGCCGTCCAGTCCGGATAGTAAATCTCAGAGAATACGATCACGCCGCCCTTGCTCGACTTCACCTCGTAAGTCAGGTTGTTCGGCTTATACTGCGTCATCTTCACCACCGAAGTATCATCCTGCTTCACGCTCTGCGCCAGCTGTTCCTTGAATTTGGCATCAGCCACAGCCACGTGTCGGAGGTTCACCTTGCCCACGCCATCAATTTCCTCGTTGGCATTGTTCACATACTTCACCTCGTCTACGAACCATGCATTGCCGTAGGCATACGGATTCAGAACCGGAACGGTCTGTCCGCCCTGCAGCGGCATGATGAAGTATTTGGTATTCAGCATGTTCAACACCGGATAGATACTGTCGCCGTTCACCTTGGTCATATCGCCGCCCGCAGCAGCTACCGCCTGCATCGTCTTCTGCATCTCAGGAGCGATATGTGCATCTATCATCTCCTGGTAGCGACGGAGCTTGGCTGGATGATAACCGCCGATGCTCTTGTGGTAGTAAGAGGTCTCGTTCTCATTGAATGTATTCGATGCCAGATTCAGCACACGGTAGTCGAGTGCCTTGTCACGGCAGATAATCTTGTCGGTCTCGGTCATCTGCTGCGGTGTATCGCGCTGCGCCTTGTCAACGAACATATCATCGTAGAGATAGCGCTTGTTCACCATCCACATATCCACCAGACAGAGCACGGCGATGCCGAAGCAATCATATATTCCTTGCCCAGCTTCTTCATCTTGAAGAGCATCAGCAGTGCCGAACCGATGAGGATAATCCAGAACGAACGCCAGCAGTCGGATGTAAAGATGCCCTTGCGGATATCCGTCAGATTGCTCATGATTGGAGAGATATACTCCTGAGGCAACTGCTGCAGCGCCTGTGTCTCCTGTACCGATACGAAATCTGGGAAGAATACGCCCGGCATGATGGCAAAGAGCAGACAGAAGCCTGCTGTCAGACCGAAGCTGGCATATACATATTTTATCTTCTCTGTCAGAATCTCCGGCTCATCTACAATCTTCTTCAGCGCCATCATCGACAGGAACGGGATGGTGAATTCTGCGATGACCAGGATAGATGCCACCGTTCGGAACTTGGCATACATCGGCACATAATCGAGGAAGAAATTGGTAAACGGCATGAAGTTTCTACCCCAGGCGAGCAGAATGCTCAGGATGGTGGCAGCAAGCATCGCCCACTTCATCGGACCCTTCACGATAAACAGGCCCAGGATAAAGAGCATGCAGACGAAGGCACCTACATATACAGGTCCGCTCGTTCCCGGCTGGTTGCCCCAGTACTGTCCCAGCTGCTGGTAAATCTGAACGAAGTTAGGATCAGCCTTTTCCATCGCCTGCTGGTTCTGCGCCAGCGGCACGGAGGCACCGCCCTTGGCATTCGGAATCATCAGCGTCCACGTTTCGTCGATACCATAGCTCCACTGTGTGATATAGTCTCTATCCAGACCGCTGCTGGTCTGGTTAGCCGCATTTTCTTTACGAGTTCACTCTTTCCACGCATGGTTTCCTGACCATACTGCCAGGTATGATAAAGGTTCGAGAGGTTGAGCGAGATACCGATGAGGGCACCCACCACGCATACCGCCGTAGCCTTTCCGAAGCGTGCAAGTTCACCTTTCTTGATGGCATCTGCCAGGAAGGCAATCACCATGAAGAGGATGATAAAGAGGTAGTAATAAGTCATCTGCACGTGGTTAGCCTGCACCTCGAAAGCCGAGAAGATGGCAGTAAGGAGCAGTCCTTGAGATACTTGCCCCGATAGGCAAGCACCACGCCCGCAATCATCGGCGGCAGATAAGCCAGCGCCCATACCTTCCAGATATGTCCGGCAGCGATAATGATAAAAAGTAGGACGAGAATGCCCAGATGATACTTCCCAGCGCCGCCAGCGACTGTCTGAAGTTGAAGGCACGCAGCATGATATAGAAACCCAGGAGGTATACAAAACATACCAAACATAGTCTGGCAACCACAGATGATATGCCTTCACAATCTGGCTGAGCACCTGATTACTGTCATACGAAGGCGACATCTGATAGGTAGGCATACCGCCAAACACCGAGTTCGTCCATCGTGTAGTCTCTCCCGTCTGCTGCTGGAAGAGTTCCTTTTCATGTCCCAGTCCCTTTCCTGCCGCTGCATCATGTCGGAAGAGGATTCGTCCGTCCATATCGGCAGGCATAAAGTAGACGAAGGAGATGATTGCAAATGCAATAACTACCAGAATATCCAGTAGATACTTCTTCAAAAATTTCATAATTTCTATATAAACGTTTATAATTTGAAGGCAAAGATAGCACAAATTGGAGACAAAACAAAAATATAGCAAAATTTATATTTTTTGTTGAGAAAGTTGTATTAGGTCAGAAATAGGGGTTCCCTCTATCATTTAGGGAAACGCTCGCTGCCGTTTCGTTTTTATTCGTACCTTTGCACCGTAAAACAAGTTTCTTCAAACAGCATATATTAATGTATAAAAGAATAAGAATTATGAAAAGATTAGCATTCATCATGATGGCATTGCTCCTGGCTCTGATGCCGAAGCAGCAGCACAGAATTATCGTGACAGTAGATATTACAACAGCAGGACAGACCGTCTCGACTACCGTTACAACTACAACAGCCCATATTACGGATTCCGCATCGGTCCTGCCTTCACCTTTGTCAATTCCGACGATTCCCGTCTGGATGGTGGCGACTGGCAGACCGGCCTGAATGTGGGCGTAGTAGCGCATTCCATTGACCGACAGCGCCCCACTCTATCTCGAGACCGGACTTTCGTATATAGAGAAAGGTGGCAAGAAGGATCTTCCTGAAGGCAAGAAGATGACCTACGACCTCAACTATCTTGAGATTCCAGCCGTACTGAAGTACAAGTACGAGGTAGACGACCACTTCTCCATCCAGCCTCAGGTAGGCGGCTATTTTGCCGTTGGTGTAGGAGGCAAGATCAAGAACTTTGCCGAGCGTGAAGCAGAGAGCTCATTCAAGGATGCAAACTTCCGCCGCCTTGATGGTGGTATCCGCATCGGCTGCGGCATCGGCTACGACATGTTCTATGCCGATCTCACCTACGACATCGGTCTTGCCAACATCTGCCACGACAGTTTCGACAAATCGCGCAATGGAGCCCTCCAGTTCAATTTCGGAGTTAACCTTTAGGAACAGACAAAAGCCCCTGATGCAAGAACACATCAGGGGCTATAAACTATTAACAATAAACTTCACACAGTTCCAAGTATCGCTGGGCGAGGTCATGGATGAACTTTCGTCCTCGCTCGGTCCATACGAGATAGGTATGGGTGTAGGCTCTGCCCATCTTCTCCTGTCTGCCATCGCTCTTCGGGTCGAGGAAGGCGCTGTAGCGGGTGCGGCTCTTCGCCAAGCCCATGTGAGCATAATCGGCATAGAGGAGATACTGACCGCTCTGGTAATACTGGATATGCAGGGCACAGAGCGAGCGGTTCAGCTCCTGGGCAGTGATACCGAGTTCCTTCGCAATCTGCGTCGTGGTGAAGCAGGAAACGGAATCGAGCACGTTATCGCTGTAAAGCGCTTTAGGCAGAAGATTACCCACCTGATTCTCCAACTGGATGATGTTATCACCACTCTTAGCGATGTGAACCACCTGTTCATCCACAACTCCATTCAGACGTCGGATTTCGGTATCCTGTTCACCGATAAGCTTCTTCTGCTGCTCAATCTGCAGACGTTGCTTCTTCAGCAGATTCTCCTTCTCCTTGAGCGTAGCACGGAGGATTTCTTCCGCATGTCGGATTGTCTCCTCATCACTCTCGCCCTGCTGCACCGGGATATAACCACCCGTCTTGCGAATCTGTGGCAGCACATCGGCCGTAACCCAGTTCTTGAACTTCACGGCAGTAGAAAGCTTAGAGCCGAGAACCAAAGCATAGAAACCGCTCTCGTTGACATAGAGCATCAGAGTACGACGCATCGCCGAGGTTCCATCCTTCTTCAGACCGGTTGCTACCCATGTACGGCGTTTCGCCGTATCAAGTGGTTTAACTAACTGATCTACAGCATCATTCGCTCTCTTATATCCCAGTACATTACAGAGATCCTTTGCACAGAACAATGGCTCCCCATTTTCATCGGTCAAGGTACGAACCTTACCGAATTCTGAGTTTTCAAACACGACAGCAATTGCTGCCTTCTTATCCATTTCTACTTTATTTGTATTAACTGACTTTACCATAATAATTTGTTTTAAAAATTAATAACTCAACATTCAACACTCAACATTCAAAATCAACATTCAACATTACAAAATTGTAATCCAAACGCTCTCATCCCGTTCTCGCTGCGGTAATGGCATTCATGAGCCTGTACAACCAGATGCGGGAATTAAAGACGGCACCCTGTAATTTATTTTCACCTACCAGAATGCAGCCCTGCGTATCATCGGGATAATTACGCATGGATGCGGATGCCCTCAAAATCAGGAACACCCTGCACCAGCGGAAGCCACTTCTTAAACCTTGGCGATTTCGAGATAACAACAGGATACGAACCCTCCGGTATCGCCGTATGACCCGGTATCTTGCGGGCTTTCTTACCCGATACCCTGCTGTACCGTCCATCCTCCTCTTCCGGTTTCAGTTCGACACCCAGAAGGTTTCTCCACGTAGGTTCCAAGGTATCACAGAAGTAATGCTCCTTGTCCAACTTCGCCATATCAAAGCTGTGCTCAAAGATACGCTTGTCGCCTATTTTCACACCCGAACGCCAGGTACGCTTTACATCCTTATCACTCAGGATATAAAGATGACCTATCGTATAAGTCTTCTTTTGCAATTCTTTTACTACTATTTCCATACGCTATGAATTCTCCTTTCGGAATTTAAGTTTAATAAAACTGAGGAACTGAATTTCTGAGGAACCGAGTTGCTATCCTTAACCTTGATGTAATGACGTTCCTTCCAGTTACCTAACATTCTTGAAGTTCCTTCTTATCCATACCTCGTGCTACACGCAAGTCTATCACCTGCTGGTAAGTAAACTCATCCGGCAACTGCATCAGCATGTTGGAAGGTCCTCGCTTGCTCGACTTCTCGCCTGTATCATTCGCCCTCTTGATGGCATCACCGAAGAAACGCATCTTGCAGTAGAGGTCGTAACGCTCGCTCCAGCGGATGAACTCGTCAATCTCCGGTTCCCATTTGCAACCGTTCGCCACATACAGCACACACGCCTTCAGGTAGGCGATGACGTTGGCACGGAAAGAAAGATTCTCGTAAACTCGGTCCTGAGAGAGGCGTGAAAATTCCGCATTCTCATCCTTCAGTTTGAGGGCAAGCTGGAATGCCTCAGGGCAGTCAATCAGTCCCCTGGCGTTGTTCAGATTCTCGATATAAGGCTTCAGCGCCTCACGGTAAGCATCATCGTAATCGCCATAAACAGGCATTTCGTCACCGATTTCACGCTCCGGAATGGTACAGAAATTGATGCGGCTTATCGGACCGTCTGTCAAAACTTTTGAGAAGTAGCGTTGCCCTTTCTGAATGGTGGTAGATGCATTCCAGTTGAACCTTATCGTTACCCTTTCTGTCACACTTTGAACGCCCACGCGCTGTTGGCCAAAGAGGTTGAAGGGGTCAAAGGCGAGACACATGATGCGGAACTGCTGGTTGCCGCTACCCGGAGTGCATCAAACTGATCCAGCTCGTTAAGCGAAGTATAAAGGAAACGCCCCTGCGCCTCTGCGGTTCGCATCACGAATGCCGGACTGGTCATATCAGCATCAATCTCCTGGATAACAAGATTATCCGGTCGTTTGCGCTTATCCTTATTGGCACCCTTGCGCGTCACCTCCTCCTTCCATTCCTTCTCACGTTTCAGATTCTCCGCATCCCGCTTTCTGATATCCTCCATAATATATCTAATCGGCTTATCCACAGACGATTTACCAGCACCCGTACCAGCCAGCAAGCACGTAGACAATGTAGCCTCATGCACTACATTATCAATATATCGGAAGCTCGTCTGCCAGAGATGCGTAGCCAACGGTGGAAAGATAGCGTGCGCCACAGCCCTTATAAACCTCCGGTGTCCGAGATATCAGCAGTTCCACCAGTTTCGGCAGTTTCTCCGGCATCGCTGGCGGTTCCGGATAATCCTCCTCGCTACTTTGAACTTGGAGATTTGAACTTTGAACTGTATAATTACCATCTGCATTTGAATTTTCACTCTTCGTTCTTCACTCTTCACTTCATTCGCCTTCTGCTCCGCCAGCGCATTCACCCTTATCACATCCCTCGACATCGGCTTGCAGCTGTCAGCATATTTCGCATAGAAATCATGTATCAGCTGATGGCAGTCATCCTCCTGATAGTAGCTTGGCATTTTCGTCCTCACCACCTTCATCAGTTCCTCCTCACTCATCACCCTCGAAGCGCCTGCGCTCATGATAGCGAGGAGCGAAGAGTGCCGAGACCCAACGGTATCAATCGCCATCCCCTCAAGCCCAGCCGACTGCACGAATAGATCAAAGGCTATCAGATTCTTCTCGCTGGCCTCTCCCAGTTCACCAGAGCCATGATTGCCCGAAAGTCTATTGTTTTGAACATTGTCATTGCTATTGCCATTAACTGTAAACTGTAAACTATTAACTTTTGCATCTCCCTTCCGTCAACCGTCAGTCCACGGTCCAGAAAAGCCTTTCTGCGAGCCTGTATCTCGCTCTCCGGCATCACTGCGCACCACATTTTAGACCGGTAGATTTCCGAGTCCTTATCCGTCAGGAAAATCATCCTCTCAGGTGTAATGCAGCTCTCATCATAAGGCACACCCAGCACCTCACAATACGCCTTCTGCGTCTCCTCGATGGTCATCCCAATCGGCATTCTAATCCCGATATGCAGCTTCTTTCTAGCGCTATAACAGAGATGCAGCAAACTCCCATTCCAGATACCCGAAGAGCAGTTCAGCTCGCGCGCCTTCTCAATCGCCTTCTCCACATACTCCTTATCATCCACATCGATAATCGTCTGGAAGAGAAAGCCCGGCAAGGCAGCCTCCTGTCTGCGCACATTATTCTTGAACATGCCGTAGTGCGGACAGAAGAAAGGCAGTTCGCTCTTCAGCCTCTCCTGCGCCTTCTTCACCGCCTGCGCATCGTTTAAATCCACTCCGTCAATCGGCAATTCACCCCGAATCTGCTGAATCATCTTTTAACGGCAGCCGATTCAATCACCTTATCATAAGTATCGATATTGTAAGAAAAACTTTCCCCTTATTTCCCTTACGATAAGGATTAATTGCCACTACATGTACTATCTCCATTTTACCTCCATATTTTTATTAATCGAACACTTCGCTGTTAATCATGATATACCCTGAGCCATAGCTTACATTGATAGGCAGAATCAGCGAGTTATCCGAAATTTCGTCGACCCCGTTCGCCTCGAAGAGCGAAGCATTCTCAGCATCATTCAGTCTGCTCTTGACGAACCCTATTACCCATTTTGCCGCAATCTTCTCGGCAGCAACACGCCTGTCAACAAGGTCTTTCACCAGCTGTTCATCGCAGAAGTTAAGATCCGCATTCACGTTCTCAGCCTCCGCTTCCTCCTTCCCCATTTCCTGGTTCTCGAAGAAGAGGTTATACTTGATTTTCATATCCTTCATCATCATGATGTTCAGATTTTTCAGTTCCCCCTCCGAGTCAGCAATCGTCTCATAGAGTTTCTGTACCGACTTCTTGAAGATGTTCTTCACGTCCATCAGGCAGTAATAGATTTTGCCTCCAATCACCACCACCCTCAGTTTTCCGTACTGCGGATGAGTAAAATAAAAAGGTTTCATTGCTTTCATTTTCAATATTCCTTTTTTTAAAGTTGGGCGCTCCCACAACGGTTGATGTGCCTATACACAAAAGCCCCCGAAACCCAGACCATATCGGTTCTGAATTCCGGGGGCAAATGTACGGCGATTCTGCGACACTGCTATGGTACGATGAAGTACGGTCGTACCACATCGTACCAAAAATTATCTCAAAATATCCATGATTTCTTCATCAAAATCATATTTATAAGCATGATCCTTAGCTTTATTGAATCCGCCTCTCAAACTTTCAGCATCCATATCCCAGAAAACGCCGAACACTTTCCAGGTGTGCTGGATGTTCAGTTCCGTTGCCAGTATATCGGCAAGTTCCCCTCTTTTCCACCACGGCATTTTGTTGACGGGCTTGAAATCATCATTCAGGATTTGAGCGTTTCTAAGTAGTCGGAATATCTTGGTTGCTCTGTCATTGCAAAGTTCAACAGGAACAACCCTGCCTTCCAATAGAAAACAAGACGGTGTATGTTCTTCATCTTTTCCTGGTTTAGATTGGTCATTCACCACTTCCAAGTCGACCGTAGGAGCTCTGTCTCTCGCTCCTGCAGAACCCGTTCCTGGCTCTTCCTCTTCACTCTCTTCATTCTCCTTTTGCTGATCATCATCTTTACCAACAATCATTCTGGATTGATCACGGAAGACGATTTTATCTATTCTAATTCTCATCTTCCATATTCATTAACTGTTTGAAACTAGCAGAATCAATAACCACTTTGCTGTTGCCACTGAATTCTACGTTAATAACTACCTCGATGTTAACCGGTCCAGTCTGCACTAGCCAGATTGGCAATCCGTAAAATATTTTAGTCATATATCTTCACCTTTTAAGATAGACTAAATTTACTTCCTCTATTTTAAAGAAGAGGTGGCCCCTGGAAGTTTTCCAGGGTGAATCCTTACTTCGGAGACATTGAGCTGCAGAGCAGTATGAGGAATGTCTCCCCCGATTTCATGTTGAATTTTTCATTTTTACACTGGTTAAGTTGTTGTTATTTATAAGAACTTATTACTCTCTACTGGTGTCAGACGACCTAATCTCTTCTGCCCAGTTATATTTATTTTATTCCTTGCGTTACGAATTTACGCAAATCAATTTTCTTCTTATTCAGGTCTTTAACCACTTCTGCCCCTGCCCCAAAGATTTCTTCATATTGTCTTTTCAGATTTTTTATGAGTGCAAGTCTTTCGTCTCTATCTGTGATATGTTTTTTAGATTTGTAGTTGTCGACAGCCTCATATTCAACATGAAGATAATGACCTATAATGTGGCAAAATTTTGCAATGGTATCAAACTTTATTTTAGAATCGAAATTTAGGAACTTTCGAATCGTATCATAAGAGACATGAAACTCCTTCACGATTGATTTTCGAGGAGAAATATCCTCACCAATCATGATACTGAGAAGAGATCCAATCCTCTCTATATATGATAATCTCACCAATCTAACAGCCGGAGATTCTGAATTTTCTATTTCTTTTGTTTCTTCAACCATTGCTAATTTTATTTTGTTCGTGTAAAATTAACAATAATCGTTGGAACCCGCAAGCGTTTTACGTCCCCTTAGGACGTAAAAAGAGTACTACTTTTTTAATGATTCTCAGAAAAGTATACAAAAAAAGGGAAAAAGTGAGCAATTTACGTTACTCGCCTTCTTCCCCTTACTTTTACAAATTTACGGTAGGTGCATCGCTCTGCACAATCCTTATTTCATTTGCGATACCTTATAATATACGGCTTCATTTTCATACCACCATGATTAGCTACTATCTTTCTTACATACTCTGTTCTTTCTGCAGTTTCAATATCCAGCAACTCAAAAGTCCAATATTGTTCGCCAGAGGGATTGAATCCCAAATTTTGCAGATATGAAGCAGATACCAATCGGGGCTCTACCTCTTTTAATAAAAACAAGATAAATGAATCCTTCTTGTGCAGAAAGAGATAACGAGGAGCTTTCATACCTAGAGAAAACTGCATGGCACCAGTTCTGATACCGGCCCTGACATAATACAGTTTGTTTTCCAAGGTCATACGAAACTGTTTCTCATCGCGATAGGTCGCAACAAGAACAGAGCACGTTTCATGATTATAATGTGAGAAAGCCTCTTTTACAGATAATGCTATAGCCCTACCTAATCTAGGCGGCACAGCATTTCCAACCATTTTATATCCATCGCATACATCATGATAAATAAATCGGAAACCATCGGGGAAGGTTTGGATTCTGGCACATTCCCGAACACTAAACCTTCGATATAAATGTTCATAACCAGGACGGAAAATCTGCTTATCACGAGATACATAAACCATTTTCGGTGCTTGGGGATGCAACGGACAGTTACGGGCTTTCGCCTGCATTGTATAGGAGACTTCATTCCAGCCACGTACACGGTTTCTAGCCATAAAACGTTCATCAAACGGTCCCATGTAAACATCATGATTCAACCATTTGTCATATCTTGTATCCACCCGTTCTGAAGTATATTTCCTTGGCTCTTCTGTTATATCGCCAATAGCCTGGCGTAAGGCAATAAAACAAGAGTTATCAGGTTGAGGGAATTGATAATTAACATCAATATTCCTTCTTATACCTACTACAAATACACGATATCTCTCCTGTGGCACATGATAATCCATCGCATTCATCAACTGATAATGCACCACATAGCCCGCATTTTTCAGCTGGTCAAGCATTTTCATAAAAGTCTGGAAATGCTTATCACCCAAAATGCCTTTTACATTTTCTATTACAAAGAACTTGGGCTGCTTGGATTGGATGAAATCAATGTAAGTCAAGAACATCTTGCCTCGTTCATCATCCAAGCCCAGCTGCTTTCCACCCTCACTCCAAGACTGGCAAGGAGGTCCGCCAATAAAGCCGTCACATTCAGGAATTTCTTCCATAGTAAGTTCACGCATATCCTTTTTGCAAAGATATGTGTTAGGATGGTTTAACTGATAGGTTTCTGATACTGCAGGATCGTTGTCATTTGCCCAAACAACCTCAAAACCAGCTTGTTCAAAACCTAAATCCAAGCCACCACACCCAGAAAAGAATGAAACTACTTTCATATTGTTACCTCCTATAGAAATGTTTTCTTAAGCCTTCTTGCTCCTGATGCCTCTAGACTCAAGCGTCCTCTTAATCTGCTTAGCCATGTGATAAGCCAGATTCACGGGCACGGCATTGCCTATCATCTTATACCCCATATTCACATCGGTATAGATAAACTTGAAATCATCGGGGAATGTCTGGACCCGAGCTACTTCTCTTACCGTCATACGGCGATAGAGATGCTCCTTACCTGGCACAAACTTCTGCAGATTCTTCTCTACCTTAATCATCTTCGGCGCCTGAGGATGGAGCTGGCACTGGCGACCGCTAGCCTGCACCGTAAATCCAGGTTCATCCCATGCTCTTACTCTGTTTCTCGACATGAAGATAGGTGAGAATGCACCTATAAAGTATTCGTGGTTTGGCACCTTGCAGGCATCACCATTACTATGATTCTTCTCCTTAGCAGGGATTGCCGAATCCTTCAAGTCCCAGATTGCCTCACGAAGCGTTGGCCGATGACTCTGCGGAGTAGGATAAACAAACTCCTTGATGCCCAAATCTTTTCTGAAACCGACATAGAACACTCGGTCTCTGTCTTCAGGAACATCAAAATCATTGGCATTCAACATCTGAAGATTCACATCATATCCTGCCTCATCGAAGAGAGCCAGGAAGTTCTTAACAGCCTCAGCATTGCGGGCAGCCAGCATTCCAGATACATTCTCAGCCACGAAGAAGAGTGGCTGCTTATCCTTCAATATGCGGATATAATCATAAAAGAGCTGTCCTCGTGCATCATTGATTCCCTTCAGCGAACCCGCCTCGCTCCAAGACTGGCAGGAGGACCACCGATGATTCCATCAATATCATCCGGAAAATCCGAAGACGATAGCTTCCGGATATCTCCTTCGATGAGATGAACATCGGGGAAGTTGGCACGGAAGGTGGGGCAAATCTTGGCATCAATTTCATTTGCAATTATTATCCTGAAACCAGCTATCCGGAAGCCTAAATCAAGACCTCCTGCTCCTGAAAACAAACTGATTAAATTCATAGCTATCCTTATGCCTTACCCATAATATCGTTTGAGGCACGGAACTCCTTCCCGTCCCTGCCATTAATCAGACTCCTTACATCAACATCCAACACTTTAGCTATCCTATCCAGAACATTGATAGTAGGATTCCCATTGATATATTTATAGCAAGCATCTCTAGTTACGCCCAACAGTTGGCTCAATTCCTTCACAGATATACCTTTGCGCTTTAATACTTCTTTTATCAGCAATTCCATAATTCGTTATTTTTAGATTGCAAAGATACATTCCGCACAAATAATTCTGTAAAGAAAAAGGCCAATAAAGGCCAAAAGAAGGCCAAAGTTTGTTAATGTATAGCTACAACTATACAAATACCTGATAATCTTATAGTAATAAGTATACAACGGCATCTTACACGAATTCTAAAAACAAGGTTTCCAACAAGTCACAATATAAGAAAAGTTTACTTGATGTATAGTTATAGCTATACAAATAATAGGATTTTCTCTTGGCCATATCGACAAAAAACCTTATCTTTGCCTAGAAAAAAGATTCTGAATTATGCAAGATACAAACATTCAATATCAATTCTTTCCACGTTCCATAGGATTAATCGAACCTATGGAAGAAGTTATCAATGTATTTAAGAAAGCAGAAGATAAGATTTCGTCTTCTACAAACGACTTGAAGTCTGATGATGTTTTATCTATAGTTCGTCCGGAACTCGAAAAAATCGGTTATTGCGTAGAACAAAACAAGAAGGATGAGGGAAAAATAAAAGTACCTGTTCTTTTCGGATGCAACAACAGCATAGACAAACATTTTTATGCAGATGCCATTAGCAATAGTTCGTTAATAATTCAATAATGTGCTAAGCAGCTATACGCTGTAAGCACGAGAGATCTTTGAAAATCTTGCTAATTAAAGTTCGGTTCGGGGTGTACCCGCTTGCTTTAAAAATTCGTTTCACCAGATAAATGTTGGTCATCAGTGACTTAAATGAAGACATAGAATATTCCATTCCCATCTCCTTCATAGTTACCTTGGCAACATTTAGTGATGTGAACGAAGCATTGAAAGCAAAATCGAGTTTCCACTTATCGCGAGCCTGGCAGTCCATAAGACCAGTATAGCCTTTGGCGTCACGAAAGCAAAATTCGATCTGGAACCTGGTTCTATAATAAAGAAGTACTTCTTCACCCGAAAGTGAGGTGTCTGTAGAGAAGAATAGTTTCTTCTTGCCATTCGGCATCTGCCAGATGACAAGTCTAACTTTACACCTGAGTGCCTTGGAATAGGCTATCAAAGTATAAGCTGTTCCTTCTATATCTTTCATCTCCATCTTCTCCATTCGAGTGAGGTCAAGATTCTTCATATTAATCTTGCCATCCTTGGTCTTGGGCGACCACGTTTTCCAGTACGTGGACCAGCATAGACATAAAAGAGACAAGCATTGTCACGAAAGCGGCTTATCAAAGAGAACCCTTCTTTTTTTATCCCATTAACAAATGTACTTGTAGAGAAGTAAGCATCTGCAACTATGAGGGTTGAGAGTTTAAGAAGTTCCTTGCGGTAACGCTTAATGACGCTGATATAGAAATCTACCATAGTCTTGTTTCTAAGACTCAGTTCTTTATTACTTAGCGACTGATGTGCTTTTAACATCATGCAGTCTTTGGCATCAATATCAATGAGGCCAATACCCATGATTTCGAGACCATGTTTAACAGACTGTGCACATCCCGACCAAAAACGACCGATATGTGGAGTCTTCTTGCCAGCTTTGCTGATGTAGCTGGGATCAATGGCAATAGCCCATCTTCCCTGTTTACCAAAGAAGCGCTTGGCAAGTGAGACATTAAGTTTGAGCCAGTCAATGCTTTTCGACTTTTTTAAGCCGAATGCGTTGCGATAGGTTTGCTCAACATGCGAGCCATACCTCCCCATTTGGGTGAAATTTATCTTTCTTGGTATTACCATGAACAAAATTATCACCTCGATGAGTATTTTCTCGAAACTTTTTGTTAACTTTGCAGCCGAATCTTCAACTGCATCTTTAAAGATATCCATATATTGGTCAAGTCCTGTATTCATATAATTTTGCGTTTGTCGTGATTTGCAAAGTTACTGAAAATCAGCGACTTGACCAACTTTTTATAGTTAAGTTTTCATAAGAATTTCTTAATATAAGTTATTGATTTACAGACGATTAAATGTTAATTTAACGCAGTATTGCATTAGTGCAGACAGGAAAATTGTTATCGAGGTAGAAGCTGGCAGAGCCACTGAGAACCACCAATTCTTAAAGGATATTTTCGAAGCTTCTATGATGTTTAGCGTGGAATACTTAGTGATTGCAGTGAGAAATATTTATCGCAATCACAATGATTTTGAAAGAATCTATCCGTTCTTAGAAACAATGTATATAACAAATAGAATCAAATTACCTTTGAAAGGGATTTTACTTATTGGATACTAAAACAAGGACATTCACTAAGGCTTATTTATCAAAGCCTTGATGAATGTCCTTACTGATAATCTCTGCTATATCCGCATGTATCTCGCGCGACATCAAATGAATGTACACATCGTTACCACATGCATCAATGTAAATGGGAGTATCTATAACTGAGACATTTAACTTTCTGACTATTTTTTCAAACATACTAGTAAATAGCCGATTACGATATTCCTGCACCAACATTCCAGTTTCTTTTTTCTTAAAGCTCATAGGAACATCCGAGATGTCATCACATTGATAATACAATATAGCATTAGGATGACCTATAAAAAATGTTGCAATTAATTGAGATACTTTATTCAAAAGTTTCATAGGTGTTACCTTTTGGACATTACCTAATCTCTAGATAAATACCCCATAATTCAAAACCCTTATCTTTCAAAAAAGAAGCCAATTCTTTTGAAAGAAACAAATCACTATCAGCAGCAAGGCGAAGGTAAAATTTATCTCCAGCACTATTAGAAAAAGAATAGACCGCCTCTTTCATCAGAACTGAAATTCAAAGTCACACTTCTCCACGTTGCGCAACTTCTCCAGTTGCTCAGCTTTATGAGCCTTCAACCTCTTCACCCATTCTGCCATCTTGGGAGAAGAGCTCTTTATAACTATTGTTTCATTTACATGTACCATAAGCCTATAGTTTTATATATCGTGGCAAAAATACTACATTTATTTTAAAACACCAAATTTTTGGCAGATTTTTTTGCTCCGGCCTTCAATAAATCGATAAGTCGGCGCTCTGTGTCTGAAAAATCCGGCATAATCTTATCTATTTAGTTAATATTCAAAATGCAAAGTAAATGAATATTAGACTAACAGACAAATTTTCGGAGTATTTTTAGTTTTCTTTGGCCTTTGAAAATGGTTAGGGCAACAGTCGACTAATATGTGTCCATTCAAATTGTGTACGAACTCGTACACTTTTGAATAATCAGGAATAAAATGTAATTTCCCCAAGTTGGGGGAAATTTATAACTACCTGGGAATAAGCAGTATAGTACTTTTTGATATAATAGAGATTCGTCTTAGATTTGCCCTTATCCTTTCAGCTGCTGTAACTGACTCTCCGACAATCCTGTTATTTCCATCACCGTGGCAGCATCCATACCATTCGCCAGCATCTTTCTGGCAATCTCAAGGCTTCGCTTCTCCATGCCCTTTTTCATTCCTTCAGCCAGGCCCTCTTCTTTACCTTCTCGCTTGGCGGTATCAATCGAATTCTTGATATCACGATATGCCATCTTGCTGGCTTCATACTCCCGCTGCTCCTGCGGAGTGAATTTTGCAATCTCGGCTTCTTCGAAGAGGCGATCGAAGACCTTGTCGCATAACGCCTTAGGGCGCTGAGTAAGCTTGTAGAGGTTCTCCAGGGCATAGAGCCACTTGTCGTAGAGCGTTTCCAACTCATCAAGCGACTTGTTGAACTTGGCGATTTCCACGTAGATAAATTCCAGCTTATCGTAGAAAATCTTGTGCGTGGCAGTATCGCACAACTGCACATGATGGCGGATTTCTTCCTTGTTGAAGGCTTCCTCGTTCATGTTAAAGTTGAGCAGAGCAATTGTGTAAACATGGTTGAGCTTGAAGTCCCATTCACTACCCTTAGAGCCTGCTCACGAACCGGAAAAGTGGAATAGAACAGGGCACGGTCCTTGAAGTATGTCTGGTATGCATTCTGCATTTCCACGATAAACTTCTCGCCGTTTTCTCCTTCGCAATATACGTCAAAGATGGCCTTGCGGTCGGTATAGATGTCGCCCACGTTCTCCGGATTCAGATACTTCACGTCCTTAACAACCTGTCTTCCATTGAACAAGCTGTTGAGGAAACAGATCAGCAAATCCTTGTTGGGAGCTGATCCAAAAATTCGCTTGAAACCGAAATCGGTCAGCAAACTGATATATCTTTCTTCTACCTGCTTCATAATCCGTAGATATTATTGTTTCGTTTATGTGAGCAAATTTACGACTTTATTTTGAAACACGCAAAGAATTCATAGAAAAGTTTTAGAAAAAGTTATCAGATAGTATTGGGGATAGCAAAATCTTTACTTTTTTACTTTTTTACCTTTAAAAATCCCATAAAAACCTCAGCGACGAGGAGCAGATACGCAAAATCAAGTTCCTGCCGACCTGCTCAATGACCCAGAGATTGGAAAAGCCGTAGAAGATCTTGAAGTTTCCGGCTTTACAGATGCCGAACTCAGAGCCTACGACAAGTTTTGGGATTCGGTAAGTGTTGAAAGAACCCTTATAATAGCGGAGATATTGATGACAAAAATTACCATATAATCAAGGGGCTATACGCCACCTTTTCATCGTGGCATATAGATCCTTGTCGTTTCCCGTGAGGCGCAATGTGTACCAAACCTGTTAATTATAAGATCTGTACAGGTCGAAATAGTTCATCATTTCTCGCGCTGTGCGAATCGGCAAGCCTCGATGAGTTTCTGCTTCAGCTTGCCACGGCCAGCCATCACATTTTTATTTTGCTTCAACACGCTGCTAGGCCAGCCATCCTCGAAGCAGGTCACACAGAGATACTCCGAGGTCTGGGCATCTTGGTCAACTGCCTTGTCTATCTCCTTCTTAAACTCGTCGTCCAAGTCGTTGATGATGCCATCATGATCCTTGCCGTCCTCGGTCTTCTTACCCTTCAGTCCTTCCGTGATGGCACCCATCAGTCCGCCCATCACCTCCTTCACGGTCTCCTTTGGTATCACGCTGACCACCTCGCAGGAGATTGTGTAGTTGCCATTCTTCTCTAGGCTGGCATTGATATAAGTGTCGTTGGCGTAGCTATCCTTGGTGGCATCCTCGTGCTCGTGATGCTCGCCCACGGCATATTGGTTTCCATGCCAGGCGAAGAGCAGTTTCAGCTCCTCCAGGTAGCCCTCCACCAACTCGTCGGTGTTAGCCTGGTTGCCTATCTTCATGAAGTCAAGACCTATCGCCTTCTTCATTGCCTGCATGATGGGCATGGCGGCGATGTCCTTCATGCTCGCCTTGAAGAGAGCCTTTGCCTGCTTCTTGATTTTCGAGAGATTGGTAATCTTGGTGATGCGACCGTATTCATCGGTTTCAAAGTTGACGGTGGTGCCTATCACGCTCTTGGCGGTGCGCTCCGCTACCATGGCCATCATCTTGTCCCGGAAGTTGTCGCCCACCGAATCGGCCTTTACGTCCAGGAAGGTGTAGCTCATCTTATAGCCCTTGCTGGTGGAATCGTTTACCACGAGGCGCACCTGGGTGGATACGCCGAGCGTCTTCACCGTGTCCTTGCCGTTCACCTTCCACTCATTCTCATATATCCAGTATTCGCAGGTGTCGCCCTTGCAGAAGTAGGCCACCACATTCACCACCGAGTCTTCGCCAGCCGTGTCCACTTCCAACGTGTCGGAGTTGTTCGATAGCCATTGACTATCAGCGATTTTCTTGTCAATCGATACCGTATCCTCTACCTTAGGCGACATTTCTCCGCCCTTCACGATGCCATGGTTGGCGAGCAGTCCGCAAGCTATCATGCAGCTCATCACTATCAACGAGATTTTCTTCATAAGTTCATTTTTTATGTTGTTTATTCTTCAAGTTTTTATTCCTCGCTGCAAATTTACGATTTTTTTTCATACCTGCAAGAGTTTTCTGATAAAAATTGAGAAAATGGGCAAGTTGTCAATAGAATCAGGAGAAGGATAGAACTGGAGAACGGGAGTATTGCAAGGAGCTACCGTAAAAGATAAGGGATATCGTGAAGCGCGACGTAAGGGTAGGAAAACAGTATCTTTTTACCGGCGATAATGACTCAGTTCCTCAGAACTCAGTTCCTCAGTTTTGTTCTAGGAGGTATACTTGATGGTTACAAATTATAAGTAATTATATTTTATTATATATATAATAACATTATATATATAATAAGCTTCTAAATTAAGATAAAAGTGAAGGGTCAGAGAAAAACTGAGGAACTGAGTTCTGAGGAACTGAGGGAGATTTCTTATGCCATTTTGTATCTTTCTATTTTATTGTAAACAAAGTATTTAAGTGCGCAACTCTATGTTTTCCTATCTGAAAAAGTATGAGTCGCGGAGCGCAAAACGGCAAGTTAGATTGTTTAACAGGTTTCGGATTGAAAGTGTGCTGAAAATCGCGCCTTATCACACGCTGAAATTTGGTGGTATCGGGAAATTGCAGTATCTTTGCACTGTCGTTCGAAGAAAGGCTGCACTCGACAAAGCGCACCCACAAAGTTAACAATTTATTAACCCTTTAAAAATTAAGATTATGGAAGTAAAAGGAACATTGAAATATCGTAAAGTACAGCGCACACCTCAGACTGGTGAAAACGCAGGTAAGAAGAAGTGGTATGCGGCTGCGGTAACTGACCGCGAAGTGGACTTCGAGGGATTCGTATCGCATATCTCTGACCACGGCTCGCCTTACTCACGAGGTACCATCCACGGTGTGCTGATGGATGCACTCGACCATCTGCAGGAGCTGATTCTCGACGGCAAGAGCGTGCGGCTCTCTGACCTCGGATTGTTCTCCATCGGTATGAGCTCCAAGGCGGAGGACACCAAGGAGAAGGTGACAGCTGCCAGCGTGGAGGGCGTGCACCTGATTGTGAGAAACACGAAGAGCTGGAGCAATACTGAGCTGCGCAAGAAGTGCAAGATTCAGGAGTACGGCGGCAATATCGGCACCGACGGAGAGGGCACCACAGGCGGTGGTACTACCGGTGGCGGCACTGAACAGGGCGGCGGTACGCAGGGCGGCGGCGGGCTTGAATAAAGCCCTCGCCTGAGGGCGGCAAGTAGAAAGCTAGCGTATCCCACTCGCCAAGTTAACATTAACATATAACACTTAACATTAAAAAATAATAATAAAGATGATGAAAGCAAATACCTGGAAAACGATTTTGCAGATTGCAATTTCCTTCCTCACAGCCATCGCTACTACGCTCGGAGTTACCAGCTGTAGCGTGTAAAAAAAAGATGTTTTTAAATTCTGATTCGACATAGCAAAGCCCCCGGTGCATCACGCATCGGGGGCTTTTTTTACTTTTTTACCTTTAAAAGCCTTTTTCCTTAAAAACTCCTTAAACTTTGCTTCTCTCTGCAATATTTTTAGTAACTTTGCACCCAAAAGTTAGTATAGAATATGAAAATAGGAATTATCGTTGCGATGGACAAGGAGTTCGCGCAACTCAAAACATTATTGACCGAATCGCAGGTTGAGAGAAAAAACTATAAGGACTTCGTTATCGGAAAGATAGGCAATAACGAGGTGGTGATGCAGCAATGCGGCATCGGTAAGGTGAACAGTACCATAGGTGCCGTGGAAATGATTGACAACTATCACCCTGACCTCGTCATCTCTTCAGGTGTGGCTGGAGGCGCTGATATCAACCTCAACGTGACTGAGGTGGTGGTGGCAACCAACTGCGTTTACCACGATGCCTACTGCGGCGAGGAATGCGAATTCGGACAGATTCTAGGCATGCCTGCTTTCTTCAAAACACCTAAGGAATATGTGGAGAAGGCACTCGCCATCAACAACCTGCCGGGCAACAGGCACCCGAAGATCCACGCCGGACAGATTGTGAGCGGCGAATGGTTTGTAGACAGCAAGGAGAAGATGCGCTCTATCCTGGAACACTTCCCTCAGGCGATGGCGGTGGATATGGAGAGCTGCTCTATCGCCCAGACCTGCCACATCTACAAGACGCCTTTCATCTCCTTCCGCATCATCAGCGATGTACCGCTGAAAGATACCAAGGCACAGCAGTATTTCGACTTCTGGGCTAAAATGGCTGAAGGCTCTTTCAATGTTACCAAGGCTTTCCTCGAAAGTCTGTAAACTGTAAATTATCAATTATCAAGATGAATAAGATTCCAAGTTTTACAATCAATCACAATAAGCTGCTCCGCGGCATCTACGTGAGCCGTAAGGACGAAGTAGGCGGAGAAGTCATCACTACATTCGATATCCGCATGAAGGTGCCTAACCAGGAGCCTTGTCTGCACAACGGTGCCATCCATACCATCGAACACCTGGCTGCCACCTATCTGCGCAACGACGAGGAGTGGAAGGACCGCATCATCTACTGGGGACCGATGGGATGCCTCACGGGCAACTATCTCCTTATCAAGGGCGACCTGGAGAGCAAGGACATCGTGGAACTGATGAAGCGCACCTTTAAGTTTATCGCCGATTTCGAGGGTGAGATTCCGGGACAGGCGGCAAAGGACTGCGGCAACTACCTGCTCCACGACCTGCCTATGGCGAAATATGAAGCCAGAAAATATCTGGATGAGGTGCTCTGCTGCATCAGGGAAGAAAACCTCATCTACCCTACCCAGGATTAGAAACAAAAAATATGGCAAGCTTACCACTTAAGCTTGCCATATTTTTCTTTATACCAAAGTTGCCAGCCATTGACCAGATTCTGCCATACTACATAGGCACCCGGTGCTACGGCAGCAAGAGGATTCAGGAAGGTGAGGGTGAGCCAGATGCCCACTACCGTATTCTTCTGTCCCAACGCCTGACCGGCACTGATACTCGCACCGAAATGCCTGCCTACCGCCTTGCCGATGGCAAACTGGAGGAGACATACCAGCAGCGGTACAAAGAGCAGCAGAAGCATCGTTACGCCCGATACCTCGGCATGGAGCATGTTGCGAACCGTTTCGCCCATCAGTATCGTGAGGTTGAAACACCACATATAAAAGCCTAAATCCTTTACATTCTTCACCTTATCCACCCATTTTGGCAGGAACCTGCGGCTCAGCAAGGCAAGCAGCAGAGGCACCACCAGCACGGTAGTGACATTGCGGAACACCATCGCACTCATCATGAGGAACGATACGTCTGCCCCTTTCTCTACCATCGGGAAAAGACTCGGAATGATGACCATCGTAAAAATGTTGGCGATGACCGTATAAGTGGTCAGCGAACCGATACTGCCGCCCAACTTCTCCGTAACCACAGCCACGGCGGCTGCCGTAGGACAGATGAAGCAGATGAAGGCACCCTCGAGAATCAGTTTGGTGCTGTAATCGGAGCCGAACTCAAAGATAAGCACCACCATCATCAATGACAGCGAGGTACGGATGAGCTGGAGAATGAAATGCCACGCCTTAGGCTTCATCTCCTTGATTTCTATCTTACAGAAAGTAACATAGAGCAGGGAGAACAGCACTACCGGCATCAGACTTACCAACCTCGGACCACAATAATCGCCAATGGGCACCAGGAAGGGCACATTGGCGAATATCAGGTAGCCCAATGCTCCCATAACCAGGGAGCAGGGCAATGAAAACTTTCTAAAAAATCTCCACAAAAACATTTCTGCTTAGTCTTTGTTGCTGCGCTTGCGCTTCAGGTGATCGAGCTCAATCTTGCGCATACGCATGTTCTTTGGAGTTACCTCTACGTACTCGTCCTCACGGATATACTCTAGGCACTCCTCAAGACTCATCACGGTCTTAGGAATGACGCGAGCCTTATCGTCAGAACCGGAAGCACGTACGTTGGTAAGCTGCTTAGCCTTGGTTACGTTGACTACCAGGTCGTTGTCGTGAACATGCTCACCTACAACCTCGCCTCCGTAAACCTCCTCACCCGGATCGATGAAGAACTTACCACGATCCTGCAGCTTATCGATAGCGTAAGCAAAGGCAGTACCGGTTTCGAGCGCAATCATGCTACCGTTAGAACGGCGGCTGATTTCACCCTTGTATGGCTGATACTCCTTGAAGCGGTGAGCCATGATAGCCTCGCCCTGAGAAGCGGTAAGCACGTTGGTACGCAGACCGATGATACCACGTGAAGGGATATCGAACTCGATGTCTACACGCTCGCCCATGTTCAGCATAGAGGTCATATCACCCTTGCGGCGGGTTACCATATCAATCATCTTAGAAGCAAACTCCTCTGGTACGTTGATGGTCAACTCCTCAACAGGCTCGCACTTCACACCGTCAATCTCCTTATAAATAACCTGAGGCTGACCTACCTGGAGCTCATAGCCCTCGCGGCGCATGGTCTCGATGAGTACAGAGAGATGGAGCACACCACGGCCTGATACAATCCACTTATCGGTAGAATCCTCGTAAGGCTGTACGCGGAGAGCGAGGTTCTTCTCGAGCTCCTTGTTCAAGCGCTCCTGGATGTGGCGTGATGTACAGAACTTGCCTTCCTTACCGAAGAATGGTGAATCGTTGATGGTGAAGAGCATGCTCATGGTAGGCTCATCGACAGCGATTGGAGGCAGTGGCTCAGGATTCTCGAAATCGCAGATGGTATCACCAATCTCGAACTTCTCCAAGCCGATAACGGCACAGATATCGCCTGAATCTACATGATCGGTCTTCTTGTGGCCCATACCCTCGAAGGTGTGGAGCTCCTTGATCTTGGTCTTCTCCTGGGTTCCGTCGCGGTGGCAGATGGTAACATTCATTCCATCCTTCAATGTACCGCGGTGTACACGACCTACGGCGATACGACCAGTATAAGAGCTGTAATCGAGTGATGTGATAAGGAGCTGTGGAGTACCCTCGAGCTGCTTAGGAGCTGGGATAACCTCAATAATCTTATCGAGCAGATAATCGATATTGTCTGTTGGATGATTATAGTCCTCGCCCATCCAGCCGTTCTTGGCAGAACCGTAAACTACTGAGAAGTCGAGCTGCTCTTCTGTAGCATCGAGGTCGCACATCAGGTCGAATACCATCTCGTACACCTCTTCAGGGCGACAGTTAGGCTTATCTACCTTATTAACAACGACGATAGGCTTCAGTCCGAGCTGCAATGCCTTCTGGAGCACGAAACGGGTCTGAGGCATCGGACCCTCGAAAGCATCGACGAGGAGGAGGCATCCGTCTGCCATGTTGAGCACGCGCTCAACCTCACCACCGAAGTCAGAGTGTCCAGGAGTATCGAGGATATTAATCTTAGTACCTTTCCAATTGATAGATACATTCTTTGAGAGAATGGTGATACCACGCTCGCGCTCCAAGTCGTTGGAATCGAGCACTTCGCCGCTGTTATCCTGGCCGTCGCGGAACAGCTTACCGGCGAGCATCATCTTGTCGACCAATGTAGTCTTACCATGGTCAACGTGTGCAATAACTGCAATGTTTCTAATGTCTTGCATTTTAATTTTACCTTAAATACTTAAATTTGGGTGCAAAATTACAAAAAAATCCCGAAATGTTTGCATAATTCGGCAAAAAGTTGTACCTTTGCACCGCATTTTTAATGAAACCACCGTGAGGAAGGTCATCAGATGCATAAAATTAAACATATTCATATTTTATTAAATTAAGTTTTTACAGCTATGTATTTAGACAAAGCAAAAAAAGAAGAGATCTTTAGCAAGTACGGAAAGTCTAACTCTGATACTGGTTCAGCTGAGAGCCAGATAGCATTGTTCTCATACCGTATTGCTCATTTGACGGAACATGTTAAGAAGAACCGTAAAGATTATACTACAACACGTGCGTTGACACAGCTTGTAGGAAAGCGTCGTGCATTGCTCGATTACTTGTATGATCGCGACATCAATCGCTATCGTGCTATCATCAAGGCCCTCGGTCTTCGTAAGTAATCAGCTTAGGCAGACACATTGCTTAACAGAACAGAATCCCATCGTTCGCAAGAGCGGTGGGATTTTTCTTGCATAAAAAAAAGAGCAGGAATAAAGATAAGAAACAGGAAACGGGCTGGGAGCGAAAAAACTCCTAGCCCGTTTTTGCATACTTACTAAATTTAAATTACCTGAGTATCTCCTTCAGCGGTTTCATCACGAATTCACGCTCCTCCATCAACGGATGAGGAACCTTGAAATCGGGCTCATCTATCACCAAGTCATCTATCATCAGGATATCAATGTCGATGATGCGGTCATGGTATTCGCTATCCACCGACTTCATGGTACGCCCCATTTCGCGCTCTATGCGCTGCGTAGCCTCCAGCACCTGGCGCGGGGCCATCGTGGTGAGAACCAGCACACAGGCATTGATATAGTCGTTGGGAGATGAATAGCCCCAAGGCTTGGTTTCGTAAAGAGCAGACTGGCGCTCTACCACACCAATCTGCTCTCCTATCTTTCTATTACCTCGCGAATGTTGCGCTTTCGGTTGCCCAAATTCGTACCGAGACTTAAATATACCTGATACATACTTATTCACACTCTCATAAAATTGTGGATAACTAAGCTAAAACCTAGAATATCAACAACTTCTATGTGTATAAAAACTGTTTATACCACTGTTTAATCTGGAAGCATCAACAATGAATCACCATAGCAGCCAAACATATAGCCATTCTTCACAGCCATCTTGTATGCCTCGTAAACCAACTCGTAACCGCCAAAGGCTGCAGTACTCATCATCAGGGTTGACTCCGGATGATAGAAATTGACTACGGCACAGTCAGCAAGACCAAAATCGTATGGAGGGAAGATGAACTTGTTGGTCCATCCATCGAAAGCCTTCATCATACCATCGGTGCCTACAGCCGTTTCTGTTGCCTTCATCACACTGGTACCGATAGCGCAGACGCGATGGCCGGCAAGTTTGGTCTTGTTAACCAGATCACATGCCTCCTGGCTGATCATCATCTGCTCTGAATCCATCTTGTGCTTGGTAAGGTCCTCCACCTCAATATCGTGGAAGTTGCCCAGACCGCAATGCAGGGTGATATAAGCCTCGTTGATACCGTTGATCTCCATACGCTTCATCAGCTCGCGTGAGAAGTGAAGACCGGTAGCAGGTGCAGTAACAGCACCCTCTACCTCAGCGAAAACACATTGGAAATCGTCCATATCATCCTCTGTAGCGTGATGATCCTCACGTGCATCGATAACGTAGCGAGGAAGCGGAGCCTCGCCCAGAGCGAAGAGCGAACGCTTGAAGACATCATGATTGCCATCCTCATCATAGAGGAAACGGAGGGTACGTCCACGGCTGGTGGTATTGTCGATAACCTCGGCAACCATCTCGTTGACATCATCGAAGAAAAGCTTGTTGCCGATACGGATCTTGCGGGCAGGCTCTACCAATACGTCCCAAAGGCGCATCTCAGGATTGAGCTCACGGAGCAGGAACACCTCAATCTTGGCATCGGTCTTCTCCTTGGTACCATAAAGACGGGCTGGGAAAACCTTGGTATTGTTGAAGATGAAGGTATCGCCCTCTTCGAAGTAATTCACGATATCCTTGAACTGCAGGAATACTGGATTGCCATCGGCATCAACCATATCCTTGCCGTTCTCATCTTTCTTGTACATCTCGATGGTTTCTGACTTCTTGTGGAGAACCATGAGTCGGGACTCATCGCGGCGAGTAATCTCGAATGTACGTTCACCACTAGCCGTTTTTACCACGTGCTTTGCCTTATGTGGATAAAGTGCCACCTGATCTTTTGGCAACTTAAAGTTAAATTGTGATAGCTTCATGTTATATTTTTTATTACTTGGATGGCTGAAGGCTGTCTTCGAGAGGCTGCTCATCAAGCCATTCCTGGAAATGATCAAAACTGATGCAGTTTTCTACTGCGAAACTTCCTGCCTTGGTACGGCGGAGGGCGGTAAGGTAGGCGCCACTATCGAGAGCCCTGCCGATATCACGGGCGAGGGAGCGGATGTAAGTGCCTTTGCCGCAAACCACACGGATGCTGGCGGTCTTCTCCTCATCGTTATAATCGGTGAGTTCTATCTCGTCTACACGCACGGTCTTCGGCTTGAGCTGAACCTCTTCGCCTGCCCGGCGCAAGGCATAAGAGCGGTCGCCATTCACCTTTACGGCGCTGTAGGTAGGCGGAACCTGCTGAATCTCGCCCACAAACTGCTTAAGCGTTTCCTCCACCAGCTGGCGGGTGATATGCTTCGTAGGATAGGTGTGATTCACGCTGTGTTCCTTATCGTAGCTGGCGGTAGTAGCACCGAGCTGCAGGGTAGCTGTATACTCCTTAGTATGGGTCTGCAGCTGTTCTATCTGCTTGGTACATTTACCGGTGCAGAGCACCAGCACGCCAGTGGCAAGGGGATCGAGCGTACCGGCATGTCCTATCTTCACCTTAAAACCGAGCTTCTTGCTGAGGAGATAGCGAACATGTGCCAGGGCTCCGAAACTCGACATGCGATAAGGCTTGTCGATGGCAATAATTTCTCCTTTTCTGAAATCCATAGTGTATGTTTAGTCAACCATCTGCATATCTACACCGCAAAGGCCGCAGATGATAATGATAAGTCCTACTACGATACGGTACCAGCCGAAAGCTGCAAAACCGTACTTGGTGACATAATTGATGAAAAACTTGATGGCGAGAATGGCAACGATGAATGCCACCACTGAGCCTAATATCAATGTGAACAGGTTGTTGCCCTGGGTGAGCAATGAGCCGCCGCCATGGCTGATGAGCTTATAAACCTCGAGACAGGTGGCGCCAAACATGGTTGGCACAGCCAGGAAGAATGAGAACTCGGCTGCTGCCTTGCGGGTAAGACGCTGGGACATACCACCCACGATGGTTGACATGGAGCGCGATACACCAGGAATCATCGCTATACACTGGATGAAACCGATAATCAGGGCACGCTTGTAAGTAAGCTTGGTCTGTTCGCTGCCTTTATTGAATATCTTATCGCAGAAGAGCATGAAAATACCGCCGATGACAAGCATCCAGCCCACCAGTTGTACATTGCCAAGGTTTGACTCTATGAAATCATTGAAGGCAAGACCCAATACCACGGCAGGCACGGTACCTACAAGCAGACGGGCATAGAAATCGAACATCGCCTTCCAATAGGTCTTCTCACCGGTCTTCACAGCCTCTGGATAGAAGAATCTCTTCCAATACAGACAGATGACAGAAAGGATGGCGCCAAACTGGATGATGACAGTAAAGGCGTTGACAAACTTATCCTGGATATCTACACCCAGCAAATTTTCTACTATAATCATGTGGCCCGTACTGGATACAGGCAAGAACTCGGTCAGTCCCTCTACGATAGAGATAATGATAGTCTGAATAAAATCCATCTAATAATAATATGTATATTAATTATAAATTATTCATTGTCTTTCGGTTTGTGAATCACCGCATAGATGATTGAAAGGAAACCTATCAATGTTACAGTTGGTGCTACAACGATGCGACGGGTACTGAAAATATCACTATCGAAGGTATGCTCGTTAGAACCGGCGCCACTCATCAGCAGAAAACCGATGATGATAATCGCCATTCCGATGCCTAACAAGATAAAGTTCATCTTGTCGAATGCTAAATTCTTCTTATCCATTATTTTTAATGTTTAATGTGTAATGTTTAATGTTTAATAAAGCAAGAGAATTCTTCACTCTTCCCTTATATTTTATACAAGTCTCCCGCCTTCATCTTCAGGAACTTATTGACTGAGATGCAGGCGCAGAAGGCGGTGATGATGATACCGAAGAGGAAGACGGAGCCGCCGGTGATGGCAAGTTCCTGCCAGCCCAAAACATTCATCAGTTCCGGTTCGTGGAGCGACCATGCATAGAGACAACCGCCTAGAAAACCATCTGCCAGCAGGGCTGAAACAACACCCACAAGCACAGCCTTGCGCAAGAACGGACGGCGGATAAAGCCCCAGGATGCACCTACCAACTTCATCGTATGGATGGAGAAACGGCGGGCATAGATGCCCAGACGCACCGTATTGTTAATCAGCGAGAACGAGATGAAGGTGAGCAGGGCTGCTACAATCAGTAATCCGATACTGATCTTTGCCAACGAATTGTTCACCTGTTCTATCAGGTCGTGCTGATAAGTAACCTCGGTAACACGCGGATATGCCTTCAGTTCCTTGGCAATCCACTTCAATGAATCATTGTTCGCGTAATCTGCCTTCGTCGTAATCTCTATGGAAGGCTGGAAAGGGTTGACACCGGCAAACTCGCTCGGGTCGGCACCCAAATCGCGGGTAGCTTCTTTCAGTGCCTCTTCCTTGGTGATATAAGTCAGCGTATTGACATAAGGTCTTGCATTCAGGCGTTTACACATCTGCAATCCCTCCGGGTTAGTCATATCCTGTTCGAGCATCACCTGTACCACGAGATTCTCCTTCACATAGGAAGATAGATTACGTCCCATGAGGACAGAGAAGATAACTAATCCCAACAAAATGAGCACCATAGCGGTACTGATACACAAAGTAATGACCTGCAATCCACGATGATTGCTAGGCTTATATTGTTTCTTTCTCATTTTTAAAAATCTTTACTAACTTAAAACCAAAAGGGCACAATGACCCAAATTGTCTGCAAAGATACGCATAAACGAAGAAATTACAAAATAAAATAGCATTTATTTACATTTATTCAATTAATTAATCGAACCACAGGCAAAAGTTAAGTTCAATTGAAAAAGGAAAAGGGCCAACCTCACAGCCAGCCCTTCACATACTAAGTAAAATTCAAATAGGTATGACTTGAATTTACTAATTTACAAATACAATATTAGGGATGAAAAAATCCCAACATCTACACAATCTTTACATCTTAGTGATGACACCCTTCTCTGAACTCTCCAGGAACTGGATGATGTTCTGAATCTCCGGTCCATCTGGCACCTGATCCTTGATCTGGTTAATGGCATCGAAGAGGGATGTCTGACCATGGAATACCAGTCGGTAGGCATTAGCAATATGCTTGCGAACCTTCTCGGTAAGCTCAGCTGCTTCCATGATGATGGTGTTAGGACCTGCATACTTCACAGGCTTTCCACCGGCAATGATATAAGGAGGAATATCCTTAGAGAAGGTAGTACCTGCCTGAATCATCGCCAAGTCGCCTACTCTAGTCTTGGCGTTCTCTACTACAGATGTTGAGTAGATGACACCGTTACCAATCACACAGTCGCCCGCAATCTTGGTACCATAACCGAATACGCAACCGTTGCCGATTACGGTATCGTGAGAGACATGGGCACCTTCCATCAGGAAGTTGTTGTTGCCCAGAACGGTCTTGCCGCCCTTATGGGTACCACGGTTGATAACCACGTTCTCACGGATGGTATTGTTATCGCCGATGACTACCTCACTCTCCTCACCTGTAAAGTGGAAGTCCTGTGGGAGCGCAGCGATAACGGCTGCCTGGAACACCTTATTATTATTACCCATGCGAGTACCGTTCATGATGCTCACGAATGGATAGATGGTACAGTTGTCGCCGATGACCACATCGTCCTCAATATAGGCGAATGGATATATCTTGCAGTTGTCTCCAATCTTAGCCTTTGGAGAAACCTCTGCCTTTGGACTTATTATACTAGCCATAACTATAAACTATTAATTATTAACTATAAACTACTTAGCTCCTCCACCCAATGCATAGTAGAGATTTACTACTGCCTGCATCTTGTAGAAGTCATCAGCTACCTTAGAAAGCTGTACGTTGAGGAGTGAAGACTGTGCCTGGATGATTTCAAGGTAAGAGCTGCCTGCAATACCCATCAATTCCTTGGTAGATTCTACATTCTTCTCGAGTACTTCTATTCGCTTCTGCTCTATCTTGCTCTTCTCATCAGAGTAGTTGTAGAGAACAAGCGCATTGCTCACCTCGCTACCAGCCTTCAGCACGGTATTCTGCCAGGTGTTGTAAGCCTGCTCATACTGCATCTTAGCCACCTTTAAACCGGCAATGATACGGCCGTTCTGGAAAATTGGCTGGGTAAGAGAACCTACAGCTGAGAGCAACCACTTACCTGGGTTCACGATGCCCATACCACCTGAATTGGTGAAGGCACCTGTACCGGAAATAGTGATAGATGGATAGAACTTGCTGCGGGCGGTCTCTACACCATAGAAGCACTGGGCAAGATTCATCTCGGCTGCGTGGACATCAGCACGGTTGTTGAGCAACTGGATGCCTACACCGGTTGAGAAATTAGATGGAAGACTCTGGTTATCCAACTTGCCACGGGCGATGCTATGTGCCTGGTCGCCGATGAGCAGACTCAGAGAGTTCTCTGTCTCACGAATCTGGCGCAACAGATCGGTCTTCTGGGTCAACACAGAATAGTAGTTAGACTCAGCTGACTGGATGGCTGGTGTACGGTAACCCAATCTGAGATCGTGCATCTTCTGCATAGTCTCCCAAGTATCCTTGGTCAATCCTTCCATATTGTTAACCAACTCCACCTGCTTGTCGAGCATCAACAGAGTATAATACATGTTGGCGATGTTGGCGATGAGGTTGGTCTTGACAGATACCTGATAATCCTGCAACTGGAGCAGCGCCATCTGGGCACTGCGCTTCTGAGAGAGCAGGTTGCCGAAGAGGTCTACCATCCAGCTGGCTGTAACAGGCATCGTGTAAGTCTTGGTGGCAGCCTGACCATCCCAGGAAGCGATGGTTCCCTGAGGAGTGAAAGCCAGAGAAGGCACGAATGCCAACTTGGCACACTTCAGCTGCTCTTCTGCTATCTTCACGTTCAAAGCCGCATTGAGGAGGTTGACATTGTTGTTCAATCCCTTCTCAATGATTGACTGGAGCTGAGGATCGGTAAAGACACTGCGCCAAGGGATATTGGCGAAGGTAGTAGTATCCTTTACAGCCAATGTATCTGTATCAGAAGCTACATCGCGAACGATACCGCTGGTCTTCACATCCGGACGCTCATACTTTCCGTAGAGTGTCTTGCAGCTGCTCAGGGAGAGCGCTGCGAGACCCAATATGATGATATTTAAATTCTTTTTCATTGTTTCCTTTGAAGTTACATTGCGTTATTACTTCTTCTCGATACCCTTCATTTCGTGAGCGGCGTTGGCATACTGCTCCAATTCGGCAGCTACCTCCTCGTTCATCTCGTCCTCGAACTTCATTGGGGTCAACTTCTCCTGCAACCACTGGAAGACTGCAAAGAGAGCAGGAACCACGAAGATCTGACAGATAGTACCGATCAACATACCACCTACGGCGGCAGCACCCAAGGTCTGGTTACCATTCTTACCTACACCTGATGCGAACATCAGAGGCAACAGACCGATAACCATCGCCAGAGAGGTCATCAGGATAGGACGGAGACGGGCACCGGCACCCAGGATAGCTGAGTACTTGATAGCCATACCCGTACGACGACGCTCGAGGGCAAACTGTACGATAAGGATGGCGTTCTTAGCCAACAGACCAATCAACATAATCAACGAAATCTGCATGTAGATATCGTTAGAGTGACCGAAGAGGTTGGTGAAGATGAACGCACCTGCCAAACCGAATGGGATAGACAGCACTACAGACAATGGCAAGATGTAACTCTCGTACTGGGCACTCAAGATCAGGTAAACGAATACGATACAGAGTGCAAAGATCAAACCTGTAGAGTTGCTGGACTCAGCCTCAGAACGGGTCAAACCAGAGTACTCATAGCCGTAACCCTCTGGCAATGTCTCCTTAGCAACCTCAGCAATCGCCTTCATACCGTCACCGGTAGAGTAACCGCTGTTAGGAGTTACAGATACATCCATAGAGGTAAACAGGTTGAATCGGGTGATGTTTGCTGGACCATAAACCTTCTTCAAGTTCACGAACTCGCTTACAGGAGACATGGTGCCATCAGCACAACGTACATAAATCTTGCTCAGATCGTCTGGACGCATACGACTCTCAGGACCAGCCTGAATCATCACACGGTAGAGCTTACCATAAGCATTGAAGTTAGATGCGTAGAGACCACCGAGATAACCCTGCATCACAGCCAATACAGAAGATGGAGAGATACCTGCCTGCTTGGTCTTGGCAACATCTACATCCACCATATACTGAGGATAGTTAGGGTTATACTGAGTCTGAGCGGTCTGAATCTCAGGGCGCTTGTTCAACTCAGCCAGGAACTTCTTCACATTATCAAAGAACTTGTTCAAGTCGCCACCAGTCTTATCCTGCATGGTCATGGTAATACCATTCTGCATAGAGAAACCGGAAATCATAGGTGGAGCAAAGGCAAGAACCTGTGCATCCTTGATCGTAGCAGTCTGCTTGTAGATCATACCCAATACAGAAGTATATTCCATTGGGTTGACAAACAGCGCCTCGATACCGCCACCTGTACAAGCCTCCTTGATACGGTGGAAGAATCCACCCGGACGCTCCTCGAATGGCTTCAGCTTCACGATGATGGTACCCTGGTTAGAACCGGCACCACCGATAAAGCTATAACCCATGATGGCATTACGGGTTGCGATGGCTGGGTTGCTAGCCAGCATCTTATCTACCTGCTTAACGACCTCGGCTGTGCGTTCCTGAGAAGTACCAGGAGCTGTAGAGATACAAGCGAAGATAGTACCGGTATCCTCATCAGGCACCAGACCCGTCTTGGTAGTACCCATCAGGGCAACCAGACCTACGATGCTGACAGCCACGAGGCTACCAGCGATGACGCCATGATTGATAACCCACTTGACACCACCCTTATACTTATTGGTAATCTTATCAAACTGATAGTTGAATCCAGCGTGGAAACGGTCTACGAAAGACATCTTCTTCTCGTGACCCTCCTCGTGTGGCTTCAGCAATACGGCACAGAGCGCAGGAGACAAAGTCAACGCGTTGATAGCCGAAATAACGATAGATACCGCCATGGTTACACCGAACTCACGGTAGAAGTAACCGGAAGTACCACCGATGAATGATACAGGAACGAACACGGCAGACATCACCAATGTAATAGAGATGATGGCGCCTGAAATTTCGTTCATCGCATCGATAGATGCAGTAAGGGCACTCTTGTAACCCTGGTCGAGCTTGGCGTGAACCGCCTCGACCACCACAATGGCATCATCGACCACAATCGCAATAGCCAGCAGCAGGGCTGACAGCGTAAGCAGGTTGATGGAGAATCCGAAGATCCAAAGGAAGAGGAACGTACCGACCAGAGCCACAGGTACGGCAATCATAGGAATCAGCGTAGAACGGAAGTCCTGCAAGAAGATATACACTACGATGAACACCAGTACCAGGGTAATGATCAAGGTGAAGATAACCTCCTCGATAGATGCGAACAAGAATTCGGTAACATCCATCAGGATGACATTCTTCAACCCAGGAGGATAACTCTTCTCCAGTTCATCCAACGTCTTCTTTACGTCGCTTGCAATCTGGGTAGCGTTGGATCCGGCAATCTGCTGAACCATACCCAGCACGGCAGGCTGACCATCATTGAGCAGGTTTACATTATACTGCAAACCACCCAACTCAACCTTGGCAATTTCGCCCAAACGGAGCGTCTGACCGGAAGTATTGCTCTTGATAAGGATGTTCTCATACTCCATTGGAGTCTTCAAACGACCCTTGTAACGCAAGGTATATTCATACTGCATATCAGAGCTCTCACCAAAGCTACCAGGGGCAGCCTCGATATTCTGCTCTGCCAAAGCCTGAGAAACATCAGAAGGAACCAGTCCGAACTCCTTCATCTTCTCTGGCTTCAACCAGATACGCATAGAGTAGTTACGGGTAGAAGGGCTCTGCACATCACCCACACCACTGATACGCTTCAACTGAGGAATGACGTTAATCAGGGCATAGTTGGTAACAAACTGGTCGTCGTAACGGCCATCGTCTGTAGTCAGAGCGAACATGATAACGTTGGAACTCTGACGCTTGGTTACAGTGACACCCACACTGGTAACCTCGGCAGGCAGCAGAGACTGCGCCTGAGACACACGGTTCTGTACGTTGACCGCAGCCATATCTGGGTCGGAACCCTGCTTGAAGTAAACGGTGATCTGAGCAAAACCAGAGTTAGACGCAGAAGAGGTCATATAAGTCATGTTCTCCACACCGTTGATACTCTCCTCCAGCGGAGCAACGACAGAGTTCAACACCGTCTGGGCATCTGCACCCGTATAGGTAGCAGTTACCGTGATGGTAGGCGGCGCGATATTCGGATACTGCTCGATAGGCAGCGATACCAAGCCGATAATACCCAGCAAGACGAAGAAGATGGAAACCACCGTCGAAAGTACCGGGCGCTTTATAAAGTTTGTAAATGACATAATTTACTATTTTTCTTTATACCTTATTATATATTACTTCTTTCCGCCCATAGCAGTAGCGAAGGCATGAGCGTTATCCTGAGACTCAGCCAACTTGGCAGCCTCAGCAACCTTCTGATTGTAGCGCTCCAGAGTGATAGGCTTGATCTGCTGACCATCGGTCAACTTGGTAATACCCTTCAAAACAATACGATCGCCTACATGAAGACCTGCAGTTACGATATAGTTCTTGCCATCATCCTGTGGATTGACCTTGATCTCAGAATACTTCACCTTGTTATCCTTTGTTACGATATAAACGAAGATCTTATCCTGAACCTGAGAGCAAGCCTCCTGAGGGATAACGATAGCGCTGTTATGATCGTTAGGAACCACGATAGAACCTGCACCACCACTCTTCAGCAACTTCTCTGGGTTAGCGAAGTGAGCGATGAGAGAGACAGAACCGGAAGTAGCATCGATGACACCACTCATCTTAACCACCTTACCCGGGTGATTATAGATAGAACCGTCTGCCAACTGCAACTTGACAGCTGGGAACGCTGCGATGGCTGCCTGAACGCTACCATTGGTCTTAGACATGCTCAAGATCTGAGACTCAGAGAGTGAGAAGAATACCTCCATAGTGCTGATATTGGAAACGGTAGTAAGAGCCTGACCAGAAGCACTTACCAAAGCACCCACCTTGAAAGGAAGACTACCTACTACACCAGCAGAAGGACTGGTAACGGTACACCAAGCCAACTGCTCGCGGGCTGAAGCCAATGCTGCCTCTGCCTGAGCTACCTGAGCCTTAGCTGTTGCATAGCTGTTAGCTGCTGTAGAGAGTTCAAATTCACCGATAATCTTGTTATCATACAATTTCTTATTGTTCTGATAGGTCAACTTGGCTGTATTAGCCTGTGCCTTAGCTGTATTTACAGCGGCAGCTGCAGAACGGACTGCAGCCTGATAGGTCTCGCTATCAATAGAGAACAAAGCCTGACCTGCTGATACAGTTTGTCCCTCGTGTACAAAAACCTTAGTGATAAAACCAGAAACCTTAGGACGTACCTCTACATCCTGAATACCCTTGATGGTAGCAGGATAGGTAGTCTGCAATGCGGCGCTGGAAGTACCGATAGTAGCCACAGCGAACTCATCGTCGCTGAAGTCAGGCAGACCGCCCTTCTTACTTCCACCACATGATGTCAACGCAGCAAGAACACAAACTGCTGCAACAAACAAAACGCTTTTAATTTTCATACCTATTTTATATTATAATTTATTATTTAATCTTTTATCTTCTCTTATTCAAAAGTTCTTTCCGTCCTCTAACGAAAACTTTCATGCGCCTTTAAGTTTTAAAAGCGTTGCAAAAGTACTAATAATAAATGAATAACGGCTCGCAAGGAGCCGTTATTTAACAAAAATTATTCTCTATTTTGAGTTTTCTGCATTTACCAATCCCATCTCCTGAGCCTTCTTCATCAGAAGCTCCATCAACGGTTCACGCTCATTAGCCACCTTATTGTCCAATACAGCATCCTTGAGATACTGCTTCAGGGTGCCTACCTCACGGCAAGGTGTAAGATGGAATATCTCCATAATCTCATTACCATCGATGCATGGCTGGAGAAGTCGCTTGTAATCACGTTCCTGCAAATCAACCAGTTTCTCGCGCACCATCTTGAAATTATCCAGAAAGCGCTGCTTGCGCACCTGGTTCTTGCTGGTGATATCAGCCTCGCAGAGCGTCATCAGGTCGTTGATGTCATCGCCGGCATCATTCAGCAGGCGGCGAACGGCACTGTCGGTAACCTCCTCATCAGCAATCACAATCGGACGCATGTGGAGTTCTACCAGTTTCTGCACATACTTCATCTTCGCATCCATCGGAAGTTTCATACGGCGGAAGATACCCGAAATCATCTTTGCACCTATTATATTATGACTGTGAAATGTCCAGCCGATATTGTTGTCCCAGCGCTTGCTCTTCGGTTTACCGATGTCGTGGAAGAGAGCAGCCCAGCGGAGCCAGAGGTTATCTGAATGCTTACACACATTCTCGAGCACCTCCATCGTATGGTCGTAATTATTCTTATGTGCCCTACCGTTACGGGTTTCCACCTTGTCCATCGCAACCAGTTCTGGCAGAATGAGATCGAGCAGACCTGTATCTTTCAGGTAATAGAAACCGCTGCTTGGGTGCTTGGAGAGCATAATCTTGTTCATCTCGTCGCAGATTCGCTCAGCACTGATAATCTTCAGGCGCTCGGCATTACGGGAGAGCGCATCATAGGTCTCCTCCTCTATCTGGAAATTGAGTTGGGTAGCAAAACGCACGCAACGCATCATACGCAGCGGGTCATCAGAAAAAGTGATATCCGGGTCGAGCGGAGTGGCAATAATGCCATCTTCCATATCGTAGACACCATCAAAAGGATCTACGAGTTCTCCAAAACGGTCTTTGTTCAGGCAGATAGCCATCGCATTGATGGTAAAGTCGCGGCGATTCTGGTCATCCTCCAGCGTTCCATCTTCCACAATAGGCTTTCTGGAATCGCGATGATAGCTCTCCTTACGGGCGCCAACAAACTCCACTTCTGTATCCTGATATTTCACTTGTGCTGTTCCGAAATTACGGAACACAGAGAGATGCGCCTTTCTCCCGAGCATCTTCTTCAAGGCAGAAGCTACCTCTATACCGCTACCAACCACAACGACATCAATATCATTGGAAGGTCGCTCCAGGAAGAGGTCACGCACATATCCACCTACTACATAACACTCCACAGACAGCCCATCTGCTGCCTCTGAAATCTTATGAAATATATCCTTATCCAGTATCTGTGCCAGTTCGGCATTGGTCAAATTTCTCATACTCTTTTTACTTTCGGGGTGCAAAGTTACTGTATTTTAAGCGAAAAACAAAATAATTATTTGGCTATTTCATAATAAATGCGTAAATTTGCACCGAATTTCGAAATTATTATGGCAGATTTATTGAAAACAGAACAGCAGTTTAAGGATGTCATGAGTGAATGCAGGACATTATTTGAGAAGAAGCTTCATGATTATGGAGCCTCTTGGAGAATCTTGCGCCCTTCTTCTCTGACAGACCAGCTCTATATCAAGGCGAAGCGCATCCGCTCGCTCGAAATCAAGAAAGAATCTCTGGTTGGCGAAGGTATCCGTCCGGAGTTCATTGCCCTTATCAATTATGGTATCATAGGGCTCATCCAGCTAGAAAAGCCTTTCGTGGATGAGGTGGATATGACACCCGAAGAGGCTATGAAACTATACGACCTCCATGCAAAGGAGGCACTGGAACTGATGCTCAAGAAGAACCATGACTATGATGAAGCATGGCGCTCGATGAGAGTCAGCAGTTATACAGACTTCATCCTGACCAAGATTCAGCGCGTAAAGGAAATTGAAGACATCGCAGGCGCTACCCTCGTTTCTGAAGGTATTGATGCCAACTATATGGACATCATCAATTATGCCGTCTTCGGTGCCATCAAAATAGGCGAGAAGTAAAAATATAAAATGATGAAGAATAAGGCAACTCACATATTAACAAAGATAGCGGTCAATATCGGGCGACTGCTGATGGCAATAACCTTCATTTTCTCAGGATTTGTGAAGGGAATTGACCCATTAGGCACGCAATACAAGATAACCGACTATCTGGAGGCGCTGCACATCGATTGGATGTTCCCTTCATGGAGCACATTGCTGATGTCTATCATGCTGGCTATGTGCGAGTTTGCCATCGGTATCTTCCTGCTCCTTGCCATCCGCAGAAAACTGGTCAGCAAGATTGCGCTGCTCGTGATGAGCGTGATGACGCTGATTACCCTGTGGATTGTCATCGCAGACCCGGTGAAAGATTGCGGTTGCTTCGGTGATGCCATCGTGCTCACCAACCTGGAGACGCTCGTCAAGAACCTCATCCTCCTTGCCATCGCTATCCTGCTATGGAAGAAACCACTGGAAATGCCACAGTTGGTATCTAAACCAACCCAGTGGATTGCCATCAACTACACCTTCCTCTTCTCCATCGTGATGAGTATCTGGAGTCTGTGGTATCTTCCGCAATTCGACTTCCGTCCTTATCATATAGGTGTCAACATCGCCAAGGGCATGGAGATACCGAAAGGAGCCAAGCAACCCAAGTTTGATACCACCTTCATCCTGGAGAAGAACGGAGAGCGGAAGGAGTTTACGATAGACAACTATCCCGACTCTACCTGGACCTTCATCGACAGCAAGACGGTTCAGACCGAAGAAGGTTACGTACCTCCAATCCACGACTTCAGCATAGCTGATGCCAAGACGGGAGAAGACATTACCCAGGAAGTGATTCACGATAAAGGCTACACCTTCCTCCTGGTTTCGCCACATCTTGAATTTGCCGATGACAGCAACTTCGGCAATATCGATGAGATTTACGAATATGCCAACGACCATGACTACCGTTTTCTCTGCCTCACGGCAAGTACGGAGAAAGCCATCAAGCACTGGCAGGACATAACAGGAGCGGAATATCCCTTCTATGTCACAGACGAGACTACGCTGAAGACGGTAATCCGCAGCAACCCAGGTCTTCTTTTGCTGAAGAACGGAACCATCATCCAGAAATGGAGCCACAACGATTTGCCTGACATGGCAGAGATTGGTGACAAGCCACTGGAGAAGACCGAGATAGGCAAGATGCCGGAAGTAAGTGCCACCAAGAAGATAGCCGGCATCATCTCCTGGTTCATCATTCCACTGGTACTCCTCACCATTGCCGACCGGCTCTGGGCTTGGGGCGCCTGGATCAGAAAGAAAGAGAATTCGAACAGAATATTATCAACTTTTAAAAAGAAAAGAAAAATGAGAAAGAAAATTGTAGCAGGTAACTGGAAAATGAACATGAACCTGCAGGACGGCGTTGCTCTCGCTAAGGAGATCAACGAGGCATTGGTAGCTGACAAGCCAAACTGTGACGTAATCATCTGTACTCCATTCATCCACTTGGCTTCTGTAGCTCAGGTTTTGGATTCAAAGGTAGTAGGTCTCGGTGCTGAGAACTGCGCTGACAAGGCTAAGGGTGCTTTCACTGGTGAGGTTTCAGCTGAGATGGTAAAGAGCACAGGTGCTCAGTATGTTATCCTCGGTCACTCAGAGCGTCGTCAGTACTATGGCGAGACAGCTGAGATTCTGAAGGAGAAGGTAGAGTTGGCTTTGGCTAACGGTTTGAAGGTTATCTTCTGCTGCGGTGAGACTCTCGAGGAGCGTGAGGCTGAGAAGCAGAACGAGGTAGTAAAGGCTGAGTTGGAAGGTTCAGTATTCCACTTGAGCGCTGACGCTTGGAAGAACATCATCCTCGCTTACGAGCCAATCTGGGCTATCGGTACAGGTAAGACTGCTACTTCTGACCAGGCTGAAGAGATGTTGGCATACATCCGCTCTATCGTAGCAGAGAAGTATGGCAACGAGGCTGCTGAGGATACATCAATCCTCTACGGTGGTAGCTGCAAGGCTAGCAACGCTCCTGAGCTCTTCGCTAAGCCAAACATCGACGGTGGTTTGATCGGTGGTGCTTCTTTGAAGGCTGCTGATTTCAAGGGTATCATCGACGCTTGGAAGAAGTAATCTCATAAGGATATTACATTTCCCGAAGGGATGCCTTCTTCGTGAAGCGCATCCCTTCATTCTTCATTACACCTTATTATATATAGAGATTCAAGAATAAGGTGCTGTTTTAAAACAAGACGACAAACATAAAAGGAATAGTCATGAAACAATTCGTCACATTATTGATTATGATCCTCTGCTCAACATTCACAGCTAATGCGCAGAACTACCTGGACCATCTCAAAAAGAAGGAACCGGGAAAGGGTGTTGTAACCGTGAACCAAAGTAAGGCGATTGATGAACTGGTAAACGGCAAACAAGTGATTCCACAAGACGACAAGACTAAGACTACCCCACAGAAAAAAGAAAAAGAGCCTGAAACTCAGCACAAGCAGGGGCCTGATTCCCTGAAGAAGACTGAGCCACAGCATCATGAGGCAAACCGAGAGAATGCCCACGTGAACAATGCCCAAAAGGCAGAGAACAAAAAAGAAGAAACAGAGACACCTGTAGTGGATATGCGCAAGAAAGTGATGCGCAAGAGCTATAAGGTTACAGGATATAGAGTACAGGCTTTCGCTGGCGGCAATTCGCGTAACGACCGCCTGAAAGCAGAACAGACTGGCAATCAGCTGAAAGTTCATTTCCCTGAGCAGCCGGTTTATGTTCATTTCTACTCTCCAAGATGGATTTGCCGAATGGGCAACTTCCGCAGCTTAGCTGAAGCCCAGAAGATACTCGCCAAGGTTCGCTCCCTGGGATACAGACAGGCATGCCTTGTAAAGGGACTGATTACGGTACAGTACTAGTTAATAGTTTATAGTGATAGTTAACAGTTTACAGCATTGATGCCGTAGGTCTAACTATAAACTATTAATTGTAAATTATTGACTATTTATTAAGAATTATAAAATAAACCTCAAATCCGCAACCTATAGGGTTTAGTGGGATTTTGCTTGCAAAGCGACAAAATTCATTTTATTGTACATATTTCTTGCACAACAGAAATGTCGCAGACACAAAATCCCCTTACCCCATAAAGCGACTTGAGGTAATACGCTGGTTTAACCAGAAAAGCATGGTCTTTAACCAAAGTCTGTCTTGAACAGGTTGGTATAAGCATTGTTGTCTGAGTAAATGTTCAATACATGCCTACGTGATGTCTTAATCCATTTCGCAGGAACAGAGATGAACTTGAACACAAAGGTCTTGATTCTGCTGGTGGCACGCAATCCAAATTCATGGGTTTTCAATCTCTGCATAATAGCTTTGTAGAAGTTTCTGATGAGAGCTGTCATAAGCAGGAATACAGTATTCTGTGCCATGAACGATTTTGGCAATCGATTCCAGCCAAAGTCATTGTTCATGTCATCGAAGATGCGTTCCTTGCCAGCACGAAGATTGTAGAATTCCACGATGTCTCTTGCACTCGACTTGTAATCGTTAGTCAGTATACATCTGTAGGTATATTCGCCTTCCCAAATGTCAAGGTATCCATCTATTCGCCTTTGTCTCTGTATGACAAGACGATACGGTTTTCCTTTCCATTTCTCAACAAGGATAGAATTCAACTCAAACTCAATACCGTTGATTTCAACAGTTTTCCATCCAGTTAAGGCAAACATGGAATCGTAGAAAGAAGAGCATCTGTTGGCACGAATATAAAATGCCTGCAATGAGCCTCTACCATATCTACGATTTCCTCCGAACATGAGCCGCAATCCATGCGGGCACGAGAAATATATATTTCCGAAGCCTCCAATCGCTTGAAGATTCTTTCCAAAGTTTCTTTTTGGTTGAAGCGTACGTTTGTGTTGCCGTCTCTATTTTCAATACCAACAATCATGTCGTTAATGACAGCTACACCTGGACTATAGCCCAAGAACTTCTTGTAGGTTGGTTTTGCATCATACTTCTCTGTTTCAATGAACTGATGGTCAAAGTCAAAATCATACTCTTGACCGGATTTCAATTGACCAGTAGCAAGCAGGGCATTGACCAGTAAGCAGTTCATCTTGTCTGCAGTATTGAAATCATAGGATTTGCCAGAAGCAGACTTATAGGTGATGCTCTTAAAAGTCAGTTCTTCGATAGCACGTAATATGGTGTCTGCGCTGCAAGTGCGAAGAGTTGGATGAAGAGACAAATGTTTCATCAGGTGAGTTGTAACATCCTCAATACATGAGCCACCACAAAGATATACGCACATCAGAGAGCGTAGAATCTCGCTATATTGATAACCAAACATAGTGCATCTCAATCCCAAGGTGGAATCTATGGTTTGAGCTAAAAGAGCATCAAATTGCTCCATAATCGAAAAAATTCCCCCAAAAGGAGTGAGTTTCTCAGATTTTATTTGTATCTTTGCCATGTCATATTAGAGTTTTGCTTGTCTTCTTTTCGCAACACTAAGGTAAGTGAAAATTCTGACATGGCAAAATCCTGGGTAGCTTTTTGTTGCTCAGGCACTTATAAATAATATTAAACTATAGTGTTGCGGAATTAAGAATAAATAAGATGAATACAGAAACAGAATTTCGCGAGGGATTGGACGAACTCGCAGAACACTATACTGAAGTATTAAAGCTCTTGGGAGAAGACCCTGAACGTGAAGGACTTGTAAAAACGCCGATGCGAGTAGCCAAGGCTATGCAGATACTGACTCGTGGCTATACACAGGATGCACACAAGGTATTGACCGATGCCCTCTTCGAAGAGAAATACAACCAGATGGTCATCGTGAAAGATATTGATTTCTTCTCGATGTGCGAGCACCACATGCTTCCTTTCTATGGCAAGGTGCATGTAGCTTATATCCCAAACGGAAAGATTACCGGTCTGAGCAAGATAGCCCGTGTGGTTGATATCTATAGCCACCGTCTCCAGGTACAGGAGCGTCTTACCCAGCAGATTAAAGACTGCATTCAGGAAACATTGAATCCTCAGGGTGTGATGGTTGTGATAGAAGCCAAGCACATGTGCATGCAAATGCGAGGTGTAGAGAAACAGAATTCTATTACCACCACCAGCGACTACAGCGGAGTTTTCAATTCACTGAACACCCGCCAGGAGTTTATGAGTCTGCTGAGAGGAGAAACGAAGAGAATTTAAATATAATGATTAGTTATTAGTTATTAGTGATAATCGTTAGAGTCCATAAGTAATCACTAATCACTACTAAATAATCAATACTAAATAATCAATAAACACAATGTTAAGGTTTATATCATGGAATGTAAATGGCCTGCGCGCTTGCGTAGGCAAGGACTTCGAGAACCAGTTTAAGGAACTCGATGCCGACTTCTTCTGCCTGCAGGAAACAAAGATGCAGGAGGGACAGCTCGACCTTCTGTTTGAGGGCTACGAGAGTTATTGGAACTACGCTGAGAAAAAAGGATACTCTGGTACAGCCATTTATACCAAGCACAAGCCTTTGAGCGTAAGCTATGGCATGGGCATAGAGGAACATGATCATGAAGGCAGAATCATCACGCTGGAATATGACCAGTTCTATCTCGTTACCTGCTACACCCCAAATTCTCAGACAGAACTCAAGCGCCTGGATTATCGCATGACTTGGGAAGACGATTTCCGCAAGTTTCTGAAATCTCTTGATGCCAAGAAACCAGTCGTCATCTGCGGCGATCTGAATGTAGCACACGAAGAGATAGATATCAAAAATCCGAAGACCAACCGCCGCAATGCCGGTTTCACCGATGAGGAGCGCGAAAAGATGACCGTTCTTCTGAACGATGGCTTTACCGACAGTTTCCGTTATCTCCACCCGGATGAGGTAACCTATTCGTGGTGGTCATACCGGTTCAAGGCGCGCGAGAAGAATGCCGGTTGGCGTATCGACTACTTCCTTGTATCCGACCGTATCAAGGAACAGATTACAGAAGCTAAAATCCATACTGAAATCATGGGCAGCGACCATTGCCCGGTAGAAGTAGATTTAACGTTCTAATCCTACCTTTCAGCCAACATCAATAAGAATAATCAGAAGAGGGTGAATCATAAGTTTATGATTCACCCTCTTCTTGTTGTTGGTAAATATAGGTCATAAAAAAAGGGGATGCACCTTCCTCACGGAAGCCATCCCCATATTGGTCATATCAACATAAAATTTTAATTTATATAAGAGAGATTTTCTTCTAATTCAATGAAGTAACAAAACTATAGTTGCTTATTTCTGATTACATGAACTGCTTCAACTCAGAGAGATTTCTCTTCTCAGAAGAACCGTCCTTGTAAGTTACCATGAAGTAATCGTGAACAGACTTGCCATTCTTGAACTGAACGACAGCTACACCGCCTTCACGGAGCTGGAGTGTGAAGTAGCCTTCGCGCTTACCATTGACATAGTTGCCATGCCACTTCTCCTTACCATTCTTATAATAGGTAGTAACCTCACCATTAAAGATAGTATTGCGATCGTTGCCGAGGTCGATAAAGCTATAACCACCTTCAGCACGGAGATTACCGTTCATATAGAAGTCCTGGAAAACGTCCTTCTTGTTAAGGCCTGAACCAGTAGTCATCAGCAGTCTGTAATAACTAGCCTGATCTGCACTGGTTACATTGCTCATATTTTCTGCATAGAAAATAGTGTCAGCTACAACTGTTGCATTCTCTACGTGCTTACGACCGAAAGCTGCTATGGTCATCAAAGCCATCAATGAGAATAATATCATTCGTTTCATATCGTTTATTTTTAGGATGTTATTGTAATTGTCTTTGTTTCTTTTTTCTGGTGCAAAGATACAACGATTTCCGAAAAATTCATAATTCCTTAACGCTATTTTATCTTATTTTTTGAGCAAGTAATACTTTTTGATTTTGAACGCACACAAGCTTACAATTTGCAATTTCATAGCCTAAAATTTAGCATATTGCACGAAGACATACCTTATAAAACGCTATTTTCATGGAGTCAAGTTTACAAAATGTTACTGAATTGACATACATCAAGAAGATAAAAGCACAAGTTTTTTGGCATTTTGAGAAACTTTTTCAGGATATTTCTCGCCTATCTTCTTTTATTTTTGTATTTTTGCACGAAAATATATAATATAAGGTACGCGCATGAGAAAAATTCTTTATTTCATGATCGCCCTCACCGTCCTCAGCTTTGCATCATGCAAGGATACCGAAGGCTCTATCGGCGACCCTATCATATCCCACGGACAAGACCGTGACACAGATATCATTACAGGCGATGATTATGTCTATCATCTGCCTGTCATCTTCCATGTCTTCTACAGTAACACCACGCAATACATTAAATATGACCGCCTCAAGGAGATTCTCTCCAACGTGAACGAACTTTATCAGGGTGATGTCTACAACTATCAGATAGATACCATCCCGAGCGAGAACCTCCATATCCTGTTCGAACTGGCTGAGAAGAATGAGAGCGGCAAGAGACTCAGTACACCGGGTGTGGAATATATCAAGGTTCCAGAATCAGAGTTCGACTGCGAGAGCTTCATGAAGGACAAGAATTATGTACAGTACTGCTGGGACCAGAACAACTACATCAATGTGATGGTATACGCCTTCAAGAAGACCGATGTAAACAGCACAACGCTGGGCATCAGTCATCTGCCTTACCAGGTAGGCGGCTATCCACAGATAGATGGTTTGAGCAATGGCAAGAACTATCCGCTGAGCAAACCGGGCAAATTTCCGTATTGCGTTTCGCTCAATTCAATCTATGTGGGAAGAGATAATGAAGGAACTCGGTATACAATACACAAGAATCATAAGGGATATACCTACAATACAACCGACCCGAATGCTACGCTGGCCCACGAACTAGGCCATTATCTGGGTCTCTTCCACAGTTTCTCAGAAAAGACAGTGAAAGACAAATCAGAGGCTGCCAATGATGATGACGACTCAGACCATTGCGATGATACACCGAGCTACAACCGAATAGCATACGGCAAATGGCTGACAGAATATGTCAGTAAAGCACAAGCCATCAAGAAGGATACCACGCTCAGCATGAAAGAACTTGCTAAACGCACCAACAGCAAGGGTGAAGAATGGCAGTCAGACAATCTGATGGACTACAGCATCTGTTACAGCATGCGATTTACCCCAGAACAGGCAAACCGCATCCGCCAGGTTCTGTATTATTCGCCCCTGATACCGGGTCCGAAGAAGATTCGTCCGAGAACCCGAGCATGGGATGAGATGCCGGAAACAGAAGATGACCTCCCAATCCGATATGCCAAGGAAAAGGCTGTCAGCATCAAGGACATCCGGATACTGAAGGCTGAGAAATAGCAAAATCAGAAAAAAGAGTATTAAAAGAAACAGAAACAAGAAGAAAATGAAATATACAATCAAGGCTCCACGCCAACTCAATGCAAGTATCAACTTGCCAGCTTCCAAGAGTATCAGCAACCGTGCATTGGTAATCAATGCCATGGCGGGATGCAAGTTGCAGCCCCGCAACCTGAGCGATTGCGATGATACAGAAGTCATCATTGCGGCACTGCGCGATATGCCTGATGTCATCAACATCAAGGCTGCCGGTACCGCCATGCGCTTTATGACCGCCTATCTTTCTGCTACACCGGGCGAGCATACCATCACAGGTACCGAGCGCATGCAGAACCGCCCTATTGCTATCCTGGTAGATGCCCTGCGCTACCTCGGAGCTGATATACAGTATGAAAAGAAAGAGGGCTATCCTCCACTCCACATCGTAGGTAAGCCACTGGAAGGCGGACATCTCGAAGTGGTGGGAAACATCAGCTCGCAGTATATCTCGGCGCTGCTGATGATTGGTCCGATTCTGAAAAACGGTCTGGAACTGAAACTGACGGGCGAGATAGCATCACGTCCTTACATCGACCTCACACTGTGGACGATGCAGAACTTCGGAGCCAGCGCAGAATGGACCGATGTGGATACCATCACCGTTAAGCCACAACCTTACAGCTGCGTAGCCGACTACACCATCGAGAATGACTGGAGCGCTTCTTCTTACTGGTATGAAATGATGGCGCTGAACGGAAACCCTGATTCTGAGGTAAGGCTAGAAGGCTTGTTCGACAGTTCCAAGCAGGGCGATTCTGTCGTGAAATACATCTTCAGTCTGCTGGGCGTGAAATCAGAATTTGAGAACCGTGATGTTCTTTCTCCTGTCAAGTTGAAAGTCCAGCGCTGTCTCTTGCCTCGTTTCGACTACGATTTCAGCGGTTCTCCAGACCTAGCACAGACCATCGTTGTAGCCTGCTGTGCCCTGGGCGTAAAGTTTAAGTTCACCGGCCTTGCCAGTCTCAAGATCAAGGAGACCGACCGCATCGAGGCATTGAAGAAGGAGCTGAAGAAGGTGGGTTACGTGATTTATGACGAGAACGATAACACGCTGATTTGGGATGGCGAGACCTGCGAGCCTAGTTTCGAGCCTATCGACACCTACGAGGACCATCGCATGGCACTTGCCTTCGCCCCTCTTGCCTTCAAGTTCCCTCAGATTGAAATCAACAATCCTGAGGTAGTGAGCAAATCCTATCCTCATTATTGGGAAGACCTGGAGAAAGTTGGGTTTGAGATAGTTGAAAGTTGATAGTTAATAGTTAACAGTTTATGCTATATTTAGTTTTGGCCCTGGTGGTCCTAGGCTTGATAAGCGCCATTTTCGGCATCATCTCTCATCGCAAGGGAGAGGATGAAGAACCGCTGCAGGAAGGAGTTTCGTGCAATACCTGCAACGGAGAGAACTCCAAATGCGAACAGGAATGCATGATGGAAGCCGCCACCAAGGAAATAGAATACTACGATGACGAGGAACTAGACCGGTTTGCAGGAAGAGCTGCCGACGACTATACCGATGAGGAGGTAGAGGAATTCTCGGAAGTGCTCTATACGATGCAGCCGGAAGAGGTGGCGGGATGGAACCGAAGTCTGATACTGAGAGGCATCAACCTGCCCAACCAGATTAAGGACGAAGTCATCAGTTTTTTAAGTTAAACATGCAATGCGTAACATGCAATGCGCAAAGTTCAAAGTTTTAAGTTCAAAGTAAAGACATGGATATACTGCAATATACATTTTTTCAGAACGCGCTGATTGGCGCCCTACTGGCAAGCATTCTGTGCGGCTTTGTAGGCACCTACATCGTCACCCGCCGACTGGTCTTCATCAGCGGTGGCATTACGCATGCCTCTTTTGGCGGCATCGGTATCGGCGTATTTGCAGGCATCAACCCCATACTCTCTGCCATGGTATTCGCCATTTTGAGTGCCTTCGGCGTACAATGGGTATCACGGAAGAAAGATGTGCGCAAAGACTCTGCCATCGCCATGTTCTGGACCCTGGGCATGAGCGTGGGCATCATCTGCTGCTTCCTTACTCCGGGATTCATGCCCGACCTGCCCTCTTTCCTCTTCGGAAGTATACTCGCCATTGACAGCACAGACCTCTGGCTTCTGGCAGGTCTCACCCTGTTTGTAGCATTGCTGTTCACCTTTCTGCTGCGTCCTATCCAGACCATCGCATTCGACAGCACCTTTGCCAAATCGCAACATCTGCCGGTTACTGCGATAGAATATATGATGATGACGCTCATCGCCATGACCATCGTGGCAACCATCAAGATGGTGGGCATCGTACTTGCCATCAGTCTGCTCACCATACCACAGATGACAGCCAACCTCTTCACCTACAGCTACAAGCGCATGATAGGAGCCAGCATCGTGATAGGCTGCATCGACTGCATCGTAGGCCTCTATGCCAGTTATCTGCTCAATGTGCCATCAGGTGCAACCATCATCTTCGTTAGCATCATCCTGTTTGCAGCAGCAAGGATACTGGCAGCCAGAAAGCACTAAGGCTTTCACACGCCCTAAAAGAAAAATTTTAAATAAAGAAGAAACTTATGTTGAAGCATTTCCCATTCAGAAACTTCTTGCCAGCTATGGTTGTCCTTGCCTTTGCAATGACCATAGCAGGATGCTCTACGCAGAAGAATACGGCGAAGAGCAGATGGTGGCATGCCTTCAACGCCCGATACAACACCTATTATAATGGTACCGTAGCCTATATAGAAGGCTCGCTCGAAAAGGAAAACGGAAATAAGGACAATTACTCTGAAATGATTCCTTATTATACCGTGGGCAACAAGAACAGCCGCGAACTGGGCAAGTCGAACTACGACCGCGCCATCGAGAAATGCGAGAAAGCCATTCACCAGCATAGCATCAAGCGCCGCCCGGTATGGGACAAGAAACGCCGCAAGACAGCCAAAGACCTGGAATGGCTGCAGCGCCGTGAATATAATCCGTTCCTCTGGAAGGCATGGATGCTGATGGGCCGTTCCCAGTTTTTTGAAGGCGATTTCCAGTCAGCAGCAGCTACATTCGCCTATATGAGCCGTCTCTACGCCACCCAACCCGGCATTTACGGCAAGGCACGTGCCTGGCTCGCCAAGAGTTATCTCGAATCGGGCTGGATATACGATGCCGAAGATGTAATCCGTAATATCGAGCGCGATTCCATCCACTGGCGTGCCCAGAAGGAATGGGACAAGACCTATGCCCTCTACTATCTGAAGACCGGACGCTATCAGGAGGCCGTTCCGTATCTCCGCAAAGCCATCGGCTATGAGATGCGACGCAAGCAGAAAGCCCGCCTCTGGTATCTGATGGGACAGGTAGAAGCACAACAGGGACATGCCCAGAATGCCTACCGCGCTTTCAAGCATGTCATCCGTCTCAATCCGCCTTACGAACTGGAGTTCAATGCCCGCATCTCCATGACCGAGGTACTGGCAACCAACAACTCCCGGAAGATGGTATCAAAATTGAAGCGAATGGCAGCGAGCGACAAGAATCAGGAATATCTCGACCAGGTTTATTATGCCATCGGTAACATACATCTCAACCAGGGCGATACCCTTCAGGCTATTGCTGCATACGAAAAAGGTGCCGCGAAATCAAGCCGCAACGGAGTAGAGAAAGGTGTATTGCTGCTGCATCTGGGCAATGTATACTGGCAATGCCACCGATATGGCGATGCCAAGCGATGCTATGATGCTGCCATCGGACTCCTAGACCAGGACCGCAAAGACTACAAACAACTCTCCGACCGTTCGAAGGTTCTCGATGAACTGGTGCCTTATACCGACGCCATCCATCTGCAGGACTCCCTGCAATCACTCGCCCGCATGAGCGAAACAGAGCGGAATGTTGCCATTGACAAGGTGATAGATGCCCTAAAAAAGCAGGAAAAGGAAGAAAAGAGAAGACTTGCCGACCAGGAATTGGCAAAACAGCAGGGCAGTTCTGACTTCGGAAGAAACAACGGCAATAATAACAGCAGAAACAACAGGAATCAGAGAAACAGCAATGCCTCATCCGGCTTCGGAAACGGAGCCATGGGCAACGGCGGTTTCGGCAACACCAATACCTGGTATTTCTACTCCCAATCTGCCGTAGCCCAAGGCAAACAGCAGTTTGAGCGCCTCTGGGGCAAACGAAAGAACATAGACAACTGGCAGCGGAGCAACCAGACCGTAGTAGCCGATGCCAAAGGTGTAGAAGAAATGACCGACGAGCAGCGCGATTCACTCCTCAACGAGGCACAGAAGAAAGACCTTGAGAAGGAGAAAGAGAAGAACCTGAGTGCAGAAGAAGATCCGCATCAGCACGCCTACTATCTCGCTCAGATTCCGCTTACCGAAGAGAAGATGGCAGAAAGCAATCAGATTCTGGACGACGGACTGCTGCATGCCGGCATCATCCTGAAAGACAAGCTCAATGATCTGGACGAAAGCGAACGCATGCTGCAGCGACTGGTGAAGAAGAACGCAGCATACGAACATCTCGATGATGCCTACTATCACCTCTACCTGCTCTACAACATCCGGAAGCAACCAGCCATCGCCAGCCGCTATCTCGACCTGTTGAAAGCGAATTATCCGGAGAGCCAATGGACCACCCTGCTCACCTCTCCTTATTATGAGGAAGATGCGAAGATGGGCATTCATCTCGAAGATTCGCTCTATGCTGCCACCTACGATGCCTTCAAGGCTAACCTATATAATAAGGTGGTACACAACAGGGCTATCTCTGACAAGCGCTATCCAGAAGGAGCCAACCGCGACAAGTTCCTCTTTATCGGCGGACTCACCCAGCTCCACGAGAGTAATATCCAGGCTTGTCTTGATGATATGCAGCAGGTGGTAGAGAAATATCCGAACAGTCGACTCAGCGAAATGGCGGGAATGATTCTCAACGGAGTGAAAGCCGGCAGACAGCTCAAGGGCGGCACATTCGACCTGAGCAATGTATGGTCGCGCCGCAACGCCGTACTCAATGATGATGTCAAATCCAAAGCAAAGGTATTCAGCATTGAGCGCAACGAGCCGTTCGTCTTCATGCTCGCCTACGTTCCTGATTCTGTAAACGAGAACCAGTTGCTCTTCGAGATGGCGAAATATAATTTCACCTCCTATCTCGTGCGTAATTTCGACCTCGTCATTGACGAGCAGAATGGTCTGCACCGCATGCAGGTAAAGGGATTCCGCAATTACGATGAAGCACGCCAGTATGCCAACGACATCTACCAGCATCAGGCCATCACCCAGCTTCTCTCAAAGGGAGCCCGAGGCATCGTAATCAGCGAACCAAACCTCCTGCTGCTGGGCACCAGTCTGAGCTACGACGACTATACCCTCTTCTATACCCAGCATCTGGCACCGCTGAAAATCAGCAAGGACCCACTGCTTGAAGAACCGGAGGAAATCATCCAGCAGGAAAAGACTGATGATTCTGAAGAAAATGAAGAAGAAACCGGAACTGCCGAAAGCGGAACAACCGGAACCCAGGGAACCGATGCGGATATAAAGGAAGAAAAAGCGCCAAAGACAGCTTACGACAACGACGACAGTCTGGATTTGGACAGCGAAGAATATGATTTAGATGGATTTTAGTGGAATGCCGAAGAAATCATGGAAGATACCTTCGTATGGCTCTGGAACAACCGAAGCACGCTGGAAGAGGCAGACAGCGTAAAGCCGCTCTGAGCCGCAAGGGCTACTGAGGTATGGGCACAGCACAGGCTCAGACATATCATGAATGAACTGAAAATATGTCTCATACGGGTTTGGTTTAAAACTGCTTTTAGTTATTTCTACAAAGAACAGAAGAAGGTAACTAGGAAGGGTACAGAAAAGTCGACACAGAAACCATGGAAGATGGAAACGATGATGAAACTCTCGCCCGAATATCGGGTGATGATAGGCAACGTTGTATCCATGGTCGTAGCTCCACCTACACTGATAGGTGCCAGTTTGCCGAAGTATTTTGCCAACAGCGGAGCACACAGCAGGGTGAGAATCTCGCGGCAGATGTTGGCAAGAAGGGCGATGGTTCCCAGTTCGGCGCCCCTGGATTCGGTGATGAAGATACTCGAAAGAGAGTAATATCCGAATCCTGAACCTATAGCCAGACAATCGGTAAACTGGCGGTGGCTCAAGATGAGAGATACGGCGGCACAACCTGCCAGCGTACCCAAAATGGTCATCACAGGGAGCATCATCAGACGGGGATTCACCTTCTTGAAACTCTTCAGCACAGAGGTATCGCAACCGATGCTGATACCTACGCAGAACATCAGGCAGCAGAGTGCACAATAGCTCACGTCGCTATCCAGAAGACCTGCCGGAATCACATCACACAAGCCTACGATGATACCTAGAACAAAGAAGCTTACGATAATCAAACTGCCTTTCATGCCTTGCCTCCTTTCCCGGTTTCAGCGTGAGCCGACGATTTAGCCTGCTTTGCTGTAACATACTTCCACAATGCCCAAGCAAAGAGTGCACTACCCAGACTGCCTCCCAAGGTCAGAGCTATCGCCTCAAGTCCCAGGGTCTGAAGACCGCTGATGATACGAGGGTTAGAACCTACCTCGATACCGAGCAGGAACAGGAGTACCCATATCAGCGCCGTGATGATACGGCCGATAAAACTCATTTTCTTGTTGCGGAGCAGATAGCCGGTACCTATTCCGCATAGCATAATCATTACTATCTTGAGCATTGTTTCTTGTTTTTCTTCTTTTTATTGTTCGTTTTTATGAATTACCTTACCATAAAAAACGGATTCCGGGTCGTATTATTGCTTAATAGACAAACTTTTCAAGTAATTGCGTCTGATCATAATGCTTATGTTTAGTTATACAAAAAGTTTCAAATAACCTATGTTTTTAGGTTTTGTCACAAGGTAATACAAACGTTTTCATAAAAAGTACCAAAGAATCTTCATCATTAACTCTCTTTAACACGAAGTCGTGTTCCTCATTCCATTTTTCTTTGTACTTTAGCACCCCGAAAAGAAAAAGGATATAAAATATGAGCAACGGACTATTACTTTGGATAGACGACGAGATAGAACTTCTCAAGGCACACATCATCTTTCTGGAAAAGAAAGGATACGAGGTGCAGACGGTAAGCAACGGCCCTGATGCCATTGAACTTTGCCGCCAGCAGACCTTCGACCTCATCCTGCTCGATGAGATGATGCCGGGACTCAGCGGACTGGAAACCCTGCTACGCATCAAGGACATCCAGCCTTCCACACCGGTAGTGATGTGCACCAAGAGCGAAGAAGAAAACATCATGGACCAGGCAATCGGTTCAAAGATAGCCGACTATCTGATCAAACCCGTAAACCCGAACCAGATTCTGCTCTCGCTCAAGAAGAACATTCACCGCAAAGACATCGTGGCGGAGGTGACGCAGAACGGATACCAGCAGGACTACCAGCAGATAGCCATGCAGATGATGGAATGCAGAAGTGCGGAAGACTGGATGGAGATTTACAGGCGACTGGTTAGCTGGGAACTGAAGCTGAGCGATACGGCAAGTCCGATGGCTGAGATGCTGGGCATGCAGAAGGAAGAGGCTAACCAGGGGTTCGCCAAATACATAGCCAAGAACTATCTCGACTGGGTGAGTCCCGACAACAGAGACCGCCATCTGATGAGTCCCGACATCTTCAAGCGCAAGATATTCCCGCTGCTCGATGAGGGCAAGAAGGTGTTCCTGATTGTGATAGATAACTTCCGCTATGACCAGTGGCGCATGCTGGCAGAAGACATCGGCGACCTGTTCGACATCGACGAGCAGCTCTACATGAGCATTCTTCCTACCGCCACGCAATATGCACGCAACGCCATCTTCAGCGGTCTGATGCCTAACAAGATAGCCGAAATGTTCCCTGATCTCTGGGTAGATGAGGACGAGGAGGAAGGCAAGAACCTCAACGAGGCGCCGCTGATACAGACCCAGATAGAGCGATTCAGAAAGCACTATACCTTCAGTTATCACAAGGTGAACGATTCGCAGGGTGCCGACCGCTTTCTGGAGCATTACAACGAATGCCGGAACAACGACCTGAACGTGCTGGTGATTAACTTCATCGACATGCTCTCTCACGCGCGTACCGAATCCAAGATGGTGCGCGAGCTTGCCAACAACGAGAGTGCCTACCGCAGCATTACGCAGAGCTGGCTCCGCCATTCGGTTCTCTCCGAGCTCTTCAAGCTCCTTTCGCAGAGCGATTATCAGGTAGTGCTCACCACCGACCACGGCAGCATCAGGGCATCGAAACCAATCAAGATTGTAGGCGACCGCAATACGAACACCAACCTGCGCTACAAGCTGGGCAAGAATCTGGCTTACCAGAGCAAGGAAGTTTTCACCATCAAGAAGCCTCAGCGTGCCCAGTTGCCGGCACCTAACCTGAGTACCTCGTATGTATTTGCCACGGGCGACAGTTTCTTCGCCTATCCGAATAATTATAACTATTATGTGCAATACTACAAGGATACCTTCCAGCACGGCGGCATCTCGATGGAGGAAATGCTCATACCGCTCATCACGCTGACACCTAGAAAAAGATAATGATTGTCAGTTAATAGTTAATAGTTGATAGTTAACAGTTTATAGAAAACATATATGAAGATAAAAATTGACTCATTAGACACGATCCATGAAGCAGCCAAGGAATTTCTGCAGAACATGGGCGACGGCAAGGTCTTTGCCTTCTATGGCAAGATGGGAGCCGGAAAGACAACATTTGTAAAAGCTATTTGCGAAGAACTGGGCGTAGAAGATGTCATCACATCTCCTACCTTCGCCCTCGTAAACGAATATACAGCGGGCGACGGATCACCTGTCTACCACTTCGACTTCTACCGCATCAAGAAACTCGATGAGGTTTACGATATGGGCTACGAAGATTATTTCTACAGCGGCAACCTCTGTTTCCTGGAGTGGCCGGAACTGATAGAAGACCTGCTGCCGGAAGACTGCACCAAAGTGACTATCACCGTCGAAGAAGACGGAACAAGAAGCGTAGAATGGTAAGTCACCGACAGCCCCGAAAATGCGTCCCGACGTAGACTTTACTACGTCCCGACGTAGCAAAGTCTACGTCGGGACGTATTTTTATCCCCCTCGTGGCGCAGTTTGAAAGGCAGGAAAAAGAACAAAAAAAGCATCTGGCTGAGAATATGTTTTCTCAAGCCAGATGCTTTTATCATTTCCTATCCGGGCTGATTACAGGAGAGCCTGGAACTTCTCGGTGAGGGTTGCCTTAGAGGCTGCGCCAACAAACTTATCTACCAGCTGGCCACCCTTGAAGAAGAGGATGGTAGGGATATTACGAACACCAAACTCCATAGCGATGTCGTCGTTCTCCTCTACATCACACTTGCCTACTACCAACTTGCCGTCAAACTCCTCAGCAAGTTCTGATACGATAGGAGCAATCTGGCGGCAAGGACCGCACCATGTTGCCCACAAATCTACTACCAATGGCAGTTCGCCATTCTTGTAGCTCTCGAAATTCTCGGTTGTAATTGTTACTTCCATTTTCCTAAATTTTTTATATATTAAAACTAAAATTATCTCTAATTGATCTGATAGCTCATCTTAGGATGCTGCTCGATATACTGGATGAGGGCATGGCCCACGCCTACCGTATGCTCACGGGCACGCATCAACAGATAGGTATTGCTGTCTACATCATGTATCTGGAAAAAGAGCTGCGCCTTGCCCTCGTCATTCTCCAGAATGGTCTGCAGGTCGCTAACCATCGTTTCATCTATCGCATCGCTCTCCACATTGATGGTGAAGCGGTCGATGCGGTTCTCCTTGACCGTCTGCAGATACTCCACATTGCCTATCTGGAAATCGAGATAGTTGGCATTGCCGTAACGGGAAACGCACTTGGCGGTAATGTAGATGGTGCTGCCTTCAACCATGATGCCGCGCCACTTGCCCCAGTCTTCGCCAAAGAGAGCCAGCTCGCCTGAGCCCTCAAAGTCTTCGAGCGTAACGAAACCGCACGGCTTGCCCGTCTTGGTAAACTTCGACTTCACACCCGTAATGATGCCGCCCAGCACCACATCCTCCTTCTTTGCCAGCTCCTGCTTGTCGCCCAGTTCTGAGCAATGAGTATTGCAGAGGGAGTTGAGGATGATGCTGTACTCATCGAGCGGATGGGCAGAAAGATAGATGCCCACAAGCTCGCGCTCACGGTTCAGACGTTCGATGGTACTCCAGCTCTCTGCATCAGGAATAGGCGGCGTAGCTATCTCTATCGCCTCGGTATCGCCAAAGAGTGAGGTGGCAGCCTCGTGCTGTTCCTGCTGGAAGAGCTGACCGTAGCGCACCAGCGTATCGAGGAAGGTTTCGCCCTTGTTGTTCTTGCCGAAGAACTGTTCGCGACGGATGCCGAAGCTGTCGAAACCGCCACTCAGCGCCAAGGTTTCGAAAGCCTTGCGGTTCACGCTGGAGTAATCTACACGCTCGGCAAAATCGAAGATGCTCTTATAAAGTCCGTTCTTCAGTCGCTCTGCCACGATGGCATCGGCTGCCGGAGCACCCATACCCTTGATGGCTGAAAGACCGAAACGTATCTCTCCATGCTCGTTCACACCGAACACGCGGTAACTCTCGTTCACATCCGGACCCAAGGTCTTGATGCCCATCGACTGGCACTCCTCCATCAGCTTGGTGATTTCGGTAATCTGTGCAAAGCGTCGGGTCATCAGCGCCGCCATATATTCGGCAGGATAGTGCGCCTTGAGATAGGCAGTCTGGTAGGCTACCCATGAATAACAGGTGGCATGAGACTTGTTAAAGGCGTAGGAAGCAAATTTCTCCCAGTCGCCCCATATCTTTTCCAGCACCTTCGGGTCGTGGCCGTTCTCCTGTCCCTGCTTGATGAACTTAGGCTTCATCGCATCTACGATGGCCTTTTTCTTCTTACCCATCGCCTTACGCAGCGCATCAGACTCGCCTCGGGTGAAGCTCGCCAACTGACGGGAAAGAAGCATCACCTGCTCCTGATAAACCGTGATGCCGTAGGTATCCTTCAGATACTTCTCCATACACGGGATATCGTAGGTAATCTCCTGCTTGCCGTTCTTGCGGGCAATGAAATCAGGGATGTAATCCATAGGTCCCGGACGGTAGAGGGCATTCATGGCGATGAGGTCCTCGAACACCGTAGGCTTCAGCTCACGGAGATACTTCTGCATACCCGGCGACTCGAACTGGAAGGTTCCAATGGTCTGACCGCGCTGATAGAGCTGATAGGTCAGCTCGTCATCGATAGGGATGGTATCGAGGTCAACAACATCGCCCGTAGTCTGCTTGATAACCTTGCATGCCTCCTTCATCTCGGAGAGGGTCTTCAAGCCCAGGAAGTCCATCTTAATCAGACCGGTGGTCTCGATGACATGTCCGTCGTACTGCGTTACCGCCGTCTTCAGTCCCGGGAAATCAGGGTCATCGGCAGTAGATACAGGCACCCAGTTGCTGATAGGGTCGCGGCAGATGATGAATCCGCAGGCATGGATACCCGTGCCTCGGATGGTTCCCTCGAGCATCTTGGCATACTTGATGGTATTGCTCTCGCGGGGATCGTTGGAGAACTCAGCCTCGCGCAGCTCTGGGGTATATTTGATGGCATTGGTCAGGTTCATCTTGGCACCGTCAGGCAAACGGTCTGGGATAGCCTTGCAGAGTGCATTCGCCTTATCCAACGGCAACTTCTCTACACGCGCCACGTCCTTGATGGAGTTCTTCGTGGCCATGGAACCGTAGGTAATGATATGGGCACAGTTCTCATGACCGTACTTATCCATTACCCATCTCAGCACCTTGCCTCGGCCGTCATCATCAAAGTCGGTATCAATATCCGGAAGGTTCACACGGTCTGGATTCAGGAAACGCTCAAACAGGAGGTCGTACTTCAATGGGTCAATCTTGGTAATGCCCAAGCAGTAAGCCACCACCGAACCTGCCGCAGATCCACGTCCCGGGCCCACCATCACGCCGAGTTCCTCGCGCGCCGCCCTGATGAAGTCTGACACGATGAGGAAGTAGCCCGGGAAACCCATGGTCTTCATCACGTGGAGCTCGAAGTTTACATGCTCGTCTACATTCTCGGGCAGCGGGTCGCCATAAAGCTTTTTGGCTCCCTCGTAGGCAAGGTGGCGCAGATATTCTGCCTCAAACTTGATACGGTATATCTTATCGTAACCACCCAATCGGTCGATTACCTTCTGACCTTCCTCTGGTGGCAGCGGGTTCTTGCCGTTCTCATCAGAGGTAAACTCCTTGTAGAGATCTTCTTCTGATACCTTCTGTCGCAACTGCTCCTCGGTACCGAAACTCTCCGGAATCGGGAAGAAAGGCATGATTGGACCATGGTCGATGCTGTAAATCTCCACCTTATCCAATACTTCGAGGGTATTGGAAAGCGCTTCGGGAATATCCGAGAACACCTCGTTCATCTCCTGGCGGGTCTTGAACCATTCCTGCTTGGAATAGCGCATACGGTTAGGGTCGTCGAGATCCTTGCCGGTAGCGATACAGAGCAGATGGTCGTGAGCCTCGGCAGTCTCCTTATCCTCGAAGTGGCAGTCGTTGGTGCACACCAGTTTGATGTTAAACTCCCTTGCCATCTTGATAAGTTCCTTGTTGGCACGCTGCTGCAACTCGTAAGCCTCGCGGTTGGCAAGCAGACTTGGATCATCGGGCACTTTATGTCGCTGGAGCTCGAGATAGTAATCATCGCCAAAGAGGTTGTGGTACCACTGGCAAGCCTCGCGGGCTCCTTCCAGGTCACCATGCAGAATCTTGGATGGCACCTCGCCTGCAATACATGCCGAACAGACGATGAGGTCTTCGTGATACTTCTCCAGATCGGCACGGTCGGTTCGTGGGCGCATGTAGTAACCATCCACCCACGAATTGCTCACCAGCTTGATGAGGTTCTTGTATCCATTATAATTCTTGGCAAGTACAATGAGGTGGTAACCGCTCATATCGCCCTTATCCTTCTCTCGGTCGGCTTTGGTTCGGCGTGCCACATACATCTCGCAGCCTATGATAGGCTTGAAAGGTTCGAGTCCCTCCTTCTTGCGGTCTTTATTAATCTTGCCGCAATAGTCGGTGAGTTCCTTGATGCCGAACATCACACCGTGGTCGGTTACCGCCATACCCTTCATGCCGTCCTTGATGGCCTTATCTACCAGATGCGGTATCTTCGACTGGCCGTCGAGGATGGAGTATTGGGTGTGTACATGCAAATGAACAAAATCTTCCATTATCTGTTTAAAATTCGAATTTTGACAACAAAGTTACGGCGAAATATTGAAAAAGCCAAAAGAAATATGCGAAAATATTGAAAAAGGTAAAAGAAACCCACAAAAAATTTGCAAAAGTGATAAAAATGACGTACCTTTGCACCAATAAAAACTTAATCCTACTATATGGGACAGAAAATAAAGAAATTAAAGAAGATAAGATTGCACCGCGAAGGTACCGATCAGCTGGTTACCGGAGCGATAGCGTTAGTAGCCATTGCGGCTATATTGTGGACAACCTTAGACAACAAGATTCCGTTCTGGGCTTTTGTTGTTGTGTTCGGTACGGTATATGGTATCGTGCTCAACTTCTACCGTTGTCCTATCAGATACCTCAACGTAGAGGATACTTCGAAACTGGTAGTAGCACCAGCCGACGGAAAGATTGTGGTGATAGAAGAGGTGGAGAATGCTCCATACTTCGGTGACCGCCGCCTGATGATTTCCATCTTCATGAGCCTCTGGAATGTTCATGCCAACTGGTTCCCGGTGGATGGTAAGGTGAAATTCGTGAAACATGTGGACGGCAACTACCACAAGGCATGGCTGCCTAAGGCTAGCGAGGAAAACGAGCATGCCGACGTGATGATTACCACACCTGAGGGAGTGGATGTACTCTGCCGACAGATTGCCGGTGCAGTGGCACGCCGCATCGTAACCTATGCCAAGGAAGGGGAAGAATGCTTCATCGACGAGCACCTGGGATTCATCAAGCTGGGTTCACGCGTGGATGTCTACCTGCCTGTAGGTACAGAAGTATGCGTAAAGATGGGACTGTCAACTACTGGCGACCAGACCGTCATCGCTAAATTGAAATAACATATTGACAGATAGAGGGCAAGCCGGAACATACTTCCGGCTTTCACTCTATCATAATATACTGTAAAGAAATGAGTATCAAGAAACATATTCCAAACACGATAACCTGCTGCAACCTGGTTTCGGGCTGCATCGCAACATCGTTTGCATCGCTTGCCTTCGGCGGGAACCCAAAGATGGCATTGTTATGGATTATCATCGGAGCCGTATTCGACTTCTTTGACGGCATGAGCGCCCGCCTGCTGCACGTTTCATCGCCAATAGGCAAGGAGCTGGATTCGCTGGCAGATGACGTAACCTTCGGTGTGGCTCCTGCCACCATCGTATTCTCACAACTCTTTGAGATGGAATATCCGGGTTTTCTGGAGCCTTTGCGCCCATGGCTGCCTTACGCAGCCTTCATCATCGCAGCCTTCTCGGCATTGCGACTGGCTAAGTTTAATCTTGATGAGCGCCAGACTACCTCTTTCATCGGTGTTCCTACACCAGCCAACGCCCTGTTCTGGGGTTCGCTGATTGTGTTCAATCCAAGCTGGCTAGAAGGATATGCGTGGTCGGTATTCATCATTCTGGCTCTGATTCTCATCACCAGCTATCTGCTGGTTTGCGAGATGCCTCTTTTCGCCTTGAAATTCAAGCAGTGGGGTTTCAAGGGCAATGAGGTGAAATATGGCTTTGCCGCGCTCACCATCATCCTCCTCGCTACTTCGGTAGCACTCGATGGTCTGACCGGTTTCCTCACCGGCTGGTGGCTTGTCATCGTGGCATACGTCATCATCTCGGCGATTATTTATCTGAAGAAGACGAAATAGAAGAAATCCCCTTTATTGGGATATTTAGGTATTTATGTAGATTATTAATTGAAAAATGCGGCTAGATGTGAATCCAGTCGCATTTGCTTTTTTCTTCCTGTTGAGAGAGATGATTAGTTGTGTACGAGCGTACCAATCTCCTCACCATCCATCACCTTCTTGAGGTTACCTACAACATCCATATTGAACACGTAGATAGGAAGGTTGTTTTCCTTACACATGGTGGTAGCAGTCAAATCCATTACCTTCAAGCCCTTGGTATAAATCTCATCATAGGTAATGTCCTTGAACTTGGTAGCTGTAGGATCCTTCTCTGGGTCGGCGGTATAGATGCCGTCTACACGGGTACCCTTGAGCATCACGTCAGCCTCGATTTCGATACCGCGGAGAGAAGAACCGGTATCGGTAGTGAAGTATGGACTGCCTGTACCTGCAGAGAAGATGCAGATATAGCCTGCCTCCATCGCCTCTATCGCCTTCCACTTGGTGTAGAATTCGCCGATAGGCTCCATGCGGATGGCAGTAAGCACCTTGTTCTTAACGCCCAAGGCTCCGAGTGCGCTGCTCAATGCCAGGGAATTGATAACGGTAGCACACATACCCATCTGGTCGCCCTTGACACGGTCGAAACCCTTCTGGCTTCCACTCAAACCGCGGAAGATGTTACCACCACCAATCACAATGCCTATCTGAACGCCCATCTCATGGACCTCCTTTATCTGCTTAGCATAATCACTCAGGCGCTCTGGGTCGATGCCGAAGCTCTGCTTGCCCATCAGACTCTCGCCGCTCAATTTCAAAAGAATTCTTTTAAACTTTGCCATTTTATTTTAATTTACAATTTACAGTTAACAGTTTATAGGGCGTAGCCTCCTATAAACCATTAACTATTAACTATTAACTATAAACTATTAACCAGGAACTTGATTTCTCCGAACGCATACGAGCGTATTACTCCCTTCTTGTCATGAAGGATGAGATGACCATCGTCCTCCACCTCTACGAAGGCGCCCTCAAACTTACCGTCCTTATCCTCATACCAGTGATAGCCCTTGCGACGGTAGAGAGAAAGATGATAGATGCCCGACACATCCATATAGTCGGCACGACGCAGAAGTTCGTAGTATTTGCAGAAAGCCTCAATCACCTTCTGCAGCACCTCTTCCCTATCCACCTCATGGCCTAGAATCTGAGCCAGAGATACAGGGTTGGGCGCATCGCTGTGGAACTCAGTCTGATTGACATCAATGCCGATACCGAAGATGCAGCGCTTGATGCCCTTGGAGTCGATGGCAGTCTCTATCAGCGTGCCACTGATTTTCTTGTCATACCAGTACACATCATTCGGCCATTTCAGCGTAATGCCGTCCGTATAGGAATCAAGAGCGTCCTTCACGGCGAGCGCACCAGCCTCGGAAAGGAGGAACTGCTGGCGCAAAGGTACCCACTTAGGACACATCATCATACTGAAGAGGAGGTTCTTGCCCGGCTCACTCTCCCAGGTATGCACGCCCTGTCCCCTGCCCGATGTCTGATAATCAGCAACGGCAATGGTCAGCGCATCTTCATCGTAAGTATCCAAATTCTTCAGGAAGGCATTCGTAGAATCCACTTCCTTTAATCGTATAATCTTCTTTTCCATGTCTATATAATAATGTATAGCGAATCACAACGGGTTATCCTATCAGCAACGGGTTGAAGGCATCCACAAGATGCTCGATGCGTTTCACCTGATGCCCTACCCCTACCACCGTAACAATATCAAAGCGAAGTTCTTTTTCCACCTTCTGTTCCTTGACGTAAGTATTGGCGGCTATTGCCAGATTACGCATCTTCCTGGCATCTACGGCTTCCTCGGGCTGCTGGTATTCTTCACCCGAACGGGTCTTGACCTCTACCACAACCAGCGTCTTACCATCCGGCGAAACGGCAAGGATATCCAGATCCCGCTTGCCGGCTTTCCAGTCTCTATCGATGACGACATAGCCTTCATTCTCGAGATAGAGCGTAGCCTCGTCTTCTCCCCATTTGCCTAATTCATTATGCTCTGCCATAGTCTATTTTCTTTATTTTGCACCAAAAGATGCTTTTACCTTGCAAAAATAACAAAAAAAGTCCACACTTCAAACTTTTTTATGTAATTTTGCACGAAAAACAATGGAAGATATCAAGAATAAAGACGAAGCATACATGCGCCGTGCCCTGATGGAGGCTCAGGCGGCATTCGATGAAGACGAGATTCCGGTAGGCGCCATCATCGTTTGTAAGGACCGGATCATATCGCGAGCCCACAATCTTACGGAGATGCTGACCGATGTTACGGCTCATGCCGAAATGCAGGCCATCACTTCGGGAGCCAACATGCTGGGAGGAAAATACCTGAAAGACTGTACCCTCTACGTTACGGTAGAACCCTGCGTGATGTGCGCCGGAGCGCTGGGATGGGCACAGATCAGCCGCATGGTATATGGTGCCAGCGACGAGAAAAGGGGGTATACAAAATATGCGCCCGATGCACTGCATCCTAAGACGACAGTTACATCGGGCGTATTGGAAGATGAGTGCCGCGCACTCATGCAGGATTTCTTTCAGAGAAAGAGATAATTACTTAACGAGCACTACAAGATACTTGCTGGTGCTCCAGAAAATCTGTGGATTGGTGATGCGGAGCGTATACTGCTTGTTGGCATCACGTACCAATGCATAAGAGCTGGATGGGTGGGTAGTGAGCAACTTAGCCGACTTTGACATCAACTTGATTTCAGAAATGTTGCGGATATCAACCTTGGTGAAATAACTCTTGTTGAAATTACCGGTCATTACCTTACCACCTTCCATGATATGCTGCTCCTTCAACTCCTTCTTGGTACCGAATACGTACCAGGCAGTGTTGAGCTGCTTGTCCTGTGCATTGATTGTCTCTGTCTTCTGGCTGCTTTCAGTAGTAAGACGAGAGGTCTTGGTATTCAGATTGTTGATAGTCTCGTCGAGCGCTGCAATATGAATATCCTTCTTATCTAACTCCTCGCGAAGCGCCTGGAGTTCCTTATCCTTCTGTGCAATCTGCTTCTGAAGGTTTGCGATGGTCTTCTTCAACTGGTCAGCCTGCAAAGAGCTGTTAGCCATCTGCTTCTGCAGTTTAGCCAGGAGTTCGCGGTTCTGCTGCATACGGGTAGCGATGAACTGAACATCCTCCTTGAGCTGCTGTTTCTTACTGGCACCCTCACCGTTCTTCAGGAGAGTTACTCTGTGCTCAGCCTCACTGATCTGGTTCAGACCATCCTGGATTTCATTCAATGTACCCATCATATCGTTAATTTCGCTATCCTTCTGAGCGATGATACTGTTTAGCGAATCATTCTGCTGATTTGCCAAATCCTGGGTGTTGTTCTTGCCGTTGTTGCAACTGGTCAAGCAAAAAGCAGCTAAACATGCCGCAAATAATAGCTTTTTCATAATCATTTTCCTTTTTAATATTAATGTTTGATTTAAAAAATTATCTTTTCGCGTAAAACGCGTCGCTTCCTATACTTTATTCATTACTTTCTTCATCCCTGCGAGCCCCGTTTTTCTTCTGCCGGCGCTCTTCACGCTTCTTTTCCTTCATCTCCTCCTTGAGCTGTTTGGGATCTTTTCCTGCCAATACAATGACAAATTCGCCCCTTGGTTCTGTCTCCTCAAAATGAGCGATGACCTCGGCAAGCGTACCCCTCACACTCTCCTCGTGGAGTTTGGATATTTCACGACAACAGCTAACCTGTCTGTCATCCCCGAAAACCTCGGCAAACTGCTGCAAGGTTTTCACCACACGATAAGGCGACTCATAGAAAATCATGGTGCGCACCTCATCCTTCAATGATTCAAGATAGGTCTGTCTGCCCTTTTTCTGCGGAATGAATCCTTCGAAGCAGAAACGGTCGCATGGCAAACCCGATGAAACGATGGCCGGTATGCATGCCGTAGGTCCAGGCAAAGTCTGCACCGTGATGCCTGCCTTGGCTGCCTCGCGGGCGAGGTAAAAACCAGGATCACTGATACCCGGTGTTCCGGCATCGCTGATCAAGGCAATGGTTTCGCCACCCTTCAGTCGCTCTACGATGGCAGAAGATGTGCCATGTTCGTTAAACTTATGGTGAGCCACTAATCGATTTCTGATATCGAAATGCTTCAGCAGGACACTCGATGTTCGAGTGTCCTCAGCGAGTACCAAATCCGCTTCTTTCAGTATGCGAATGGCTCGCATTGTCATGTCCTCCATGTTACCAACTGGAGTCGGAACGATGTATAATGTGCCCATACTGACCGCAAATATAGTTAATTAATCTTTCATAGCAAAAAAAAAACGCGTTTCTTTGCATTTTTTAAAACCTTATTATTAATTTTGCCCCCGAAATGACAGAAAATCTAATTGGGGAGGCACACCGTCCCGGAAGAATTGAAGTGGTGTGCGGATCGATGTTCTCCGGAAAAACAGAGGAATTGATCCGAAGAATGAAGCGTGCGAAGTTCGCCAAGCAGAAGGTGGAAATCTTTAAGCCGGCGCTTGACACTCGTTACTCCGAGGAAGATGTAGTGAGCCATGATCAGAACTCTATCCGGTCTACACCTATTGAGTCCTCTGGATCGATACTGCTATTGGCTTCTGATATCGACGTGGTGGGTATCGATGAAGCCCAGTTCCTGGACAATGGACTCGTGGAGGTATGCAACGAACTCGCCAACCGTGGCGTGAGAGTCATCGTGGCAGGACTGGATATGGACTTCAAGGGAGTTCCCTTCGGTCCGATTCCTGCTCTCTGTGCCATCGCCGACGAGGTGACCAAGGTTCATGCCATCTGCGTAAAGTGCGGATCGGTCGCCTATGTGAGCCACCGGTTGATCAATAACGACAAACGGGTGCTTCTGGGCGAAAAAGATGAATACGAGCCGCTCTGCAGAGAATGCTACCAGAAGGCGATTCTTAACGAAAAATTATAACAAAAGGAACAGTTATGGGAAAGGAGATTACATTTGATAAATTTATAAGATGGGCGGGTGTTACCCTCATCGTACTGGCCGTGCTCTACATGACCAATTATCTGAGCAGCGTACTGCTGCCATTCTTCATTGCATGGTTTTTCGCTTACCTGCTCTATCCGGTCGTGAAGTTTATCGAAAACAAACTCCACATCAGAATACGTGCGCTGTCTATCCTCATCGCCATGGGAACGGCTATCGCTGTTATTGGAGGCGTGCTGTGGCTCATCATCCCTCCGATGATTGATCAGTTTGACAAACTCGGTGAGGTGTTGACACGATGGCTGCATCAGACGACTCATACCAACAACCTGACGGCGCTGATCAAAGACTGGCTGCAGGCCAACCAGGAACAGATAGAGCATTTTCTGAAAAGCAAGGACTTCAGCGATGCCATCAAGACCACCATGCCTAAGGTCTTCTCGGTAGTCAGCCAGACGGCCACGGTACTGATGAGTATCGTGGCATCGATGATTACCTTATTATATATGTTCTTCATCCTGCTCGATTATGAGACGCTGACAGCCAACTGGGTGAGAATCTTCCCTAAGAAGAACCGTCCGTTCTGGAGTGCGCTGATGAAGGATGTGGAGCGCGAGCTCAACAACTATATCCGTGGTCAGGGACTGGTAGCGCTCTGTATGGGCATCATGTTCTGCATCGGTTTTACCATCATCGGTTTCCCGATGGCGATAGGTCTGGGTATTCTCATCGGCATCATGGACCTGGTTCCGTATCTCCATACCTTCGCCCTCATCCCTACGGCATTCCTTGCCATGCTGAAGGCTGCCGACACAGGTCAGAACTTCTGGCTGGTATTCGGTCTGGCTGTTCTGGTGTTCTGTGTGGTGCAGGTCATCACCGACATGGTAGTTACCCCGAAGATCATGGGTAAGGCGATGGGATTGAATCCAGCCATTCTCCTCTTGAGTCTCTCGGTTTGGGGTGCACTTCTGGGCTTCCTGGGATTGATTGTAGCCCTTCCGCTCACAACGCTCATCATAGCCTACTGGCAGCGGTATGTAACGAAGGAGAAGCCGCAATATCATGAAGAAACGGGCGAAAATGTCCCGATTTCAGATAAAAATGAAGAAAATCAGTAAAAATATGGCAAAATATTTGGTTATTTCAGATTTTTGCCGTACCTTTGCACTCGCTTTTGAAACATAAAGCAGAAGATTGACTCGCTAGCTCAGCTGGTAGAGCACAACACTTTTAATGTTGGGGTCATGGGTTCGAGCCCCATGCGAGTCACAGATCTTCAAGAAAAATGCTTTCCATTACGGAAAGCCTTTTTTTGTTATATCCTATTACCGGATACTGCAGAAATTCCTTTTTAAAACATTTCAGCCTTAGCCTCTACCCTCTTCTCAACATCATCCGGAAGCTGAGGGAAGAAATCATAGCCGGTGATACGCTCCACTTCATCCACTGAATTTACGAATTCCGTCTTCTTTCTGCCTTTCTGCGACTGGTTACGGCAGATAAAGCCGATGGCTTGCGGATTCTTGCCCGTATGAAGAACCACCTTGAAGAAGGCATCAGGCACTACCACCTTGTTCTTACCCAACTTGCGATGCTCCTTATTCAGAAATATCGGTCCGCAGACAATATAAACCTTACCATACTGCTTCGCCCAGTTGCGGCACTGCTGCTCTATCGTGTTCCATACCCCCGCATTCAGACTGTGGTTCTGCGGACACATATTGGTCATCAGGAAACATTCATCCATCGCCTGCTGACTCCATTTGTTGTCACCAGCCGGACACATGTGTCCCCTGTCCAAACCACTGTTGTAATAATCCGCCAAAGTACCCACGGGTGCCGGCATCTCCTCATCATCAGCAAACTTACCGCGCGGCAACTTACCAGATGCATGCACCCCCGTCAGCGCCCAGGCTACCCAATTCGGCTGTCGCGTATCATGATTATAAGATACCGTATAAGCCAACCGATGCTTGATGGTTTCAGATACCTTTAACTTAGATACCGGAATCTCCAGCCCCTGCGCCTCCAGATTCGCATCCTCTCCAGCAGTTTCCTGCTTATTCTCTGCAGACGGTTCATCGCCCGCTGCATCAGCAGCCTCCTGCTTGTTCTCCTTTACAACAAGTGCCTGATCTTCTGTTGCCAGCGAAGAAACCTTCGGCAAGACAGAAAACGCCACTACTGCGGCTATCGCCAACAGCCAAATCTTAAATGTACCTACTTTCTTTTTCATATCAGATTCATCATTAATTCATTTTCCATGAGACTCAGAGTCTACACGATTCATTCCGCTTTTAGGTGAATAATCCCTAAAATCTCCACAAAAGTAGTATTTTTATGCGAAAAAGAGAAAGAAAATCATAAATTTCTTGCGTATTTCAAAATAAAAAACTAACTTTGCATCGCTATGTAAGACAAACCTAGACTTAATACAGTAAAAAGCTCAAACAACTAAGAACTGAAAGTCAGAGGTTACGATACATTGGCAAAAGTGCTCTATGAAATGGACAAGTGAAGAGCATTAACAGAGATTAACTAAAAGTGATGCAAGTTTCCCGCCTTTTCTTGTTTTATAGAAGAACTGAAGTGCCTCGGGCAACTATATCGGGGTGCATTTAGGCTGAGAAATATGAGAAAATAAGAATCAAAACATAATAGCAAAATGAAAAAAATCAAATTATTCTCAATTGTAGCTGCCTTCGTTGCAGCTTTCGCATTCACTTCTTGTAATACAGGCGATGATAACAACAGCTATTATCAGCCGCTCACACAAGCAGAAAAGCAGACCTGCTATCTCAAGACATCAGGTAGCCGCATGAGCCAACTCGCTTACGTGAGCGACGAGCATGTTACAGAAAAAGACGGCAAAAAGGAATATCACGACACCTTAGGTGTCTCTACATCTATCCACGGAGATGGCAAAGATACTGTAATGACTGTTAAAAACTTCCCTGTAAAGATCTTCGCCCGTTACATTCCAGAAAATGTTGACACGAAAGACCTGAAGAAAGCATTGAAGAAATCTGAGATGCAGGTTAGCTTCAAGAGTGTTGTATATTACTATACAGTTACACCTTTTATCCAGTTCATGCTCTTCCCTGATGCTATTACTGTAAATCTGGAATATGGTGGTGCTACACATAAGGTTAAGTTCTATTGCTATTCTAGCGGAAACAGCCGATATACTTTCGGACAAGTTACCCAGGATAAAAGCAAGGTTGAAGCTTATTTGGTTGTTTATGGTTACGAAGTTGATCCAAAGGATGAGAAGAAACCAAATCCTACAGCATTCAACTTTAATATGGCAGGAACTCAGTTGTCAAATGGAACACAGATTAAGTTCTTCGAGCCATAAAGTTCAGAGCAAAAGAAATAGAGAAGTAAGAAACTTACACTTACAAAAAAAATATATATGTTAATACTCTCTTAAAAATTAAACAAAAAAAGAAAACTATTAGAGGCGCAGTCTTCGTGAGAAGGTTGCGCCTTGTTACATATATACAAAGAACGCTTTTATTACTTACTGAACTTCCTGATATGCGAAGTTCAGTTATTTGATCAATAATGATGTTAATTTCATTCAAATATTTGGCGTTATCAAGATTTTGAAGTATATTTGCATCCAAAGAATTTAAAACTACTTTAGCAACCAGATCTTATTCCAACAAAGATTAAGGATATTGTTAAATTTAAAATAATTAAGGATTATGAGTGAAAGTGAGATTGAGGGCTTTATCAACAAAGTTGAATCAGGCTTAGTTGAAGCTCAGCATGATATGTTGGTAGAAAAGGTTTTATCATTCTTTTAACTAGAGTCGCCCTTTGCGGCATGGATTTTTTTAACAGATGATTATGAAGCAGGTAGAAGAAAGATACATCAGCTTGCTGACCGACTTCGGTTTCAAGCGAATTTTTGGAACAGCAATGAACAAGGATTTGCTCATTTGCTTCCTCAACAGCTTGTTTAATGGCAGACAGGTTGTGAAGGACGTATCGTATCTGAATCCAGAGCATGTGGGAGATGTCTATACCGACCGCAGAGCCATCTTCGATGTATATTGCGAGGGCGAAAACGGCGAGAAGTTCATCGTAGAAATGCAGAATGCCTACCAGACGTATTTCAAGGATCGCGCCCTTTTCTACTCAACCTTCCCTATCCGTGAACAGGCACCAAAGGGGAATGAATGGGATTTCAAGCTCAATCATGTCTATACCGTAGCCCTGCTCAACTTCAGCATGAACGAGGATGCATTCGACAAGGAGAAAATCCGCCATCATGTGCAGTTGTGCGACACCGCTACCCACAAAGTATTTTACGAAAAGCTCGAATATATTTATGTAGAGATTTCCAAGTTCAACAAACCCCTGGAAGAACTGGATACGCTCTACGAGAAGTGGCTCTATGCTCTGAAGAACCTCTATAAACTTACCCAGCGCCCTAAAGAACTGTGCGACAAAGTTTTCGACCGCCTCTTCGAGGAAGCCGAGATAGCCAAGTTTACTCCGCAGGAAATGAGGGAGTACGAGACCAGCAAGATGGCATATCGCGACATCAAGAATTCCGTAGACACTGCTAAGCGTGAAGGTATAGCTGAAGGTATGGAAAAGGGCATGAAGGAAGGTATGGAAAAAGGTAGAGCAGAAGGCAAACATGAGGCCAACACAGAAACAGCACAACGATTGCTGGCAATGGGACTTTCTGCCGAACAGGTTGCCAAAGCTACCCAGCTGTCTTTGGAAATCATTAAGAATCTGAGCAATTCATAAAAAACAGAAAGCGGAGATGTAGATTACGAATGTCACCATATAATCAAGGGTCTATATGCCACGATGAACCATCTGTTTTAAAATTCTATAGCGCAAAGTTACGGTTTTATTTTCATATCTGCAAGAGATTTCTGGGAAAAGTTGCTGAAAAAGTTAGAGAATGGTGAGTGTTGAATGTCTTATACGTGAAAAAGTTGTCACCTTTAGGATGGTTAAACTAAATTTGTTACTATCTATTTTTCTTATCACTAAATGAGTTACGCATTTTTAATTTTATCACTATATGGGTTGTCAGCGAATACCCATTATACCTAACTAGGTTACTCTTTTTAAGGAGCTATCCCTAGAAAGGTTACGGTGATGATATTCTTTCAAATGCAAAGATACACATTTTCAACTAATTAGAAGAATTTTCCCAAGGATTTTTCCACATTTTCTGCTGTGGCCCCGCTTGAGTATGTGCAACAGATGGTGTTTGATTACCGATACTCATATGCGGTCTTTCGTCGTTATAAAACGCAATAATCCTGGTCAGTTCCTTCTTACATACTTTACGAGTAGGAATTGTCATCCTATAAAGCCATTCCGTTTTTAAAATGCCGTTTGCACGTTCTGCTATGGCATTCTCCAAAGGATCTCCTGTTTGAGTCATACTTATTTGTGAGCCATGACTTTTTAGGATAGATACATAATTCTGACTGCAATACTGGCTTCCTCTGTCAGAGTGATGAATGAGTCCTTTTGCAGTTTCTTCATCAATGCTTTTATATGCCATTTTAAGCGCTTCTAATGGATATACTGTTTCTAATGTTGGACCAACAGCCCATCCAACAATTTTATGGGAATACAGGTCTGTTATAAGCGAGAGATAGCACACACCTTCATTGGTTTCAACATAGGTGATGTCACTTGCCCAAATCTGGTTCGGATGAGTAGGAACTACTCCCTTAATCAGGTTTGGGTATTTGCGATAATTATGGTCGGAATCTGTTGTCTTATAGCGCCTACGGCGCTTTATACGCACCATGAGTCCATGCTTACGCAGCATCTCAATAAATGTGTCACGACCAGGGAAGCAGCCAGTATCCTCAAACATCTGTTTCAATATGGCATGCAACTTTGCAGCTCCTAAGCCAGGATTCGACTTACGATACTCACGTGCCTTTTCAATGATGATAGACTCAATGGCCTCTTCAGCAAAGCCGTCAGAGACATTGCGCTTATTATATGCTTGCCGGGTGAAACCAAACAGCCCGCATAGAGTGCCTAAACCTTGGCTCTGGCACTCTGTGCGGAGCAAGCTTACTGTTTGGTACCAGATTTTTTTCTCACAGGAATATTGAAGGTTTCTTCTGCGAGATCAATCATAGTGGAGAATGCTTTAGAGCGAAGCTTCTCTAACTCCAAAGCCTTGCGGAGACGCTTAATCTCTGCATCTTTCTCTTTCAACTGTTCATTTGTTGTCTTTGCCATATCGTCACGGTTTTGGTCTTCTGGCGGCAAAGATAACAAATCTTTTTCATTTAAGAACTTATCCATCCAAGAAAATAGCACTGTACGACTGCTTATATAGTATTTCTTGATGATTTCTTCTGCTGGGAGCCCACTCTCCATATACTCACGAACTATCATGATACGATCATCATCTGTAAAAGAGTAGCTATTCAACTCTACCTCACGGGTCTCAAACCAACCAGTGTCCTCATTATACACACGTTCAATTCTTGTCTTATGTTTCATTGTCACTTCTGTTTGTTCCTAAGTGACAACCTTTTTCAGGGAAGTACAGAATGTTGAATGTTGAGTGTTGACTGAAAGAAATATGACGACAAAGAAAAAGGGCGCATCCGGATTGGATGCGCCCTAACTTGTTAAATAAATTCGGAGGGATTCTGCTCTTGAAAAACCCTCTTAATGGAAGAGAATCAGGAAGCATCCAGAAGGTACTGGAGCTTCGTGGCATCAAAACACGGACAGGCTTTCTGAACGCCAGGCAAATCGCGATGCCCCAGGATGGTCCGGATGCCCGGAAAACGGTGGTGAAGATCCAGGATAAGATGCTTCATCGCCTCCTTCTGCTTAGGAGTGCGGGTGTCGCTGATGCAGCCCGATGGCGAAAGACCACCCTCGTAACAGATGCCTATGCTGTGCGCATTGTAACCGAGGGCATGAGAGCCCATACGCTCTACCGGGCGACAGGCATGCACCACTCCATCCAGCGTGATGTAGAAATGGTAGCCGATGTCAGTCCAGCCGTTGTTATGCACATGGTCGTAGCGCAGCATCTTCATCGTATAACGGCGATCGCAGCGGCTACCGCTGCAATGCACCACTATCATATCGATATCTCTCATAGGCATCCTTCTAAAGTCCACCTGCCGAAACGCCCAACGCCCCGAGGAGAGCTGTCAGTACGGTTACTGCAAACTTGAGAATCTCATTCCATTTCTGCTTGTTCTTTTCTGTCATAATCTATTCTGTTTTAAAAGGTTAATTATTCTAATCCGTCTCCTGTGTCACCGTTGCCAGCGCTACCCGTGCCGCCGGTCTGCTCGCCTGAGGTGTTGCCACCCGTGGTATCGCCGCCTGAAGAAGCATTGTCCTTGGCAGGCTTTTTCTTAGCCTCCTCGATGTCGAGGGTCTTGGCACCCTCCTTCTCAGCCTTGAGGGCAGCCTTCTGTACGGCACGTGATGCAACCTGCTCAAACTCCATACCTACGAAGATGTTGGCAAGATCGCTGCCCGGGATAAACTGGATGTTCACACCCTTGATGTTGATGTCGCTCTTAAATTCGGCTGCGGTTGCCGCACCCTCACTGGTAAGCTGGAGGCGGAACTTGCCCAACTCGCCGAAATCAATCTGGTTGCCTCGCTGCAACTCGATGACCATGTTCTCCTGCAAACTGATCAGAACGGCTGTTACATCCGCATAGGAAACAGTGGTCTGCATAGAGATCAACTTCGCAAACTTCTTGAGCGAAATAGACTCGTTCATCTGAGCACGTGCGTAGAACTTAGGAACTCCTGCTTTGTCGCCAAATTTTGACGCAAGCTTTACTAAACTGTAATTAATTGCCATAATACATAAAATTTTAAAATTGTGAATAATCATGTTGTGCACCGGTCTCTTCCCGAATGCTGATACAAAGATACAACATCGGCGGAGCCCCACTTGTCCACTTTGGTACGATAAGTACCTGTTGTGCACTATTTGGCTCAATTACGTATACTTTTGCATGCAAGCGTATGCAGCAGAATACTGATATGGTTCAGTCAGCTACCCCAGATGGTTCTGTCAGCGAGTCAAGACGTCTCGATAAATCGACGGATACGACTCCGTTAGCCTACGTTGTCGAATCCTTAACCCGACGCAGTCGAATCCTTAACCTTGTCCAGCCGTCTGCGTAACCCAGTGCAGCCATATCCTTAACCCAGTTCACCCACATCAGTTGGTAAACGGAAACACATCGTTTGTTTACCTCATTTGAGTGTTCAATGACTACCAGGGAGAATTAGCCTTTCGGAGGGTACCATGAGGGCCAATAATAGGTACCATCAGGGCCAATTATGTGTTTTCTGATATGCCCAAATGACTACCAGGGAGAATCTTAAAAATACAATACACTGAATATCAGACAGTTAGGTGCAGATTTTTCTTTCCTATACTATACCAAGTATATTATATATATACATTTACATCAATTACACTATACGTAATACGGGAGGAAAAAGATTTTTTTTTCAACAAATCAGCTATTAAAATGCATTTTTTCTCTTCAAAAAATTGCATAAGTCTGAAATTAATATTACTTTTGCATCATAAAAAATATAAAGCTTATGAATTATTCCCAACGTATGTACAGCAAGACCGAGCTGGGTCTGCCCTACTTTCCCGACACAACCGACGGGGCGACAGCGCGCCGTCATATCATGGTATGGATTAAGCGTTGCGAAGCCGGGGGCATAAAGAAAGACCGCCAGGCGTTTCTTTCTACGCCTGGCGGTCTAGATATTTCACAGAATAAGAACTTAGTTTTTCTTCCAAAGCTTGGTCATATCCTCCAGTGTCTTACCCTTGGTCTCAGGAACGAGCTTCCATACAAAGATGGCAGCGAGGATACAGATAACACCATACAGGCCATAGGTGAACCAATAGCCCAGGCTGTTAGCCATCGGAACGAAAGAGGTAGAAACAATCCAGTTGAAAATCCACTGGAAGGCTACGGCAATCGCTACGGCAGCACCACGAATGGTATTAGGGAATACCTCGGCAATAAGTACCCAGCAGATTGGTCCCCAAGAGAACATGAATGATGCTGAATAAACCATGATGGATACCATGCACAACAACTGCAGATTAGGATTACCGAAGGTGATGGCTACACCGATGGCACCCAATGCCATGCCCAGAGAACCGGTAATGAGCAAAGGCTTACGTCCCAACTTCTCTACCGTAAAGATGGCTACACAGGTGAAACCGAGGTTCACGATACCATTGAATACGGTCAATACCATCGGATTGTCAAAGCCCATAGCCTCATAGATACGAGGAGCATAATAGAGCACGGCATTGATACCTACAGCCTGCTGGAATACAGAAAGCATCACACCTACGAAGATACAGAGCACACCGTAAGTAAGCAGTTTCTCCTTCTTCTCAGTAACCGTATTCTTGATGTCATCCAAAATCTTCTTAGCCTCCTCAGCACCATTGATGCGAGCCAGGATACGCTCAGCCTTCGCATCCTGACCAACCATGGCAAGATAACGGGGAGTCTCAGGAACAAAGCAGATAAGCAGAGCAAACAAACCCGCAGGAACCATCTCAGAACCAAACATATAGCGCCATCCGGTTTCAATAGCCCAGGCAGCCTCGCCACCATTCAGAATCTGGTTCATACCATTGCCCACACTCTGGATAGCAGGAGCAATATGATCGCCAAGAATGAAGAAGTTGACGAAATAAACCACCAGCTGACCGAAGATGATGGCAAACTGGTTCCAGCTGACCAACATACCACGGATGTTACTAGGTGCAATCTCACCGATATACATCGGACATACAGCAGATGCCAGACCCACACCGATACCGCCAATCACACGATAGAGGTTGAACACGATGAGAAGCGTAAGATTAGGTTCGCCCTTTGGCAACACCAAAGACTCAGGACACATAGATCCCCATGCAGAGATGAAGAACATCACACCTGCAAAGATCAGCGAACGCTTACGGCCCCAGTTAGAAGCCAGCACACCCGAAAGCGCCGAACCGATGATACAACCAATCAGAGCACTGGAAGAAGTGAATCCATGCCAGAAATCGGTATAAGTGAAATCCTCAGCACCCATGAAGAATGCCTGCAAACCCTTCTCGGCTCCCGAGATTACCGCGGTATCATAACCGAAAAGCAAGCCGCCCAAAACGGCTACCATCACAATTGAAATAAGATAGGCTCTAGAGCCTGTTTGTTTTTGTTCCATTATTTTTTTAGGTTTAAATTTTAATCACTTTTCTGTAGAATAGCGTAGCATTTACCGGCAGGAAATCTTCTTTTTTCATGCCAAAAATCAATCTCCACCTAATAATATACGTTTTTTCTTTATAAATATTACGTTCAACATGCGGTTTTCCCCTATTTTTTTTGTAAATTTGCACCAAAATAAGAAGAAACATAGAATTTAGGTAATATGAACATAGCAGATTTTCTACATCAGCAGGGCGATAAGCGAGGCTTTTCGTTCGAGGTTTTACCTCCGCTGAAAGGTAACGGAACAGCAGCACTCTTCCGTACCATCGATGCGCTGAGCGAGTTTGGTCCTCGCTTTATCAACATCACTACGCACCATAGCGAGTATGTATACAAGGAACTGGAAAACGGTCTCCTCACTCGCCAGCGTGTGCGCCGCCGCCCGGGCACCGTGGCCATCGCAGGCGCTATACAGAATAAGTACGACATACCTGTCATCCCTCATATTATCTGCAGCGGTGCTACGAAGGAAGACATCGAGTACGAACTGCTCGACCTCCAGTTTCTGGGCATCAGCAACATTCTCGTTCTGCGAGGAGACAAGGCGAAAGAAGACCGGCAGTTTACACCAACCGAGAACGGTCATACCCATGCCACCGACCTCCTGAAGCAGGTGAATCAGTTTAACGATGGTTTCTTCTTTGACGGCACACCCATCAAGCACCCGGGCGACAAGTTCTGCTGCGGTGTAGCCTGCTATCCGGAGAAACATGAAGAGGCGCCAAACCTCGAAATGGATATGCAGCATCTGCTGGAGAAACAACAGTTGGGCGCAGCGTATGCCGTTACCCAGCTCTTCTACGACAACGAGAAGTTCTATGCTTTCGTTGAAAAGGCTCGGCAGATAGGCGTAACCATTCCTATCATTCCTGCCATCAAGCCTTTCGCCAAGTTGAGCCAGCTCACAGTAGTGCCGAAAACCTTCCACTGCGATATTCCTGAAGAACTCGCACAGGAGGTATTGAAATGTAAAACTGACGAAGATGCCAAGCAGCTCGGTATCGAGTGGACTACCGCTCAGGTGCAAGATCTCTTCGAACATGGTTACAAAAATGTTCACTTCTTCACCGTATCGGCTGTAGACAGCGTCAAGCAAATAGCAAAAATACTGTTTTAAATGCAAAGAAATGAAGTTATAGGTCAGCAAGAAGTATGGAACCGGCTCATGGAGATGGTTCAGGAGAACCGTTTGCCCCATGCGCTGATGTTCTGCGGCCCGCAGGGTTGCGGCAAACTGGCGATGGCACTGGCTTTTGCCAGCTATCTTCTGGGCGATTCACCGATGCTCAGGAAATGGGAACATCCGGATCTCCACTTCACCTTTCCTACCATCAAGACCGCCAATATGGGCAGCGAACACAAACCGGTGAGCCTCGACTTCATCAAGGAATGGAGAGAGCTGCTGCTTTCTAAAGGTCCCTACATCCAGATTAGCGACTGGATGCTGAAGATGGGCAAGACGGATGCCGACTATAACAAACAGGCTATCATCACTGCCGAAGAAACCGATGCCATCTCTCACGAACTGATGATGATGTCGAGTCAGGGCGGATATAAGATAAGTCTGATATGGCTCCCGGAACGTATGAACATACAGAGTGCCAACAAGATACTGAAACTGCTGGAGGAGCCGCCACGCCAGACGGTGTTCCTGCTGGTAAGCGAGAATCCGGAACTGCTGCTCGAAACCATCAGAAGCCGTACGCAGCGTATCGACTTCAAGAAGATAGAAACCGCTGAGATGGAAAAAGCGCTGACGGAACGGAGAGCGCTGGAGCCAGACATGGCACACCGCATAGCCCGTATCGCCAACGGCAACTGGAACCTCGCACTCGAAGAACTGGATGCAGGAAACGAAAACCGGCAGCATCTCGACATGTTCATCATGCTGATGCGACTGGCTTACATGCGCAAGATTGGTGACCTCAAGAAGTGGACCGATGTGATAGCAACCTTCGGAAGAGAAAAGCAGAAACGCATGCTCGACTACTTCATGCACATGCTCAGAGAAAGTTTCATGTACAACTTCCGGAATCCAGAACTGAGCTACATGACGCAGGATGAGGAGAACTTTGCCAAGAACTTTGCCCGCTTCATCAACGAGGCAAACATCATTGACATCTCCAACCTCTTCGAAGACAGCAAGCGCATGATTTCGCAAAATGCCAATGCCAAAATCGTTTTCTTCGATATGGCGCTCAAAATCATCGTACTCCTGCTAAGGAAGTGAAGAGTGAAGAATTCAAATGAATAACGGGGCAGATGCCTGGTCATTATTCATTGTACATTATAAATTAGACATTATAAATTAGACGATCGTGGATTACAAAAATATGAAATTCAGGATGTGTAACGGCTGCGACCGTGGTCTGTGCGCTAAGGGCGTAGGAAGACAGAACAGACAGCTCAACACATACGACTGGCTTGCCGATGTACCCGGCAATGCTGAAAGTACCGACCTCGTGGAGGTACAGTTCAAGAATACCCGTAAGGGATATTACCACAATGTGAATAACCTCGACCTGAAGAAGGGCGATATAGTGGCGGTAGAGGCTAACCCGGGTCACGACATCGGTGTGGTTACGCTGACAGGAAGACTGGTAAAACTTCAGATTAAGAAGGCAAACCTCAAGTCGCAGGATGATATCAAGCGTATCTACCGTATCGCCAAACAGGTGGATCTTGACAAATGCAAGGAGGCTAAGAGCCGTGAACACGGCACCATGATCCAGAGCCGCCAGATAGCCAAAGATCTCGGACTGAAGATGAAAATAGGTGATGTAGAATATCAGGGAGACGGCAACAAGGCTATCTTCTATTACATCGCTGACGAACGTGTGGACTTCCGCCAGCTCATCAAGGTTCTTGCCGATACCTTCCATGTGCGCATTGAGATGAAACAGATCGGTGCGAGACAGGAAGCAGGCCGCATCGGTGGAACGGGTCCTTGCGGCAGAGAACTCTGCTGCGCTACCTGGATGAAGAACTTCATCAGCGTTAGCACCAATGCAGCACGCTACCAGGACATCTCTCTGAATCCTCAGAAACTTGCCGGTATGTGCGCCAAACTGAAGTGCTGTCTCAACTACGAGGTAGACAGCTATGTAGAGGCTAGCAGAAAGTTGCCTCCTAAGGATGCCGTACTGCAGACTGCCGACGGTGATTTCCATCAGTTCAAGGTGGATATCCTGGCAGGTCTTATCACCTACTCTTCTGACAAGAACCTTGCTTCCAACCTCGAAACCATCAGCATCGAGCGTGCCAAGGCTATCATCGAAATGAACCGTCAGGGCGAGAAGCCATTGAGTCTGCTGGAAGACGGTAAGGCAAAACCTGTAGCCAAGCCAACCGACCTGCTTGCCGAAGCTGATTTGAGCCGCTTTGACAAGGCTAAGAAAAAGAAGAAGAAGAAGAACAATAAGAACAAGGGACCTCGCCAGCAGGAGGGAGACAACAAGTCGCAGAAGAACGAGAACCGCGCGCAGAATGGCGACAACAAACCTCAGAAGAATGAAGGCAAGTCAAACAACCAGCGCCGCGACAACCGTAATCAGGGCAATCATCCTAAGGGTGACAACCGCCAGCCAAGAAACGACAGACGACCTAACAAGGGAAACAAACCACAGGGTGGAAACAAGCCGAAAGGTAACAACACCCCTCAGAATGGCAACGCCCCACAAGGCAATAACGCCCCACAAGAATAAAGAATAGGAGCTAGAAAAAGATGAAAAAGACTGTTTATTTCATCGTTTTGACAGCGATTGTTCACATTCTCTCTGCCTGCAGCGGTTCGACCGTATACGATGAGTATGCCCATACACCGATTGCAGGATGGGAGAAGAACGACACCCTATCATTCGAAGTATCACCTCTACTCGAGCCCGGGCATTACAAACAAAGCCTAGGACTTCGCATTACAGGTGCCTACCCGTTCATGGGACTTACGCTCATCGTAGAACAGACGGTTTATCACCGAAACAGAAAGATACCTGGCGAATGCAAGATAGATACGGTCAACTGCCAGCTGATTGACAACAACGGCGTGAGCAAAGGACAGGGTATCAGCTACTATCAGTATAACTTCCCTATCAACATCTATCAGATGCATCAGGGCGATTCCATACACGTAGCCATCAGACATGATATGAAAAGAGAAATCCTGCCCGGTGTGAGTGACATCGGCATCAAGATTTCAAAGATACAATAAAAAAAGAGTGAACAGATTCATCAACAATCTGTTCACTCTTTTTTTTAACTTCTCACTAAGTTCCTTCCCGCATCAATTCTCAAGAAGATAAAAAGAAGGATGGTGAATCCCCATAACGAACTGCCACCATAACTGAAGAACGGCAGCGGAATACCGATAACCGGTGTTAAACCCAACACCATTCCCACATTAATAAACAGATGGAAGAGGAATACCGACAGGACACAATAGCCGTAGATACGCCCGAATTTATAAGGTTGCCGCTCAGCCAGATGCATCAACCGCAATATCAAAGCCAGGAAAAGCAGCAGCACGCCTGCCGAACCGAGGAAACCTTCCTCCTCGCCTACCGTACAGAAGATAAAGTCTGTATCCTGCTCAGGCACGAACTTCAGTTTGGTCTGCGTTCCATTGAGGAAACCTTTGCCCTGAAGTCCGCCGGAACCAATGGCAATCTCACTCTGATGCACGTTATATCCCGCACCTGCCAAATCTTCATCCAGTCCCAGCAGTACGTTGATACGCACTCTCTGATGAGGTTCCATCACATGATTCAACACATAATCGGCAGAATAGAAGAAAGCGATACTTCCCAACGAAAAGATTGAGATGAGGAAGTAATTCCGGAACCGGGTTCTCAGTCCCTGATAAACCAGGAATCCGATGAGCATAGCACACAGGAAGAGTTGGATCCACACAATGTCGAACGGAATGACATAGGTAGAAAAGAGCACGAAGAGCAGCGTAATGCCTACCGAATAGGCAAGGATCATCAGTGCCTGTTTCCTATCGCCCGTATAGGAATTCACCATGCCAGCCGTAAAAATCTGCACCAGCAGAAGCACTACAAACTTACCCACAGAAGTATAGGTATCCCACATCATCACGTTCTCATACTTCACACCCACTACGAAGTAAGCCACCATCGACACGCCGGTAAAGAGAATGGCACCCGGCATTCCTTCGCGGTAAAGCATGAGAAAGAATGAAAGATAAACCAGGGCAGAACCCGTTTCGCGCTGACCTACAATACAGAGCATCGGCAGAACGATAATGCCTACGGCTGCCATGAAATGCTTCAGGTTCTGCATACTGAAACCATAGCTTGACATAAACTTGGCTACCGCCAGAGCCGTAGCAAACTTACCAAACTCAGCCGGTTGCAGTCGGAGCGGTCCCAACACCAGCCAGGAGTGGGAACCCTTGATGCTATGCGGATTGAATATCGTAGCAAAGAGCAAGAGTATCAGGACGCCATAGATGACATACGAGAAGGTATCGTAAAACCGGTCATCAAGCAGCAGGATTACCAATCCCAGTGCTATGGATGTGCCAATCCATATAATCTGCATACCCGAGCGGGCACCCAGACTGAATATCTCGTTGTCACCATAGTTATAGCTGGCTCCACAGACGCTCACCCATCCGAAAATGAGGAGTGCCAGATAAAGACCTATCGTCCACCAGTCAAGTGAAGCAAGCACACTAGGTTGTTTATTATCGATCATAATCTATAAACTATCAACTATAAACTATTAACTGAAAACTATCTACTGCTTAATCCGTAGGCGATTCTACGGGCCTGCATCTCTGCAGCCCTGCGCTCAGAATCAGGAGATAACTTACCCTTGAGATACTGTTCCATCATCAGACCGCCGATAGGCACACCATAGTCACCACCCCAACCACCATTCTCTACATACACGGCAATGGCAATCTTCGGGTTGTTCATCGGAGCAAAGCCCATGAATACAGAGTGGTCGTGGCCACGGTTCTGTGCCGTACCCGTCTTGCCGCAAGGTTCGAAATCGTAGCGGCCGAGCATCTTACAGGTTCCCTTCAGCGCCGAACTTCTCATACCGGCTACCACATAGTCGTAAGCCCGGCGGGAAGCCTTGGTATAATGGCGTCGGGTATAGAGCGTATCAAGCGGTTCGCCCTTTACCTTTCTCACTACATGAGGCACATAATAGTATCCCCTGTTGGCAATGGTAGCACCCAGGTTAGCTATCTGCAACGGCGTGAGGTTAACCTCACCCTGACCGATAGAAATACTGATTACCGTCAGTCCGTTCCATGAACCATTATAAGCCTTATCATAGAACTGTGCATTCGGAATCAGACCGCGTTTCTCGCCAGGCAAGTCGATGCCCAACTTATATCCGAATCCCATGCTCACCATATAATCTTTCCATACGGTCATCGCATTCTGTACGCTGCCATACTTCTTGCGGTTACCTATCATATAGTAAAGACCCCAACAGAAGTAACCGTTACAAGAGGTACTGATGGCATCAACCAGCGCAATAGGCGACGGGTGACCATGACAGCCCACATGCAGACCCTTATAAGAGAAACCATGATTACATGGGAATGCTGTTCCCGGTGTGATGATACCTTCAGTAAGATAGGTCAGCGCCTGGCTGGTCTTAAAGGTAGAACCCGGAGGATACTGCCCCTGAATACTACGGTTCAGGAGCGGTTTCCAAGGATTATGCGAGAGCCACTTGTGCATCTTACCGCGGTTTCTACCCACCAGACGTCTTGGATCGTAAGAAGGAGAAGAAACCATAGCCAGCACATCGCCCGTTCTAGGATCGATGGCAACGATACTGCCGATTTTACCCTGGAGCAGACGTTCGCCCAAGGCTTGCAACTTGACATCCAATCCCAGCGTCAAGTCCTTTCCTGCCACAGGCTTCCGGTCGAGTTTACCATTCTGATAGCTACCCTGTATTCTTCCGTGGGCATCTCTCAGCATGATCTTCACACCCTTCTCACCACGCAGCTGCTTCTCATAAAACTTCTCGATACCCAGTTTTCCGATATAGTCACCAGCCTGATAGTAGTCATCATCTTCAATATCGCTTTGCGACACCTCACCCACATCACCCAGCACATGGGCAGCATAAGGATAGGTATATTCTCTGACGGTACGTTTCTGGACATAGAAACCGGGGAATCGGAACATCTTCTCCTGGAACACACTGAAATCCCGGTCGCTCAACTGTCCCATAAAAAGCTGCTGGGTATAGCGCGAATAGCCCGGATTTTTAGAGCGGTCCTTGATATCGTTCATTCGCTTGATAAAAAACTCTTTCGTGATACCCAGCGAATTACAGAAATCCATCGTATCAAGCCTGCCGCTCTCCTCGTTCATGACCACCATCAGGTCGTAAGACGGCTGATTATATACCAGCAGCTTACCATTACGGTCGTAAATGGCACCACGGGCGGGAAACTCAATATGCTTCAAGAAGGCATTACTGTCGGCATTCTTCTTGTAGTCGTCGCTCATAATCTGAAGCGTAAACAGACGAATCATGTAAATGACCACAATAGCTGTGGCCACTCCACCGATAACGAATCTACGTTTTTCAAGATTGTAATCCAACATACCTTATTATATATAGCAAACTAAAAATCGTGTTCTTTTCTCTCCCATCACTTATCCGGAATCTTACTTTCTGAAACTTTCTGTCGCCATCACCAATATATAAGTGATAACCGTACTTCCGCCTATACATTCCAACCAGTGAACCCAATTAAAGAAATTGAATGTTTCAAGTGTAAAGAACAATAGATTATAAACGAGAATGATGAAGAATACGTACCAGCAATATGCACCTACGCCGATAGAACGCATGGACGGTTCCAGATCGTCGGCGCTGTCACGCGGTACGAAAAGTTCAAACAAATAAGGTTGTAGCAGTCCTACGGCAGTCATCGAAGCTGCTGCAACACCTGGCGTATTGGCAAATACGTCCACACAAAGCCCCATCATAAAGCACCACAATAACACCGCCCATTTAGGATGGTTGCGGCGGAAATGCAGTACCATAATGATATACAGCAAGGGGTGGCACAATTGAATAGATGAATATGATTAAACACCAATCCCTGTACCAGCACGAGCACCACAAAGGTAGCTAGTCTTTTCACTAAATCTATACTCATTGCTTTTATATCCTCTTACTATACGTCATTATTGATTATTGTCTCCATTTGTTTCGATGCTATCCTGTGCTGCACGCATAATCTCCAATCGCTCTTTCATGGCGGCATCATCAATTACACATACATCACGCAGACGGGCAAAATCGGTAGAGAGGCGAAGTTGTACGCGATACGACAGGCCATCGGCGGAGTTGAACACGTGCAATATCCTGCCTACTCTCAGGAGGGAATACAGCAGAATAGCCACTCGTTACCACATAGTCACCCAATTTAAAGTGAGCATGACGTGGCACCTCTTCCAGATAGGCAAGGTCAGACACACCACCCTTCCAGCGCAGATAACCAAAATAGCCTCTATTCTGAATCATACAACTGATGTTCGACTTCGTGTTCAATACCGGAATCACGATAGCGTAATGTTCTGCCACCAGATACACGATACCCACAACACCCGTACCGCTGATTACACCCATATCCTTGTGGATGCCATCCGCGCTACCCTTGTCAATTGTCATCAGGTTGCCGGGTTTATCGACACTATTCGCCACTACCTTAGCCGGAATCAGACGATAGTTTCTCAGCAATGCAAACTGGTCACGATGGTAGATGCTGCTATCCTTGGTCACGCTCACGAGACTGTCAGAAAGTTTCTGCACCTCCTGTTCGAGATACGCATTGCGCTGTGTCAGTTCCTGATTCACCTTGGTAAGCGAGAAGAATGTTTCCACATTCGCATCCCATTCATACAACTTACCCGTTACGGCATTAGCCGAGGAGAACCAGGCACTGCCCTGATAGCTGTTATACTGAAACAACAGCACCATACTCACCACCTCAAGAATCAGGAAGACAAACCAATGGTTGTATTTCGCTAAAACTCTAAAAGGTTGCGCATACTTTATTCTTACTATTAGAATAAGTTCTGATTATCTCATCAAGAATGAGAAACGGTCTACATTCTTCAACGCAATACCAGCACCCTTGGCAACACTGTGCAATGGATCTTCTGCAATGTGGAATGGGATATTGATCTTATCCTGCAAACGCTTGTCGAGACCGCGGAGCAAAGCACCACCACCAGAGAGCCAGATACCATTCTTCACGATATCGGCATAGAGCTCAGGAGGTGTGTTCTCCAATGCTGAGAGCACAGCGTTCTCAATCTTTGCCACGGTCTTATCCAGACAGTGAGCAATCTCCTGGTAGCATACAGGCACCTCCATAGGCAACGCTGTAATACGGTTAGGACCATGTACGATGAAGTCCTCTGGAGCCTCATCACCCAGATCGGTCAGAGCTGAACCCACATGAATTTTGATACGCTCAGCCATACGCTCAGAAACCTTCACGTTGTGCTGACGGCTCATATATTCCTGGATATCGGCAGTAAGGTCATCACCGGCTGTACGGATTGAGTTGTTCGATACGATACCACCCAATGAGATGACAGCGATTTCGGTAGAACCACCACCTATATCAACAATCATATTACCCTCTGGAGCCTCAACATCGATACCGATACCGATAGCGGCTGCCATTGGCTCAAAATCAAATATACATCACGTCCGTCGGCATGCTCGGCAGAGTCGCGCACAGCACGAAGCTCAACCTCGGTAGAACCAGAAGGTACACCGATAACCATACGGAGTGAAGGAGAGAAGAGACGGCTACCAGTATGAACCATCTTAATCAATCCACGCATCATCTGCTCACAGGCAGTAAAGTCGGCAATCACGCCATCACGCAATGGTCTGATAGTACGGATATTATCATGAGTCTTCTCGTACATCATCTTAGCCTTCTCGCCCACAGCAATCATCTTGTCGGTGCGGCGGTCAAGGGCTACAACAGAAGGTTCATCCACTACAATCTTATCATCACTGATAATGATGGTATTGGCTGTACCCAAGTCCATTGCGATTTCCTGAATAAATGAAAAAATCCCATTTCGTTTCTAAAATCTATATTATTTTAAGCTTAAAATTTTCTTTTATTTAAGGAGTTAAGGAGTTAAAGGAGCATAGAAGCCACGGCAACAGTCTGTCATATACCGGGGAGGAATCCCGCAGACACTTGTCCTGACTTCTTCCACTTCTTAACTCCTTAACTACTTTATTTTTCCGAGAGTTTACTTAGCAAACCATGCATGGATTGCAGTATCGTAGTGAGCTTACACCGAATGCACGCTCTGCAAACATCTTGCGGTCTTCGATATCAGTCTCAGCACCCTTCTTCTTCAGGATATCGAGCAATACGCCGTATTCAGTCTTGCTAGGAACGATCACCACGTCCTTGAAGTTTTGGCACCTGCACGAATCAAAGAGATACCGCCAATATCGATTTTCTCGATGATATCAGCATCGCTAGCACCGCTAGCTACAGTCTGCTCGAAAGGATACAAGTCTACGATGACGAGATCGATAGAAGGGATTTCATATTCCTTCATCTGCTCCTGGTCACCCTCGTTGTCACGGCGAGCCAAGATACCGCCAAATATTTTAGGATGAAGAGTCTTTACGCGACCACCCAAGATAGATGGATAGGTAGTGACCTCCTCAACTTTCTCGCATTCATAACCCAAAGATTCGATAAACTTCTGGGTACCACCAGTACTCAGGAATTTTACACCCTCTTCATTCAACTTGGCGAGCAATTCGTCCAAGCCATCCTTGTGGAAGACAGACACCAACGCTGTCTTGATTTTCTTTGTTTCAGCCATTGAACTTATAAATTATAATTTATGATGGTGCAAAGGTACGAAGATTATTTTGATTACACAACATTTCCCCATAAAATAGCATTATTTAAAGGATATTTAAAAGATAATTGAGAGAAATCAAGAAATAAGCAATCTGAGCGAATTCTAATCCTATCATTTCTTCGCGTACTGAACTTTCGCCAGTAAGCCCCACATGTCCTGAAAGGAACCTGGGCCTTCAGCCGTACTCAAACCGCCTTCTTCTGTCATTCTGTCCGGAAATACATCTTATTTCTATCTTTTATCTACCCAAAACAAGACAGATTGTCAGTAAATCATTGATTTTCAACGAATAGGCATAAGTTTCGCTAAAGGATGGGAGGAACGCACCGGGAGGTTTCGAAGAGGAGATTCCGGAGCTCATCCAAATAACACAAATAAGAATATATAATATAAGAAAGGAGATATTAATATGACATTCGACAAATTTACAATCAAGGCGCAGGAGGCGGTACAGGAAGCCGTAAACATTGCGCAGCGAAATGGTCAGCAAACCATCGAACCGGTACATCTGCTTAGCGGTATTCTTGAAAAGGCTACCGATGTGACCAACTACATCTTTCAGAAGTTGGGCATGAACGGACAGCAAATCGCCATGCTCTTGCGTCAGGAGATGCAACATCTGCCTCGTGTGCAGGGCGGCGGTCAGCCGTACCTCAGCAACGAGACTAACCAGATACTGATGAATGCCGAGGATACCGCCAAGAAAATGGGCGACGAGTTCGTTAGCGTAGAACCTATTCTATTGGCTATCGTACAGGGCAACTCTACTGCTGCACGTATTCTGAAGGATGCTGGTGCAAATGCCAAAGATATGCTCGCTGCCATCCAGGCACTGAGACAGGGACAGAACGTAAAATCACAAAGCGCTGATGATAACTATCAGAGTTTGGAGAAATATGCGAAAACCTTGTAGAACAGGCAAGAAGCGGCAAGCTGGACCCAGTTATCGGACGTGATGAGGAAATAAGAAGAGTACTCCAGATTCTGTCACGAAGAACCAAGAACAACCCTATTCTGATAGGTGAACCTGGTACAGGTAAGACCGCTATCGTAGAAGGTCTTGCCGAGCGTATCGTACGTGGCGATGTACCGGAGAATCTGAAGAACAAGCAACTCTATTCTCTCGATATGGGTGCGCTGGTAGCCGTGCCAAATATAAGGGTGAGTTCGAGGAGCGTCTGAAGAGCGTCATAAAAGAGGTAACCAACGCCAACGGCCAGATTATCCTCTTCATCGATGAGATTCACACGCTGGTAGGTGCTGGCGGTGGCGAGGGTGCCATGGATGCTGCCAACATTCTGAAGCCAGCCCTGGCTCGTGGTGAACTGAGAGCCATCGGTGCTACTACCCTCAACGAGTACCAGAAGTACTTCGAGAAGGATAAGGCGCTGGAACGCCGTTTCCAGACCGTCATGGTCAATGAGCCTGACGAGATAGACGCCATCAGTATCCTCCGTGGTATCAAGGAGCGCTACGAGAACCATCATAAGGTACGTATTCAGGATGATGCCTGCATCGCAGCCGTCAAGTTATCAGAGAGATACATCTCTGATAGATTCCTCCTGACAAGGCTATCGACCTGATGGATGAGGCAGCAGCCAAACTGAGAATGGAGCGTGACTCTGTACCAGAAGAACTGGATGAGATTACCCGCCACTTGAAGCAGTTGGAGATTGAGCGTGAGGCCATCAAGCGCGAGAATGACCAGCCTAAGATTCAGCAGCTGGATAAGGAAATTGCAGAATTGAAGGATCAGGAGCATGACTTCCGTGCTAAATGGGAAGGCGAAAAAGCGCTCGTCAACAAGATTCAGCAGGATAAGCAGGAGATAGAAAACCTGAAGTTTGAGGCTGAACGCATGGAGCGCGAAGGCAATTACGAACGCGTAGCTGAAATCCGCTACTCTAAACTGAAGGCGCTCGAGGATGACATCAAGAAGATTCAGGAGCAGCTGAAGAGTACACAGGGTGGCGCAGCGATGGTCAGAGAGGAGGTTACTGCTGATGATATCGCTGAGGTTGTAAGCCGCTGGACCGGAATACCAGTAAGCCGTATGATGCAGAGCGAGCGTGAGAAACTGCTCCATCTGGAGGAAGAACTCCACAAGAGAGTCATCGGACAGGACGAGGCTATCACCGCTGTAAGTGATGCCGTTCGCCGCAGCCGTGGGTTTGCAGGATCCTAAGCGTCCTATCGCCAGCTTTATCTTCCTCGGTACTACCGGTGTAGGTAAGACGGAACTTGCCAAGGCGCTGGCTGAGTATCTGTTCAATGACGAGTCGATGATGACCCGAATTGATATGAGTGAATATCAGGAGAAGTTTAGCGTAACCCGTCTGATCGGTGCGCCTCCAGGGTATGTAGGCTACGATGAAGGTGGTCAGTTGACCGAGGCTGTACGCCGCAAACCATATAGTGTGGTACTCTTCGATGAGATAGAGAAGGCGCATCCTGACGTATTCAATACCCTGTTGCAGGTATTGGACGATGGTCGGTTGACTGACAACAAGGGTCGTGTAGTCAACTTCAAGAACACCATCATCATCATGACTTCCAACGCAAGCCGTGAGATGTTGCGCAAGACCTTCCGTCCTGAGTTCCTGAACCGTATTGATGATATCATTACCTTCAAGCCGTTGACCCAGGAGCAGATTGCCGAGGTTGTAGAACTTCAGATGAAGCGAGTAAAGAAGATGTTGGAGCCTCAGGGCTTTGAACTTCGCTGGACTCCTGCAGCTATCCAGTATCTGGCAAAGGTAGGATACGACCCAGAGTTTGGTGCCCGTCCTGTAAAGCGCGCTATCCAGGATTATGTCTTGAACGACTTGAGTAAGAAGATTCTTGCAGAAGAGGTTAGCAGAGAGAAGCCAATTACCATCGATCATACAGATGCAGATGGATTGGTCTTCAAGAACCAATAATTCCAGCAGATAATCTATCCGCAGGATACAGGTTTTAATCATAAAGATAATGGGTGACAGATATCAAATCTGCCACCCATTTTTATTTTACAGAACTTTAGCAAGTTATTTCTGTTTTATATCAAACTGATAAGATCCAGAGGCGAGCTCCAAATGATGGAGTTCCTTATCAGCACTTACGTATCTGACTCCCGATGCCTTTTCAACGGCTTACCATTCTCTGAAATGAAAGAGACAGCAGGGGCAGGCAAGTAGAGAGGCTGTCGTATTGGCAGGAACCGTAAACTCATAACGGATACCGGAATCAGTATATTGCCAACGGCTGCTGATTCTGCCATACATTGAATCGTAATAACCCTCAGCATGAGTAATGCCACGCGTAGGGTCAACCTCCGGCTTCAGGATGAAATGCTTGAAACCAGGCGATTTCTCATCACGGCAGATACCGAGAGTAATTGTACATCCACGATGCTACAGCTCCAAAGAATAGTGATTGAACGAATTCATACTGTTGTTCTCACCAAATCCATCCTTTACTGTATAAGAGTTCAAACGCTCCCAAATCGTCGTGGCTCCATTCTTTACAGGATAAAGCCAGGAAGGATAACCCTCGTACTGCAGCAAACGGTAAGCCTCCTCGGACATACCATTATCCGAAAGTGCCTTACTTATCCAAGCGGTACCGATAAAACCCGTCAGGAGCGAATAAGCAGGATAACCGGCCATCGGAGTCTTGATGGCTGCAGCGAGATGAGCCGCCATCTTCTTCTGTAAGTCACCATCTACCACATGGAATGCCAAAGGAAGAGCATAAGATGTCTGGGTATCAATCAACTGTCCCTTGCGCTCAGCATCATACCACGAACAGATGGTCTTACCTGTAGCCTCATCAACGAATGTTTTCCTGAAGAAAGCCCTGCGCTCGTTCGCCAACCGGGTCAGCCATGCCGCATCCTCAGTCTTGCCCAAAGCCTTTGCCATCTGAGAAAGAATATCCAGATCGAATATGAAATAACATTCCCATACGAGCGACTTATCATCTTTTCATAAGACGGACTGAGCCAATCGCCCAAATCGCCCCACTGATGATGCTGTACGATAAGTCCTGTTTTCTTATCCACATACTCATCCAGCACAAACTGGATATAGCGTTTCATCGATGCGTAATGTTCAGCCAACATAGCCTTGTCGCCATATTGCTGGTAGAGCTCCCAAGGCAAGGTTACACCTAAGACTTGCCCATAACAAGCCACCGAAGCCACAATTGGTTGGAGCTACATCTGGATACTGTCCCTTAGCACTCTGCAAATCACGGACAGAGATAAGATAGCGGCGCAAGAACTGGGAAGCATCGGTAATATATGTAGCAGAACGCCCGAATACGGAAATATCACCCATCCAACCCAGACGTTCATTACGCTGAGGACAATCGGTTGGAACAGACATGAAATTAGAACGCGTAGACCATACCGAATTGAGCCACAAGCGGTTGATATCAGAACGGGAGGTAGAATATTGCGAAGCCTGCTCATTCATCGAACTCACTACGATCGCCTTTATCTGGTCTGGCGCTACCGGAGCATCAACACCCGTAATCTCAAGATATCTGAATCCATGAAGGGTATATCTAGGCGAGAAAGTCTCTTCACCTCCCTGGCTACATAAACATCCTGCGAAGTTGCCACACGCAGATTCTCGGTCATGATCATGCCTACATGATCCTGATAGGCTGGCAAATCAGGATATTTGATTTCGGCTGTACGGATCTTTACTTCCGTGCCAGGTTTCAAACCTGAGAAATGTACCAGCGGGACACCCGCCATATTCTGTCCGAGATCATAGACATAAACACCCTTGCGCGGTTCTACACAATTGAGAGCCGTCAGGGTATCAACAGGCATGATTGCCTCTGCCATATCAGGAAGAAGCTGGAAATCCTCAGAAGTCTTGAAATCTGATTCCTTCACTTCTACAGCAGTCTGCCAATTTCTGTCATCGAAATGAGGCATCGCCCATCCTTTGCAGTCTTGTTCCTTGCGTGCATCATATACCTCACCCATAAAGAAACTGCCATATCTTACAGCGCCATCATCATAGCTTTTCCAGGTTGCAGGATCGGTAACGATGGTTTGCTGTGAACCATCCTCGTAGGTTATCTGCAACTTTGCCATTAACGACTGCCTGTCGCCATAGAAATTCAATTTCCGGTTACATAGGTGGCACCACCACTCCACCATCCTTCGGAAAGGACGGCTCCGATAGCATGCTCACCCGACTGCTGAAGCAAAGAAGTTACATCGAAGGTCTGGTAAGTATGAGTATGGTTATACTCTGTAGTACCAGGGTTGAAATAAGCTTTACTTACTGCCTTACCATCTATATAGATGTCGTAGATTCCGCGGGCAGTAGCATAAAGACGGGCTTTTCTGACTTTTGCCGGAGGTAGCGAACTCTGTACGAAGCATAGGCGCAGTATTCTCCTTAAAGGCAAAGATGCCAAGCGCACCCTCTTTCTTTCCATCTACAGAGAGCTGATTGGCAGAGAGTTGCTGTAAAGGAGCAGCTACCACATTCTGAGGCGATTTAAAGTTTCTTACCTCAATATGACTGAAAGTAGCCTTCTGACCTTTAGCCACGTAATATCCCCAATCGACTAGCATCGGATAGGCAATATAGTTATTACCCTGTTCTCCGGTAGGATTCAGAATCAGACTTCCTACAGAATGCTGTTTGCCATCAGTATCGATTTCTACCTTTTCACCAACAATTTCCTTTCCATCCAGGAAGAGAGTAGCCGCACCGGTATCCATCGAAATATCTATCTGATGGGCAGCATACTGGTTCTGCCTGTTGATAACCGCAGCAGGAATATCGTAGGAAACCAAAGGTGCGGCATCCGTCTCGCCAACCTTGTAGCCCCGACGATAGAAATTGATACGGGCAGGCTTCGACTTTCTGAGAGGCGCAATATCAAGTTCTACGCGGATATAAGAAGAATCCTTCGCATTGGATACCCCTAAGAGATTCTTATTGCGATCCATCAGTCGGGGATCGTTGGCACCGAAGATGAAGGAAGCTGCTGTTGACTTCGATTTCTTATCGAGTTGCAGTTCGTAATGAAGTCGGAAGGTTGGGAAATAAGGGGCATAGAACATCACGGGAGCATTGCCTCTTCCTATCCATTTAGCACCTTCCCAAGCCAGATATGTTCCTTTTCCGGCTGTCGCGACAGGATGGTTATAGTCTGTACCCAGCACCAAGGCTGTTTCAAAGCAGAAGAAGCCTGCAGCTCTTCGTTTTCTGATTCCAGACTGTAAGATGCCACTGGTAGCGGGTAGAAGGGCGAAGCGATTCGCCAGCATACTGTATGCCTAGCGATTCGGTACTTTTCACCTTACCCGTATTCCAGACTTCCTTACCCGTTTCATCAATAACAGATATCCGGTAAGCACTCTGCAGATTTCCTCTACTTTTGTCATCAACCTCCATCTGCCAGGCAAACCGAGGATGCATGACACCTACTGCCAGTGGAGTATTCCGATATTCCACTTTCAGATTCTTCAGCCATGTGGCTGCATGTAATCCAGATGGCAGCATCATACTGACCATCCATATTCCGATAAATTTCATACGCTTTTACTTTGAACCTTGAACTTTCTAATTAGCAAAGACAGCTGTTTTATTTTTCACTTCATCCCTACTCCTTTATTTTCCCTGCCTTCTTCACAATTTCATCAGCCACCTGCGGACCATTATTCTGCCAGACATTATTAGGACCGCAGGCGTTTTTCAGGAATTTCTCTTCTGGCGTCCAGTTATCTTTCAGGAGAATATTAGAAGAACCCTCATCAGTATAGAGATAGAAATAATGATGAGGATCGTGTACGTAGGAAGGATGGAAGATATCCCGCACTACATTCTCTGAAATAACCGTGTTTGGCTGGTTGCCAAGTGTAGATGCCAGCGCAATCGTACATATGGGCAGCATAGCGCTCGATAAGATTGGCATGAATGCGATTATCATGCATCACAACCAAATCGCGATTCCAACCCCATCCCATACTGATAGCCGAATAACTGACATCATGAATATAATTATGTTCGATGTTCATGCGGCTGACGTAACCCAAAGCGATAGCACAGGTACCCCACTCCTCGTTTGTAACATCAGAGAACTCGCAGTTCCTGACATGCAGTCCGCTGCACACCTCACGCAAATCCTGCGGACGATAAGGCAGATGCGTCTCCAGACCGGCAGGCGAAAAGCTGCCACATACCAATCCATTCATCGCTATATCTTCGAAGGTGCTGCTAAGTACTGCTCCATCCCGGCAACCCTCAACAAAATCGAGACCATCGCCACCCAGATGTCCAAAAGAGCATGAATCGAAAACCGCTCTGCTTGCATAGCGCAATTCAACAGCAGCAGCGGGTCTGCCAAGCCAATCCTGATTATCTAGTTTATGGTTGTTCACACGGTCGATACTAGGGCGCAGTTTGTAACCTTCGGTAATGAACATTCCCGCCTGCAAAGGTACATGTCCCTTGTAAGAAGGGCGGTTCCATGTTGTAACTTCAAAGTTTACATTTCTGAAAGTAACAGCATCCACCATTTTTCTCTGGTTCCCTCGAATTTCACCAACGTTTCCAAAGCGCCGCAACATCCATACGCTCCCTTTCCTAGGCATATAATACAGTTTATGCGTACGGATATCATGATACCATTCGCCCGGTTTATCCAGAAGAGGCAGCGCATTCGAGATAAAGAAAGGAGAATTGTGCTCACAATTATACATAGGTGAAGGCCAAGGACGTTCAAACTGAATCTTAGCCTCAGGATCGTGGAAAGATATGGCAGCAGAATCGCCCTGAATACGGATGTTTCTGATGCGCAGATAACTTACCTCCCACATCTGATGCAGCGTCATCTCTGCATATCTTGCATCCGGTCGGATGATGCTGTTACCCGCCTTATCCTTAGCACCCGTCAGAAGCTGACGAACAGCAGAAGCCGGAACCCAGATGACGCGTTTCTTCTTGTCTACCCATCTGATGCGCGGCATCTGATTGAAATCACTCACGCCACGTGCCCTATCAGCCCGCGAGTGATTCACCCAGAGATGTCGGAAATTCATAGGACATCCATTGAAATCAGGCACATCAGCCACCAAATATCTGCCCTGTTTCTTCCATCCGGTAACAGGTACGGCTCCTGTAAGTACCGTACCTGCCGAATGCTTTACCGAAGGCGTTCCCTCAAAACAGAGATGACTGTCTTCCGGACGGAGCACCAGAGGTTCATAGAGTCGGTATTGCCCCGCCTGCATTTTAACTACTACCGAATCTGCCTGTCCCAATCTTCTCATCTCGCGAGCCTTGCGAACCGCATCAGCGAGAGAAGAATCTGGTGATACTTGCACATAGCCTATCTTCTTATTTTCTGCAGAGAGAGCGAGGCTGAAGCCCAGCATTCCCAGCAATAGGATTCTTCTTAATTTCATAACTAAAAAATTATTTTCTAACTGAAAGCCAAACCGACATTTCCACATCACTACCCCGATTATCCCAGGCATAATAAGGAATGAGCGTAACATTTACTTTTTCTGGGCAGGAGCAAGTGTACGGTAAAGCTGGTTCTTCTGCCAGGATGCTGCAGTTCCTTTTCAGCAAGCAGCGCCTCCTGGAGCGCAACAAACTCGTGACCGTCGATCGTCTTTTTACTTCAGTCCATTGGATATCAGCAGGAATCACGATATCATTCACGCTTACCCTACCATACTTATCTTTGCAGGAAGCAGGAACAGAAGAAGCATCGATATCCACATTTTCCAAACAATAGACAATAGGTCCGCGCATCACGGCTATCTGGTTCTTATTCTCTTCAACCAAAGGGTTAGCCTCCACCAGACGAGGTTTCATATCAAATGTTCGTTCTACGAGGGTTCTCTTCTTCCAACCAGTCTGTCTGCCTTTTGAATCAGTAGCAGAAATCGCCTCATATCTACCCTCTCCCGGCACGCGGAGCATCAAGGTTCTGATATTCTTAGCCTTGTTGATGCGAATGGAAACCTTGCCATCATAAGGATAACCTGAAGTCATCTCCATATCAACATCCTTTGTTTTCAGATGATTATCACCATACATGTTCACCCACAAAGTATCCCCTTTCACGGCATAAGCATACTCCTGCGCTTCGCAAAGTGCACGAAGGGTGTTAGGTGGACAGCAGAAGCAACTGATATACTTCTGGCGGGTTTTCGGCCAGCGCATCACATAAGGAAATCGCCCGTACGGCGCAGGGCCTGAGTATAGAAATATCGGGTACCATCGAGCGAAATGCCCGGCAAGACTCCATTCAGGAGTTCGTTTTCTACCATATCCATATAGCGGGCATCAGCTGTGGTTTCGAGCATACGCCAGGATAAGAAGATATTACCAATCTGCGCACAGGTTTCATTATGCGAAGTCTCGTTTGGCAACTGATATGCTCTGCCGTATGCCTGGTGAATCTGCTGAATGCTAGGCTGATCGTAAGTGGTTCCATCAGGTGACACACCATCATAGAGGGCACCGCATCCACCTGTGATATAAATCTTGCGATAGGTGATATCATCCCAGATACTGGACAGATTCTTCATGAGTTGCTTCTCGCCTGTTTCGGCATAGAGATCAGCTACACCCGCATAGAGATAGTTGGCTCTCACCGCATGCCCCATCGCCTCATATTGCTCACGGAAAGGATGGCGATCCTGATTGTGATCTTCACCATTCTTCACTTCATCACGAATAGCTATCAATCCCTCTGCCAGTTCCAGATAACGCTTGTCACCGGTAGCACGGTACATCTCTGAAGCTGCCATATAATGAGAAGGACAGATTGCATTGCGCGCCAACTCATCGCGCTGGTTCTTCAGAAAATCATAGAGAAAATCGGCTGCCTTGAGTGCACAGTTGAAGAGAGTCTTCTTGCCTGTGGCACGCCAATGTACGATACCGCAGTCATCAGATGTCCCAGATTATAGGTTTCGAAGTTGAGACGGCTGGCAAAGGCTCCTTTCTCATCTTTTCCTCCTACTGTGATACCGATTTCGGCTTCATCTTTCCGGTCTTTGAGAGCATGCGTATCGATGCCCTTATGGCGCTCATCTATCACCACAGGGGTATGGATATAACCATCGGCACGCTGTGCCTTAGCTACTTCGGCAATAAAGCAATCCATCAGGGCATCTAGTTTCTGATCATGGGTTACTGCATAAACCGAAGCACATGCCTCAAGCCATTTATACATATCGCCATCATGAAAGGAGGTCCCCAATGTTCGCCTTCAGCATCGCCCGCCGCAATCTCGAAATTACGGAAGCCGTGCGATACCTCGGGTGTATCCCAGGTTTTCCACATATCCCAAAGCGAGGTTTCTGAAAAGACCTTGAATCGGCCACCCCAAAAACCGCCTGTCCAACGGGTACTTCCCAAAGGCATATTTACCATTCGGGCTTCCTTGCTGTGGCTCATATCTACCAGTCCATTGTGCTGTGCCATGACTGGGGAGGTAAAGGCAGAAAAAGCAAGAAGACCTGCCATCATCCACTTTCTGCTGTAGTTTGCTGTCATCATTATTGTTATTCGTTTAGTTTTAATTTAGTTTTAAGACGAAAAAGGGATGATTTTGTAATCACCCCTTTTATTTATTATGTATTGTTTCTGCGGATTCATTACCGGCGATGAACAGCATTCTAATTGATGATAATACCGCCATTTGGCTGAATCACAACCTTTGCCTTACCATTCTTGCCTACTTTCAAGGTCTTCTTTACCGAAGTGTAGAACTTCTCACCCTGTTTCTTTGGCTGATCGGTAAGATATTCCACAGTCTTGCCAGCGAACATAGGCAGATTGAGGGTCAGGGTGAGCGGCTTGTCTGTAGCATTCAAACCACCGACAATCCATTTTCCGTTATTGATTGCTGCACCAGAGCCGTTCTCTTGAGACGCCTTACGGGCTACAACCGCATACTTCGTAGGATATCCTGCGATAAACTTCACATCGTCCCATGCTGTAGGCAAGCCCTTCAACCAGTCCAATTCCCATTGAGGAACATCCTGAAGATTGTTAGGATAGAGACAAACACAGTTTACGCTGCTCTGATTGGTGATAGCGGTTGCCATCTCGAAGACATCACTTGTATAGCGCTGATGGCGGCTCTTGTTATCTCTTGAAAGATATTTGTTCATCATCACGCCACCCCAGTCGAAGCTGGCTACAGCATTTCTTGAGAACGGATGCATCGTCATCTCGAAAGCCTCCTTTTGGCATGATAATCGGTGAAATATACATTCTCTGAAGCCAATGCTGCCTCGCTGGAAACATAGTTAGGATACATGCGCTCCCAACCTCTAGGCATGGTACAACCGTGGAAGATCACCTCCAGACCATAATCGTTGGCATCGCTCAGAATATCTTCGTAGAGTTTCATCGTCTCCTGCTTGTCACCACCGAAGAAATCAACTTTGATTCCCACAATACCTATCTTCTTCATCCAAGCCATCTCCTTCTTGCGGGCGATGGAATTGTTCATAATCTGACGTGGAGTCTGTGGAGCATCATTCTCGAAACCATTCGAATTATACCAGAGCATCAGACTAACCTGCTTGCTCTTGGCATACTGAGCCAATTTCTCAATCTTGTCACGACCGATGCGCTGGTCCCACCAGTTGTCTACGAGGATAGCCTCATAGCCCTGAGCCGCAGCAACATCTATCATCTTCACCTGGTCATCATAGTTGATACTCATCCTGCCAGATCAGCCAGCTCCAGGTATAGCGTGAAGGCTTATACTGCTGAGTTGGCTCATACAGAGGTTCTACCACATCGTAAGGGATGGTAGTTTCTACTATAGGAGCCAATGTGGTGCCAACGGTGATGGTACGCCATGGTGTTTCGCCCGGCAAAGGTATACCGATATTCTGAACCGATTCCGTTGTTTTCACCTTTCTGAGGGAAAGCTACCGTATATCCCTTCGCTGCATCATAATCAGAAAGTCTGCTGGCTGGATATGCACTCGATACTCCTGTTTCGCTGACCAATGCCCAACCGTCATTACCCACCTTGAAGAGACAAGGGAAGGTATAGCCCACACCAAACTGCGACTTCTTTGTCATCGGAGCATTCGGAGTATATTCTTCTTCGTAAGATGGTTTGGTTCGCTCCCAACCAGTCATCGGACCGATTTGAGGGCAGAGGAAAGTGGTGGTCTGCTCAGGGAAATTGAAACCGCTCACCTCATTATATATAATCACCGACTTAGGGTTATTCTTCTTCGGACGGATCATCTCATATTTGTAGGCAACATCGTTGTTGCTTACATGGAGATGCAAGGTCATGGAATCCTTCTTGGCATTGAGGAATCCGATAGTAGCCTCATAAACATCCTTTTCGATGTGGCTTTTCTTGATACGGGTCATGTCGTAAGAAAGATGCTTCTCTGTTCCTTTCATCTCACCCATGGTAAGATGCTGGGAGAAGTCGCCATAGTTGGCTACCAGTCCCAAGGCAGAAGGTTTAAGCATCTGCTTGCCATTCAGCTCTACCGAATAGAAAGCCTTTCCGTCTACACATTCCACCTTGACCGCCAATCTGCCGTCAGGTGAACTTACTTTATAATTGTTGGCTTTCGCACAAACCGTGCCGAGCAACAAAATACTAGCAATACAAACTTTTGCTTCATTTTCATTTTATTGTTAGGTTGATTTATAATCTTCTCTATGATGCTACAGCAGTATAGCCGGCATACTACTCCAGTTACTGCTGCATACAACAAAACCGCATGCAAAGATAAGTTATTTTGCAGAGAAAAGTATACTTTTGTTCAAAAGCATCCATTTTCGTAAAATCTAACGAAAAGAGACAAAACGAGGAAAAATAAATGATAAGAAAAGCCTTTAGATGAGAAGAAAACAAAAACCCGACATCGCGTCGAGGCCTTTGAAGTTTTGAATGTTTCAGCAGTTTGTGTTTTTATGTAGTTATGATTTTATCGTTTTTGAAAATCAATTCTTTTCTGGGTGCAAAATTAAGACAAATATTGATATAAATCAAATAAATCTCGATTTTTATGCAAAACCACGTAAACGTTTACAATTTTGCACACCAAAAGACCATTTGTGAGCTGTTGTGGCTAAAATACAGCTGTGCATTTTGTGTCCTTTGAATATTTTCTGCCACATTAATAAAAGTTAAAATATTAATGCTATATTTTGTTTTCTCTGTATTTTACACTATCTTTGCACTATATTATATAGATAAAGAAAATAGATGAAAGAATTTGTAATATCAGAAGTCAAGGCGGAAACCGCTATACTCGTGGGTCTGATTACCAAGACACAGGACGAAGCCAAGACAAAAGAATATCTCGACGAGCTGGAATTTCTTGCCGATACTGCGGGGCTGTCACCGTAAAGCGATTCACGCAGAAGGTGGTTTCTCCTAACCAGACCACCTATGTGGGTAAGGGTAAACTCGAAGAAATCAAAGAATATATCAAAACGAAGAAGAGGAAGATAGAGAAGTAGGTATGGTCATCTTTGATGATGAACTTTCTGCCAAACAGATCCGTAACATCGAACAGGAACTGCAGGTGAAGATTCTGGACCGCACCTCACTCATCCTCGATATCTTCGCCATGCGTGCGCAAACCGCTGCGGCTAAAACCCAGGTAGAGTTGGCGCAATACCGCTATATGCTCCCTCGTCTGCAAAGACTCTGGACTCACCTGGAACGACAGGGTGGTGGTTCAGGATCGGGTGGCGGTAAGGGATCTGTTGGTCTGCGTGGACCGGGTGAGACCCAGCTCGAGATGGACCGCCGTATCATCCTCGGCAGAATGAGTCTCCTCAAAGAGCGACTGGCAGAAATCGACAAGCAGAAGACTACACAGCGAAAAACAGAGGCAGAATGGTGCGCGTGGCACTGGTGGGCTATACCAACGTAGGTAAATCTACCATCATGAATCTGCTCAGCAAGAGCGAGGTGTTTGCAGAAAACAAACTCTTTGCCACTCTCGACACCACCGTACGCAAGGTGGTGGTAGACAACCTGCCGTTCCTCCTTGCCGATACCGTAGGATTCATCCGCAAATTGCCAACCGACCTGGTCGACTCATTCAAGAGTACCCTTGACGAGACACGCGAGGCCGACCTCCTTCTGCACGTAGTAGACATCTCACATCCCGACTTCGAAGAGCAGATCCAGGTAGTAGAGAATACGCTCAAGGAACTGGATTGCGCCGATAAGCCATCGATGATTATCTTCAACAAGATAGACAATTACTCATGGGTAGAAAAAGGAAGACGACCTCACACCGATGGAGAAAGAGAACATCCCGCTGGAAGACCTGAAGAAGACCTGGATGGCAAAACTCAATGAGGACTGCCTCTTCATCTCGGCAAAGAACAAGGAGAACATCGACGAATTCCGCGAGATACTCTACAAGAAAGTAAGAGAGTTGCACGTACAGAAGTATCCATACAACGACTTCCTGTACCAGGATTATGAGTAAGAACATAAATATCAATAACAAGTAAGTTATGAATGATTACAGACCTTTAACCACCGAGGAAATCGAGGTGCTTAAACATAACGACTGCTGGGCCGAAGACTGGACCTCAGTCAATGTATCAGAAGATTTCAAGCCCAACTTCATGCACCGCGTGATGCTCTATGGCGAAATAAACATCGGATCCTTCAACAAGAACGTGGAGGTGAGCCAGGGCTTCGTAAAGCATTCAGGCATCAACAATGCCACCTTGCGCAATGTAACCATAGGCGACGACTGTCTGATAGAAAACGTAGGCAATTTCATCAACAACTATACCATTGGCGATGATTGCTACATCTCAAACATCTCGACCCTGGAAACCACCGAGGGAGCTACTTACGGCGAAGGAAATCTTGTGAGCGTACTCAACGAGGTGGGCGAAGGCAACGTAATCCTCTTCAGCGATCTAAACAGCCAGCTGGCAGCCTTCATGGTGAAGTATTTCCCTGACAAGGAAATGAAGGAGAAAATACGCCAGCTCATCAAGACCGACATCGACAACAAGATGCCGGATCGGGGCCAGATTGGCAACAATGTGAAGATCATCAATACCAAGGAGATTACCAACTGCGTAATCAATGATTACTGCGAAGTGAACGGTGCTTCCCGTCTGAGCGACTGTACGCTATTGGGCTCTGTGCATGGCAACGTATATATCGGCACAGGCGTTATTACAGAAAACAGCATCATCGCTGAAGGCGCCAGCGTCATCAACAGCGTAAAGATACAGGATTGCTTCGTAGGCGAAGCCTGCCAGCTGTCTAACGGCTTTACCGCATCAGCCTCCGTATTCTTCGCCAACTCCTATATGAGCAATGGCGAGGCTTGTGCAGCCTTCTGCGGTCCTTTCACCGCTTCTCATCATAAGAGCAGTCTGCTTATCGGAGGCATGTTCTCTTTCTATAACGGTTCTGCCACCAACTTCAGCAACCATGCCTACAAGATGGGACCTATGCACTGGGGCATTCTGGAGCGCGGTTCCAAGACAGCCAGCGGTGCTTATCTCCTGATGCCAGCCACTCTGGGTTCCTTCTCAGTATGCTTCGGCAAGCTGATGCATCACCCTAACACCCGCAACTTGCCTTTCGCCTACCTCATTGCCGATGGCGACAAGATGTTCCTCATCCCGGGCAGAAACATCACTACCGTAGGTCTGTACCGCGATATCAAGAAATGGCCTAAGCGTGACCTCCGTGCTATGGAGAACCGCAAGAGCATCGTCAACTTCGACTGGCTTTCACCTTATTCTGTTGGCGAGATTCTGAAGGGTAAGAAGATTCTTGAAAACCTGCGCGAGGTAACGGGCGATAATGTTTCGCAGTATCTTTATCACGAATATATCATACCGGCTTCATCGCTCCACAAGGGCATCAAATATTATGATATCGCCCTCCGCATCTACATGGGTGCCGTATTGAAGCGTGTACTGAAGCGCGACCCAGCCATCACTCCTCCAGCCAGCCATGTCGGCGTGGGCGATTGGGATGATCTTTCGGGACTCCTACTCCGGTTTCTGAAGAAGAAGGCATCGTTAGGGATGTGAAGGAAGGAACTATCGAGAATATAGAACAGTTGCTCGACCGATTTGAAGAAATCAATGCCAACTATCGCGACTACCAGTGGGCATGGACCTACCAGATGATCTGCGATTACTACGGCATCAGTGACATCACACTCGAAGATGCCAACCGCATACACGAAGATTATATCAAGGCACGCCGCTCATGGATAGCAGAAACCGAAAGGATGCTGAGAAAGAATTTGCCATGGGCGATGTGGAGGAAGAGGTTTTCCGCAACTTCGTCGACAGCCTCGACCAGGAAATAGAATACGAGAATTAATTAGACTTGAATATTTCAACAGTTTAAAATAACAAAAACATTATGGCAAAACTCCAGATTTTAAGTATGCTCCAATGTTCCAGATTGGAGAGGACAAGACAGAGTATCGCCTTATCTCTAAGGAAGGCGTAAGTACAGCAGAGTTCGAGGGTAAGACTATCCTCAAGGTTTCTAAGGAAGCTCTTACTTTGCTGGCACAGCAGGGTTTCCACGACGTAGAGTTCAAGCTCCGTCGTGAGCACAACCTCCAGGTAGCTAAGATTCTCAGCGACCCAGAGGCTTCTGAGAACGACAAGTACGTAGCTCTCCAGTTCCTTCGCAATGCAGAGACTGCCGTGAAGGGCATCCTCCCATTCTGCCAGGATACAGGTACTGCTATCATCCACGGTGAGAAAGGCCAGCGCGTATGGACCGACTTCGAGGATGAAGAGGCTTTGAGCCTGGGTGTTTACAACACCTTTACACAGGACAACCTCCGTTATTCTCAGAACGCTCCTCTCAACATGTATGATGAGGTGAACACCCGTTGCAACCTTCCTGCTCAGATTGATATCGAGGCTACAGAGGGCGACGAGTACCGCTTCGTGATGGTAGCTAAGGGTGGTGGCTCTGCCAACAAGACCTACTTCTACCCAATGACCAAGGCTACTATCCAGAACGAGGGCACATTGCTCCCATTCCTCGTAGAGAAGATGAAGAGTCTGGGTACAGCAGCATGTCCTCCTTACCACATCGCCTTCGTTATCGGTGGTACTTCAGCTGAGAAGAACCTCCTCACCGTGAAGTTGGCTTCTATCAAGTACTACGATGAGTTGCCTACAACAGGTGATGAGACGGGTCGTGCTTTCCGTGACATCGACTTGGAGAACAAGCTCCTCGAAGAGGCTCACAAGATTGGCTTGGGTGCACAGTTCGGCGGTAAGTATCTCGCTCACGATATCCGCGTGATCCGTTTGCCACGTCATGGTGCAAGCTGCCCTATCGGTATGGGTGTAAGCTGCTCTGCCGACCGTAACATCAAGGCTAAGATCAACAAGGACGGTATCTGGTTGGAGAAGATGGATGAGAACCCAACAGAGTTGATTCCTGAGGAGCTCCGTAACCCAGGTGAGGGTACCAAGGGTATCGAGATTGACCTCGACAAGGGTATCGACGCAGTTCGTGCTGAGTTGAGCAAGTATCCTGTAAGCACCCGTGTTAACTTGAAGGGTACCATCATCGTGGCTCGTGACATCGCTCACGCTAAGCTCAAGGCTCGTCTGGATGCAGGCGAGGAGATGCCAGAGTACTTCAAGAATCACCCTATCCTCTATGCTGGTCCAGCCAAGACTCCAGAGGGTTATCCATGTGGCTCTATGGGACCTACCACAGCCAACCGTATGGACCCATACGTAGATGAGTTCCAGGATCATGGCGCTAGCCTTGTAATGATTGCCAAGGGTAACCGTGGCGATATTGTTACAGAGGCTTGCAAGAAGCATGGTGGTTTCTACCTCGGTACTATCGGTGGTGTAGCTGCCGTTCTCTCTAAGAGTTCTATCAAGAGCATCGAGTGCGTAGAGTACCCAGAGCTCGGTATGGAGGCTATCTGGAAGATTACCGTAGAGGACTTCCCTGCATTCATCCTCGTAGATGATAAGGGCAACGACTTCTTCAAGCAGTTGAAGCCTTGGACTCCTTGCAAGGAATGCCAGAAGTAAATGATACAGAAATCATGAATCGGGTAGGAGGTAAATGTTACTCATAAGAGGCATTTACCTCCTACTTCGCATTCACCGACCTCCCACACCACCGTACGTGCGGTTCCGCATACGGCGGTTCCTACTTTGGGTGCCATTCGAGATACGAACCCATCAGCGTGACATACCCTGTCTTACGAAGACTATCATTGCTGATAGCCATTTTCAAAATAGGACTGTCTGCTACACGCCAATACCCAAGACGGCTGTTGCCCCACATATAGGCTTGGTATTTATCTATACCACACCTTACGAGGTTGGCAATCCTCGTCTTGACTCTCTTCCAAGACTTCCATATACACATGCGTATTCGTCTGCGCAGCCATTTGTCCGTTTCAAGGAGCAGTTGCTTCATATTTGCAAGATGATAGTACCCCACCCATCCTCGTATGTATTCCTCTAGCTTTTGCTTCCATTTTTCATATCCCCATCCATTGCTCCGATTCGTAAGTTCCTTTAGTTTGGCTTTCATCTTTGCTTTGGATTTGGGATGCACAGTCAGTTGGCATTTGCCTTTGGATACATAGAAGGAGTAGCCGAGGTATTTCACACCACGCACATACGAGACGACCGTCTTCTCCTTGTTCACCTTGAGGTATAGTTTACCTTCTATGAACTTGGTGATGGACTCCTTGACTCGCATTGCCGCTCGCTTGGACTTACAAAATATCATTGAGTCATCGGCATAACGAACAAAGGGGAGACCTCTGCGTTCGAGTTCCTTGTCCAACTCGTTGAGCATGATGTTGCTCAGCAGTGGACTCAACGGTCCTCCTTGGGGAGTTCCTCCTCACTTGCCTCGAACAAGCCCTTGTTTATCACACCGCTGCGAAGATATTTGTGTATAAGGCTGACAACCCTCCCATCCTTGATGGTTCGGCTTAGGATTTCTATGAGTTTGCTATGACTCACCGTGTCGAAGAAGCGTTCCAAGTCTAAATCGACAACGTATATATAGCCATTGTCGATTATCTTCTGCGCTCCCCTAAGTGCATCGTGGCATCCTCGCCTTGGGCGGAAGCCGTAACTTCGTGACGAGAACTGTCGCTCATAGATGGGTGTCAAGGTTTGGTTGATGGCTTGTTGCACCAATCGGTCAACCACGGTGGGGATGCCCAACAGGCGCTTCTTGCCATTGTCCTTCGGCATCTCTACTCGACGGACTGGGTTCGGACGGTATGAGCCGTCCTGCAAGGAACGTATCAGAGAATCCTTGTTAGCCAAGAGCCAAGGGAGGAGTTCCTCACAAGACATCTTGTCGATACCGCCGCATCCCTTGTTGCGAACCACCGCTTTGTAGGCTTGGTTCAGGTTATCGGGACTAAGGATTCGCTCCAACAAGTGCTCCTTGTCGAATGGTACTTCCACGATGTTGTCTTCACACATCCACATGAAAGTCTGCGCTCCCCATACCATTCGGATTCCGTCCTAGCTCTTTGGGGCAGCCATTAACTTTGCCAATGTTTTCTGCGTTCTTACTTTCATAAGGTATGTTTCAATTACTATCGTTTAATATAGGTTCTGTCCTTCATGCGCTATATCGAAAAGCACACTACTATGACATCTGCTGACTTCTCACGGCTAGCTTTACTCCTTGCCTTTCGCAACATAACTATTCGACAAGTCCGTGAGACCTCCTCGGATAAGGGCATTGTCTTTCCATCTTATACCCACTTCATTTACACCAACCGTTCCGAATAGCTATGGGACTTTGATTTGTATAGCAATCTAATCCACGGTCATATGCCTTGTATGAAGTTTCTGTACGTTAGGTCAGATGTTTGCCGCCGGCTTCTTTCAGATTCCAACTCACGATGGACACCCTTGCCATTGGCTAGGTAATTCCCGCTATTAGGGCTTACTAGGGACTTGCACCCATTAGACAATGCTCATGCCGAGCATACTATGAAAAGCTCAGGGCAGATAGCCCTGAGCTTTCTTTACGCTACACCCATGCTTTACACACAGCATGCAGCCTTGTTAACCGGACTTCCATAAAACACATCATCACAGCCGTATCTGCTCCTGGCATCTGTCTGCCACCTCCTTTCTATGCGTAACACAGATAATAGTCTTATCGGAATACGAAGTAAAGAGGCGGTCGAAAAGAAGTTTCTCGGTTTCGGCATCCAGCGATGAGCTGATTTCATCCAACAACAGAATGTTGCCTTCGCGCAAAAGACTGCGGGCTATAGCAATGCGCTGTGCCTGATCGCCACTCAAACGGGTGGCATGCTCTCCTATCTTCGTATCCATACCTGCCGAAGAAACTGAACACGAAATCGGCACAGGCTACATGAAGGGCTTCGGTAAGCTGCTCATCGGTAGCCACGGGATTGGCAAGAAGAAGATTATCGCGAATAGTTCCGCTCATCAGCGTATTACCCTGCTCTATATACACGATATGCGAACGCATGGCATAGAGGAGCATCAGCGAGGTGTCAACGGTTGCCTTGAGGGATCCGGAAGCCGACTTCTGGCTGAAGGTGCCAGCAGGAACCAGAAGACTGGAATGCTGATAATCATGACCTGTAACCAATATCGATTTCATATCAGTCATTGCCATCAGGAACGCCTTCTGCTTCTCTCCCAGACTACCACTGATAATGAGCTGTCCCTCCTCATCCTGTCTGCATTCCTCCTTGAAACCGAAGCAGGTTTCCTCAGTTCTTCCCCTTTCGTTCAAGGTAAGAGAGAAGGAGGTCAGGGCAGCAGATGCGACCTGTTCTTCGCATTCAAACGCCTAATAAGCCTCCAATAAAACAGCCATCATCTCCTGAGAGGAATCAGGACAAGAAAGGCTGAACCCGACATGGGCTACCTGATAATGCTTTATAATAGATTCCATTATTCTGTAATTTCAGTTATGCTCCCTATAAGGAACGGTTCAAGTTTTTCATTACTGCAACAAAGGCTCAGAGGCCTCATTGTCTGCAATTTCGCAACAAAATACGATTTTTATCTGAGAAAGCCAAATCTTTCTCTATCTTTCTTCAAATTACAGAAGTTTTGCAGATGGAAATCGGCGCACAAAAGAGATGAAGCAAAATCTACGTTGCTTCATCTCTTTTATATAATCTCATATTCAGTATCTTACTGCATATCGTAAACCACCTGCATGAGCTTCTTGCCCAGTTCATCAGCCTGCTCCATGGTAGAGGCCTCGCTATATACGCGGATGATAGGCTCGGTATTACTCTTGCGGAGATGAACCCACTTGTCAGGGAAATCGAGCTTGACGCCATCGATATCTGTTACGGTGACATCCTTCTCCTTACCATACATCTCCTTAACCTTCACGAGGATAGCATCTACATCGGTAGATGGAGTCAGGTCGATGCGGTTCTTGGCGATGAAATAGTTAGGAAGCTGGCACGGAGCTCGCTCACCTTGCAGCCCTTGTGAGCCAGACTGCTCAGGAAGAGGGCGATACCAACGAGAGCATCACGACCGTAATGGCTCTCTGGATAGATAACTCCACCATTGCCTTCACCACCGATAACAGCGTTAACATCCTTCATCTTGGTAGTTACATTCACCTCGCCTACAGCAGCTGCGGTGTACTTGCCACCATGCTTCTCCGTAACATCACGGAGGGCACGGGTAGATGAAAGGTTGCTGACGGTATTGCCTGGAGTCTTGCCCAACACGTAATCTGCCACACTTACCAAGGTATACTCTTCGCCAAACATCTTGCCATCTTCGCAGATGAAAGCCAAACGGTCAACATCAGGGTCTACAACGATACCCATATCGTAACCACTCTTCTTCAACTCATCCATGATACCACCGAGGTTCTTCTCCAATGGCTCCGGATTATGAGCGAAATCGCCTGTAGGCTCACCATTGAGAAAAGTATATGCTACACCGAGCGCATCGAGCAACTCTGAAGTATAACGCCACCAACTGAGTTGATGGAATCTACACAAACCTTGAAATGGGCATTCTTGATTGCTTCGACATCTACGAGCTTCAAAGCAAGTACGGAGTCGATATGGCGCTTGTTGAAGGTATTGTCTTCAGTATATTTTCCGAGATGATCCACATCCGCATAGTCGAAGTCTTCCTTCTCTGCGATACCCAGCACCTCGTTACCATTAGCTGCTGTGAGGAACTCACCCTTCTCGTTGAGGAGCTTGAGGGCATTCCACTGGCGTGGGTTGTGAGAAGCTGTGATGATGATACCGCCGGCGGCACCACTCATGGTAACAGCAAGTTCAGTGGTAGGAGTAGTAGCCAGACCGATGTTCAGCACATCGTAGCCCATACCCATGAGGGTTCCACAAACCACATTCTTTACCATCTCGCCAGAGATGCGCGCATCACGGCCTACAACGATGGTATTACTCTCTGAAGCACCGCTACGGCGAATGAAGGTAGCGTATGCTGAAGTGAACTTAACGATATCGAGCGGATTCAAAGTATCGCCCGCTGGACCGCCGATAGTACCGCGGATACCAGAAATTGACTTAATCAGTGTCATAAATATATCTTTCTCTGTTTATGTTTATCTTCCTTTCTGCAGGGTCATGTCGTAGACACATGCCTGCACACTGCCCGATGCCGATGTGGTACCGTAAGAGTGAGGTACGAGCAAACGGATATGAGCGATGCGTTCATCATCAGTCTTCGGTCTGCCTATCTTAATCCAGGTGAATGGTATGAGCCAACCGCTAGGCACGGTAGAACTTACACTGCCATAATTGGATGAATTATATGTATTGGCCATCAGACTGGTTGAAGGATCAACGAAAGAACCGGTGAATGTACCGGAAGTATTGGTAACACTTATCTTATCTACATAATAGGAATAAGCAGGAACTTTGTTTGAAAGCGTGAGACACTTATCACTCATTTCAGCAGCATACGAAAGATTATACTCATCAAAGCGGACCAATACATCTACCGATGTACCTTTCTTGATATAGTCGCCACATCCCTGGTCAATCACCTGCATGTAGATACCGTTACTGTTGAAAAGTACCCATTCGTTGTTGTTCTTTGCTGTATCCGTCAGTTTTTCATTATTTTTCCAACGGCTGTTGAACTCATCCTCGGAGATAACCTTAATATTTTCCTTACGCAAGAAAGAGCTGATAGAATCGAGCTCTCTATCGCGCATGTCCTTATAAGTCTCACTATCATTGCATGCGGCAAACGATAAAACAGCCGCAAAAGCAATCATTGCAAACAAAAATTTCTTCATTCTTCTTTTTTAAATCTGATTTATTGGGCAAAGGTACAAAAAAGATAAGACAACACCGAGAGGAATAGGTTGATTTTATTATTATTTATCACTTATTATCATCCTATTGCCTCAAAACGGGGTTGTTTTCTGTCTTTTTCGTCATTTCTAAGGAAAAAACGGCTACTTCAGCATATCGGCGTATGCCAGGATAGCCTTCAGTGCTATCTGCTCTGCCTCCTGTATGCTGCAAAGCAATTTGCCGCCAGAAGCATTGCGATGACCGCCACCATTGAAGAACTCAGCTGCCATCTTATTGCATGGGAAATCGTCTACCGAACGGAGACTTACCAATACGCGATTGTCTATATCTGTATCTTCACGAAGAGAAATGGAGAGTTTGTGTCCCTTGATGGTAAGAGGTACGTTCACCAGTCCTTCCAGGTCGCCCTTGATAAAGTCATACTTCTTCAACTCTTTACGGGTCACGGTATAGAAACTGGCATGAAGGCCCTCTATTACCTGCAACTTTTCATTCATCAGATAGCCACGGAACCGGACTGCCGGAATGCGGGCATTATTGAAGACATTGCGGTAAATCTTATCCTTGTCGATGTTCTTGGTAAGCAGCAAGCAGATGATGTAATAGATATAAGGCTGGGTAGAATTATAGGTGAAACCGCCCGTATCGGTCATCATGCCGCAATAGATGCAGGTAGCCCAGGTCTGATCCATCTGTGGGAAACCTCCCAACTGCCAGACTACACGGAATACCAGGTCGCTGGCACTGCTGGCATGTGGCTGCGAAACCAGCAGCTTAGCCTCAAGATTAGGAGCCAGATGGTGGTCGATGATGACACGCAGAGTCTTGCAACCCAACAATACATGATCCATCTCATCAAGACGTCCCTCACTGCTAAAGTCAACACAGCATACCAGGTCGGCTTCATCGAAAGCTCGCTGCACCAGTTCAGGCTGTCTGTCATATCGCAGGATACCGGCAGCTCCAGGCAACCAGGAAATAGAATCCGGTATCATATCCGGCACACAAATGTCAACTTTCTTGCCCAAAGAGCGAAGATAACCAGCCCATCCCAAAGAAGAGCCGATGGCATCACCGTCTGGCGACTTATGTGCACAGACGACAATACGATGAGAAGCCGCTATCGTCTCTCGGAGAATAGCGGCTTCCTGATCTGTCAATATATTAATGTTTATATCCATCACATTAAATTAGAAGAGCTTGTTTGGATAAACACCCTCATCGATAAGATGCTGGATCTTATCAACAACACTCTGGCGGTCGGCTGCATAAGTTACACCAAACCACTTGCTGGTAGTATCGAGCACCTTAACGGTAGCTGTACCCTCATTGATAAGCTTGTTGACCATCAATGGGATGAAGAACTCAGCCTTCTTGTTTTCCATATTCTTAGGATCACTCAAGAACTCCTTGAAATACTCCTCACTATGCTGGAAGTAATCAGGTGTGAAGCCCCAAACGTTCATGGAAACAGGAGTATTGTCGCCAACAGCAACCCACTCTCCCTGCTCGTCCTTGTAAGATACCTTACCGTCGATACGCATGATCTCGGTACGCTCTACACAGGTTGTCAAGTTCTCATCAGCATCCTTAGAGCAGATGCCGCGAGCTACGGTACCATTCTCACTCAAGGTATTACCTACACGGAAACCTACCATGGCGTAACGGTTCTTGCTGCCCTCTGGAAGTTCAGAGAGGAACTTGCCGATTACCATGAAGCAATCGCGGTTGTAGAAGTCATCGCAGTTGATTACGCAGAAAGGTTCCTTGATGATATCCTTTGCCATCAGGACAGCATGATTTGTACCCCATGGTTTCTCACGACCTTCTGGAACTGAGAATCCCTCAGGGAGATCATCCAATGCCTGGAAGCAAAGTTCTGCAGGAATATGACCCTCATACTTTGAAAGAATCTTCTCACGGAACTGATCTTCGAAGTCCTTGCGGATAACGAATACAATCTTTCCAAAACCAGCCTGAATAGCATCATAGATGCTGTAGTCCATGATAGTCTCACCATTAGGACCCAGACCATCAAGCTGTTTCAAACCACCATAACGGCTACCCATACCGGCAGCCAGAAGCAATAACGTAGGTTTCATTTTGTCTATACTTTTATTTATTAATAGTTGATAGTTATTAAAAAAATAACGATGCAAAAGTAACAAAAAAAATGCAGTTAACCGCAAGTTTTCCTACTTTTTTTTGATTAATATCAATTTTTATTCTTTTATGCACTATCTGTAACACATATCAGACTTATTTCCGGACACATCTCCCAGGCTAAACCTAGAAAGGATAACCCACAGCGAAATGCAGACTCTGGGCATCCTTGAACCGACGGATGTTATAGATGCCATTCTTGCCGGTATCGTAAGGAACATGCAGACCGATACCCCAGTCGACACGTATCACAAACATACCCATGTCATAACGCACACCGACACCGGTGCCTACCGCCAGCTGCCGGAAAAACTTGTCTACATCAAACTTGCCGAGCGGACTGTACTCATGGTTGCGTAAGGTCCACACATTACCTGCATCCAGGAAAAGGGCTCCATAGAGATCGCCCCATACCTTCTGACGGTATTCCAGATTCATCAGATACTTGATGTCGCCCGTCTGGTCGATATACGAATACTTGCTGTTGGTAGGCTGGTATCTGCCCGGTCCGATGCTTCTCACATTAAAGGCTCGTACACTGTTGGCACCACCGATATAGAACTGCTCATAATAAGGAGCATTCTCGGCATTGCCATAACTCCAGATAATGCCGGCATTGACATGTCCCACCAGCGTACCATCCTGGGTGATACGCCAATATTTCACAAAATCTGTCTCCAGTTTCAGAAACTGAGCAAACGGATTCTTGAACATCTTCTTGTCTTTCTCATTCCATCCCTTTCCGGCCGCCATGTAACCAAGCGAAAGGATATTGGCTGCCTCGCTGATGGTGGTTGACCAGGTGATAGGATGGCGGTAACGGCGCGGACTGCGATAAGTATAGGTGTAACTCATCTTAGGCACAAACTGGTCGCGCATCGATATCTGAAGATAAGGATGCAGGGCGAGGATGCTATCGAAAGCGGCTGTGCGGCTGTTCATAAACTCATAAGAGAGAATCAGCGGACTGAAAGAATGCTGATGCTGGTAAGAGGTAGACCACGCATAGGTTAACTCGCCCGCTGCCACATGACGTCGGAAATAGCTGGCTCTGTTCAGCACATTCATCGAAGCCTTGATGGTAGTAGTTGGCACACCCCGATATTTGGTAGGCATATGCCCGGCACGGTATCTGCGCTCATTCTGCTCCATCGTTCTGAACATATTCCAAGGCGTGATGATGCGAGGGAACTCTACGGAAACATCCGATCCGTATTCATAGGAATTGATGCGGGTAGAACCTCCACCAGCTTGACTGATGGTTTGCCACTCATGCGAACCATGCAGGTTGACAGTAAGTTTCTCGCCTCCATGAAAAGCATTGCGCTTGGTAAGACCCACTACCAACTCCGGTCCTACTCTACCGGTCGTTTTGCCGCGGGCATTTGCCTCGACATAGAAATCGTATGGTTTGTCGAATACCAGATCGATATTAGCATCCAAGGTATCACGATAAACTACATTGCCCAGACTGTCGAGGGTCTGCACCGAACGGGGAGTGAACTGGATGCTGGAATAGCTGAAGAGTCCCATCTCCTGAAGTCCGGTCTTGGCACGTTCCTCGGTACGTACCCGATACAGTTCGCGGGGACGCAGGCGCAGACTCTGCAAAACGATGCCCGGACGTATCGGCATCTTTCTTCCATTATAATGGAAACTCAGATAGCTGCGCACAAAGGAATCCTTCAACTCCTCCATATACTGCTTTCTGAAATTAACATGAATCTTTCCGATATACCACTGGCGGGTAGCCCTATCGTCCACGCTGTCTGCCATCATCAGCCGCAACTGCACCTTGCCGGGCACATTCACGGTATCGGCAAGATAAGAAGCATAACTGTTCTGATAGAAATAATAGCCCCTGTTGCGGAACAGACGGGTGATACGCTGACGTTCCGATTCCATGTTGGCGACATTGAAAGGACTCCCCTTCCGTATGAGCGCCTTGTTCATGGAAGCATCTATAAACTGCTTGCTCTTGGCTGGGAAGTTGAGATAAGCCATAGAATCAAGCGTCCAGAGATGACCGAAGTCTACCTGATAGGCGACCTTTGCCTTCTTCGGATTGCTCTGTGTCAGCACATCATAAGTCACCTTACCGTTAAAATAGCCATATTTATCGAGCTGATGCTCGGCTACCTGGGCACGGAGCTGCGGATTCACATTCGCCATCAGCTTAGGTTTGGAACCGAATACCTTGGTTATCCACTTAGCCAGTGCTCCATCCGACTGAGAGAAAGCATTCCATATCCACAGGCGCACAGGGAATGGTGTGCGGTAATAGCTGCTTCCGAACAAAGCACCGTTCGGAGCCGAAGCCAGGGCATACTCCATCTCGGTGATGGTAGAATCAGCATAAGATCCCTTCTCGTAGTTCTTATACTCGATAGGTACCAGACCCGTAAACAGCTGCTCGTCTTCTTTCAGCGCACTGGTTGAAGAGCAACCCGTTATGAGCTGCCCCGACAACATCAGCAATGCTGCCACATATATAATAAGGTATAACCTGTTCTGCTGTTTCATATCGCTCATTACTTTTCGTTAAGTTTCAATGGATCAAAGTCCTTTGTTTTGGCTTTCTCCATCGTATCCTTCTTCTCATTCGTATGCTTCTTCACCGTAGGATTCTTCTCCATTGGGGCTGCAGGAATCTGCTGCTTATCGGTCTTGAAACGGAAGATGTCCTTGAAATGCTGCAACTTTCTCTGCCATTTGAAACCGACACCGTACTCACCTATCAAACCTTCGAGCCAATCGTAGGTATTATTGTTGTAGAAGGCACGGATATACTGGCTCGCACCTTCGTTGAGACGGTACTGCAATTCGATATTGTTGAAGAATGCATCATCATTGTTGGCTGCATTCTCCATTTCTGCACCGGTAGAAACCTTGCCGCCCACACTGAAACTCAAGCGGTTGTTGAAGAACCGCTTGGCAAACTTAAAGTTGTAATCGGTGTGCATGGCACCCGCTGCATTGGTGGAGTTATCTACCGACATACCGACATCCACACCCACAGAACGCATCGCAGAACCTGCAATATTATTGATCTCTGAGTTGAGGAATGAGGTCAAGGCACTGTTCATGGAGAACGAATTGGTATTTCCGTTGGCAAGATACATGCCCGAAGCCAGCATCGTAATGGCTATCTTACCCCGCTCTTCAATACTCATCGTGTTCAGTTCATCCTGCAAGGTGGCATCGTTTGGTGAGGAAACGATAAACTGGATGCCTGGCTTATTCAATGTCTGCGAGAGTTTTACGCCACAAATGAAATCCACCGAGCGGCCGGTTCCCTGTCCCTCGTTTACCGTTGTCCTGACATTCTCTGTTGCCGTGATGTTCAGGGTCGGGTTGAACGGATCGCCGTTAAACTCTATGTAGCTGCCGTCCTGGATATCAAACGTCTTGAGCGGAATGATAGGCAGCGAATATTTCATCTTGCCATTGTTCAGGGTATACTTGCCCGTGATGCCGATGCCATCAACCGAATTGTAAGTCATCGTCAGATTACCACCGCCCATCAGGTCGATGTAGTTGGTCTGGTCGGCATTCAAAGCACAGAGGATATGAGCCGACTCGTCTATCGACATGCCCAACATCATGTTCAATCCTTCCAGTGCCGGACGCTCGACAACGACAGGCTTGCCACTCTTGAAATTCGTAAACTTCACCAGCTCATCGAGCTGCGTATCAGTAGTCAGTTCCGATTCTTTCAGCACATACGTCATATCCGTATTGCCGAGAACATCCAGCTTACCCTGCATCTTCAGATTGCTTACCGATCCGCGCATCGCTCCAAAGAAGTTGACATACGCCTTGCCGAAAGCCTCGGAACGGGCATTCTCCTTGGCATCAATCAGCAGGAAGTTCTGTGCTCGCATCCGGATATCGAGCATCATCTTCTCTATATTCGTAAAGTCGAGACTGCCCTGGATATTGAGCGGACTCTCATTGTTGGCATACATCATGAAGTTTTCGAAGAGCAACTTGCTGTCTATGATACGGACAGGATCGTTGGCAAAACGCATCGTGATGCCATACGGCACACTGACGAAATAAGCCGAATCCAGATATACTTCGCCCTCTACATCCAACTGGCTCAAGGCTCCCTTCAAACTCAGTTTTCCTTCGCCATATCCCTTCAGACCCATAATCTGGTCAGGAACGAAACCGTTGACAAAATGCAGAGGCAACTTCTCCATACCCACTTCGGCATCGAGATAACCGTTTCCTTCCGATTTGTAAGTACCCTTTACGGTAGCTACTTCTTCACCCTCATAATTGAGGAAACCATCTACATAATGAGAACCGTCGCTCTTTGGCATGTAAACGAATTCAGTACCGACATCTCCCATCGGACACTTTTCGTAAACCATATTGTCGATGTTCAGATTAGAAGAAACCGAGAGTTCATCCTTGGTCTGGATAATATGGAAGTCGCCGTCAAGAATACCCGAGATGTCAGGCATATAAGGAATCACGCTGAGCACTTTATCCAGATTAAACTGGCTCATGCTCACCGTAAGATCCTGCAGCGCTTCTTCGTTTTCATCATTGCTATATATACGGATACCCATGCCGTTGGCTGCCTTCAGAATCAGATTGGCAGAAACACGGTCGTCATTGCCCAACATCAGATAGTTGTCATCGTTGGCAGTAAACTTTTTGTACCCCAGGACAGGATGGGTATCGATGAGCGAAATCTTCACGCCGTTTTCCAGCAACAGCGCCTCCAGCCCCACATCTACACCCAATCTGTTTTTGGCATCATAGATGCGGGCATCGATATTGGAACCTTTCTCCTGCAGTTCGCCCTCTACCTGTGCCCGGAACACATACTGAGGATTATGCTTGTTGTTCTGAACACGTGCTGCATAGCGGATGGTATCGCCCTCAGTCTTCACCAAGGTACGGATCGTATCCAACTGCATGCCACTCGCTACCAGTGAATCGATGTTGAGATAACCATTGACACCTGTTACAGGCGACATGGTCATCTTCATATCCACCGTCTTGAAATCATAACCGCAGTAAGCGATGAAACGGGAAATGAAATTGTCCTTTCCTGTGGTAAGATAAACATGACCGAAAGGGAACTGACTGCGCATCTTCACCTGATCGATATGATGGTTCCTAAGCTGATGAGCCAATTCTTTCTGCAATCCGGCAAAACGGCTCATCAACTGCTTATAGCCTCCGTGTACATCCATGTTGAGATGGAAGTCGCCGCAATTGATGACTGCGTGCGTGGTATCTCTGCGGGTAAAGACATCAGCGTCAACACCCACCGGACGATAATTCTTCTCTGCCGTACGAACCGTAATATCACTCATCGAAGCCATGATGTCGTGACTGTCCTTCAGGTCGGACCTGATATCCATGTGACCGCAGAGCGACAGGCGCATCGGTGCCTTCGTTACCTCTAATGAATAAAGATTCACATCGCGGACATCTGCCACCAGGGTAGCCTCCAGTTTCTTGGAATTCGTAAGTGCATCAAGGCTGACGAGCCCCGTAAGATACTGGCTCTTGCTGTCGATATCGGCATGCACCTTTCCATTGGCAACGTGAGCCACTGCCAATACATGATCCAGTTTGTATTTGCCATACTGAATCTGGTTTACCTGTGCCTTAGCCTGCAATCGGGTACGAGGAGAGAGGAAATCAGTTCCCACTCCCTTCGCCTGCAATGAGCCGGTGAAAGAATGCAAATCCTGTTTTGGAAGAAAATGCTTTGCCTGGATGTTGTGCGCCTGAATCTTAGCTTGATAAGCCAGACGGTTCATATCGATACTGCCGTCTTTCCGGGTCTTCGCATCTATCTTGGCATCTACCCTCATTCTGCCACGACCTTCGGTAATGGCGAGTCGGGTAGCATATCTGGAGCCGTCTGCCTGAATGTTACCACGAATTCCGATACCGCTAGGCACACGTATCTCCTGCATCAGAGAAGGGTCAAACATGGCGGTAACGAAATCCAGATGATAGGTACGGGCGTTCAGATCTACATTTGCCTTCAGACGGTTCAAATCCGTCAGGTTACCCACTTTTCCATCAGCACTCAGTTCGAAGGCTGTAGGCAGCGACAGTTTCAAACCCGAGAAAGATGCCTGCTGCATATTTCCCTTGAACGAACCTTCTATCTTCATCGGATAGAATGGCCATTTCTTCTTCATGGCGCTTGGGAAGGCATCGCCTGCAAAGAGGAACAGGTCTGAACGGCCCAAAGCTCCCTTCAGCTGTGCCATCAACTTGCCAGGTTTCACCTCATCAAAGGCATTCATATCCATATCCACCGTTGCCTGCAATTGGGAGTATGGGGTACGGAGACAGATATCAGGCAACTGCAGTTTCACGGAATCCATCACGAATCTGCCATAGAGCTGGTCTACCTGCAAACCGCTTTTCTCCTTAAACTGAACTTCACGAATCTTGACATCGATCTTCGAATCGCAATAATATAAAGAGTCTGCCTTCAAAGTCATGGCCGACAGGGCGATATGGTTAAAGTCCATGCCCGATACCGGACGGATATAGTTCTGGTCATAGTTCACCTTGCCCTTCTTCCAGTCAAGATGACCTATCTGATAAAGTCCTTTATAAAGGTCGAGATAGGTAGTCTGCACCACCGCATCTCCAAAATAAGCATTCACCTGGAGGGTATCTCCAGGCATGTGTAATACGAAATCAGTGTTCTTCAGTTTCAGTTTTTCGATATTCACCTTCCAGAAATTGGTACTAGGCGTAGTATCCGGCGGCACAGTATCGCTCAGTTCTACCGAGAGACGGGCATCAGCCAACAGGGCATGATTCACCCTGACCTTCTCCTTTCCGAGATCAATGCCATGAGCCTTCAGGCGCAGATTACCTACATTGCCCTTGATTCTGGCTTCGTGAATAAAATTAGTGGTATTCACCTTCATCTGGGTGAAATTGAGTTCATCCACCATGACTTGACTTTCGAAAAGAGGCAACAATTGTACGTCTACCACCATCTTCCGGATGTCGGCAACGGTATCTCTCTTATTTTTTAAAGCCAAGTTTGGGGAATTCTTGAGTGAGTCGATTGGCTGAAGTACCTTTACGCCTTCCACTCCTAGTTTCAGAGGGAAGACGAGGCGTACTTGCTTTACCGAAATATCCATACCCGTCGACTCAGAGGCATAAGCAGCCACTTGCTTTACCGCCCAATTCTGAACAGGTGGCAGATAAAGCAGAATGGATAACAAAAAGATGAGCGCCAATGGAGTCAACACCGTGATTCCTGCCCATTTCGCATACCTCTTCATAAGCATGGATTTTTGAGTTAGGGTGCAATAGCTCGCCAAAGATTATCATCCGGCAGCGGAGCCTCTGCTACTATTGTTTCTTTAGACACAGGATGAACAAATTCTACTCTGTGTGAAAGGAGAGAAATACTGCCATCTGCATTGCTACGTGGAGAACCGTATTTCAGATCTCCCTTGATAGGACATCCCATCTTGGCAAGCTGGCATCTTATCTGATGATGGCGACCCGTCATCAAGTTCACCTCCAGAAGTGTATAATGGTCTGTATGACCTATCACCTTATACTTCAATATCGCTTTCTTCGAGTTTTTCACCTCATGGTCGTAAGCATAGCTCTTATTCTGCTTTTCATTTCTTACTATCCAATGGGTGAGCGTAGCCTCAGGTTCCTTTGGCATGTTCTTCACGATTGCCCAATAGGTTTTGTGAACTTCGCCATCCCTGAACATATTATTCAGACGACTCAATGCCTTAGAAGTCTTGGCAAATACGACCAAACCCGAAACAGGACGGTCAAGGCGATGCACCACACCGAGAAATACATTTCCCGGCTTGTGATACTTCTCCTTGATGTACTGTTTCACAGTCTCCGAGAGAGGTTCGTCGCCGGTCTTGTCGCCCTGCACGATTTCACCACTTCTCTTAGAGACTATGATTATATGGTTGTCTTCGTAAACTACCTGCATGTTTTATCAACAAAACGTTGCCGAGAGATTACATGTTCATACCACCGTCGATCTGAATAACCTGACCGCTAACATAGCTAGACAAGTCGGAAGCGAGGAAGAGGCAAACATTTGCGATATCCTCTGTCTGACCACCACGACGCAATGGAATCTTCTGCATCCAGTCCTTGCGGATTTCCTCAGGCAACTGTGCAGTCATTGCAGTCTCGATGAAACCAGGAGCTACAGCATTGGCGCGTACGCCCTTAGGACCCAACTCCTGAGCGATAGACTTAGCCAAAGCAATCATACCAGCCTTAGAAGCTGCATAGTTGCACTGACCTGCATTACCATGAACACCTACTACAGAAGCCATGTTGATGATAGAACCACCACGCTGACGAAGCATGATTGGAGAGCAAGCATGAATGAAGTTGAAGGCTGACTTCAAGTTTACATTCAAAACAGCATCCCACTGAGCCTCGCTCATACGGAGCATCAAACCGTCCTTAGTGATACCTGCATTGTTAACCAGGATATCGATAGAACCGAAGTCCTCATGAATCTGCTTAACTGTCTTCTGTGTCTCCTCGAAATCTGCTGCATTACCAGCATAAGCACGACAGGTTACACCAAGAGCCTCAATCTCCTTACGAGTAGCTTCCAAACCGGCAGCCATATCGTCGTTGAGTACGAGGTCTGTAAATGCGATGTTAGCGCCCTCAGAGGCGAACTTCATAGCGACAGCCTTACCGATGCCGCGAGCAGCACCTGTTACAAGGGCTGTTTTACCACTTAATAATCCCATTTCTTTCTTATTTAATTAATTATCAATTAGTTACGTATTTACCATTTTCTTTTATCTAGAGTTTCAAGCCCGACTTTCCCAAGGCACCATAAACCACCTTGGCAACCAGAGGTTTGCTCGACTCCACATTCATGCCATGGCCCAAACGTCCATAGATAAATGGAACCTCGAGACCTTTGATACAATAGTGAGTAATATCGGCCACCAAATCGATGTTATCAATATCAAACTCACCATCTTCTCTTCCTTCGGCATAAATTCTTCTGAGAATCTCTATTTCGTCTTCATCGAAGTTTTTTCTCGCCTTCTCAACCATCCAGATGTTTCGGAAGAACTCAGCACGGAGGTTACCGTTTCTTACAACCGTTTCCTTGATCATACTGAGGTGAGTATAGATAAGCTCGATGATTTTATCCTGTGGACGCATCTTGCAATTAGCAACCTCGTCCAACTTGTCCGAAAGACGCTCCAACTCTGATTCTATCACAGCGTAATAGACATCCTCCTTCCTACTGAAATAAGTATAAAGCGTACGTCTTCCCTTACCAGAAGCTACAGCAATATCATTCATCGTAGTATTTGCTATACCATTCTTGGCAAAGAGTTGTCGTGCGACATCTACCAGTTTTTGTCTTGTTTTGGATACTGACATATTGAAGCCCTTCCTTTTTTATTAATTGCACATAAAAATATTATTGTGCAAAAGTAGCACTTTAATTCGAATTAAACAAATATTTAATGTTAAATTAATAAATTAGGGCACAAAAAAATCGGATAAGATGTTGTTGACCAACTTCTTACCCGATCATTGTTGCGGCGGCAGGACTCGAACATGCGACCTCCAGGTTATGAGCCTGGCGAGCTACCAACTGCTCCACACCGCGATATAATCAACTCATTTCTGAATTGCGAGTGCAAAGGTACGACTTTTTTCCGACCCCGCCAAACATTTTGTCAGAAATCTGCATATATTTAACAGTTATTAAACAGAATAGCAACAAAACGTACATAAAAGAGGCGAAAACGAGTAAAAAGCAAGCCCGATTGCTCTTTTTCAGAACAATCGGGCCTTATGGAAAAAGAATTACTTTTTCAAAAGTTTCATTACCTTCTCGAAATATCTCTGAGTACGCTTCTTACTGTAATGATTACCGCCATTCCATGAACGGATTGCGCGCTCGATACTATTAAGAGGATTGTAGACACTCTGAATCAATAGAAACATTTCTTTAGATTTAGCTACATTATATCTATCAGCCAAAGTGTAGCGCTTCTTCGATTTCTTGCGCTTCAGAATATTATTACATTCTGCTACTAAAATTGGAGTGATCTGCATCACACCTACAGAGTTACCGCTCTTAGCTTTCGGATCACCCTTACTCTCTACCTGAATGATAGCGTCCATCACTGGAGTCCAGTCCATCTCGCTAGTAGAGGATACATTTCCTGATGTTGCAGCCGACGCTGCATGAATTTCTAATGTCAGCATTAACATGCTAACTAATACCATTGTTATTCTCTTCATATTAATTGTTTTATGGAACCTGAAAAGCTGAAATACAACATCAGAGATTTCGCGGTGGCAACTTGTGAGAAAAAGAAAGGTTGCTCACCTCAGTCCCGTTAGATACCTTAATGGATACCTTCTCACACAACAAAAAGCACAAGATACTGGTATCCTTATTCTTATCGTTTGCAAAGATACAAAAAAAAATCGAATTATGCAAGTAATCGGCTGATTATCAGCGCATTTTTACGTAATTAAACACTTAATAACACTTAGGTTTGATATAAATCAATATAAAGGTAAAAAGGTAAAAAAGGAAAAAGGAGCTGTGAGGAGCTGTGGCAAAAAGCTGGGCGATAAGAAAGCAGAACTGTGGGAAAAACAAAAAAGCCTCAGAAATCTTTCGAAATCTGAGGCTCTTGATAAAAGGAGGCGGCTACCTACTCTCCCGCATTGCATTGCAGTACCATCGGCGCAAGTGAGCTTAACTTCTCTGTTCGGAATGGGAAGAGGTGGGACCTCACCGCAATAACCACCTGATAATGGGGTATGACGTATTTGCACACAAGCAAAACAAGATAATGAACTGAAAATACAGTTGAAACTATGAACTATAATAAAGAAAGTGTTCGGGCAATTAGTAATGCTCGGCTTTGACATCGCTGTCTTTACACCTGCATCCTATCAACGTCATCGTCTCTGACGACCCTCAATGGAGTTCTCATCTTGCGGCTGGCTTCGCACTTAGATGCTTTCAGCGCTTATCCAATCCAGACTCAGATACCCAGCGGTGCGCCTGGCGGCACAACTGGTAAACCGGAGGTCTGTCCATCACGGTCCTCTCGTACTAGTGACGGCACCACTCAAAACTCCCACGCCCACGATAGATAGAGACCGAACTGTCTCACGACGTTCTGAACCCAGCTCGCGTGCCACTTTAATGGGCGAACAGCCCAACCCTTGGGACCTTCTCCAGCCCCAGGATGTGACGAGCCGACATCGAGGTGCCAAACCACCCCGTCGATATGAGCTCTTGGGGGGGATCAGCCTGTTATCCCCGGTACCTTTTATCCTTTGAGCGACGGAGTTTCCATACACATCCGCCGGATCACTATGCCCCAGTTTCCTGCCTGCTCGGCATGTCTGCCTCCCAGTCAAGCGCCCTTATGCCATTGCACTCTTTGAGGTCGGTTACCAATCGACCCGAGGGCACCTTTGGAAGCCTCCGTTACGCTTTTGGAGGCGACCACCCCAGTCAAACTACCCACCAAGCAGTGTCCGCGTATCACGCGTTAGACCTCAGACAGCCAAAGGGCCGTATTTCAAGGATGGCTCCACGAAAGCTGGCGCTCCCGCTTCGAAGCCTCCGGCCTATCCTACACATCGGATGACCAAGGTCAATGCTAAGCTGTAGTAAAGGTTCACGGGGTCTTTTCGTCCCATCGCGGGTAATCGGCATCTTCACCGATACTACAATTTCACTGAGCTCATGGTTGAGACAGCGTCCGGATCATTACACCATTCGTGCAGGTCGGAACTTACCCGACAAGGAATTTCGCTACCTTAGGACCGTTATAGTTACGGCCGCCGTTTACCGGGGCTTCAATTCAATGCTTCCCATTGCTGGTGACATCTCCTCTTAACCTTCCGGCACCGGGCAGGTGTCAGGCTGTATACGTCATCTTTCGAGTTTGCACAGCCCTGTGTTTTTGTTAAACAGTTGCCTGGACCTATTCTCTGCGCCTCGCTCTTCACGAGGACCCTTTATCCCGAAGTTACAGGGTCAATTTGCCTAGTTCCTTAACCATGAATCTCTCAACGCCTTAGTATGTTCTACCCGACCACGTGTGTCCGTTTGCGGTACGGGTGCCGCATGGGTTAAGCTTAGCGGATTTTCTCGGGAGTATGATTACCCACACTATCAGATTCCTCCGAGGAGGACTCCGTACTGTCAAGTTCAGCTCGGATGGTGGATTTGCCTGCCATCCTCAACGCCTACACTCTTCAACGGGGACTTCCGTCGCCCCGCGGTGGTTTCACTGCTCCGTCTCCACGTCGCCCCATGCGGCAGTGACGGAATATTAACCGTCTCTGCCATCGCCATCGCCGTTCGGCTTAGACTTAGGACCCGACTGACCCCGGGCTGATTGGCATTGCCCGGGAAACCTTGGTCTTACAGCGGGAGGGAATCTAACCCTCCTTATCGTTACTTATTCCTACATTTGCTTTACTCACCGCTCCAGGATAACTTACGTACACCATTCGACGCTGTGAGTATGCTCCCCTACCGATACTTTCTTAAATGCTATCCCGCGCCTTCGGTGTCTGCCTTATACCCGATTATTATCCATGCCCGGACCCTCGACTAGTGAGCTGTTACGCACTCTTTGAATGAATGGCTGCTTCCAAGCCAACATCCTAGCTGTCATAGGGACCAGACTTCGTTAGACTAACTCAGGCAGAACTCCGGGACCTTAGACGGCGGTCTGGATTCTTCTCCTCTCGGGGACGGACCTTAGCACCCGCCCCCTTACTGCCGGACTGCAGACCGTGAGCATTCGGAGTTCGTCAGGACTCGATAGGCGGTGAAGCCCTCTTGTCCTATCGGTCGCTATACCCCTCTCACGGTGACCATCCGACGCGGCACCTAAATGCCTTTCGGGGAGTACGAGCTATCTCCAAGTTTGATTGGCCTTTCACTCCTACACTCGGCTCATCCAGAAGCTTTTCAACGCTTATTGGTGCGGACCTCCATCCCGTGTTACCGGGACTTCATCCTGGCCAAGTGTAGATCACTTGGTTTCGCGTCTACCCCCACTGACTGTGCGCCCTGTTCAGGCTCGCTTTCACTGCGGCTACGTGTCTCGTGACACTCAACCTCGCCAGTGACGGTAACTCGTAGGATCATTATGCAAAAGGCACGCCGTCACATCTTGCGATGCTCCGACCGCTTGTAGGCGTATGGTTTCAGGAACTATTTCACTCCCCTGCTCGGGGTTCTTTTCACCTTTCCTTCACAGTACTCGTTCGCTATCGGTCTCACGGGAGTATTTAGCCTTACCGGATGGTCCCGGCAGATTCGCGCAGGATTCCTCGTGTCCCGCGTTACTCAGGATACCGCTATGCCGCATTTCGCTTCACATACTGGACTATCACCGTCTATGGTCACATTTTCCAAAGTGTTCTGTTCACGATTTGCATACAATGTCGCGGTCCTACAACCCCAGCCACGCCTTGCGACGCCACTGGTTTGGGCTGTTCCCCGTTCGCTCGCCACTACTGGGGGAATCATTCATTTATTTTCTCTTCCTGCAGGTACTAAGATGTTTCAGTTCCCTGCGTTAGCTCTAACACTTAAGTGCTAGTAACCGTCCTTCAGACGGCTAGGTTGTCCCATTCGGAAATCTCCGGATCAAGGGTTATTTGCACCTACCCGAAGCTTATCGCAGCTTATCACGTCCTTCATCGCCTCCGTGAGCCTAGGCATCCGCCATACGCCCTTTCTTACTTTCTTTACGACTGTATCTGTTATCTCGTTTATCATTGCTGATTACTCGACAACGAATAAGTAGCTCATACTTTCAGCTGTATTCTAACAAAGTGAAATCTCATCTTGCGATTTGATTTACTTTAGTCTGAACTAAAGTTCATTACTTACAGTTTTGCTTGTGTCAATATGTCAAAGATCTTCTTGCCTTAAAAGGCATGGTGGAGATTGTGGAGTTGAACCATTTTGCTTGAGCCATCCCTATATATTATATAATGTATAAGGAATCCCAGTCTCCTGTATTTAATTAAACAGATGGTGCGTACAAGAAGAGAAGCGAACTTTTAATCAGATTCCTATATCTTCATAGGAAATTCGTCTCTCCAGAAAGGAGGTGTTCCAGCCGCACCTTCCGGTACGGCTACCTTGTTACGACTTAGCCCCAATTACCAGTTTCGCCCTAGGCCGCTCCTTACGGTCACGGACTTTAGGCGCCCCCGGCTTTCATGGCTTGACGGGCGGTGTGTACAAGGCCCGGGAACGTATTCACCGCGCCATGGCTGATGCGCGATTACTAGCGAATCCAGCTTCGTGGGGTCGGGTTGCAGACCCCAGTCCGAACTGAGACAGGCTTTAAGGATTTGATCCGTTTTGCAAAGGACCATCTCTCTGTACCTGCCATTGTAACACGTGTGTAGCCCCGGACGTAAGGGCCGTGCTGATTTGACGTCATCCCCACCTTCCTCACACCTTACGGTGGCAGTGTCCCCAGAGTGCCCAGCATGACCTGATGGCAACTAAGGAGAGGGTTGCGCTCGTTATGGCACTTAAGCCGACACCTCACGGCACGAGCTGACGACAACCATGCAGCACCTTCACAGAGACCCCGAAGGGCGTCATTGTCTCCAAATCCTTCCTCTGCAATTCAAGCCCGGGTAAGGTTCCTCGCGTATCATCGAATTAAACCACATGTTCCTCCGCTTGTGCGGGCCCCCGTCAATTCCTTTGAGTTTCACCGTTGCCGGCGTACTCCCCAGGTGGGATGCTTAATGCTTTCGCTTGGCCGCTGACCTATTCAGACCAACAGCGGGCATCCATCGTTTACCGTGCGGACTACCAGGGTATCTAATCCTGTTCGATACCCGCACTTTCGAGCTTCAGCGTCAGTTGCGCTCCAGTGAGCTGCCTTCGCAATCGGAGTTCTTCGTGATATCTAAGCATTTCACCGCTACACCACGAATTCCGCCCACTTTGTGCGTACTCAAGGAAACCAGTTCGCGCTGCAGTGCAGACGTTGAGCGTCTACATTTCACAACACGCTTAATCTCCGGCCTACGCTCCCTTTAAACCCAATAAATCCGGATAACGCCCGGACCTTCCGTATTACCGCGGCTGCTGGCACGGAATTAGCCGGTCCTTATTCATAAGGTACATGCAAAAAGTCTCACGAGACTCACTTTATTCCCTTATAAAAGCAGTTTACAACCCATAGGGCCGTCATCCTGCACGCTACTTGGCTGGTTCAGACTCTCGTCCATTGACCAATATTCCTCACTGCTGCCTCCCGTAGGAGTTTGGACCGTGTCTCAGTTCCAATGTGGGGGACCTTCCTCTCAGAACCCCTACTGATCGTCGCCTTGGTGGGCCGTTACCCCGCCAACAAGCTAATCAGACGCATCCCCATCCATCACCGATAAATCTTTAATCTCTTTCAGATGTCTTCTAGAGATATCATTGGGTATTAGTCTTACTTTCGCAAGGTTATCCCCAAGTGGTGGGCAGGTTGGATACGCGTTACTCACCCGTGCGCCGGTCGACGCCCATCAAAAGCAAGCTTTCGATGTCGTTTCCCCTCGACTTGCATGTGTTAAGCCTGTAGCTAGCGTTCATCCTGAGCCAGGATCAAACTCTCCATTGTAAAATATCATTTTTACCTTGCCTTACGGCTTGGTTTGTTTGTTGTCTGTACTTAGGACGAATATCCTTTTCGTTTATTGAAGCTTAGTAAACCTGACTTGTCAATTACTTGACGGTTCGTTTCTTTTACCCAGTCAACTTTCTCATTTCTAAGAAGTTAACCGCTTCTTGTACTACTTGTCTGTTTATGTAAAATCTTTCAAAGAACTCTTTCTTTATCGCTTTGAGTAATGCTTGATTTCTCAAAAGCGAGTGCAAAAGTACTAACTATTTTTCATTCCACCAAATCTTTTCGCAAAAAAGTTTCATTTTAGTCAAACATTTAACAGTTATAAACATTTAAATCTTTTTCACACCTTATTACATATATAAATAGACTGAACTTTTGGCTATTCCAATATTTCTTCGTACTTTTGCCCTATCAATCAGTAAGGTTTAACAGAAAACGGAAATTCATCATGAAAATTATTGTATCAGAAGAAATCGAATCGGTATGCCCCACCTTTGTGGGAGCATGCGTGGAAGCCAATGTGGTAAACACCCCTTATTGTCAGGAACTTTGGGATGAAATCAATGCCCTCGGTGAGAAATACAGACATACGCTGACCACGGAATCGCTGAAAGAGATGAGTGGAATTGCCGCCACCCGAAAGGTGTACCGTGCCTGCGGCAAGGATCCATCTCGCTACCGTCCTGCATCAGAAGCCCTTATCCGCAGAATGCTGCAGGGCAAGGAACTCTACCAGAGAGATACGCTGGTGGATCTGGTGAACCTGGCGAGCATTGCATACGGCTACAGCATCGGCGGATTTGATGCAGACAAGTTTGAAGGCGACACCCTGACCCTGGGCGTAGGCAAAGCCGGTGAACCATACGAGGGTATCGGCAGAGGCATGATTAATATTGAAGGTCTGCCTGTTTACAGAGACAAGACAGGTGGTGTAGGAACCCCGACCAGCGACAACGAGCGAACCAAAATGAGTATTGACACCACCCATCTGGTGGTTCTCATCAACGGATATGACGGAGACGAACAGCACGTCCGCGAGAATGCCGAATTCATCATCGAACTTCTGAAGAAGTATTGCCAGAGCGATGGAGGCAGCTACTTCATCTACAAATAAAATGGTGTGTCATAAGTTTATGATTCACCCTCTTCTATTTGTTGGAAGAGATAGGATATGTTGCTGAAAGAGATAGGATATGTTGCTGAAAGAGACAGAATAAGTTATTGGAAGAGATAGGATATGTTGTTGAGACAGTCAGTATCTTCGGTCGCACAACAGCTGTTGTGCGCTTGCATAACAGCTGATATGCGCATGCACAACACCTGTTGTGCATGCGGTAGTCAACTGTTATACACCAACTATTATCCAGACTTATGACACACCCTCATTAACCAAGAAATCTCTCTTATAAACACAAAAAAGGGGACTGACCACCGCCAGTCCCCAAGACGAGAGAGATATAAGTGTTGACTTGGTCAACAACGAGGCAAATCACTTTGCCTTATATCTTTAATATTATTCCTAGACAATATCATTAGAAACATCATCTAGGAATAATTCATGTATAGCAAAAGTATATTACTTGTTATCCTCAGCCCAACCAGTAGACTTAAATCCTGTTACTCTGTAATGATATCCAGGCTGGTCAGAACGGGAATAGGTGAAACTGATTTCATCTGTCACAGTACCAGATACAGTAGTATAAGTATTGTGACCACACTTACCGCTAACAGTTACCTTGTCGGTAGCTGTAGCAGAGTTACCAATGAAATCATCCACATTCTCACCACCGAAAGTATAAGAACTCATATCAATAGATACCTTAGCATTGATGGCGTAAGCTGCCTTAGAGGCAGTTGAGCCTACACGAATCCATGCCTTATCCTTATCATAATCGGTAGTATTGCTGAGATAGGCATAGAGAACACCCGAAGTGGTTCCTGTACCATCAGTCTTAAAGATGAATTCAGCATCTGTTGGATTAGAAGCCCAATACTCTGCATCTGTCTTAGAAGCATCATAACCTCTCTCCACATTGATTCTATACTGACCACCAATAGGAGCAATAGGAGTATAATCGATATCGAAATCGTCTCCCTCAGAGCATGCAGTAAACAATGCTACGAAAACAAAGCTCAAAAAATATAATATTTTCTTCATGACTTTTCGTTTATTACATTAATAATCATTACTTCTCCCACCAAAGTTTCTTGGTCAGCGAGTTTCCATTCTCTTCTACATACTTGGCAGCAGCAGAGTTATACAATGTAGTAGCTGTAGGATAAAGCAATCGCATAGGATACTCACCGGCATTCATATTGCTAGCACCTGGATCAACCAAATTACCTAAAACATAACCATCAGACAATTCACGCTGCAAAGCAGTTGTAGACTTACGAACAGTAATATTAGCCTGAACCTCAGGAATACCCAAACGGTTACGGGTCATCCAACCATCATAAGCATTCGCACCAGCATAAGTTACCCAATACTGCATGGCGATACTATGAAGCATATCGGCCTTATCAAACTTGTAAGCACCATCAACGAATGCTGTACCATCAAATCCCCAACGGCTGAAGCCAGCAAGAACGCCCTTATTATAATATTCCTCAGCCTTTTCAGCATTACCCAAACGAGCATAAGCCTCAGCAATCATCAATTCGCATTCAGCCTCGTTCATCAGATAGACAGCATCATCATAAGCCTGTTTCATACGAGAAGACTTAGAGATTCCAATACCACCCTCTGTAGTTTCATCAGTATTTGGTTTTGTTCCACAAGGAAGACCCTCATAGCATTCATCCATGTGAGCAATCAGTTCCTCATCAGAAGAATAGCCAAGAGTATTTTTGGCATTAGCAGTTACCTCATATAACTTGATGATACGAGGATCCTTCTTATCCAATAGATACTCTAAGAAAGTATGGCAAGCACGAATATTCTCAGTAGTATTCAACTGACGGATATTAAATTCATAAAGAGGATTACCCTTATTAGCGCCATCTTCCCAATTTACCCAAGCGCAATCCTGCTCCAAAAGACCACCTGCACTAAGTAAAGCCTGAATATCAGATTTATGAGCATCGAAGTCTTTGAGATACATCTTCAACTTCAAACTCTTCGCAAAGCCTGCCCAGCTATCCATACTGCCTCCCAAGAAACAGTCAGCAGTTCCTAAAGGTGAAGCTTTTTCTGCAGCTTTAGCATCATCGAGTTTGGCAATGGCAGCATCCAGCATCTCCAGAATACCCGGATATACTACGGTTTTGCTATCATCAAATGCAGCATGTGGATTGTTTTCGACATCAAGAGCACCTGTAAACGGAATATCACCATAAGTATCAGTCAACACCAAGAAATTATAGGCCTGAAGAACCTTGGCAACCATCCAAAAGTTCCAAGCCTTACTTTCTTCAGCAGAAGCCAAAGCCAGCTTTAAATCTTCCAGACTGTTGGCATATGTATTCTGCCAAATCGTAGTAACAGGAGGAATTGAACCTGATGTTGTTACAGCATAATTAGACAATGTATTATACTGGTTTGTACTATTACCCTGTGTTACATACTGGCACCAAAAGTCACCAGTAATTTGCTGATAAAGACCACTGACAGCTACGATAGAACCTTCGGCAGCCGGAAGCAACTGCTTGTAGGAAGCTGTAGAAGGATAGTTTGGGTTGTAGTTGATATCCAAATAACCAGAATCGCTACAAGAAGTAACAGTACCCATTGTCAAGACAGCTCCCAGCAATGCTGCGCTTAAAAATTTATATCTTTTCATATAAGAAATCTCCTTTAATTAAAATACAACCTTCAAGTTAATACCATAGTTGCGAGTTGACACAGAACCCATAGTCTCACCAAACTCAGAACTGATATCATTACCAAAGTTAGAAGACTCAGGGTCGATATAATTCTGATGCTTTGGAGTGATGAGCAACAAGTTGTGGCCAACGAGACTCAAAGACAACTTCTGCATCTTCAATGCACTTGTGATTGTCTTAGGAAAATCGTATGTCAAAGCCAACTCACGGAGTTTGAAGTAAGAACGGCTTACAACGAAATCACGACGCACCTCCGGGTTGTAGCTATAGTTACCCTGAACATAATTCATATAATTGGAAGTTACAGGAATATTATTCTCAACATACTCTCCACCAACAATCTTTACAGAATGAGGATAAACAAAAGCATCACGCTCATTGAATACGGTCTCTGTAGAGTTACCATTGAAGTGAGTAATATAAGATGTCTCAGAATACATCAATCCACCCTTATGCCAGTCGCCCGTTGCAGCAAGACTTAAGTTCTTCCACTTCAGATGTGTGGTGAAGCCCATTACGAAATCTGGCTGAGAAGAACCGAGATAATCATAATCTGTAGTACTAGACTGCAAGAAACCATTACCATTTACGATTCTATAACCATAATATGGACTGTTTTTATCTGTTACCTTCTGTGTTGCTGGCAACTTGAAGATACCGATAGGCTCACCAACCTTCAATACGTAAGATACACCACGCATAGAAGAATACAAACCAGTACTTGTAGTACCTACAGGAATGGTATATTCATCAAGACCATCCCAAAGTTCCTTCACCTTACTCCAGTTCTTAGCGTATGTAGCACCTACACTCCACTCCCAATCCTTAGTACGGATAGGAGTAAAATTAACCATCGCCTCAATACCCTTGTTCTGAAGTTTACCTACATTACGGGTGTTAGAAGTATAGCCTGTCTCAGGAGCCAAAGTAGCAGAGATAATCTGATTTTTGGTTGTACGATCATAGTAAGCCACATCGAAGCTCAAACGGTTGCCAAAGAATGTACCGCTCAAACCAAGCTCATACTCAGTTGTAATCTCAGGCTTCAATGACTTATTTGGCAAACGGTTATACTCTGTCAAACCAGAAACACCGGAAATTGGCAAATATGTATAATAAGACTGGAATGGACGATAATATGAATTAGTCATATATACATCAGCATCATTACCTGTCTGACCTATAGCTGCACGAACCTTCAACAAGTCGATTTGCTTGACATTCTTCAAAGCAGGAATAGCCTGATTCAGAAGCACAGACACATTGGCACCGCCATAGAAGAAGCTGTTATCACCCATAGGAAGAGTAGAAGACCAGTCGTTACGGGCAGAAAGGTTCAGGAAAGCCCAATCCTTATAACCCAATTCAACCTGTCCCAAGAGACCCAACAATCTTCTATTCCATGAGTCTGTATCAGTAATCGAATAGGAAGATGTATTACTCAAGGAATTCCAACCTGGAATATCCAACTGCTCATTATAACCACCTACATTATCATAGTTTCTCTGGTTCAAGTTCCAACCAAAGGTTGCACCTAACGAGAAATCACCGAAAGTATGATTGCCTACGGTCAGCAAGAGGCTGGCGTCAATCTGTCCGCGCTGAGAACGATACTTAGAATAGTAACCCTGGTTACCTACAGTTGTACCATTACCAGTTGCCTGATAAGAACCCTCGGTATAAAGAATACGTGGTTCGATGCGCTCGGTCTTATAATTGGTATAATCACCACCGAAACGGCCAATTACTTTGATATCCTTGGTAATATCGTATGACAACTCCAGCTTACCATAAATACGGTCGTCCTGGTAAGTAGAATAGTAGTTATCTACCATATAATATGGGTTGGTAGCATACAATGTATAGTAGTTATCTACATTGTTTCGCTCAAGGTTGTAATCCTTCATATCTGTGAAACGAACATCAGAAGCACCCTGAAGCAACTCCATATACATATCACGAGAACGGCGCATATCCTTGCGAACATAGTTCAGGGACATGTCCAGATGGAATCTGTCGATATTGGCGTAACCACGGAGTGAGAAGGTATTACGATGATATGTATCACCATCATTAGGAGTAATACCATTAGAACTTACATTACCGTAAGATGCAACAATACCTACTTTCTCATCACCATAGCGGAGAGATACGTTGTTGTTCCATTCCTTACCTACCTGATAGAAGTCACGGATATTGTTCTTAACATAAGAAAAAGGCTTGGTTAAAGTCTCGCCGTTAGAAAGACCGGTAGAACCATACCAATGCTCACGACCATCGAGACGAGGTCCCCAAGAACCGTTCTCCTCATTAGACCAGGAACCCCAACCTTGACCAAAGAGATTCTGAGTCATTGGCACACGGAGCACATCAGTAAATGTCAAAGAACCATCGTAAGTGATAGAAGCCTTCTTGTCACCCTGTGGCTTCTTTGTAGTAATCATGATAACACCATTGGCTGCACGGGAACCATAAAGAGCGGTAGCAGAAGCACCCTTCAATACAGTTACCGATTCAATATCCTCTGGGTTGATGTCGCCTGCGCCACTACCAAAGTCAACAGAGTTATCACCCAAACGGTCATTGTTGATAGGCACACCATCAACAATATACAATGGGTTGTTGCTAGAAACAGAAGAAATACCACGAATTACGACTTTCTGAGAGGTACCTGTAACACCACCACCAGAAATCTGCACACCAGCCATCTTACCCTGAAGACCACTCATCAGAGAACCAGACTTAGCAACAGTCAACTCAGAAGCGTTGGCTGTACTGGCAGCATAACCCAAAGTTTTCTCTGAACGTTTCATACCCAAGGCAGTAACAACTACCTCGTCAAGATTTCTAGCATCAGAAGCCAAAATGATCTTCATCTTAGCAGATGCTTTCATTGTTTTAGTCTGCATGCCGAGGTAACTGATTTCCAAGACAGCATCCTTGCTGGCATTAGGAAGCGTAAAATTACCATCGACATCAGTCGCTGTTCCAGTCTTAGTTCCTACAATTCTAACTGATGCGCCAATTACTGGCTCACCATCTTCCTGAGAAATAACCTTACCTGTAACAGTAGTTTGAGCGAGGGCTATTCCTGTTGAAAGAATAAGCCCCCCCATGAGCATGGTCAATCTTTTTACCATAATTCTCTCTCTTAAAAATTAAACAACTTACAAATATCGGGTGCAAAGATACATACTTTTTGCTAATTAAACAAATTTTTAGCAAACAATTTGATACAAAATATCAACTTTATAGTACTTTATGTATATTTTTCGTATATTCTATTACTTTTCGTAAGCATTTTTGGTATTTATTCTCCCAAAACGTAAATAATGAGAAGAAACTAGGTGCAAAAGGGAGATTTAAAAACAGAAAGGCAAACACGCCATTTATCACAACAAATAACATGTTTGCATTTATTATTTTATTAAAATGAAACTCTCCTATCAAAAAGGCTTCATCAGGATTACACCTTATTATATATAGGGAGTTATGAAAAAAAGTCAATAACGCCGGGAATTTAAATCACGCCAAAATGGAGGAGCGCATTCTTAACACCATCTTCATCCACATGAGTCGTAATGTAATCGGCTACCTGCTTGAGATTATCTCCTGCATTGCCCATCGCAACACCGGTGCCTGCCTCCCGTACGATGGAAATATCATTGCCGCCATCGCCGAAAGCCATGGTTTCTTCTATGTTCAAACCTAGATAATCAGCCATTGCATGCAAGCCCTTGCCCTTATCCGCATCGGCTGCCGTAACATCCGTAAAGGCAGGATGCCATCTGCCCGAGGTGCAGTTGCGGAGCGTAGGCATCAGGAGCGCCTCCTGCTCTACCGAACAGAAAGGAGTAACCTGCAGAACCTGCTCATCTCCCAGTTCATTCACATCGGTCAGGAAGATTTCACAATCCACCCCCAGTCCCTTGGCAAAAATTTCATAAACCTCGTCAGTATAATGATGGATAGCGAGATGATGCTCTCCTACGACGATTGCCGGATAATCATCACGCTCGGCTGCCTCGATAATCTTCTTTACATCTTCAGGAAGGATGGCGTGCTGGCTCACCACCTTATCGCCTACAAAACAGCGGGCTCCATTGGTGGTGATGTAACCGTCGATGAGATGTTCTATATGACCGAGGTTAGTAATGAGGAGCTGCGGACGACCGGTAGAAATATACACCTCTACCCCATTCTTCTTAGCCTGCTCCAAGGCATCTACCGTGCTCTGCGGAATCTTGTGGGTTTTGAAACTCACCAGGGTGCCGTCAATATCAAAAAACAATGCTTTTATCTTCTTATCCATACCAATATCTTCTATACCTTATTATATATACAATGCAAAATCGGCTCTGTAAGTACAGAAAAACCGATGCAAAATTACGAAAAAACAGATAAATGACAAAAAATATAAAGATTTATTAGATTTTACTTGCATAGAAAAGAGAAAAAACGTATATTTGCCACATCTTTATGCCCGAGGAAACTCCGAGATAACGCATAGAGCAACTAGTAAATAAGAACGGTTATGAGTAAGAAGTCCTATCGGTTACTGGCATCCCTGTTGCTGATGCTCGTAGCGACGCTTACTTCATGCGAGAAGTTTTCGATTGACGAAACAACCGGAAAATCACATGAGGCAAACGCCAATGTAACTATCCATGTGCAGAAAATAGAAGGCATAAGTCTGCTGACAACCAAAGCTGCCGACAAGCAGATGGCGCTGGGCGATGTGTGCTCCAGACTGACACTTGCCATCTTTGACGGAGAGGAGAAACTGGAGACGGTGAACCAGCTTTCAACAGACAATGGCTTCGGAACAGCCTATGTAAGTCTGGACGAAGGAGAATACCGACTGGTGGTGATTGCCCACAACGGAAAGGGAAACTGCTCTGTCAGCGCACCCGAGAAAGTAAAGTTTGCGAGCAACAAGCTTACCGACACCTTCTATTATTACGGCAGGTTGAGCGTAACGGCAGACGGAGCCACCTCCGACATCAACCTGAGGCGAGCAGTTGGCGCCTTCAAGTTACATATTAACGACGAAACTATTCCCGAAGAAATCAGAAGCATCAAGTTCTATTATACCGGCGGCAGCAGCACCCTGGATGCAACCACCGGATTCGGCTGTGTGAACAGCCGTCAGACCGAGAATTTCAGTATGAAAGATGGCGGCAGAGACTTTACCGTCTACACCTTCCCACATGAAGAAGAGAAGAACATCAAGATGAGTATCAGCTTTCTGGATGCCGATGCAAAGGTGGTAAAGAGTTTTGAAAAAGCCGATTTGAAAATCCATCAGAACCAAACAACCTATACCGAGATTTCCATTGCTGACGGATTCGGTGGCGGAGACGACAGTACGGGTGGTGGAATAAGCATTACCGTAGACCCTACCTGGGGCGAGACAGAACGGGTGAATTTCTAAGAAACAGACGATTAAGGGATTACGGAAAACCAGAAGGTATGTTCTATTTTTCCACAATGCAATATATTTTTTGATTCTTAAAGATTTGATAAACAAAATTTCTTTGTCATTTAAGAATAATTCCATAATTTTGCATCCAATATTATATAATATTATAAACAAAGGATGAAAAAATATATAACTCTTATCATGCTGATGGGAGCATTGATTCCTGCTGGGGCTCAGGCACAAACGCTGAGCCTTGACAGTTGCCGTGCCATGGCGCTGCGCAACAACAAGCAGCTCAATGCCTCGAAGCTCAAGAAAGACGTGGCGTACAACATGAAGAAATCGGCACGTACCAAATATCTTCCTAAAGTAGATGCTTTAGGCGGTTACGAATGGTTCAGCAGGGAGATTTCGCTGCTGAACGACGGTCAGAAATCAACATTCAGCAATATCGGCTCTACCGTTACCGGAGGAATATCGGGAGGAGCCAGCAATCTGATGAGCCAACTTGTAAATCAGGGAATGATTACCCCGGAGATAGCGCAGCAGATAGGCGGACTGCTGAATGAGAAACTGGGACCCCTGCAGCAGCAAGGCAATGCGCTGGGAGAGAAACTGGTAGATGCTTTCCGCACCGACACCCGCAATATCTGGGCTGGAAGCGTGATGGTTCGCCAACCTATCTATATGGGTGGAGCCATCATTGCAGCCAACAAGATTGCCGACATCGGAGAGCAGATTGCAGAGAATGATCTCGACCAGCAGACCCAGAGCACGCTCTACAGCATAGACCAGGCTTACTGGCTCGCCGTTTCGCTGAAGCAGAAGCAGAAACTCGCCATCAGTTACCGCGACCTCGTAAAGAAACTGAACGAGGATGTTCATAAGATGATTCAGCAGGGAGTAGCCACCAAGGCAGACGGACTGAAGGTAGACGTGAAAGTGAACGAGGCTGAGATGCAGATTACCCAAGCAGAAGACGGACTCGCCCTGTCGAAGATGCTGCTCTGCCAGCTCTGCGGCATTCCGATGAACCAGGAAATCACACTTGCCGATGAAGATAAGGAAACCCTGGCTTTATCAGGAACTCCTGTTGACACCGAGCAGCAGAAAGTGGCAGCACAGGATTCGGCGCTGAACACCCGGCCGGAACTCCGCATGCTGCAGAATGCGCTCGACATCTCTAAAGAAGCTACCAAAATGGTTCGCGCCATCAATCTGCCTCACGTCATGCTGACAGGCGGCTACATGATTTCGAACCCGAACGTATTCAATGGTTTCCAGAAGAAGTTTACCGGAGTCTGGAACGTAGGCGTGATGGTTCATGTTCCGGTATGGAACTGGTTCGACGGCGCCTACAAGGTGAGAGCCGCCAAGGCTGCCAGCAATATCGCCCAGATGAACCTGGATGATACGAGAGAGAAGATTCATCTGCAGATTACTCAAAGCCAGTTTAAGGTAAAGGAAGCCCAGAAGAAGCTCAACATGGCAATGAAGAACATCGCCAGTGCTGATGAGAACCTGAGATGCGCCAACCTTGGTTTCAAGGAAGGCGTGATGGAGGTTACCGACGTGATGGCTGCACAGACTGCCTGGCAGAAAGCACAGAGCCAGAAGATTGATGCAGAAATCGACGTGAAGCTGACTCAGGTTGGGCTGAACAAGGCGCTCGGTATCCTGCAGTAATAATAATAACAAATTTAAATTCAGATTAAGCAAAATGTCTAAGAAATCACAGCATAACAACATATTGCTCGCTGTAATCGGTTTTACAGCAGTAGTCATTCTCGTAGGCGTCATCGGTTTCTTCACCCTGGAACAGAAGGATGACACCATTCAGGGCGAGGTAGAAGTATCAGAATATAGAGTGTCCTGCAAACTGCCGGGACGCGTAGTAGAACTCCGCGTTCAGGAAGGCGATTACGTTCATGTGGGCGATACGCTCGCCATCCTCGAAGTGCCGGAAATGAAATCGCAGGAACAGATGCTCCAGGCTACCAACGCTGCAGCCGAGGCGATGAAGGACCTGACGGATGCAGGTGCACGCAAGGAGCAGATTCAGGGCGCTTACCAGTTGGTTCAGCAGGCTGAAGCTGCCGCAACCATCGCCAAGAAGACCTACGACCGCATGCAGAACCTCTTCAACGAGGGTGTAATCAGCGGTCAGAAACGCGATGAGGCTTACGCAGCCTACAAGGCTACAGAGGCTCAGGTGGCTGCTGCCAGAAGTCAGTACGATATGGCGAAGAATGGCGCCCGCGAACAGGAGAAGCGCATGGCTGCCAACAACACCCAGGCTTCGAAGAGCGCTGTGGATGTAGTGAAGAATCTTCTGAAAGAGACCGTTCAGATTGCCCAGTGCGAGGGCGAGGTTAGCAATGTCTATCCTAAGGTAGGCGAGCTGGTAGGCCTCGGCTCTCCTATCATGAGCATCTCTATCATGAGCGATATGTGGGGAACCTTCAATGTTCGCGAAGACCATCTCAAGGGGCTGAACAAGGGCGATGAGTTCACCGCTTACGTTCCTGCCTTCAACAAGGACATCAAGATGAAGGTTTACTACCTGAAAGACCAGGGCTCTTACGCTACCTGGAAGGCAACCAAGGATAATGGCGACTACGACCGCAAGACATTCGAGGTGAAGGCCCGTCCTGTCACAAAGATTGAGGGATTGCGCCCGGGAATGTCACTCATCATTAAATAACATCTATGTTTAAGAAATTATATCATATAGCCCTCAGAGAATGCGGCATCATGTGGAAGAACCCCATTTATCTCTTCTGCATGGTCATCTTCCCCATTGTGGTGGTAATTTTCTTCACCACGCTGATGAAGGGAGGAGTGCCTACCGACATGCCTGTGGGCATAGTAGATCAGGACAACTCCGCCACATCGCGCCAGCTGGTACATAAGCTCGATGCCTTCCAGACCACCAAGGTAGTGGCTCATTACGAGAACATGGCAGAGGCAAGACATGCTATCCAGAAGAACGAAATCTACGCCTTCCTGCTGATTCCTGACGGAACAGAGGCAGGCCTGATGGCCCAGAAGCAGCCTAAGATTTCATTCTATTACAGCAGCGTATCGCTGGCAGCCGGCTCCCTGCTCTTCCGCGATCTGAAAACCATCTCTACCCTGGGAGGTGCGGCGGCAGGAATGGCGAAACTTTCGGCGCTGGGAAAGACGAACGATGAAATCATGACCTTCCTACAGCCTATCGCCGTAGATCTGCACATGATAGGCAACCCATACGCCAACTACAACTATTATCTTTCGAGCGTAATGGTGCCGGGACTCATCATGCTGTTCATCTTCCTGATTACACCTTATTCTATAGGTACGGAACTGAAGTTCAACCGGGCAAGAGACTGGATGCGGATGGCAGGCAACAATCCTTATCTCGCCATTGCGGGTAAGATGCTGCCACAGACACTCATCTTCCTGAGTATCTTCCTGCTATTCGAATTCTACATCTATTATGTATTGCAGTTTCCACATCCGGGCGGCGCACTTCCTATCATCCTGTTAGGCATTCTGAGCGTACTCTCCTGCCAGTGTTTCGGCATCTTTGCCTTCGGACTGATGCCTTCATTGCGCATGTCGATGAGTATCTGTTCGTTGTGGGGCGTGGTGAGTTTCTCCATCTGCGGAGCCACCTATCCGCTCTTCTCGATGGATTCTCCGATCCAGTCTATCGGCCAGCTTTTCCCGATGCGCCACTATTACATGATTTACCAGATGAACATCTTCAATGGTTTCCCTATGAGCGATGCTGTGCTCCACTGGGGCGCAATGGTGCTGTTCTGCGCCCTGCCGATGCTCACTGTCTGGAACATCAAGAAGGCAATGCTGGTATATAAATACTTACCGTAATGAAGAAAAGTAGTTTATTATATAAGATTATCAATGGCATCTGGGACATGTGCTACATCTGGAAGACGGAAATGCGCAATGTTTTCCGCGATGAGGGTGTGCTCATTTTCTGCATTCTGGTGCCGCTGGGTTATCCGCTGCTCTACTCTTGGATCTACAACAACGAGGTGGTGAGAGAAGTGGATACGGCGATTGTGGACCTGAGCCACAGTCACAGTTCACGCGAGTTTATCCGCGATTATGATGCTTCACCAGACGCCAAGGCTACCTATTACTGCAACAGTCTGGACGAGGCGAAGGAACTGGTGCGCAGACAGGCAGTTCACGGAATCCTTTACTTCCCTGCCGACTTCGATACGAAGCTGAACCGGGGCGAACAGGCGCATGTGGGAGTTTACTGCGATATGAGTCTGATGCTGACCTATAAAGCGATTTATCAGACCTCGCAGGCCGTAGCCAGCCAAATCAACTCGGGCATCCAGATAACACAGGCTGGAGGATTTACAGATAGAGACGATGAGATTACCACCGAGCCGCTCGCCTTTGATGAGGTTCCGATATTCAACACGACAGGAGGTTACGGAAATGCCATTCTGCCGGCTGTGCTGGTTCTTATCCTGCAGCAGACGATGCTGCTGGGCATAGGAATGGCAGCGGGAACATCAAGAGAACTCAACAGAAACCGCGAACTCATACCGGTAAGCGAGCATTATGGCGGTATTTTCCGCATTGTTTTCGGCAAGGCATTGGTTTATTTCATGGTTTATGCCGTGATGGGAATGTATCTTACGCTGGTAGTTCCCAAGCTGTTCAGTTTTGTAAGTATGGTAACGTGGACCACCATTCTCGGTTTCCTCCTTCCTTACATTCTTTCGTGCGTTTTCTTCGGTCTGATGCTGTCGTGTCTGGTAAGATATCGTGAAAATGTGATGCTTCTGGTGGTATTTACCTCCGTTCCGTTGCTTTTTATGACGGGAGTTTCATGGCCATTGAGCAATATTCCGGGCTTTTGGCAAGGATTTTCGTGGGTTTTCCCATCCACTTTCGGCATCCGCGGATTCCTCAGAATCAGCAGTATGGGTGCTTCGCTTTCAGATATTCTGCCGGAATTCAGAGCACTCTGGATACAAACGGGTGTCTATTTTCTGGCTACCTGCCTGGTTTTCAGGCAGCAACTGAGATCGGCAAGACTCAAGGCTGACCTTACTGCCGAAGTAGCAGAAGAAGAGGAGGAGGCGGAAGAAATCGTGGAGAATAGATAATGTACAATGCATAATTTCGGGGGTGACCATGCAAAAAACAGCTGTTAACTGTTAACCTGTTAACTCCTCTGATAAAAAAAAGCTAGGACTGCTTGAGGGCAATCCTAGCTTTTTATTTTATACCCTTATCAAATAGGATATTTACTACTTGTGTGTACTAACTATCTTGGTTGGAGCCTTCTCGGCATTTCTGCGGTTCACCACCGTTACTACGCTTTGGGCAAGGCTGAGGAATGCCTGACCGGTAATGGAATCAACCTTGGTAGCAGCAGGCGCACCATCATCACCACCCTCGCAGATGCTCTGAACGATAGGAATCTGGGCGAGCAGAGGCACATTCATTTCCTTGGCGAGGTTCTTGCAACCCTCCTTACCAAAGATATAATACTTGTTCTCAGGCAGCTCGGCAGGCGTAAAGTAAGCCATATTCTCGATTAGTCCGAGGATAGGCACATTCACCTTATCATTCTGATACATGTCAATACCCTTTCTCGCATCGGCAAGCGCCACCTGCTGAGGCGTACTTACGATAACTGCACCCGTAATGGAAAGCGTCTGGAGCAGCGTAAGATGAATATCGCTTGTGCCAGGAGGCGTATCGAGGATAAAGTAATCCAACTCACCCCAGTCAGCATCAGCAATCAGCTGCTTCAGGGCAGAACAAGCCATTCCGCCGCGCCACAGAGTAGCAGTAGTAGGACTTACGAAGAAACCGATACTCAGGAGCTTCACGCCATATTTCTCGACAGGTTCGATGAGGTCTCTGCCGTCCTTGTGAACAGAATAAGGACGCTCCTCCTCCACACCGAACATCTTAGGCATGGAAGGACCGAAGATATCAGTATCGAGCAAACCCACCTTGTAGCCCAACTTAGCCAAGGCGATAGCGAGATTGGCAGAAACGGTGCTCTTGCCTACTCCACCCTTACCAGAGCTTACAGCAATGACGTTCTTCACCTGTGGCAGCATCTTGCCCACCTCAGGACGAGGAGCCGACTTGAACTCTGTAACGATTTCCACCTCTACATCTTTCGAAATATGATAATGGATGGCAGCCTCGGCCGCCTTCACCGTACTCTTGAGGAAAGGATCCGTATCACGAGGAAAGAGAAGAACCACCTTCACCTTCATACCATTGATGCTAGGCGTATCTGCCAGCATCTCGCTCTCTATGAGGTTCTTCTTGGTGCCTGGATAAATCACCGTAGCAAGCGCCTCTTCAATCAATTTTGGATATAATGTCATCATTTCTTTTTATTTATTTGGTGCAAAAGTAACAATAAATAATGTAATAAGCAAATAAAAACTAAATAATTTCAGATATTAAACACTTTTATGTATCTTTGCAAAATGCAGAAATGTGTAGTTTCAGCAAAAGCGAATCTACAACCGAACAGACAAAAACATAAGAAAAATGAAATATAAAAAGATTATATTAGGCGTTGCCTTGGCTCTGGCCTGCTTCTCTAGCCTGAATGCCAACGCGCTGACCGAAACCAAAGTGAAGAAGACGGAAACTCAGGCCGCAGCACCCAACGTTTATTGGACCGACGGCTACGGAAGAGTATCTTATACCACCAACTCTATCATTTCGCCGGTAGTAAAAATTGCCCTCAAGGAGTTTGCGGGCGATATGAAAGCCGTAACAGGATTCGATGCGAAAGAAAAATCAGGTGCTCCGATACAGATTTACCAGCTCGACCAGCTCACCAACAAGGAGTTTTCGGCAGTAGAAAAACTCGGTGCGCCGCTGCATCTTATTATCACCGCAAAGGATGCTTTCTACATCGGTACGAGGAAAGGGAAACTCATCGTTATCGGAAGCAACGCCCGCGGAACGGCTTACGCCATCATGAAACTCTCTGAGCTGGCTGGCGTTTCGCCTCTGGCGGCATGGAACGACCTGCAGCCGGCACAGCGCAAGAGCCTATATACACCCGTAGACCAGCAGTGGATTGAGGTTCCGAGAATAGAATTCAGAGGACTTGCCCTGAACAACAGCCAGTGGATGAAACCGCAGAACTACAGCCGCATCGCCCGTCTGATGCTGCGCCTGAGAGCCAATACGCTGTGGCAGGTAGACGGCAGGCACGAGGCTGCTTACAACAAGGCTGTGGTAGACAGTTTCGATATCTGCGTGGCGGAAAACTACAAGGTGACGGAGTTCGTGGGCAAGAAGCACAAGAAGAAACACCGCAAAACCATCGAGAATGTGAAGCTGGTATGCTCGGATGCACAGATGGAGATGAGCAATCTCTCGCCGGGCCTGCTGCTCGAAATGCTCAACAGCAAGGATTATCTGGAGAGCAAGAATGCCCAGCACGGCAAATCGCACCGCTCTGAGGCTCACTACAACGAAGACTGTGCCTGGATAGCCAACATTACCAATCCGAAGCAGTCAACCTTCCAACTAGCCATGATGATGAACCTGGCGTGGAATAAAAACGCCCTAAAAGCAGGTTGCAAGACGTATATCCAAAACACTCTCAACGCATTCTTTGGCGCCATTACGGGCAAGAAAATCATGCCTCTGATGGAAGAATATTACCGCCTTACAAGCATCCGCCATTCCGCTTATATGGCGATGCCTTACGGCGATACTGAGTTTCATTCAGGCGAATTCGGCAACGAACTGGAGCGTTTTCTCTACCGCTACGACCTGTTGAAGGCGAAGACTGAATCCATCGAACGCATGCTGCCTCAGAACCAGAAAGACGGTTTCTTCGAGGTTGTGAAATATCCGATATTCCTGGCTGCCTTAGTAGCCGAAAAGGAGCTGGAGGCACAGGAAGCAAGACACATCGCCCGTCCGGGACTGTTTAATAAAGACGATGAGGCGAAGGCTGCAGCGGCTGTGAGCATCGATGCTTACAACAAACTGAAGCAGCTCAATGCCTACTACAGTCGCATCAGAAACGGCAAATGGAAGAATTTCATCCTTACCAACGGTGCAGAGATGCAGGCTCCGCAGATTCCGGGCACACTCCCGGCTGCCGATATCAAGCAGCTGAAAGTTGATGCCTTCGACCGCAGCAACGATCTCAAGCCGCTCTCTGTAGTTACCGGCGACATCATTGCCAAGAATGCCTACGAATGGAGCAAGGCTACTGAATCGCCGCTTGCCCAGGCTGCCGTTAGAGGAGCCGAGAAGATTACCGTCCGTCCGCTGTTAGGTCACAGCGGCAAGGCTGTGAAATTGCCGAAGGGAGCCAGTCTGAGCTATGATTTCTACTGCGACAAGAGCGGTGATGCGCGTTTTACCATCGCCGCAATTCCTTGCTTCCTAAACGCTGTAAAGGATATGAGGGTGAGTGTGAGCATAGACCGTGGCGAACCGGTAATCTGCCAGTTGAAGGAGGTTTACAACTCAAAGGACTGGCAGTTTGACCTGTGGCGCGGACAGACGCTGAAGAGCTTCTACGTTACGCTGCCTGGCGGCAGTCACAACGTAACCATCAAGGCTTTAGACGATAATGTGATGATTGATCAGTGGGTTCTGGATTACGATGTAGACAGAGAATATTACGTATTCCCAGTTGCAAAATAAGAGGCTTTTATGATGCTGAAATGTGTTAAGAATCCTAACTCATAGCTTCTTCCCCCGCATCTCTATGACTTATGCCCCGCAAAGCACAGAGACGGGGAAAAAGAGCGAGGGGTTAACAGGTTAACAGTTAACACCCCAAAAATGCATGGTTCCCCCCACACACATATAAAAATAAGTATATATATATTATAATTAAGGTACGCGCGAGGGGGAGTATCGAAAAAACAGCTGTTAACTGTTAACTCTGTTAACCCCCAGGCATAAAAAGACATAAAAAAAGCACTCCTAGGAGCGTGAACTCCTCAAAGTGCCTTGATCATAATTATATTTCTAATATTGGTTTTTACGCAATAAAGAAGTCATTGATTACTCAATAACTACGGTTGTCCAACCATGCTTGTCCTCAATAGTACCATACTGGATTCCGCGAAGCGTATCATACAGGTGCTTAGAGATAGGACCTGGCTTCTCACCGAAGTTGTAGCGCTTGCCTGTATCCAAGTCATCAATGTAGCTGATAGGACTGATTACGGCAGCAGTACCGCATGCACCAGCCTCCTCGAAAGTATCCAGCTCATCCTCAGGAATCTGACGGCGCTCCACCTTCATACCGAGATCCTCAGCCAACTGCATCAGACTCTTATTGGTGATAGAAGGGAGGATAGATGTACTCTTAGGAGTAACGTATGTATTGTTCTTGATTCCGAAGAAGTTGGCAGCGCCACACTCATCCATGTATTTCTTCTCCTTAGCGTCGAGATAGAACTCGCATGCATAACCCTTCTCGTGAGCGATATTGTTGGCTCTGAGAGAAGCAGCATAGTTGCCACCAACCTTATAGATACCTGTTCCGAGAGGAGCAGAGCGGTCGAAATCGCGGATGATGACGTATGGGTTGGTAGAGAATCCACCCTTGAAGTATGGACCTACTGGAGTTACGAAGATAAGGAAGCAATACTCCTTAGAAGGATGAACACCCACCTGAGCACTTGTACCGATGAGCAGCGGACGGATATAGAGCGTAGCACCACTCTCGTAGGTAGGAATCCACTCCTGGTTGAGGCGAACCACCTTCTTCACCATTTCCTCGAACATTTCTGTAGGCACCTCTGGCATCAGAATGCCGCGACATGTGCTCTGCAAGCGCTTAGCGTTCTCGTCCATACGGAACACGCGCACCTTACCGTCTGGGCAACGATAAGCCTTCAAGCCCTCGAATGCCTCCTGACCATAGTGCAGACAGGTTGCAGCCATGTGCAATTTCAAATACTCATCAGAGCAAACTTCTATTTCGCCCCATTTGCCGTCGCGATAGTAACAGCGAACATTGTAGTCAGTCTGGCGATAGCCAAATGACAAATTAGACCAATCTAAGTCTTTCATAACATCTATATTTTTAATGTTCTACTAATATTTTAAATGCAAAAATACAAAATAATCTATTAATCTGCAACTCTTTTATAATATTTTTAATGAAAACGTTATCTTTTTATTCATTTCTGCCATTTTGGGGCATCATTTTACCATTTTAGGGGGTTCTTTTATTGTAATTGAGAGATTGTATTTCTGAAAATGAAAAAGCTGCACCCATTCTTCGCGAACAGGATGCAGCTTACCAACTAACATTAACTTTAAAATCAACTATTCTTTAAACCTATCATCTTATATTGCTATATAACCAATAGGGGAAGCGGGGTTAACGGGTGTATTCCTCAGGAATCTGAGGCATCGCTCCATTCTGGGTACAAACGTAGGCACTTACCTTTACGGCAAGTTCGTGAGCCTCCTGAATGCTCTTGCCCTTCAGAATGCTGGCACAGAATGTGCCGGTAAAGCTGTCGCCTGCACCTACTGTATCAGCCACCTCAACCTTTGGAGTCTCCTGGAATGACTTCACACCCGGAGCAAAGACATAGCTGCCGTTTACACCGCAGGTCAGCACGAGCATATCGAGATTATACTTGCCGAGAATCAGCCAGCACTTGTTCTCGATATCCAATCCTGGATAACCAAAGAGACGGCCGATGGTAATCAACTCCTCATCGTTGATTTTCAACACATTGCAGCGCTTCAAGCTCTCGGTAATCACCTCTGGAGTATAGAAGTTCTGACGAAGATTGATGTCGAAGATCTTCAGACAATCCTCTGGAGTATGATCGAGGAACGTATAAATGGTCTTACGGCTAACCTCACTGCGCTGTGCCAGAGAACCCCAGCATACAGCTCCAGCATTGACAGCAATCTCCCTAATATCACTGGTGAACGGGATATTATCCCAAGCTACACCCTGCTTGATATCGTAAGTAGGAACGCCCTCCTTGTCGAGCTGCACCTGAACTGTACCGGTAGGATAATCTACTTCAGGCATTACATACTTCAACTTCTTCTCATCGAGAATGCGAAGGGCTGTTTCGCCCAAGGCATCCTTACCCACAGCACTCACGGCTACAGAATGCAAACCATGCTGACCTGCGTGGTAAGCGAAGTTGGCAGGAGCACCGCCGAGTTGAGAACCACTAGGGAGAACGTCAAAGAGGATTTCGCCCAAACCTACACAATATTTTGTATTTAAATTCTTTGTTTCCATAATTACACCTTATTATATACGATATAAACGATTGCGGATGATTTATATTATAACTTGCGGATATAAGTGAAGAGATAAGCGACTCCCACAGCCATGACAGCCACAGCACCAGCCTGACCGATAGCATCACTGGCAAAGCCCATAATCAAAGGGAAGACGGTACCACCGAAGAGTCCCATGATCATCAGTCCACTCACCTCGTTCTTCTTATCAGGCATAGCTAGAAGTGCCTGAGAGAAAATCATGGAGAACACGTTAGAGTTGCCATATCCCACCAGGGCGATGGCGATATAAAGCATCATCTTGCTCTCGCCTACCCACATGCCTATCATACTCAGAGCCATCATCACAACGCTGATAACGAAGAAAGTGCGGGTCTTCATCATGCGGAGGAAAACAGTACCGGTGAAACATCCGATGGTACGGAAGATGAAGTAGAGCGATGTAGCGAAGGCAGCCTCGTTCAGCGTCCATCCCAGACGCTCCATCAGAATTTTAGGAGCTGTGGTATTGGTACCCACATCGATGCCTACATGGCACATGATACCGATGAAGGAAAGCAGCACGATAGGTTTGCCGAGCAACTTGAAGCACTCACCAAAGCCGGAAGCCTTACCCTCGTTCTTCTCCTCCTCGATAGGTGTACCAGCCAGGAAGAAGGTAGCTGCGATTCCGATAACCATATAGATTGGGAAGAGAATTCTCCAGCCTAAACCAAAGGTAGGAATGCTTGCCATGGCGCCCCACATAGCGATGTATGGAGCCAGGAAGGAAGCTATCGCCTTGACAAACTGACCGAAGGTCAATGTGGATGCCAGGTTCTGACCTGATGTCACCACCGAAACCAGAGGGTTCAGGGATGTCTGCATCAAGGCATTTCCGATGCCGAGCAATGAGAACGACACGAGCATCAGCTCAAAGTTTTCGCCAAAGATGGGCAAAAGGAGTGAGATAACGGTAACGAGCAAAGACAGGAGTACTGTCTTCTTTCTACCTATCTTATTCATCAGGATTCCCGTAGGAACCGAGAAGATGAGAAACCAGAAGAATACCAGCGATGGGAACAGATTGGCTGTTGCATCATTGAGGTTGAGATCTTCCTTTACGTAGTTGGAGGCTATACCTACCAAATCTACAAATCCCATGGCGAAGAAACAGAGCATCACCGGGATGATTGATAACTTTAATGATTTATTCATAATTGTTAGCGTTATTGTTTCTATTTTGTTGGTGCAAAGGTAGCGATAAACGATACAATATATCATAAAATATCGTTCATCAGCTACCATTTTTGTTGCATTGTTACATCAGTAACACTCTTAGAAACAATAGTGTTATAGATTCAGTTCTTAACAGATGAGGTTACTTGATGTCGTAAACCTGATACTTACCCTTTCCCTTTACAGTAACCTTGTTGTAAGGCTTGCTTGGGAACACGAGATTGGTCATGGACATCTTGCCGTCAGCATCCAGTGCCTCGATGCTGCTCTTGTCAATGAAGATGCGCAGCTGGCTGATCTTGCCATAGGTTGGAGCCTTGGTGACTGCAGCGAAGTCCTTGCTGAAATCTACCTTACCGCTCTTGGTTCTATCCATTGAGAAGGTTTCTGCCTTGGCATCGTAATTCATCACTACCTTCTCGCCCTTGTCGTTGCTCAAAGTGATAGTAGCATTTCCCTTCAGGTTCACTACCATCTCGCAAGACTCTGTGAGTTTCTTGCCAGCCTTCTTGCTTCTTGCCGCAGTCATCTCTGGAGATGGAACCACGCTGCAATAAGTTTCACCCTTATACTCGAAGAGACCTAAGTCGCGAGGAATAGAGTTGCCTGAACGGTACTGCTGGGTAGGAACCTGGTTGGCATACTGCCAGTTGCTCATCCAGGCGATAGCCACGCGGCGACCTTCTGGTGCGTTATCAAAGGTAACTGTAGCGTAATGATCCTTTCCGTAATCCATCCACTTGGTTACCTCAGGCTTGCTCTCGCAAGTAAACTTATAACCATCGAAATCGCCTACGAAATACTGGGTTGCTGAACCACCGGATGGACCACCAGGATTGATGTTGCAGATGAGCATCCACTTCTCCTTATCGGTGCCACGAACCTTCAGCTTCATCAGGTCTGGGCATTCCCAAACACCGCCATGGTTGCCATACTTCTCACCGAAAGAGCTTTCAAGTTTCCAATCCTTCAAATTATCAGAAGTATAGATTTCCATGTGCTGACCGGCAGCCAGAATCATATTCCACTTCTTGATGTCCTCGTTCCAGAACATGTGTGGGTCACGGAAGTCTGGCACAGTACTGGTGATAATAGGATTTCCTTCATATTTTGTAAAGGTCTTGCCGTTATCTGTACTGTAAGCCATGCTCTGTGTCTGGTTCTCACCAGCCGAAGTGTAGAGAGCCACAACAGCACCCTTGCCCAAACCAGCAGTATTATTCTTATCCACAACGGCAGAACCGCTGAAAATGGTACCAATTGCATCTGGCTGGATAGGGGCACCCTGGAACTTCCAATGTACCAAGTCGGTAGATGTAGAATGTCCCCAGGTCATATTCTCCCACTGTGATCCGTAAGGATTATACTGGAAATAGAGATTCCATACGCCATCCTTATAGAACATACCATTTGGGTCGTTCATCCATCCGTAAGCAGGAGTGTGATGGAAATCCGGACGATACTGCTCGCGATTCTTCATATCGAAAGCATCAGAGAACTTCATCTCCTTCCAGCAAGTGAGGGCATTCAGTCCTTCCTTGCTATAATCACCATTAACATGGATATCGAGAGCCAGACCTTTCAAGCCAGCAAACTCATCCATATAGAGGGGAACGAAATAATCTACGTGATCTTTAGCCAACTTCACATTGAGGGCTTTCACCTGCTTATTGTCAGCAATCACCTTGATATTTGCCATCTCAGCATCCTCCTGTACAGGAAGCAAGAGACACTTCTGGTTCTGACTCTCCTGGCTGATGCGATAGAGACAGTGATTATTGCTCAAGAAGGAAGCCTGCTGGGCATAACTGGCGGTGAAACCGCAAAGAGCGACAAGCGCTGAAACAAAAATCTTTTTCATTGTCAATTTATTAATTGATTACATTTAAAAAACATCTAATTATTTAAAAATGCCGGTAAGCCATTACTCGTATCCCTTGTTCTGCTTATAAAGACCAGGAATGTAATACAGCTGGTTATATGGAACCGGATAGAACTCGTTCTTGCCCGGTGTGAACTTGGCATCCTTCAGGTATTGAGCGTATGTTTGCTCTCCATACTTATCGTTCTGCTCTGATGCAAAATACTTGTTCAATGTCTCAGAAGCAATGCCCCAGCGGCGCAGGTCGAAGAAACGGCCGTTCTCCATCGCCATCTCCAGACGACGCTCCCAGCGAAGGCACTTTCTTGCCGTCTCCTTATCCTGGAAATAAGACTCCGGATAGAGGGCTATATCACATTGATCCTTGGCATATTCAATATGCTTATCCACAGAATTCTTGGCTCTCAGACGGATATCGTTGATGATGGTACGAGCCTCAGCCAGACGGTCCAACTCTATCAAAGCCTCAGCACGCATCAACATAATGTCGCTATAACGGAGCACATAGTCGTTGATCGCAAACGCCTGCCAAGAGCCATTGAAAGTTTCACCCTTAGAACGCTGTGGTACTTCCTTCAGAGAGGTATAGTAACCGTAAACGTTTGGTGTACGAGAGTTGGCCGTAGTCATCTTGTATTCTGACTCATATTTATATGGGAAGGTAGGCATTCCTACAGTATGGAACAAACGTGGATCCCATTTCTGACTATTAGGCTTACCGTTTACAGGATAATCACAAGTCTTGTTGTAGTCATCAAACTCAGGAAGTCCGTTCTTGGTCTTGAAGGCATTCACCAGGTCCTGTGAAGGCTTGTGGAAATCCCATCCGCAAGACCACATACCCCAACAGCCATTCAGCACGTTAGACCAGTTGCCACGTCCGAAGGTAGTATGGTCCTCGCTATAGTCGGAAGCCTGGACAGCAAAGACAGACTCCTTGCTGTTCTTATTGTCTGGCAGGAAGATGTCGCCGAAATCTTCCATGTAACCATAGTCTGAATTCTTCACAACATCGGTGTAATCTACTACCTTCTGCATATACTCCTCATTAATATGGTCAACGCCATTGGTTGCCTCATAACCATCACCCCAGGCAATGGTAAGATAACATTTGGCCAGATAACCTGCGGCAGCAATCTTGTTGACACGACCGCCATCCTTCTGCTTAGCAGGAAGTACATCGTATGCAGTCTGGAAGTCGGCAATCACCTTTTGCCACAATTCCTCGTAAGTAAACTGAGTGTTTGATGTGCTCTCTGTTGTTTTATCCTCATAAACCTTCTCGTCTATCCAAGGAATCTGACGATACATGCTAAGTAACTTGAAATAGAAATGAGCACGGAGGAAGCGAACCTCAGCCTCACGCTGCTTGGTTAGCTCAGCACCCAGTTTGCTCTCACCATTCTGTTGCAAAGAAACCAAGGCACGGTTACAACGGGAAACAGCACAATAGAGACGATACCATAACTCGTCGAGTTCGCCCCTAGTAGAGGTCAAGGTACTCCAAATCTCCACATCGTGATAACCGGTGTCACCGGTACCACCGCCACCCTTCAAACAATCGTCTGAAGAAAGGTCGCCATATGGCCAAAGGTTGAATGGGTAAGAATACCAACAGTTGCCCAACATCGCATAGGCACTGTTTACCATCTTGTCTGGCTCGCTGAATGCCTTGTCTTCATCAACCACAGCTGTTGGGGTGTAATCCAGGAAATCATCACAACTGGTGAATGTTCCTATCAGTGCTGCTGCAAGCACCATTGTATATAACTTTTTCATCTTAGAATTCTCTTTAAAAAATATGAAACATTTTAGAAACCTACCTGAAGTCCGAATGATACGGATGTTGAAAGTGGATAGTTCCAGTTTGGATTCTCTGGGTCTGAACAGGTCAGGCTGTTGCTCTTGATGGTCAAAAGATTCTGACCTGAGAGATAGACACGGGCACTGGTCATCTTCAACTTAGAGAGGATGCTGCTTGGGATAGTGTAACCCACCTGCAAGGTGCGCAACTTCAAGTAAGAACCATTCTCAACGAAGTAAGTAGAAGCACGACCCTCATCGGCTGTATTCATGGTGCTCAAGCGTGGGATGGAAGAACCAGTGTTGTTGGTATTCCAGGCATCGAGCAAACGGGTACCCTTGTTAGAACCACTATCAGTAATAGCCCAGAAGTCGGTCTGGAACTTTTGGTTGTTATACACATCCTGGTCATAGACACCCTGCCAGAACATACTGAAATCAAAGCCCTTGTAGTTGAGAGCAATATTCAAACCATAAGAGAAGGCTGGCACAGGGTCGAAAATCCAAGTCTGGTCATCTGAAGTAATTCCATTTTTACCATCTAAGTCCTTGTATTTCAATCCACCGACACGTGCGTTTGGCTGTCCAGACTTATCTACTTCTTCCTGATTCTGGAAAATTCCATCGGCTACATAACCTACGATAGAACCATAAGACTTGCCACTCTGCACCAGGTTTTCCTTAGATGTGTGAGCGTAAGCACCTGTTGTTGTTGCTGGCAAATAAGTAACCTTGTTGCGGAAGAAATCCAGATTGCCGTTCACGTCGATGCCAAGTCCGTTAGCCAAAGTCTTGCGATAACCCACGGTGAACTCCATACCCCAGTTGCGGAGCGAAGGACCATTCTGCCATGAATTTCCACCTTCACCAGTTGCACCCAGATAAGCAGGATTAATCAACATATCCTTCACATTCTTAATATAGGCATCCACTGTACCATAGAGGGTGTTGCCAAACAGGGTGTAATCCAAACCTACGTTATACTGGGTAGCAGCCTCCCATTTCAAGTTAGGGTTAGCCAACTGTGTGGCACGATAACCAGAAGGGAAGGTACCTGAACCTTGCAGGAAGAGATCGTATGCAGTAGAGGTTACACGATCTAGTCCGTAATCCACTACATAAAGACCAAACTGTGCATTGTTGTCGATAGCCTGGTTACCTGTCTGACCCCAAGAGAGTCGCAACTTGGCATCATCCAACCAATCCTTCTTCAGGAGATTAGAGAATCTGAAGCCGAGTGATGCAGCAGGGAAAGTACCCCAGCGATGTGCCTTACCGAAACGTGATGAACCATCATGACGGATAGTGAACGAAGCCAGGAGGAGATCATCCCAGTTGTAGTTCACCTTTCCAAAGAAAGAAGCCAGGCGATAGCCTACCTTTGCACCCGAGTTACGCATCGTTCCTGTTGCAGCATTTGGCCACATATAATCTTTATCTTCCAGCGCATAGCCTTCTGAATAGGCAGAGAAATCGATAACCGACTGCTTGGAAACTTCCATACCACCGAGTACATCGATGTTGTGCTTGCCAATCTGGGTAACGTACTGGGCTGTGTTAGACCATGTCCAGTTGGTCTCATTGTTATTCGAGAGCGTTGTCTTGGCGATGTCATTGTTGACAATATCGGAATGATAAGTATTCGTCATCGCATTGATAAACGAAGTCTTGAAATCCAAGCCGAAGTTAGAACGCAGGGTCAATCCCTTGACAGGCTTCAATTCTACGAAAGCATTACCGAAGATGCGCCAGTAGTCGAGGTGGTTGTTGCGGTTCTGATACTGCTCACGACAAGGGTTCTGACGGTCGGCCATACTTCCTACAGGACCAGCGAAGGTCTTGCCATCTTCTTCGTAAACCGGAACGATGGAAGGCATCTTCAAGGCATTCTCCATCGGATGGCAATCTACCTGAGAGGTATAAGTCAATGTTACATTCTCACCTACGGTTACGATCTTGTTCAAATTCCAAGAGGTGTTCAAACGAGCAGAGATATTCTCGAAGTCTGTATATTTCAAGACTCCCTCATTGTTCTTGTATCCCAAGGAGAACATAGCGCTATGCTTGTCATTGGCATGAGATACAGAGAGGTCGTAGTTCTGCGAGAAACCTGTGCGAGAGATTTCATCGAGCCAGTCGGTATCAGAGAATCGCATGGTCTTCTTGGCATTGATGTAGCCGTCGTATCGACCATTGATAGTATAGTTCTGATACTGGTTGGTAGCAGGATTCCAAACGGTGATTGGAGTACCAGAGGCCGCATTCAAGTCGATGCCGTAGTTGGCAGCATAAGCCACAGGATCGAGTCCATCGTTCAGGGCAGCCTGAGCCATCGCAGTAGCATACTGGCTGGAGTTCATCAACTTCATCTTCGACTGGTTGGAATAGAACTGTGCAGTTAGGTTGGCAGAGAAGTCAACAGCCACCTTGCTACCCTTCTTACCTTTCTTGGTGGTGATGATGATGACACCATTCGAAGCACGGGAACCATAGATAGAAGCTGATGCAGCATCTTTCAAAACCTGCATACTCTCGATATCATTTGTATTGAGGGTATTCAAAGCCATATTGGTAGGTACACCATCTATGATATAAAGCGGATCCTGAGAAGAGTTGAAAGAACCGATACCACGAATACGCACGGTTCCTGAACCAATAGGAGAACCATCAGTAGTAACAGTCATACCAGGAACACGCCCCTGCAAAGCACGCATCGGGTCTGTCTCTGAAGTTGTCTTCAGGTTCTTGGTTGAAACCACAGCCACGGAACCTGTTAAATCGGCCTTTCGCTGAGTGGTATAACCTGTTACAACTACTTCCTGCAAGTCGTTGGCATCTTCCTGAAGTGTTACCTCCATATTATCTGAAGCCTTTACTTCTTGCGTCTTATATCCAATATAAGATATAACAAGTGTGGAACCAGGAGCACATTCTACATGAAAGTTACCATCTAAGTCGGTAACAGTACCAGTCTTTGTGCCTTTCACCATAACAGATGCTCCAATGACTGTCTCACCGGCAGCATCCTTTACGATGCCATTTACATTTACCTGTTGTGCACTAGCTATGGTGCAAACAGTACAGAGCGCAGAGCTCATCAGTAATCTTGAAAGATTGTTCATACTATATATAACGTTTTAAGTTTCAAAAATTGTCATTGCTTGTATCTGTTGCAAAATTAGGGAAAAGACTGTTATATAAATAAAAAAAATCGTTCCTGCAACAATAATTATGTTACATGAAACGATTTTCTTATCTTTTGCTAAGATTTTAAAGTTTTATATCAGAAGCAGTTAGAACCATATCATACATCTTACACCGGTTTATGTCGTAAATCTGTTGGAAGAACGCCATATTGTTTCTTGAAGCATGAAGAGAAATAGCCCGGTAACGCAAAGCCTACTTCTGCCGAGACTTCAGCTACAGTCTTATCAGTCTGCATCAGGAGCGTATAGGCTCTCTGCAGACGCATCTCTTTCAGAAGCTCGACAGGCGTTTTTCCTGTCATAGCCTTCACCTTGCGATAGAGCTGTACTTTACTCAACTGCATCTCGGCACCCAAATCATCCATTTTCATATCAGCATTGCCCATATTCGCAAGAATCTTCTTCTTGAAACGGTCCATAAAGTAACGATCACTCTCATCCAGGTGATTCAGTTCAGCAGCCCAGCCCTCCTTGTTCTCGATGAATCCACGAGCCGCGGCTTTCTGCTTCTGCAGCTTCTTTCTATATACCTTATATATATAGTAGATGACAAAGAACAGAATCAGAACTACAATAAAGGCAATCAAAAGCATCCATTTCTGGATACGGGAAACCTCTGAATAAGAATCAAGACTGTCAGAAATCTGATCCAGATTCTTCATCTTGGCTTCCAAATCCTGATATTGCAGAGCGATGGCATCACAGTTTTCAGGGGTAGCAAGGAATGATTTCATCACATTATCCTTCTTATAGGGTTTACCCTGAAGGATATTCATCGCCAATTCCATAATCTTTTCGCCCTGGGTAGGATAGACATAAGAAGCAGCAAACTGTCCTCTCTTCACTCTATCCACTCCTTCCCATTCTCCAGGCAATCCATCAATGCCTACTATCAGCATCTGCTTATCAATGCCTCGTCTCTCTGCTTCCAGAAAGGCTCCTATGGCACCCAAGTCGCTATGCCCGAAGACGCCATCCGCATGTCCGCCATTATCCAGATATTGCTTCATTAACTCCTGGGCACGCTCTAACTTCCAGTTGCTTTCCAGGGTAACCACCTTGATTCCCGGATAATTCTTCATCACCTCGTGGAAACCACGATGGCGCTCAATGACAGGAGATGCATCCTTCAAGCCCGTAATCTCAACAACGGTACCTTTTCCATCCAGTTTACTGGCCAGAAATCGGGCTACTTCCCTACCCGCTTCTACATTATCGCCACCGATGGAAGCTGTATAATGGGTTGTCTTTACCTTTCTGTCAAAGAGAATAACCGGGATATGCGCACGATAAGCTCGCTCGATGGCGGGAGTAACATCATTCACGTTATCAGGGGCCACCACGATTAAATCTACCTTCCTGGCTATCATACTGTCTATCTGACGAGCCTGGCGTTGCCCGTCATTCTCTGCAGTAGTAAACAGCAAATCCACATTCTTATATTGATACTGCGCCAGTCGCATCTCATTATTCACCTTCTCGCGCCAAACTCCGCTGCAACATTGCGACACACCAATCACTATCTTCTTCTGGGTACAAGCACCAAGAAGAAGGAGCATACTAAAAGATAGTACTATTAAGATAATATTGATTCTTTTCATTGAATTTATACTTCTTCCATCCGTTTAAGTTCCCACCCCTCAAACTGCATGATGATGAGATGGAGTTTTGTACCTTGGCGCAAAGCCTCAACCCTTGGAGCCTCAGCATATCGAAGAATCTGCTCTACAGCCTCACGCCACTGTTTCTCGGCCTTGGTCATAGGCTTGCCATCTTCCGTAAACTCACCTTCAACTATCGCAGAGAAATCTTTCTTAGAAAGAACCTTCAACTCCAGAATGTAGCTATGCTGACTGGCATAATGGGTAAGGTCTGGCAAAAGGAAGAAATCACAATAGCCATGATTCAACTCCAACTCTGGAGCCGTGATATAATAATCATTCAGATTCAGATAAGCCATAAAGAATCCCTGCAGGTTTCGCTCAGCCTCAATGCCATCACGCACCGAAGAAACCTTGGCATAGGCATCTGCCATGAAGCGCAATCCTTCTTCCCACTTACCATCGTATGCCATGTCATAATAGTAATCGGTGAGCTGGTTGACATCCACATAAGCCTTTGCCTGATACTCTTCTTCCAGATAACCATAATACTGCTTGCGGACATTATTGTTCGGAATGCCCAGAATGAGCTTGGATCCACGAGTTCCCTTGATGGTCAACATGCCATAATAGAACAGAAGACTTGGGAATATCTCTGCCTTTGGAATCTGATACGCAGAAAACGACTCATAAAGCTGGGTAACAATCTGCTCCTCTTCTGCTATCTTGCGGATAATGCCCTTACGCTCTCCATCCAGCTTGTCAAACTGCAAGAGTTTCTTCATCTTGCCGTAATCGGTACGGGTATTCGGGTCTATCATCTGACGAGGAGAACATCCGTTATCCATGTAATTACGAAGGTAATAAAGAACCATATCACAATTAAACATACGAGTTTTCTTCTTCAATGCTTCTTCTGCAAAGCAATAATTGTCATACCATGGCTTCATATCATTGACGATGGCATCAATATCACTATCGGCAGGAATACTACCATGCTCCTTATAATAGGTAAACATCTCCACCACATCGGTGGTAGAGAAGCCCAGCATCTCATCAAACTCTGGCTTGATAGAAATATTCCAACCTATATTGAATCCACTCGTCACATCATCCAGGGTTACAGGACTCACACCCATCATGAAGATACGCTCAAAATTACCCTTGAACTTTTTGAAGACATCACGATAAAAGCCGTCGGCATGGGTAATCGCATGATACACATTCTCACCACGTTCGTTGAGTATGACATTCGTGAAGTTGTCATACTCATCGATGATGAGATACAGATGATACTGGTGCGCCTTGGCAGCCTTGAATATCAGTTCCATCTTTTCCTCGAAATCTTCCTGCGCCAGGATTTCTTCCATCTCTGCCTGATAATATTCTGAGTATTGACGGACAAAAGCATCGAGGTTGATGCTGAGATAAGAATTAAACTTCGTCTCAAGCTTGTCGATATTACCCGTAATCTGGGAGAAATCGAGGAACAGCACCTGATACTTTCCCTGCAAAGAAGTAGGATGCTGGCCTATCCACAGATTTCCAAAAAGACTCTGGAACTTATGGCTCTGCGTACAGTCATAGTAAGAATAGAGCATACTCAAGAATATGCTCTTACCAAAACGACGAGGGCGGATGAAGAAGAGATTGCGAGGCTGCTTCTCCAGCTCCGGGATAAACATCGTCTTATCCACATAATATAGATTCTGCTCTATTACCGTAGCAAAATCTGCCACCCCATAAGGTACTAGTTTTACTTGCTGTTCCATCATGATCTATCTTTTAAAAACTTATCTGTGTGCAAAGATAGCATAAAAAAACGAAAAAGCCACAGTTTGCGTTTACAAACTGAGGCTTTTATTATATTTTATCCGAAACACTCGATTTTACGTGATTACAAACCGAGCTTATGAACCTTCAGGTTCTTGAATTCTGCCTTGCCACCCTGGGTGTAGAGCTTCAGATTCTCGTATGGAGCTACAGGGAAGACGAGGTTGGTCATGGCGATGCGACCGCCATCTACGAAGAGCTCAACAGATGACTTATCTACGAAAATATCAACATGATAGGTCTTCTTGCCATCCTCGCAAAGACTCAACGGAGCCCAGGTAGCCAGAGCGAAATCGTTCTTGTAGTTGATGGAGTTGGCGATGCGGGCAGGCTCCTTGCCTTCTGCAGCACGCTGCTTGTCCCAAGCCAACTCGATATCGTGAGGAACTGCCTGCTTGCCGAAATCGGTCAAACCGCTCTCTGTCCTATCCATAACCACCTTGCCCTGCTTCATATCGAAGTAAATCATGGTGCGCTCACGCTTATTGTTTGAAATCTCAATACCTGCAATACCGTTGGCATCTGGAGTTACATCGGCCTCGATTTCGAAGGCACCATTCATATTGGCAGCAACACCCTTCAGATCCTTGGCATCGGCAACAGAAGCATCAGCCAAATCCTTGGTTTCTTTTCTCAAAGCATATACTTCAGGAGCTACATTCGCTGAAACATAATACTTGCCATTCTTCTCGTAAAGTTTCAATTCTCTTGGCAAACCGTTGGCACCACGGTTCTGCTTGAACGGAGTGAGGTTGGCATACTGCCAGTTGCTCATCCAGGTGATTCCCAATACTCGGTCGCCTGTATTTGAGAAGGTAACGGTAGCATAGTGATCCTTACCCCAGTCGAGCCACTTTACTTCGTTGGCATCAGGACAAGTAAACTTCTTGCCATCGAAATCGCCTACGAAATACTCGGTAGCGCTGCCACCAAACCAGCAGCCAGGGTTGATATTCATCGTCATCACCCACTTCATCTTCTTCTTATCACCATTTACAGGCAACTGGAAGAAGTCTGGACACTCATACTGACATGGCTGCTGACCTATACCTTTACCGAAGGCACTAACATAATTCCACTTCTTAAGATTCTTTGACTTGTACAAACGCATCTCCTTATCGGCAGAAACAATCATGTACCAGCACTTCCCCTTCTCATACCAGAATACCTTAGGGTCGCGGAAGTCCTTCAGACCATCGAATGGAGTCAACACTGGGTTGCCCTCGTACTTGGTAAAGGTACGACCGTTATCGTTGCTATAAGCGAGGCACTGCACCTCATCGTGATTTACACTGTTGTTGGTATAGATGGCGATGATGGCATTCTTGCCAAAACCGGCGGTATTCTTCTTGTCGATAACAGAACTGCCAGAGAAGATATGTCCTACAGGGTCGCGGGCAATGGCTGGATCGAGATGCTCCCAATGAACCAGGTCCTTGCTTACGGCATGGCCCCAATGCATGTTACCCCACTTGCTTCCGTATGGGTTATACTGGAAGTAGAGATGATACTCACCATCCTTATACACCATTCCGTTAGGGTCGTTCATCCAACCATAGAGCGGAGTGAAGTGATAAGATGGACGATAGTAATCGGTATTGGTTGTGTCGAATGTATCGCTGAGTTTGAGCAAGTTGAGTGCCAAAGCATCCTTCTTCAGGCCAAGAATCTTGACTGTAGCAGTCTTACCCTTGCCCAAAGCGAAAGGCACATAGTAATCAGAACCATTCTGAGCCAGGCGAACGTCCATCCAGGTATCATCCTTAGAACCTGTATCGAGCAAAACCTGAGCCTCATCCTTCTCTTCCTGGATAGGGAGAAGAAGATACTTGGTAGGATTCTCCACCTTGATGATAGTAGTATCACCCTTGTGTTCGATGTTCATCTTCTGTGCAAAGGCAGAAGTTGTAGCTGATGCCATCAACATGAGGCAGGCAGCCTTCATCATATTGTTTGTTCTCATTGTACTATTATTGTTAATTGTTATTGTTTATATCTATAACGTATTATTGTTTGTCTTATTACCGACAGCCCTATACATTATATTATATATAGAAGCTGTCGATGATGTTTATTGATATTTATATCGCTCAGAACTTCAGCGAAGCTGTGAATTCAACAGTGAATGGACGAAGATAGCTACCCGTCATAATCTGATTCTTGATTCCCTTTGCCTCATCCTTGGTAATCAGCTCGGCACCTGCGATACTACCCTTGGCACCAGTCTGATTGAGGAAGTTGACTACGGTGCAGCCGAGAGCCAAGCGCTTGGTTGCCTGCCAGTTCAAACCTCCGAAAGTCTCCCAGTGACCATTGAAATAATATGCCTCGTTGATGTTGGCGTAGGTCTTGCTGAAGTAACGGAAGCTGGTCCAGAGCTTGATGTCCTTGGTAATCATGTAGCTTGGGTCCAACTCGATGAGGATCTGAGGAATCTCGGCTACGATATTACCTGTGGCATTGATGTTGCCAACATAGCCATCGCTGAAGGTGATGCTGGTTTCATACTTCTTGTAAGTTGGCTTCTGATAAGTGAAGAGGAAGTGGAAATCGAATCCCTTAAATGGATGAGCCACAGCGTCGGTTGTCCATCCCCATGTCTGGATATCGTAAGTCAAAGGAGCTGCCTTGATCTCACTGCCATGCTGCAAGTTCAGAGTTGAGTTGTTGTTGGTCTTTGATATGTAAGAGAACAACGATGTCAAACTCAACCATGAGTTATTGTAGTAGATACCTGCACGACCGAGTGGCACAGAAATCTTATCCGTATTTGGCAATGCAGCTGGGGCAAAAGCCTCGAACTTAGGATGCTGAACGATGTAAGTGAAATCGCCAGTGAAGCCAAAGTTATCGGTCAACTTATAAGTTGCTGCTACAGAGAAATCGTAGTTCAACCAGTTGTAACTCAAGTCAGCCGGAGCAATCTTAGTCTTATCTGGTGCCGTAGCACCGAGATAGTAATCGGCAAAACGGCCTACGAATTCACCCTTTGCATTCTTCACTGCTGCGTTTTCACCCTTCAGCTTCTGCCACTCCAGACGGGCACCATAGTAGAGATTCAACTTGTTGGTGACATCCCAATCGTGAGTGAAGTAGAGAGCCAGCTTGTTTTCGCTTCCCTTGTAATACTCAGAGGCGTTCTTGTTGAAATCGTAGAAGTAGCTGTCGCGCTTGTTTGCATCCCAAATTCGCAGGGCATAACTTCCATCAGCAGGTACACTCTGGTCATACATTGTTGTATTTGAGCAATAATCAATATGATAGAACCACTCATTCACGCCGAGGCGGAAGGTGGATGTACTGAATTTCTTGCTAAGCTCGGTGGTGAAGAGAGCCTCATCAATCTTACCGGCATTGAGACAAGACATACGGGTCTGAACATACTGACCATCGTAAGCCTTAGTCTGTCCGTCGATATCGCGATACTTATAATTATATACGCCCTTGTTGGCATCGCTCTTCAAATCGATGATAGACATTGGAGACTGGTAAACCATCGCACCACGTGAGTGATCATACTTCAAGGTAGCCTTCCAGTTCAAACCGTTGTCAAAACGATAGTTGTTCATCAGGGTTACCTCGCTTGTCTTGTTCAGACAGGCATCATAGAGAGAAATCTGCTTCAACTCACCAGTACGCATATCACGATAGGTCATCTCGTTATCGATAGGGAGATAAGAGGTGGTACCGAGCTTGAAATCGCCATACTCCTTCACGCTTCCATCACCTACATAGATAAATGGAGCACTCTGGGTAGCATAGCTATACACGTTATGGCTATTGGCATACTTATACATGGCAGTGAACTCACCACGATTGCCGTTATACTTCTTGGTGAGGAGTGCCTTGTAAATCTGAGTACGGTCCTGATAAGGAGTAGACTTGATCTTGAAGGTTCCCGGGTCGAAATCCTGATACATATTAAAGCTGTAGTACCAGTCCTTACCCAAATCACCATTCATATTCAAAGAGAATTCTTGCAATCCGAAATGATTGCTCTTATAGTTCAGTGTACCATTGAATCCCTTCTGTCCCTTCTGTGTGAAAGAGTTCACTGCATAACCGATATTACCGGTAGTGATAGCTGTCTCTGCAATCTTGAGCAATCCCTGATGGCTCAAACTTGCATCGCCACGCCAGATGGTATTGACAGAATGAGGATTGGTTGCGTAAGTTACAGGTAAGCCATTCTCCAATACGTTAACATCGGCAGAAGGCAAACCTATCTGAATCTCACGAGGTCCATTCGCACTGGCTGCATTAAGCATTACATTACGATTACCCTCTTCCTTAGCACTTGAATTATCATCCTGTGCAAAAGCTGCTGTAACATTTACCAATGAAAGTGCAAGCATCATAGCTGCGCTCTTTCCATTTAAAAAGTTGTTCATACTTTAAATGTTTAATTTGTAGCGTTAATGTTTTGATTTCTGCTGCAAAAATACATAAAGGTCTGAACAGCGGCTTAAAAAATCATTTCATCGAATAAAAAATTTCGTTCGTTGTAACATAATTGCTATTACATGAACGGAATTTCACACTTCTCTGCTACTTTCTACTTCTTAACTAACTCTTTTCTATTTCAGACAAAGGGAGTCATATAGATCACTACAGACTATTAAAAGCGTGTCATGATGTACTTGAGTTAATGAGTTCAAGTGCTTGAATCAGTGAGGTCAAGTGCTTGAGTCTGTGAGGTCAAGTGTTTGGTTCAGCTTACTCAAGTGGTTCCGTAAGCTATCGGAGACGACTCAACAAGCTATCGATGACGACTCCGGAAGCTATCGGAGACGACTCCGGAAGCAGACGCAGATAGCTTCGTTGACTAACGCAAGTACTTGAGTTGGCTAACGCAAGTACTTGCGAAGCTCAACGCAGCCTGTTTCGATGGGCCATGTAGGCTAATAACCAAAAACGTTAACGAACAATAAAAAACAGCTTAGATTTTGTGGAAACGCATCTTTTTTGTACTTTTGGGAAAAATAAGGCAAGAATGACTGAGCGAAAGATCATACATATCGACATGGATGCCTTCTTTGCTGCGGTAGAGCAAAGAGACAATCAGGAACTTCGGGGCAAACCGGTAGCGGTTGGCTTCGACGGACCTCGTGGTGTGGTTTCTACAGCCAGCTATGAGGCAAGGAAGTATGGCGTTCACTCGGCGCAATCCATCGCTCAAGCCAAGCAGCGCTGCCCTAACCTCATCATCGTGCCCTGCCGGCATGATTATTATGCTAAAATATCCCATCAGATACATCAGATATTCCAGGAATATACCGACCTCATCGAACCCATCTCCATAGATGAAGCCTTTCTTGATGTAACGCAGAATAAGAAAGGGATAGAACTGGCGGTGGATATTGCCAAAGAAATCAAAACCCGTATCAAGGAAGTAACCGGACTCACCGCCTCGGCAGGTATCAGCTACTGCAAGTTTCTCGCCAAAGTGGCTTCTGATTACCGCAAGCCCGACGGCATCTGCACCATTCATCCCGACAAGGCGCTCGATTTCATCGCCCAGCTGCCTGTAGAGGATTTCTGGGGTGTGGGCAAGAAAACACTGCAAAAGATGCATTTCATGGGTATCTTCAACGGAGCTGACCTGAGGAAAGTATCCGAAGAACATCTGGTAGAAGTGTTCGGAAAAGCCGGACACATCTTCTATGATTTCGCAAGGGGGATAGATGAACGACCTGTCATCACCTACCGGGAACGGAAATCGGTAGGCTGCGAACAGACTTTCCTGGAAGATATCTATCTAAAAACGGCTGTGATTATCGAACTGTACCATACTGTACTCGAACTGCTGGAGCGCATCGCCAAAAGCGGTTTCGAAGGAAGAACCCTGACGCTGAAGGTGAAGTTTGCCGATTTCACCCAGATAACACGAAGCATCTCGCAAGAAAAGGTTCTGAAAAAGAAGGATGATATTCTACCTCTTGCCAAACGGCTGCTGAAACAGGTAGATTACTCCTCGGCTCATCCCATCCGCCTGCTTGGTCTGTCCGTAAGCAACGCCTCATCAGAAGAAGCCAGGAAGCAAGATAAGGAGAACAGCAGTTTCAAGCCCGAATACAAAGAACTGGAACTGGAATTCGAAGATTGGGAATAAGCCCCTTTAAAAAGCTATAGTATGCCCGCTTAAAAAGTAACAAACCAGATAATACCGCGAAAAGCAGCTGTCAGACATCCCGTCTATACAGCTGCTTTCTCTCATTATTAGTTATTTCCCAAAACAAAACTTTTTACCTTAAAGAAAACTACTTACCTTAATGAATACTCAATCCTATAACCTTAAAACATAAAACCTAAAAACCTAAACCTATGAAAATGCAACTACTTCTGCATGAAACAATTTATAAACTTCTAAATTCTGGTGCAAAGATAGTAAGTTTCAGCGAAACCCAGCTATAATTATCGTTCAAATAGTGACAAAAATGATACAATGTACCTTTTATGCTAGGAAATGAACGATTTTTATCCATATATTCACAGATTTTACACTTCAGGTATAGCGTATTTCTCTCTATTTCATCACATTACCTACATCACCAGGTAACATTCCATACTCTTCCTTGAAACATTTTGTGAAGTAAGACGGCGCAGAGAAGCCCACTTCATAGGCTACTTCAGAGACACTCATGCTACGGGTTTCGAGCAAACGCCTAGCCTTGGCAAGGCGAGCCTTACGGAGTAAGTCAACAACAGAAGAGCCTGTCATCGCCTTCACCTTGCGATAGAGCTGCACACGGCTTAAGCCAATCTGCTGTCCCATATCCTCAACTCCAAACTCGCTATCAGAAATATTCTTCTGGATAATGGCTTGAAGCTGCTTGAGGAACTGCTTGTCACGATCTTCCAGATGAGCCTCAGAAATCTCCTTCTCAGCCTCTTTAGTCCCCTGATAAAGATTCTTCAGGAGCTGACGCTGTCGCAAGAGATTCTCGATACGGGCGAGAAGCACCTTGCTGTGGAATGGTTTGGTAATATAGGAATCTGCTCCATGCTCATAACCCTCTGCGCGATGCTCCTCCAGGTTCTTCGCAGTGAGCATAATAACAGGGATATGAGAGGTAGCCGTATTCGTCTTCAATTGTTCTGTCAACTCCAATCCGTCCATAACAGGCATCATCACATCGCAGATTACCAGGTCAGGCACCTCTTTCAAGGCGACAGCCAGCCCCTCTTTACCATCAGCAGCCTCAAGAACAACATACTCATCCTGCAAAAGTGTACGCTCATACTGACGGATATCGGTATTATCATCAATAACCAGAACAGTAGGACGATTGGTATTCTCGCTTACCAACCGCTGAACTCTTCCACGACTTCTGTCTCCATCGTCAATATATTGCAAAACAGATTCATCTACAACATTCTTACCAGCTGATGCAGAAGCATTTACAGAGTTATCCACAATATCCACATCATTGTGGATAACTTGTGAATCACCCTCCTGCTCACGAGGAATGACAACGATAAAATCAGAGCCCTTTCCCAGTTCACTTTCTACCCTAGCCTCACCATGATGCAACTCTACAAATGATTTCACCAGAGCCAGACCGATACCCGTACCGCTGGCAGCACCCTTGGCCTGGAAGAAGCGTTCAAAGATCTTATCAGCCTCATCCTGCGAGATACCCTTGCCCGTATCTTTCACATCAAGACGGAGATTGGCACCTTCATCTTTCAGCGAAACAAAGATTTCGCCACCAGCAGGCGTATATTTCAAGGCATTGCTCAACAGATTGAACACGATACGGGAAATCTTATCCTGATCGGCTATCATTTCATGGCTGCCTTTCAAGTCATCAACATCCAGATGCAGTCTGATCTGCTTGCGCTCGGCAGTAAGCTGGAAGTCGCCCACCCACATCGTCAAGGTCTTCACAATGTCGAAGCGATAGAGTTTCAGTTCCATCTTGCCATTCTGAATCTTACGGAAATCAAGAATGTTACTTACCAACTGTTGGAGAGCAAGGGCGTTACGCTGCACCATCTTCAAGAGTTCGCGGCTCTTGCCCTTGATGCCGGAATCTTCAAGCAGCATCTCTACCGGGTCGGCTATCAGGGTTAAAGGCGTGCGAAGTTCATGACTGATATTGGTAAAGAATACCAGACGGGAATGAGTGAGTTCCAAGACCTCCTCATTCAATCGTTTCAATTCTTCATTCTTTTCACCCAATTCTACATTCAGTCGCTTCAGTTCGCCATTTGTCTTAGCCAATGTTTCGTTCAGCCTCACCTTTATCAGATAACCTCTGAAAATTAAAGCCGCAGCTGCGAGGCAAACAAGCAGGAACAGACACAGACCTATGAGCATGACTTTCTGTGAATTATAATCAGACAGATACTGGTCTACCTGCTTATGCAAAGTCTTCAGATTGTGCGCCTGACGCTCGGCATCTCTAGCCTCCATCAATGTAAGGGCAGCATTTGCCTGGGTTATGATAGAAGTGCTCAGATAATTGTCGCGTTCATAAGGCTGATGCTTCAATATCTTCATGGCAAGCGCTATGACCTCGTCACCCTTGGTAGGATAAAGATAAGAGGCTTCGAAAATACCATCGCGCACAAGTTCCAAACCACCACCTTCGGTAGCCATGCCGTCTACTCCGGTATACTTATAGTTACGCTTTACCCTCATCTGGCGGGCAGCCACATAAGCTCCCCAGGCAAGACAGTCATTATGGGCAAAGACATAATCAAAGTCCTGTGTCTGTTTCAATATGCGTTTCATCGCCTGGATTCCACCCTCTTCTTTCCAGTTTCCTTCCTCCGAGGCTACAACCTGTAACCCCGGATAAGGCTTGATAGCATCCATAAAACCACGATGACGCTCCAAAGCAGGCGAAGAGCCCTCCAAACCACTGATTTCAACGATGCGGCCCTTTCCCTGAAGCTGCTGGGCGATAAAAGTTCCCATCGATTTACCTATAGTATAGTTATCGCAGCCGATAAATGCCGTATACTTATCAGAATTGGTCTTCCTGTCATAGAGAATCACAGGAATACCTTTATCGTAAGCACGCTCTACCGACTTGGATATAGCACTCAGCTGATTAGGAGATACGATAAGCAGATCTACGCCCTCATCGATAAACTGGTTAACTTGCTTATTCTGCAACACATTATCATCGTTGGAAGAAGCCAGTTTCACGATAAGCGAATCGTTGAGATACTCGCCCATCTTCAGTTCATCATTCAGTTTATCGCGCCAGACATCTTCCGAACACTGGGATACGCCAATGACAAACTTCCTAGGCTTCTGAGCACAACCGGTCAGCAACACGATGATCGCTACATATATAATAAGGTGTAATTTTCGTTTCATACAGCTTATACAATTTCTTTGTTTATAAAGAAGGGGCATTCAACAAATGCCTAAAAATAAAACTTTACCGCTGCAAATATACAACTTTTTTTTTGTATTTTAGCCCCATTGGTCAGTTTTTTACAAATATTTTATTCTGGAAAGTACGTATTTTTTATAAGTGATTGAGAATGAGATAAGTTTTTATCTCATAAAAAGAAGAGGTTACGAATTAGAAATAAACAGAATGTAGCATCCTGCTGTGATTTGCATAACCATCCAAAGAACTCTTTCGGTTGCAAAGGTACGATATTTAATCGGGGATAAAGAATGTTTTAAGATTTTTTATCCTCGATTTTTTGCTTGGATAAATCTGTTTTTATTAAACCATATTCTTCTCTATTCTTTGCTATTTCCATTTCAATCCATTCAAACTTATGTGGCAATGGTTTCTGTTTTTTGAATGGTCTATTTCGTTTGCATATTCTCATCCTTTCGTGTGTTTTGTATAAAAGTCAGCCGTCGTCGCAGAAAGACAGTCCTCGTACCTCAGACTAACTTCCTCCGACTATGGCACGACAAGAAAAATCCTTGGCGGTATGCCTTGAAATACTTCAAGACTATACTGCCAAGGACTTTTCTTTGTTTGCCGTGCTGACAACGGCTGACTTTTATAGCCACAACTCGCAGTTTCATTTTTATCGCACAATCCAAACGACATAAAACAGTGGCACGCCACCCTTTCATGTCTTAGTAGTACGGCATGAGGAAAAGTGCTTCTTTTTGTCGGTTGCAGGCTAACCGATCAAAAGAAACACCATTCCTTGATTTGCCGTACAATTTTGTTTGCATACTCCACCGCAAGAAAGAAGTCATTGATGTAAACCCCAACGACCACTTTCATGCTTGGCTGCACAGCCTTGGAGAAAACCCGATGCAAGAAGCATGGACAAGCCATACTCTTCTTTCATCGGAATTTCTCTGAAGGCTGTGCCATTCTTGTATGCGATTTCCATTTTCCTAAAAACATTTGCAAGACAGTAATTGTATCCATTTCTCAAAAATGAGTATGCGATAATCGCGCAGTCCAAAAACTTCCGTGAAGTTTCTATTTTCATTTGCCGCTCTGATTTTCTTTCCTCCACAGGGTCTTTCCTTTTGGCATCAACCGTTATCGTGCAGGTGCAAAGGTATGGCAGCGGGCTTTGGAAATAAAAGGTCGAGCCTTCGGTTTTCGAAAAAATCTCCACACCGTTGGGTAGTATTTTTCCGAAAAACCTTGTATTTCCAGCCTCGCCGCCCTTGAAAGGCACCTGAAACGAAACGACCGATGCGACAGGAAGACGCAAAAAAAATGTCGGAAAAGGGAGCGACAAAAAGGTGAAGAAACGAGAACTTCCCTTCAACTCCTGGAACCGCAAATAAATTTAATTCAAGGCTATATGACAACAAACATCAATATAACACAGACTTGGTGGAGATTGTTCTCCGCAGTCGGCTCAACCCTCATCACTTTGGTGGCTTGGTTGGGATATATGGCTCTCTGCATAGTCGGTGAAGTCATATTGGGAATTATGAAGTTCATCTTCGGCATCATCATAGCAATATTCTCGGTGGCGGTGCTGATTGGGACTTTCATTTGGTTATTGACACTTTAAGCATACAAGAATATGGGAACAAAAAGACATTCAAAGACTGCATCACAGCAGTGCAGATATTATGAGGTGGACAACATCTTTGAGTATATGGTGGACACATACATCAATGGTAATATCACATCATTCAAGGACATCTACCGAGAGTTGAACAAGGGCGCAAGACGTGATTTTGTGGACTTCATCTTCAACGAGGTGAACCCTAAATACACGATTGAGCTAATCAAGCAAACCATTTAATGAGCAAGCGATATGAACAGAAGCATTGAAGCGATACCTACATGGGCACTCTGCTACATCATCAATGGCGATGCAAGCGGACTGACGGACGAGGAAGTCCGTATGGTGGACGAAGCCATACGCAAGAACAATATTGAGATAGTAAGTCCAAGATACAACGAGGACATGTGCACAGAACCTTACTTCAGCCATTATCCGTTCTTCGGACTGCCTACAGAAGTTGAGGACTGCGACATCATCTATCACGAGTAACAACCCCTTTAACAACATCAGACATGAACACTACAGAATATTTCAAGAGAACCATACAAGCCTATTTGGAGGAGCGTGCTATGGAGGACGAACTCTTTGCAGCCAAGTATGACAACCCCGACAAGAACATAGACGATTGCGTCACCTATATCCTTAATTGGGTACAGAAGAGCGGTTGCAACGGCTTTTGCGATGACGAGATATATGGGCAAGCCATCCACTACTACGAGGAGAAGGACATCGAGGTAGGAAAACCATTGAACTGCCAAGTGTCTGTTAACCACCACATCGAACTCACAGAGGAGGAGAAGGCACAGGCAAGACAGGAAGCCATCCGCCAATATCAGCAAGAGCAGATGAACAAGATGCGTAACAGAGATACCGCCAAGCGCACCTCACAGAGAACGGAAACAGAAGTACACCAACCATCATTATTCGACACGTTATGAAACCAAGAACGAAATATCAGAAGCAAGTCGTAACCTCAAACAAGGGGTTACGACCTATCAAGGGAGCGCAAATGCAATGGGCATTCCGTGAATGTCTTGACCACTATGCCTTTCAGTTGAAGCACGGACAGACCACTTGCATGGACTGCGGACACACTTGGACTACGGACAAGGATGCGGACAAATGTGTCTGCCCGAAGTGTAAGGCAAAGTTGGAAGTGCAGCGCACCAAGCGACAGAAGGCAATGTCTTCTACCTATTTCAGTGTACTCACCGAGCGCAAGGGACTGCAACTTATGCGAGCATTGCAGATGAAAGCATACTACCGCAAGGGACAAAAGGCAGACATCTATTGTTGGGAGGTGGCACGCTACTGGATGAACGAGAAAGGCAAGGTGGAGGTTATGGCACGCAAGCGCACAATGGGTATCTATATGGACACGTTCTGCTACGACTCCGACATTGAACTGCGCAGGGACAACACCACCTATCAGCATATTGCTTCATTTCCGGTCTGCCCCGATATGAAAGTCATTCCTCAGATATGGCGCAACGGCTTTGACGGAGCGTTTCACGGCATCGAACCGCTTACATTGTTCAAGGCGATGCTGACAGACCACCGCATCGAAACAATGATGAAACAATGCCGTTACGGACACGTCCGCCACTTCATAGACCACCCACGGCACTTGGAAACTTGTTGGAATGCCTACAAGATAGCCAACCGCAACCATTACCTTATTACAGACATCGGCAAATGGGCGGACTACATCTGTATGTTGGTAGAAATGGGCAAAGACATCAGAAGTCCACATTACATTTGCCCCGACAACCTTGAAGCCGAGCACGACAGAATATCCGAGAAAATCAGAGCAAAGAAAGAAAAGGAGCGTACCGAGGAGGAGATACGCAAGGCATTGAAGAACGAGGACAAATTCAAGGAAATGAAGAGCCGTTTCTTCGGTTTGATGTTCACGGACGGCAATATCGTGGTGAGAATGCTTGAAAGCGTCAGGGAGCACGTTCTTGAGGGTAAGGCGATGCACCATTGCGTAGGCAGCGGTACAAACTACTCACTCAATCCCGACTGCATCATCTTCTCTGCAAGAATAGCCGAACAAAGGGTTGAGACCGTGGAGTTTTCACTCGAACAGATGAAAGTCGTACAATGCCACGGACTACAGAACAAGGACACCGAGCACCATGCCGACATCATCAACTTAGTGAACAGCAATGCAAGACTTATAGAGCAACGAATGGTTGCAACGACATAACACCACATTATTATAATTTAGGCGGAGCGATGAAAATTCGTTCCGCCACTTTCTTCATGAGCCGAGGAGCGGAAAGAAAGTGGCAAAGAACCGTTTTTTCCTTATCTGCGATGCCTGCAGAATAACAAAGGACAGCCCAAATCAAAAGGACTGTCCTTTATTCATAAATCGTTTTTTCTGTTCCTTGGGAGATAGTCCCATCTGGCGATTGACACTTTTGCTTACTAATGCGGCATGATGCCGTCCTATGGATTCAGTGGCGAGCTGAGATTTTAGCCGTAGTCTTTCTTTTTCATTGGCGTACTCTTAATTTATTGTCAGAGGCGATACGACTTGAGACCTTCATCGAATGCAGCCTTGATTTCGGCTGCATAGGCATTGAAGTGTTCGTTGATGATGTTATCCACATAACTTGCAATGGAAATCTTTCCCTTGCCTACGATACTGACAAATTTAGTCACACGCTCATGAATGTCCTCGCTGATGCCAACATGTCTGCCATATCTTGCGGTAAAACCTGCATTTGCCATGAACTTACCGACATACTGCTCAGCACGCTCTTTCTCCATTCTGTCGATTGGCTCAAATTCACCCACATCATAATTCTCATATGCTGCATCTTCATCAAAACACTCCTCCTTGTCGGAAATAGTTGACGATGTACGGTCTTGAAATGTCTCTTCAAGACAAGCGTCAATCTGTTTACCAACTTCCTCCATTGTCTCTTCATAATTTCTCATGAAAGCCTCATACAACTCCTTGGCATCTGTCGAAGTGAGTTGTCCTTTACCACAGTTTTTTGTTTTGTCTGCCATAATCATTTTTTAATTGTTATACAAATTCTCTGCTATTGAAATACTTGTTGACTATTGAAAATCCAACCTCAACAGTTTTTGTCAGATACCTGACATATGCAATTCCATCAACGCATCTATTTTGCGTTTAATAATCTTTGAGCGTTCTGCGATTTCAGCTTGTAGCTTTTCGCTGTCCATTTCCGAGAATGTTTTGCCCACATGTGCAAATCTATCCTTTGTTGCATTGTTTTCTTCTGTTCTTTCCATAATTCTCCTTATTAAATTGTTATACAAAGTCGAGGATATTGAAGTCCTCTATACTGTCTGGCACCTTAAACTCTTTCTTTGGCTTGGAAATCTCTACAATCTTGTGAGTTTGCAAGTAGAAGGTGACGTAATCATGGATGTTCTTCTTGCACTCCTCGCTGTTCTCCATGAATTTCTCATAGAATTGGTTGCCATCCATCTCATGGAAAACCTTGCCTGCATGTCTTTTCTCCTTGTCCGTTGCTTTCGGTGCCTTGACGGTATTCACAGCTGCGTCAATGTCCTCAAAACTTGACCCTTTGGCTTGTGGCACATCGGCATCTCCTTCATTATCAGAATATTTCACACCAATATCTTCTATGCGAACATTCGTAAACACATCATCAAGCTGTTCGTCAGAAATCCGTGCCGTACTCTTTGGAAAATCGTCAAATGTCACGTCATTATCCGATACGGACATGGATTCTGTTTGTTTTTCTTCCGTTTCTTCTTTCTTCCGCAGTTGGGACACTTTGAAAAGACTTTTGCCTACAAGTGCCATCGGGTCGATGGGTGGCTTTTCCTCTTCTTCCTTATTGTTCGCAACTTCAAGGAGCAACTTGTTGTAAAAATAGATAGTCCAGACATTGAATGCAACCAAAACTATCATGAATATACTTTCCATTGTCATGCTTATTCCTTTTTATTTGTCATACATTCCAGTCATCTATCTCTTTTCTCAGCAAGCCGTTGATTTCTTCCTGGTTCTCTTCAAGATGTCTCTCAAGAATAAGGTCGATATAACCACCGACTGTCAACTCATGCTTTGCGAGCACACTGACAATCCTCGAAATTCTCTTGTGTATCTCACGACTGATATAAACGCATTGACGAGTCTTTATCTCGTTTCGTTTGAGAAATGCAGCATCATAACTTTCAGAAGAAACCTTGGATGGCTTGCGTGGGGCTGCAGGCTTATCCATCTGTGAACGTGGATTTTTCTTTTCACCCTCTTCTTTCTCTTCGGTATCCTTCACTGGGTTTTGGGAAGCTCCGTCAAGAATGGATGCCGTTGTCGTGCCAATCTTGCTCTTGCCAATAGAGGCAATGAGCAGATTTTCATCTATTGCGTCAGTGTTGATTTTTCTGCTTACCATAGGCTCATGTCTTTATGATTTCACAAATCTCGTCGGACAACTCCTTGATGCCACTCCCTCGCAACAGGTTTGGGTCTGATGGAAAGATGGTGGAACGGAACACTGCCTTTCTGTTCTCCGACAGCTCTCTTCTGAAACGTTTGCTGTCTGGCAGTCGTGTGTTGAGAACCGAATAGTCGAGAGACTTGAACATACCTTCATATACATCATACAAACTCGTTCGTTCTCGTTTGTCAACCATTGTCCAAAAGAAAGCAAGTTTCTTGGTGACCGACCAACCCTGTGTCAAAAAGTTGTCGTGGAACAACTGCATGAAGCTCATTGCGCTTCCTACAACAAAGCGGTCTGCGCTGACGGGTACAAAGATGTAATCCATCTGAGACAAGGTCTTCATGACGCCCTCACTTTTGATAGTCCCAGGCATGTCAAAGAAGATGAAGTCAAGTTTAACCTCTGTTTCATTCAACACTGTCTCTGCGTCGTCAAGCGCATTGACTGCATTGCTTCTCGTTACGCTGAAGGACTTCTTGCCCAGCTTTTTGAAATGCTCACAGGCTTGCGCCTTGAAATAGTCGCTGCTTTTGATGAGTTCCAGTTCCTCGTCTCGCAGGTCTGCAAGGTTGTATTGTGGCTCGTCACAATCTATGACCGCCACATTGTAGCCCTTGATATTGTGAAAGTAGTTGGCTACAAGAGCCGTGATGGTGGACTTTCCTATTCCACCTTTCTGTGTCGCGAATGCAACAAATCTTGTTTTACTCATATCTTTAACTTTTTAAATTGTTGATAACTCACTTCTATAATATTCTGCCAATTTAACGATGTGGACACATAAGAGTCCATGTCTATAATTCATTGCTTCATTATGGAGACCTTGAACCATTGCAATGCTTTATCATTTCCATACGACAGTACGACAGTGAATCAGTAAGTCTGTACGTCAGTAGCGCATCATTGATGCAAGGCGATACTGCAATAATGACAGATTTATTCACTTCTACAAATGCTTGTTTCACCATATTTTCAAATCATTAGTTCGATGTTTACGGCTGCAAAGTAACAACGAAAAATCCGAAAAACAATGGTTTTCAAATCCTGTGGCAGCATGTTGCCGATAGTTGCAGTGGTTGTCTGGGGTGCATCTGTTCCAAGGGTGCTATTTTAGCCGTAATTTTGCACCCGAAAGGCAAAGCGATGGATAGCGAATCCATATCGTTCCGAGAAGAACTAAGGCTTGATGCTCCGCAAAGGACTGGATTTCCCGAACAGCTTCCATTCGGGATGGGGACAGCTTCTTACGAAGGCTAACTTCAATCCACCCTAAGCGGATTTTTATGTCCTCAAAGACATAGCAAGGTATGTTTTGAGTTACTCAAAACCTTTGGAGTTACTCTCCAAAGACCTTGCCCTGCCGGGTTGGTAGCCTCTCCGAAGTCGGGCTCCCCATGTTCCAATCTGACGATAGTTTGTGCAATTCCATTATTGCCGCATGTACCACTTAATCCATTTTAATATGAACACAGAAAGAAAACGAGGGGGACGAATCCCCAAGCTGAACCCGAAGTCGCACCATGTGATGCTTCGGTTCGACGATGACGAATGGATGAAATTCCTCGTCATGTACGAGCAGACTGATGTGAAGGCAAAGGCTGTCTTTGCCAAGGCACGCATTTTCGGCGAGCCGTTCAAGGTGTTGCGAGAGGACAAGACGCTGGTGGAATACTACACCAAGCTTTCCTCTTTTCACTCGCAGTACCGAATGATTGGCAACAACTACAACCAGGTTGTCAAGGAACTCCGTTGTCATTTCTCAGAGAAAAAGGCGATGGCTTTGCTCTATAAGCTGGAGAACTGCACCAGGGAACTGGTCTCTCTTACCCGTGAGATTGTTGAACTAACCCGTAAGTTTGAGGAAAGATGGTCGCAAAGATAAGTTTCGGAAGTTCATTGTATGGCGCACTGGCATACAATGGTGAGAAGATTAACAAGGAAGAGGGAAAGCTTTTGGCAACGAACAAAATCTTTGATGATTGTTCGGAAAAGACGAGCATCGCCAATGCCTTGCGTAATTTCCAGCGATACCTTTCTCCGCACATCAGAACAGAGAAGCCTGTCGTGCATATCTCCCTGAATCCGCATCCCGATGATGTGCTGACGGATATGGACATGGAGAACATCGCCCGTGAATACTTGGAGCGCTTGGGATATGGCAACCAGCCATACATGGTTTACAAGCATGAGGACATTGACCGTCACCACATGCACATCGTGACCATCCGGGTGGATGAGAACGGCAAGTGCTTGGATAGCCGATACAACTACCATAAGAGCAAGGCTATCACCCGTGACTTGGAGGAGAAGTACAACCTCCACAAGGCAGACCGCAAGCAATGCCAGGCAGAAAATCCACTCCGTAAGGTGGATGTAAGCCAAGGCAATGTGAAAAAGCAGGTTGCCAACACAGTGAAATCACTCTGCGCCACCTACAGGTTCCAGTCCTTAGGCGAATACCGTGCACTTCTTTCCTTATATAATATATCCTTGGAGGAGGTCAGAGGCGAAGTTGGCGGTCGTGAGTATCATGGTTTTGTCTATTCTGCCACGGACGGACAGGGCAACAAGGTGGGAAATCCTTTCAAGGCTTCCAAGATTGACAGGTCTGTCGGTGCGGAGGCGATAGAAAAGCGGTTCGCTTATTCTGCCAAGAAGTTCAAGGAGGACAAGAAACTCTCCGAGATGCCCCGTCATAGCGTGGAAGCTGTCTTGAAGCAGACGTACCATAAGGATAAGTTCGTTGAACTGCTGAAAGCAAAGGGCATTGATGTCGTTTTCCGACATACAGCTGACGGCCGTATCTACGGAGCAACATTCATTGACCACCGCACCCAAAGCGTGTTCAATGGTTCAAGGCTTGGAACGAATCTTTCTGCCAATGCCATGCAGGAGCACTTCACCTTGCCTTACGAGAACGAGCAGCCAATACCGCTTACCATTCCAAAAGAAAAAGACTCTGGCTTGGAGCAGGAACTTCAAGGTTCTGGCTTGTTCGATGAGTACGGCAGCGGTCTTGGACTTATGGCAGGGAATGGTTCTTCCAACGAGGCACAGGAAACAGCATTCGATAGAGAGTTACGCAGAAAGAAAAAGAAACGAAAAGGGAGAAACCTTTAATCGTATTATCAAGGTATAACTTCAAAACAGAAAATCAATGGCACAAGAAGACGATTTGAGAGCATTGGGAAAAATTATGGATTTTCTCCGTGCCGTGAGTATAATACTCGCAATTATGAATGTATATTGGTATTGCTACGAGGCAATGCGCATGTGGGGAGTGACAATCGGGGTTGTTGACAGAATCCTAATCAACTTCAACCGTACAGGCGGTTTATTCCATTCCATTCTCTACACCAAGCTGTTTTCGCTTCTTCTCCTGGCGCTCTCATGTCTGGGAACCAAGGGCGTGAAAGCAGAAAAGATGAGTTGGAACAGGATTTTTACGGTTCTTGCAGTTGGCTTCTTCTTGTTCTTCCTCAACTGGTGGATATTATTATTGCCTATATCTCATTTGGGCAATGCCACGCTGTACATCTTTACAATGACAGCGGGTTATATCTGCCTGTTGATGGGAGGACTCTGGATGAGCAGGCTCTTGAAACACAACCTCATGGAGGATGTCTTCAATAATGAGAACGAGAGTTTCATGCAGGAGACCAAACTCATGGAGAACGAGTATTCCGTCAATCTGCCAACACGATTCTATTACAAGAAAAAATGGCAGAGAGGATGGATCAACGTGGTCAATCCGTTCCGAGCGACCATCGTGTTAGGTACACCAGGTAGCGGTAAGTCCTTTGCTGTGGTCAACAACTACATCAAACAGCAGATAGAGAAGGGTTACTCGATGTATATCTATGATTTCAAGTTTCCGGACCTTTCTACGATTGCCTACAACCACATGATGAACCATCAGAATGGCTATAAGGTAAAGCCCCAGTTCTATGTCATCAACTTTGACGATCCGCGTAGAAGTCATCGCTGCAACCCGATTCACCCGGACTTCATGAGTGATATTTCTGATGCTTATGAGAGTGCATACACCATCATGCTCAATCTCAACAAAACGTGGGTACAGAAGCAGGGCGACTTCTTCGTGGAGAGTCCGATTATTCTGTTTGCTGCCATCATCTGGTACCTAAGAATCTACAAGGACGGAAAGTATTGCACCTTTCCCCATGCCATCGAACTGCTCAATCGCAGATACGAGGATGTCTTTCCGATACTGACGAGCTATCCCGAACTGGAGAACTACCTATCTCCGTTCATGGATGCATGGCAAGGTGGAGCGATGGAGCAGTTGGCGGGTCAGATTGCAAGCGCAAAGATTCCGTTGTCACGAATGATCTCACCACAACTCTATTGGGTGATGTCCGCAAGCGAGTTTACACTCGACATCAACAATCCCGAAGAACCGAAGATTCTCTGTGTCGGCAACAATCCCGATCGTCAGAATATTTATGGTGCGGCACTTGGCTTGTACAACAGCCGCATCGTGAAACTCATCAACAAGAAGGGACAACTCAAATCATCCGTTATTATTGACGAGTTGCCGACCATCTATTTCAAGGGTTTGGATAACCTGATTGCTACGGCACGAAGCAACAAGGTGGCGGTGTGTTTAGGCTTCCAAGACTTCTCGCAGTTGGTTCGCGATTATGGAGACAAGGAGGCAAAGGTGGTTATCAATACCGTTGGTAATATCTTCAGCGGACAGGTCGTTGGCGAGACCGCCAAGACTTTATCCGAGCGTTTCGGCAAGGTACTCCAAAAGCGCCAGTCTATTTCCATCAACCGTCAGGATGTCTCTACATCCATCAATACCCAGATGGACAGTCTCATCCCGCCAAGCAAGATTAGTGGTCTTACCCAAGGTATGTTTGTTGGATCTGTTTCCGACAACTTCACCGAGCGCATAGAGCAGAAGATCTTCCATGCCGAGATTGTCGTTGACACCGACAAAGTAAAGCGGGAGGAAAGTCGTTATCAGAAACTCCCCATCATCAACGACTTCAAGGATGCCGATGGCAACGACTGCATGAAACAAGCCATACAGGACAATTACAACCAAATCAAGGAGGACGTCAAGCAGATTGTCAAGGACGAACTGGAGCGCATCGCTGCTGACGAGAATTTGAAGCACTTGATACAGAAATAGAAACGACAAAGGCAGTGGAACAAATCTTCACTGCCTTTGTCGTCTTTCTATTTTAATAATGCCTTGCCTTTTTCTGTAAGCATATATTTCTGTTTTGGATGTTTCGGATTTTCAGGATATAGTTGTTCAACATAGCCTTCTTCCATTGCAGGATATAGATATTTATCAAGGAAATAAGTCTTGTCTTTCAACTTTATACATTCCATTATCTCCTTGGCAGACATCATGTTATCTCTAATTACAGTAATTACTTTCATTAACTGTGGGGTAACTGTGGGGTAACTGTGGGGTAACTGTGGGGTAACTACCACACTGTTCCTGTTGTATTTGAATACGACCCACACAAAATTACCATCAGTATTGAATTCTGGAGCAGGCAAGCCTACACGTTTGCATTCATCGACCATTGTACCTATTCCACGTCCCCAACTCTCCAATATCTTGCTCTTATAGAGTACGTTGGCGATAATTGGATTCTGTGGTTTGGAGTCATGTTCCTGCATAAGACGTTCTATAGGCAAGTCGGCAGGAAAAGTTCCTGTATTTCTTATTTCAACACGATCATCGTAGATAGCGATGCTTACAGAACTACCCGGTTGATGATACGAGCGATGGCAAAGTGAGTTGATGCAGCTCTCTCTTAAAGCCTTGTACGGAATGCTCAACTCTTCATCACGATAAAGACCATTTATCTTACCAGACAGTGAGAGATGCTTAAAGAAAAATGCCATTGCGGCATCAAGCAATTCATAAATGTTACCTTCCGCACGTTGGTTGTCTATAAACTCTTCTTTTGTTGTTCCTCTGAAACGAGCCATACGCACAAGGCATTGTGGATAGCCATACAAATTCTTGCCAAACAATACTGCGGCTGCATTGTTTAGTTTCCCAACATGGAGCAGACCGAATTTTTTCAAGATTACAGGTATCTCCTCGCGAATGGTTGTTTCTGGAAGTCTTCCGTTTCGTATTCCCTCACGGACAGCACCGAGAATGGCATTCTCATCCAAGTCGCTTATTTCCAAATCAGAGTTGATAATTGCCTCCCAACCATATTTGCCGCCTCTTTCCATTAAGAGATGGTTATATCGTTCTTGTGGCATGAAGGTAGTGGTACTTTCAATACGCATATACGCTCTTCCTTTGTAGGTGAAAGGACGCATATATCGTGTACATTCAGCATGAATGCATATCACATACTTATTGGTTTCAGGAATAGGCACATACGCTATCTCCAACTCCACGAAAGGCTCAATTCTATTGACTGCCTCTGCAATGGAACGTTTGGTACTGTCGGAGACCTCCTGACCTATAATTTTGCCATTGTCTTTGATACCATAAAGTATATTGCCACCATCACCATTGAGAAAAGCACACAACGTTTCCATCGAGCGGTCTAACTGTCCCGTCGATTCCTTGAATTCCAAGTTGCTGCCTTCCTCAAATTCTGCTATTCTTTCTATATCTTGATAATTCATTGTGTCTGCATTTTTTTACGAACCCAGATGGGAGCCAACAAGATGTCATTCTGAAAATCGTTTGCTGGAACTTTTTCCAAATGACATTTGATGATATTCATCTGTTGTTCTGTTACGTTTCTTTCACCGATTTCTCTCAGCGCCATTACGATAAGTAACATAAGTCTTGAACGATAGGCAAATGTCCGCATTTCAGAGGTATGCTTGAACATAATGCTTTTGCCCTTACATAATGATACCTTACGGGAGGAACCATCGGTAACAAAGACAATATCTGATGGCATCTGTGAGGATAGTCCTAATAGAATCATGGCATAAGCACCAGTCGGGGCTATTCTTACCTTGTCACGATTTGCAATACCTTCTGCTATTTCTTCCACAGATGGCGTGATAAATCCACTTTCACATTTTTCATCAATTTTTGGATAGCAATAGATTCCTTGGGCTACCCGTATGATGTCTCTGCCTTTGCATAGACGAACCAAGGCAGATCTTACAGCATCAGATGAAGCTGTATGGGCAAATAAGTCTGGAAAGAACAACGTTCCCCGTTTGGAAGATTTTACTTTCCTTTTTATTTCATTGTAAGCACTCTTCTCTGCCATATCCATTCATTATTTGCCACAAAAATACAGTAAATTTGTGGCAAAACCAAATCTTTTTATTCTTTTTCACTATATAATTTGCTTATATGTACAGAGTCGGCATAAATAAGCAGTTTATCCCCAATAAATCTATAAATTAACTCCGAAAGTTGTTCCTACGGCAAGTGTATTCATCCATTCACCGTTTTTTTGCTGTGAGAAGGCTGGAGATTGTAATCAAGGAAGAAACGGATGCCATAGTTTTCCTTAGCTTTGTAGGAGAAAGAGATTCCACTTCCGAAACAGACGCCACAATTCTTGGGAACGACATTGCCTCCTGAGAGAGAAAGCTTTGGATAGACGATATATCCGGTCAATAGCTTGCTTCCAATATTCCATCTTGATGTAATGGGGTAAGAAAAGTAAGGTCCAGCCATTGCCATGACGGCATCGAAGGTTTCACATTCCGCGACTTCGCCATTCGACGTTTTATAGTCCAGTGCTGACTACAGAGAAATAGAGCCGTTCTTCTGAGTCGTCGTAAACAGAATTTCATCTCCTCATCCTCTCTCTTTCTTCATCTTGCTCCATTCTTCGGTTTACTCTTTCCTGCATTCTGTCAAGGAAGTAAGTCCTACTTTCGTTCTTGCGCATCTTCATATCCGCATAGATGTGGTAGCACTCCTTTGCATTTACTCCAAGCATCTTGTAGAAATATGCGGCTACTTCCTTCAAAGGTATCTCGCCATCGTTGACACAGCCCAGTTCGTCTATACCATAAATGAGTTCAACAAGGTCGGAAGCTTTGCCAGTCCAACGGATTGGGGTGACTTCATTTGACTTTTCCTTGCCTATGGCATTCGTAGCTACTGGGGCGGAAAGCATATTGGATATCCCCGACTTGGCATGCTGCACCATCTTTCGGATAAACGACAAGGCTTTCTTCACATACATGCAGGGAATATGCTCAGTACCCAAACGCATCAGTGGATGATACTGCAATTCGGTTTCGGCAAATACGAGAGAGTGCATAGCCTCGTGCTGCTCATGAGCCTGGCGGCTAAGGTCTATCACACGACCGATAAAGATGTGGTATTCTACCTGCAATTGGGTTGGGTCTATATTGTCCATACCATCCAAGAGTTTGAAAAACTTTGTTTCTGTCAATATCTGATGCTTCATATCGCTAAATATTAAAGGGTTCAACACTAAATGATGCGTGTACACACTTAGTTTTGTACTAAATCCATGCCAGAGAATGGTTTCAAATAATAACGAATTTAAGTAACCATATGATTATCAGTATATAACATCGCGATTAGAAGCTTATTACGCAGCGAAGCTTACAGAAAAAGTGTTTCAAAAATGAAACAACAGTATCATCTCTGAAACACTTATCCGTCACTACTTTAACTTTCTTATATGCTTTATGCCATGATTCTTCATCTTCCGGTACATCGTAGAACGGCTTATCCCCATTGACTTTGCTGTAGATGTGACATTGCCTCCGAACACCTCCAATACCTTTTCATAGTGCTCCTTCTCAATACCGTCTTTTTTCTCCTTCAAATTAGTTGCAGGATGGCTGCATCCTTTGCTCAACATCAAAGTGTCTTCTGTGATTGTATCATTTGCAGATAACAGTACGGCTTGCTGCACCACATGTTTCAATTCTCTGACATTACCAGGCCATGAATATGTCAGCATGGTTTTCTGGGCTTCATCTGTTATAGCCGTAACATGCTTGTTCATCCGCTCATTGGCTTCTTCCATGAATGCAGAAGCCAATGGGAGAATGTCATCCTTACATGATTCGAGTTCTGGCAATTGAATAGTAAACTCGCAAAGACGATAATACAGATCTTGGCGGAAACGTTTCTCCTTGATTGCATCCTCCAAATTCTCGTTGGTAGCGGCTATTACTCTTACATCGGCTGTCTTTTCTTCCGTACTTCCCACAGGAGAATATGTTTTCGTCGTCAGGACCCGCAGAAGCATCTGCTGTACCTCGATTGGCAAGTTGCCAACTTCGTCAAGAAAGAGTGTACCGCCGCTTGCCGCACCGAAATATCCGTCCTTGTCACATTCAGCACCCGTGAATGCTCCTTTTCTGTATCCGAACAATTCAGACGCGGCAAGTTCCTTGCTCAATATGCCACAGTCCACACGGATATATGGCTTGTTTGATCGGTTGCTCTTTGCCCAGATGCTGTGTGCAACATGTTCCTTCCCGGTTCCATTGGCACCAAGAATAAGCACGGAAATGTCTATTGGAGCACACAGAAATACACGGTGATAAACCTCCTGAAAAGCCTTGCTCTTCCTTTCCTGTATGTTTCCTGTTTTCTTTTTCCGTAGCTCTCGGTGACGGATTATTTCCTCTATCTGTGGATACAGTTTGTCGAACAGCAACTCCTTCGGGATATAATTCACCGCCCCGAGTTTCATTGCCTCTACTGCTGTGACAGCCTGGTCGTACTGGGTCATAATGATAAACGGATTGCGGATGTCATTGTCATTCATCCACTTGAGCAAGTCATTACCCGTCTTATTGTCTCCAAGCTGCAAATCACACAAGACAACATCTTCTACATGCGCATTTCGAACAAGTTCAACGGCATTCTTGAAGCTGTAAGCATTCCTGGTATGGAAGCCTTTTGATTCAAGGATGCTGCACAGATAGTTGCAGAATGTTCTGTTGTCATCAATTACTAATATCGTATCTTTTGCCATATCAAACGTTATTTTCAAGTTGTGTTGTTGCCTCATTGATGATGGTCTCTGCCTGTCTGATTACAACATAAACTGCCATGTTTATTTCTTCATCCGTAGCAGAGGTATTCTTCAAGAGTCTGCTGAGTTCCCGCAGCGATCCGTCAGCACTGATAATGCTCCACGAGCTGTACAGGTGATGTACTATATTCTGCATTTTCACCCTGTCTTCTATGGAAGCCGTCGCCTTTATGCTTACAAGCTCTTCCTTCGTCTCACCGACAATTGTCTCGAGCAGCTTGTTCTTATTTCCGTATGCCATCAACCTTGAAAAATCCATCTTATGCTCTTTTGTTACGGTTTCTATATATCCTTCAACCTTCTCACGGAGTTCCTTAAAGGATACAGGCTTGAAGACGCAGCCGCAGAATCCTGCCGATATGAATTCCTCTTCGGTGATGTTGTCGGACGCCGTCAGTATCAATACGGGGATGGATCGTGAATTTCTGATATTGGAGGCTCTCAAAAGTTCCAAAACTGCATATCCGTCGTATTCCGGCATCTTCAGGTCTGTAATCAACAAGTCGTATTCATTCTCACGCATTTTCAGCATCAGATCGTTCACATTCCGGCAGGTATCGCAAGACATTCCGGCAACAGAAAAAGCCTCATGTATGATTTCAAGCTGTGCCTCGCTGTCATCAATGGCTATGATCCTGTAATTGGATGCAGTCTCGATACCTTGATAGCAGTCTGTCACATTCTGCGGAGAGTCTGCTCTTTCCAGTGGCAGCTTCACTGTGAAAATGCTGCCTTTTCCTTTTTCACTCTCTACGAATACGGTACCTTTCATCAGTTTCACAATGCTCTCAACGATAGACAGACCAAGCCCGAACCCGTCCTTAGTCGCAGCATTGCCAAGACGGTGAAATGCCTTGAAGATTTCAGCTGTCTGTTCTATACTCATGCCTGTACCGTTGTCATGTACAGACATGGTGTATATTCCATTGATATACTCGGTTATCAGTATGACATCTCCTGACGGTGAGTATTTGATGGCATTCGACAGCAGATTTCGTCCGATTCTCAATAATTTCAACTTGTCAGCTATCACTACTCCTTCCGCATGATCATGCACCGTAAGAGTCAGACCTGCCTGCGTAGCTTGTGCAGAATACTCCAACCGCAGCATTTCTGAAATGCTTTTCAAATTTACAGGCTTCTTGAAAAGCGTTTCCTTTCCGCTGTCCAAGCGATAAAATGTCAACAGACCATCTATCATTTCAGACATCATCTTGGAGGACTGATATATGCCAGTCATTCTTTCGCAAGAAACATGGTCTCTCTCGCGAAGCATTTGTGTAGACTCGCTTGATATAGCAGACAATGGACTTCTTAATTCATGAACAATGGTCAGAAGCGTCTTTCTACGGCTTCTCAGCAGTTCCTGATTCTGTCGGTTTGCTTCTTGAAGTTCCGCAATAAGCTGCTCCATGTCAGCTTGGCTTTTACGCATTCTTACTGCAAATTTCTTTACAAGGATGAACATGATGAGAAACACTGGTATAAGTGAGCTGAGCATACATATATAATAATAAGGATTTCTGTTTTCAATAGCCTTAATCTGCTGCTCACGCTTGGCAATACCATTATTCACTTTTGCGTCAACAACGGTTATCACATTCTGCAAATGCTTATTGATGACCTCATTTCTGATTCTGAGGCTGTCGAGTATGCCACTTACCTTACGGCTCTGCTGCTGGTGTCTTGTCAACAAGTCGTTGTGCAGCGTAGTCAGCATCCTTGCCGTTTCGCTATGTCTCAACGTGACTTTGGAGGAGTCTGTCTTCTCGGACTTCTTACCGAACAGACGACTGAAAAAGCCTTTTTTCTTTTTCTTCTGCGCTTCCTGCGCTGATGAAACGACTCTTCTGCTTTCAGACTTGCTCTTTTCTACAATCTTAGGGACTTCTGTGGTAAACCTTGAATGAATATCGTTGCACTCGTGTATCGCATTTCTCATGGCAAGCAAAAGTCTTTCTTTTTCTTTCAACAATTCCTGAACCGAACGTATATCTTCATTGGTACAAAGACCGGCTATATTCTGAAGGCGGCTACTAACATCCGCACTAAGCCTGTGGTATTCGTTCGCTGCTGTTGAATCCCAGTCGGCAGCCGTTTCACCGAGCAGGGCCAGTTTGGTGACATGTATGTTCAAATCATACATGCTTTTTCGCCAAAGATGCAGTTCTGCATTTCTATTCTCCATACTACTTCTGTCGCGCCATTCAAATAGGCCGATTCCAATGGTACATCCTACAACAATGGTGGCTATCATTATGCCTAAAGCCATCCATCGGCAGATATGCCCGGTCTGTTTTTTGCGTTCCATATTGCTATTATCTTTTGATATTACTATTACATATTGCCAATTTATATTGTTTTTAGTTGACAAAGATACACTCATAGCTTCGCAATTACGAATTTCTGCTTGTTTTATAACAACTTTTATTACTTTAAAAACGATCTGTACGTCGTACATATAAGCTAATTTGCGTATCTTTTACGTTGTTTTTCTTAGTATAATTATACATTTTCATTCTTTTTATTTACTTTTGCACCGTCTTAGCGGATAGTTCCGCCAATAGGTAATTGATTATTATAACTTAAAAGGAAAGTATGAAAACGAAACTGATTGTTTTGGCGATAAGTTCTCTGGCAATTCTGGCTTCCTGCACAGGAAAGAAGACTACGCCAAATGCTGCAGACAATGATTCTGCAAATGTAGTTGACACCACCGCTTCTAATAAGGACAATGTGGATTTGGCGTCTGTTGCAGGAACGTATGAGGGAACTCTCCCGGCAGCAGATTGCCCGGGTATAAAGACAGTGCTCACCATCAAGGCTGACAGTACATATCAGATTGAGCAGGATTACATTGACCAAAAGGATGGGCATAACGAGGCAAGCGGAGTATTCAAAGTACTCGATGACAATGTACTGATGCTTGTACGTCCCTCAAGCGGTGAGCATACCTTCTATAAAGTGAAGGCTGACAATATCATTGTTATGACAGACTCGGTTGGCAATGAACCAGAAGGTGAAATCGCCAGGTTCTATGTGTTGAAAAAGAGAAAGTAAAAAACAACGTTACAAATAAAAATCCGTGGATAGGTTAATTCCTTATCCACGGATTTCTATTAGTAGGAAGTAAAAATTTGAACACAGCTAATCTCAACTATCTAATAATAGTGGGAGTCAATAAACTGCTTTTTTGAGAAAAATCTCTCTCTTTGTATTTTTTTATTTCACATCCTTCTTTTATTAAAATACTATCACCACTAAACAAAATAGCTTCATTAAATGAGCTCATATTTAAATTAGAACGCATACAATGAAGCACATGTTTTTTTAAATCATACCAATAGTAGTATCCTTCTTTGAAAAAAATAGCTCCATCGATATCCGATGACACATCTCTGCTTGTTGTATATTTATGAGTTATAATTTTATTAAATCGCTTATCTAAATATGACAATGTTATATACCTGTAGCTTGAAGAACCCGTAAGGAAAAATACATAATCAGTGCCAAATAAAATTTTTGGTACAGACTGTTGCTTTGTCTTGCTATTTAAATAGTAATCAAGAGTATCAATATAATTTGTAATACTTACCTGAAGTGAATAGGAGTTATCTTCTGCAGGTACAAGTTTAACAAATATGCCATTTTTTGCAAATACACTCTTAAATCCTACCTTATTAATGACATCAATGCTTACATTTGTTTCTTTGGCTACCTTATTAGAATCAGAACACCCTAATATCAGTAACAGCAATATTATCATAACACCTCGGTAAAAAAATACCGAAGCGTTATGATAATAAAGAGCATTATAAAGGTTTGTTTTTACTTCCATTTACTTTTCTAAAGTTTCTATTTAAATTTACACCTTTAATTATAAAGTTAGAAACAGGTCTCCAGAAAATAGTTCCGCCATATGCAGCCGAAGAATTATATAAGACCATTCCTTTCCAATACCCTTGAATTGCTGGACTATAAGTAAGTTTTTTACCTAACATTTGAAATTCAGGATTAAATATGGCATTTTGGTTTCCAGATGCATTTTTTAGCCTATTCCCGCCAGCCCAATAACTATAGAAAGTTTGGTAATGGGAACGGGAAATTCCTAATCCTTGATTTTTCGATTTTACATGCTCCCAGCCTTTTATTGCCAAGTCAAAGCCATCCCATCTTATAGCACCATTTGAAAAATCTTTTCCTCCAGTTATAGCATTAAGGACAGCAGCCATACTATATTCAGCATTATTGTTGTATTGAGTATTGTTTCCTCCATCTCTATAACCAAAGATACCTTCCGTTTGTATTGTTTGCATTATACTTTTTCCCTTATAGTCTGCAAGGTTCTTTATAGCACTTGCTAATGCAAAAGATTCGATTTTATTACCAGATGACTCTTGGGCAACGGTATTAGCGAATATATTTAATTCACTGTTTTTCAGACTTAAGACATTTGCATTTTGAAAATGATTTCTTCCAGCTTTGTCTTTAGACACAGCGTCTGCGAGATAGGCAATATTATCTTTTCTTCCATCATTACCTAACCATCTTCCAGCCTTATTATAATAATCCCCCATGCCATCAGGGTCAACTAAAACAACGGGGTTATTATGACAAAATCCATATGTTGTAATGTTTGGATATTCTTCTTCCAAAGGGTCTGTAGTCGTCCACAAACTCACCCTTGGGTCATAGTATCTTGCCCCATAGTAATACAATCCGGTCTCCTCATCGAATTCCTTCGCATTGAAAAGATAAGGTGTATTCCAAATGTTGTTGCGCTCCTCAACGAAAACCTCACCGAAAGGAACATACTCGATATGCTGCACCACCTCGCCATCAAGGTTGGTGATGTAACTACTACTACCCAAATGGTCTGGGTGATAGTAAAACTGCATTTTCTCGTATGTATCGCCTTCTTGGAAGTTATTCTTTGCAGCTCTCGCTAAAGCTAGTGTCTGAGCTGCCTCCAAGCTGCCGTCATTGCAGCAGAAGCCCTTGCCATCGACATAATCGTTGTTGTCCTCGCCATTGTACGGTACTGCAAAGGTTGCATAATTATCCTTGATAACCTGCAACTGCTGGACATATTTTTGCTTATAGTCAACAGAAAGTCCATCAGTCTCACTACCTGCATACTGGATGCGGCGTGGATCTGAGCCGTAAGAGTCGAAGTCACCAATCTTGGAAACTACACGCTGACTACCGATATAGATATGCTTGGTGTAACGTCCGCCTTGGTTGGCAACGAGGTATGGACTAACGTACAAAGAGAACTTGGCTGTGTTTGTGCGACCTCCAGCAAACTCGGAGTTTACATACACCTGGTCACTTTCGCCAGAAGTCTTCACCGTGCGCTCACCATCAGCATCGTACCAATAATTGGTTACAAAGCCATTGTCATCAGAAGCAAGAAGACGATTCTCCTCGTCCCACTTGAGCTTACGCTCTGCGGCTTTCTCGTCAGCAATACCGTCCTTTTTTGTGCGGCTTGTATTGACATAGACAAGATTACCATTGGCATCGTACTCGTAGGCATGACTATTGTGCACATTCTCACTCTGCGAAGGAGTTTCCTCTGTGCGGTAGTTAACATCCTTTACATTGGCGAGTTGGAACTTCTTTCCTGTATCAGTTCCATAGGTGTACGACAAATCATAGCCAGCATTCAATGTGCCGTTGAACTGCACATTGTTCTGCGTAAGGATTTGACGCTTCGATATGATACGGTGCATGTTGTCGTAGCCCATTGCAAGGGTGTAGCTTGCGGTCTTGTTGTCCGCACCTGTATAAGTACCTGTTGCACTAACGAGACGGTAGAGGGCATCATATGTATAGGTATGCGCCATTTGTCCGCCAGCCTTGCCACTCTGTGGAACTGACGCACCGTTTACAACACTGAGCACATTACTTACCGCATCGTAAGTGTAGGCGTTATCCATGATGGTGTTTCCACCACTATTCACCGTGAGGTTCTGCAATCTGCGACGCTGTGGGTCGTAGGTGTAGAAGGTCTCAGCACCGTTGCAATACTTCAAGTATGTGCGCTGCTCGAACTTGTCATAGCCAATCTTGCTTACATAATCGTAGCCGTATGACTTGTAGCCATGAACCTTTTCAAGCTGACCACCGAGATTGTAAGAGTAAGTAATCTTCTCCTCATCAGGATAAATCATCTCCAACAGACGGTTGTGGCTGTCGTAAGTCCATTGCGTCACATAGGTTGCTATCGCCTGGTTAGGCACAATCATTGTGCGGCGGGTCTTGGTGACTTCGCCCATCTTGCCATAGAAGTATTCAATGGCACCCGTTCCGTCCTCACGGAGCATCAAGCGACCGATACGGTTCTGAGAGGCGTTGCGGCCACCGTAGTAATACTTCACGTTGTTCTCCGGATGATCTGGGTAGTTGATACCCATCAGACGCTGATAGTCGTAATCGTAGGTGATGAACTTGCCTTCCTTCGCAAGGTTGGCAGTCTGCTTGGTCAGCACATTGCCGAGCGCATCGTATGTGAAGTTGGTGATGCCGCTTGCAGGATGGTTCACCTCAGTACGGCGGTCACCCATGTCGTAAGTGGAGGTCGTTACATTGCCCTCCGTGTCGGTGACACGAACAAGGCGCTGTATGCCGTCATACTCAAACGAGGTGGTAATCTCACCGTCAGGACCGCTCTTCTGGATGGTCTTCAAGGTCTTGCCACTGCCATTGGTATGGGTAGCCTGCACATTATGGAGTGCGTCTGTTACGGTTGTAACAAGTGCATGACTGCCGTTGTCAACCGTATATGCCGTAGTTGTCGTAGAATTGTCCGGCAATGTCACTGAGGTAGCACGGTCGAGCACGTCATAAACAGTAACCGTTGGAGATACATTGTCAAATGACTTGCTGAACGTGGACTTCGAGCCAGTTCCTTCCGTTGTAGGATAGAAAGACTTTGCCACACGTCCGAAAGCATCATACACGTTTCTTCCGCTGACTATCATCACATTCTCGTCCTTGGCAGAGTTTCCCTTGGATGCACTTGTCACAACACCGTCCTTCTTCACCTGCACGGCTCTTCCGAAACCGTCAACGAACGTAACGGTCTCCAAGTCATCGTTAGGGTGCTGGATGTCGTAGTGCTTGGTCACTGCGTAAGCAGGAGCGGTAATGCCACTCTCATTGAATGTAGCCAAAGGCTGATACTCAAAGGCGATGGCATAAGGCACGCCCGTAGCCAACTCGTTAGGACCACGCACGCCAGTGATGCGACCGAGGTCATCTACATCAGTCTCATAATAGAAGTTGTTGAGGTCACGATGCTCCTTGGCGATACCATAGCGATAGTCGAAGTTGCCTTGCTCGCTGCGGTAACCCCACGCATCGTCAATGCGCTCAACATACATGTTCATCTCAGGCTCATAGCGGTACTTGTACCACATGCGCTGTCCCTTGCCGTTGGCAGGGAGGGTCTTCTGGATGATGTTGCCGTAAGAGTCGTACTTGTAATCAGTAACTGCCGCACCGTCATTCAACTGCTGCGTAATCTGGGTGATGTGGTTGGCGTAGTTGGTATTATACTTCGCCGTCACATGGTGATAGAGTGAGCCGTCACCGCCTGTAACAGTCACATCAACAGGAAGTCCGAAGATATGCTTCGCTGCATTGTCCGTGTATTTAATGGCGGTTGCATAGTCAAACTTTCCGTTTCCGTCCTCACCAAGGCTTCCCTTGTCGCTGTACTTGTAGGACTTCAACTCACCATGATAGCCATTGAGGTAGTACTCATTCCATGCCTCGGATGTAACCACACCGTTTGCCGCTCCCTCATACTGCAAGTTTGCCGTATAGCGGAGAGGTACGAATGCAGATGCACGGTCACTCCAAAGGTTCACGTCACGCTTTGCGAACGTGTACTTGTCACCGTCGGCAGTCAGATAGTAGCTGTAGTAACGGTTCTTTGTCTCGGTGTACTTGTTGCCGTTGGCATCCTCTACGGATGTGGCGGTAACATTGCCCTGCGTGTAGTAGTTGGCTACATCGTAGTTCTCAACAGCCTGTCTGTAAACAGAATTGCCATTCTCCGTGTCGAGGTTCTTGGTGATAACCTCACCGAAACCGAGGAACTCACGTTCATGGCGGTCACGCTTTCCGTCCTTATACTCAAAGGCGGTTGTCATGACTGGACCATCGTCATGGATTCCGTCGTCAACGGTAAGGGCAGACATTACCCACTTGCCACCAGGAAGTCCGTAGGTAGGAGTGGTATGCGCATAGTCGAGCGTGAAAGTGCCGCCCAAGGAATTGGTAACAGACTTCAACATATTTGTTCTGCCGATGGCAGAGCGTGTAACCTTCAACTCGCTTTCCTTCTCAGACTCAACGATGTCAAGATAACCGTCACCATCAACATCCTGCAAAGAGTAGGTAGGACGATTGATACTGTGCGAGGTAGAAGCACCAGGGTTGGTTGAAATCTTGATGCTTATGACAGGTATGTTGATGGTCAGGGTGAACGCTGCATTTGCAGACTCTGAGGTAGATGCCGATTCGCTGAGCGCACTCACACCCTTCCAACTGATAGGCTCGTCAAAGCCGTTACCAGTGTTGAGGGCAACAATGATACCATGGTCGCTCTTCCATACCTTGTCTGGAAGGCCATCGGAGTTGATGTCGATAAGATTGTATTCCTCCTCACTTTCAGAGGTTACGATGCCAAAGCCTGCTGAGAAACTGCCGGAGGCCTTGTTTATCGACTGCTTTGTGCTCTTATTTTGGGTAGTTCCCCAACCAAAATCTTCCCCTGCACCTGCACCAAAATTATAGGAAAGAGACTTACCGCCTTGGATGCGATCCAGCCCCAGTCAACAGGCTCAGTGAAGGCATAGCCAAGGTTCAGTTTTACTTTCTTGTCTGAAAGAATCTTGTCGGGAAGTCCATCGCCATTGATGTCAATGAAAGATTCAACTGCCTCATCCGTATTCTTTGGCGCACTGCCAGAAATGGAGAATTGAGCCAGCCATGCAGTCTGCTGGTTCAGTATGGTTGCCTTGCCCTTGGAGATTAGATTTGTGATGCTTGACGCTGAAGCCACAGGGTTACCGCCATATCCCCATGCCTGTGAAGCATTGTCGGAGTTGCTGGAGCCGATGCCCTTATAGATTTCGCCGCTCAGTCCACCAAGAGAGTTGGTGTATTGAATCGTACCACCAGCGATGATGTCCGGGAAACCATCACCATTCATGTCCATCATGGTGACCTCTGTCTTGGCACTACCGCTCGCATCGTTGTGTGTGATACCAAGCGCACCGCCTTGCACTACCGTGCTCTTGCTGGACATCACTTGGCTTACTGCCGCAGCACCAGTACCTTGCAAATACTCACCTGCAAGTCCTGCTACCTCGGTATCGTTCTCCAACGGATTGGAGAGAAGTACATCCTGTTCTGTCAGTCGGGCTGTGCTTGCCTCGGTTGCAGTAAGATAGATGTCCTGTCGCTGACCGACCCACTTGTCCATAGAAGTCTGGTCTGTACCCAATGGAGTGAATGCCATTGTGAGAGGATCAACCTTGTCGTTCTCGTTTTCAGGCAATTTCAGCAATGACTCGTCAATAGGCTTTGCATATCTGCCCTCTGCCGAGTTATAAACAAAACCTCCCCAGCCACGGTAAAGCATACCGAAGCCAAGATTGTCATTCTCTGCATAGAATCCAGCAAGCACATTCTCTGTTACGAGACCTGCCGCATCTTTCAGAATGGAAACAGAGGCTGAAGTAACAGTTTCATTAGAGATTGCTGCCGGATAGCTGTATTCAAACCAGATGTTCTTTCCTGCAGTAGTTGCAAATCGCAGAGTATCGGCTTTCAAGATGCCATTCTCGATATTGAAAGACTTCTTGCCGATGAGTGCATCCTCTGTCTTGGCGGTCAAAGTAACCTGTCCATTGATGGAATTGTCAGAAAGGGTAAGCACTGGCGACACAACCAGAACGGTATCAGTCGCAGTGGTCAAGTATGGCTTGCCCTCTGCCAAGGCTTTTGCGAAAGTCTTGTAATGTGCAGGAACTGCCATGGTATGCTCAACATTGGCAGAATCCTTGTAAGTTACGGACGCTTGCCAACCTATATTCTTCCAATCAACATTTGAGGTGGATGAAATCTCAAAGCTGAAATTGGTCAGTTTTTCTGTATTCTCCAGACTGATGTTGAGTGAATCGCCATTGAAAGTCTCATTAGCCTTCAGTGTACGAGCAAAGACAGTCTTCTCGATATAGTTCGGGTTGTCGTTCCCGTCACTGTCTTTCTTTTCATTGCTGCCGATGATGCTGAGAACAACATCGTCGGTTGTTACAGGCTTGTGGAAGGCACTGCGAACTTCCACGCTTGAACCATTCTCCACATTAGCGGAGGTGTTCACATCGTAGATGGCACCGTCCTCTGGCTTGTACTCTGTTGAAGAAAGCCCGTTAGGCAATATATTTGACTCGCCAGCGTAAGTAATGGTAGGTGACCAATTCACCTTATCAAATGAGCCGTTGCTTGTTTCCTCAGAGCCAGACTGGACACGGAAATAGATTCTGTCACCACGCTTGACGGCAACAGATGATACGGCTGCGCTGTATGGACTGTTGTCACCCTTGGCTATCGTCTTGTTCCAAAGTTCATTGCCTCCCTTTTGGATGGCAATTCTTACGCCGTCTGCCTTCTGATACTCGTCAGCATCATAGTCATCTGTTGGTGCAATGAGGCTAACTTGACCAGTTACGCTGACAGTTCCGTCCTTTGGAGCCTGCCATACACGCACTATGTCCTCCATCGGTGAGTTCTTGATGGCTTCCGCCTGCTCATCCTTACTGACCTCCATGACGGAAGTGTCAACCTTGCCACCATAGATGATTGGGCTTGGCGTGTCGGCACTGCTCAATGTAAATGTAGGCACGGCATTGCCAGATCCGTCAAACTCCAAGTGGTTGAAATAGACCTTGCCATTGGAAACGAGGTCAACAAGTCCGTCACCGTTGATGTCGCTGAAATACTGAGTGGTCTTGGTCTTAGTGGTTGACTTGTCCGTTCCGACAACGGCAGTCAGGACATCCCAACCGACAACGGTATTCGCACCGAAAGTGTTGGTAGAACTTTTGGTTGTCGAGAAGTTACTGATGCCCTTTACCTTGATAGGCTCACCATATACGACTTCTCCGTTGTCTGTCTTAATCTGTGGACGATAATAAACAGAACCACCGGACTTGTACACCTTGTCAGGAAGTCCGTCACCGTTCAAGTCAACGAGTGCGGAAAGTCCCTTGCTCGTGTCGCTTGAATAGCTGTAAGAGCCACCCACGGTATTGCTTTTCCAAGGACTTCCGTCCACGACACCCACACCTGCATAGAACGAACCGCTCACGGAAGAGCTTGTCGTACCGCCAAGTGCAGTTGGCTTGTCGCTGAAACGCTTGCTGACAGTCTTCAATGGATTGACGAAACCAGCGTCAAGTCCGTCATCGTGCGTGTTCCATTTCTCGGAATCGTCCTTGAACGGAACATATCCCTTTTCAGCCTGCACATCATCATAATAGTCGAAGTTCTGGAAAGCCACTTCCTTTCCTGTGTTGTCATACTGTCTGACACCTGTGAGCATTTCCTTGTGGAATGCACCTTCCTTGTAGTCAAAGGCATAGCTGCGTAGGGTCTCGCCCTGGAAATTCATGGTCACTTTCTCCAACAGCTTGTTGGAGGAGGCGAGGAATCCATAGCGGGCATTGTTGGTCTTTACCTGCTTTACCTTGTTGCCATCAAAGAGTACAACGGTGTGCGGTTCCTGTCCTGCATTACCTGCGTGAACCTCCTTCAGATATGCAGCCTTGGCCTTCAAGCCGCCACGCACATCCTCATCCACGATGTCATACACATATTCTATATAGTCACCGTGGAGTTCCTCGACACGTTTCAGCTTCCATTCGGCAATCACCTCACGGGTATTGCCCGAAGCATCGGTGACATTGCCCTTTACAACAGCTCCGTCACCGCCATAGATGTACTTGACACCCTGCTTGTCTGTAACCTCCCAATAATAGTTGGCAGGACTGTCACCCTTGCGGATGATACGGCTGAAATCACCGCCTTGGCGGGTGTAGAACTGGCGGTCAGCCTTTCTGTCCATCTTCTCGCCACGGTGTGCGACTCCCATCTGTCCGTTGTCATCCATAGTGGAGAGCATTGAACCGGACAAGAGATAAGTCTCCGTCTCTTTTGACTGGTCATAACGAGGCACGCCCCACCGGGTGTCAAGCGTAATGCTTGGCACGCTGATGTTCCAACCCTCGCCAAGCCAACCGCTACCGCCCTCGCTGCTGTACTGCAAGCCAAGGCTTGGCTGCATACCGTTTCGTGCTGGCGGCATCTCGAACGGATACTGCAGGTTGGCAGAGCCACGGTTGTTTGCGCTTGGAGGCGCAATGACATTTATCTTCGCCGTCGGGTCTGCCGCCTTGATGTCGTTCATCATCGTCGGGGCAAAGCCTTCTGTCTGCGGTGACTCCGGGGCCTGTATCACGCCGTTGATCATGTCGGTGAAGTGGGTCGTCTTTGAAACGACACACTCTTCCTTCTTGTCCACACGCACACGCTCCAACGCAACCCAATGCTTCTCGGCCGGGTCGTAGTAATAGGTACGGATGTCGTCCTCGGTATAGCCGCTTGGTATTCTCGTGCGGTCATACTTTATCTTGACAGTCGCACCCTCGCCTGTGAAGTGTGTTCCGTGAGGGAGAAAACGGTAGCCATGTCCTCCTGCCGTGACATTGGTCATGGCAAAGTCAAGCTCAGGAACATTCTCCTCTCCGATAGAGTTCACGGAAAGGCTTCTGTTCCGAATGAGGTCTTTCTGAAGAACGACCAGTTTGCTACCTCCTACGGAGATACTGTCAGAGACACCCTTCTTGAAGAGTTTTCTCACAGCTGTCCCGTCCTTTGCCGAAAGGGACAGTGTGGCGGCAAGCAGTAAAACCAATGCCCACGCCACCTTCTGTATATAATTCTTCATGCGTATCTTCCTTTAAGTTACTTTACTGAGATTTTCCTTGTATGCTCCCCATTCTCGGAGATTGCCTTCACGACATACACACCCGATGCGGGAACCTTGAAGTCGGCTTGCTTGACGCTTTCGCCTGTCATTTGGCGTGACACTACCAGTTTGCCTGATATGTCAAACACCATCAATGTGGCTGCAGCAGGCTTGTCCTGTGTGAGTTTAGCCTCGTAGATGCCTGTCGTAGAACCGTTGCCCTTGACAGTGAAATTCTCGTCTTCTCCAGAAATGAAGGTATTGTCTGCCTGTCTGTCCGAGCTGCCCACATGGTTCTCCCTTGCCTGTGTTCCGTTAGGCATACTTGCATCACACTCGCTGCCGACATAGACGGTCATCGTTGTCGTACACTTCTTGGGTGTTTCTATCTGCACGTTGCCTCTTGTGGTGAATGAGGTTACAGGCGTACCGTTTACGGTAAGGTCTGTGATATGTGTCTCGCCCTTTCCGTACTTGATGCAGAACCGCCATGCACGAAGTGACCAGACATATTCATGATGCACGGTCTGTCCGTTCAACTTGTATGTGACCTGCATATTGCGGACTGTTACGCTAAGCACATCGCCCGGCTTGATGGTGACATATTTGGTTAGGCTTGTATATCCACCGGTTATGATATGCGCCTTGTCGCCCCGCACGTCGAACCCATATTGGGTGATCTCGTCCGTGAGGCTTGGCTCCAATCCCACACGGTAGTTTGATTTTGTATCGTTCACCGTCCATGAGATGTCGCCAGACAGATAGGTCCTGGTGTCATGCGAGTATGATGTGTAGAGCGCATTGCCTGTGGCATAAATCTCGTTGCCTCCACCTTGTGATACGGACAGCGTATAGGCACCAGGTGCAAGATTCGTGATTCTATGCGTGTCACCGAAGAATGTTCCTCTGGCAATGGTTTCTCCTTTTACTTTTCCTGCAACGGTGTCAACGCTGAGCACATAGGAATAGACTGGTGTACCGATGTTGATGCCGATGTCGATATACCCGTCATTGCGTGGAACTCCATTCTCGCAACTTGACGGCGTAGGAGTGGCATCATAGGAAATGCCGTCATAATAGGCGAATGTGAACACATCGCTTCCGCTTCCGTCTGCATCCCATAGGATATTGCGGAATATGGTCTTGCCCCTTGTCATATCAGGCTTGGAGCATCTTATGTTGCTATTGCTGTTGATGTCGAAATCACCTTCACCGCTTGGGTCTATGAGCATGACGGTACGCTTGCGGCAATAGTCAGAGAATTCCTTGTTTGGCGTGAGGTCATAGCTCAACTCTGCAATATAACCGACATCGTCTATTCCTCCTGTCCTCAAGCCTGCCATGTTCAAGGCGGACTCTGCTCCTTCCGTTCGGATAATGCCCACATTTGTGTCTGTGTCATTTGCATCCGAAAGGGATATGGTTCTTGTCGCACTTCCTGTTCCGTCAACACGCAGATAGATGTTTTTGCCTTCCTTGTGGATAGAGATGTCCGTTCCGTCAACATCCGTGGCGATGTATGAATTTGAGACCGCTCCGTTGATGATCGGATAAACAACTCCAGCATTGGTGAACCGGAATCCATACTTGCATGTGCTGCCACCGATGCTTCCGAAGCCAACGTCAAAAGTCGGGTGACTTGTCGGACAGGTGAACTCAAAGCACCGCCACCTCCAACAAGGGCTGGAGTCGTGGCATAAGCTCCGGAAGCGGCTTTCTCTTGGATGATATTGTCAGTAAAGCCATTCCTTGACACTTCAAGTCCTTGCGCAGTCCATCTTGCCACTGTACTGTCGGGCTTTGACGGCACGTTGGTCTTGACCATCCATGTACGTTTCATGACATGCCACAGGGAATCTGTAGGTGAGGTATATGTTGCAAGTGCCACATCATCGTCGCCCCAGAAAGTAAAGCCTCTGTCCGGCATCGGATTGCCGTTTTCACGTCCCATGACAAGCAGACGGGAAGCGGATGAAGGGTTGTATGGATTTGCGTCATGATAAGTTCCGTTCTCCTTCAAGGCCGCATACACCGGACTTTCCTCATATGATGTTGCGGAAAGCGGCTGGGAGAGACTTCCTGCCATGTCGGTTCCAACAGCTGTGACCCTATGGTGGTAGGCTTGGTTCTCCGCCATATCCCAAGTCAGGTTTCCGTCGCTGTCAAGATACGAGCCTTTGAGGGTGATGCCGTACTTTACCGCCAGATAGCTCTCCACTTTTCTGCGCTCATCGGGTGTAAGCATCCTGCTGAAAACAATAAGCTCAGGGGCATATCCCCGGATGGAAGCATTACCGAAGAGCGAGGTCGGGAAATCCGTACCGAAGCTGCCAGAGGTGGAAGGTGTTCCGATGAATAATGTGGTGTTGGAGTTGTCTCCCCACAATGCTGTTGAAGGATTGCTTGCCTTGAAGTAGGACACAACGCGCAGAGCGCTTTCCTTAAAACCGTTCTCGGACAAAGAATCACTTGATTGATAAAGCAGGTCTTCACCCGATGCTGAACCATAATCCAGTGGTTCAACACCTCTATCCCTTACGGCTTTGTCCTTGCTCAGAATGGCTCCGTCGCCCTTGCGGCCGTCAAGAGCATAGACAACCATATCCTTGCCGATGGTTGCCAGTTCCGGTGCAAAGACACCGATGACGGTAGCCTGCGAGAGGTCGCCGTGCTTGAGGCTGGCACTCAGGCTGCGGAATCCGTCTGCGAGCCAGAGACTCGGATTGAAATTGAAGTAATGGACTGAACTGTTCGGAAGAGTAAGTTCAGACTTGACGCCACGGCTGTCCAATAGCATCAGCCGTATGGAATCCCCAGAGAAATCCTGCCAACGGTAATAACCTTGCAGGTCTGAGTTCAAAGGCGCAGTCTTGAACCACAGTTCGCTTCCGCTGACTCCCCCGGGCGTTTGCGCGAAACTACCAATAGCGAAGCCTAACAGTAACAAAGAAGTAAACTTTCTCATGCGCTGTCAATTTGGAGTGTTTGAAAAATATAAAAACGTATGCCTCTGCCGCGCAGGGAGAGACCAGTGAGAGAGAACGGACTGTTACTACGGAGAAGAATTGTGATATAGGCTGCTCCGTAAAGTCCTATTGTCACGTGGCAGGCCAACAGGCTTTACCACCAAACTAATGCTGCAAATATACAAAAATAATCTTAATAAACAGATATAATCTTTAAGAAATTTGCTGGTTTGGTGTTTTTTTCTTATGATTTCGGTCGATTTTGCAGAAATCTTTTACATCTGTTGTATGTACAGGAGTTAGTTTGGCAAAAATACACAAATCGTCACGGCTTCACTTTCTTATATAAGAATGTAAATCATGGTTTGAAACTGTACCCACTCGGAGTACAAATGAAAACAATATATGCTTGTGTCGGAAAGGTATATATAAGCTGATGGTAGAGTCGTCATCAACAACAATGGCCCTGATTTGATAAACTCAGCAGGAATACTTGCTATTCATTTTTTTATGATGGGGTTATGTTTACAAATTTGAGATTTCATGTAAAAAACAGGGGTATCTTATTATGATAAAAACATCAAGATACCCCTATATATAATAAAGGTGTCATAACCGACAGACGGAGCGTGCTTGTTTTCCAACTATGCTTTGTTCTGTTTCTATATTCTTTGCTTCGTGTTTTTCAGCAGTATCTTGCTCCTGTGGCGGTGCCAATTCTAACTGTATTTTCCTATCCAACACCGCCAGTTCCGCTTTCAGACCTTTCAGTTCTTCCTCTTTCTTCCAAGTCTTGCCAGCTATCTCTTCCAGTTGCGGTATTTCCTTTTCCAAAGCCTTGCATCTTGAATCATACTGCTCAATGTAGCTTGGTATCTTCTGTAAGGCATTCAGAAAGTTGTTTGCCGCTGCTATCGGGTCCGACTTGGCAATGTGACCGTAGTTGTACTGGTACTTGTAATTGCCCTCGACAAAAAAGCGGTTGTCAACAAATGGAAGACCATTCTCGAAACTTGTCTCGCTGACAATCTTGACAGGGAATCCGTAGATTTCTCCAATCCGCTTGTATTGTCCGCCAGTTGTCTCTTTCTCCGCCAACATTTGCAGATGCTTTCCTATAACCTCTAAGTTCGTGGACTCCACACCATCAAGAGTGATGAGGTTGAGGATGTTGCCGTCCTTGTCTTTCTTGGCTTTGCCCATAAACTTGCCGTAGTCCTCGGTCATTCCCTTGAGAGAGGCTTTGTTGTTACCCAGCTCTGACGTCTTTGACTGCAATTTTGTTTCTGAGTCACGCTTACCCTTGTTAAACGATTTGCGCTCACCCTCCAGAGAAGCAACCTTCTTCTCCAGCTTCGCCTTGTCAAGCAAGTCGGTATTTCCGGAGAGAATAGCCATGTACTCGGAAAAATTCATGCCCGATTTCTCGTCCATTGCTCCCTCGTCAATGGTTCTCGCCCCCAAGGCTCCGCTTTTCAACTGCGAGATAAAAGTCTGCTTGCAGTGCAGGAGGTTGAACTTGTACGAGTCAAGCGACTTTTCCACCGCATAGATGATGACATCCACCTTGTTGTCTGCATACAGCTTGGCAATCTCGTTACCAGCACGCACACCTCGACCGTCACGCTGTGCCAAGTCTGACGGTCGATCGGGTAGGTCAAGGGCATTGCTGCCCTCTTCCCCCCTAAGAACCGTACATGAGAGTTTCCCCTCATACGGCTCAAGCTTTTCTAAGCCTCTGTTTGTATGCAGAGACCGGCTCAAACTACTTCTTGTTTCCATTTGATTTGCGGGATAATTTAAAACATTCATCATGAACCAACAGATTGCATTTCTTTCCGTTTTGAACGGTTGGCATGACATTCCATGCCTTGTGCGTATCAATAGGCTCACCGCATATAGGACATTTGCGTCCTTGCTTTTCCCATAGGTACAGCAGTGACTTGCGTCCTTTTAGCGTAACAAGCATTTTCGACTTCTTTCTTTTATAGAAGTACAGACGACAGTCTGCATCAAACGGGTTCATGTCTCCTTTAATCTGCGTGTATTGCAGGAATGGAAACGATGAAGTCAGAGACAATAATGTCAATTGGTCTTCCTTTCCGTTTGGTTTCTTGAATTTTGAAGCGAAAGTCCATTTGTTCCCTCGAATGTCATGCCAATATCGGTCTTTTATCCACCGTTTCCCTTTCTTGGAATGACGGCGTTTTGCCCATTGCCATAGTGAGAGGAATATCTGATGGTCGATTCTGTGAAATGAATCACGTGTCGCTCCATGCTGATAATAACCTCCCCATCCTCGGATTTTAGAGTTCAACATTCTGATTAACGACTCCTGTCTGCAACCCTTGTTCTCCTTAATTACCTTACGGATATTCTCCATAAAGCGTTTCTCGGATTTCTTTGTAGGCTTGGTCAATATGTCCTTGCCGTATTTGCGGATATTAAAGCCAAGAAAATCAAAACCGTCATGCACGTTGGTTATCACCGTCTTTTCCTCTGATAAGGTCAGACCTCTTTCAGACATAAATTCAGCAACCAATGGCTTGATTTCATTTTCAAGAGTTTCCTTGTTCTCGCAAGTGATGATAAAATCATCCGCATAACGTACAAGGTTCACCATTGGTGAATACAACTTACCATTAACATGATGGCGCTTATATCTATCTGCAAGAGCTTTCTGCAATCCGTCCAAAGTCATATTGGCAAGTGTCGGAGAAATTATACCACCTTGCGGTGTTCCTTCCTCGGTCGGGAACATTTGCTTGTTGAAAACATAGCCACATTTCAACCATTTTCGGAGTATTGCCTTATCCATTGGGATATTGGCAAGTAACCACTCATGGCTGATATGGTCAAAACACCCTTTTATGTCACCCTCCAAAATCCATTCGGGAGAATATCCCTTTCGGAGAATGTTATGACATTGCTGTACTGCATCCATACAGCAGCGTTCCTTGCGGAAACCGTATGAACGAGTATCAGCTGTAGTTTCTGATACAGGCTCCAATGCCATAAGATAGAGTGCTTGCATGGCTCTGTCTTTCATTGTCGGTATTCCCAACGGTCGCAGTTTGCCGTTGCTCTTCTTGATATGAACTCTTCTCAGCGGCATTGGCTGGTAGCCTCTGCGTTTGAGTTGGGTTATTGCTTGCGTTTTAGCTTTAGGGGTATCCCATATTTCTTTGTCAACCCCAGGAGTACAACCACCCCCGTTAGAAGTAACCCTCTTTACGGCTAAGGCTTTTGCGTAAAAAGAGTGGGTAAGCGTCCATTGCAAGGCTTTCACCTTGTTATGTCTGCCTTCCTTCTGAGCCTTTACAATACGAGCTTGAAGCTTCTTAACAGCTTGCTCCGCCTTAGTCCAGTCTATTCTGTCCCAATTTGATTGCAGGTTGTCAGTCGGAGCACACGATTGGTCGAGGAGATTTTCTTTGATTTTATCGTTCATTTGCATTCCTACTTTAAAAAGTTCTAAAAGTTTATTGTAAAGAATTACCATTTGGCTAATGTTGGGTATTTGCCTCCCAAACATTACCACAGAAGTCTGCCCACTTTCGTGGTAGGTTGATGTTGTCCCTTGTCAACTCGTGATAAGTGGCTCAAACCCTATCCGTCCCATTACAGAACGGCATTCGCTTTCTCTGTTATCTTATACCTGCACATCATTCAGCATCCATTACTTTCAGCTTACCTGTCTTTTGTCTGACAGGAGATGTACAGGCTTACCATGTTCCACATAGATAACTAACGGATAGGTTAGGTTCTGTCTCATCCTCCGACGGTCTTTACATCCGTGTAATCCTACCATGGAGAGGATTATCTGACCGCATCCCATTTTGGGTAGAGTGTATCAGTATCTTGCACTCTTTTACGACATTACGAAGTTTACTAACAGTTCGCTTACGCTAACCATACTATCCAGCCTCGCCACTCTACGGTATGATACTAACCATACTTGACTTCCCCTCACGGTTCTGTCTTGTCTTGCGAAAGTGTACTTTGTCCCGACCGCTTAATACAACATTAAGGTGCATCGGTCGGTAGGCTACCGCTGACGGAACAGCGGGTTAAAACTGATACTTAAAGTATCATTCCAACAATTATCTATGCGACTTCATGTCGCACCCATGGTGTATCCAAATGATGGATAGCCACACACCGTTTTTGCGCGTTTACACCTGTACCCAACATGGATGTGGAGCCGAACAACACTCGTACCGAACCCTCGTTCATGGCTGCTATCACCGCCTTTCTTGCCCTCTCGTTCTTGCACTCCTGAATGAAGTGGATTTCAGATGAAGGTATTCCATAATCCTCTATCAGCTTACGCTTGATTTCAGAATACACGTTGAATTCCCCAGGTCTGTATGTGCCAAGATCTGAGAATACGAACTGCGTACCCTTGTGATTGTCATAGCGTTTGTAATAGTCGGCTATCATCTTGGCACAATGGCTCGCCTTGTTGTCGGGATGGTCCTCACAAGTCGGGTCTATCATGCGCATGTCGAGTGCCATCTTTCGGGCATAGTCTGTGGCAATGAGCATCTTTGCCTTCTCTTCCGTTTCCGACAGAGGCAGTCTGCCGAGGATGGTGGCATCACCCGTCTTGGCAAACTCCATCAGCTTTTGGATGAAGTCCTCCTGCTCGGGTGTCGGTGGTATGTTATGAAGGATCTCGTTCTTCTGTGGTCTGTCCACGCCTACTGCCTCCGCCGTGCGATAGTCGGTTATCTCGTTGTAGAAAGCAGCAAGCTCCGGTACCTTGATGAAGTATCTGAAACGTTCCTTCTGTACGATGTTGTTGGTGACGTTAAACTCGAAGTCGGTAGTTTTCTTGGCGAAGATTGCCGCCCACGCATCGAAACAGCGGATGTCCTGACGCTCCAGTTCCTTGGGGCGCAGGTACTTGAAAAGCAGATACAACTCTGTCAGTGAGTTACTGATAGTTGTTCCCGACAAGAATGTCGCTCCCAAGTCTCTGCCTGTCCGCTCCTGTATGGTTCGGATGGCAAAGAGCATATTGAGTGCCTTCTGGCTTCCCTCGCTGTTGCCGAGTCCTGCCACACGGTCGTGACGGGTGTTGAACATGAGGTTCTTGAATTGGTGGCTCTCGTCCACAAACAAGTGGTCGATGCCCATCATGCGGAAGTCCACCACATCATCGGTACGTTGCTCGATGCTGTAGGCTATCTTCAGCAACTTCACCTCCAGATTCTGCTTCCGCTTTTCCAAGCCTTTGAGCATTCCCCGTGACACGTCTTTGCCCTGCGTGCGTATCACTTCCAAGTTTTCCTCCACGGTATCAAGCTCCGCCTGCAATATCTGCCGCTGGAGTTCTGGCGATTGCGGTATCTTCCCGAACTGGTCATGCGACATGATTACACAGTCATAGTCGTTGTTCTTGATGTTGTTGAAGAAACTGACACGGTTCTTGGTGGAAAAGTCCTTCTCCGAGGCATAGAGTATCCTCGCATGGGGATAAGCTGTCTGATAGGTGGCAGCTATCTCCGCGACATTGGCTTTCAGTCCGATAATCATCGGCTTGTGAGCCATACCGAGACGTTTCATCTCATGCGCAGCCATGCACATGATAAGGGTTTTTCCAGTGCCGACCTCATGGTCACATATCCCGCCACCGTTCTGCAAAAGCATCCATACACAGTCCTTCTGACTTGGGTACACACTCTTGACACCATACTTTCCGCCAAGGACTTTCAGATCCAAACCGGGGAAGGTCTGGTGAGAACCGTCATACTTCGGACGCACAAAGCAGTTGAACTTCCGGTTGTACATCGTGGTCAAGCGTTCCTTAAAGGAGTCAGACTGCTCCTCCAGCCATTCGGTGAACCCGTTGCGGATTTCGTCAATCTTGGCATTGGCAAGCTGTATGCCCTCGCTGTCACGCACCTTGATGTCGTTGCCGTTCTCGTCCTCACCGATGCTCTTCATCATGTCGGGACAGGTGTTGTGCAGGGCATGTTTCAGAAGACTCATGCCGTCATAGTGGCGGTAATATCCCTTCACCATATACTCATCCGTGATGGCCATGGTCTTCATACTGCATTTTGCCGAATATTCGTCCATGCTGTCGGAATAGACGATGCTGACCTGTGTATTGAAGAGGTGGCTCATGTAAGCGGAATACACACCTGTAGGAATCCAACGCTCACCGAAGTTGAAGTCCAAATCCTCAAAGGCTATCGGTTCGGGAATGCTTGCCTTCAAGGCTTCCAACGACTCCCTCACGATTGCATGGTCGGGATTTTCCTTCAGCCATTCTTCTATACGCTCCGCTTTCTCTATGACATTGCCAGCAATGAAGCGGTCGGCTATCTCGTAGCCGTCTATGAGCGGATTGTAATAGATGCGCCCTTTAAGCGCTTCCGTCAGTTCCTGTTCCGGCATATCCGATAATTCAGTCATATACGGCAAGTCGATACGGCCGAACTTGTTGAGCGAGGCGGTGAGCGCTTCCTCTGGAGAATCCACATGACTGACCTCGTCAAGCGAAAAAGAGACCGGGTGGTCGAAGATGTCTGACTTTGTAAAATGTCCGTTTTCCACCCGTTCCAACGATAGCATGTCGCGCCCAGAGGCATCCATAAGGATGAACTTCACGTTCTGCTTGGCATTGAGGTTGCCGAAGCGGATGAAGAAAGCATCATAATAGACATTCAGACTCTCACGCATCTGCTTGTTTTCCGTCTGTTCTTCCGCTTCATAGGTGTAAAGTTTCTGATAGGCATCACGGAGAGCGATATACAAGACTGCCTTTTCTTTCTGCTCCATATTCAGATCCAACGGCATGAAGGTAGCACCATACTTGGTAAGGTCTTTCAATACACCGATGTTTCCGGCAGAGTCGAGCACCATAGAACCCTCACGATGAAAACAATCCAGTTTCTCATCAAATGGACGGGGCTTCATAGCATCCTCTTTCTTCTTTGCCAGCTCTTCTCGCTTTCTTTCTTGCTCTTTTTGTTGTTCCCGCTCATGATCTGTTTCTTTCAATGTGTTCTGAGTCTTGGAATCTTCTTTTGCCTCATTCCCTTTCGACTGTCCATGCCCGATTTGAACTTTGAGAACTTCTATCGGTTCCATCGGCGGCTTGAACTTCGGATCAAGCGTATCTTCAACGCCCAGAGCCTTGAGTTGCTCCTGACGGTGCAGTTCAGCCTTTTGGCGCAGCAGCACCCTGTCTTCGGGAGCCATGGTCATCATCATCTCGTAAAAGCCGTTGATTGGCGGATTCTCTTCCCAAGAGATGCTTGCGTATGGTTCATCACCAGGCAGGATTGGTTTTGTCTCCAGTGTTGTTTCCTGCTCTTTTGCATCTGTCAACGAAGGCTTTTCTTCTTTTTCCACAGGCTTTGTCACAACTTCAAAAGTCGGATTGACGCTTTTTACCAACGGACTTGCTTTCTTTCTTGACACTTTCTTGGCGACAGCACCCACTGTTACCTCTGCTTTCTTCTTTGTAGCATGGACAGTCAGACGGTTTTCTTCTTCCATTCCCCAAAGGTCAAACAGAGTCATTTGGACTGGCGGCTGCTGATGATTGGACTTTTGGGATAGCTCAGCATCATCAGTAGGCTTTTCCTGCTTTTGCAAGGATACTACCGTATCGTTCTGCTTTACCTCAATGGAAGGCTTTATCTTCTCTGTTTCTTCTATCTTTTCTGTTTCTTCAACCTCCTTAACTTCCTCAGAATTTGTTTCCTCTATCCCCAAGTATCGGTTCAAATTGAGGTTCCTCTTAAAGTCTTCATGGAGCATCTTTCGCAAATCCTCTGCAATGCCTTCCACACCATCCTCATGCGTGTATATCATTGCAGGTTTGCCGAACGGGTCAGTATCCAACTTTGCTGTTGTATGGATAATGCGTTCCGGATGCTCCAGAAAGTAGTTGTTTGTCGGAATGCGGTTCTCGTCATTATAGACAGTGTCAAGCAGGTTGTCGTCTCCTCGCAGCGACTCCTTTTGGGTATTTTTCTGCAGAATGATGAGGTCACTGCCCACTTCCGTGTTGGCATTTTCCGTGAACAGGTTGTTGGGAAGACGAATCGCTGACACGAGATCTGCATGATAGAGCATCATAAAACGCGCGGCACTGTTGTTTTTGGCATTCAATACGCCTTGTGAGGTGATGAAGGCAACCAACCCGCCGTCCCTTACCGTATCAAGAGCCTTGACAAAGAAGTAGTTGTGTATGCGTCTGGTGACAAGTGCCCTCATGCCTTTCATGGCTGTATAGGACGGATCAAATACGGCAACATCGCCAAAGGGAATATTTGAGATGGCGAGGTCGAAGTAGTCATTGAAAGGCTTTTCTATCTTCTCGAATCCCTCTATGCGCACTTTCTGCTCCGGGTGCAGATGGCGGAGTATCTTTCCCGTAAGCAGGTCTTTTTCAAATGCCATAATGTCTGCCTTGGGATTGTTATCCAAGACGGAATCGACAAAGGCTCCGATACCTGCCGAGGGTTCAAGCACCTTTTCGGGGATAATCTGATGCTCTTTCAACACATCCGTCAGAACCTCCGTAACGGCTGACGGCGTGTAGAATGCCGTAAGGACGGACTGTTTCAGACTGTCCATCAACTGTTTGTACTCGCTTTCATTCTTGCTGTTTTCACGGATAAGTCTATGCAGCTCCACTGTTGGAGCAAACAATTCAAGGTCTGACTTTGCCCAATGGACGGCATCCGCCAGTTCCCTGGCAGGGTTCAGGATGCACTTCAATCCCCCGAATCCGCAGTAACGCTCCAGAAGGAGACGCTCACGGGCAGTCGGCGTGCGCTGTTCCCTGTCAAGGATGAATGCTGTCTCTATCGCCTTGATGTTGTCGTTCAGCCGTTGTTTTCTATTGTACGCCATTTGACTCTATGAAAAGGGCAACGGCTCCCGTCAGCTCTGTATAGAGCTGGTCATAGTCCGGTGACTGGGCAAAATTGTCATCGGTGAGGTCGTAAATGGAATACACGTTGTCAACCAAAGGCAGGAGGTGATTGACAAACGCTTCCTGGTCTTCTACTGCTACCTCCAGGGGAAACTCACTGTCAACAACATCATACAGGATGCTGTACTTGGAAATATGGAGACCTTTCAGTAATGCTGACATGGCAAGCTCTTGTGCCGCATCGGCAAAGAGGGCATCACGCCGTGCCTGCTCATATACTTCTGCGGCATGGTCTGCACGTTCGCGGATAAAGTCCGCATCGCTGGCTTGTGGAAAACGGTTCTCTCTGAGGTGGTTCAAGAGGTACAGTCCGTAATAGGACAGTTCTGTCTGTGCCTGTTTCTTTCTGTTCATTTGTCTGTTGAATGGATTAAGTGGTGAATAATAAACCGTGGATGGCGGTTGATGTTTGTTGAAAGCAAGAAAAAGGCACTCGGTATCCCTCCGAGTGCCGCCACTTAATCCACAGTAAATAAAAGCATCCTGAATCAAGACACCATTTATGAACCATGTTTCGGTGGCAAAGGTACAAACTATTTCTTGTACCGCTTCACATTTCCTCGCTTTTCTGCTGTTTTGCGCTCTGCAAAGACGAATTTCGTGTTGAAATTCTCGTCAAAGGCAATGGCTGCGGAGAATGATTTGCCTTGCTTGCTGGTGAAACCATTGAGCATTCTGGTCTTGCCCTTGGTGAGCAAGTCGGTGATGTCGGAATCTGTGAGCAACTTTCCTGCTACCTGCTTGAACACTGGCATACCGCACTCCTTGTTGCTGCATCTTACTACCTTTCCGAAGAACTGCATGGTACCTTGCTTGCATTTAGGACACTGGCAGCCGGAATCCTTGTGGCTGAAAAGTCTGTCGCAACCTAACAATTCCGCAGTGATTTCACGGGTATAGCCTTCGATACTATGGGTGAACCCGTCTGCACTTGCTTCACCTCGTTCAATCTTGGCAAGTTCCGCCTCCCATTTGCCCGTCATCTCCACATTGGCAATCGCCATGTTCTTCACCACGGAATGCAGGGCGAGTCCTTTTTCCGTCGGCACAAGTTTCTTCTGCTGGCGCACCATATACTCTCGTTTGAGCAGGGTTTCGATGATGGCGGCACGTGTGGCAGGTGTGCCAATACCGCTGTCCTTCATTGCCTGGCGCATCGTATCATCTTCTATCTCTTTGCCTGCGGTCTCCATTGCTGCAAGCAATGTGGATTCCGTATGCAATGGCTTCGGTTTGGTCTTGCCCTCCGTGATGGTGCAGCCAGAAAGAGTGATATGCTGTCCTTCTTGCCAGTTGGGAATGACTTGCTCCTTGACCTCATTGTCTGTTGCGTCTGCATCCTTGTCCTGCCTGTTGTTCTTTTCCTTGAGCGACAACGCTCGCCAGCCAGTCTGTCGGATGATGGAGCCACTGATGCCAAACTCAACTTCATGATCCACTTGCGCCGATACGGATGTGATGTCCTTGATGCAGTCTGCCGAGAACGCTTCAATCATCCGGCACAATATCATGTCATAAACGATCTTCTCGTCCTTGAAAAGACCAATGGCTGCATTTTCTGTGATGAGCAGGGCATGGTGGTCGGTCACTTTGGCTGCATTCACGCTGTTCTTGCAGTAGTCCTCACTGCCAGACAAGAGTTTCACTTTTTCTCCATATTCCGAATGATTCTCCAGATTCTTGAAGAGTTTGGGAAGGGTGGCAAATACATCATCCGAGATATAGCGGCTTGATGTTCTTGGATAGGTGATGAACTTTGCCTCGTAGAGTTTCTGGGCGATGGAGAGTGTATGCTCTGCCGTGAAGCCATGCTGGGAGTTGGCTTCTTTCTGCAAGGTGGTGAGGTCGTAAAGGAGCGGTGCCTTCTCCACCTTTCGCTTGGTTGCGACCTTTGTGATGATGGCCGAACCGGTATCTTTCACCTTATTATATATATCGGTTGCGGTGCCTTTGTCTGTCCAGCGGTTGACTGATGTGAACTTCAGTATATTGCCATTGTCTGTATCAACCACACCGAAGTGTACCTGCCAGAACGGTTTCGACTCGAAATGCTTGTGTTCCCAATAGCGTTCGCACACCATGCCAAGGGTCGGAGTCTGCACACGACCTACGGAATAGGTGCCACGTCCTGCGGCTATAGTAAGGGCTTGTGTGCCGTTGATGCCGACGAGCCAGTCTGCCTCACTTCGTGCCTTGGCTGCATGATAGAGATTGTCATACTCCTTGCCATCCCTGAGGTTCAGAAGTCCCTCACGGATGGCGGTGTCCGTAAGCGAACTGATCCAGAGACGGTCGAAAGGTTTCCTGCAACCGAGATACGCATAGAGGTATCGGAAAATCAACTCTCCCTCACGTCCGGCATCGGTTGCTACGATAATGCGCTCACTGCTGTCAAACAGCTTGCCGATAATTTTAATCTGGGCAAGCACACCTGCATCTGCTTTGTAGCCGTTCTCAGTCTTGACTTGTCGGGGAACAAGAACGAACGGGGCGGGAATCACAGGCAGATTCTCTGCATGGAATCCCTTCATGCCGTAAGTTTCCGGCATGGCTGGTTGCACTAAATGTCCGAATGCCCATGTCACAAAATAGCCATTGCCCTGCATATAGCCTTCCTCACGCTTGTCAGCTCCCACAATGTGGGCGATTTCCTTGGCTACACTTGGTTTCTCTGCGATGATTGTCTTCATTGTCTGTTGTTTTTGTGACATCCGCAACCGTGGGATAGACGGTCGCAGATGTCGGTTGTTATGATGGATGATTAACTCTGTGGATCAAGTGGCGGCAACTACATCTTCACGCTTCTTGCCTTTCTCTTTGGCTTCTGTTCCTCGGCGTTCTGTTCCTTCTGCTGCTTTTCGTTCTTTGGCGCAGACTGTCCCGGACTCAGCGGATCCTTGGTGTGCTTGGTCGCCTCATGGGTCTTGCCCTGCTCGTTGACGGCGACTTGTACCTTGTTCTCATTGGTCGGAATCTGTTCCTTCGCCTGTTTGAGGTCTGGATTGTTGCGGTAGGAACGTGGCTGCATTTTGTCGAAGTCGAACTTTACGTAGGCGGTATAGGTACCGCTGCCGTTCTTGTTCGGCACGTCCTTGATCTCGATGGTCTTGCCTGCCACATAGTCGTCCTTCTGCTGCTCGGTCAGTTCCTTCTTGAAATAGGTGTTGAGTCGGCGGATGGTTCCATCCTCATTGAGCCAGTGGTTGGGATCTTGCTGCTTTTTCTGGCCGCCCGCATCACCTTCTGCCTTCTGCTCCTGCTTGTCAGCGGTTTGCTTCTTGTCGCCATTCTGTTTCTGACCTTGCGCCTGTCTTGTGCTGCCAGGCACGAACTCCACGCCACGCTGTTCTACATTCACCTGCAACAGCGGTGTAAACTTACGCCCGTTGGCAAGCTCAATCTCCTTGCGAAGCGGAATACCTGAGTAGAGCACTCTCTTGTCGTCCTTGGTAATAGGTGTCTTGCCGATGGTATCTGGTATGCGCACCTTGTTGGTAGGGATGTCAACAATCTCATTGGTGAGACGATCGATACTGATGAAATGAGGACGCAGCTCACCTGTATTCTTGTCGGGGAAATCCACTACCTTTCCGAGGTTACCGTTCTGCAACAGGTTCTTCTTGTCCTCAGGAGTGAAGGTATAGCCTTTGTAAGCGACATCGAGTTTTGGCTCGTTGCGCACGAAATGCGGCACGAGTTGCAACTGGTCGTTATCGTCCTTGCGGAATGACAGACGGGCCTGTATCTCTATCTGTTCACCGCCGAAGGTCGGCTTCACAATCACAAGCCCCGTCTTGCCGTAGTTGAGCAGGGCTTTCATATCCTTCTCATTCATACTGTTGAAGTCTATGCCATATTTGGCACCAAGTTCCTGCAGGTTCACATCGTTACCACTGATGAGGTTCTGCTTTACACCCGGAGCGGTCTGTGCCTGCTGTTCGGTTGCGGTCTGTTCTGGTTTCTGTTCCATGTCGTTCTCTTTTTCGTTGGTTTGTTCAGATGATACATTCTCTTTTTCTGTGTTAGCTTGCGTCTTGGACGCATCGTCCGATGATGCGGTTTCTTTCGCCTGACCTTCCGATTGCTTTGCCTCTTTCTCATAATTGGAGGTGTCAACCTTGTGGGCGGAAAGAATCTCCTTGTTAGCCTCCGGATCTTTCAGCAACTCCTTCATCACACCAAGCAGGTTTTCCACCTGGTCTGCCGCTATGCGATAGAATCCGAATCGGCTTGGCTCCTTGCACTGGCGGAAGAAGTTTCTAAAGAAACTGTCCATCAAGTCGCTGTTGCGGTCAAAACGCAGGAAGTCGGGCGTGTTCTCCGCCTTGGCGGGCGCTCGCTTCGGTGTGCCGTCTCTGCTGAGTCCGGCGACGACGCTGATCTCGCCCGTCTTTTCGTCACGGACTACCAACACGTCCTGTTCATCACTTTTTTTCTTTTGTACCATAATTGTAAATTTTTAATGGTGAATACTGTTGTTATTTGAATTTCTGATGAATGCGAGTCAAGTAATGCTCCACATTCTCTTTCTTGAATTCTTTGACATTATTCTCTACAAACTGCATCACATCCTCTTCCGTGTAGTATGTTTTCTGCCCCAAACGCTTGTAGGGAAGCACTCCCAGACTGCGATAGCGTTGAAGGGAACGAGGGGAGATTTGAAATAAGAGGCAGAGGTCTTGGTTGTCGAGCAATTTTTCATTGATGGCAGAACTTCCTTTTTGCTCAGTCTCTCGTTCGTGTCTCAACATCAGCATGTCGTAGATGCCGTCTATCTTTTTGTGTAGGTCATGGAGATATAACTCCAGTTTTCTCAATGTTCCATCTTCCATGCTCATGTTTCCTTTGCTATTGTTCGTTCCTCAACCATTCTTTCAATGGCTTCAACTTGGTATCGGCATTGATTGCCAATTTTAATAAAATCAATGCGGTTCTCTGAGCGCATTCGCTGCAAGGTGCGCTTGCTCACACCAAGCATCTTAGCTGCATCGTCATTGGTCAACATCGGCTTCAATCCCTTACCCGTCAAGTTTTCTTGAAATGCCATTTTTGCCAATCGCACGTACTGGACTATTTCTGTCAACTGTTCTGTCAGCTTTTTGAAGGCTGCACTTTCCATTGTTATTACTTCCATTCTAATTCCGTTTGAAATGTTATATAATTCGTTGTTTTGATTTCTCGGCGGCAAAATTAACCATTTGCGAAATACCCGTTTAACAACTCATTAATGACCCACGTATAATTTTCTTGATTTTTCTTGCCCAGCGGTCGGCAAAACCCAGAAAAGCACTGCCACAGTTATTCATTTTCATTGTTTTTCAACATACACACATTAACTTTGCACCCGAATTTGTTGAACCAATAAAACAGAGAATATGGAAGTAGTAACAATGGAAAAGAAGGCATTCGACTTAATGATGGCAAGATACGATGCCTTGGTAAAGAAAGTTGAGTTGCTGAAGCATAAGGCTAACGGCAAGCGTCTGAACAAATGGCTTACAGGTCATGAGGTCTGCCAGCAACTTCGCATCAGCCAGCGCACCTTACAAAAACTTCGTGACCGCCGTTTCTTGGGGCATACCCAGATAGGTCGCCAATTCTATTACTGCCCCGAAGAGGTCAAAGCCATCGTTCCGCTTATCGCCAGAATCAAATCGGTATAGCATAAAGCCAAACTCGCCCAAGGCAAAGCCGAAAACTTTACCCTGGGCGAGCCAACACATTTTATATTCACCACTTAATCCAAATTGTAAACAATGAACATGAACCAACTTCTTACGCATGAGAGCAAGTCGATAGACACCGCCATGCAATCCTTGAAGAAAGCCAACAACTGGCTATCCTCATTCATCGAGTCCTACAACCCACCTTTGGACGGGGAGCGATACCTCACCGACAAGGAACTCTCCGAGCATTTGAAGCTTAGTCGCCGCACCTTGCAGGAATATCGCAAACAAGGCATCTTGCCCTACATTATATTATGTGGCAAAACCCTCTATCCGGAATCCGAGATACAAGCACTTCTCACTGGTAATTACCGCAAGCCGATAATCGACGGCACTGTTTCACAAGGGGAGGGTACGGCTTCATAATAGCGAAACAAAAATAGCGTACAGGGTACAACGATAAAAATCGTTCCTTCTGTACGCTATTATATTATAAAGGTGTAGGAATCTTATTAAAAGATGAAAGATTCTAACTTGCACCTTTTGGTGTCGTTCCGTTCATCACAATAATCATTGGATACTCGTGTTTTACTTGCTCTGCTTGGCAATCCTTGCGGTTCACAACCTTACTGATAAACCATTGTCTGAACAACAAGGCTTGGTATGTATCCATTTGAAGTGCTATGGCGATAATCACTTCCATATCATAGACATGCGCAGAATATCCATTTTCAAGTTTGATGTATTGCGAATGCTGGAAATCTTTCAGCACACTTTGTTTCCAAATGCGCTTGATGGTATTCTTCACTGCTGTCCCTGTTACATTCAACAGTTCGGCAATCTCCCAAACTGTCATCCACACCTCACCATGATGTGGGGCGTAGATGACCATATCTTCTTGTATTGTTATCACTTGTCGTTTCATACTCTGCCATTTATAGTGTTAGTATTATCGTTGCAAACATTTCCAAACGTGAATTCCTCAATGTTATTAATCTGCTGAGACAACTTTTCCACGTCTTTGCTCAATTTCTCCTTGGTAATTTTGGCATACACCTGGGTTGTCTTTATGTCCTTGTGACCAAGCATTGAACTCACGGTTTCTATTGGAACTCCGTTGGAGAGGCAAACCGAGGTTGCGAACGAATGACGGCTCATGTGCACAATTTAAGCAAAAGCAACGGAAAGTGAATATGAGAGGAATGAACTGCAAGTGGTTGAGAATGAGCAATATTTCATAATTCTGCCAATTGGCTGCAAAGCAAATCCGAGCAGGATATTGAGTTATTTCAGTTACCAAACCGTTAGCGGTCTGTTACCGAAACCAACACTGCTAACGTGGTGAAAAACAAATAGTTTGTCACCAGTGTTTGTTGCACCGTTCTGCACCACTTTCAATGACGGAGAATGCTTACTGATTGATTATTTTTGCAAACTAAAAAAGTAAGCAGATGAAAGTTGAAAAATTCAAGGTGCTGCTCTACCTTAAAAAGAGCGGATTGGACAAGAACGGTAAGGCTCCCATCATGGGACGCATCACCCTCAACCGAACAATGGCGCAGTTCGGTTGCAAGTTGTCATGTACGCCAAAGTTATGGAATCCACGTGAGAGCAGACTTGACGGCAAGAGCAAGGAGGCTGTGGAAGTGAACGCCAAGATTGACAAGCTGTTGCTGGCAATAAACTCAGCCTACGAGTCACTTGTGGAGCGCAAGACGGATTTTGACGCAAAGGCGATAAAGGATCTGTTTCAATGCAGTGCAGACACTCTGATGACCTTGTTGAAGCAGCTTGACGCCATCATTGCGGACATTGAGTCAAGAATCGGCATCGACTACAAGAAAGGCACGCTGCCAAACTACCAGTACACTCGCCTGACATTGGGATTGTTCGTCAAGAAGCGTTATGGAACTGACGATGTGGCATTCGGTGAGCTTGACGAGCAGTTTATCCGTGAGTACATGGACTTTTGCTTGGACCAGAGAGGTCTTGCACTTGATACAGTCCGCCACTATCTCGCCATCTTGAAGAAGACCTGCCGAATAGCTTTCAAGGCAGGACACTCCGAGCGTTATCATTTCATGCACTTCAAGCTACCTCAAAAGAAAGAGAATCCACCAAAGGCATTGACACGTGAGGACTTCCTGAAAATTCGTGACCTCGAAATACCAGAGCGAAGAAAATCGTTGGCTTTGACCCGTGACCTTTTTCTTTTCGCCTGCTATACAGGCACGGCTTATGCCGATACTGTTTCTATCACGGAAGAAAACCTCTTTCGTGATGAGGAGGGTAGCCTTTGGCTGAAATACCACAGAAAGAAGAACAAGATGCTTGCACGTGTGAAGTTACTGCCAGAGGCGCTTGCCATGTTGGAGAAATACAAAGACCCGACAAGACCTACTCTTTTACCGCCACAGGAATTTCGAGTGCTGAGAGGTAACATGAAAAGTCTCCGAGTACTATCTGGCATAAGTATGGATTTGGTCTATCATGTTGGACGGCACAGTTTCGCATCGCTCGTTACGCTCGAAGAAGGTGTTCCGATAGAGACTATCAGCAGAATGCTTGGTCACAACAACATTCAGACCACGCAAATCTATGCACGTGTCACCCCGAAAAAGCTATTTGAGGATATGGACAAGTTCATCGAAGCCAACAAAGACTTCAAGTTTGTCCTGTAATATTTTCACAAAATAAGAAAGGAACATAACAATGAGAAGTACATACAAGCAGTTTTATTATATCAACCGTGGCAGAGTAAAGGCAGACGGAACCACATCTATATTTTGCCGTATCACGATTGACGGCAAAGTGTCAGCCATAGCAACAGGTCTTTACTGTGCTCCCGAAGAATGGGACACGAAAAAAGGTGAAGCCAAGAATGCAAGAGTGAACGGACAACTGCAAGCGTTCAGACTAAGAATTGACGAAGCCTACGAGCAGGCAACAAAGGAAAAGGGCATCGTTACCGCCGAGATTCTGAAGAATGTTATTGTTGATGCAAATACTATCCCGATGACATTGCTTGCCACTGGCGAGGAGGAGCGTGAACGCCTTAGGCTGCGCTCCATCCGTATTAACTCAACATCTTCTTATCGCCAATCTAAGACATCGCAGCTCAACTTGCGAGAGTTCATCGGGTTACGAGGAATGAATGACATTGCATTTGAAGATTTGACTGAGGAATTTGGCAAATCTTATAAGTTGTTCTTGATTGGCAAAGGGTATAGTGCATCCAATACGAACCATAATCTTTGTTGGCTGCAACGCTTGGTTTATATCGCTGTTGACAGAGGTCTGCTGAAATTCAATCCATTGGAAGATGTCGGATATGAAAAGAAAGGCTCACCAAAGCGTAGACATATATCCAGAAATGACTTGCTGCTCATTATGGAGACTCCTATGGAAGATAAGGCTTTGGAGTTGGCACGAAGAATGTTTGTTTTCTCCAGCCTTACAGGTTTGGCTTATGTCGATTTACGTAACCTGTATCCACACCATATCGGGATGACGGCAGACTGTAGAAAATACATCCGTGAGAAAAGAGCAAAGACAAACAACGAAGCGTTCATTCCCTTGCATCCGATAGCTGAACAAATAATGTCGCTATACAATACAGCGGATGATAGCAAACCTGTTTTCCCTCTTTCTTCACGTGATTCCATGTGGTTTGAATTTCATTCACTCGGTGTGGCTTTGGGTATAAATGAGAACCTTACCGCACACGTCGCAAGACATACATTCGGAGTAAACATGGTTACTTCGGGCATATCAATGGAAAGCATCGCCAAGATGATGGGGCATTCCAACCTGCGAAGCACCCAGGTCTATGCCGTCATCACCGATGACAAGATATCCAAGGACATGGACAAGCTGATGCAGCGCAGAGAAACAAAAGAAACTGACCAGAATAAAAATAAGGAGGACGGGAAATGAACAGAGGGATAATAACAATCAGTGAGAGTGGAACGGTATCCATGCCGACCGATACTGTATGGATGACCATGCAGGAGATTGCCGACATGTATAATGTGTTCGGCTGCTATGTGCGCAAGGCTGTCAAGGCTGTATTTAAGGACGGCATTCTGAAAGAGCAGGGTGTGCGTCGTCATGTCAGGAAGAACGACCGCATCAGCTATGATGTGTATAGCCTTGAACTCGTCATTGCGGTAGCCTTCCGTATTGACAGCATTGAGAGCAGATCCTTTAGGGAGTTCATCATGCAGTCCGTCATCGGCAGGCAGACAAGCCGCACCAAACTGGTCTGTATCTTTACAGAGAACGCAATGGCATAGACCTGCCATAAAGCAACGTTCCTTGGAGGCTTTGCGCCTCCAGCCACTTGGGCGAACCACCGCAGTGTGTTTTAGCATGGTATTAGATTTATACAGGTAACACAAATGATACCCGGCAAACACGAACAACTCGGTATAGCCAATAAAACGAGGCGACAACCTATAACAGCCACACTCGGTAAGTTATACGTTGTCGCCTTGTTCATTTCACACACTCATCAAGGACATTCTCCTACACACCTTTCATTCTGTATGCTTCACGATAGTTAGCCATCAGAATCTTCTGAATGTCGGACTCGCGGTAGAGTATCTTTCCGCCAAGCTGGATATACGGGATGACACCGTTGTTTCGGTAGTCCTGCAGGGTTCTACGGCTCAGTTGCAGCCTGGCACAAAGCTCCTTGTCCGTCATGAACCGCTCACCGCCAAGCATGGGGCGGTAGTTCATCACGGCACGTTCAAAATTGTCAACCATTCGGTTGAGGTGGTTCACGATGTGGTTCATCCACTCGCTGTTTCTTGTCATTACTTCATTGCTCATAGTTGTCTCGTTTTATTGTTGATACTTACGTTACTCGGTTTACTTGCTGCTTTGGATTAAGTGGCTGTTGTATATTGACAGCCTAACCTGTGCGCTTGCGAAAGCGCATGTCCTTTTTCTTGTCCTCCACTACTGCTACGATAGCCATCACGTCCTCCGGCTTGTAGTAGGTCTTGTGGCTGATTTGCGTATAAGCCAAAGTTCCGTTGTCCCGAAGCGTCTGCACTGTCCGTGGGCAGATGTTGAGCGTCTGACACACGTCCTGCGTGTCGAGCCACTTGTTCATGGTCTTGTCCTCACTGCGCTCACGGATTCTGTCCATGTGCTTCACGAAGTTCTCCAACTGGGCATCAAGATAGTTGAATGCCTCTTCCTCGAATACGATGAATCCCATACTTTTCTTTCTAAGTTTATACTATGTTGTATGTCGCAAAGCTCCACACATATGCTGTGCTCCACGTTTGTGAGTGCAAAGATAAGGCACGGCAATCTAAAACAAGCGTTTTCAATTTCTGTGGCAGTATGTTGCCGGGGTTTGCCGACTTCAACGCCAAAACAACAAGAAAAACTTGCACGACTGCAACGAATACATGAACAATGATGATTTGAGAAATACGTTGAAGTTCTCACAACTATCTCGGTATGCAAATAAGCAAGCCACAACTAAATTGCCACGTTACACCCAATCAGTTGCATGGCTGCACTCAGTACACTTACTTTGCACCCGACAATCGGTCAATGGTGCAAACCGTGACCACTATACAAACAAATAAAACAGCATAAGCTATGGCAAGAACAAAAGATGCAGTCTTGGCTCCTGAGCAAAAGGAGCTGATGGAAAAGAGTATTTGGATTTTGTTAAACCATCTACGTATGGCAACAAAGCCAATCCAAGTAGTTGTAATTCTCTCTATGATGATGTAGAGAACCCAGAGTTGAGAGCAATTGTAGAGAAAGTTGCAGCAACAACTCCTATAGAGAGGAAACATCACCGAATGAGGCTCAATCGCCACCGAATCCGCTGAAGCGCATCAGCGGCAAGCAGCGCAAGGCAACTTTGGAGGAGTATCAGCAGACCTTCCTCCAAGTTCCAAGGATTGACGACCGCAAGCCTGTCTTCGTCAGTTCCGATGTACGAGACCGTCTTGATCGTGTCGTCCGCATCCTCGGAGGAAGGCGCATGAGCGTATCGGGCATCATCGAGAACATCGTGCGCCACCACCTAAGCCTTTATGAAGAGGACTTCGAGGCTTGGCGCAAATTGTGAGAATTAAGGTCTGTGACCTTGGACGTGGATAGCTGAAAGGCTGTAGTTCCAACTAACGTGTTCTGAGAGGGAGCGAGGTTATGTTTTGGGAACCCCAAACGCCTCGCTCCACCATGAGGGCGGAGGAATTTTGCTCCCGACGGTCGCAGAAAATGAGTGTACCAACTGTAAACAGTATATCGAATGACAAACATACAGGAACAGAGCAAGAAGGGCGGAAGACCGCCCACAGGCAGGGTTCGCAAGCTGTCGAAGTCTGTCACGGTGAAGTTTTCGAAGCCAAGCTACGAGGCACTGAGACTGAGGGCGAGAAAAGCCAACCGCAAGTTGGCGGAGTACATCCGTGAGTCCGCCTTGAACGGCGAGGTGGTCAGCGGACACAATACAGAGACGGTTGCCATTGCCAAGAACCTCATCGGTATGGCAAACAACCTCAACCAACTTACCAAGCTGTCGCATCAGAGAGGTTTCCACGAAACCCATGTGTATGTGGTGGACTTGTTGAGAAGATTGAAAGCCATCCTTGGCGAGTATCGCCAAGCAAGTCCAAAATCGAAGCCATGCGGAATAGGCAGAAAGGAGGATGCCACATGATAGGCAAGCTAAAGAAGGGCAGCTCATTTGCTTGTTGCATCCGCTATGTTACAGGCAAGGACGAGGCGAAAATCCTTGCCTCTGATGGTGTGTTACTCGGCACGAATACCGAGATGACGCAAAGTTTCGAGCTACAAAGGCAACTAAATCCAAGGATTAAGAAGCCTGTAGGGCACATAGCTTTGAGCTTCAAGCCCGAGGACAAGCCACGTTTGACGGATGAATTCATGGCTAAGATAGCCCTTGAATACATGCAGATGATGGGGATAAAAGATACTCAATTCATCATCGTAAGGCATCACAACACCGACAATCCACATTGTCATATCGTGTACAACCGCATCAATAACGAGGGCAAACTCATATCAGACAGGAATGATTACAGGCGTAATGAGCAGGTGACCAAGGCTCTAAAATCCAAGTATGGACTGACCTACGGAACGGACAAGAGCAATACTAATACTCGCAAGTTACGCAATGCTGAGCGTGCCAAATATGAGATTCACAATGCTGTAAAGGACGCATTGAGAATGGCAGATAGCTGGGACGAGTTCAAAAGTGAACTTGCAAAACGAGGTGTTCACTTAGAGTTTGTCTATAAGGATAAGGAGCGAACCAAGGTTCAAGGCATCCGTTTCTGCAAGGATGGATATAGCTTCAAGGGTACGCAGATTAGCCGAGACTATAGCTTTGGCAAACTGAATGCGAGATTAGAGGGAAAGGAGAACCTTTTATCAGCAAGAGCCAAATCTGCTCAGCAATACGAGCAAGGCAATCACAAGAACAACCAGGAGTCATCCATATCGGAGAGCAGTCAAGACCCTTGGGACGGTATTTCTTCCATTGGACTTTTGCTCCAGCCAATGCTCAGACCTTTGAGCAATTCCCAGAGGATGAATCATCCAAGAAGAAAAGAAGAAACGCAGAAGAGGCTTTAGCCTTTGATGCAAGTTACAAACCATTCAAACAACAAAAGAAATATGAAAGAAGAACTATTGGAAGCCATCTACGGCACAGTTGAGAGATTGGAGCAGAAAGTCGATGAACTTTCTGCTTCACCAAAGTACGCAGGAGCGGAAACAGTTCTCAGCCCTGCAAGTATTGACACAAGCAAACTTGAAAAGCCATCCTTTCTGTATCTGCAAAGAAGAGGAAACTATTGGAAAAATGGAAAAATTAAGAGAGGCTATCTGCATCTTTACCGACCTTACCAAGAAAGAAATAAGTAAAGATGAACAGCGAAGCAAACTCTTGTTTGATACGGTTAAGCAACTGAAGCAAGAGCAAGATGCTGCATCAAAAGACCTGCAAGAGCGACTTGACAACATAAACAATGCACCTCAGAAGAAGATTGTTACCCATCGTTTCGAGCCTACTTCAAAGTATGTTCTTCTTTTCATTGGTGGCTTGGCTTTATCTCTTGTTATCTCCATTTGGGGTAATCTCACCCAATGGCGAGAGCACAAAAATTGGGAGGAGGCAGACTTGAAGTATAGAGCCTTAAAATGGTTCTTCCATCTGACGACCCGAATATTCGCTACATCGAAAAGCATTTCTCTGTTTGCCGAGATGAGAAAGTTATTGATGATGTAAGAAGTCGTGTTGCTGTTTATGAAGATTCAATCTTTCGTTATCATAAAATGGTGGAGATAGCAGCATACAAAGATAGCTTGGTAAGAAAGTTGACAAACGAATCAAATGAAATCAAAAGGCTTATCAAGAAATAATAAGATGTTGTTTCTTGTGTTTGCACCATTGTAGCAGGTGGAACACTATATAAAACTGATAGTGGCAAAAATATTACCTCGCCACCATCAGTTTGTTTTCGCATTTAATGAGAATTGGATTTTGTGCAATGTTATTTCTTTTTAACCTAATTTTATAGCCCGACCACAAGCACCAAAACGCAAGAATGCCCATAACAAAGATGAATATGTATGTGGCTATCGTTCCAATGAAAATTCTGCCACTATGCACCTCTAATGCCACATTCCAAAGCGACATCGGAAGTTGGTTCATGCTCGAAGGTTGAGGGGCAAAGTTTGTTCCCTCGTAATATTCTGCTACGACAGGGGTGGAAAAGTCTTGGCTCATACCTGCGACAGCTTTCTTTCCGAATGGTGCTCCTGCTTCATTCGGTGCAGGTTTGTTCGTAAAGTAATCGGTAGCAGTTCCTTGTCGTCTGTCCCAAACAAACAAGCCGCTAAATGAACCGCAAAGCCATCTACCATTTGCATCTTTCTGTAATACATTCAATCCCATCACGCTGACAGGTGGAACAGAAGTAATAACTTTCACTGTAGCATTTTGATGTTCAATGAATAGAATCCTTCCGATGAGGATAACAGCCAATCATGGCAGCTCTCATCATAACGAATTATGCGGAGCTTGTCATTCCAAGGATTCTTGCTTCTGAGTGTTGTGCCTGGGATAGACGGAATCTTGCTTAACACTAATGCTATCATCACAGGAGGGCGGAGACACCAACCCGTCAGTGCAATCAAGAGCGCAAGTATGATAGTATATCGCCCGATTCTGTCATGCAGATGAAGCGAGGTTTGCAGTAATGCCTTTCGCTTCGGTCTCAGCCAAAGACGATACCCGTAATACAGAGAACCACAAGAATAATGGCTATGGCATCAACCACAATCTTTCCTGTTATTCCGAAAAGTTCTCCACTATGGAGCAGCCAAACGGTACGAAAGACAGTTACTTTGCCGTCATAATCCTTTGGCGCATGAAGTTGAATGCGCTTAAAAGTCTTATAAGGAGGAAGCGAGGTATAGACAAAGGAACGACTGAGCACTACAAGGGTGTCGCCATGCGAAGCGATGTCCGTAAATTTCTCCTCATCCTCCAGTGACATATTCACCTTATGCCATTTGTTATGCACTCCATAGCGATAAAGCCCGAAAGGTGAGACAGCAAATATCCTTCCATTATCAAGCCTTATGACATTTTGATTTGACGATAGTCGGCACCTTCGGGCAACCCCTCATTGAAATCCTTGAAGTAGGAAGCCTTGGAGTCGGTAAGCCAGATGCCACCATTGCCATAAAGCAACAGTTGGCGACAAGAATCCACATTCCTCATGGAATCTAACATTAAATCCTTGCCAATGTCAAGCGTGCCTCGTAGCAAACCGCCATTCCATTTCTGAAACTCATAACGACTTGGCAGGTACTTCCTGCTCACGTTCACATCCTTGATGAGTGAACGATGATTGAGCAGGATGCCTGACACGCAGAACATCAGCATGAAGAAGCTCAAGCCGATACCAAGCCATTTATGTTGTTTTCTCCAAGTTCCTTTCTTCATTGATTACCTTATCTGATTATCTATCTTATTTCTTTCTTTCTTCGCCTTTGCATCCTTGACAATCTTTCCTGCCAAGAAACAAAGTTCTATCACCATTACCACCCAATGCCAAGGATATTCGCTCGGATGTGCAATGAGCTTCCCGATGATGCCCGTGCGATTAAATGCCTCTACCGCTATCCAGAACACGATGACCGTTGCCGTACCCATTCTGATGTTTGCTCCCCACGATGGCAAGTGGAGTTGCTTGCGAAATACGTATGGGGCGGAAAGCAAGGCACCGAAGGCTACACCGAAGGTGACTGGACTCTCACGACCAAACAATTGAGGATCGTAGAGGTTCATCAGCAGGAGATAGCAAGTCCAGAGCATTGTGTTGATTTCCATGAAGGTAACAATGCTGGTGTGGCGTGTCATCGGGCGAGCGGCGATGAGTCGCTTGTTCTTCCCCAAGAAGAGCGTCTGCCACCAGTTTAGGAAGTTGCAGGCATTTCGGGAACAGAAGATGTAGAGCAACATCACCATTGCCCACAAGCCAAAGGTGGCAGGGAGCAAGAGATATTCAGGTCGGCTCAACACCTCTCCGTTGTGGGGTCAATCTCAGCATGTGTGCCCCAACGATGGGCATAATACATGAAGAGGAAATCCACCCAACCCGTCCAATAGAACATACCACCAATGAGTCCGAGCAAGGTCTGGCGAGTCTGTCCCTTGACGAAGACACCGACCACTACCATCACCAAGCCCACGAATCCCACAGCCATGCCAGCACCCAATAACTGCGTGCCGTCGTAATTGTCCTTCAGCACTCGTGCCACCAAATGAACGATGGGCATGCTTCCTAAAATCACACCCATCGATACTATGGATTTCCACCAATATAGTTTTCTGTTACTCATGTGTCTTCTTCTTTCTTGCAGCTATCATGATATACAAAAGCAATGCCACGAATGCCACGAGGATGCAAATCATCTGGGTAGTATACTTCTCCGGCTCAATCCAAATCTCCTTGAAAAGTCAAGGCGACCAAGCACTTCCACAGGTACCCAGAACACGACAACCGTTGCGATAGCCATACGGATATTGGCTCCCCATGTGCTCAAACGCAACTGCTTTCGGAAGATGAAGAAACTACCTATCAGACAAGCTGCGGCAACAACCGAAGTTACAGGGTGATGGTCGCCGAGGAAATTCTTGTCGTAGCAGAACATCAACAGGAGATAGCTAGTCCAGAGAATCATGTTCAGTTCCATGAAGGTGACGATACTTGTATGATGCGTCATCGGACGGGCGGCAATCTTATTCTTGCTGGAACGGAAGAGAACACGCTGCCACCAGTTGATGAAGTTACATCCGTTTTGGTTGAGAAGATGTAGAGCACCATAATCATCATCCACATGCCGAAGGTGGCAGGAGGATGAGGTATTCAGGGCGAGTCACAACTTCACCATTCTCCATCTCCGGCTGTGTACCCCAGCGGGTAGCATAGTACTGGAACAGAAATTCTATCCAACCGGTCCAGAAGAGCAGACCTCCGAAAAGTCCCCAAAGAGTTTGTTTGGTGTCTCCTTTACGAAGACACCGATTACTACCATGATAAGACCTGCCAACCCCATGAAGAAGGCTGAGTAATGCACAGCTTCAGGAGTCATCGTCTTATCCATTATCATCATCAGCGCATGTCCCAACGGCATGGTAAAGAGTACCACGAGGAACGAAGCGATGGATTTCCACCAATTCAATTGTTTCATAATGTTTAATATTTACTTTAATTCGTCTAAGTAATAACTGATTCTTCCTCCCTCATCACCTATCTGCACATTGGCATCATACCAGGAGATAATCTGGAGCTTGTAATATCTCTCGCCATCCCACGAACGGATTACGTAGGTATGGAAAGAAGGTGTATATACTGGAGGTGGACCAGAGAAGGTCATTGCCTTTTCGAGCACCGGATTGCCGCTTACCAACTGCTTGGCTGGTCCGTTGTTCGGGTCGAACCAAGGGTTCTCTTTCATATCCAGTTTGTTGGCGATGCAATACTTGTTCCAGTCGTTCTGCGACATGGTGACATAGACGCTTGCCGAATCATCCACGGCGAAAGTCATGTTGTGTTCTGCCAGATAAGCATCTACCTGCGCCTTGCTCGTCCACTTATCATATTCGCCATAGCCCAGGTCGGCAGCTCCACCCTTGCCTATGCCGCTTGTTCCACTGTTGGTTCGCAGCTGGTAACCATCAAAGGCAAGGTCCCACTCCGTAGCAGGATAAGCCATCGTATTGGGGTCATCCTCCATGTTCTCCATCACCATAATGCTGCTTGCCTGGCGCTTCACCGTCTTATAGGTTAACTTGCCAGTGGCTTGATTCTTGGTAAAGATGGTATCGCCGTTTGCATCACGCTCTGCATCCTCGAAGATGTTCTTCTGTACGCCCTCGCTCCAATACTTTACGAGTTTGGCAGTACCTTTATAATGGAAATATTCCTCTATAGGCTTGCCATCAATAAAGGCGATGACACTCTGGTTAGGATTCAGCACATTATAGCGATGGCCCGTCTTCAGGTCGAAATAGAGCCAGTCGTTGGTAACACCCGTGCTATAACCTGTTTTCGGGGCAAGGTATGACCCGTGAAGTCCTCAGCCTCATAAGATACGCAGCTCGTCATTGCGGCTGCCATACCTATTATATATAGTAATGCTTTCTTCATTATTTCTTCTTTCTAAATGCTTTTACCAATTCATCTACCAACACTTCCACCTGCACATGCGCCTTGGCTCCTGCCGTGGCTGGCACGTTAAACATGGTGATGCCCGAACCTAAGGTCTTTGGCACATAGTTAAAGATGTTATCCACACCCACCGTTACCTTCACCTTATTATAGAAGGTCTGAATCACCGACAGGTTGCACAATACATACTGAGGCAACTGGCAGCGGAAGTAGGCATCGTGGCTCTCACCGTTTACAGAGAGTCGGTCCTGCACGTCAAATTTCTTCTCACCCATGTAGCTTGCCGAGAAGGTGGCGCCCAGTCGGTAGTTCTTCTTATTGTACTTATAATCAAGACTTGCCGTAGCAGCATGAGGCGAAGTGGTGTTCACCTGGATGCCATCCGTCTTGCTCACGTTCACGTAGCTGTAGGTGGCATTCATCGTGAAGTGGTTGAGGAAGTGCCAGCGCATGATGGTCTCCAGTCCGATGAGGTTCTGCTTGGCAAGGTTGGTGTATTCAAAGTTATACTGCATGTCGTAGATGCGCCATACGCCCTCTATCTTCTTACGGAAGAAGTTGCCATACACATTGCCTGAGATGAAGAAGTTATCGTTCGAGTACTCTGTGCCCAGGCTCACGTAGTTGTTCTTCTCAGGCTTCAGGTCCTCGTTACCCTTGATCATGAACATGCCGAGGTGGTCCCAGTTGAAGAACAGCTCCTTGATGCTTGGCGAACGGTAGCCCATCGAGTAGTTGGCTCTCCATGCCCAGTGATCCGAAGGACTCCACTTGAAGGCAATCTTAGGCATCGCCATCAGTCCGAAGGCACGGCTGAAGTTGGTTCTCACGCCTGCCGATACCATCCAGTGGTCGTTCATTGTCCACTCGTCCTGCAGGAAAGCCTCCGTCTCCTTCAGCGAGCGGGTGCGCATGATGTGGGAGGCATCGCCGTTGAATCGGTCGCTCGTCAGGTCATCGCTCAGGTGCTCGATGCCGAGGATGAGGTCGTGCCCCTCGAACTTCTGCGAGGTGATGGAGAGGCGAGGCTGGAAGATACGGCTCTTATACACCTTGGTACGCTCGTCGATGCGCTCGTGGCGCTTGAAGCGATCGTAGAAGTCGCCATGCAGGGAGGCGGTAATCTTGAACCAGTCCTTGAAGGAGTACTTAATCTTGGTACCAGCTGTCCAGTCACGCGCCTGACTGAAGGTCATGTCCTGAATGAGGTCGTAGGTGTTCATATAGAACGCACTACCGTAGGCGAGGATTTCCAGGTTCTTGAAAGGGTCGTAGAATACCTTCTGCGATACCGAGATATGCTCCGTACCCTCGATGCCCATTGGCGGACGGGAAGCCACGCTGGTAATGGTCACGTCGTGGTCGAGCCAAGGGTTCGCCTCTTGGGTATATACCTTCTTGTCGTTCTCCGCCTGGTACATGTAGAAGGCATCGCTCGAAGAATACCAAACGTCGGTCTGCGAGGTCACCTTGCCAGCATTGAATCCTGCCGATACCCAGCTCTGCAGGTTGGGACGGTCGGCGTTCTTCTCAAACATATACAGGAAATCCTTTGGGGATGGATTCTTGTAGTTGGTCTCGTTCATCTGTCCCCAGCGCACACCTGCCTGAATGTCGATAGGCTTGGTGGTCTTCTTGGTGATGAGATTGATGACGGCACCCGATGCACGGCTTCCATAGAGGGTACTGCTGGCACCCTTCACGATTTCGATGCGGTCGATGGCATGGAGGTTGAATCGCTCATAGTCGAGGTTACCCGCCATGTCGCCCGTCAATCGCTCACCATCCTGCAGGAAGAGCACGTGGCGGGCATCCAAACCCTGCATGGAGATTTCGTTGCCGAATCCCACCTTCTGGATGTTCATACCCGGTGTCTCCTGTTGCAGAGCCTTGGTAAGGTCGGCATAGCCTGCATCTACCAGTTCCTTACCGCCGATCACCTGCGTGCTCACTGGCGAGAGCTTGATAGGTCGGGCGGTACGGGAACCTGTAACCACCACCTCGTTCACCTTCATCACGTCCTCGGTCATGAAGAGCTTGAGGGAGCTGTCATTTCCGATCGTTCCATTCAGAGGGTTATAGCCCACGGATACCACCTGGTAATAACACTTGCCACTCTGAGACACCGAGATGGTAGCCTCACCATCCATGTTGGTAACAACACGCTGTGGCGACTTCAATTTCTCGTTGTCGGCGTAGGTGATGACTGCGCCGATGATAGGTTGCTCGGTTGCCTTCTCTGCGATGGCAAACTTCACCTTGCGTTGCGCTGCCACTGGCAGGGCAAGGAGCAAGAGCAACCCATGAACATTACTTTTCTAATTGACTTCATTTATATCGTTTTACTTTTCATCCAAATTCTTCTTATAGCAATATTGCATAACGCTTATATCGAAGTTAGTTTATGCTTATATCAACAGCAGCTTACGCTTATACCAGCGTTAACTTGCGCTTATAGCAGTTTTGTTCTGCACTTATAGCACAAAAGCTTAATCTTTGTATAGCTTCAGATACAGAACTTTTATATGTTGAAAAGGCTTACACCTCTTGTTGATTTCTATTCCTTACACGATATTTCAGCCTCGCTATGGCTTATATCTTATCCTTTCATTTTTCACTTGCAAAGAAAGAGAGATATGTCTGGGCATACCCTCTTTCTTTGATTATATGAACAATATAAAAGTTATCCTTGACCATTTTCTTTTTCCACTGTGCAAGGTCTTTCTCATATTGCTCAAACTCCGCCTTAAAATTGTTAAGGCGACTTTTGTCAATAGTCTGCTGGAATGTTTCTGTGCGTACATTCATCATATTGTAGTTTACAATAAACTCAATCTGATTTGTCAATACATTCAGATAACCATCAACAGATGCTCCACTTCCTGTTTGGCAATCATTTGGATCATCACCATTAGTGGTAACATTGCCATCTTTACCTTGGAATTTAACCCAACCTGCTTCTGGACGTTCTGACTTATCCCATGAATTGAGGTTCATGAACTTTGTGTTACACTTGAATGTTACTGCAAAAGGCATAGTGCCTACTGTAAAATCAACAAGTGAAAGAGTCATAGAACCATCCTCTTTCCAAATGAAATTAAACTTGGTTGGACAACCACTTGCCAAATGAGTTTTATCAACTCCACTCATGGTAGCCTTTGTGGATAAAACTATATCCCCGTTAAGAATGTCTTTTGCCTTTGTTACATATTCTTCTGCAGGTGGTTCTTTATTTAAATCATCATCACTACTGCACGAAGATACAAACAAAGCAAAAATTCCTAAGATTGCAAGAGTAAAAGTTTAATACTTTTCATTGTCAATACAAAACTGTAGCAGTAGCCAATATGTGAATAAAGGCTACTGCATACGTATATTATAAGATTACTTTAAAGTTCCTTTAAAATGGAAAGAAGCAGGGAATTTAATGATTGAAAGATAAGTACCGTGTACTTCCATATCAAACTCCAATGTGCCATTTTCTACTTTCGCATTGGTCAGAGAATCAAGATAAAGTTTGGCTGTACCACCAAACTTCAAAGTCAATTTTCCTGCAACAGCATCTTTCTCAGCTGTAATTTTACCTAGTCTCATCAACAGTGACTGGCAACTCGACAGCAATGGTTCCTGGCATTTTGCCAATCTGTGGGAAATCACAATACAAAACATTACCCTCGAGAGTAAATGTTGCACTCTCTGGATCATAACTGTTGCCATTCATTGTAACGTTGCTAATCTGACCAACGTAATCACCCTCATAGTCTGCTACACTTGTAACAGCAGTTACAGACTCAACACTTGTACTTGCCATAGCATTTGCTGCGAAGAGCATGCTCATAGCCATTACTACTAAACCGAAAATTTTCTTCATTGTTTTAAATTAAATTTGTTAAACTTTTATTAATTTATTTTCTCCAATTATAGCCCTTGTTTAAAGAGCAATTTAATCTTCTGAAATAACTTAATTTTTGTGGATTTGCATTTTTATAATATTTATCAATAAATTCTTTTGTAGAATTTCTGTTATATGTATCTTGTGAACATGTAAATGTTGTAGTAGGTTCCACTGATGTGTCGAAATTATAGAATACAGTGAGGTTAGGATAAACTAAATCGTATGATGTAGGTAGGTCACCGATTAATAGACTACCAAGCATAACGATATTAGACATATCAAAACTTTCAATGATGGCAAAACTTCAACATCCAAGTAAGTTGCCTTCAACTCTTTTTATTTGGAAGAGTAATACTTTCCAAAGAAGGACAATTGTAAACAGACAAATAGCTTCCAACCATTTCGTCACCTTCAACTTCTTTGCTTCTTTGTCCCCATACAGAAGATTTACTGATATTTAAATCTTTTAAGTTCTGAATATCAATCATTCTTATAAGGTAAAGACCATTTGCAGATGTCAAATTTAAATTATCTATCTTTATTCCTTGAAGAATGAGTGTACTAAGTGTAGAACCTACTTTTATATAAGACAAAGTACCTTCGCTACCTTCATTGCAGAACAAAGCTAGAGATGTTCCCTCCCAATAAGGATTATCTACAAGATATTGTAAGCCTTCAAAATTTTCAACATTGTCACTTTCCATAACGGCAACTGCCAAAGATTTCTGCTCATTACCAAGGTGTTTGCTTATGTCTATGTTGTCTCCATTAAACAAATCAGAAAAGTTATTCTTCAAATAAGTTCTAAGATTAGCATCTGGCACTTCTCTCAAAGTATTATACTTTTCCGAAACGCCATCCTCATTCTGCATCTTAACATCCATCGTACCACCATCAATGGCAGACTTATTCTGACGATAGAAACGCATAAGCTGAGCAATATTATACTTAGCTTCCTCTGGCAAATAAAGTTTGGTGATATTGTGAACATTCTCCACAGTCTCATCGCCATTTTCCTCTACTGTTACCTTTACGAGGTTATCGTAGTTGTAAATGTCGTTATTTGTGAGGTCAATGCCTGTAATCTGAGCAGGGAGAACTGAAAAGTCAAAAGTCTCACCATATCCATTGCTGCTAAGGTTCAACTCTTTCAAATTAGGAAAAACAGAAAGTTCCTTCAAGGCAGCGGTATCAACCTTTGTGCCTGAAAGGTCGAGAGATGTGGTGCTGTTGGCTTTGTCGTTAAGGAGCATTTTGCCATTTTCATCAAACTGGTATCCCTTAGCTTTGAGGATAGTCATCAACTCTGAGTTGCTTACAGCCACATTGCTATAAGAAGGTGCATCGTCGTCACTGCTGCAAGAAGCGAAACCGAGGCAGAGTGCCAGGGCAGCGAGACCGATGAAATTCTTAAAATCTTCATTGTTTTATTATTCTTTTAAATGTTTATAATTAATATAAAATATTACCCTTAATTTGTGGCTGCAAAGGTACATATTTATTAAATAATGTGCAATACCTAAAAATAATGAAATTTGCAATAGTAATTTGTTATGATTTATAGGGTTTCTCATCTGTCTTGTTGAGAAATCATAACATATCTAAGATTTTAAATATGTTTTTCACAGTTGCTTATTCAGCCGATACTTAAAACTGATGATGAAGTAGCTGCCAATTTGTGAGGTACGGTTTTCCGTCAATCCTGTCGCCGTAACATTGCGATAATAGTTTTCTTGTCGCTGAGAATATCTGACCAATAGAGCGAAAGCTCGGCTTGCTTCTTTTGAGGAATCGCCAAGATGCCCCAAGTTCCAAACCACTTGGTCGTCTTCGCCTTTTGATGTTGGTGCCGTTACGGAAAGAGTATGCAGCATCGCTCTTGACCAGGAAACCAAGAGGAAGTTCTGCATAGGTATTCAGCGAAAAATTGTAACTTCGGGTATAGTTGGACGTACTACGAAGCTGGTTGGTGGCATGGCGGTAACGCCAATCGCCCTGCAAGTCGAAGCCTCCCCATTTCGGCTGATAACCCAAACGAAGGTTGGCATTATACGACGTATTGTGGGTGACGCTGCGGTCTGGCTCCTCGCTCTTTCCCTCGTTCACCAAGGCTACACTTTGGCTAAAGTTGGCACCTGTGCGAGCGGAGAGATTGAACCGTTTCTTCCATCGCTTCTGATAGCGAAGACTGGCACGCATGTTCCAGTTGCCATTCACATTTACGGGTAAGTCTCTGTGCCACCTGTGGCAAGGTTGTAAAGACGGCTTGCGTCTGACTGTTATAGGTGTTGCTGAAATTAACATCGCCCGAAAGACCGAGGCGAGTGTTCCTTCCCATCAACCGAAAGTTCTGGCTATAAGCCGCTTTGAGCGAAGGATTGCCATGAGTAACGTGTAATGGGTCGCTATTGTCGGTCAGCGAAACCAAACTACCAAGGTCTGGCTGTCGGCTGCTGCCATCATAATTCAGTTCGAAGCGAGTCTTGCCTTGATGCCATGACACATTCAACTGTGGGTTCCAATTCACGCTCGTCCTCACCGTATCGGCATAGAGCAGCCCAGTCTTCTGGTCAAGACTTCTCCACTCTGGATTCATCTGCACACCCGTATTTACCTGCCATCGCTTGCCATCATAATTGAAATAAAGGCTGAGTTCGTGGGAATAAGTCCGACTCTGGGTATAGTTGCTCAAACTGTCTTGATATACTTCGCTCTCGTAAGTAATCCTGTCGCTCACCTGTCGGTTGGCAGAATAGCGATAACCGAGTTGCAGGCGCAAGTTCTCAGCCAAGGGTTGCGTCAAGTTGATGCCTACGGAATAGGCACGATTGGTGGAGGAGTGCTGGTATTGGTTGCGATAAAGTACGGAATCGCCACCCAGACTGCTCTCCAACTGATAGTAAGTGGTCTCGGAAAGGAATGTGACTCGTTGGTACTCTTGCTGTCGGAGTAACTACCCGTGAGGCTGATGCTCGTACCCTTGTCGTTGAACACTCGGGTGATGTCGGCATTGACGGAGAACGAATGGCTGTCGCTCTTCGAATCCGAGTTTCTCGTGATGCTGTTGATACGCTCATCGCCTTCTGAAGAGGTGGATTGCTGGCTGTCGCTGGTGTTGTCGCTCTTCGACTTGCTGAAGTTTCCACCTATATTAAAATAGGTCTTGTCATCCAAGCTCCACCTCATGCCCAACGAACCATTGCCCATCGTGTTGCGATTGGTGCTGGTGGATGCCGAGTTCTGATAACGGTTGCCTGTGGTGAGATATTGCTCGCTATATAGGGTGCTCTCGTTGCCACTGGCATAATGGTTGTACATCATGTTGCCATAGAGGGTGAATCGCTTGGAGAACTTCTTGGCAAAGTTCATCGCCACATTGTCCTGTCGGTTGTCGGGATAGCGAGAAGTCATGTATCGGTTGCCACTTCGAGCTATCACGGAGATGTTGTCGCCAGTCTGGCGGAAGAGGTTGGATATTAACTCGGCTTCCTTCTTTTCGTTGTTGCCCTGCCTATGCCTGCCGAAGTAATCAGCGTGCCGTTGAACTCTCGCTTGGTCTGCAAGTCGAGCACATAGTTTTCGCCGCCCTTGCGCACCTTGGTGATTTTCTCCAGTTCGCTCCGCTTGTCATATACCTTTATCTTGCTGATGAGTTTGGCAGGTAGGTTTTCGAGGGCAAGCGTGGTGTTGCCCCGAAGAAGCTTTCGCCGTTGACATTGATTTCATGGATAGGAAGACCGTTATAGGTCATCTCCTTGGTTTGCTTGTCGTATTCCAATCCTGGCACACGCTTCAAAAGTTCTTCGAGGTAAGCACCTTCAGGAGTCTTGTAGGCATTTGCATTGATAACGGTGGTATCGCCTTTCTGCTCCACCTCTTTCATGGAGGCGGTCACCACCACCTCACCAAGAAGGAGGGTCTTGAAGATGGAATCTTCTTTTGCGTTTCCACAGAGTCGCCATCGCCCTCTGACAAGGCACGATTCTCCCTTACTGTATCACTCGACACAGCATAAGAGAAAGCCCTTCCGTCAGGAGAAAGGGAAGACGATGCCCATACATTTGCTATTGTTGAGAAGGACATGAGCAAAAGCACAGACACATAAGCATATCGTAGCCTCATCTTGGTTTGAATATTCAAAGTCGGCTGCAAAGGTACGAAAATCGGTATATATTTGCAATACCTTGAAGTAGGTAAAGTGCCAAAGGGCTTGCCAAGGGAATCCATTAAAGAAAGTGAAAAATGAGCAAAATAATTGTATTTCAAAATTTCAATTCATTACTGTCCACGAAAATCCGTTAACATTTGCTTAAATACCTTGTAGATAAAGAGGTTTTCATACAAAAGGCACTCGGAGGTTTTGAAACTGCTATCTTTGCAAGAACTTACAATTCGTAAGCATCTACAAATTCAAGGCAGTTATGAATCAAGGTCGATATGTATTCACGCAACTTGTGGATTTCCTTCCAAGGAAGAACTTTGAGTGGTTGGTAAAAGTATGAAGGTAACAAATATGTGAAGAGTTTCACTTGTTGGAATCATCTGATGGTTCTTCTATTTGGTCAGTTGTCCAATCGTGAGGGATTACGAGACCTTATTGTGAGCATCACTCCGTTCAAGTCAGCGTTCCACCATCTTGGTTTTGGAAAGAATGTCAGTAGAAGCAATTTGAGCAAGGCTAATGAAATACGCGAAGTCAAGATATTCCAGGAGTTTGCAGACAAGATGGTTTCCATAGCAAGAGAGACATGTGGAGTCGTCAAGGACTTCTTCATATCCAACAATGTCTATGCGTTTGACTCCTCTACAATATCATTGTGCCTTTCTGTATACTGGTGGACTAAACTGCATCATGGGAAAGGAGGAGTGAAATTGCATGAACTGTATGATGTGAAGACAGACATTCCGACATTTTCTGTCATTACAGACGCTTCGGTTCACGATTCTCAAGTGATGGAGCTAATTCCTATGAGAAAGAGAGTTTCTACATATTTGACAGGGCGTATATGGCAACTGAGAAACTTTATATCATAGAAGAAGCAGAAGCTTACTTTGTCGTGAGAGAGAAGCATAAAATGTCGTTTGAAGTCATAGAGGATAAAGAATACAACAACCCTTCATCTGGAATTATGGCCGACCAAATTATACGTTTCAAGGGACACAAGACTAAGAAGCAATATCCAAAAGAACTTCGACGAGTGGTATTCTATGACTATGATGGTAATAGGACATTTGTATTTTACACGAATAATTTTGATGTTACAGCGGAACAGGTTGCCCTGCTTTACAAATACAGATGGAGAGTAGAACTGTTCTTCAAATGGCTGAAGCAACATCTGCGCATCAAAGAGTTTTATGGAACCTCGGAGAATGCTGTAAAATACAAATCTATGCAGCTATTATTGCATATTGTCTTGTCGTTATCGTACAAGAATGTATGGGGCTAAAGCTTCAAACTTATGATGTTCTAAGAATTTTAAGCACGGCATTGTTGACTAAAATGCCGCTGTGTGACTTACTTGTTGAACAGAAGAGGAAGAGTCTACTGAAGGAAAATATCAGCAGCTCTGCCTCAATTTTGATGGGTAACTATCAATTTGTTACTTTTGAAATGTTAAAGGAATTTCGTGGACAGTAGTGATTTCAATTTATCTTTGCACTTGTAATCAAAGCGTTCTTTGTATATTGCAAAGTTGTGAAAGAAAAGAATATAGCTCGTTTCTAAATCGTTAGCAGTTACATTCTTCAAAGTACTTAACTCGTTGATATACAATCAATAAAAGATTTTGTTGTGACTTGCGGTATGCCAGGACAGCGGCTTGGTGATACCACATTTTTGCCCAGTCTTTTGAGCGAATCCATACAACTTTTGTAGTTGGGTACTGGAAATACCCTGCCGTCTTCACACAATCCACGGTATTTTTCCATAATTTGCTTGGGATAATCAAGCAACTTGATGTTGGCTTCCGTTCCGGTCTTCTGTCGATGGATAACGATCCATTCACCTTCATCGAAAAATTCCTTGATGTTCTCTTCCTTCAAGTTGTACAGATCAATGAAAGCGAGACCTGTAAAACAACAGAACAGGAACAAGTCACGCACCATACTCATCTTCTTTCTTGTGATAGGTGTTTCCATCAACAGGTGAATCTCTTCTTTGCTCAGAAACTCTCTTGTGGTCTCTTCTTCCTTGTACTCATATCGTCTGAAAGGGTCTTTTACAAGCCACTCATTATCTATGGCGCGGAATACCATTGCACGGAGATTGCGGACAAACACCATCGCAGAGTTTATCTTCAAGTGCTTGTCGGTTCTGAGAAAAGTCTCGTAGTCTGTGATAAAGGCAGCGATAACTCTTTCAGAGCAATATCCTTCACATGGTACTGCGTCTGCATGAACTCGCCCACATAGGCACACCCGATTCTATACTTCGTGTATGTACTCAAAGATTTCATGCCAGCCTTATATTGCTTTTCCATTTCATCACGGCTTTGAGAATAGACTTTCATCAGTGTATGGCAACGATACTCCAAGCCAAGAAAGGCGTTCTTTACCTTGTCGGCAGTGACGAAGTTGTCCCTGTCCATAATCTCCTGATAATGCTTAATGATACTCACACGCATCTTGTCCAATTTGCGGTTCACTTCCAAGGCCTGCATACTCTTACCTATCATGCGTCCGCCTTTGGTGTCCCACAAATCTGGATTAGCTGTTGTCTTGCAACTGAACTGCGCCTGTGTTCCGTCCACTGTGATACGTCCCATAACTGGAACTGTACCGTCTTTCTTTACTACCTGTCTTTTGAGGTAGAAGATAATTGAAAATGTACTCTTCATAACGTCATTCTTTTGCGGTCAAAATTAATACATGAAGAGTCTTTTCTTGCTACGCATTTCACGGCAGAACACGGCAAATTTGGTTCGTAACCAAAATCTTGCGTTACTCATTAGTAACTCACTATAAATCAGAGTATTCAAATTCAATTCGTAACCTTCTTCATTCTTCCGAACCTCAACATTCCCCATTTGGGGTATAGGTTACGGATAGGTAACGTTCCTCTGTCTCATCTTGTCGTATTCCCGTCTTCGTCTGTCCTCATCACTTTTAACCAAAATGAGGAAAGTAACTGATAACCAGTAAACTTTCCTCATTCTTCTATCAAACACTTTTATATGTACTTTCTAGGTTGAAAACACCAAGAAAAACATAGGAAAATCTTTCATATTTATCTTTTCCACACTAGTTACCAACAGGGAAAACATCTGATAGCCAACGAAATAACATAGTTATCAACACATATGTGGATAACTTATCTATAAGAAGTGAATAAGTGTGGAAAAGTTTAGAGCATAAAAAGACATCAACTAAAAGTTGATGTCTCTCATCTTGTAGCGGGAGGGGCCACGATCCCTCGACCTCCGGATTATGAATCCGACGCTCTAACCAGCTGAGCTATCCCGCCATCCAAGCAATTGATTTCTCATTTGCGGGTGCAAAGGTAATACATTTATTTGAATTGAACAAATTTTTCGGCAGAAATTTTCAAAAAGTTTTATTTTCTCATTTTTCTCACATTCCAGCCCCACTTTCACCTAATTATATATATAAAAAACGAAAAATAAAGGTTTTCTTATTTTTTATATTACCTTTGCACGCTGAATAACAGACCTGCTATTATTTTAAATAAAGAAAAGGTCTGAAACAACAGAATATTGAAATGCTTAGAATTAAGAAATTAGACATATTTATTGCCAAGCAGTTTGGTCTCCTTTTCATGGGAACTTTCTTCATCTGCCAGTTTGTGCTGATGATGCAGTTCTTATGGAGATATATTGATGAACTCATCGGCAAGGGACTCACGATGGACGTGATGGCTCAATTTTTCTGGTACATGGGTCTGATGCTCGTACCACAGGCCCTGCCTTTGGCTATTCTCCTGTCTTCACTCATGACGTTCGGCAATCTCGGCGAGAGTACGGAACTTACAGCCATCAAGGCTGCAGGCATTTCACTGATGCAAGCTTTCCGCTCACTCATCGTCATCACCATCATCATCATGTTTGGCTCATTCTATTTCCAGAACAATGTGGGACCTAAGTCGAACATGAAACTGGCACAACTTCTGATTTCCATGAAACAGAAAAGCCCGGAACTGGAAATTCCGGAAGGAATCTTCTATGATGGTATTCCAAACTGCAACCTTTATGTGCAGAAGAAGGATTTGAAAACCGGAAAACTTTACGGCATTATGATTTACCGCATGACCGACAGCTATGAAGATGCCGCAATCATATTGGCAGATTCTGGCATGCTCCAGAGTACAGCAGAAAGAAGCATCTTGTTTTGAGCCTCTACAGTGGAGAATGGTTTGAGAACATGCAAAGCAGCGCACTTGCCAATACTGCTGCCGTACCATACAGACGAGAGACTTTCGTTTCCAAAAATCATTCTCGACTTTGATGGAGACTTCAGTATGACCGATGCAGCTTCGCTTTCAGGAAATGCGAAGGGTAAAAGTCTGCAAAAATCAACCACGACATCGATTCGCTCAACCAATTATATGATTCAATCGGAAGAATCTACCTGAACGAAGCCAACGTGAGATTCTATGGAGGTGTACAGCGCATCAACAAAATGATTCACTCAAAGAAATCAAGAAGGGCGAAAAGCTCAATTTCGACACCTTATATAATAAGTTGCCACAAGACAAGAAACTCATGGCGGCAAACCAGGCACAGTCTACCGTACAACAGGAGCTTTCTGACCTTGATTTCAAATCGATGTCAACGAGCGATGCAGACTACATGATAAGGCAGCACAAGATTGAGGCTATCAACAAGTTCACTCTAGCCCTTTCGTGTCTCATCTTCTTCTTTATCGGAGCACCATTAGGAGCCATCATCCGAAAGGGAGGTCTGGGTTTCCCTGTCGTCATCTCCGTACTTGTGTTCATAGTCTTCTTTATCCTCGACAATACAGGATACAGAATGTCAAGAAGCGGAATGTGGGCCATCTGGTTCGGTAAAGGTCTTGCACAGTATTGACGCCTTTGGCTATCTTCGTAACCTACAAGGCAACCAATGACTCTTCCGTATTCAATATGGATGTTTACAAAGAGTTCTTCATGAAACTGCTCGGTTTACGACAGAAACGCCATTACTTCGGTAAGGAAGTGATTATCACCGACCCGGACTATCAGACGGATGCAGAGAAACTGGAAAGAATAAACCAAGACATCACCTTATATAATAAGGAACACAAACTGGTTCATCTTCCAAACGTCATCAATGTATTCTTCAAATACGAGCCTGATCATGAGATAGAAAGAATCAATGCAGAATTGGAAGAGGTAATAGAAGATTTGACCAACACCGCCAACAAGTATATCCTGCACGACATGAACCAATATCCGGTTCTTTCTGTCAAGGCACATACACGCCCATTCGAGCGGAAATGGCTCAACATCATTGCAGCCATCATTTTCCCAGTGGGCACACTGCTATATTTGAGAATGTGGCGATTCCGACTGCGCTTGTTCCGTGACCTCAAGGTCATCAGTCAGACCAATACGGACATCATCCATCGGATTAGAGAACAGAAAAGTAAAATGTAACTATATAATAAGGTATCAAACATGTCAGAAATCAAATTAAATAGCATCGAAGATGCAGTAAAAGACTTCAAGGAAGGAAAGTTCGTCATTGTTGTTGATGACGAAGACCGCGAAAACGAAGGCGACCTTATCATTGCCGCAGAGAAGATAGACGCAGAAAAGTAAACTTCATGCTGAAACACGCAAGAGGTGTACTCTGTGCCCCTATCACCCTGAGCCGCTGCGATGAGCTCGACTTGCCTCATCAGGTTTCAGAGAACACCTCAGTATTGGGTACACCATTCACCATAACAGTAGATAAACTGGAAGGCTGCTCTATGTTTCTGCACACGACCGTGCCGAAACCATCAAAGCACTTGCTGACCCGAATTCTACCCCACAGACTTTCGGCAGACCGGGTCACATCAATCCGCTCTACGCACAAGATAACGGAGTATTAAGAAGAAGCGGACACACAGAAGCAGCCATCGATCTTTGTAAAATGGCAGGCCTCTATCCAGCAGGCGCACTTATGGAAATCATGAATGAAGACGGCACCATGGCACGCCTGCCTGAACTGATGAAGATGGCAAAAGAATGGAACCTCAAGGTTATTTCTATTAAAGACATGATAGAATACCTACAAGAAAGAGTCACTCATCGAAGTGGGCGAAGAGGTTGACATGCCTACAGAATACGGCCACTTCCGCCTCATTCCGTTCCGTCAGTCTAGCAATGGTCTGGAACACATGGCACTCATCAAGGGAGAATGGAAAGAAGACGAGCCTATCCTGGTCCGTGTTCACTCTTCTTGCGCTACTGGCGACATCCTGGGCAGCAAGCGTTGTGACTGCGGTCAGCAACTCCACAAGGCTATGCAGATGATAGACGAGGCAGGAAAGGGAGTTGTTGTCTACATGCAGCAGGAAGGACGCGGCATCGGCCTGATGAACAAGATTGCAGCCTACAAGCTTCAGGAAGAAGGCTACGATACCGTTGACGCCAATACCCATCTCGGTTTCAAGCCAGACGAGCGCGACTATGGTTGCGGTGCACAGATGCTCCGCCATCTCGGTGTACACAAAATGCGTCTGCTCACCAACAATCCGGTAAAGCGCGTAGGTCTCGAAGCATACGGTTTGGAAATCGTAGAAAATGTACCTATCGAAGTTGTACCAAACAAGTACAATGAGCGTTATCTCAAGACCAAGAGAGACCGCATGGGGCACACTTTGCACCTCGGATAATAAAATTATGTTATTATTTCAATACAAAACATGAAATAATGCTCAATTTTCTTCCGAAAAGAAATAATTTGCTTACTTTTGCACACGATAAACAAATATAAGAATAGAATTATGGCACAATTATCTGATCGTTTAAACAGATTGGCACCTTCAGCAACGCTGGCGATGTCACAGAAGAGTAGTGAAATGAAAGCTCAAGGTATTGATGTAATCAACATGAGCGTAGGTGAACCAGACTTCAACACTCCTGACAATATTAAACAGGCAGCAAAGAAGGCTATTGACGAGAACTATTCCCGTTATTCACCAGTACCAGGTTATCCTGACTTGCGAAAAGCAATTGTAGCCAAATTAAAGAACGAGAATGGTTTGGAGTACACTATCAATGAAGTAATCGTTGGTACTGGTGGTAAGCAGTGCGTCTGCAACGCTGTATTGGCACTCGTAAATCCAGGCGACGAGGTTATCATTCCTGCACCATATTGGGTAAGCTACCCACAGATGGTGAAATTGGCAGGAGGTACTCCGGTCATTGTGAATCCGGTTTCGACCAGGACTTTAAGATGACAGCAGAGCAGTTGGAGAATGCTATTACAGAGAAGACCAAGATGCTCATTCTCTGTTCTCCAAGCAACCCTACCGGTAGCGTATACTCTAAGAAAGAACTGGCTGCACTGGCAGAAGTACTCAAGAAGCATCCTGAAGTATTTGTGTTGGCAGATGAAATCTACGAACACATCAATTATATCGGCAAGCACCACAGCATAGCTCAGGAACCGGGCATGAAGGAGCAGGTTATCATTGCTAATGGTGTATCTAAGGCTTACGCCATGACAGGATGGAGAATCGGTTTCCTGGCGGGTCCGGAATGGATCATCAAGGGCTGCAACAAGCTCCAGGGACAGTATACCAGCGGTACATGTTCTGTCAGCCAGAAGGCAGCAGAAGCAGCCTACACACTCGACCAGAGTGCTGTAGAGAAATGCGCGTTGCTTTCGAGCGCCGACGCAACCTGATTGTAAAGTTGGCTAAAGAGGTTCCAGGTCTTGAGGTAAACATGCCACAGGGTGCCTTCTATCTCTTCCCTAAGTGCAACAGCTACTTTGGCAAGAGCAATGGTGAGAAGACCATCAACAATTCAACTGACTTTGCCATGTACCTTCTCGAGGAAGCACATGTAGCCACCGTAGGTGGTGACGCATTCGGTGATCCAGACTGTTTCCGCATGAGCTATGCAACAAGCGACGAGAACATCGTTGAAGCTATCAAGCGCATCAAGGAAGCTTTGGGCAAGTTGAAATAAAATGGCTTAAAGACCATTTTCAAGGGTCAAAATGCAAGAAAAAGCGAGATATTGGTATAAAATAAGCCAATATCTCGTTAAAACTTCTTAATTAGGCTGATAGTAAATTTTAATTTATTATCTTTGCCAATGCAAAATAGATAACCCAACTGTGTTTATTGACAAACGACACATTCAAGGTCTACGAAGCGAGAAAAAAAGAAAATATTAATAATTTATTAACTAATAATTTTTAAAAAGTAAAATTATGGCAACTACAAAACAAGCAGCCCCAGCTAAGAAGTCTGAGGGCTTTCAGGGAGTTAGAGGCGCATTCTGGATCATCGTGGTATGTGCTATCATCGCATTCACATTGTTCTTCACATGGTTCGGTAATGACATGCACTTCCAGGATCCAGGTGTACAGGATCACCCAGCAGACATTTGGGGTACTATCTACAAAGGTGGTGTAATCGTACCAGTTATCCACACATTGTTGCTCACAGTGTTGGCTATGACAATCGAGCGTTGGATGGCTCTTAAGACCGCTACAGGTACAGGTGCTCTTCCTAAGTTCGTTGCAAACATCAAGGCAGCTTTGGACGCAAATGATTTCGCTAAGGCTGAGCAGCTCTGCAACAAGCAGCGCGGTACAGTAGCTAACGTTGTTATGGCTTCTTTGAACGCTTACAAGTCTATGGAGTCTGGTGCTAACGCATCTTTGAAGAAGGCTCAGAAGGTAGCTAAGATTCAGCAAGCTCACGAGGAGGCAACTCAGTTGGAGATGCCAACTTTGACAATGAACTTGCCAATCATCGCTACAATCGTAACACTTGGTACTTTGACAGGTCTTCTCGGTACTGTAACCGGTATGATCAAGTCATTCCAGGCCATGGGTGAAGGTGGTGGCGCTGACTCAGCAGCACTTTCTGTAGGTATTTCTGAGGCGTTGATCAACACCGCATTCGGTATCTTGACATCATGGTGTGCCGTTGTATCTTACAACACATTCACCAACAAGGTAGATAAGTTGACATACGCACTCGACGAGGTAGGTTACTCAATTGCTCAGACATACGAAGCTAACCACGCAGAAGAGGCTTAATTTTGCTAACCCTTTAAAATTTTATCGCTATGGGTAAAGTAAAAATTAAGAAGAGTGACATCTGGATCGACATGACGCCTATGTCAGACGTTATGACCCTGCTGCTTACCTTCTTCATGCTCACCTCTACTTTCGTAAAGAATGAGCCAGTTAAGGTAAATACACCAGGTTCTGTGTCTGAGATTAAAGTGCCAGAGAACGGTGTCTTGACCATCTTGGTTAGTCCTGAAAAGGACAAGGCTGGTAATCCTACGCGAGGGCCAAGTATTTATGAGTATTGATAATACTGATCAGTTGGGAGCTACACTGAGCACAATGACAGGTACATTCGGCGTGTCATTGAACCCAAAACAGATTGAGACATTCAAGAGCGAAGGTATGTTCGGCGTACCTATGAGCGACTTGAGTACTTATCTGACAATGAACGCTTCTAAGCGTCCACAGTATCTCCAGACTAAAGGTATTCCTCTCGACAGTATTAAGGGCGGTATGAGCGAGTTCCAGCAGTGGGTTGACGCAGCTCGTAACGTAAACGAAGACATCAAGATTGCCCTGAAGGCAGATGCTTCTACACCTTACAAGACCGTTAAGAGAGTGATGAACGAACTCCAGGATATGGACGAGAGTCATTACTATATGATTACACAGTTAAAACAACAGGGGACGAATAAATGGCAAAGAAAGAAAGCAAACAAAAGAAAATGAATGTCCGCGTAGACTTTACGCCTATGGTGGATATGCTCATGCTGCTTATCACGTTCTTCATGCTGTGTACATCTTTGAGCAAACCTCAGACTATGGAGCTGACTATGCCAAGTAATGATGAGAATACTCAAGAAGATCAGAAGAACGAAGCTAAGGCTTCTGAAACTGTGACACTCTACATAACAGCAGACAACAAGATTTATTATGGTGCTGGTATTCCTAAGTACGATGATCCAACATGGATTAAGGAGACTACATGGGGAAGCCAGGGCATCCGTAAGGCCTTGAGAGAGCATGCTACAGAAAACGGCACACGCCCTGTAGAAAGAATCGCACTTGCTGTCAAGGAGTTGAACATGGACCGTCAGAAGAATCCTAAGCAGTATCCTGATAGCATCTATCAGAAGAAGTTGAGCGATTTGAAGGCTGGTAACTTGAAGGACGGAAAGATTCCTACTCTTACTATCGTCATCAAGCCTACAGATAATGCTTCATATAAGAATATGGTTGATGCACTCGATGAAATGCAGATTTTGAACATTGGTACGTATGTCATCGATAAGATTAGCGGAGACGATGAGAAGCTTCTCAAGTCTAGAAACGTTAAGATGTAAGATGTGTACTAACAATTAAAACAAGAAAAAATGGCAAAATTGATCTTTACGATCCTAAATGGGTCGAAATGGTTTTCGCCGGAAAGAACAAGGAGTATGGTGCATACCAGCTCCGTAAGGGTACTTCTGGCCGAAACATCAAGGCTCTGCTTATCTTGGTCATTGCTGCAGCTCTCGTGGGTGGTTTTAGCTTGGAAGGTTATCGAACAGAAACAGGCTGAAGAGCAGCAAGCATATATGGAAGCTATGGAGTTGGCTAAACTCCAGCAGCAGGCTAAGAAGGAAGAAAAGAAGAAGGAGCCAGTGAAGCCTAAGGTTGAAATGAAAAAGGAGATTCCTGTGGCTCGCGAAACTCAGAAGTTTACCGCACCTGTCATTAAGAAGGATGAACTCGTAAAGAGGAAAACCAGGTTAAGCAGATGGATAAACTGGATGACAAAGTTGCAGTCGGTACTGAAAACAAGGAAGGTGTGAAGGACCGTACAGTTGAAGCTGTAAGAAATGATATTGCAGTGGCAGCTCCACCTCCACCACCAGCACCAAAACCTGAGGTTGCTACTAAGATCTTCGACGTCGTAGAGGAGATGCCTTCATTCCCTGGTGGAAATGGAGCTTTGATGTCTTACCTTGCAAGCAACATCAAGTATCCTGTCGTTGCACAGGAGAATGGTGTACAGGGTCGTGTTATCGTATCATTCGTGGTAGAACGTGATGGTTCTATCTCTGATGTTAGGGTAGCTCGTTCCGTAGACCCTTCACTTGACCGTGAAGCACAGCGTGTCGTTAAGAGCATGCCTAGGTGGAAACCTGGTAAGCAAAACGGTTCTGCTGTACGTGTTAAGTATACTGTACCAGTTGTATTTAGATTGCAGTAATAGAATGAAAAGAACATCTTATATTTTTTAGGTATAGGATTAACAGTACTATCAATGGCTTTCTTCTCGTCATGTGGCGAGAAGAAAGCCAAAGATGGTAGAACTGATACTCCTACTTCAGGCACAATTGAATTTGTGGCTGACGAGAGTTTGAGTCCTATCATTGACGAAGAAAGAAGTCAGTTTGAGTATGAGTTCCCAAAAGCTAAACTCAAGCCGAAGTATACAGATGAAGTCACCGGACTTCAGATGATTAAAGATTTCAAAACAGCGCTCTTGTTCACTACACGTAATTTGAAAGATAGTGAAATAGCCTACTTGAAGTCTAAAAGCAATGTAATTCCTTCTGTTTTCCCTATCGGTTACGATGGATTGGCATTTATTGTAAACAAGCAAAACAATGATACTTGTATTACGGTAAAGATATCAAACGTATCCTTACAGGTAAGGCAACAAAATGGAGTGATATTGTGAAAGGTTCTAAGAGAGGCGACATCGAAGTTATTTTCGATAATACCCGCTCAGCAACAACCAATTATGTAGTAGACTCTGTACTGCACGGAGCTAAAATGGGTGCAAAAATCATGGCCGCAAAACTAGTAAAGAGGTTATCGACTATGTGGATCAGAACCCAGGCTCAATCGGTGTAATTGATCTAACTGGCTCAACGACCGCCGTGATTCAACCAACACTACATTTAAGAAGAATATTCATGTCATGCGAGTATCTATCAAAGATGTGGCAACACCATATAACAGCTGGCAACCATATCAGGCATACTTGCTGGATGGAAGATATCCGTTCGTCAGAACATTATATGCTATTGTAGTTGACCCTCACAAGGCATTGCCTTGGAGCTTCGCAAACTACATTTCAGGCCCAAGAGGTCAGCTCATACTGTTCAAAACCGGATTACTTCCATACAGAGGTGACATCACTATAAAGACCGTTAATGTAAAACGCTAAGAAAGAGACGCATATAAAAAGTAGAATTATGAAAGCAATTAAATATTTAGTAGCGGGTTTGCTCGTCATGGGTTTGGCAGCACCTGCAATGGCACAGGATGTCAACTATAAGGACATGCTGAAACCTATAGAGACTACATTGAAGGCTGGTAACGCTGATCCTAAGGCTTTTGCCAAGGAAATCAAGGGATACCAGAAGGAATTCAAAAGGATCCTAAGGCATTGGTTGCTTTGGGTAACCTTCTTGCAATGAACAAGAACTATGATCAGGCTAACGCTGTTGCTGATGCTGTCATCGCTAAGTTCAAGAACTATGGTGACGCCTACATTCTGAAAGGCGACATCTATGCAATGCAGGACAATGGTGGTGAGGCTGCTACATGGTATGGTCAGTGTATGACAATGGATCCTAAGAATCCTCAGGGATATATCAGCTATTCTAACGTTTACCGTAAAATTGACCCACAGGCTAGTGCGGAAGCTTTGAACAAGCTGAGAGAAATCAACCCTAACTACCCTATCGAGGCAGAAGCTGGTCACAACTTCTTCAGCGCTGGCAACTTCGAGAAGGCTTATGAGTATTTCTCAAAGGCTAAGCCAAACACACTTGAAGAGCATACTCAGTTCGAATATGCTTTCACTGCTTATATCGTTGGAAAGAAGGAAGAAAGTTTGAGCCTTTGCGAAAGTGGTATCCAGAAGTTCCCTAAGGATGCAGCTATGCAGGTTTTGGCTATGCGCGCTGCTGTTGACGTAAAGAACTTTGAATCTGCTCTCAAGCATGCAAACATCGTAATGAACACCGATTCTATCAAGAAGAATGCTAGTATCATTTCTTATTACGGTTTGGCTTTGGCTGGCAACAAACAGTATAATGAGGCTATTGCTCAGTACCAGAAGGCATTGGAGATGAAGGCAGACGATCCTAAGCCATTGCAGTATATCTCTGAGGCTTACAAGGAGTTGGGCGATGAAGACAAAGCTTTGAGTACAACCAGCAGTACATGGATAAGAATCCAAATGCTGCTCCTACAGACTTCATGAAGCTTGCTGAAATCTATGTTAACAAGGCTAAGAAAGATCCAGCTAAGAAGATTGAGAACATCGACAAGGCCATCGGCGTATACGCTAAGTTATCTGAGAAGTATCCTACATTGAAGACATTTGCAAAGCTTCAGGAGGGAAACACAGCTTTCCAGAATGAGTTGGATGACAAGGCTATTGCTGCTTATACAGAAGTAATCAATGAGCTGGAAGCAAAGCAGTGTGATGAAGATGAGCTCAGCTACCTGAAGACATCTTACCAGTATATGGGCTTCATCTATACCTACGACAAGCAGGATTTCAATACAGCTAAGCCATACTGGGATAAGCTTCTGAAGCTTGATCCACAGAATAAGTTAGCTAACGATGCTTACGAGAAGGCAGGTCTCAAGCCAGGCGAATAAGCATAACATTATTAACTATAACATATTGGGGATTGCATCAGATATTGATACAATCCCCTTTAGTTTATATGATTTATACTATAAGCAAATAAAAGGATATAACGATAAAACAAAATCTTTAAACAATAGAAAAAAAGAGCGATTCCAAAGGAACCGCTCTCAATGTTTTATGTAACTAAAAGTATCTATCCTTATAGATTAAGGAAGACTGATTGCCTCGTTAGGGCAAACATCAGCACAAGTACCACACTCTGTGCAGAGGTCTGGGTTGATTGAATACTTATCGCCCTCAGAGATTGCACCTGATGGACACTCATCAATACATGTACCGCAAGCGATACAATCGTCACCAATTACGTATGCCATAATTATTAATGTTTAAATGTTTATAATGTTTTGTATAATATGCTTTTAATTTATCTTACTTCATAACATCAGGTATATTACCTAATAATTATGGTGCAAAGATAATAATAATTTCTGAAATACCTACAATTAGGTATAAGAATTTTCAAGAATTAGATTAATTTATACATAATCGAAATAAAACGGAAAGCAATATGAAGAGGAATATTCCGTTATAAATATATGAAACAGAAACTATTGACATTCATCATTAGCCTTGCCATCACAATCCAGGCTGGCGCACAGGAAAGAACGGTAGAAAACCGTCCTTATACGGATTTGCGCCCATTCCACTTCGGTGTATTAGTAGGCACCCACTTCCAGGATATAGAATTCCAGAATGCAGGACTGGTGACTTATCTTGATGCTGACGGCATTGAGCAGCAAAGCTGTGTAACAGTAGACCAGGACAGATGGGATACTGGATTTACAGTAGGTGTACTAGGAGAATTCCGCCTGAACACCCACTTCCAGCTACGCATAGCACCAGCCATGTATTTCGGTACCCGACATCTCTCCTTCTACAACATGCTGAAAAGATGGAGCCGGTAATCCGATCCAACAGAAACAGGAGATGAAGACGGCTTACATTTCCAGTGCCCTCGATCTGATATTTGCAGCACAGAGATTCAACAATCACCGCCCATACATCATGGCAGGAATCAACCCGATGATGAATCTGAACAGCAAGAACGAAGATTATATCAAACTGAAGAAAACAGATCTGTTTCTGGAGTTGGGATTGGGGTGTGATTTCTATCTGCCTTATTTCAAACTTCGCCCTGAATTGAAATTCATGTATGGAATAACAGATACATACGATAAGAATCACATCAAAACATAAAAGACAAGAGTACACTCCCATATACACTATCAGCCAAGTCAGCACATAGCAAAATAATAGCACTTACATTCTATTTCGAATAATCGAACAATATCACATAAAAAAGAGGCAGACTCCCCACAGCGAGAGTCTGCCTCTTCTAATTTATAAAGAACAGATATCTTTACTCAACAACTTCCCAACCGAAAACACACCCGTTCTTCATGCGTCAGTTCCTGGAAATCTGCAGAATAAGGGCTTCCATCTATTGGATTTTACCTACATAACGCTGAGTCTTCAGAGAAAGCAGCATGCAGCGGTTATAAAGCATATCCTGCCATACAAACTCCTCTGCCTTGGAAGAGTCGGAAGTCAGACGAACATCACCAGATAAACCAGCACCAGCAATATAAACATATCGTCCGTCAGCCGTCTTCAAAGCAATCTTTCCCTTACCTCTATCCTCCACAACAAACTTCACCTGATTTCTCATGTCCTTTCGGTTACTAGAACTATGCATCAACCCATGTCCGGTAGCATCCATTAAACTTCCATCAGCGAGATTAGAGAATCTTATGGTCTTTCCGATAGGCAAATTGGCTGTTCTGTCAGCCATCGGCTCCTCTACCATGAAATCATCGAAATCAGCCACACCGCCATTCAATTCCTTCTTGTTGAAAGCATAAAGTGCCACACGTACACCCTGGAAGGTCTTCAACTGATAAGGTGAAAGCATCTGCTCACCGATATTCTCCCAGTTCTTACCATCCAGAGAATAGGAATATTGCAACTGGCTCTTATCGTAATCACCCCAAAGTCGCAACCATACTACCTTACTTTTAGCCAACGGCTTCCAAACTTCCTTGTTGGTATTCTGATCATAACATCTCAAGTTCAACCCCTTATCCGTCTTGACAACGCCCAATGAAGCGTATGGCGCATTGATGGCACCCAAACCAGCCTCATCACCTACCTTCAAGCGGGATGCATCCAACTTTACAGATGTATAAGAAACAGGTCCGATGGCACGCTGCGTCAATGTATTCTTTGCCCAAAGCAGTTGCTTGGCAGGCATGGAATGCAAACGGAGCCAACCTTTTCGCTCCTTATTCAGCGACCACATCTTGTCATTCGGATTATGATTCCATTGCCAAACCGGTTTAAAAGTTTTACCCGAGAAATCATCACATCTGTCGTATGGAGCCTGTGGTGTCTTTACCATATCATTCGGTTTGAACCAGGTACGAGGAGAGCGCCCCAGGTTCTTCTCAATCCGAAGTAAGGCCAGCCGTCAACCCAAGTGATAGGGGACAGGCACACCGTTCTTCCCACGGCATTGAAGTCCAGCATCGAAACGCCCCACCATTTTCCGTCAGGAGCCTGCACGATGCCACCCTGATGAATGGTAGCACATCCCAGGTTCAGACCATTAGGCTTGTTGTTTTGGAAACTGAAACCATCTTCCGGCAAAGGCCGACCGATTCCCATGTTACCTACGCTCCATCCAGCAGCATAACCATACGATTCACGCTCGCTAATTACGCAGGTTTCATAAGGTCCCCAGATACTCTTACTTCGGGCACACTGCATACGGCCCATCGGTGAATAATCTGCAGAGAGGATATAGTACATACCATTGATTTTATAAACATGATGTCCCTCACCCATCGCATTGCCTTCCGGAATCACCACCTTGCTGCTGCCCTCTACCGGGCCACTCAAATCAGGCTTTAACTCCGTAACGGTCACGTTGCCATACTTGTGCACGGCATAAATCTTGCCATCCTCATCAAAGAGCACAGAGAGGTCGTAGATATCGCCATTAACTTTATGATGCGTCCAAGGACCCTTGGCACTGTCCGAGATATACACCTGCAATCCATGTCCGTTGATATTAGAGAAGATATAGAACTTTCCGTTGTGATAGCGGATGGCAGGTGCCCAGATACCCTGTCCGTAAGCTTCCTTGCCATTGCGGAGATTAAAATCATCAGAATCATCAAAGCGGTCGAAGCAATAGGAAGAGAACTCCCAATTTACGAGATCCTTGGAATGGAGAACCACCAGTCCCGGCACACTGTGCATCGTGGTACCCGCCAGATAGTAATCCTCCCCTACTCTGATAATATCAGGGTCAGAAAACTCATCATAAAACAAAGGGTTTGTAAAGGTACCATTACCATTATCTGCCGACCAAGATTTCCCATTCAAAGTCTGTGTCAGAACATTCTTGGCTACAGATTTTTCTGCGCCGCAGCTCCCAAAGAACCGCTCAAAAGCGATGCAACAGGTTGCAAATAATAATTTCTTCATTCTCATTTATAGGTCTAAAAGATTATTATAAAAATATTGCCACAAAAGTACGAATAATTATCCAACCAGAGGTAGACAAAATGATACTTTTATGGCAACAAATGTAATTTTAGGACATTATTTAATCAGATAAGTCTTTCCTGGTTCTGTTTCCAAGTCATATTCATATACGTCAGGAATAGGAACCTTCACTCCTTCTGCTATCCGATGCTGTTCCACTACAGATTTCACTTCTGCAGATGCAAAAGGATATTGGGACATGTTCCTTCTGCCTTCTTCAGCTTTTTCGCCTTCAGCGGTACGTATGAACGGAGACGCAGGATGCCTCCGATGGTGGAACGAATCTTCGCCTTCATCAGTCTGCCATTCTTCCAGTCCATATCCACCACAAAGCCGCCACGGGCGCGAAGTCCCTTTACGCTTCCTTCTTTCCAGGCATCAGGCAAGGCTGGCAAGAGATGCACGGCTCCATCATGACTCTGCAGGAGCATTTCGGCGATACCGGCTGTTACTCCGAAGTTGCCGTCAATCTGGAATGGCGGATGGGCATCGAAGAGATTCGGATAGGTTCTGCCATCAGGATATTCCTTTGCCTGCGCATCAGATGGCAACAGACGAAGCATATTGCTGATGATTCTGAAAGCATGATTGCCATCGAGCATACGTGCCCAGAAGTTCGTTTTCCAACCCAGACTCCAGCCCGTAGCCTGGTCGCCACGATGCTTCAGAGTGGTGGCAGCAGCATGGAACAGTTCCGGATGAGAGAAAGGAGAAATCTGATTGGATGGATACAATCCATAGAGATGCGAGATATGGCGATGTTCATTCTTCGGATCATCCGCATCCACAAGCCACTCCTGCAACTGTCCGTACTTTCCTATCTGCATCGGCGGAATCTGCGAAACCAGCTGCTGCATCTCCTTGCGCTCAGCCTCATCAACACCCAATATTTCAGAAGCCTTCACGGCACTGGTCAAGGCATCGAAGGCTATCTGGTTATCCATCGTGCAACCAGCCGTTACGGCAGTTTTCTTTCCTTTAGGTCCCTGTTCCGGACTCACCGACGGCACGGTTACTTTCCATTCTGTGCCTGGCAACTTCTGCATATAGTCGAGATAGAACTCAGCAGCACCCTTTATCACCGGATACCACTGCTTGAGGAAAGCCTTGTCGCCCGTATAGAGATAATGCTGCCAGAGATGGGTAGTGAGCCAGGCTCCGCCATTCGGAAACATGCCCCACTGCGCACCATCCACCGGACCTGCTATGCGCCAGATATCGGTGTTATGGTGTGCCATCCAACCACGACAACCATACATTTCCCTAGCCGTCTGTGCTCCCGTTACGCTCAAATCCTTAATCAGCGAATACAGAGGTTCCGTGGTGTTACCGAGATTCGTTACCTCGGCAGGCCAGTAGTTCATCTCCGTATTGATGTTGATGGTATATTTACTGTCCCAAGGTGCATTTTTGCTGTCGTTCCAAACGCCCTGCAGGTTTGCCGCCTGTCCACCAGGCTGGGAAGAGGAGATGAGCAGATAGCGACCATAGTTATACATCAGCGCCACCATCGCCATATCCTTGCTGCCCGCAAATTTCTCCAGGCGCTGGTTGGTAGGCAACGAAGCATTGATATCGGTTGGCAAAATCAGAGAAGAAGTAGCGAACTGCTTCTGGTAAGCCTCCACATGACGTTTCTCCAACTGTGCATAGCTCATTAGTTTCACCTTATTTATATAGTCAGCATTGCGCTGGGCTGCATTGCCCGACACATCGTGATAGTTCACAAAATTAGTGGCAGCACTCACGATGATGGTTGCCTCGGTGCCATCCGTCCTTACATCTGCCACACATTCGGCAGTGAGAGCCGCCTTGATGCCTTCCTGGTCTTGGGCCTTCACCTTCAGCATAACCCCTGAAGGCGTTTTCTGAGTCTGATGTTCAAAAGGCGAATCCAGGGTAACATCGATATTCAGGGCACCCTTTCTACTCGCCTTGATGTGGCAAACAATGACGCCATCAGCCAGCGAAGCAAAGGTAGTACGAGTATATCTTACGCCATCCATCACGAAAGAAGTCGTGGCAATCGCCCTCTTCAAATCCAAGTCGCGCACAAACTGCTCAGCCTTTCCCAGATTATTCATGGTGATATGCAGATTTGCCATCGGCAGAAAGCGCATGCCATGAGGACCTGGGATGAAAGTCTGGTTGATGAGAGCGGCGGCCTCCTCTTCCCTGCCATTGAAGATGAGTTCCCTCACCTTTGGCAGATTCTCCAGGGATTTCTTGCTATTGTTGTTATGGGGACCGCCACTCCAGAAAGTCTCCTCATTCAACTGAATATTTTCGTCCGTGGTTCCGCCATACACCATACCTCCCAGATGTGAGTTTCCGATAGGCAGAGCCTCCAGCCACTGCTGGGCTGGGGCGTTATACCAAAGCAGAGTACTATTATCAGAACTGCTAGCCTTAGCCATCATCTTTACCGGAAGAAGGAACGCCAAAGCCATAGTTCCCACTATGATTCTATTTCTCACTACTATTCTGTTTTTGATACTCAAAACTATCCACATCCACATATCCGCCAGCAGCCTTTGTGGCATAATTGTAGATGGCAATACGGGTTCCCATAAAGAGGCGGCGATAATCATACTGCATCTTGAAATCCTTGATGGCAGGAATCCAAGTCTTGCCGTCTATACTATATAATAAGGTGGCGAGATCCTGATGAAGACGGAAATCGCAACTCATCTTCAGATAGATGATGCTTGATTTCGTTGCCTTATCCTGCTTCAGATTCAAAGGCTGGCGATAAACCTCCTCACGCTTCACATCAGTCACTGCCTTTTCCTTTTCAGTCAAAGCTACACTCTCCTTGGTACCTACCACAAAGAGTTTCTTGCCTTCCTTTACGATAGAAAGCAAAGCCGCATCACCTTGGAAGGCTGACAAGCCAGCCACATCGCCATCCTTCATCTTGCTTACATCCATCTTGACGATTCCCTCGCAGGCTGGTCCTTCGGTACGGGTACTGATGGTATTGGGAGCCAGGAAGATGTTAGGAACAATACGGGATGTCTTCAGACGGAGCCAGCCCTTGCGCTCTGTGAGCGACCAGGCATTATCCACAGGATTGTGGTTCCACTGCCACTGCAGTTCCAGTTTATCCTTCGAGAAATCGTCGCTATACACGAGTCCCTTGCCGTCGTAGCCCAGCACAGGCTTCTGCATCTCGGCAGGAATATTGCCCTTCTCATCGGTCAGCATAGGCCATCCGTCCTTCCAGGTACATGGCTCCAGCGTGAGCACTCTGCCCACACCACCACGGTCTTGGAATACGATGCCATACCAGTTGCCATCCTTATCATCTACAATCGTACCTTGTCCCACGCCATTGAATCCGGCAAACTCCGTTTCCAGAATCACCTTCTTTTCGTAAGGACCCGTTATCTTATCAGCACGATAACAAACCTCACGACGAGGATGTCCCTGTGGCCACGAAATCATCAGGAGATAATACTTGCCGTTGTGCTTGATCATACGGGAGCCTTCGAGCAAACCCGTTTCATCAGCATCACGCTCAAAGAGTTTACGATGGCTGCCCGGCACCACATCCGTCAGGTCGGTATTCAGCTGCACCATCTCGCCCGTTCCATAAACCACGTATGCTTTATCATCGTCATCGAAGAAGAGAGCGGCATCATGGAAATGCTGCAAACGGCTGTGGATAGTCCATTTGCCCTCGATATCATCGGCTGTACAGATATAAGTCTCTCCACCGGGATTATCATTCGGAGCAAAGAGCGCATAGAACTTGCCACGATGATACTGCAGCGAAGTGGCCCACTGACCACGACCATACACCGTACCCTCCTTCATGTCATACTTAGGCGAATCGGTAAGTTTAGGGAAGATATAGTTCACAGTTTCCCAGTTCACCAAATCCTTCGATTTCATGATAGGCGCACCCGGCATCAGATGCATGGTGGTGCTTACCATATAGAAGCTGTCACCCACACGGATTACATCCACATCAGGCACATCAGCCCAAACCACAGGATTGGCGAAATTCTTCTCAAACTTCCACCAGTCGAAATTGAAGAGTTTGCTTCCCTTCAATCCCTTGAACACGAAGTATATATCATGTTTTCCTGTCACTTTCTTTAGCATTTGTGCCGAGAAAGTCTTCCACTTTTCCCAGCCACCCGTCTTGGTAACATCAAGTTTTGCCACCAGTTCGCTATCTTCCTTATCGAGATGAACCTCCAGCGAACCTCCAAGCGAAGAGCACGCCGCTGAGATGGCAAATACATCTGGACCTTCATCACCAAAATCCACCTCACGTACCTTGATATAATCGCCTTCATGGATTTCAGAGATATAAACACCCGTATCATCGGTCTGCTCCGACTTCACTCCCTTAGAGAAAGCGATGGTTTCAGCCTCCTGACGCTTGTAAGGATTGAGGGTTGCAATAGGAGCCACTCCTTCCTGAGTATGGTGGATAATTGGGAATGTGCCGTCGGCATTATATTTGAATTCTTCCACAGCCACACTGCGTTCGAATCCGCCACCCAGTTTACCCGTATGATAGAAGAAATAAGACTTGCCCTTGAAGTCGCTCACACCGCAATGGTTAGTAAAGGAACCCGTATCTTCCAATGGCATGATTTCGCCCATATACTTCCATGGTCCGAAAGGCTTCTTACTCATGGAATAAGCAATGTGCTCAGGCACTCCACCTGCAGCATAAAGCATATAATAGTTCTTGCCACGCTTCATGAACCAAGGCCCCTCTGTGTAGCAATCTTTATATTTTCGGGTAGAATCACGCTTCTCCACGTCAGGCGAGCCGAATCCCTCCTCAGTCATCACGATTCTGCCCACTTCACGTTTTTCATCAACAGCTGCCTTAGCATCTATACCACCCTTGAAGCTGATCATATCTTTATTCAGTTTGGCATAGTAAAGATGTGGATTACCCCAATAGAGATAAGCCTGACCATCCTCGTCCATCCAAACCGTTGGGTCGATATTGTCCCAACTTCCATTATCGAAAAGCGGTTTTCCCAGCGCATCCTTGAACGGACCGGTAGGAGAATCTGCCACAGCTACGCCGATAGCCATTCCGCCCGTCAGTTTAGAGTGCGCACAGATATACCAGTAATACTTACCATTACGTTCAATGGTCTGTGCTGCCCAGGCACGGTCGTCTGCCCAGGAAAAAGAACTGAGATCGAGCGGAGAACCATGGTCTGTCCAGTTCACCATATCCTTGGTGGAATACACACGCCATTCGTTCATCCAGAAGAAGTCAGCCTTATCTTCATCATGACCGGTATATACATAGAGACGGTCTCCAACAACCAGAGGTGCCGGGTCGGTAGTTAACTGTGTTTGCACGATTGGGTTCTGTGCATAGGTAGCACCCTGCATGGCAAGCAGCCATGCGCTTATCAATAACGGCTTTCTGAAAGCCAAGATTTTCGTTGTATTCATCATTATGATTGTTTTTTCGTTTAATGCTGCAAAATTACGAAAAAACAATCATAATGACTTTATCGAATGTTTCAAAAACTTTATTAAGTTTATCTTACTCCCCAAACTTCCACCAATCCAGGAAGAAGAGGTTCTGCTTCTGGATGTTGCCTCCCTTAAAGACGAAGTAGAGATCATGAACACCCTTTACCTTCTTCACCTGGGTAGAGAAGGTTTTGTATTCGTCCTTGGTATTCTTGATATCCACCTTGCCGATGCACTGGCCGTTTACCCCATCAAGACGGATTTCGATGCTGCCGCCAAACATGTGGCAAGAGGCAGAAACCTCAAACTTACCTGCACCCTTCTTGAAGTCAACACCCTTCACGAGGATATACTCATCCTCATCAATATTCGTAACCACTTGATTCCATCTATTCTCCTGCGCCCACTGATTCTTAGGCTGCGTCTTCAATCCATAGCCCCAAGCCATCGTCTCAGCCTCTACCTGGCGATAAGGGTTGAACCATTCTATCTGTTCAAGCTTGCAGTCCTGGAAGTATGGCAACTCCTGGATGGTTCCGTCAGGATTGTAAGTCATTTCGGCCGCAGAAACAGAACGCTGCTCGGCATGACGCCCCGTCTTCAAACGGAAGATATCATAATTCAAGCCGAAGCAATAGCTCTTACCCTTATAGTCGATGATGCCCGGATGATTGCCTCGAGTACGAGGCGTATGGTTCATGATATGTCCCTTATATTCCCACGGTCCGAGCGGATTCTTGCTCATCGCATAACCGATGCCCTCAGGACAGCAGGTAGAAGCATAAGCCAGATAATAATTGCCATTGCGCTTCCAGAACCAAGGACCTTCCTGATAATCCTGAATCTTTGGGAAGTGCATGATGGAATCTGAATAAGAAATCATGTCCTCGTTCAGTTTCACTGCCTTCAACTCCGGGTTGCCCCAATACATGTAAGCCTGGTTATCATCATCTACCCATACGGTAGGGTCAATGTCGAACCAGTCGCCTTCCCATGCCAGAGGCTTTCCGATAGGATCCTTGAACGGTCCGAATGGACTATCTGCTACCAGCACTCCGATGCCATGACCGTGGATTGGGCAATACATATACCATTTGCCATTGCGCTCGATGACCTGCTCTGCCCAGGCACCATTCTCGCCCTTGAACCACTTGAAGTCTTTCAATGAAGCCACGGCACCGCGGTCTTGCCAGTTTACCATATCCGTTGAGGTGTAGAGCAGCCAGTCTTTCATCAGGAAGCCCTCAGCCCCATCCTCATCGTGGGTGGTATAGAGATATACCGTATCGTTGTGCACATAAGGTGCAGGATCGGCAGTATACTTGGTCTGGATGATTGGCAAGTTGATGTTCTGTGCAGTTGCTACAGTTCCCATGCCAGCCAAAAGCAGGGATAAAATCATTCTGTATCTAGTCATTTTATGATTTAAATTAATTATTAGTTGATTAAATTGTTATTTATGGATGCAAAGGTAAGCAAAAAAGCAGAATTCTACTTTATCATAATTACCAAATACTTTATTTTATGTAACACTTACATCTGTACCTTTACTGCCTTTCCGACATATTCCACCCTCTTGCTTGCCAGCATTGGCTGATAGCCTGCACTGCTATCAGCATCCAACAAGAAAAAAATGAGGATGTGTCATGTACTTATGACACACCCTCATTTTTTAGCAGGAATATTTTGCCCAATCCAATACAATCGTCTTATCTTCATCAATCATAAAGTTCATACCAATCTTTTCCATGGTTTTGCCTCTTAGGGCAAAAGCATCAGCATAATGTTTGTTGTTGATTTGGTCAAGAGCCTCTTGTGCCGACTTATTAAATTTCAGTTCTATCACATAGATGGTATCCTTTGTTTCCATCGTAATGTCTGTTCTTCCACGGAAAGTATGCTGTTCCACCAATATACGGAAATTCGTAAGCAGGGCAAAGATGATATACATTGTCTGCTGATAATGCCCCTCATAATCGGTATTATCGCAATAAGGTACCGTCTCCCAGAACGTTTTCAATAGCTGAAGAGCACCATCCATGTTACCCTTATTGATAAGAGAAGACATCTTGGCCACGGTCGTATTGCACATTGCAGACTTTGCCGCTAAATAATGCGGTAACATACTGCGATACAAACCTATCCTCACTTCTTTGTTAGGCAGAGCCAAGGTATAGAGTTCCGTTTCCGGATCATAATTCTTGATAGTGATATAACCACTCTGATAAAGTAAAGGCATGATAGTAGTCATCGTCTCAGTGGCTGCATCAAAATCATCCTTTGATGCATCCATCTGTTCACCCAGGTCAATCGGTGTAAAGTCATATTTCCGCATCATATTAAGAAGATAAGTAGGAGTGCCTGAGCCAAACCAATAGGAATTCATCTGTCCTTCAGCTAAACAGTTCAACAAGCTATAAGGATTGAAAATATCTGATGATGGCCAGGTAAAGTGATAGCCATCATAATTTTCCTTCAGTTTTGACAAGGCTTGTTCGTGTGTCAATCCCAACCTACCTGCTAACACATCAATATCCTCATCAAACTTATCCAACAATTCCTCCTTGGTAATGCCGCAAATGCCAGCATACTCTTGGTGCATACTCACATTTGTGATATTATTGAGTTCACTGAAGATACTAAGTTGCGAGAACTTGGTGATGCCTGTCAAGAAGACGAAACGCAGCATTCGGTCGCTATCCTTTAGGGGACTATAGAAATTGCGCATCACCTCCCTTAAGACGCCCAAACTAGTATCCTCATGTACCACATCAAGCAAAGGAGCATCGTATTCATCGATGAGCACAACGACCTTCTGCCCAGTCTGTTCATATACCGTTTTTATTAAATTAAGCATACGGACATTCGGGTCGGGAGACTCATTGACGATGCCAAATTTTTCTTCATTTACCTTCAATATGTACAAGAGATAACGCACAAGTTGGTCTTTCTCCATGTGCTTACCACCAGCCAAGCTAAAGTGAAGCACAGGATATTTCGTCCACTCCTTCTCCAGTTTTTCAATAGCAAGCCCCTTAAAGAGTTCCTTCTCTCCCTCGAAATAGCTCTGCATAGTAGAGACGAGGAGTGACTTTCCGAAACGACGTGGACGACTCAAGAAGAAATACTTTCCACTCGTATGAGTCATACGATAGATGTACTCCGTCTTATCTACATAGAGAAAGTCCTCCTCTCGAATCTCAGAGAAGGTCTGCATGCCTATTGGATATAACTTCGTTGCCATATTATCAACAATTTACTATTTACGTTGGCAAAGATAAGCAAAAATCCCGAAACCGCCAAGCGATTTCGGGATTTATTATGTATTCAACTATGTCCCCAATACCTTGAAGGGGATTTTATCAGTATTCTTACTATCTGTTCAGTTCCTTGATGATTTTCTCCAGATTGTCAAGCTGGCGGGCATCCACTTTCACATCTACCAGATTTCCTTCCTTGTCGAAGAGGCGATAGGATGGGAAGGAGCGAATGTTGAGATAATTCTCGATGGCACTCTGCTGAGCCGCTGGCAAATTGTAGTGGGCGATATTGTCGCCAACCAGATTATTCAGTTTGATGAGATTTTTCCATGACTCTTCAGGACTGTTGTTTGCCATGTAAAGATATACCACATCGTATGGCGCCAAGCGTTCGAACTCTTCCTTCGAATGGGCAAGAGCCATCTTGCAAGGGGCACACCAAGTTCCCCAGACATCCAGCAATACAAGCTTTCCCTTATAAGGCTCCAATATATGGCGAAGAAGTTTCTCACCATCGCTCATATCCTGCGGAGCTGTCTTGATACTGGCAGTAATGTCCCTGTTCTGCAAAGACAGGTACTTACGGTGTTCTGCCAATACTTTCTCCCTGAGAACTTCAGAACTGATGCTGTGTTCTACCAGGTCAAGCCCATAACTATTGAGTGGCATAGCTAGTCTTTCCAACATCTGAAGAATGGCTTTGGTGATGATGACATCTTTCTGCTGCTGGCTGCATCCCATGCTATCAGCTATATGCTGGGCATAATATACATCGATGAGAGGAGTCTCATCCTTAAGCATCTTGGCAATATCTTCTCTTCCAATGATAGTCGTAGCGCGCTTGGCAAGGGCTGAGTTGGAAAAAGCATTTTCTATTTTCTCCTGCTCCTTGGCATCTGTCGTCTGATATTGCTTGATAGTCATGCTATCCAGATTCTTAGCCCATTGTTCCACCGTAGCAATTTCAGAATTTGTTATCGCAATATCCCCCTGAGCCTTGTGCTTTCTCAACAGTTCCGGATAATAATTGGTGAACAAGAATCCATAGGTCTTCCCCATGGGTGTACTGTACTTTAACCTTGCTTCCTGGTCGATGAGATCTTTAGTCAGCATATTATAGTCACGAAACTGAGTATAAGGCTGCGGAATCTCCTTCCATATTTTTTCCATTTGGCTTACATATTCCTGAGGGAAAATATGGTCTTTTACACGATATGCTCCCTGTAAGATTGATGATGCATAACTACAGAGAAGATATCGGGCAGCATACTCCTGATAACATTTGGAAATAGATGCCGATTTTTCTATCTGTTTCCGTAAGTTCCCTTCAGCCTCCTTATATCTGGATTCAAGAATCTGCATCATCTCCTGGGCTGGAACCTTATTTTCATACTTACCTGCATAGTCTGCGTTAATCATTGGGATAGGATGCGCCAGCAGTTCGTTTTGCAAGCGACAGTTCTTACCCATGAAGATGGAATGTCCAGACTTGAAGTCATAGAGCAGATAATAGGTCTCACCTGGCTCCAACACCGTGTTGATATAAGTATGTTTCCAGTCCATGAAAACCTCGGTAGAGTTGATGAGAGGCACTTTGATCTCAAATCTGCCAAGTGAATCGAGCTTGCTACAATTGCTCACTTCCTTGAATGTGGAAAAGAGATCATAATACTGCACACTATACTCCTGCCCTCTATCCCAAAATTCCTTAGGCATATTTCTGAGCCATCCCACAACAATAGCCGTATCGGGCTTGTTATGAGTATCCTTCAGACTTGTGGTCTCATCTTTCTGCGGATAATCCGGAAGGATGGAAGTGGTAATGAGCGAATATTCGGCTTTCTTGCCGTTGATGCTCATCGTGCGCTTGCCATGTTGAGGTTTGTCGATGTTGACAGCCAGGTCGCTCTTGCCATCGGTAAGGATGAAAGAGTACTTGTCGCCCTTCTGATTCTTCTGCTTGTATTGCCAGTAACGGCAGTCGTAGATGGCGAAATCTTCATAGAATCCTATCTCCCAATCGCCGGTCGCATCGTTGCGCCAAAGCGAGGAGAAGAGCTGTTTGATGCGGGTATCGATATTCTCGATGCCCAATATCTTGAAGTTCTTTTTGCCGTCACCTTCCAGGAAGTCAAACTTTCGGGTCTTCTTGGGGAGCGGTGCGAAATGGAAGACCACATCCTCCTTGCCAGAGCTAGGCATATAGTGTTCTTCGTCAAGTTTCAGTCCATCACAGCTCTTGACGAGATATTTCTTGCCATCAGCAAGGAGATAGGTTTCCTTCACAAACTTTATCCAATAGTGTGGGGGAAAAGTGATGTGCATGAACACTCGTGTTTCATCATCTGCGAATTCCACACGATAGATGTTGAGTTGAGATTGAAAAGGATCATAAAATAGCTGATTCGATTCTGCTATCGGCTGTTCCCAGACAATAGGTTTCTTGCCATTCCCTGCCCAGCAAGTGCAGAGCCAGATGGCTGCAATAAGTACACAAAGGATTCTTTTCATAATTCGATTATTTTATTGGATTGATACTATTGAAAGCAGTATATATTAAAGTATACCACTACTTAATATTCAATAGAAACATCCAGTTTCTTCAAATCCTTATCAGCCGAACTGCTGCCGTAATAAACCTCATACTTTCCTGCCTTGGCACGGACGGTATTGGTTGCAGCATCGAAGAGTTCGAAGTTTCTGCTATCCAGGGTGATGACAGCCTCAGCAGTCTTTCCTGCCTTCACCTCCACTCTCTCGAAAGCCTTCAAGCTCTTCAATGGTCCTTCGGTATCGGCAGGATCCTTCACATACACCTGTACCACCTCGGTTCCATCCTTCTTTCCAACATTACTTACAGGCACCTTCAAGGTAATCTTCTCACCCTTCTTCAGGATAGAGTTGGAAAGTGTAGCATCGCCAATACGGAAAGAAGTATAGCTCAAGCCATAACCGAATGGGAAGAGCGCATCGTTCATATAACGATAGGTTCTGCCCTTCATGCTGTAATCCTTGAAATCAGGCAACTGCTCAGAATTCTTATAGAACGTAATAGGCAACTTGCCGGCAGGATTGTACTCTCCGAAGAGTACACGAGCCACTGCCTCACCACCTTCCTGACCAGGATACCAGGCTTGGAGAATAGCATCGCAACTCTCTGTCTCTGGAGTCAAGGCGATAGCCGAACCCGAACAGTTGACAAAGACAACCTTTTTGCCCGCCTCCTTTAAAGCCTTCAGGAAATTGCGCTGAACCTTAGGCAATTCGATGTTGGTGCGGTCACCACCCTTGAAGCCAGAAATCTCGATAGGCATTTCCTCACCTTCCAACTGTGGAGAGATGCCACCTACGAAGACTACTGTCTCGCAATCCTTCAACTGCTTGAGCGAAGCCTGATAGTCGATAGGATTCTCATGACCGATATTGATCTTCATATTGGCATTATAGGTTGGCATCTCAGCATATCGTATTTCTATCTGATACTCCTTGCCTTTCACGCCCTCAAACTCGATGCGGGATTCTGCTGTGCGCCAATCACTCTTTTCTGACTTTTTCTCACCATTCAGATAAACCTCATAATGACCGCAGGCAGCCACATCGAGCAATACCTTGGCGTTCTGCTTAGGACGGAATACGGTTTCATACTTGGCAGAAAAGCCCGTCAACTTCACATTGGGTGCAAACGAATGCTGACCATAGGTAGTTACCTGCACAGGATTCTTTTCCTGAGTGATGGTAACAGGCTTACCTTCCATTTCACGATTGTTCCAGAAAGTGCCCTTAAAGCCCATCTTGCCATCCATGCTACACTGGTCGAAGTAAGAATCCAAAGTCTGGTCGTTCACCAGGTCGCACCCTTTAAAGGTGACGATCTGGTTTTTCTTCAAACGACTCTTGATACCATCCAGGATGGTAATTGTCTGTCGTGGAGTACCATTATAGTTTCCCCACATCATCGGTTCGTTATCCACATTTGGTCCGATGAAAGCAATCTTCTTTACCTTTTTATCGAGAGGTAATACCTCATTCTTGTTTTGGAGCAGCGTCATGGTCTGCAGAGCCATATCGAGCGAGAGCTGGCGATGCGCCTTGCTGCAAAGCACAGATACAGGAATCTTCGACCATGATACTATCTTGTTGTCATCCATCTCACCCAAGTCGAAACGACCTTCGAGCAGACGAATCACATGCTTATCAACTTCTTCTTCAGTCAGGGCACCATACTTCACAGCCTCAGGCACCGATTTATATATATAATTAAATCCACATTCTACATCGGTTCCAGCCAATACGCCCTTAGCTGCTGCATTTCTGGCATTGCTCGAAACCTTATGGTTCTCCCAGAAATCAGTAACAGCGCCACAGTCGGAAACTACCAGGTACTTGAATCCCCACTCATCCCTGAGAATCTGCTGCAAAAGGCGGGTGTTGCCGCAGCATGGTTCATCATCCCAACGCTGATAGGCACACATCACCTCACGCACCTTGGCATCCTGCACAAGTGATTTGAAGGCGGGCATATAAGTTTCCCAAAGGTCGCGCGGTGTAACATCGGTAATATTGTCTGTATGGCGAGCCCATTCCGGTCCGCTATGAATTGCATAGTGCTTGGCACAAGCCCAGAGTTTGCGGTATTTCGTATCTTCAGGTCCCTGCAATCCGCGCACCACGGCACATCCCATCCTACTGGTAAGATAAGGATCCTCACCATAGGTTTCCTGTCCACGTCCCCAGCGAGGATCACGGAAGATATTCACGTTTGGAGTCCAGACAGAGAGGGCATGGAAACGGGTTACATCTCCTCCCTTCTGCTGCAGTTCATTCCATTTGGCACGCATCTCATCAGATGTTGCATCAAAGACTCTATACACCATTCTGTCGTTAAACGAAGCTGCCATTCCGATAGGTTCCGGAAAGACGGTTACATCTCCCATGTTCGCCACACCATGCAGTGCCTCGCTCCACCACTGGAATCTCTTGATTCCCAATCGCGGGATAGCCGGCGAATCATCCAACATCAGAGAAGCTTTCTCTTCCAAAGTGAGACGACCACATAAATCTACCGCTCTCTCATGAGCCGAGAGGGCTGGATTCTGATAAGGCAACTGCTGAGCTGAGGCATTGCCGGAGGACATAGTTACCACAAACATCAAAGCTGCGTATATAACATTCTTGTTCATTGTAATTACTATTAAGCTATTAGTATATTAAATTGTTATTTGTGCTGCAAAGATAAACAAAAAAGCAGAATACTACTTTATTACAAGTATCAAATACTTTATATAATGTAACACTTACAGCTGTATCTTTACAGCCTTTCCGTCATATTCCACACTCTTGCTTGCCTGCATAGGCTGATCGCCCGCACCACTATTGGTATCCACCAGTACGATATGGAATCTGCGATGCTGGAGCATTCCCTTATAGCTGCCCTTGCGTGGAGCGATGTTCAGGGTTCTGTCTGCTTCATTCCAAACAAACTGGATTTCCGAGAATTTACCCTTCTCATAGTTGTAGTTGTCGCCCTCATCCTCATAGAGCGTAAATTTACCATCAGCACCAGGATAGACACGAATCTCCAGTTCATCCCAAGGTTTCTCTGAACTATACTGCACTTCAGGACCGAATGGCAGGATGGTACCTGCCTTGATGAATACAGGCATGATGTCGATAGGACAAAGGCGCTGGATATCCTGACCGCCCTCATACTGGGTGTTGCTCCAGAAATCATACCATTTATTACCCTTTGGCAAGTAAACATTCACAGGCGCAGCTGCCTTCCTTACATCAGGATAGATGGTATGACCCTTCTTCTCCTTATCCTTCCAGGTGTATAAAGGATCGGTTACCGGCTTCACCAGGATGTTGCGGCCGAAGAGATACTCATCGTTCAGACGGGAAGCCTTCTTGTCTGCCGCATAATCCATTACCAGGGCACGCATCATGCTTCCGCTATTCTGTACACAGTCGCCAGCCGTACTGTAGATATAAGGCAAAAGGCGATAGCGCAACTTGATGGCCTTAATCATAGCATCATAAGCCCAGTCGCCCTGCTTTCCGAATTCATACAGTTCGCTTACCATCGGTGAAGAACAGTGGTTGCGCATCAATGGCATGAAGGTTCCCCACTGCATCCAGCGGGTCTGCAATTCCTGAATGGCTGGATTCTTTGGATTCTGTTCAAACTCCCAGTAGAAGAAACCACCCAGGTCGGTGTTCCAGAATGGGATACCGCAGAGCGAGAAGTTCAAGCCCGATGGAATCTGATTCTTCATCTCGTCCCAGGAAGCCACCACATCACCGCTCCAGCAGATGGTGCCATAATGCTGAATACCGAGACTGCCGCTTCGGGTCATCTGGAGCGAACGCTTTGTGTTGCCCTTCATCGCTCTCTGGTGCTCGTAGATGCTCTTGTTGTGCAACAATGGGAAGGCGTTCTTCACGCCCAACCATGAACCATCGAAGGTCTGATAGTTCTCATCGCCCGGCTTCTCAAAATGGTCTGGCTCCGTAGAATCGGTCCACCAGGCATCAAAGCCCATCTGGTAGAGATGAGTAAGATACTTCCAGTAGAGGTTGCGAGCCTTCGGATTGAAGACATCGTATGGCATCACGCCACTGTTTCTTGGCCACGTTTCAAAAGGAAGGAGGGCATTCATCTTCTTCAGTTCACGATACTGCTCTGTCCAAGGACCGAAACTTGCCCAGATGGAAATCATCAGATGGGCATCGTTCTTATGAACATACTTCACCATCTCTTCCGGACTCTTCAGGCGGGGTTCTCCCTGTACCTTCATCTGCTTCATATCGGTAGGAAGATACTTGGCATAGGCTGAGTCGCCCACCTTATTTATATAGTATGGGTTCTGGAACTTCATCGCATTCCAGTTGGAGTCGCATCCCCAATACTGCCAGTCCTGCACGATGGCATCAGTAGGAATCTTCAGTTCGCGATACTTGTCCAACACGCCAGCCAGTTCATCACTAGTCTTATAGCGCTCACGGCATTGCCAGAAGCCCATCGCCCATTTCGGGAACATGGTAGCCTGTCCGGTGAGTTCACGGATGCTGGCGATGACTCCATCTTGCGTACCATCCTTATACATGAAATAGTAGTCGGCGCAGGTTCCCACTTCACTGGTAAAGGAAGTGCATGATGGCTGGTTGCCATTATTCTTGGATGCTACGATATCATTGAAATAGGTTTTTCCTGCATTGTCCCAGTAAAGACCATAGCCCTTCTCACTGGTGAAATAAGGGATGGCGATATAAGTATTATTGTTCCAGAGTACGATATTCTGTCGACCACGCTGATTCATGTAAACATCGCGCAACTGTCCCAGACCATAGATGGCCTCGTCATCAGCAAGACGGAAGTCCTGCTCTATACGGTACTTGCCCTTGTTGGCTTCATCCTTGCGAGCTTCCAGACGGGTCTTCGTATCAGTAAGCAGCAGCTTTCCATCCTTCGAAAGGAAGCGGATTTCGCCAGTCTGCTGATTCAGTTCAACGGAAATAAAACTAGAATTGATTTTTACAATATCACCGTTTTCCTGTATTTGAACGCCCTTCATCTGCTGAGGTTTCAAGATGACAGAATAGCTTTTCTTCTGAACAGGAGCACCAAGTCCGGCATCAGATTTCAAGATGCGGACGATGGATGGAGAATAGAATTCGATGGTTACATTCTGCTGAGCCACCTGACGGGTGATAGACTTGGCAGCCGCACCTTTCTGGGTGCCTGCCACCTTTACATTCTTGGCGCTGAGTTCACTTGGAACGCCAACGACAGCGATGCCCAAAAGGGCAATGAGAGATAAATTCTTTAGCATACTTCTGTTTATTTTATTAGAGGGTTTATGATTGGAACGCTTCTCGATTGTCAAATCATCATGAATTTATTGTTGTCTGAAATTCCATTTAGAATTATCGCTATTGAAATCGAAAGGAGCCAAGCCTGGGGTACAATCGCCGAGTGAAACCAATGCCAGTTTCTCTTCTGTGCCTGGCACTGCCTTAGGCATGATGCGATAGGTGCCATCGGTGAGCTGTTCGATGCGCCAAAGCTGGGCATCTTCACCCGTAAACTCAGGTTTGGCAATGACATCATGCTGAGCGGTTGCGGTAAATCAAATCAGTAGCCTCGCAGTCGATGGCGATATTGACGGGTTCGTTGCCTTCCATCCGCTTACCTGTCTTCGGATCAAGTTCTACCAGACGGATAAATCCGAAATAGGTACCATAACTGAGCCAGAGTCTGCCGGTAGTAGGGTCGAGCAACAAGCCCGCATCAATGGCATCACAGTCTTCATCATCCAATGAAGAAGCTACCACCACCGGTTCAGTATATTTGAAATCAGGCGATTTCGGATCGAGCGTTTTGTTCCACATCGTCAGGACATCACCGCGATGACTGCCTCCCAATCCACCACCCGTAGCACTGTAGGCTACAAGATAACGGTCGCCAATCTTCAACACATCAGGAGCCGCTCCTCTGCCGGGACGAACAGCACCACCCTGCCAGGTCCAGCCATCCTCCGACCAGATTCCACCTTCACCCGTTCCAAAGGTATAATACTTTCCATCACACAGGGCAATGGTAGAAGGATCATGAATGAAAGGTTCGCCCACCTGGGCTTCTGCCTCGTAAGCAGAGGAAGACAACAAGGCAACCAAAGCAGCGGCATAAAGTTTCTGCTGAGCAGCAACCGGGCTAAAATATCTGAAAAATATATTGTTCTGTTTCATAACTTTCTTTATTGATTGCACTACTTCACGTGAATAGACAGGTTTCTGACAGGCTTGCCCTGTCCGTCGATGAATCGGACACAGAAGTCGCTCATGCCAGGACCATTGATTAATGCACCACGAAGAATATTCCTACCTTTCTTCAAGGTAAGTTTCTTAGAAACCACATCATCGCGAACCATTCTTCGGTCGCCTTCGAGCATCACCGCCTCCTCGCCATTGAGCCACCACATGGAAGCACCATTCGAGCCAACAGACAAGCGGACGTCTTTCATCTCCTCAGGGCAATCGATAATGGTAACCGCCCAGAACAAGACACCATACTTGGGTTTCTTAAACGATGTGGCGAAACGGAAGAGTTTCACATTAAACAGTTTACTGTCCAGCGCATGCCATTTCAGTTTTTCCTTGCCCACCTTCACGACGGCTCCTTCCTTAGGAACTGTTTCCATCTGTTTAGGGAAATACTGCGTATGGAATATCTCCTTCAGATAAGAATCTGTAAAAACGACATTGCTCTTGACCGGCATAGAGATGGGCTCCAGGAGCAACCATCTCTGAATAAAGCCAGCCGCATTAGGCATGACAGCCTGCCTGCCGACTGGTCCGAAATAAGGATTGATGTCTGCAGGTAAATTCCTATTTTGGGCATCCGCAGATGAATGCCCCAAAAGGAATACACATAAACAAAACAATCTAACTATTTTATTAAAAAATTTGTACATAGACTATTCATTATTATTGAGGTTCGATAATCTGATAACGGCCACTCAGATGCATGAAGGCGAAGAGACGCAACAGTCCGTCGTAATAGCCATCGAAGAAGCCTTCTTTATCTGGTTCATGCTTGGCATTCCAGAAATGACTGACGAATTTCCTGCCCTTCACATGATTGCTGACCAATGAAGCCGCAGCCGAAGTGGCAACAAAACCGATAGAATGGCGGAGCGCCTTTGGAGCTGTACCTGCCGGCAGAATATCTTCTACCATCGTTCCATCTACATTATACTGGTCCAGGAAAGAATCAATGCCCTTACTATACAGGAAGTTCTGCAGCGTATTGGCATATTTCTGCTGCCACTCCTTATCCTTGCAAGCCCAGGAATAATCGAGCGCTATGTTCATTGGCACTCGCCATGAATCGTAACGGAATGCATCACCCAACAACCGACCGGTCTTCATCAGACTGCCATCATAGTTGCAATAGTCCGGGTTCAAGCCCGTCTTCTCATTGATACACTTATGCAGGAACTCACGGCTTTTCTCAGCACACTCCTTCCAGAACTGGGACCGTCCGTCATTAGCCCATTTCGCCCAAACCTCGTAAAAGGCAGGGAGATGGTAAGAAGGGTCGGTAAACTTCCCGCCCCAATGATCGGGCGTAAAGGTGATGAGCTGATGTTCGAGATTGATGAGCGGAGCTGTGCGGTCCATTCCCGCCTTCTGCATGCTGCAATCCAGAATATGCTGCGCTTCCTTCAGATAGTTGATGCCTGTATCATTTCCCCATCGGTTGGATGCAAAGATGAGCGAAGTTACAAAATAGAGTTCACCATCCGATGCGGCTCCCTGCGCATTTCTCGTTCCATCAGTCTTGCAGCTCCATGCGAAATAGCCCTTATAAGGTCCTTCCTGATGCTGCATGTATTTCTTGCTCCATCGCCAGAGGCGGTCGAAGATGTCCTTCTTGTCAAACTGCACGGCAGCCATCATTCCATACGACATGCCTTCGGTTCTCACATCATTGTTCTTTATATCGCTGACATATCCCATGGAATCGCCCACCTCGAAATAGACCTTGTTCTTACCGTAGAATACATCATTGAACACTTCGTTCACCTTTCTGTCAATATCAGCCTGCTTATAGCCCATTTCGGCAAAGAGATTACGATACTGGTGAGTTTCGAAAGCACCCTTTTCCCAAGGCAACGCATCGAAGCCCAGCCAGTCTACCTCTACATCGGTTCCACTCTGCAAGGATACATGGAGAGCATGAACGCCCTGAGGAGCATGGAGCACCTGGGCACGGATATTTTTCCAGCCAGCCGACTTCGGAATCTTCACCTTAGCGATGATATTACCCTTCTTGCCATCGGCTCTGACTACGAGCACACCGCCCTTTGAAGACTTGGCACGAACGGTGATTTCTTCCACCTTCTCATTACCGAAATCCACCTTATTATATATAAGGGCAGTATTCGATTTAGAGAAGAGAGTCTTCCAGCCGGCAAAGCAGTTGTTCTTATCCAGATAATCAATACCAATACCCTTGCCTTGCAGCGCAGAATAGCGGTCAATCTGAATACGCGAACGAGCGTTCGTCAATCCCACACCTCTTAGCGTAGGTATCACCTTCTGTATCGTTCCGTCAGGATTGAAGTTCAGAGAGTCGATCCGCACCGAGCGGTTCTTGTCAAACTTAGGCGAATAATCATTATGATGATAGAAGAGATACCACTGTCCCTGATATTCTACGATGCTATGATGATTGGTCCAGCACTTCGTAGGCGATTCATCCATGATGATGCCCTTGAACGTGAAAGGTCCCATCGGATGGTCAGCCATGGCATAAGCCAGCGTTTCGGTTCCATTCTTTTCACGAACCCAAGGGAAGGTGAAATAATACTTGCCGTTACGCTCGAAAGCAAATGGGCCTTCCTTGAAACCATCTGGCAATCCCTCCACCAGTTTGGGTTCCGAGGCAAGTTCCGTCATGTTTGGTTTCAGCTTAGCCATGTGCAAACCGGCTCCCGCCCAGTAGATATAAGCCTGTCCGTCCTTATCTATCAGCACACAAGGATCTATGCCGTGCACACCCTCTATGGGTTTCCACATCGGCATAAACGGTCCTTCAGGCTGGTCGGCAACCGCCACACCTATTCCGAATCCCTTCTCCTCCCCTTTCGGAGCAGCAGGGAAATAGAAGTAATATTTCCCCTCTTTCTCTACACAGTCAGGAGCCCACATCGTATAACTGCCGTCCTGTACCCAAGGTACTTTGTCCTGCGAAACGATGACTCCATGATCCTGCCACTCAGTAAGATTAGTGGAAGAGAAAACATGATAATCAGGCATACAAAACCAAGTCTTCAGTTTCTCGATAGGACTCGGAATATCATGAGAAGGATAAAGATATACCTTCCCGTTGAATACGCGAGCCGTAGGATCAGCAGAATACTGTCCGCTGATAATCGGGTTCTGAGCCGAAGCTCCTGTCGATAACGCCAGCATCAAGGCACACATCCATGTTTTCATACGTAAATTCCTTTAAAGAAGAAAAAAGGGAGTGCTTTTTTTCAAAACACCCCCTAATTGTCAAACAATCTATAGTTCTTTAAACTTAAAACACTATATTAACAAAACAACTTCATGATTACCAACCAGGATTCTGCTTCAGGTTAGGATTCTTATCCATCACGGTCTGTGGATAAGGGAAGAACTCATGCTTGCCCTTCTTGAAACCTACCTTGAAATTAGTCTCAGGAGTGTTGGTCGTATAGAAACGGCTGTTTGCTTCTGATCCATGCTCCCAAGTTACATTCTGGTCGTCTGCCTTTGGAGCTCTGAAAACCTTATCAAACAAATGTGGCACGACTGTACCAGCCTTAGTCAAACGCTCAATGGCCTTTGTATCATTCCATCGCATGATATCGAACCAACGACAGCCTTCAAGCCAAAGTTCATATGACTTTTCTTTCTTCAACACATCCATATCAACAGTTTCACTGATTGTCTTGGAACCAGCACGTTTCTGAATCATGTTGATATATTTCTTAGCTTCAGCCTGATCGCCTGTCTGAAGACAAGCCTCTGCATAATTGAGCAAAACCTCAGCGTAACGCATGACAAGATAATTATTCAAGCGAATATTATCACCATATTTCTTGCCATCAGTATCAGAAGCTCTCATTATTTGCTTGAACGCCAACCAGGTAGAGTTGCCGTAGAGTCCCTGAACAGGGTCATTGATGCCAATCTTGTTACTGGTTTTCTTCTGCTCGTCAGTCATATTATCGATTTCATCCTTGCCGTAAGACATATGATAAACCGCATCATCAATATGCTTTAAAGTAGCCTTCAAGCGATAAGAGTCACCATCATTTTTATAGAACTCGTCACCAAACCACTGAGGCACGCCAAGGCCACCCCAGCCATCAACGCCGCCACAATAAACCTTGTTAGGAGAAACCACAAAGTGATCAGCACGCCAATCCCAATAGTTGGTTTCCATCCAGCTAGAACGCTGAATCATACCACCCCAATCGGTCTTACCTGCATTATACTCGAAGTTGACTTCAAATACCTTCTCCTCGTTGGCATCACCCTCGATATGGAAGTTGTCAGCATATTTCTCACCAGGAACAAGGTCATACTTGCCCGAGTCTATAACCTTTTTAAGGGCAATTTTAGCCTTATCATACTGACCGGCAAACAAATAAGCCTTTCCGGCAAGAGCATATGCAAAGCCCTTGGTTACCTTCACAGCTCCATCCTTGTCATCCTTACTTTTACGCTCATCCAAATCGTTGGCAGCATTCTCACATTCCTGCGCAATCCACTCTATCAACTGTTGGTGATTCATAGGATGCTCAGGATCCTTATCACAATTAAAAGGCTGCGCAGAAGCATCCAGAACATGAGTTACCAATGGTGGAGTACCCCAAAGATTAGCCAACAGGAAATAATCATAAGCACGAAGCACACGAGCCTCTGCAGCGCAACGTTTCTGCACAGCGGTAGTAGCATCGGCAAAGTGATCGAGTACAAGGTTACAGGTATATACAGAGAGATAGAGACCTGTGTACATAAACTTTGGCACCTCAGCCTCAGCATCATAATAGAACTGATTGAGCATGATACCAAACGTATTATCACCAGAGTTGGCACCTGCTGCCAACACATCGTCTCCACACTCATTGACTATCAGTTTCAATGGAGTATAAATACCTGGGCCACCACCATCGTGGTTACGTCCCATCACATTACACATAAAGCCTTCGTATGCAGCAACGAGGGCTGCCTCTGCATCAGCATCGGTCTTATAGAAGTTCTCGGTAGGTATTACACCCTTCTGCTCAATGTCTAGCTGATCCTCACAAGACGTAGTGAGCGTCATTGTTCCTGTGGCAGCAAGAGCCAATATTGTTGAAAATAATATTTTCTTCATTGTTTTTGAATATTAAAGGTTAGAATGTTACATTGATACCAAATACCACCTTCTTGGAAGTTGGATAAGTACCATTATCAAAACCACGAGAGGCACCACTGTTGATAGAAGCGGTCTCCGGATCAGCACCAGGATACTTGGTGATGGTGAAGAAATCATCCAGTGAGCAATATACACGAAGATTGCTGATACCTGCCACGCTAGTGATAGCCTTTGGCAATGTATAGCCCAACTGAATCTGCTTGATCTTGAAATACGAGCCACTGAACACAGCTGCATCAGAACTGAAGAACTTCCAGTCGGTAGCAACCTTTTTCATATCAGGATATTTAGCATTGGTGCGGTCTGCTCTCCAAGAATCCTTCCAGTAGGTATCAATTCCATTGATCAACGGACGGTCTGCAGAAACCATCAAGTTGTAAATCTTGTTGCCAGCAGCGCCTGTTCCAAATACGGTGAGGTCAAAGCCCTTATATTCTGCATTAAGAGTAATACCATAAGTAAACTTAGGAATAGCTGAGCCCAAATCCTGCTTATCTTCATCGGTTGGAGCTGAAGTTGTTTCGCCATTCTTATTATAATAGAGAGCACTACCATCTTCGGCTACACCTGCATACTTGTAACCACGGAAATACCATACCTGATGGCCAGCCTCGAATGTAGGCTTAAGCTGGTTATTGAATCCATCAATACCTATTTCGGTCAAACGGCTTATAAGGTTAGAAACCTCCTTCACCTCATTCTTCAGAGTTGAACCATTTACGGTCACACTATACTTGAAGTCCTTGATGTTGTCTCTCCAACCCAACTCGAAATCAAGACCAGAGTTAAGTACCTTACCTGTATTAACAACACTCTTGTTTACACCAATCTCAGGAAGAGGAGTAATCTCAATCAAGAGGTCTTTGGTAGTCTTGCGATACCAGTCAACACCCAAGGTAAGACGGTCGTTAAGGAAACGAGCATCAAGTCCAAGGTCAATCTGCTCTGAAGTTTCCCACTTCAAGTCTGGGTTAGCAAGTCCAGAAGGCTTAGAACCAAAAGTCAGCTTACCATCTCCAATAGAAGGATTATACTGATAGAAACTCTGATTAAGAGCTAAGGTAGAAGCATAACGATAATTGTTCAAGATATTGACGTTACCATTCTGACCCCAAGAACCACGAAGTTTCAAGAAAGAAATGGCATCACGACTTATATTGTCCTTGAAGAACTTCTCATTGCTGATAGCCCATCCTGCTGAAACTGATGGGAAATTACCCCAACGTGCCTTCTTTGAAAGTTTTGATGTATCGAAAGCATCACGACGGAAGTTAACCTGCATGAAGTAACGGTTGTCATAGCTGTAAGATACACGACCAAAGTAAGATAACTCTGTAGCATCTGAAGGAGCGTTACCTACATTCTTGGTTGCATTAGCCAACAAGTAGTCGATGTAATGGAAGTTTGGCTCATAAGATGTGAGTATGTTACCTCCTGTAGAACTGATGGAACTGTTATCCCAATGATTCTTGGTAAACGACATACCTGCCATGGCACCAATAGTGTGCTTGCCGATTGTTGTCAAATAGTTGGCAAAGTTCTCCCACTGATAGTACAAACCATTATTGGTATTCGCTTCAATGGTATAGTTTTCACTATGTGCCATAGATGATAACCAATATGGAGTCTCGTAGTTATGATAGTTACTCTGAGTGATACGATAACCTAAGCGAGAAGTAAATGTAAAGCCCTTGAATGGCTTGATATTGGCAGCAACGGTACCACGTACATTGATACCAGAAGTCCATGTGTCATGACGGTCGCGCTGATAGAGAGGGTTACCAGTAGCATCATCTACATATTTAGAAGTACCATAGTAGTCATTGTTATGGCTTGGATCTCTTGGAACTGGGCCACCGGCTTCTACCTGGGCCTTCATGCCAGGAGCCAAATCCTCCACATTACTGATATAAGCTGGAGTCAAAGGATCGATAGAAACCACAGAGTTCAGCAATGAACCATAACCCTTGGTCACGCCTTTGGTCTTCCACTTTTCAAAAGATGTATTGGTAGTAATGTTCAACCACTTGTAAACATCATAATCGGCATTGATCTGACCAGTGAAACGCTTATAAGTATCCTTGCTACCTTTAACGATACCATCATTGTTCAGGATATTCAAGCTGGCGAGGAAACGGCCCTTGCCATTGCTTGCCTGCACGGTGAGGCTATGCTGATGAGCCAGACTGTTCTCAAATACCTCGTCATACCAGTTGGTGTTCTGACCATTATAGTTGTTCTTCTTCAGAAGATCATCGGTCAAGTCGCCCAAATACTTGTGATACTCAATATACTCAGGAGCATCAAAGATTTCAGCCCTCTTTCCCAACGACTGGATGGTGAACTTGCTGCTATAGGAAATCTGAGCCTTACCGCCATTGGCAGCACCCGTCTTGGTTGTGATGATAACGACACCATTACCCGCCTGCGCACCATAGATGGCAGCAGAAGCGGCATCCTTCAATACCTCCATGCTCTCGATCATAGATGGATCCAGGTACTGGATGTTATCCACCTTCAGACCATCGACAATGAGCAACGGACCGATATTACCACTATTGGAAGAATAACCACGGATACGGATATCGGCAGCCTCACCCGGACCACCCGAGTTGATAATCTGCACACCGGCAGCCTTACCCTGGAGGGCAGCACCGGCATCGGTAGCTGACAAACCCTTGATGTCATCGCTCTTGATAGATGCAACTGCACCAGTCAGGTCGCTCTTCTTCTGAACGCCATAACCGATGACAACGACATCATTAAGAACTTTTGAATCATCCTTCAAGGTAATGGAAAGGGTTTTACCAGCCTCAGCTTTCACGGTCTTAGGCTCCATACCCACATAGGTAATTGTCAATGTTGCATCAGGTGCAGCATCAATGCTAAACTTACCGTCCAAGTCGGTAACAACACCCAGCTTGCTACCATCTACTTTAACAGTAGCACCAATCACAGGTTCTCCACTTGGATCAGTCACTATACCTTTTACTATGCTCTGAGCCGAAACTCCCAAAGGAAGCAAACAGAGCAGGAATAGCAATACAAACGGCTTTTCAATCATTTTAAAATTCATCGTCTTAAAAATAGATTAATAGTTATACTTACTTGTCAGTTGCTAAATATTACATTATTATATTCTACATCCTAAATTCTCAAAAAAAGCATTAAGGATGCTGAAACACGTCGCAAAAATAGATAAAAACATTAAAACGCATTTTACCTCAAGTAACAAATACTTTATCACAAATAACATCTACCCCAAAAGAGACAAAATGAAACATATTCTGAGACCTGAGAAAAAAGAATCACCTTATTATATAACAAAGGGAAAAGTTATTGATATATGAGACAAAGCACGTATGGAAATCTTTTCATAACTTTGCAAACAGAACAGAAGATGAAAATCAATCTAATAATTTAATTAAATATAAACTATGAAGAGATTATCAATCTTAGCATCGATGCTCGCGATGGCGTGCCTACCTATGATGGCACAGAAAACGGGCAGTAAGGTTCAGGAAAAGCCTGATCCAAATTTTCAGATTTATCTCTGCTTCGGACAGTCGAACATGGAAGGAAATGCGGCTATCGAAGACATCGACCGAACGGGCGTAAACCCGAGATTCCAGGCTATGTATGCCGTGAATGATGAAAAGGCGGGATGGAAGAAGGGACAATGGCACACCGCCGTGCCGCCACAGGCAAGACCCTCTACAGGACTGACTCCTGTTGACTATTTCGGAAGAAAGATGGTGGATAACCTGCCAGACAGCATCAAGGTGGGAACTATCACCGTGGCCGTGGGCGGAGCCAGCATCGACCTCTTCGATAAGCGTACCTATAAGGCTTATCTCAAGAAACAACCCGACTGGATGAAGAACTTTGCATCCCAGTATAACGGAAATCCATACGCCCGACTGATAGAACTGGCAAAAATAGCCAAGAAGCAGGGTGTTATCAAGGGCATCCTCCTGCATCAGGGCGAAACCAACAACGGCGATGCCAACTGGCCTAACCGTGTAAAGACTGTTTATAACGACATCTTGAAGGATTTGAATCTGAAGGCAGAAGACGTACCTCTGCTCGTAGGCGAAACCGTACAGAAGGATATGGGCGGAAAATGCTGGGCACATATCGCCATCGTTGATGATATTGCCAAGACCATTCCTACAGCCCATGTCATTTCTTCAAAGGGCTGTCCACAGCGTGGCGACGGTCTCCACTTCATCGCAGAAAGCTACCGCACCATGGGCAAGCGCTATGCAAACATGATGCTCGCCCTGCAGGGAATCATTCCAGACAGCAACTATCCGCGTGTAGATAAGGACCGCAGAGCTTATGTAAAGCTCCATGCTCCTGAGGCAAAGAAAGTAATCTTCGACATCTGCGGCAAGCAATATGAGATGAAAAAGGATTTGGATGGCGACTGGTACGGCGTGAGCGATCCGCTGGTAGTAGGATTCCACTACTATTTTCTGAATGTAGATGGCGTGCAGGTAGTTGACCCTGCCAGCGAAACCTACTTCGGCTGCTGCCGTGAAGCAGGCGGTCTGGAAGTTCCAGAAGGAGCAGAAGGCAACTACTACCGTCCTCAGCAGGGCGTAGCCCACGGTCAGGTTCGCTCAGTATCTTACTATGCAGCCTCTCAGAAACAGTTCCGCCGCGCCATGGTTTACACCCCTGCCGAATATGAAACCAACACCACCAAGCGCTATCCTGTGCTCTATCTGCAGCATGGCATGGGCGAAGACGAAACGGGCTGGAGCAAGCAGGAATGATGCAGCACATCATGGACAACCTGATAGCAGAAGGCAAGGCTGAGCCTATGATTGTTGTCATGGAGAGTGGCGATGTAAAGAAGCCTTTCGTTGCCCGTCCAGGCAAGAATGTAGATGAAGAGCGCAGCCACTATGGAGCTTCTTTCTATGATGTGATTATCAAGGATCTGATTCCGATGGTTGACAAGACATTCCGCACTTATACCGACCGCGAGCATCGTGCGATGGCAGGATTGTCATGGGGCGGATACCAGACATTCAACACCGTATTGCCTCACATGGACAAGTTTTCTGCCCTTGGAACCTTTAGCGGTGCACTCTTTGGCGTGGATGTAAAGACCTGTTTCAATGGAGTTTTTGCCGATGCAGAGAAATACAACAAGAACATTCATTATATGTTTATGGGCTGCGGTTCGGAAGAGAACTTCGGTACCGAGAAGATGGCACAGCAGTTGAAGGAACTGGGCATCAAGCTCGATGTTTATGTATCACCAGGCACTCATCATGAGTGGCTCACCTGGCGCCGTTGCTTCAAGGAATTTGTTCCTCACCTCTTTAAATGGTAAACAAACTATCAGACACAATAAATCCCAGAACTGCTTGGAAGAGCGATTCTGGGATTTATTTATATACTTCTTACCATTGAATTCCCGCACAGAAATTACGTCACGACGTATCTTTTACTACGTCCGGACGTAACTTTTGCTGCATCGGGACGTAGCAAATCCCTCAAAAACACCGTTATTTTGCAGATTTTATGCCAAAAGTGGTAATAGGTGGCAATAAGGTGACAATAAAAACACCCCTTATTACCACACGTTATCCTCTAATAATCAAAGAGTTAAACATAAGTGTGGCAAATGTGGCATTAAATTAGAAAAAAAATACAGGTTCTTCTCAAATTTTGGTACATTTATGTATCTAAGTTTGAGGAGACCTTTATCTGCAAAAGAGAAATCGATGCTCTTCCACCCATAATTCGCTTTGCGGTCTTTATCTTGTTGACCGAACCTTCAAGGATTCCATTGTTCAATTTGCTAGCAATAGAATTATTGATGGCGGAATAGTCCTTAATCAGTCCTTTGGCAAACTTTTCCATTTTCTCATTACCACATCCTATGACCATGTTAATCCATTTGTACAAGTTCATTTTGACCTCTCCGCTCAAAATGCCTTGAAATGTTGTTATATAATAGGCTAAATCGGTAACATGCGAGTCCTGCAGAAACAATCTGACAGTCTCCGTCTTGGTTTTCCTGTTGAAGTGAACTATTGAATTCCAAAGGTCATACTCTTCGTTCCTGATAGTTGCCTTTGCAAGAAATGCCTTGTAGGCATCATCGTATGCCTTCCAGTCTTCCTTCCATTTTCCTCTCAGTAGAAAAAGAAGTCTTTTCAGTATTTCTTTCTTCTCTGTAGAATGTAACCCCTTGGTAACCACAGAGTAATCCAATGACTTTTTACAGAGAATCCTATTTGTAATAGATTCTATGGCTTTGTAAGCCCTTAGTTGCGTTGGGTTGAGCAAGTCCTCATATTTGGTGTTCCTTAGCTTTCCCATCTTAAATCCATCAAACCCTGTTTTGTCATGGATTTCACTCAAAGTCAGTCCTTGCCTTGCATAAAGATCCATGAAAGTGTTCCATTCAGTCATTTTCTTGATTCTTCTTGCATCCTTGCACATCGATTCCAAGACTGCATATATGCTGTTATAAAGCCAACCTCTACTTATTTGTGGCTTAATGGGACCAACTAGACCTTGAGTCAGCAACTCCATTCTCTTATGCAAAACTCCTGCAGAATCTTTGAAAGACTGCGCTCGTCAAGTCTTCAATGACATGGAATTTGTCTGTGATAGCATGTGCTGATGGGGCTCCTTGCTTGATAGCCTTAATGAAGCATCGTCCCCTATCACGAGTGATAGTATTGACTTTCTTGTATTGTTTCAAGACATTTGCCACAATCGAAGAATCTCTAGAGTCTATCAGTTCCAAAATCTCGCCTGTGTCATGGTCTACGATAACACTGCCATAGGTATGTCTCTTTCTCTTGGCAAAGTCATCTATGCCTATATTCCTGGCAGTCCTGTCTGGAAGTCTTTGGATCTTTTTCAAATGATTTATGCAAGTATTTGGACAGCAAGTGATTCCCATCTTTCTCATGACCTTGAGGTCGACACAGATGACATATGTATATGAAGCAGGTTCATCAACTCTATGCATCTTACACTGAATCTTGCATATTTGTTTAGCCACTTCGTCTGTTGCTCTACAAATATATGTTTATCAGACTGGCAGTAAAAACGGCGCATGTAAAGGGTGAGAACAAACCGTTTACACCCTAAAGGACACATCGTGACCGTTCTCTTTTGCCAGCCACGGGTATGAGTGGTTTTCTTGCCACAACGGTCGCAGAAGGCATGGGTAGCCGTACTCACGAGAACCATTTTGAGTTCCGTGGAAGAGAAGTCACAACTTGCGATAAAAGCCATCTATGGCAGGAAAAATGTCCATAAGAAGTTTTTCTCCGACCGTAGAAGCATTTATATCGGATTTTATTTGGTTGTTTCTCATATTTTTTTATAATTTTGCATCTGTTAGCGATTGTATCCATTGTAAGTCATATTTTATGATCACTTTAAACTTACATATTTTGGAGACAATCGCTAATTTTTATATTAAACTCTCAAAAATATTGCTCCTTCATATAAAATATGGGGCTTTGTACTAAAATTTGAGAAGAACCAAATACAGGTTCTTCTCAAATTTTGGTACATTTATGTATCTAAGTTTGAGGAGACCTTTATCTGCAAAAGAGAAATCGATGCTCTTCCACCCATAATTCGCTTTGCGGTCTTTATCTTGTTGACCGAACCTTCAAGGATTCCATTGTTCAATTTGCTAGCAATAGAATTATTGATGGCGGAATAGTCCTTAATCAGTCCTTTGGCAAACTTTTCCATTTTCTCATTACCACATCCTATGACCATGTTAATCCATTTGTACAAGTTCATTTTGACCTCTCCGCTCAAAATGCCTTGAAATGTTGTTATATAATAGGCTAAATCGGTAACATGCGAGTCCTGCAGAAACAATCTGACAGTCTCCGTCTTGGTTTTCCTGTTGAAGTGAACTATTGAATTCCAAAGGTCATACTCTTCGTTCCTGATAGTTGCCTTTGCAAGAAATGCCTTGTAGGCATCATCGTATGCCTTCCAGTCTTCCTTCCATTTTCCTCTCAGTAGAAAAAGAAGTCTTTTCAGTATTTCTTTCTTCTCTGTAGAATGTAACCCCTTGGTAACCACAGAGTAATCCAATGACTTTTTACAGAGAATCCTATTTGTAATAGATTCTATGGCTTTGTAAGCCCTTAGTTGCGTTGGGTTGAGCAAGTCCTCATATTTGGTGTTCCTTAGCTTTCCCATCTTAAATCCATCAAACCCTGTTTTGTCATGGATTTCACTCAAAGTCAGTCCTTGCCTTGCATAAAGATCCATGAAAGTGTTCCATTCAGTCATTTTCTTGATTCTTCTTGCATCCTTGCACATCGATTCCAAGACTGCATATATGCTGTTATAAAGCCAACCTCTACTTATTTGTGGCTTAATGGGACCAACTAGACCTTGAGTCAGCAACTCCATTCTCTTATGCAAAAACTCCTGCAGAATCTTTGGAAAGACTGCGCTCGTCAAGTCTTCAATGACATGGAATTTGTCTGTGATAGCATGTGCTGATGGGGCTCCTTGCTTGATAGCCTTAATGAAGCATCGTCCCCTATCACGAGTGATAGTATTGACTTTCTTGTATTGTTTCAAGACATTTGCCACAATCGAAGAATCTCTAGAGTCTATCAGTTCCAAAATCTCGCCTGTGTCATGGTCTACGATAACACTGCCATAGGTATGTCTCTTTCTCTTGGCAAAGTCATCTATGCCTATATTCCTGGCAGTCCTGTCTGGAAGTCTTTGGATCTTTTTCAAATGATTTATGCAAGTATTTGGACAGCAAGTGATTCCCATCTTTCTCATGACCTTTGAGGTCGACACAGATGACATATGTATATGAAGCAGGTTCATCAACTCTATGCATCTTACACTGAATCTTGCATATTTGTTTAGCCACTTCGTCTGTTGCTCTACAAATATATGTTTATCAGACTGGCAGTAAAAACGGCGCATGTAAAGGGTGAGAACAAACCGTTTACACCCTAAAGGACACATCGTGACCGTTCTCTTTTGCCAGCCACGGGTATGAGTGGTTTTCTTGCCACAACGGTCGCAGAAGGCATGGGTAGCCGTACTCACGAGAACCATTTTGAGTTCCGTGGAAGAGAAGTCACAACTTGCGATAAAAAAGCCATCTATGGCAGGAAAAATGTCCATAAGAAGTTTTTCTCCGACCGTAGAAGCATTTATATCGGATTTTATTTGGTTGTTTCTTATCTTTTTTATAATTTTGCATCTGTTAGCGATTGTATCCATTGTAAGTCATATTTTATGATCACTTTAAACTTACATATTTTTGGAGACAATCGCTAATTTTTTATATTAAACTTTCTCAAAAATATTGCTCCTTCATATAAAATATGGGGCTTTGTACTAAAATTTGAGAAGAACCAAAATACACATGTAATACTACAGGATACTGATATAGCTCAGTCAGCTAACTCAAGTAGTTCAATCAGCTAACCCAAGTAGTTCAGTAAGCTAACTCAAGTGACTCAATCAGCTGACGCAGATATCTCGACAAGCCGAAGGATACGTCTCCGTTAGCCTACGGAGTCGTATCCGTAACCCAACGGAGTCATATTCTTAACCCAATGCAGTCATATTCTTAACCCCACGCAGCCATATCTGTAGGCAAACGGAAGCACATCATGGCAAACTATCAGACATCATAAATCCCAGAACTGCTTGGAAGAGCGATTCTGGGATTTATTATACCATTTGTTTAATATTTATATTATATAGATTAATTCGTTACTGAAGTTTCGCATGTAAGCCCCACACGCCCTAAAAGGGCGTGTGGGTAATTTCAACCGTACAGGTCGAAAAGTTTTAGAAAAAGTTATCAGATAGTATTGGGGATAGCAAAATCTTTACCTTTTTACCTTTTTACTTTTTTACCTTTAAAAATCCCAGAAATCTCTTGCAGATATGAAAATAAAACCGTAACTTTGCGGCATGGATTTTTAATACAGATGATTATGAAGCAGGTAGAAGAAAGATACATCAGCTTGCTGACCGACTTCGGTTTCAAGCGAATTTTTGGAACAGCGATGAACAAGGATTTGCTCATTTGCTTCCTCAACAGCTTGTTTAATGGCAGACAGGTTGTAAAGGACGTATCGTATCTGAACCCGGAGCATGTGGGAGATGTCTATACCGACCGCAGAGCCATCTTTGATGTATATTGCGAAGGCGAAAACGGCGAGAAGTTCATTGTAGAAATGCAGAATGCGTACCAGACGTATTTCAAGGATCGCGCCCTCTTCTACTCCACCTTCCCTATCCGAGAACAGGCGCCCAAGGGGAATGAGTGGGATTTCAAGCTCAATCATATCTATACCGTTGCCCTGCTCAACTTCAGCATGAACGAGGATGCATTCGACAAGGAGAAAATCCGCCATCATGTGCAGTTGTGCGACACTGCTACCCACAAAGTATTTTACGACAAGCTCGAATATATCTATGTAGAGATTTCCAAGTTCAACAAATCCCTGGAACAACTGGATACGCTCTACGAGAAGTGGCTCTATGCACTGAAGAACCTCTATAAACTTACCCAGCGCCCTAAAGAGCTGTGCGACAAGGTCTTCGACCGTCTCTTCGAGGAAGCCGAAATAGCCAAGTTTACTCCGCAGGAAATGAGGGAGTATGAGACCAGCAAGATGGCATATCGCGACATCAAGAATTCCGTAGACACTGCTAAGCGTGAAGGCAAACAAGAAGGTCTTGCGGAGGGTATAGAAATAGGCAGGGAAAAGGGCATGAAGGAAGGTATGGAAAAAGGTATGGAGAAAGGTAGAGCAGAAGGCAAGCATGAGGCCAACACAGAAACAGCACAACGATTGCTGGCAATGGGACTTTCTGCCGAACAGGTTTCCAAAGCTACCCAGCTACCTTTGGAAATCATTAAGAATCTGAGCAATACATAAAAAATATAATAGCGGAGATATTGATGACAAATATCACGAGAGTGTAAACTAAACTGTGTCAAGCTACAATAAAAGTAGTTTAACACAGTTTTTATATTATGGACAACTTAGAAATTGATTACAAGAAAGCAGCTCAGCAGTTGCGTAGTGGTGAAGCCTTATTTGGCAAGGACGGAGCATTAGCTCCATTGTTAGAGCGTATTCTCAACTCAGCTCTCGAAGGTGAGATGGACGCTCATTTAAGTGAAGAGGAACGCTCTTCCGGCAACCGTCGTAATGGTAAGATGAGTAAGAAGGTTCAAACAAAATATGGTGAGGTCACTATAGAGACTCCTCGTGACCGAGACGGAACTTTCCAACCTGAGACCGTAAAGAAGCGTGAGACTATTCTTGCCAATGGCATGGCTGACCAGATTATTGAGATGTACGCCATGGGCACCAGCACACGTGACATCAGCAGCTACTTTGAGCGTGAGTTCAACACAACTCTATCAGCCGATACTATCAGCTCTATAACAGACCGTGTATTACCCGAAATCACCGCCTGGAAGTCTCGCATGCTCGATCCTGCATATGCCATTTGCTGGCTTGATGCTATCCATTATAAGGTAAAGGATGAGAATGGCAGAGCTGTCACACGAGCCATTTACAACATTCTTGGTATCAACAAGGAAGGCCAAAAAGAACTGTTAGGTATGTATGTGTCTAAGAGTGAAGGAGCTAACTTCTGGCTAGAAGTTCTTACGGATCTTCAGAACCGTGGTGTTCGAGACATCTTGATTTGTTGTATTGATGGTCTCAAAGGCTTCCCAGATGCCATCCAAAGCGTATTTCCTGAGAGTTCTGTGCAGCTCTGTATTGTCCATCAGATACGCAATTCTATCAAGTATGTTGGCAGTAAGCATCAAAAGGAGTTTATCAAGGATTTAAGAACAGTATATGGTGCAGTAAACAAAGACTCCGCTGCTGCTAATTTAGACCTGTTAGAGTCTAAGTGGGAGAGATGTACCCAATTGTCATCAAGTCATGGCGTGACAATTGGGAACGTCTGACAGAGTATTTCCAATATACTCCAGCCATCCGTAAACTCATTTATACGACCAATACGGTTGAGGGGTATCACAGACAGGTAAGAAAGGTCACAAAGACTAAAGGGGTCTTTCCTACGGATAATTCTTTGGAGAAGCTTGTGTACTTAGCTTACCGCAACATCCGTAAGAAATGGACTATGCCACTGGCAAATTGGGGACAAATTTCTCAACAATTGGCAATAAAATTTGGAGATAGATTTAAAATTATGTAACTTTGCAGCCGAAAAGGCTTCCCTGCTGGGGGCATGCCCCCAGCAGGGAGTGGGAATGAAAGTTAAGAACAAGCCTTGACACAGTTTAAATTACACCCCCAATATCACCATAATAAATCCCAGAACTGCTTGGACGAGCGATTCTGGGATTTTTTATACCATTTGTTTAATATTTATATTATATAGATTCTACATCATCGTACACATTATTATATATAGTACGATGCGAGCATTGTAAAACGTCTCATCTATTACTTGATAACCATCTTTTTACCATTCTTGATGACAACGCCCTTATAGTTCTTACCTACCTGCTGACCAGCGAGGTTGAAGCACTTGCCATCCTTAGCTACATTTGCACTCTCAATATTAGAAATGCCTGTAGTAGGCTCTTCTACAATTTCAAATGTAGCAGCATTCTGCCAAGCTGGATAGTGAATAGTCTTAGTAGCATCATACTCACCAACTGTTGCATTATCAAAATCCTCTGTTGAAAGGAGGTTGCCATCTGCATCATACACCTTAATGCTACCAATATAGATGACTGCATCCTTAGGCATCTTTCCTACATTCAGCAAGAGTGCAGTAGCTGCATACTCATAATCCTTCAAAATTTCCGGATTACAATTTTTGGTATTACCATTTGTATGATCTATCTCCATTCCTGGCTTTGCAGTACAGTGGGAGTGACAAGTAACCGTGGTCTTACCAGGGAAGTTTATTACTGCCTCTGACTTTTGATTAGTCAAGGTAAGTTCCTCAGTATAATTGAACACTGCAGAAGCATTCCACTCCGTCATATGCTCTGTCTGAGTCTCGTCAATAGCCTCTGTTCCGATTTTGAATTCGGTACCAGCTGTAGTGTACACATCAAACTTCACGACATAAGCCTTGCCCTTCTCTAGATTCTTAAGGTTGATATAACACTGGCTGTCCCAAGGATTAACCTTGTCAGCGGTGCCAGTAATCTTCAGCACCTTGTTAGCTGCACTCACGTTAACTGCCATCAAGGCAGCAGCAATCAAAGTAAAAATTTTTTTCATAAGCTTTTAATTTTAAATTTATTGATAATAATTGTTCATTCGTGGAACGAGAAATGTTTCTCATTTCCGCTTGCAAAAGTAACAGAAAAGGCTGAAAAAGACTTTGCGTGGTATAACAAATACTTTGTGAGAAGTACCAAATAGGTTTGATAGCCAACATTATAACGAAAATGATACACCATCAAACCTATTTGAAGAGGAAATCACAACAAAGGAGTCATATAAATCGGTAAGAGGAGCGTTTGTCCATCTTTCTTCAAATCCTTTGTATACAAGAGATATCTCTTATCTATTCGATCAGAATATTTAGCACAAAACTCGTCTAGTGACTTATGAGTATTATATCCTGAGGATTTCACCTCTATCGGATAAATTTTCTTTCCTCTTGAAAGAAGGAAATCCACTTCATAACTTTTATGGCTAGTGGCATGAGGGAAAGTATAATAATAAAGTTTATTGCCAGAAGCTACTAACATCTGCGCTACAAGATTCTCATATACATATCCCATATCACTACTCAGCTTATCACTCAAAAGCTTTTCATAAATAATATTTTCAGTATGATCTTTGTCCCAAAAGGCGAGAGTCACAAAAAGCCCCGTATCTGCCGTAAACATTTTATAGAAATTACCATCACTATGAAGAGCCAGACCTACATTCGGATCATTGGCATGATAGGCAAAATTTACAACCATACTATCCTTCATTTCCTCCAATATACCCATTATGTTCTTACGTTCAGAATCATCCAACACACTAGCTACTTGGTATCTAGATGCATTATTATTCAGCTGAGCAGGTATATTAGCAAAAAGTTTAGCTGCTCGTCCACTATTGTCGATCTTTCTAAAATCATCCAAATAGAGTTCCAAAATTTCCCTTTTCACAGCATCCGTCTTACTAAGATTATTCGTCTCAAGATATTCTTTTACAGCTTGTGGCATTCCACCAACAAGCATATAAAGGCGAAGCCGACGCATAGTTTCTCGATGAGCAGCTTCCAAAGGGATCCGTGAATCAAAAAATTGTTTGAGCAAGGGCATCGTAACTTTATCCCCTAAAGCCCAGCAAAATTCCTCAAAGTCCATTGGATACATTTCCAAACGCGTCTCTTCACTTGGGATGATAATATTAGCTACATTCTTTTTTATACTAATTAGAGAACCCGTCTCTATATAATCGTATCTACCATCAGCCACTAGATGTTTAATAGCTTGGCGAGCCTTAGGACAAAGTTGCACTTCATCAAAAATAATCACAGACTTTCGCTTCTCCAAGACCACCTGATAAATAGACTGAAGGCGAAGAAAGATAAAATCTAAATTCATTAAATCTTCAAAAAGATCTGTAACAGCCTTTGAAGCCATAGAGAAATCTATCAATATATAGCTTTTGTACTCTCGCCCAGCAAAAGTACGCACTATAGTAGATTTTCCTATGCGTCTTGCTCCCTTGATAAGAAGCGCAGTCTTCCCCTGACGCTCTTGCTTCCAAGCAAGCATCTTATCATATATTTTTCTTTCAAACACAATATTTGCCATAACATTTTGATTTTGAGTGCAAAGATACAAAATATTCCAGATTCCCCAAATGTTTTTGCCCAAAATGTTCCAGATTCCCCAAATGTTTTTACCCAAAATATTCCAGATTCCCCAAATGTTTAGTCAAAACAGAGGAAAAATATACAGATGAGCCTAATACATCACGTCCTTCTCTGGGAAGCCAAATTAAAGATTTTGGCACGAAAACGCAAGGCATTGAATATTGGTGGCGTGGCTAGCGAGGCTTACATTTGGTGTTGCCAATGGCATCCATTCAAGTATAGTAAACAGCGAAGTCACACTAGACAATCTCTTTCAAGAATGACACATAGGAGAAAGAGAATATTTTCATCATTAAAAAAATGCAAAAAGGTTGACCGTGTCATCACAACACAGCCAACCTTAACGACTAACATCTTTTTTCGGTTAATCTTTGTATGATAAAACCTAAAACTAATGTTCTACTTACAAAACTTTATTGACCAACAGGTGGAACAATCGGCTTGTTAAAACCTTCAATAAATACAAAACTAATATCTCTTGACATTATAGGATGACCTGTAGTCTCATCTATTATGCTTATAGAAAACTCAAAAACATCAGTGTGTCCATTCTGGCCTATATATGCAAAATTTGTCCCAGGTTGTACTTGAAGGACCTCATCACCATTACCTTTTAATATTTTCCAAGAATAATGGTAACCATAAGGCAAAGCTTTCATTTGAACGCCTATTGTACATGCTCTTTTAGGAAATCCATTTTCTTCTAACAATTCATAAGTATTTGGATACGCACTAGTAGTATACGTACCTCGTAGATACGAATAATCCACTTCATTTTCTGCAATCGATGCAGCCATGGCCATGCACGATGCAATAATTGCCACGAAAGTCAATAAAAATTTCCTCATAGTTTATTATTTTAAATTAATCATTAATTATTTTACATCACTTTCTCCTTTAGCAGAAGAAGCAAGACCATCAGCAAAACCACCGTAAGCAGGCTTGCGCTGATAGTTGAGGTTCCAAAGACCTACAGGCTGTCCAGGGCGCCAACCGCTGTCTGTTGGTGAATCGGTGAGACACCACTGGCAGATACCATACTGCTGACTGACAGGAACGATCTTGAAATACTGCTCGATAATCCACTTGTAATGTTCAGCCATAGCCTTTTCCTTAGCCACACGCTCTTCAATAGGAAGCTTCTCCAGCTGAGCAGTAGTAACATCTTTGCCATCTTTATCTACATAGCCCATATCAATCTCTGAGATACGGACGAGCTTGCCAGTCTCTGCCATGATCTTGAGCATGTTCTGGATGGCCTTCTTCTTGCTTTCCAGAGTCTGTTCATTCTCGTAGTAGCTGATGTGCATCTGTGATCCGATACCATCAATCTTGGTGTTCCAGCCGAGTTCCTGACCCTTCTTTTCCCATACGCCAATCCAGTAAACGAGCGACTTCACCTTCTTGTTGTCGTCCCAGTCAGACTCCAGGTTATAATCGTTGATGAAGAGCTTGAGGTCTTCAGGGTTTGTACCCTCTACCGCAGCATAAGCATCACGAGCCGCCTTCTCTACGATAGGACCATACATCTCTGGTGTGAAGTAATCCTGCCAGTAGAAATCTTGTGGATTATGCTCACTGGTAGCCTCAGTCTGAAGAGCATAGTATCCGTTTACGTTGCCACCACCAGAGACAGCCTCGTTGATGAGATCCCAAGCCTTCACCTTGCCTCCAGTGGCCTGCATCATGCCACTTATCCATTTGTTCATCGCCCAGGTAAGAATATCTGATTTCTCCTGAGGAGTGAGAGGGATACCATCTGAAGACTTCGTGTAGTAAACTTCAAAATCATCAATATAGAGGGTACCCGGATATTTACCGATATTCAGCAGCAGGCGCAAGGCATTGTCACCATTACATGTGGTAGTCACATCAACTTCCTTCCAATCAGTTGTAACGTTGATGGTAGGGAAGTCACCACAGCCTTGGTATCCTTCAGGATTTTGGAATCCAGCACCAAATTCACCAGCTACAGAACCCTTGATTTTCATCTTCAAGTGATAGGTTTTACCATTCTCGAAAGCGAAACCTGGTTTATAGCAAACCTGTGCATTCCAAGGGTTTTCCTTGGCTGCGTCGTTACCAACCTCACAAACACCATTTACAATCTTTGGCGTATTATCCATACCCCATCCATCAAGGTTCTGACCATCATCAAAGGTAAGATGCCCAACACTTACAGGGATTTCAACAGCACCCGCACCAGCTACATTACCAATCTTATAGTTGACGTCTACCCAAGAAACTTTGGTCCAGTGAGAAATATCATTTTCATCAAAGGTAGAGTTTACTACAAGATTATGGTCAGAGCCCTTTTCCTTCAATACAAAATTATCAAAATAGAGAGTACCGCCAATCTTTCCGAAGCAGAAACGCATACGATCGATATCCGCATTCGGCGTAAAAGAGAAGCTATTATCAATAGCACTTTCAGCTACAGTAAATGAACCTGCTCCATACTGTGTATCAGAACCATCTTTCTTACCAGGCCAGAAATCAATCGTTCCAGGATTAGTTCCCCTTACATTAAGTGAAATCTCGTAAGTTTTACCTGCTTGAAGAGGTTTATCCAGATCATAGTAGATTTCATATTCCCAGGTATCTGCCTTAGGAGCACCAGCCGTGATGATAAGTCCAGGATTCTTCTCAGCAGGAGGCAACTGCTTATCCTTTATCAGCTCATTCAGATACTTTCTAGGCTGCTGAGCATGCCAGGCAAGCGTATGACCATAAACTGTTAACCCTGCATCCTCTGCTGCGGAAACAAAAGAAGATACCTTACTGAAATCCATCACACCCTGGTCGTTGACACAGGAAGCCATCTTCATGGCATTGCCTGCAACAATCTCATCAAAGTTATGGGCTGCAAGACGGAAGAGAGGACCCTGCTGGTTGAACTCGTCCGCGCCAAGTGCAGCACTAACCTTAAAGCCAGGATGAGCACCACGATCCAGATACTCCTTCAATGGCGCATAGTCGTTGAGGTACTCATACTGAGCGATGGTCTGAGGCTTCTCTACGTCATATTTCCAGTCATCCCAGTCTGCACAGCTGCCCAAAACAAATGGGCAGACCAGTGCAGATATAATATATTTATTTACTTTCATACTACTAAATTCATTTTCATTAGTTTGTTACGAAATTACTTCCATGACTCAAGCTTGTTGCCACGACTCATCATAGACATCACATAGTCAGCAGAGATGTTCCATGTTTTCTCGTGCTCTGCATCACCAGCATTGGTCACAACAGTAGCATTAAACTTGATCTTCAGACAATCAGCCATGCGGTTCTTGTCGCTGAAATCCTGAATGCCACGAGGAGCAAAAGTACCATTACCAATCACCTTGCCATCCTGAAAAACCTGACAGTTTTCACCATTGAATGCCAGCGTCAAGGTCAACTTCTTGGTTGCATCAATCTGGCTCCAGCTATCCGTTGCATCATCATGCTTCCACTCCTTAACAGGATAAGAGAAAGTGATGGAAGATGTGTTGAAATCTACAGTTGAAACCACATCCAGGGCATCCTCATTCTTGTGGGTAATGGTCTTCAGATCCTGGATATTGGTAGTTCCTGTCTTGCAATACAGACCTGAATACTGATTCTTGTACTTCACACAGAGCAACTGATAGTTCTGCTTTTCAAGGATATCATCACCAGTGAGGGAAGAAACGAGTCTTACTGGCAATACATAGTGTGTAGTAGCAGCCTTTGGATCGTTGAAGAAGGCATCAGTAAGATGCACTGTTGTACCACCAATAATCTTTCCCTTAGGGATAGTCAGGGTATTAGGATCCTCCAGGGTATAGTAGGATGAAGGGAGCACCTCCATACCACTGCCTTCTGGCAGAAGAGATGGATCTATCTGATAGCTGATCTTACAGTCCTTGGTATTCTTGTAGCCACCACCCCAAGTTGCCTGCAGCTTGAACTGATGAGCATTGTCATCGGTGTTTACTGCATCATCGTCATTACCAAGGGTGATAACGCGGATAGGTGCCTGCATAGAGAAATATACAGATATCTTACCGTTGTTGCCACCATTGGCTGTTCCTCCCTGAAGACTATCTTCCCAATCTCCGTTTGAACAAGAGGTAGAAAGACCAGCTACCAAGGCAAGTCCCATGATTGCAGTTCCTATTTTTCTGAATGTTTTATTCATATTCTTCATTTTTTCTTGTTATTACCAAATGTTGTTCTTTTTACCATCCAGCGTTCTGAACGAGTGATGGGAAATTAAGAATCTGGTCGTATGGTATAGGACCATAGAAGGCATTCTCCTTGAAGTTACGTGTTTCCACTGAGATTGGAGTATATTTCTTGCCAGCCTCTTCGTTGGTGATACTCATACCCTTTGCCTCCTCTGTGAGGTTAGCCTTCCAGCGACGCAGATCCCAGAAGCGGAAGCCTTCGAAGCAAAGCTCGATGCGGCGCTCGTTTCTAATCAAGTCACGCATCTTTTCCTTGCTCTGTGCACACTCTTCCAGGTATGGATCATCGCCAAACTCTCCCAAGCCTGCACGCTCACGGATTGCCTTGATGACATCGTAGGCTGAGTAACCTGTACCACCCTTAGGACCATAAGCCTCATTGGCTGCCTCGGCATAATCCAGATAAAGCTCTGTGTAACGGATGCGGGCTGTATAATGATAAGCCTTGCCGTTTACCGTAGGATCCAGGTTGATGTCCTGACGGAGGAGTTTCTTCATATAGTAACCTGTGCGGGTTGACTTGGAAACGTCCTTGTTGAGACCATCGAGATTAGTAGCATTGTCTGCCTGTGTATTGATGACGGCATTTCCTGAACCGGCTGTCTGTCCGTTATAGATAATGTACTTAGCCAGACGTGGGTCACGGTTTGCGTATGGATTAGCTGGGTCATATTCGCTCTTGGCATCTGTAATAGGATAACCGTTGGCAGCAGGGAATGCATCTACAAGATTCTGGGTTGGATTGATACGACCCTGACCATAGATTGATGGTGGGTAGTACTTGGTCTCCAAATCATTGTTCTCGCTCTTCTCTGTACGCCAGAGTACTTCCTTAGGACATTGTGCCGCTGTAAGATCCTTCATGTTTGGGTCTGCATACCACTCCAAACCATTTGTATCAATGCCTGAAATGCCGCCATTGAGGTCGAGCACAGCCTTAGCATATTGGGCTGCCTGCTCGTAGGTTACGCCGCTGCCACTGGCAAAGGCTGGAGATGCAGCCATCAATGTAGCCTGTGCAAGAACGGCACGGGCGATACGACCACTTAAGCGTCCGGCGAAGTTGGTACCAAGTACACGATTGTAAGTAGCCTTTGTAACTGTATAGGATTTGCCAAGGCAACTAACGGTCATTGTCTCGTTATCCGTATCCTTGTAATCAACAGGAAGTACACGTACAGCCTCTTCTGCATCCGCAATGAGCTGCTTCATGCAGTCGGCATAAGAAGCACGCACCTCCAGAGAATTGAAATCTGAACTTACATTTGTTGGCACAAGATCGTTAGGAACACCGAGGAGTTTTCCATTGGCATCCAAACCACCATGGGCACGGAGCAGATAGTACATGAAGAGTGCTCTCAAACCCTTGGCCTCGCCGATATAACGCTGCTCATACATGGCACGCACTACCTCATCGCTGTTCCAGTTTACCTTATCCACATTGGCAAGGAAGAGGTTAATATACTGGATGGCTGCACGACAGTTGCGCCAGGTTTCCACCGGATTGTTGCTTGAAGTCCAGCTATCTACGCCAGTCATCTTACGATAAGAGTCGGTAGCATCGTTGCTTACGGCATCGTCTGTTGCAACATCATTGAATGAGTAAGAGCCGTTTGGCAAACGGGTATAGGCGTTGCCAAGCAAACCATCTGCATAGTCTGGATGGTCGTACATATACTCGAAACCCAGATGGTTTTCGATGGCAGGCTTAAACATGTCGTCACAGCTTGTCAATCCTATCGAAAGAGCCAGTCCGAGCACCACTCCACCAATTTTATATTTTGATAGTAAGTTGTTCATCACTTTTGTCATTTTCGTTATCTTAATTTTCTATATTAGAACTCAACCTTTGCACCGATGGTGAAACTGCGGGTTTGAGGAGCAGAACCTACATTGCGTTCCATCTGCTTGCGCTCACCGGCTATCGTCAGGAGGCTGCTGCCATTGACATATACCTGCAAGCCCTTAACCAAGCTATTGTCTCCGAAGAGAGACTTATTGAAGTCGTAGGTAAGCTGCACGCGGCTCAAGTCGATACGGTCTGTAGAATACATCCAGTAGTCGGAAGCACAGAAGTTGTTGTCACCACTCTGTGTTGTCAGACGAGGATAGGTGATAGACTCACCGTTCTTGTATTTACTCTCTGTCCAGGCACCGAGTACCACATCACTGTACTTACGCTCACCGTAAACCCAGTTGTAGGTATCGTCCTTGAGAGCATTGCCACCAAACTGACCTGTCAACATGGCGAAGAGAGTGAAGTTCTTGTACTTCAAGGTAAGATTCATACCACCGGTGAACTTGGCGCTCCAGCGACCGATAACCACGCGGTCCTTGCTGTCGATGATATTATCTCCATTCTGGTCCTTGTATCTCAGATCACCTGGCTTTACTGTACCGAAAGAGCTCTTGACCTTATCATTGTCAATTTCATCCTGACTGTTGTAGTAGCCTAAGCACTCATATCCCCAAAGGGCATCAGTGAGCTTGCCTTCTGTACGCATGTAGTCATACTCTACATTCTCTGCAACCTTCAGGTTCTTTGAACTGTTGGTCTGTCCGAATGCCTGGATACCATATTCGAAGTCTCCCACCTTGTCTTTGTAACCGAGAGAGAAGTCAACACCTGTGCGGCGATTCTTACCATAGTTGATGTATGGCACGAATGTAGATACAGGCCAGTAGGTATGCATATAGCTTGGATAGATGTAATCTGGCTGAGCGAGCAAGCCATCAGTCACCGTGTTGTAGTAGTTTACGGCAAAGCTGAGTCGGTTACTGAACAAGGCACCATTCAAACCTACGTTGAACTCCTTGCGCTTGATGAAGCCCAGATTGTCGTTACCACCACGCTGCGAGTCGGAAGTCTGGATGCTGTTGTTGGCGTCAGACCATCCCCACCATGTACCGGTAGCCGTGAAGATATTCTCATACATGAAGTACTCAGAAATATCAAGATCCTGGTTCAAAACGGTATAACCTGCGGTAAGACGGAGGTCATTGAGCCAGTTTACATCCTTCAGGAAATTCTCTTCAGAGAGTCTCCAGCCGAGAGTTGCCGATGGAGAGATGGCATTGCGGTTGCCCTCAGGAAGCTTTGCCGAATGTACCACATTGGCTGCCAAGTCGGCATAGTACTTATGTGCATAGTTGTATGACACGAGAAGTCCCAGGTTGGCATTGCTTACCTTGTGATACTCACCGCTGATGGTCTGCTGATAACCATTGGCGAGCAAGGTGGCATTGACATTGTGATTGCCGAAGGAGTTAACGTAGTCAAACTGTCCGGTCCAGGCAAGAGTCTGGCGCTCTGCTGAGTTGCTGGAGTTCAAAGTACCCGTATGCTTATCCTCGCCATACTGTGTGACGGAACCGATAATCTGCTTGCCGTCAAACTGTGTCCAGTTGACACCGAAGGTTGCATAACTGTCGTTCAAGGATGTTGTGTATGACGTAGAATAGTCAACCGCAAACATGGTCTTGAAGCTCAATCCCTTCAGCAAAGAAGAGAGATCAAACTTGACACCAGTATCAAACTGCATCTGGCGGGAAGTCCAGGTGTTGTAGCCTGCTGCATACATATCTGCGAAGGCATTGGTCTGGTCTTCCTGTGTAGCACCCAGGAAATACTGTCCGGCTGGCAATCCCGCAGGATTGGTGATGATATTTCTTGAGTTATTGATGAGAGCCAGAGAATTGGCATCCATCGGGTCAAGATAAGACAGCGGGATGAATGGAGCCACACGGTTAGGACGCAATGTAGAAGCTGCCTTCCAGAATTCGCTGTTTGAACCATGCTGGTTATAATAGGTAGCGTTGGCATTCACCCAACCAGAAGCCCAGTCAGCGAGCTGGAGGTCGATGTTACCACGTACGTTCAGGCGGTCGGTATAGTTGTTCTTTCCTTCACCGAAATTCAGGAAATCACCCTCGCGGTAGTAGCTCACGTTGGTATAGAACTGTGCAAACTTACCACCACCTTCGAACTCAGCCGTCACATCGTAGCGAGACTTGGTCTTCTTGAGATAATCAGAATTATAGAACTGCTGGTTTGGATAACGGTAAGGATTGGTACCTGCAGCCGTGTTATAGATGTCTTCATCTGAATATTTAGCAGAAAGACCATCATTGGCAAGAGCCTGATTGTAAAGCGTCATATACTGCGCACCATCGAGGTAGGTAGGATAAGACTTCGCTACACTCATCTGATAGTTGGCACGGGCGCTTATCTTCAGCGGTTCAATCTTACCACGCTTTGTTGTGATGAGGATAACACCCTTTGCAGCACGGCTACCGTAGAGAACAACGGCAGAAGCACCCTTGAGGAAGGTAATGTCTTCTATCTCCGTTGGCAAAACATTGTTTGCATCACGTGGCACACCGTCAATCAGCACGAGTGCATCACCCTGGTTCCACAGCGACCCGTTATAACCTGCAGCCAAAGCCTGCATATTGTCGAGGCTATAGGTATTGTAGTTCTTCTCCAGCAGATTCTTCACCTTGACCGTGCTGACAGGAGTGATTACATCACGGGCATCCGCCTTGCGGAATGCCACGTTGATGGTGTCTGCTTCTGTGGCATCCTGTGCCATCACTCCTTGTGCAGAGAGAGCGAAGAGGGAAACCGGAAGAATCGCTTTATATCTTGAAATTATGTTGTTCATAATTTTTCCTTCTTTATTCTTTTAATTGTTTTCTTGATTCACACTCTATTACCAACCTGGATTCTGGAACATCTCAGGATAGATACTGGTGTCTTTCTTCTTCAGAGGCATCCACCAGTGCTTGCTTGTGAAGTGGCGGGTAAGAATGGTCTTCTCCGTGAAACCGGAAACCTCGGTGTTCTGTGGATTCTTTGGATCAAACTTTCCTGCACGTACAAACTCCTGCGATGTCTTGATGTTGTATGGTGCCTTGTCGAGAAGCAACCAGCGGCGCAGGTCGTTGAAACGGTGACCTTCGAAAGCAAGCTCTACGGCACGCTCGCGGCGAACTTCATCCATGAACTTGTCCTTGTTGCCGGTAAACTTGGCTGCTACACCGTCTACACCGGCACGTTTGCGAATCTTGTTCACTGCATCGAGAGCTGTGAGTGAGCACTTGGCTGAAGCGGTGGCTCCACCTACGGCTGCACAAGCCTCGGCATACATCAGATAACAGTCGGCAAGACGCAGGTAAGGCACATCAATGTACAGCTTGTTATAAGTAGCACCCATATCATAGGTGTTGGCGATCATAGGAATGAACTTATAGAGCATGTAACCAGTGCGGCTCTCGTTGATATCGTCACGGTAAGTACCACCTGTATAGAGGTTGGCATATCGGTTGGCATCCGGCTTGATGGCTCCCTCTACCACCTTTACTCCATCATATACGATGTCGTGATAGAAACGTGGGTCACGGTTCTTCCAAGGATGGGTTGGGTCGAAACCAGACTCTGGGTCATCGAGAGGAAGACCATTCGCCATACCATAATAGTTTACGTAGTTGGCTGTAGGCTGTGAGGCAGCCTGACCACCTGTAAGAATCTGACCGCCAAACTCGGTGAACACTCCGAAGTGAGAGTTCTGCCATGCATCGGCTGGAATATCACGGAGAATATTCTCGGTAGAACCTGGAGGAAGCATGTTCTTGTTCCAGGTATAGAACAGATCTGAGTAATCAGCAAAATCCACGAGCTTGTACTGGGTCTGTCCTGTCTCAACAAGAGTAAGGAGTTCGCCAAGTGCCTCGGCAGCCTGCTGTGCATAGTTGGTATCGTAATCGTAGGTGCTGGCATTGCCGTTTACGTTCATCTTGGCATCGCAGTTCTTCACCAGTGGAGAAGCTGCCCACAAGAGTGATTTGCCTTCATAGGCAAGTGCGGTAATCTTGTTGATGCGGAAGCCATTCTTGCCTAATGTATTGCGACCAACAGAAGACTTATCCCAGTCGATAGGCAGAAGCTCTGCAGCCTCACGGAAGTCTTTAGCAGCCTTCTCGGCACATGCCTGACAGGTTTCACGAGGAAGAGTCATTGGCTGGTCGGCAGCTATGGTATGATCAATATATGGCAGACCACCGAAATACTGCATCAGCTGGAAATGAAGCCATCCACGGAAGAAGAGCAACTGACCCTTGATGGTATTCTTCTCCTCCTGGGTGGCAGCCGTCATCAGGTTCATATTCTCCAGACCCAGATTTGCCTTACGGATACCGTACCATGCAGCCTTCCAGAGACCACGCTTGAAACGGTCATTAGGATCAAACGTATCAGCCTGATCCATGAAGCATGCACCCCATCCGTCAAACTCTTTCTGCCAGCCCCAGAAGTCACCCTGGTCAACCTTGTAGCCCATGAGGTAGTCGAAGCCCACAGCCTGGATATCATCCTCTCCCCAGTTCCAACACGTTGTCCAGTAACTCTTGGAGAAGTCAGGAATACAGAGATAAAGCTCCTCTGTAAAGCCCTGGAAATTCTTGAAATTCTTGAAAGCAGCCTCTGGAGATACATCCGATTCTGGTGACTTGTCAAGATAGTCTGTACAGCTGGTAGTCAGGGCGAGAGAACATCCCAATGCCAACGCCAGGCAGGCAGACTTATATTTAGAAATTATTTTTGTCATAATAAATAATGTGTTATATTAACGCTGTTTACAACTCTAACTTGATACCGAAGTTGATACGCTTCATTGTAGGGTATGCACCCTGAGAAGCAAGACCTGTACCGGCGAAGTTCGACTCACGGTCGTCAGGCATGTCAGTCCAGAGGAAGAGGTTGTTACCATTTACATAAACCTTCAACATCGAGAGACCGAGACTCTTGATCCATCCGCCATTCCAGGTATAAGCTACCTCCAGGTTCTTCAAGCGACAGAACGAACCGTCGTAGAGGAAGCGGGTACCCTCATAGTAACTTGGGGTAGAGTTCATGCGGAGTGAAGGAATACCGTTTGGAGTTGATGGTGACCAGTAAGCACCCTCCTTGAACACCGTGTGAAGGTATGGCTTAGGCAGTGAGTTGAATGATACATAGCGGCTCACGTTGTTTACGCCATAGAACTGTGCATAGATGCTGAATCCCTTGTAGTCAATACCGATAGTGGCATTGTAGGTGTTCTGAGGAGTACCTGTAAAGCCATAAGGCGCACTATCATTAGTATCAATCACACCGTCACCATTGAAGTCGGTGATGATATACTGACCTGGCAACTTCTGGTTGTCGTTGGTATTATGAGGAGTCATTGCGATGACATCATCCCAAGACTGTGCTGTACCATTGTCGAGATAGCTCTTGCCCTGTCCGATGGAGAATCCCATGTTCTTCTGGTATGCAGGAAGCAACTCTGGGTCGTCATGCTCGGTAACAACATTTTTTGCATGCGTCATGTTCATATTGGCATAGGCATGGATACCGTTGGCAAAATCATACTTCAGTCGAACTTCAAGCTCATAACCTGTGGTCTTGGTTCTACCCTTGTTCAGGAAAGGAGCAGAAGCACCGAAATAGGAAGGCACCGAACGGCTGCTGCCGGCAATCATGATGTCGGAACGCTTCTCGCTGAAGAACTCAAGCGAACCGGCTACGAGACCACCGAGGAAAGCATAGTCGATACCGAAGTTCTTCTTGATGGCCTTCTCCCAATGGATATCTGGGTTACCTACCTTTGCTTCCTTATACCAAGTATAAATGGATTCGTTGTTTGGGTTGGTTGAATCAAGATGGGTCTTGCCACCATAAGCCCAAGTGGTCTGGTAGAGCCAGCGTTCCCATACATTATCCTCACCAATCTCTCCATAAGAGTAGCGAAGCTTGAGAATATCAATCAGATTTCTACCGAATACCTTTGTTTCAGCCACAGGCTTGAACCATTTCTCGTTGGCTACGTTCCAACCGATAGCACCAGAATTGAAAAAGGCAAAACGATTGTCCTTGGAGAACTTCTCCGAACCGTTGTAGGCACCGTTATACTCGAACATGTAGCGATCGTCATAATTATAGGTGGTACGGAATGCCCAGTCCTCACGGTAGTTGGTAAACTGAGAACCCGTAGCACGCTCAGAGCGGTTGAATACACCCATAGCTGTAACATCGTGCTTGCCGAACTTGCGTCCCCAATAGAGCTGTGCCTGATAGAAGAGGTTACGCTGGGTAAGATCGTTGTTGAGTGCACCCGCATCAGTCTTCCATGCGATGGTCTCCACAAAATCGAAGTTGTTGTTTCCCGCAGGCTTCTCCTTATAGGTTACCACACCCGTTAAAGGGTCGATATACTTAAACTGCGCTGCATGATTGAGGTCATTGACACCTCGGTTTGCCTCCACAAACACGTTATCCCAAGATACGATGGCAGATGCCTTCAGACCCTTTGTTATAAAGGAAAGATCCTGCTCGAGCGTAAAGTCGGTGTTGATACGGGTTGTGGTGGTTGACTGCTCACCATGAAGTGCAAGATTGGTTACTGAGTTAGGAGAGCCTTGCTCATCTCTAGGGAAATAGCCCCAAACACCATCGCTATACTGTGGCAGGAAGGTATCATGAGGTGCTGAGTAAGCTGCCTGCCAGAGCTGGGACTCAGCCCATGAGCCTTTCTCCAAACCATAAGGTGACTTGCGGATACCATGGCTACCCGAAAGGTTTGCCTTCAGCGTGGTAGTCTTGGTGAGCTGGAAGTCGAGATTGGAACGAACGTTGATACGGTTGAATCCGTAACCACTGGTATAACCACGATTGTTATTCCACTCGCGGAAGAGGTCACCCTCGTGCTGATAGTCGATGGCTGCATAGTACTTCACAGCCTTGGTACCACCTGCGATGTTCACATTGGCATTGTAAGACATGGCGTAGTCCTTGAAGAGTTCCTTCTGCCAATCTACATCAGGATAACGCTCGCTCATCAGGAATCCGGTCTCCGGATCGATACTACCTGCAGGAGCATTATAGTTGTTGATGAAGTCGGTAGAGCGGATGTCACCCCAGCTTGAAGGTGAGAGTCCCAACTCATGCTTGATTGCCTGGTTCACATAATAGAGCGCATCGGCAGAACCGTAGGTCTCAGGCAACTTAGACACCAGCTTGATCGCAGTGCTTGCACTGGCAGAAATCTTAGCCTTGCCTTCTGTACCACGCTTGGTGGTAATCAGGATGACACCATTCGCACCCTTCACACCATAGACGGCGGTGGCAGAAGCATCCTTCAATACAGAGATAGACTGTACGGAATGGATATCAACACTCGACATAGGGCGCTCGATACCATCCACAAGAATGAGAGGGTCGGAAGAGTTCCAGGAGCTCACACCACGAATCACAATCTTAGGATCCTCATCACCAGGCATACCTGATGAAGATGATGTAATCACACCTGGCAGATTACCTGTCAGGGCAGAACCGATATCAGAAACACCACCTGCGCGTTCCAGAACCTTACCTGTGGTCTGGGTAATGGCACCTACGACAGAAGCCTTCTTCTGCTGACCATAACCAACGACTACAACTTCGCCGATGGCGTTGTCGTCTTCAAGAGTAAGTTTGAACTCTCTCTTCTTACCAATCTTTACTTCCTTGGTCTTCATACCTACGTATGTAAATACGAGGATAGAATTCTCAGAAGGAACACTGATGCTGAAATTACCATCTAAGTCGGTGACCGCACCGACGCTGGCATTACCTTTCACTTTTACAGTGGCACCTATCAGAGGCTCACCTGTACCGTCAACAAGATTACCCTTGACCTGGATATTCTGTGCCTGAGCATTCAGGCTGCAGAAAGCTCCCACCAAGCATAAGGCTGCTGTCCGTTTCATTGTTAACACTTGTTCAATCATGTTCTATTCATTTTTGATTTATGCTTTAAAAATTTAGGCGTGCGCTAAAACTGTTTATTCACGGCGGCAAAGGTATGGATTTCTTTCGAAACATACTTTGCGTGGTGTAACAGAAAGTTTATCATTTTAGAAAAACCTTGCGAGAACGTATTTTTCCATTACTTAACAGTTGTTTTATTATATAAACACCTGCAGTTGGCTTTTCAACTTCTTTTCCTTCTATATTATAATATAAGGTGGAAACCACGTCTGCCTGGGTTTCTAATTGTTTAATTCCCGTTGTATTTTGTTTCAAATACCACTCTTTATACCAGTTCATACAGGCATAGCCGCAACACTCTTCGAACAATCCGTGTTTCTTGGCATTCTGGAAACCTGGAATCACCTTGCCCGTTTTAAGATATACATCAATATCGTAATATTCCTGTGGATGGGTAATCGTCATTCCGATATTGCCAAAGTGGTCGTGAACTGCCTTCCATGCCAATCCCCATTTCGAGGTAGATGCTGTTGCCCAGCTTCCCAGGTTAGGTTGTATCCACTGTCCCCACTCATTGTAGTGACCTTCGCTCGCCTTGTCCGGATCTTCCGGACTCCAGTCTATCTCCGTTACCATGATAGGCTTCGTCTCTACCATCGGCACCTGACTTTTGAAGTTGCGGATGAAAGTATCGTGATCGTAATTCTTATCGGTCATATTTCCATACCACCCGGAATAAACATGTACTGCATAAGAGAAGTTGTCCTCGCTATCGGTGATAGGATACTTGACGTAATCCTGGTACTGACTCTGATAACCTGCGCCCGGAACCCAGATGATTCCCTTGAAGCCCTGCTCGCGAATCACATCCACCACCGGCTGGAAGTAATCATGCAAAGCCTTTTCTGAATCCGTTCCGTCTGATAATAGATGTACTCTCACAGGCTCATTGGCCAGTTCGATGGAGATTACTCCTTCATTCTGCTTGATGTATTCATCGGCAGCAAATGCTTTCCAGATAGCCTTCAGATAACGGTTATACTTGTCGCCAACACTGATATCACCAGGACAGACACCCGGTGGACGTACGATGACGTAGAGCCCGTGGGCGATGGCATCCTTAATTAATGGGATATAGAGTTTCTGCAGATAGAGGTGGTAGCGCGCCATGTTGAATGCTGAGATGTCAGCCTCATTCTCTGCCTTCTTCGATGGATCGTTGGTCCAACATGGATCCATGTGCAATCGGAACACGGTACAATAAGCACCCTGCTTCTTGTCGGTAATAGCCGAGAACTGCTTAGAGAAATATTCCAAGCAAGGCTGAATGTCGGCTTCAGAATAATCAGCCTTCCACTGTTGCCATCTCCACCCATTGAAGTAGCGGTTCGGTGTATCCATCACACCATGCAAGACAACAGTCTTACCATTGGCATCCACCAGGTTCTTACCCTGCACACGGAGTGCCGGCAGATTATCTGCAGCCAGCCCCGCCATTGACAGCATAACCATAGCGAGTGATATTAACAATTTCTTTCTGTTCATTGTTACAATTATTTTTAGATTTATAATTTATTGTCAGTCACCTTATTATATTATGAAGAATTGCCAGGTTCTAGTTTACAGAAAAGGATGCTGGTCTTTTAATCGAGTAGGAAGTAAACACTAATCATAGGTGTTTATCTCCTATTTTCGTGTTTACCGACCTCTCACACCACCGTACGTGCGGTTCCGCATACGGCGGTTCCTATTTTGGGTGCCATTCGAGATATGAACCCATAAGCGTTGGATAACCTGCGTACTGCAATTTCTGTGAGGAGGCTGCCCTCTGCATTATTATAGAGCTACTAACCCTCCAATATCCTTTGACATATCCCAATCTTCTGGCATCATGTTTGTTGATACCACATCGGATTAGATTTTTAATCCGTGTCTTCGGGAGTTTCCAGGCCTTCCATATACACATGCGTATCCGTCGCCGTAACCAACTGTCAGTATCCATAAGGAGTCGTTTCATATTGGCTAGGTGGTAGTAGCCTACCCAACCTCTTATGTACTCTGTAAGCTTCTGCTTTCTCTTGGCATATCCCCATCCATTGCTTCGGGAAGTCAACTCCTTGAGCTTGGCTTTCATCTTGGCTTTGGCTTTTGGGTGTACCGCAAGTTGGCATTTGCCCTGGCTTACATAAAAGGAGTAGCCTAGGTATTTCACACCGCTTACGTATGACACGACAGTCTTGTCCCTGTTCACCTTCAGATGAAGTTTTCCTTCGATGAATCGGGTTACAGATTCCTTCACGCGTTTGGCTGCACGCTTGGACTTACAAAATATCATCGAGTCATCGGCATAGCGGACAAAAGGGAGACCTCGGCTTGTGAGTTCCTTGTCCAACTCGTTGAGCATGATGTTGCTCAAAAGCGGACTTAACGGTCCTCCTTGGGGAGTGCCTTCCTCACTTGCCTCGAACATACCTTTGTTCATCACACCACTGCGGAGATATTTGTGGATAAGGCTTATCACCCTACCGTCCTTTATCGTGCGGCTGAGGATTTCTATGAGTTTACTATGGCTCACTGTGTCGAAGAAACGCTCCAAGTCGAGGTCAACCACATAAATGTAGCCATCATCGATTATTTTCTGAGCACCTCTTAGGGCATCATGGCAGCCTCTTCTCGGACGGAAGCCGTAGCTTCCTGGAGAGAATTGACGCTCATAGATGGGAGTTAGGGTCTGGTTGATGGCTTGTTGAACCAGACGGTCTATAACCGTGGGGATGCCCAACAGGCGCATCTTGCCATTGTCTTTGGGTATCTCTACCCTTTTTACTGGGTTCGGACGGTATGAACCGTCCTGCAAAGAACGTATCAGAGCATCCTTGTTAGCCAAGACCCATGGAAGCATTTGCTCACATGACATCTTGTCGATACCGCCACAGCCCTTATTACGCAGAACTGCCTTGTAGGCGTTGAGCAGATTTTCGGGACTGAGGATGCGCTCCAACAGGTGTTCCTTGTCGAATGGTACTTCCACGATGTTGTCCTCACATATCCACATGACGGTCTGCGCTCCCACATATCCTTCGGATTCCGTCCTATCTTTCTGTGGGCAGCCCTTGACTTCAGCCAATGTTTTCTGCATTCTTTCCTTCATAAGGTATGTTTCAATTACTATCGTTTAATTTATAGGTTCTGCCCTTCATGGAGCGTTATCGAGAACTCCACTACTATGGCATCTGCTGACTTCTCACGGCAAGCTTTACTCCATGACTTTTGTAAAAGCAACTAATCGACATGTCCGTGAGACCTCACTAGTTAAGCATGTTGTCTTTCCATCTTATACCCACTTGATTTACGGTATGCAGATCCGAGTAGTTATTGGACTTTGACTCTATTTGCAGCCTTATCCCTGCATACTGCCTTATATCAAGTTTCTGTGCGTTGGGTCAGATGTTTGCCGCTGACTTCTTTCAGATTCCGTGTCGCCACGGACACCCTTGTCTCTCTGGCTGGACGATTCCCACTACTAGGGCTCGTTAGGGACTTGCACCCATTAGGCAACACACATGCTAGTCAAACAAATAGAATGGCGCGTAATCACTACGCACCAATCCCGAAAACCAATTAATCATGATTCTATATAAAAACCATAATATCAAAATCTCTTAGAAATTCTAAACCTATTCTACAAACTATTATGTATAAACCTAACTAACCTAAATATACTAAATATATACAACTTAAAAACCGATGCAAAGATACTTCTAATCTATCATATATACTTTATAATAAGTAACCAATAGTTTTTCTCTCGTACCACATGTAACATTATCTTTACCCTACGTAACATTTTAACATCTTTTTTAATCTTAATTCCGCAACACTATAGTTTAATATTATTTATAAGTGCCTGAGCAACAAAAAGCTACCCAGGATTTTGCCATGTCAGAATTTTCACTTACCTTAGTGTTGCGAAAAGAAGACAAGCAAAACTCTAATATGACATGGCAAAGATACAAATAAAATCTGAGAAACTCACTCCTTTTGGGGGAATTTTTTCGATTATGGAGCAATTTGATGCTCTTTTAGCTCAAACCATAGATTCCACCTTGGGATTGAGATGCACTATGTTTGGTTATCAATATAGCGAGATTCTACGCTCTCTGATGTGCGTATATCTTTGTGGTGGCTCATGTATTGAGGATGTTACAACTCACCTGATGAAACATTTGTCTCTTCATCCAACTCTTCGCACTTGCAGCGCAGACACCATATTACGTGCTATCGAAGAACTGACTTTTAAGAGCATCACCTATAAGTCTGCTTCTGGCAAATCCTATGATTTCAATACTGCAGACAAGATGAACTGCTTACTGGTCAATGCCCTGCTTGCTACTGGTCAATTGAAATCCGGTCAAGAGTATGATTTTGACTTTGACCATCAGTTCATTGAAACAGAGAAGTATGATGCAAAACCAACCTACAAGAAGTTCTTGGGCTATAGTCCAGGCGTAGCTGTCATTAACGACATGATTGTTGGTATTGAAAATAGAGACGGCAACACAAACGTACGCTTCAACCAAAAAGAAACTTTGGAAAGAATCTTCAAGCGATTGGAGGCTTCGGAAATATATATTTCTCGTGCCCGCATGGATTGCGGCTCATGTTCGGAGGAAATCGTAGATATGGTAGAGGCTCATTGCAGGCATTTTATATTCGTGCCAACAGATGCTCTTCTTTCTACGATTCCATGTTTGCCTTAACTGGATGGAAAACTGTTGAAATCAACGGTATTGAGTTTGAGTTGAATTCTATCCTTGTTGAGAAATGGAAAGGAAAACCGTATCGTCTTGTCATACAGAGACAAAGGCGAATAGATGGATACCTTGACATTTGGGAAGGCGAATATACCTACAGATGTATACTGACTAACGATTACAAGTCGAGTGCAAGAGACATCGTGGAATTCTACAATCTTCGTGGTGGCAAGGAACGCATCTTCGATGACATGAACAATGACTTTGGCTGGAATCGATTGCCAAAATCGTTCATGGCACAGAATACTGTATTCCTGCTTATGACAGCTCTCATCAGAAACTTCTACAAAGCTATTATGCAGAGATTGAAAACCCATGAATTTGGATTGCGTGCCACCAGCAGAATCAAGACCTTTGTGTTCAAGTTCATCTCTGTTCCTGCGAAATGGATTAAGACATCACGTAGGCATGTATTGAACATTTACTCAGACAACAATGCTTATACCAACCTGTTCAAGACAGACTTTGGTTAAAGACCATGCTTTTCTGGTTAAACCAGCGTATTACCTCAAGTCGCTTTATGGGGTAAGGGGATTTTGTGTCTGCGACATTTCTGTTGTGCAAGAAATATGTACAATAAAATGAATTTTGTCGCTTTGCAAGCAAAATCCCACTAAACCCTATAGGTTGCGGATTTGAGGTTTAATATATTCTCGTAAAAAACATACCTTATCATGCATTATTCTCCCATTAATTTTGTATTTTGCAAACGAATATAAAAAGCCAAAAGACAATGAAACCAAGAATCATGATGATTTCCATGAAATCAAACCTCAGAACAATGAGATACATCGGTCTTTTACTGATGTTTATCTTCTGTCTCACTGCGCAGAACATGATGGCGCAGCGAGGAAAACTTTTCAATTCAGACAACCAGCTTTCGAGCAACCTTGCCACTCAGGTGTTCCAGGATTCAAATGGTTTCATTTGGATTGCCACCCGTAACGGCTTGAATATCTATGATGGCTATAACTTTATGGTCATCAGAAAACCTACAACAACAGTAACGGGCTCAACAGCAACTATATCAACTGTATAACACAGGATGAAAAGGGGCGTATTGTGCTGGGAACAAACAAGTCGCTACTTATACTTAATGGTAAAAGGTTCTGCAACGTACCTATGCTCGATTCAAGAAATAAGCCTATAAGCACTTACGTTACCCAGGTAAGCCGTTTGCACAATGGCGATATTGCTGTCGTTACCTCCGGTTACGGCATCATGACCAAGAAAACAGATGCAAACGCCTGTTACACCATGAAAGGAGAAGTGGAGAACCTGAAATACATACATAAAATTCTGGAAGACAAACAAGAAAGGCTCTGGATTATCCTGGAAAACGGAAAGCTGTTACGGAAAGAAAAGAACGGCAAGCTTGTTTCACGCATCATGGGAACAGAGCAACTTAACACACAAGATATCAGGCAAGACGACAAGGGCAACCTTTATCTTGCTACCAAGAATGATGGTATTTACCTTCTCAAGGCTGGTTCAACCATCTTCACCAAGATAGCCGGATAGGCAATCTTCCTATTGACAACATCTATATCAGCCGCGACCAGCGCTTGTTTATCGGTTGCGATGGTATGGGTATCTTCGTGTATAATCCTGTAACAGGATTCTTGCAAAATAATCCTCTGTTCAGCCGTGAAGTAAATCTTGCCAAGTGCAAGATTACCAGCATTATAGAAGATCTTACGGGAAACATCTGGGTGAGCATGCTCCAGAAGGGTGTATTCATGCAGTCGCAGGCTCAATGCGATTTCAACTATATGGGCTACCGTTTGGGCAACCGCAACGTGATAGGCGAAAACAGCATCACAAGTCTGTGTGTCAACCAGGGCAATCAAGTCTGGGTGGGCACCGACAAGGATGGTCTTTACCTCTTTGACATAAAACCGGTAGCATCAAGAGCCATTTATTAAGCAACATCACGGTACTGGCACTCTGCAAAGACAAGAAAGGCAGAACATGGGTAGGAACCTATACTAACGGCATCGGATTTATAGATGCGGGGGTCTTTCCATCCATTCAGCCTAGGCATTGGCAACCAGACGGGCATCTTCGATATCCAGGAAGACCCGCAGGGCAATGTATGGTTTGCTACCATGGGCAAAGGACTTTTCCGCCTTTCTCCTGATGGAAGCATCAAGCAATGGAAAACACAAGATGGTGCCGACAACAACCTGAAAAGAACAGTATTCCTAATGATTATCTCGTGAAACTTAGCATCTCAAAAGATGGTAAGCGGGTTTTCGTTGCCACTTCTGTGGGTCTGGCTTGCTATGACCAACAAAACAGCTGGACTTCCACTTTCGGTGGCGTCAACTGTCTGAACAAGGGCAGTTTCTCACATTGCGTTTATTCTGACAGCAAGAATCGCGTATGGTTTGGTACTGAAGACGGCGCAATCTGCTATGATCCGAAGAAGGGATATGCTCATCCGAAGATTTATAACACAGAACTTGGACTTTCAGACAACAGCGTAGCCAGCATCATAGAAGATTACAAGGGCAGAATCTGGATAGGAACTACCTGTGGCTTAAACCAGGTAGATACAGAAAAGGAACAATCAACAAGTACTTCTCGGACAATGGCTTACAGAGCAATGAGTTCAGCGATGCAGCTGCCTGCACGCTCTGGGGAGGAAAGATGCTGGTGATGGGCGGAACCGCGGTATCAACTGGTTTGATACGGACAAGGTGAAACAGCATCCTTGGCAGGCAAAAGTTACCATATCAGGACTTCTTGTTGGCAACAACCCTGTATACCCGGATATGGAATCGGGCATCTATACTATCACCGACAAAGGCGCCTACAACAGCGACAAGTTCTCCTTACCTCATGAAGACAACACCTTCACCATCCAATTGTCTACTCTTACATATAATAATGTAGAACAGATCAGTTACGCCTACAGCATCAATGGTGAGGATTGGCGAACCATACAGTCTGGCATGAACGAGCTGTCATTCTCACACATGCCAGCAGGTACCTATAAGTTCCGTGTCAAGGCCATCTGCAACGGATACGAAACCCCTGTCAAGGAGTTCTCCATCATCGTTCACCCAGCCTGGTACGCCAGCATCTGGGCAAGACTCTGCTATCTGCTTGCCTTCCTGGGGCTCTGTCTGCTCTATATCAAGCACCGCAAACGCAAGATGGAAGACCAGCTCATATTGCAGCAGCATATCCATGCGGAAGAGATGGGCGAAGCAAAACTGAAGTTCTTCATGAACATCAGCCACGAAATCCGTACCCCATTGACCCTTATCCTCACTCCGCTGTTCACGCTGATAAAGGAAGACAAAGACGCTCACCGACAGGGCATCTACGATATGATGCGTAAGAACTCGGAACGAATCCTGCACCTGATTAACCAGATGATGGACCTGAGAAAGATTGACAAGGGACAAATGGTGATGCACATGAGCGAAACCGATATGGTTGCCTTTATTGGCGATGAATACAAACTCTTCTGCCAGCAGGCGATAGCCAAAAGCATCCAATTCACCTTTGAGCACGAAGACGAGGCCCTCCCGGTATGGATAGACCGCGACAACTTTGACAAGGTATTGATGAATGTCCTGTCAAACGCCTTCAAGTTTACTCCTGCAGGCGGCAGAATCCGTATCACCCTCTCACTCGCCTCATCATGTCCGCATCGCCATCAAGGACAGCGGCAAGGGCATTCAGGAGGAAAAGCTCGAAACGATTTTCCAGCGCTTCTATCAGAGTACCACCACTTCTTATGACCGGAATGTAGGTACGGGAATCGGTCTCGACCTGACGCGCTCACTCGTGGAACTGCACTACGGAACCATTACAGCCGCCAACAACAAGACACTTGATGAAACCGACTGGAAGGAAGGAAGCCAGTTCCTCATCACGCTGCCTCTGGGCAACGAGCATCTGAAACCGGAAGAAATGATAGATGCACCGGAGCCACAGACTGCTGAAGACATCAAGGAACTGGAAGAAAACATGGAGGAAGGAAACGAAGAGAATGCTGCCGATACAGCCAATGACGCCGAAGAAGATTTCAAGAGCAAGGCAAAGAGCACCATCGCTGTGGTAGAAGACGATGAGGCAATACGTAATTTCCTGAAGACCCAACTACAGGAAACCTACAATATCCTTACCTTCTGCAACGGAAAGGAGGCGCTGCCGGAGATTATCAAGCAGAAGCCAAGCCTCGTTATCTCAGACATCATGATGCCAGAGATGGACGGCAATACGCTCTGTACCAAGATTAAGAACAATGTGAACACCAACCACATTCCGGTGATTCTGCTTACAGCGATGAGCAGAGAGGAAGACCAGCTGACCGGTTTGCAGTCGGGTGCCGATGCCTATGTGGTGAAGCCGTTCAATATGGACATTCTGCGCCGCACCATCATCAACCTGCTCAACGTGCGCCGTACTTTGAAAACAAGTTTATGGGCAACGAGAGCCAGAGCGACAGGCAGATTGCGATAGAAAAGACCTGTCGCCAAAAGACCAGCTGATGGAACAGGTGATGAAGGTAATCAATGATAATATGGATAATGAGGACCTGAGTGTGGATATGATTGCCCGCGAAGTAGGACTGAGCCGTGTGCATCTGCACCGCCGAATGAAGGAGCTGACCAACCAGACACCACATGCCTTCATCCGCAATACCCGTCTGCAATATGCCGAAAAGTTGCTGACCCACTCTAACAAGACGATAACAGACATCATGTTTAGCTGCGGTTTCTCCAACCCAGCCAGCTTCAGCACCATGTTCAAGAACTTTTATGGCTCTTCGCCTCGCGATTATATGCAGGCACACCGGAAAATCTAGCCTTTCACTGCAGAAAAGGCCAGATGTTTCCCAAAATAAAGTATTTGTTACATATAGAGATGTTTATGATACGCCTCGCAAAGTGTTGGTAACATTCTGTGGGGTATATTTAAAAGGAAAGCGGTAACTTTGCAGCAGAATTCTGAATACATGTTTCAGCCATGAGTTCAGATACTCATTCTGTAATTTTAAACCCAATAATAAAATGAAGAAAATTGCAATCTTATCGCTTTCCCTGACGCTTGCAGCCGCTGCACAGGCGCAGACAGCTGAGTTTGACTATTTCAAGTATGCGGGCAATGATGCTCGCTTCAATGTTGAAATCGACAAGACTCACCAGTATTACAACCCGGTACTGGCTGGTTTCTATCCAGACCCATCACTCTGTCGCGTAGGCGACACCTACTATCTGGTAAACTCTTCGTTTACCTTCTTCCCAGGTGTGCCTCTCTCAACCAGTAAAGACCTGGTCAACTGGCAGCCTGCCGGTCATGTCCTCGACCGCACATCACAGGTTCCATTGAAGGGCCAGCAGGTATCAGCCTATCTTCGCACCAGCCATCAGCTATAACAAGAAGAACAAGACCTTCTATATGATTACCACCAATGTGGGAGCCGGCAACTTCTTTGTGAAATCAAAGATCCTTCCAAAGGCTGGAGCGAGCCTATCTATCTGAAGAAGATTGACGGCATCGACCCTAGCTTCTTCTTCGATGACAACGGAAAGGGATATATCGTACATAACGGTCCGGTAGTTGGCGGTGCCGACTATGAGGGTCAGCGTGCTATCCGCTGCTTCGAATTCGACGTGAAGGGCGACAGCATCAAGGGCGACTTCAAGGAGATTCTGCGTGGCGGAACCCATGTAGAAGCGCGTCCTATCTGGATTGAGGGTCCTCACCTCTTCAAGAAGGGCAAGTTCTATTATCTGATGTGCGCCGAAGGTGGTACAGGCGGATGGCACAGCGAGGTTATCCTGCGTGCCAAGAATCCGATGGGACCATGGGAGGAATGCCCTAACAACCCTATTCTTACCCAGCGTACCGGTCTCGACCCTAACCGCAAGGACCCAGTATCAAGTGCTGGTCATGCCGACATCGTAGAAGATGGCAAGGGTAACTGGTGGGCTGTATTCCTGGCTTGCCGTCCTTATGAAGAGGATATGTACAACACAGGTCGCGATACTTATCTCCTGCCTGGTAACCTGGAAGAATGGATGGCCAGAGATTCTTGCCAAGAATACTCCTATCTCTACCGTTGGAGAGAAGGCTGGTTTGAAGCCTGCCGCAAAGAATGAGTTCTCAGGCAACTTCTCTTATGTGGATAACTTCGAAGTTGATAACAATAAGGCGGGTCTGAAAGAGTTGAATCCACGCTGGATGTTCCTCCGCGACTTCGTTGACTGTTACAAGGTAGAAAACGGCAAATTGAAGTTCAATCTCCTGCCAGGCAACATCTACAAGCGTGAGCCGATGTCTGCCATCTGGGCACGTCAGCAGCACGGCACCTTCACAGCTGAGACAGAAATCAACTTTACTCCTCGCAACGACAAGGATATCGCAGGCTTGGCACTTCTCCAGAAGGAAGACCACAACTTCGTATTGGGTAAGACCATGAAGAATGGCAAGCTGATGATTACCCTGACCCGTGCCGAGAAGAACAACGTAACTATCGCCTCAGCTCCTATCAAGGGAGGTAAGCTGAAGCTGAAGGTAGAAGGTCATGACAGATATTATGATTTCTATTATGCTGAAGAAGGCGGCAACTGGCAGCTTCTTGCCAAGGGTGTAGATGCCTCTAACCTGAGCACCCAGAAGAGCGGCGGCTTCCTCGGTGCCTGCATCGGTCTCTATGCTTCTTCCAACAAGGAATAAGGATTTGAGAAAAGATTAACGTTTTAGGAATAGATAATAAAGAAAAGGTTGATACCTCGCGTTTTGCCTGGTATCAACCTTCTTCTTTATTTATTCTTCACAATATCCAATGTCATTTTTCCTACCCAGATGGCGCTCTTGCCGTTCTGGTCGACTGGCACCGTTTGCCATCCAGATTATTCAGATACTCCAACTGCTTGAAGTAGGTATGGCTATGACCGCCCAGTATCAGGTCGATATCACGGGTGGCTGGGGCTACCTCGGAATCGTCGATGCCATCTATCTTCCAGCCCAGGTGGGAGATGCAGATGATGACATCACACTTCTCTTTTTTTCAAAATCTCTGTCATTTCCTTTGCCTTGGCGATAGGATCGAGATACTTGATGCAGCCATAGTTGGCTTCGGTTACCGCCGTACAAGTTCCGGACACAAGCCGAAAACGCCAATCTTCAGTCCCTTGCGCTTGATAATGGTATAAGGCTTTACGATATTTGCCAGTTCGGTACCGGTGAAATCATAGTTGGAGCAGACGATAGGAAACTTCGCCATCTTGAAGATGCGCACCATGTTGTCTATTCCGAAATCAAACTCATGGTTTCCGATGGTAGCAGCATCATATTTCATCTCGTTCATCAGTCCTACTTCCACATCTCCCTTGAAGAGAGAGTAATAAGGTGAACCCTGCGAGAAATCGCCACTGTCAAAGAGCAGCAAGTCGGGATTCGCCTTACGCTCCTGCTTGATCATCGCCACCCTACGGAGGAAACCGCCACGGTTTGCTGTTGCGGTATCTGCGAGATTCGGATTGATGGGCATCACGCATGAATGCGTATCGTTGGTATGGAGCACTACGAGTTGCTTTACCACCTTTGCCTCTTTCTTAGCTTTAGCCTGAACGGCTGCCGGCTGCATCATGAAGGATGCCAGAGCCAGACCTATATATAATAATGTATGTTTCATCAGAATTATCAACTATAAACTATTAACTATTCTACCACGCAGCGACCTTCAATCTTAGATTCCACCATCTTGCCCTGTGCCTGCATCTCACGGAAATAATTCATGATGATGTAGCGCACATTGTTCTCTTCTGCTTAGGAGCAAAGACATCGGTTCCGCTCTTGAAGGCTACGAGCTGGTCATTACCTCCGGCAAGATAATCGAGGGTTGCAACGCGGTAATTCTTCTCCGGATCAACTGGTTCACCGTTCAGCGTAACGCTCTTCAGTTTTCCATCCTTGGTGATTACCATTCTAACAGCATGGCTCAAGCCTTCGCCGCCACGATGAGCTATCTGCTGGAAGAGCTCCAGAACCTTATCGCCCTTCAGGGTCAGGAAACAGATTTTGTTCTCGAAAGGAGCCATATCGTTCACATCGCCTACAGTAACCTTACCCTGGCAAGATTAGAACGGATGCCACCCATATTGTAAACAGCGAAAACAGGCTGTTCTTCAAACTGCTTGCCACCCCATACCAGGATGTCACAGAGCAAGTTACTGAGTTCGCTCTCCGGACGGTGACGGGTCATATCATGAGCAATATGACCTACAACAGGGCCCATGATACTGTCTACCTTACTCTTATAAGGAGCGATAAATCGGGTAGCCTCAGCATCAGGCTGTGCATCCCATTTCTGATCAACCAATATTCGGGTTCTCTCCACCTTCGCCACCTTGTATTTCTGGGCGAAAGCCGGACTTGCCATCAGCAGCATGACTGCCGAAGCAAGGTAAATCTTGATACTATTTTTTCTTCATACTTAATACACTAAATACTTTTAGAGCGCAAAGATACAAAATAAATCTACGAAATCGGCAAAATCGGCAAGAAAATTCCATTGCAGAAGTAAAGAAAACAAAAACAAAGGGAAAAAGTGAAGAAAGTGTCTGAAAATTTGCGAGATACAAGAAAAGTAGTAACTTTGCACCCGCTTTTCGGCGTAACCGCTGTTGTCTGGGCAGAAGTGTTGTCCAAGTCCATGTTGCGTTGGAACGACAAACAATTTTAATTTTATACAAAAATGGATTTGATTAAAGTTGCTGAAGAAGCATTTGCAACCGGCAAGAAGTTCCCTGAGTTCAAGGCAGGTGATACTATCACAGTCGCTTACAAAATCGTCGAGGGTACTAAGGAGCGTATCCAGCTCTATCGTGGTGTTGTTATCAAGATCTCTGGTCATGGTGACAAGAAGCGTTTCACAGTTCGCAAGATGTCTGGTACTGTAGGTGTTGAGCGTATCTTCCCTATCGAGTCACCAGCTATCGATTCTATCGAGGTGAACAAGCGTGGTAAGGTTCGTCGCGCTAAGTTGTATTACTTGCGTAAGCTTACTGGTAAGAAGGCTCGTATCGCTGAGAAGAAGACTGTAGCTAAGGGTGCAGAATAATTTTTCTTAGGAGACCTAATCAGAAAATAAAGGGAATCCAGTCTCACGACCGGGTTCCCTTTTATATCTACAATCTTATACCGAAAACAACTATCTTTACAATTCAATAAATCATGGCTGCCTACTAAACCAACCATGCTCCATTCTTTTATTTTTCGCCCGCATCATAATTCACGAGCCCATCCTCCGTGCCGTGTAAAGCACCTTGGAAATCATCCCAACTCTGGAATCCGGCGAGCAGCGCCAGCTTGTCCAGTCTGGCGGGAAGGCTTCTCCTTCCCTTTCAATACATCCCACATTTTGTGGAAAACATGTGCCTTGCCAACCTTCTTTCTATGTGTTCAGCAAGGACTTTCAAATCCTGTTTCATAACAACCCTCTCATATTTACTAACTGGGAGCAAAAGTACTGAAAAAGAATGAAACAGAGTACATTTTTCCCGACTTTTTATGTTTTGGGGTAAAAATGCTTTATATCATAAAAATGCTGTTTTAGGGCTTTTACGAAACAGAAGTCCAATATCTCAATCATTTTTGTAACTTTGCGCCAAATTCCAAAATACATTTCTTAGAAGATGAAAGAATTAGCACTTAAGTACGGATGTAATCCAAATCAGAAACCTTCTCGCATCTATATGGATGACGGAAGGGAGCTTCCTATCGAAGTGATCAACGGCCGTCCTGGCTACATCAACTTCCTGGATGCCTTCAATTCCTGGCAATTGGTCAAGGAACTCAAGGCTGCTACAGGAATGCCTGCTGCCGCTAGTTTCAAACACGTTTCTCCTGCCGGTGCAGCTATCGGCTTGCCTCTGAGCGACACATTGAAGAAGATTTACTTCGTTGATGATGTCAAGTTTGAGCTTTCTCCATTGGCTTGTGCCTATGCTCGTGCCCGTGGCGCTGACCGCATGTGCTCTTATGGCGACTTTGTTGCGCTGAGCGATGTATGCGACGAGGCTACAGCCCTCCTCATCAAGCGTGAGGTGAGCGATGGTGTCATTGCTCCTGGCTATACTCCTAAGGCTATCGAGGTTCTGAAGGAAAAGCGCAAGGGTACCTACTGCGTTATCAAGATTGATCCTGACTATGTGCCAGCTCCTATCGAGCGCAAGCAGGTGTTCGGTGTTACCTTCGAACAGGGACGCAACGAGGTGAAGCTTGATGATCCTGCTCTCTTCGAGGATGTTCCTACCAAGAACAAGACTTTCTCTCCTGAGGCTAAGCGCGATCTGATTATCTCGCTCATCACCCTGAAGTATACTCAGAGTAACTCTGTATGCTACGTAAAGGATGGTCAGGCTATCGGTATCGGTGCCGGCCAGCAGAGCCGTATCCACTGTACCCGTCTGGCTGGTTCTAAGGCTGATGAGTGGTGGTTGCGCCAGTGTCCTAAGGTGATGAACCTGCCTTTAAAGAGAAGATTCGTCGTGCCGACCGCGACAATACCATCAATGTCTATATCTCCGATGAGTGGGAGGATGTATTGCAGGACGGCGTTTGGGAGCAGTTCTTTACTGAGAAGCCTGAGCCATTGACCCGCGAGGAGAAGAAGGCTTGGATTGCCCAGAACAAGGGTGTATCATTAGGTAGTGATGCTTTCTTCCCATTCGGCGACAATATTGAGCGTGCTCATAAGAGTGGTGTTGAATACATAGCAGAAGCAGGCGGTAGTATCCGTGACGATCATGTTATTGATACCTGCGACAAGTACGGCATCGCTATGGCGTTTACTCACGTTCGCCTCTTTCATCACTAATTTATTATATAATTAAGGTATATGAGTGACATTGACGATATTATCATGGGCGGTATGGTCTTCAAGGGCGGCGGTGGTCCTAAGAAGGATGACGACGACAAGGTGAAGACCAAAGCTAAGAAGAAAAGTACATAACGGGTGCTCACGGTAGTGGCTCTGCCCGTCAGAAGGCAAAGTATCGCCAGCAGAGAGCCAATCGTAAATCCCAGAAGAAGAAATAATACTTCTATCATAAATAAATGTTTCGCCCGTATGCTGTATAATAACAGCGCACGGGCGAACTGTTTTCTGATAATGGAAAACATGAATAGAGTACTGGCAAGCGAAAGACAGCATACTGGTATAAAAGACAGCCCACTAGCAAGCGTATTGCCAGTGGGCTGTTCTTCTTAAACGGTTACTGGTTCTTTACACTCTTTACGCCCCTGCCCTTCGTTAGATGAAGGGTTACAGGCTTCAATTGATGCTTGGCGTGATCATAAATGATAGCTGGATCCAGTCGTCTACCGCCAAAGCTAACCTCGAAATGGAGGTGCTCTGTTGTAGCCCTACCTACGGCCCGTCAAACCGATTACCTGACCAGCCTTTACCTTATCGCCCTTCTTCACCTTGTTCCTACTCTGATGACTGTAGAGCGTCTCGAAACCATAAGCATGCCTGATACGGATGCAGTTTCCGTAGCCATAGAAGGGTCCTGATGCAACAACCGTACCGTCAAAGGCTGCCACAATCTCATCATTCGGGCACGTCTTGAGGTCAACCCCGAATGACGGCGCTTGCCACCATAAGGACTGATTACCTTGGCACCCGGCAAAGGATAAGCCCAGGCTGTCTTTTCTATCTTCTCCAAATCAAGCTCGAAAGTATTGGTAATGGTAAACGGATCATTAACCTCATCAGGATCGAGCGTCATTCCATCTCCTATTCCACCCTTTTCTTGCCAGATGCCTCCTTGTCAGCCTCAGCATTTCTTCCTACAGAAGAATCCTTGCCACCGATAACCGAAGCAATGACACGGGCACCATGCTTGCGGAACTGCACGGTCTGGCGGCGCAACTTATGCGATTTCAACTCTACGAAAGTTTCCGGATTCAACCTACCGCCATTCACCATGATAGAGAAGTCGCAATAAGTTTCCTCCTTAGAGCCTACAATGGCAATCGTCTGTCCGGCATCCACATGCTGTCCAACCTTAACCAGGTTCTCGGCATTGTTGGCATAAACGGTTTCAGACCGCAATCGTGGCGCACCACGATGACATTACCCATTGATTCCGACTTTCTGGAAAGTCGCACATAACCTTCGAGCATCGCCTTGACAGCATCGCCTTTAGAGGTAGAGATACGCAACACATGATTGTTCAGAAGGGTTGCTTTGCCCACAGGAAGCGGGAAGGAATATTCCTTAGCACGGAATATCTCAAAGTCTACATTAAATGCCTGACTCTGGGCAAAGAGACCGGGTGTTGCAATACTCACCTGCTGCTGTTCGGCTGCCGTGAATACATTTTTAGCGGGCATAAAACTGCTCAGCGAGAACACCATGAGTCCTGCCACAACCAATAGCCGCAATCCTTTTTTCATTCTTTTCATTATTTACTTTTTCTTTCCGATTTTCAAAATATTCTATAAACTATTAACTATAAACTATAAACTGAAAAACATCCATTTCTCCCTCTCCGTTCTTACAGAAAAGGAAAAATGGATGTTATCTTGAAAACTATCTGATACTTACCTGCTACCAGGCTTTTACTTCAACAAGATGCCTGTATAGATTCTGCCACTCTCGATACCCAGCTTTCTGGCAGAGAAGTACTCATCGCTATGGGCAAAAGTACAGATGCCACAATCCTGGATATTCTCTTCGGCCACTCCACAATGCAGAAGAATCTGTCTGTTGCAGAGCGGAAGATTGAGATGCCATTTCAGCGGCTGCACGATATTCCCCTCAGCAGCCAGGCGCTCACGCTCAGCAGGATCAACCGAGAAGGCGGCATTAGGACGCTGTTCGGCAATCTCTTCCATAGGGAAAGCTGCCTGCTCGAACGCCTCGTAAACCTCATCGCCCACCTCGAAATGGTCGAGCGAAATGCCCGGACCTATCACCGCCTTCAACTTCTTCGGGTCGGTATGATAGGTAAACGCCATCTCTTGAATGGTTTTATGCACGATGCGAGCCAGCGTACCACGCCAGCCGGCATGGATGGCAGCCACAGCATGATGCTCCTCATCATAAAGAAGCACAGGGATGCAATCGGCAGTAGAAACACCGATACATACACCTTTCTGGTCAGTCATCACGGCATCTACACCTTCGAGCACCATCTTGCGGATATTCTCAGGCATGGTGAGAAACTCGCCGGCAATATTGCGCACCTCTACTCCATGCACCTGATGGGGCATGATGATATAGGCTGTATCAATACCCAACTCTGTGGCAAGACGCTTGCGGTTCTCGGCAACATGCTCGGCAAAATCGCCGCAATATTCGTTGATATTAAATTCGCCATAGTTGCCCTGGCTTACTCCTCCCTTGCGGGTAGTAGAGAAAGCCATGACACCAGCGGCTACCTGATATTCTTTGATCATAAAATTTACTCGTATTCGAAATCATCGAGGTCGTCAACATCCTCGATTTCATCCTCATCAATATATTCTACTACATCCTCGCCCTCTGCAGCCAGTTCCTGCTGGAAGCGAGACATATCCTTGTCACGGTGAACAAGCGTATCTTCGGCAGTAATCTCCTGAAGCTTGTTGCTCTCAGAATTGAGTTCCTTCCAGAGCACGTCCTTCAGTTCCTGAATACCCTGTCCGGTAACAGAGGAGATGAAGACCACCGGAAGATCGGTAGGCAAAGTTTCCTTGAGCATTTCAATCAGTTCTTCGTCGAGCAGATCGCACTTGGTGATAGCCAGCACGCGATGCTTGTCGAGCATCTCTGGATTGAAGTTCTTCAGTTCACCCAGCAATACTTCATATTCTTTCTTGATGTCGTCAGTATCGCCCGGAACCATGAAGAGCAGCAGAGAGTTGCGCTCAATATGGCGGAGGAATCGCAAGCCCAAACCTTTTCCTTCGCTCGCGCCCTCGATGATGCCAGGAATATCAGCCATGACAAAACTCTGGTGATCGCGATAATCTACGATACCCAGCGATGGTTCGAGCGTAGTAAACGGATAGTTTGCAATCTTAGGACGGGCACTTGATACGGCACTCAGCAAAGTTGACTTACCGGCATTAGGGAAACCTACCAGACCTACATCGGCAAGGAGCTTGAGCTCCATGATGATGGTCATCTCCTGCATAGGTTCGCCCGGCTGTGCATAGCGAGGAGCCTGGTTGGTAGAGGTACGGAACTGGAAGTTGCCCAATCCGCCACGACCGCCCTTGAGGAGCAGAACTTCCTGCCCGTCATAAGCCACATCGCATACGAACTTGCCTGTTTCGGCATTATATACCACGGTACCACAAGGCACATCGATATAAATATCCTTGCCATCGGTTCCATGACACTTATCACGGCCACCATTTCCACCATGCTCGGCAAAGAAGTGGCGCTGATACTTGAGGTGCAGCAACGTCCAGTAGTTATGGTTGCCGCGGAGATAGATGCTTCCTCCACGTCCGCCGTCGCCACCGTCAGGACCGCCGTTAGGCTGGTACTTTACGTGGCGCAGGTGCATGGAGCCCTTGCCACCCTTACCAGAGCGGCATTGTATCTTTACGTAGTCTACGAAATTGGATTCAGCCATTTATTCTTGTCTTTTTATTTATTTAATGAATAAATCTTCCCCACCATAGCGGGGAAGATTCTTTATCTTGATTACAAGTTGTCGATTACATTGCAAACACGAGCGAAGATCTCATCTACAGTACCGAGACCCTCGATGTGGTGATGAATGCCTTCCTTCTCATACCAGTCGATGAGCGGAGCAGTCTGTGTATGATAAACATTGAGACGCTTCTTGATAGTCTCCTCGTTATCATCAGAACGGCCGCTTTCCTTACCGCGGTTAATCAGGCGAGCCATCAGCTCATCCTCAGGAACAGCCAACTCAATCATCGCAGCAATCTTATGACCACGCTCAGAAAGCATCTTCTTCAGAGCCTCAGCCTGTGGAGTGGTACGTGGGAAACCGTCGAAGATTACACCAGCGTGATCCTTACCGAAGCTATCGTATACACTTGCGAGGATGTCAATCATCAACTCGTCTGGAATCAACTGACCATTGTCGATATAACCCTTAGCTGTCTTACCAAGTTCTGTACCGTTCTTGATTTCGTTACGAAGTACATCACCTGTAGAAATGTGACCGAGACCATACTTCTCGATCATCTTGTCGCTCTGTGTGCCTTTACCTGCACCTGGAGCGCCGAAAATTACGATATTTTTCATTTTTACCTTAATATATATATAAAATATTTATGTTGTGTCAGAAACTTAACTATATTTATTAACCCACTTCTGCCCCTTTGGAGACAAAAGAACTGCAAAAACAATTCCAAAGAGAACTGTTACAACGCCTAAGAAAAATAATGCATCCATTTTATGCCCTCCTATTCTTCTACAATGGTGTAGATGTCGCGGAGGTTTCTGCCTTCTTGGTCATAATCCAATCCATATCCCACGATGAAATCGTTAGGGATTTCCATAACAGCATAGTTGATATCAAGATCAACCTTCAAGTTGCCTGGTTTCACGAGGAGGGAACAAATTTCGATGCTGGCTGGGTTCATCTTCTTCAGGTCTTCAATCATGTGAGCCATGGTGAAACCGGAATCTACGATGTCCTCTACGATAACCACGTGGCGGCCTGCCAAATCCTGGTTCAAACCCATCAGGGTCTTCATGCTGCCCGTAGAGGAGGTACCCTCGTAAGAAGCATACTTCACGAATGAAATCTCGCTTGGCACGGTAATCATTCGCATCAAGTCGGCTGCAAAGATAAATGCGCCGTTCAATACTGCCAAGAACACGGGGGTCTTGCCTTCATAGTCCTTGTTCAGACGGTCTGCTACGACCTGTACTTTCTTCAGAATCTCAGCCTCAGGAATCGATGTTTTGAAGCTCTTATCCTTAATCTTTACTATGCTCATAGTCTGTTCTATAATAATATTTTCTGCAAAATTACGAAAAAAACATGAAACTTCGTGCTTTCATCAACTATTTTTTGTACTTTTGCATGAAAATAACCGTTTATCTGCATGAGTTGACAAATTATCACGACAGTTCGCGCAGATAATACTAAGATTATCAGATAATATGAAGATTTTCACAAGCGCTCAGATTCATGAGTTGGATAAATACACCATTGAGCACGAACCTATCAGTTCGCTCAACCTGATGGAACGTGCAGCCAAAGCGCTGACACGCGCCATAGAAGAGGAATGGTCTAACCGCACTCCAGTGGTTGTTTTCGCCGGTCCGGGAAATAACGGCGGCGATGCGCTTGCTGTGGCGAGAATGCTCAGCGAGGATGGATATGATGTAAGTGTATACCTCTTTAATGTACAGAACAAACTGTCGGCAGACTGTCTTGCCAACAAGAAGCGTCTGCTGGATGCAAAGAGAGTGAAATTTACTGAGATTATCACTAACCTGGACCCTCCTAAGCTCAATGCAGAAACGCTGGTGGTAGACGGACTCTTTGGTAGCGGACTCAACAAACCATTGGCTGGCGGATTCGCCGCGATGGTGAAATATATCAACCAGAGTCCTGCCAAGGTAGTAAGCATCGATATCCCTTCGGGACTGATGACCGAGGACAATTCCTATAATATCCATGCCAACATCATCCGTGCCAGTCTGACCCTTACCCTGCAGCAGAAGAAACTGTCGATGCTGATGGCGGATAACCAGCAGTACCTGGGCAGACTGCGCGTTCTCGACATCCGACTTTCCCAGGAATTCATCCAGAATACGGAGTGCCAGTGCCGCATACTCGAAGAGAACGACATCCGTCCGCTCCTGAAATCGCGCAGCGACTTTGCTCATAAAGGCAGCATGGGTAATGCGCTGCTCATAGCGGGAAGTTACGGCATGAGCGGCGCTTCGGTATTAGCCACCAAGGCTTGTCTGAGAACCGGTGCGGGCAAGGTAACAGCCCATACCCCAAAGCGGAATTATGAAATCATGCAGATTTCGGTACCTGAAGCGGTAGTGCAGATGGATGCAGAAGAAACCATATTCAGCGAACCGGTAGATACAGAGATGTTCGATGCGCTGGGCGTAGGTCCCGGATTGGGACAGAACGAGACAACAGCCATCGCCCTCATCGCCCAACTGCGCCGTGCTACCTGTCCGCTCGTCATTGATGCCGATGCGCTCAATATTCTTTCCAGCCACAGGGCGTGGATGCAGCAGTTGCCAAAGAATATCATCATGACACCTCATCCGAAGGAGTTCGACCGGCTTGCCGGCAATGCGAGCAGCAGCTGTACCGAAAGACTGATGAAGGCAAGCGAACTGGCTGAACGACTCCAGGCATACATTATATTAAAAGGACATTATTCTGCACTCTGCCACCCTGACGGAAAGATTGACTTCTGCAGTACGGGCAACAGCGGTATGGCTACAGCAGGCAGCGGTGATGTACTGACAGGTATCATCACCGGCCTTCTGGCTAGAGGATACAAACAGGAAGATGCCTGTCGCCTGGGTATGCATCTTCATGGTCTGGCTGGCGATCTTGCTGCCAAAGATCTGGGCAAAGAGAGCCTCATCGCCAGCGACATTATCCAGTATCTTCCGAAAGCATTTCTCAGATTGGAAGAATAATTATCAAGAAATAAGAATATCCATAAAAGTCAGGAGTTCTCGGCTTCTGACTTTTTTACTTGTTTCTGCGCATCATAGAACCTTACTTCCAAGGTTCTCCTCAAATCATCGCGACGGTCCATATTCAACTTTTTGCGGATATGGCAACGCTGGCTGGTGACATTTGATTCACTCTTATTGAGTTCTGCACAAATTTCCTTTAAAGTATGCCCCTGAAGAATCAGCTTGCATATTTTCTTTTCGCTGAACGTAAGCCCATCACAAACCTGATCCCACGCCACTCTATCCAATTCTTCATTAAACAGATGTTTAGAAGCATGGGTTATAATCTTCTCCCGGACATCAGGAGTCAGACGCTTCATCAGGCTTTCTGCTGCTTCCGGTTCATTATCCTTCAAATCGGCAAGCATATTCAACGCCTTGTTTTCAACCCGAGCCATCCGTTTCGGCTGGCGCAACCCCTTGGTTACAATACTCATATTATATACTGCCACATAAACCAGCATCATGAAACCCAGAAAAATCGTCTTCATACTGAACAGAGCTGGCATAAGCGGAGTGCTGAACAGGTATATCAGCAACATCGGTATCATACCCACCGTGATGATGATACAAGTCTTATACAAGGTTTGGCTCAACGCTGTAATAGCCAGGATAAAGACGACAAACAGGTTGCAGATAACGCTCAAATTATCATTAGCAAAACCGAAATTGATGCAAAATACGCTATCAAGAGCCAGTTTGGCGAACATCAGAAAGTAAAGAGAAGAAATACCTTTCACGAAAGCTATCTTCCGTTTCCAGACCAGGAACTGCAGGATGCAGAACACGAATGTATGCAAGCCACAGAGGCTTAAACCATAAGGTTCTTTCACAAGCAGAAAGAGCATAATATGATAAGGTATGATAATCAGCTCGCTTATCGTCAGAAGTAGAAAGGCGATAACGCGTCGGCGATCTACCACACCACAATATTGAGGGCATAAATGATGCTCTACCCTCACTATCAGGTTTACAATGTCATTCTTCAGTTTCATTTCGTTTTGGTTATTTTCTTAAATCTTGCTTATGCTTTCGTAAGTCAAACGGCTCTTTTTCTTGGAAATTGCCATTTTTTAGGGATTTATTGATTCCGGCTGCAAAATTACAAATAATATAAGAAATCCTTGTTCAATTATCTGAAAATCGTACAACTTTAACGATTTTAAGCATAAATCAGTGTACTATTTTGTTAAACCTAATTTCCGCAACACTATAATTTAATATTTTTTATAAGCACCTGAGCAACAAAAAGTTGCTCAGGATTTTGCCATGTCAGAAATTTCACTTATCTTAGTGTTGTAAAATAAAAACAAACAAAATTCTGAATGACATGGCAAAAGTACAAATAAAATCTGAGAAACTCACTCCTTTTGGGGGAATTTTTTCGATTATGGAGCAATTTGATGCTCTTTTAGCTCAAACCATAGATTCCACCTTGGGATTGAGATGCACTATGTTTGGTTATCAATATAGCGAGATTCTACGCTCTCTGATGTGCGTATATCTTTGTGGTGGCTCATGTATTGAGGATGTTACAACTCACCTGATGAAACATTTGTCTCTTCATCCAACTCTTCGCACTTGCAGCGCAGACACCATATTACGTGCTATCGAAGAACTGACTTTTAAGAGCATCACATATAAGTCTGCTTCTGGCAAATCCTATGATTTCAATACTGCAGACAAGATGAACTGCTTACTGGTCAATGCCCTGCTTGCTACTGGTCAATTGAAATCCGGTCAAGAGTATGATTTTGACTTTGACCATCAGTTCATTGAAACAGAGAAGTATGATGCAAAACCAACCTACAAGAAGTTCTTGGGCTATAGTCCAGGTGTAGCTGTCATTAACGACATGATTGTTGGTATTGAAAATAGAGACGGCAACACAAACGTGCGCTTCAACCAAAAGAAACTTTGGAAAGAATCTTCAAGCGATTGGAGGCTTCGGAAATATATATTTCTCGTGCCCGCATGGATTGCGGCTCATGTTCGGAGGAAATCGTAGATATGGTAGAGGCTCATTGCAGGCATTTTTATATTCGTGCCAACAGATGCTCTTCTTTCTACGATTCCATGTTTGCCTTAACTGGATGGAAAACTGTTGAAATCAACGGTATTGAGTTTGAGTTGAATTCTATCCTTGTTGAGAAATGGAAAGGAAAACCGTATCGTCTTGTCATACAGAGACAAAGGCGAATAGAGGGAGACCTTGACATTTGGGAAGGCGAATATACCTACAGATGTATACTGACTAACGATTACAAGTCGAGTGCAAGAGACATCGTGGAATTCTACAATCTTCGTGGTGGCAAGGAACGCATCTTCGATGACATGAACAATGGCTTTGGCTGGAATCGATTGCCAAAATCGTTCATGGCACAGAATACTGTATTCCTGCTTATGACAGCTCTCATCAGAAACTTCTACAAAGCTATTATGCAGAGATTGAAAACCCATGAATTTGGATTGTGTGCCACCAGCAGAATCAAGACCTTTGTTTTCAAGTTCATATCTGTTCCTGCGAAATGGATTAAGACATCACGTAGGCATGTATTGAACATTTACTCAGACAACAATGCTTATGCCAACCTGTTCAAGACAGACTTTGGTTAAAGACCATGCTTTTCTGGTTAAACCAGCGTATTACCTCAAGTCGCTTTATGGGGTAAGGGGATTTTGTGTCTGCGACATTTCTGTTGTGCAAGAAATATGTACAATAAAATGAATTTCGTCGTTTTGCAAGCAAAATCCCACTAAACCCTATAGGTTGCGGATTTGAGGTTAAAAAGGGCATTTTTCAGTATTTTTCAGTGCTTAAAAATTTGGTTGTATCCAATATTCGTTCTAATTTTGCGTCAGAAAACCAACGATATGAGATACAGACGAACTAAAAAGTAAGTTGAAAGTAAACTGAAAGGAGAAAAAGAACAGTTGAAAGTAAACTTCAAGAAACAAGAGTTCTCAGTAGATTCAGGTATTGGTGATTATTATAAAAGAGTAGTAAGAAAGTAAAAGGTGATTCTAAATCACTCAATGTGTTTTTAAAAACCTCAAATCCGCAACCTATAGGGTTTAGTGGGATTTTGCTTGCAAAGCGACAAAATTCATTTTATTGTACATATTTCTTGCACAACAGAAATGTCGCAGACACAAAATCCCCTTACCCCATAAAGCGACTTGAGGTAATACGCTGGTTTAACCAGAAAAGCATGGTCTTTAACCAAAGTCTGTCTTGAACAGGTTGGTATAAGCATTGTTGTCTGAGTAAATGTTCAATACATGCCTACGTGATGTCTTAATCCATTTCGCAGGAACAGAGATGAACTTGAACACAAAGGTCTTGATTCTGCTGGTGGCACGCAATCCAAATTCATGGGTTTTCAATCTCTGCATAATAGCTTTGTAGAAGTTTCTGATGAGAGCTGTCATAAGCAGGAATACAGTATTCTGTGCCATGAACGATTTTGGCAATCGATTCCAGCCAAAGTCATTGTTCATGTCATCGAAGATGCGTTCCTTGCCACCACGAAGATTGTAGAATTCCACGATGTCTCTTGCACTCGACTTGTAATCGTTAGTCAGTATACATCTGTAGGTATATTCGCCTTCCCAAATGTCAAGGTATCCATCTATTCGCCTTTGTCTCTGTATGACAAGACGATACGGTTTTCCTTTCCATTTCTCAACAAGGATAGAATTCAACTCAAACTCAATACCGTTGATTTCAACAGTTTTCCATCCAGTTAAGGCAAACATGGAATCGTAGAAAGAAGAGCATCTGTTGGAACAAATAAAAAAATGAGCCTCTACCATATCTACGATTTCCTCCGAACATGAGCCGCAATCCATGCGGGCACGAGAAATATATATTTCCGAAGCCTCCAATCGCTTGAAGATTCTTTCCAAAGTTTCTTTTTGGTTGAAGCGTACGTTTGTGTTGCCGTCTCTATTTTCAATACCAACAATCATGTCGTTAATGACAGCTACGCCTGGACTATAGCCCAAGAACTTCTTGTAGGTTGGTTTTGCATCATACTTCTCTGTTTCAATGAACTGATGGTCAAAGTCAAAATCATACTCTTGACCGGATTTCAATTGACCAGTAGCAAGCAGGGCATTGACCAGTAAGCAGTTCATCTTGTCTGCAGTATTGAAATCATAGGATTTGCCAGAAGCAGACTTATAGGTGATGCTCTTAAAAGTCAGTTCTTCGATAGCACGTAATATGGTGTCTGCGCTGCAAGTGCGAAGAGTTGGATGAAGAGACAAATGTTTCATCAGGTGAGTTGTAACATCCTCAATACATGAGCCACCACAAAGATATACGCACATCAGAGAGCGTAGAATCTCGCTATATTGATAACCAAACATAGTGCATCTCAATCCCAAGGTGGAATCTATGGTTTGAGCTAAAAGAGCATCAAATTGCTCCATAATCGAAAAAATTCCCCCAAAAGGAGTGAGTTTCTCAGATTTTATTTGTATCTTTGCCATGTCATATTAGAGTTTTGCTTGTCTTCTTTTCGCAACACTAAGGTAAGTGAAAATTCTGACATGGCAAAATCCTGGGTAGCTTTTTGTTGCTCAGGCACTTATAAATAATATTAAACTATAGTGTTGCGGAATTAAGAAAAAAAAGAAAAGATTAATTGAGGTATGAAGAAAAGGATTTTTATTGCGTTAGTAGCACTCGGCAGCCTAATCTGTCCTGCTCTAGCGCAGGAAACTGCGGTAAAGACCAACTTGCTGTATGATGCAACGACAACCATGAACTTGGGTGTTGAATTCGGTCTTTCTCCAAAATGGACACTTGACGTATCCGGAAACTACAATCCTTGGACGTTTTCAAAGAACAAGAAATGGAAACACTGGCTCGTTCAGCCAGAGGCCAGATACTGGTTCTGCAACAAAATGATGGGTTCATTCATCGGCTTCCATGCCTTGGGTGGATCGCACAACATCGGTGGCATGGATCTTGACTTCAAGTTCCTGGGCACTGATTTCTCTAAGCTGAAAGACTATCGGTATGAAGGATGGTTTATAGGTGCAGGTGTAGCTTACGGCTACGCTTGGGCTCTCTCGAAACATTGGAATTTGGAAGCTGAACTTGGTGTAGGCTATATCTACTCTAAGGCAGATAAGTTTAACTGTGCTCAATGCGGAGATAAACTTGAAGATGACAAGGCACACAACTATGTGGGCCCGACGAAAGCAGCCCTCAACTTAGTGTATGTTTTTTAAAAAGAATCAGTGATGAATACATATAACATAATAGGTAGTATGTTCGGAGCCTTGCTTATCGCTCTTCCTATAGCAGCCGATAATACCCAGCAGGCTTACAAGAATCTGAAAATCCAGAATAAGGCAATCAGAAAGGTTGGCAACCAGGTGAAAGTGGCTATGGACTTGAACCTCGACCAAATTCAGCTTGCCAGCAACAAAGGTCTCATCTATACCCCAATGATCCTCAACGAAAAGGATACGCTCTTCATGCCGAGTGTTGAGGTGATGGGTAAAAAGAGATATATTTATTATCAGCGTAACCAGAAAACGGCTACGGCAAACCCACTCATCGTGGCACTCCGTAAGAACAAGACAGCACAGACGCTTCATTATGAATACGCCGCTCCGTTCAGCGACTGGATGAAGAACTCAAACTTCGCCATCAGCAATGATGCCTGCGGTTGCAACCAGCAACTTCTCGACGAAGGTATTCTGAATCCGGAAGGACGTGCATTCTCTACTCCGAAGAATCTCTTCAACGCTTATGTCCAGCCTAAGGCAGAAGCCGTAAAGGCAAGAAAGGAGAATGGTTCTGCCCGTTTGAACTTCAAGGTGAACAAGTGGGATATCTTGTACGATATGGGCAACAATGCCAACGAACTGGATAATATCCGCAAGACTCTCGACCTTGTGAAGAACGATTCGGATGTTACTATCACCAAGATAACCCTCCACGGCTATGCATCACCAGATGGCGGATATGCCAACAACAACAAGTTGTCGCATAACCGTACACAGGCGCTTTTGAAGCACATCCTGAAGATCTATCCTATTTCTTCAAAATTGTTTGCGGCCACAGCTACAGCAGAGGACTGGGCGGGAACCATCAAGTATGTAAATGAGAATGATATTCCTCAGAAGGAAGCTGCACTTGAGATTATCAACAGCAACATGCAGCCAGATGCCAAAGAGAAAGCATTGCTCAAGAAGGCTCCTCAGGCTTATCACTATCTCCTGCAGAATGTATGGCCATCACTTCGCCGTACCGACTATACGATAGAATATGATGTTCAGGCATTCAATGTAGAAAAGGCTAGAGAGGTTATCAAAACCCGTCCTCAGAAACTCTCTCTCCAGGAGATGTATCTGGTAGCCCAGACTTATCCTAAGGGTAGCGCCGAATTCAACAATGTTTTCGACATAGCTGTAAGAATGTTCCCTGAAGATAAGCTTGCCAATCTCAATGCAGCCTCAGCAGCCATCGAACGTGGCGACAAGGTGAGTGCAGAGAAATATCTCCTGAAAGCAGGCGACAGCGCCGAGGCAAACAATGCCCGCGGTTGTCTGGCTGCCATGAAGGAAGACTATCAGACAGCCAAGCAATACTTTGAGAAAGCTGTTGCCGGTGGTTTGAAGGAGGCGCAGGAAAACCTGGATAAGGTAAACCAGGCGCTTTAAAGTAAGTATGTACTTTCTAATTATATAAGTATAAGTTAAAAGATGATATTAAATACGATCTGTTTTCAGCGGATTGTGCCAATATGTGCGAAACTTAATTTTGAGAACAAGAATTAATTAAATATATTGTATAACTTTTTTTGTATTAAGTAAAAAGATTATGAAAAAAATGAATTTGCTCGTAATGAGCTTGGTTTCAGCCGCAGCTTTGTCTTTCACTAGCTGCAGCGACAGTGAGGATTTGGCAGGTAACAAAGCAGATCAGGCTAAGGTAGATGGTTTCTACATGACTTTGAACGTACAGACTCCAAAGTCAGATGGTACCAGAACAGTATTGCCAAAAGATAGTACAACTGAAGCAACTGCAGCAGAGTCTGATGTTACAAGCGGTACCATTTACTTGGTAGATGCTAATGACAACATTGTTTTCAAAAAGAAAATTACAGAAACAGAATGGGCAGCAGGCAAGCCAACACAGGATAATGTCGGTTCTACACAGCTTAAGATTGCTGTTGAGGATGTTGTTGCAGGTGCTACCTATAAGGTATATTTCTTGGCTAACGCTACAGATGAAAAGCCATGGGAGAATATCTTCACTGCAACAAATAAGTTTGCTAAGCCATTCGATACAAACAATAATTTCGCAATGTTCAACCAGAACGATAAAGCTGTTAATGGCAATGGCTATACTGTAGTATTTACCGATGACAACAAGAAGGAGGCTAATGCTGCACAGATTAAATACGACAACGCTGTAAGCCCTATCAAGATTGAGCGTTTGACAGCTCGTATTGATGAGCCAACTTCTAATGCTACTCAGATTGTAGCATACACAAAGGATGATGCAACACCTGCAGAGAAAAAGGCTATGAAAGATGCTGTTGATAAAGTAGAGTCTATTAAGATGACTGGCTACGCAATCTCTAACTTGTCAAACAAGAGCTATATCATGCAGAAATGGACTGGAACAACTCTGAACATTCCTTCAGACATCACATATTATCAGCCAACAAAAGAGTTCGGTACAGCTACTTTGCTTGAGAACGGAAACTACTTCACTGAAGCAACTGCTCCTAATACTCATAAGGATTACGTATTTGAGAACAACAATGAGAATGCAGCAACTTCAATGTACTTCGAATATACTGTAAAGCTCAAGGATATGACTAACGCAGACTTCTCAGATGGTACATTCTACCGTTACAACAACGTTATCTACAAGAGCTTCGCTGACATCTATAAAGCTTACAATGATGTAAAGGGCCTCTTCGGTGGTAAGACTGCAGAAGAGATGACGAAAGAGGTGAAAGCATCTAAGGCTGCACCTGCTGAGGGTGAAGCAACTGTAGAAAGCAAATTGGATGAATTCCGTAAGGCATATCAGATCGAGGTATTCAACTGCGGTAAGACATACTACAAGAAGGCTATCAAGGATCAGTACCTCACTTACGAGAATGCTATCCAGCGTAACAGCATCTATCGCTTGACAGTAAACAATATCTTCAACGTTGGTGCACAGGTTCCTAACGGCACACCAGACAAGGAAGGTTTGTTCTATCTTGATGTTACTGTTTCTGTTAACCCTTGGGTTCTCAATACACAGGACGTTGACTTTAAGTAATATTCCGTCATACCAGAAAGACAAAATATAAATACTTATATATATACCAATACTCTCGGGGGAGCAATCCTCCTCCGAGAGTTTATCAATCAAACGTTCGTTCTGAAAAAAACGAAAACATTCTTAAAAGATAACTAACATTGCCGCCCATCTATAAAAGGCGGGAGATACAAAGACGTGCCGTCATACCCCCAACCCGAAAGACTGCACTTTTCATCCTTAGATAATAACGATGCCGAAGGCAACGAAACAGAGAGCTGATGAAGCAAAAATATTCGCTACCTACGGCACTCTCTATATAAAATAAGTAAAAGTAAAAGATTATAAAAGATAAAGAATATGGCACATTTCCTCAACAACAAATGTTGCAAACTAGTTTGCATCTCAGCCATCGCACTCACTTCTCTTTCATCATGCATGAAAGATGATATCACGGGCTGCCCTACAGCTAAGTTGTCGCTCAAATTCGACTATACTTATAATGTGAAAGAGGCTGATGCTTTCTCTGCTGAGGTGAAGAACCTCAACGTTTATGTATTCGACAAGAACGGTAAGTTCGTAGATAACTATACCGAGTCGGCTGACAAGTTTGAAACAGGTCATAAGATGGAAATCACAGACCTGCAAGCAGGCAAGTATACCTTCGTCTGCCTGGCTCGTGACAAGCAGCCTTCTGCAATGGGAACAAGAGCCGAAGGTGATGATGAGACCGAGTTTAGGTTTACTAAACTTACCCCAGGTATCTCTACCATCAACGACCTGCAAGAGGAAATGGGCAAAAAAAACGAAGAAGAATCCGTAAACGACAAGCACTTCACCGCACTCTATACCGCACAGGACTCCCTCAACTTTGATGGAGAAAACGATGTGCAGGGAAAATTGAGTCTGATGAAGTGTACCAAGACATACCGAGTGGTGATGCTCCCATTCGAACCCGACCAGGAAGGATTCACAGCCGAAAACTTCGATGTAGAAATCAAAGGTTCCGCTGCCCTACTCGACTATAAGGGCGACAAGGTAAAGCCAAAGGCAATCACCTATCTTCCTTATGAGAAGAAACTGGTAGAAAACCACAGCGGCGAGACCGAGGTAGAAGGCGAAGATGTAGAAAAGGCGCTGGTTTACGACCTGTCATCATCACGTATGTTCGAAACCAAAGATGACAACAAGAGTCGCGCTGCCGACGGACCCAGCCAATATGATGACAAGCGCATCGTCATCACAGACAAGCGCATCAACAAAGTCATCTTCAACCACTCCCTGCCTTGGTTCCTCTCACTCTGTGCCAGCGACCGCTACGGCAAAGACTGGAGCGACCAGCAGTATCTGGACCGTCAGGACCATTACACTCTGGTATTCTACGTGCCAGCTCCAAGTTCTACCTACAGTATGGATGCAAGAATCAAGGTAAACAACTGGGTTCTGAATCTTCAGAATGCCGACCTGGGAAAATAAGAAAAGAAAGAAGTATAAGTAAAAGAAAGAAAACATGAAACGCTATCAATCTACTCTGACCAAGATGACACGCCCAGTGTGTATGGCACTCGCTGCTTTGCTCATGGTAGGCGCAATGGCATCCTGTTCAGAGAACGAAAATACAGAAACAGCTCCAGGCGACAATGCCTATCTGAGCCTCAGTTTCTCTACCGGCACCGGAAACAGTACCAGAGCCGGAGAAACTAGCGGAAAGACTCTTGCCGACAATGAGACTGATGCAAATCCTACTCAGGAGAACGACATCCATAATATCAAGGTATGGGTGTTCAAATCAAATACCGGCGATGAAGCCACTCCTATCTCTTATAAAGCAGAGACGCTGAGCGAAGTGAAGAACGGTAACTATACCCTGAGCCTCCGATTCCTGAGAAAGATTGGCGGCCAAGAAGTAAAGAACATCGACCTTTACATCCTGGCAAACTCTGAGAGCATCAACATGCTGGACCAGATGAAAGGCAAAGACCTCAGTTCTGTAACCCGCAAAGATCTGAAAGAAGTCTGCTTTACCTCACCTTTCGGTATCAATAGCGACGGAAATGCAGAAACAAAAGAAGTGCCAGCCGGAAAGGGACTCCCTATCTCCCGTGCCATCACCAAGATTTCTGTAGACAGTCATGTGGCTGATACAGAAGAAGGAGCCAAAGCCAAAGGTATTAGGATTCCTTTGGTGCGCGCCGTTTCGAAACTCCATTTTTACTTTGCCCGCAAATCGGGTTCTGATGCCAATACCAGTCAGGTAAAGGTAACAAAAATAGAGGTAGAAGGAAACACCATTCCTACTGCCAGCTATGTTTTTCCCGACGAAGCGACATATAACGAGAATGGTTACAACCAGAACGTAACCAGCCAGAAATACGACAACGCAGGTACAGATTACGTATCAAACGCTCTGAAACTGGCAGGTGTAGAGAACAAGGATATCAAGGAAGTGGATAATCCTGAGAGTTTCATCAAAAAGAATAATCAGTCTGCCCAGGAATATCTGGATGCTTTTAAACAGGCAGGCATTAGTTCTCACAATCTCTGTTATCTCCGTGAGACCAACAAAGCCATCCGAGGCACCATCTACTATTCATTAGATGGAGGAAAAACCGAGAAGCACGAGACCTTCAATATTCCTTCTGAAGGAAATGCCATCAGAAACAGAGAACTGGTAGTTTATGGTTATTTCCTCAACGGACAGATGGGCAAGCTCACCGTTACTCCATCTATTCAGGAATGGCAGGATGGAGGAACATTCGATTTCATCGATGCCTCTACGAATGTTGAAATCCCTGACAGCGGAAAGACAGACTGGGGCTACAAGGTATATTACGGTTTCCCAAAACGAGGACCGATGATTACGCTCAAGGATATCGATACCAAAGGTAAGCCTTGGATTCTCCAGACAGACAACCCGATGTTCGGATTCGTACAATGCGATAAGGATGGCAAATATCCGGAAGAAACGCCTTACTACAATCCCGAAATCACACAGAATAATGATGGCAAGAATCCGGTAGGAAAAACCTACAAAATAGAGGATTTCATCATCAATCAAAGTGGTAAGAAGGAAACGCTTTACTTCTATGTCGTGCCAAAGAACAGACTGGATCTGGCAAAGCCACACAATGTAAAGGCGCAGGTGTTCCTGACCAAATATCCGAACGATAAGTTCGTCCTGAATCCAGGTTTCAAATATAAAGGATGTAAAGAGGGCAAATTCGCCGGTAAGGATATTCACTTTGAACAAGTATTATAAAGACAACAGAAAATAACATTCATCATGAAGAAGTTATATATAGACATAAGATTCGCAAAATGCATCTTGGCTCTTACGGCAGGATGGCTCATGGCAGGATGCTCAGCTGAAGACGAACTGGAAAACGGTTCGGCTACACAACAGTTGAGCATGACTCCCATGGTCAACGACCTGCAGACCACAAGAGTGAAGGAAGAAGAGAATCTTCATGAAAAAACTCTGTCTTCTCTTGACTTTAAGATGTTCGAACCAACATCCAGCGAACGCAGAATAGACAGTCTGTTCGACACCCCTGCAGAGAACAAAGCAGAGGAACTGGGTTCGGGCGACTGGAAATCGACACTCCATCTTGATGTGAATAATACTTATCCTTACTATGCAGTAGCCAATGCAAAGGAAAATCTCAAGGGTAAGAATCTGAAAGAACTCCTTGCCAGTACCCAGCAGGATGATGACATCTGGAAGCCAGCTACCATGGTAAACGACAAGAAATTCCTGATGAGCAGCCAAGGTAAGTATACCATCACCCAAGATCCGGAACAGGATATTCCGGTAGAACTGGTGAGAGCGGCAGCCAAAATCAAGCTGAACATCTCTTCTACGGTGAAGGATTACAAAATAACAAAAGTAATGTGGAAGTTCATCAATTACAATACCAATACAGCTATCTTTGCCAATCAACCTGCTGATCAGAATATCAAAAAAAATATTCAGGAGAATAAGGCTACAGCAGAGAAAGACGAAAATGGTAATGATATTTATAAGATAACAACTTACAGCTATTCCACAACATGGAACGGGAAAGATGATATGCCACAGTTTGTTGCAGCTGTTACCTTCGAAAGTGCAGATGCAAAGACAACCATTATCAAGAATCTGGTTATCCCTGTGCGTGACCCACAAGGCGAAAAGAAGCTGGAGCGCAACTATATCTATACCGTCAATGCAGTCATCAAGTATCTGGATATCAATACAGATATTGATTACAACGGAAAGAAAGACTATCTGCAATGGGCGATTACCAAATGGACCGTAGGTGAAGATACCCACGTCAATGCGGATGGGGCAAGCTATCTGGTGGTATCTCCTACTGCCATAGATATAAAAGGTGGTGAAAGCAATGATTTTACAGATTACACTATGCGTTGGTTTGCATCTTATGAATGCGACATTGAGAATCCAACTACTTATTATTTTGACAGATATGGTAATAAGCAGTCCGGACAGGATGGACAGATCAAGGCAAATTTCGAAGAGTCTACTGGAAATCGCTATAGAGGATGGATAGACGTACATGCTGGAGCTCCATCATACTGTACTATTCAATATTCCTATTTTAACATCAAAGTTAGAAACGCAGACAAAAAACAGGAAATAGCCGTAAGAAAGTATCCTTCGGTCTATTCCATGAATGTAAGAAGCGAAGGTACAAATGATTTTGAAGAGAAGAATCATCTGTACACGATACAGTTCTCCAGCAACAAGTATGCTACAGATTACACCATAGCCAAACCTGTAGTCAACAATGAGAATAAATCTGCAGACAATACGGTATCTCCTGCTTACATCCTTGCATCAACCGCAAAGGGTGAAAAAAGCGCCAAGGATAATCAGGCTGCAAGAGATTACTGTAAAAAGTATCAGGAAAAGGCTACGACTTATAAGAATGAGAGTCTCGAACTGAAAGGTTGGCGACTTCCTACAAAGGAAGAAATCAACAGAATCTATAAGTTAGGTAACGAAGATAAGGCTATAAGCAAACAACTGCTGGGAGGCGAATACTATTGGACGCTGGATGGAGACAAGACCGAGAGAAACGGCAACAACCCGCAGAGCGGTACCTACGTTCGCTGCGTCCACGACCTGACTCCGGGAGAAATAGTACTGATAGAGAAACAAGGTGAAAAGTAAAGAAGGTAAATGACATGAAAGAAATAAAATTATATATCGGAATCATAGCAGTCCTGTTAACAGCAATGTTGACAGGCTGTTCTGACAGTATAGCCGACAGCGAACCTTCTAAAGACGAAACCGAAGAAGGTTACTACACAGCCAGTTTCAATGTATCCATCCCCAACTTCGAACAACAGGTAACCCGAAGCACCGTGTTCATGAATGAAGGAATTCCGAAAGACAGCATGAAACTCTTCTGCTTTGATAATGAAGGTCAGTTTATAGGTTTCGGCAAGGTTACAAAATTTGATGAAATCAAAGGATTCACAAGAGACAATAATGGTACAATTCATGATAATGGAGACATTCATCTGGATGGAAGCACAGAACCTCATAATTTCTTTGCAACCATACCAAACCAAACGTCCCGTATCCATCTGGTTGCCAACACTGGAAGCCAATACCAAACCATCAACTGGGGCAACCAGGCAAATTGGGTAGGTATGCATGAGAATATGCTCATGACTACATTTGAAACAGAACATGGTGAAAAACAGGCTGCCTATATACGCTATTGGGGATATATCAAGAAAGACTCTCCAGAAGAACTGAAAGAGTATCTGAAACCAGATAACAAAAAGAAAGATTATATCATTCATCTCATCAGAGACAGAGCGAAGATTTCTGCAGACTGGAGCGATTCGGTAAAGAAAGCAAATCCTGGTATAATAAACGACTTTAAAATGACAGTCATCAATGGTGTGGCTTACGGAACGCTGGCTCCCTTCAACAGAGACAGTCTGTTATTCAACCCTACTACAGGAGATGATGAGTGGGAATGGAAGGTAAATTATGTTACCCCAGCCATCAACACCCGAAGACTGAAAGGTGATGTTGGTCAGATGTTCAACCCGACAGGTGCTTTCGAAGAGCACAATCTGCCAACAGATCCTGCTAAAGTGATTTTATGGCATGATGGCCTCTATTACCTGATTTACTTACAGGACAGCAATAATAAGCCATACGCCATCAAGCGTAATTATGAATATAAAATCATCATTGATAAGCTGGATAAGAGCTATGGCAATTCTAATTCTGAGGTAGCATTGAAAAGTGCACCGGCAAACAACCCTTGGATTAGAGTAGAACAGATTGTACCGGGCGTTACTGATGGAAATTACGAACTGGCTATCGTCGGAGGTACTTATAAGGCTGTAAATACAGGTGAAAATACTGAGCAGACGGTACAGTTCACTTATAAGGGTAGCGATGCCGAAACGAAGCAACCTACCGATTTCGAGGCTTTATGGACTGAGAATCTGACATACGCAACTGCAGATGCCCCAGTGGTTACCAACTATACTTATAACAAAGCTTCAAAGACCTAATTATTCATCACCTATAGGCTGGACAAGATAGACAAGACGTGGCGAGAGGGCATCATACACCTCATCGACAAAGTGCATGGACTCAACAGAAGCATCCATCTCTATAGTGTGAGTGAGGCTAATTATGACTTCAAAAATGCCGTTAATATAAGTGCAACATTGAACAGCGAAGGAGATTTCACCATCACCATTCCTAAGGATTATCCTGACGGACTGCTGCCTGTGAATTTCAAAATCGCATCCAATGATATCAATCCAGAAGACTGGAAGGTAGAAATAGGTGATACTCAAGCCGAAACGGAAGGCAACTGCAAAACAGGCAGCTGGTTTACCTATAAGGCTGAAGTAATCAGGAGGAATTCAGGAACTCTTCTGGAGGAAGGAGAAAGAACCTATATATATACCTTTAAGTTGAGGAATGTGCGCAGCAATGCCAAAAAAGATGACAAGGGATGCTTCTGGCTGAAGGCTGATAACTTCAACCAAGGAAAGGCCAAGAAGTTTGAATTCACCTATAAGTAGTAAGTCTTAGAAAAGTTTAGTTCATATATCTGTATCGGGGCGCATATCGTTTCAAAATTTAAATGCCCCAAATATCAATGAAATAGGTAATAAAATAATTATCATTTACTATACAAATAGAATGCGGGAACCAATAAATTAAACTAGACTGGTCGTTGGAACTATAGTTGCCGAGGTGATCTCACCTTCTATAGTTCCGCGGCTTTTTTTATATAAAAAACCTTGCCACTTTCAATTTTATTTTGTAATTTTGCACCCGTTAGTAATATCATTAATTCCAATATAAAGATGATGGCAAGATTCATATTCCTCAGTTTCTTCATGCTGGTTGGAGCCTTAGCCCCAACCAAGGCTCAGAACAGTTTCCCATACCCTGCTCTGCCAGACAGTCTGCGCAGCGTAGAGCAACGCGCAACATACCTGAGTGAGCACTATTGGGACAACTTCAACTTTTCCGATACCCTGGAACTGGCAAACAAGGAGATGGCAGAACAGGGCTTTGTCAACTTCATCGATATTCTGGCACGTTTCGACCAGGAAATAGCCCAGAAGGGTATTGCAGCCTTTACAGCCAAAGCTTACCAGCAGAAACCATCTAAAGAGAAGTTTGAAAGCCTCATCGAGCATTATTATGAGAACCCTGAGTCGCCCATGCGCAACGACAGGGTATATGCCCTATTTCTGGAAGACATGGCTAATTCGCCATACTTCGATGAAACCGAGAAAGAAAGAATAGGATTTAAACTGAAACAGGCAAGAAAGAACTTGCCTGGCACACAGGCTACCAATATCAGTTTTATGCAGGAAGACGGCAAGCCTCATCAGTTGAGCGATTACCGGGAAAAGAAGGTTATCTTATATTTCTACGATCCTGACTGCGAGAACTGCCACAAGATATCTGCATGGCTAGACAAACAGACAATACCAGCCGGCTTCAGTCTGCTCCGCATCGTAGCAGATAACCGCTTGAGCACGATTTACGGGCTCAAAGCCATGCCAACCATTTACCTGTTGGATAAAGAGAATAAGGTGATATTAAAAGACTGTACACCAGAACAGCTCATGGAAGCATTACGGGGAAATGAAAACAGAAAGTAAAACTAGACTGGTCGAAAGAAGCGACATCTGTTATTGAATAAACATATCATTTACTATCATTTGTCTTAACTTCGTATATTATATATCAACATACCATTCATTATAATTGTAACTTCATATCATTTATTATATATCTGAATTGCATTTTACTATTTATATGTATCTTAATTAGCTCGGGAAGAGTCATACTTCAACTTGAACTCCTCACGGGCGTGATCATTGCGCATTACAACAATCACATAGTCACCATCCTTAACTGTTCCTACCTTGGCAACAAGCGTATAATAACCATACTGACCAGACTTTCCATAATCACCTGTTTCGGTAATGATTAACTTCTTGCCAACCAACTGAGTTGCAAACTTGATATTTGTACCTTGGTCGAAGATTACATTCTTATGAGTCAGCATCAGCTGACCACCCGGAAGAACCTTGCAAACCAACTTCTCATCATTCTCAGCCTTACTGTTAGACTCCTCGCTTACGGCAGAGCCCGCAGTCATGGAATAGCTGAGCAAAGAGAAACCTGACTCATCGGTGGTAACGCGACTAACTGTTTCACCCATTTCATCGTCAGATGCACTGCAACTTACAAATCCTATTGTCATCATAGTCATAGCGATGACCATCATAAAATACTTCTTCATAGTTATACCATTTACTAATTGTTTTCATTATCATTTAAACCAGTCATCTTCAGATTCCAGCCTTTCGGCCATTACCATCCGATGCTTTTAAAAACAAACACCTTTCGGTTTAAATCATCTTTACAATTACACAAATGATATGTTGGGAGGAGTGATATCATTTACTATTGGTTATCATTTACTATAGGGCTTATACCCCTCTTACATGTCCTGTTCTTTCGTTTGAACATTGCAAATATAGGAAAAAAGTCAATAGGATGCAAGTTCTCTTAGTTAAATAATGTAAATATTTTCATGTTATCGTGCACAATACGCATTACATGCTGACAGATTGTATGATTGCGAGAAAAAAGGGGATAAAACAAAAGCGGGAACCCTTTCGGATTCCCGCTCATATCTTGTGTTGTAAAATCTCGAAGATTAGTCGAGGTTAGCCAACTTGTTGTCAGAATGAAGAACATCCTTGATCTTGTGGCTATAGAGGTCAACCATGTACTCACGAGCCTTACCGCAGTACTGACGTGGGTCGAAGTACTCTGGGTGAAGAGCCAATGTCTCACGAACACCTGCTGTGAAAGCAAGACGAGAGTCAGAGTCGATGTTGATCTTGCAAACAGCGCTCTCAGAAGCCTTAGTCAACTGCTCCTCTGGGATACCAACTGCATCTGGCAACTTACCACCGAACTTGTTGATGATTTCAACATACTCCTGAGGAACTGAAGAAGAACCGTGGAGAACGATAGGGAAACCAGGAAGCTGCTCCTCAACTGCTGCCAATACGTCGAATGCCAATGGAGGAGGAACGAGGTGACCAGTCTTAGGGTCACGTGCACTGCTCTGGCTTAAACTTGTAAGCACCGTGAGAAGTACCGATAGAGATAGCCAATGAATCAACACCTGTACGTGTAGCGAAATCTACAACCTCCTCAGGCTTTGTATAATGAGACTCCTCAGCTACTACGTCATCCTCAACACCAGCGAGGACACCGAGCTCACCCTCTACAGTTACACCGAACTGATGAGCGTAATCAACAACCTTCTTTGTCAATGCAATGTTCTCCTCGTATGGAAGTGCAGAACCATCGATCATTACAGAAGAGAAACCGAAATCTACACAGTCTTTACATGTCTCGAAGCTATCACCGTGATCGAGGTGAAGAACGATCTCAGGATGGTTGCAACCCAACTCCTTTGCATACTCTACAGCACCCTCTGCCATGTAGCGGAGCAATGTAGGGTTAGCATACTTACGAGCACCCTTAGATACCTGAAGGATAACTGGTGACTTCAAGTTTGAAGAAGCCTGGATGATAGCCTGGAGCTGCTCCAAGTTATTGAAGTTGAAAGCAGGAACGGCCCAACCGCCCTTGATAGCTCTTGCGAACATGTCCTTAGTGTTCACAAGACCGATTTTCTTGTAATCTACTGCCATAATTTTACTTAATTTATTGTTTAATGAAACATTCTTTTTTTCTTATATATAATAAGGTGTAGAACTTATGAGGCTCTTTCCTTACCGAGTGCAAATTTACCTTTTCTTTGAGACAACAAAATGATAATTCGATTTTTCGTGTTGCAATCGAGTTAAAAAAGTTAATTCCGCACCAATACCCTACAAAACACAAAGCTTTTGCTAAACGCAGTTAGCAATTTAACATCTTTATATTTACATCTTTCTGTCCAACCGCCAGTTACTTCTTGGCAAGTTTATATTCACGAGCCGCATAAGCCAGAACGATGACAAATCCTATGAGCGGTACCAGGAAAGGAAGTGTGAAATGAGTACGGTCGGCGATGAGTCCCATCAACAGGAAACCGCAACCTCCGATTGGCGTCATCATCAGAAGCGAAGAGGCTGTCTTGGTAAGGTTGCCCAAACCCGTGAGGGCGATACTGAAGATGGTAGGGAACATGATGGCCTCGAACATATAGTTGCAAAGCAGGGCTACCAGCGATAGCTTACCCAGATTTGACAGGACTAAAAGTATACAGACAACACACCCCACAGCGCAGATCAGCAACATCGTTGTTGCCTTGATTCGGCGCATAATCCAGGAACCGAGGAATCTGCCTACCATAAAGAATGCCAGCGCACAAGTCAGGGCTACGGAAGCCGTGCGGTCGTCCATCCATTTCATGCCCGTAACGAAATTGATGAAGTAGGAATTGATTGAAATCTCTGCCACTTCATAGCTCAGCAAAGCCAGAAGTCCAAACACGAACATCTTGTGATGGGAAAAGAGTTTGCTGATATTAGAACCGGCTGCCTCATCTTCTGCTGTTGCCACATGTCTGATTTCCGGTAAATCTACACGTGAGAAAACCAGAGCTATCACCAAAACCAGAATACCCAGAATGGTATAAGGCACCACCACATTGCCGCCCTCTTCGGTCTGGTTGAAGAGGAACTGACCGATGCAAAGTGTGGCAAAAATACCACCCAATCCATTAAACGACTGCGATAAGTTCAGTCGGCTGGTAGCTGTTTCCTTGGCACCCAGTTCGGTAACATAGGGATTGGCGGCTGTTTCCAGAAACACCAAACCGCACCCGATAATGAAAAGGCAGAGCAGGAATGCTGAGAAACTGCCCACCGTAGCACCCGGGATAAAGAGCAAGGCGCCCACACCAAAGAGGAGCAGACCGAAGACTACTCCACGGCGATAACCATACCGGTTGATAAAAAAGCCAGCAGGTATTGCCATCAGGAAATAACCCAGATAGGTGGTAACCTGAATAAGGGCGGAATGAGTAATACTGATGTGCAGAGCATTCTGGAAGTGCTTGTTGAGCACATCCAGAATGGCACGAGCGAAGCCCCACAAAAAGAAGAGCGACGTAATGAGAATAAATGGGACAAGATATCTCCTGTCGGTTGTCTGATTTGTATCTGTCTGTTGTTCTGTTAACATATTCATAAGGCATTCATTTTAGCTGGGAACAAAGGTAAGGCTTTTCGATGGAAATTCCAAACTTTCCCAGGATTATTTGTTGTTTATATCAAATATAATTGTCTTTACAACCAGATGAAATCTCCGTTCATCGACGCTGAACGGCGGTTCAACGTCTTTGAACGGCGGTTCAACGTCGATGAACGGACATTCAACGTCGATGAACGAAGATTTTATCTGATAGTAAATACATCTTTAACTAGAAATAGAACGTTTCTGATGGCTATTCAGAGACAACTCTTCCCGTCATTCCTTCGGAATCAAGACGGCTCCCTCCTGCTTCTTACCATCCATCAGAATTCTCATCGGGTGCTCAAAGCGTACATGACGGACATATTGCGTCTCCTCTACAGCCGGCATTGCATCCAGGATTTCCTTATTTACAAAGCCGCCTTCACCTGTATTTGTATCTACCGTAAAGTATCCCACGCCAAAAGAGGTGAGGTTCTGGAAGAAGTGAGTACCCTGACTAGGATCGATATTGTAATTCTTCAGAGCCACCTCTACGATAACCCGGGCAGCGCTGATATGCGGCCATTTTACAGGTACACCTAAATAATGGTCGCTGGAGCCCCAACGGCCAGGACCTATCAGCACATAGTTCTTGCCGTCAGCAAGGAACTTGCGGTTGATTCGTTCTATATCATCGGCTACATAAAAATTATTCATCGCAGAGAAGTGGTCATCATACTTCACATAAACCACATCAACCACATCTTCGCTGATGCCATGACCCAGCGAATTGTGCGAACGCAACAGGCAGTCGGAATCAGGGATAGCCTTCACATCTTCATCAAGCATCTCCTTGGCATCAACGATAGGACGAATCTGAAGAAGATAGAATTCGCAAGTCCTGTCATTATTGATATTGCAGGCAAACTCTATCTCCACAGGTCTGCGCATAGCCCCTGCTCCATACTTCATCGACATCTGCAGTATCTCTGGCAAAGGCACCACTCCATGCTGGAGCACACTTGAGAAAGTTATCAGTTTGCGGCCATTCTCATAGACTCCATCATTGATGACCTGATCGTATGGATCGAAAGTAGATGCGATATAGGTAAGGCTCTGGTCTTCTACGGCATCTTTCACCCGGAGTTTAAGAATATTAAAGCCATCATCTACCTTGAAATCATTGCCCACATGCTTCATATCCAGCGCATAGAACTGGGTCTGGGTGTCGCGCAGAGCCAGCTCGGTTTCCGATGTCTGGAGCACCTGATTCGGATGGTAAGGACAAACACGAAGGGTCTGACCTCCATCTACGATATATTTACCCAAGCCCAAGGCCAGACTGGCTATACCCTCTTCAGCCTCTTCATCACCTATCGGATAATAATTGAGCGAACGGAGCACACCGCTCATGGTAGGATAGAACCTTGTACCATAGTCTTTACCCACAACCTGCTGCAAGATAACAGCCATCTTTTCCTGATCGATGACATTGCTCGTTGCGGTCATGTAAGCCTTCGAGTCGCGATAGAACACAGAAGCATAGACACCCTTGATGGCACAGGCCAGCATCTGCAGCATCTGATACTTATCTTCCAGATACGGAATCATATAGGTAGAATAGATACCGGCAAACGGCTGATAGTGGGCATCTTCGAGCAGCGAACTTGAACGGATTGCGATAGGACTCCTGGTTGCCTCAAAGAAGGTGAAGAAGTCGGCTATCAGCGAATCGGGCAGCTGGGCATGCAGGAAGTGCTTCAGAATCTCATCGTCGCTAGCATCACTCAAAGCTATCGGATAGAGATTGTTGCTCATCATAAATTCATCAAAGATATCGGTACAGAGCACCACGGTCTTCGGAATCTGCACGGTGGCATTCTCAAACTGATTGAACTCAGGGTGACGCTTGATGACATTGTCCAGGAATGCAAGACCTCTACCCTTTCCGCCCAGGGAGCCTTCTCCGATACGGGCAAAGTGGGCATACTTGTCAAACTTCATGCGGTCGAAAACAGCCACTACACCGATGTTTTTCATGTGACGATACTGCACGATGGCATCGAAGATAATCTGTCGGTGAGCATCTACATCCTGTAATTTTTCCCAGGTAACATGCTTCAGGAAAGCTGATACAGGGAAGATGGCACGAGCACAAAGCCAACGGCTCATATGGTTGCGGCTGATATGATAGAGCATGGAATCGTTAGGAATATTGAAGATGTTATCCTGCAATTCCTTCAAACTATGAATGCGCATAATCTCCTCATGAGTCTTAGGATCACGGAATATGAAATCGCCAAAGCCCATGTGCTCTTCCATCAGACGGCGAAGATCTACGCTCATCTTCTTCGAGTTCTTGTCAACAAAGCGGAAACCTTCTGCCTCTGCCTTCGCACGGTTCTCACTTTCAGAACTTTCTATGATGAGCGGAACGAAAGGATCATTCTTCCTGATATAACGGAAAAGTTGCAAACCTGCATCTGGACATTTCTCGCGACCGAAAGTATCCGTACGATGCTTAGGCTTCTCTTCAGGCATCACTTCATTACCAAAAGCTTTGGCAGCACTCTTTAACGGGAAACGTGCATCGCTGATTACACCCAACGTGTTATCAGAATACTTATCATACAGTTTCTGGGCTTCCTCGTAAGTACGAGCCAAGACCACCTTAGGACGGCCACGCATACGCATGGTAGCCGCATGCCGGTTCAGAGCCTCCTGAGAAAAGTTCTTGCTCTGCTCCAATATGTAATTATAGAGATTAGGCAATATAGAACTATAGAAACGGATAGAATCTTCTACCAGCAGAATCATCTGCACGCCTGCTTCCTGTATGTCATGTTCAAGATTCATCTTATCCTCTATCAGCTTGATGATAGAAAGAATAAGATTGGTGTTGCCAAGCCAGCAGAAGACATAATCGAAGATACTCAAGTCTTCATTCTGCATACGCTTGGTAATGCCATGAGAGAAAGGCGTAAGAACAACACAATGGATATTGGGAAACTTACCCTTGATGTCGCGCGCTACGTCGAAGGCATCATTATCAGCATTGCCAGGCATGCAAATCACCAGATCAATGACGGTAGAACGCAGCACAGCAGCAGCCTCTTCGGTAGTAGAAACCTGAGTAAAGGTTGGCGGATAGCGGAGCCCCAGCTCCATATATTCATTATATATCTTCTCTTCGATACGTCCATCATCTTCAAGCATGAACGCATCGTAAGGATTGGCTACAATCAGTACATTGTAGATACGGCGCATCATCAGATTCACAAACGATACGTCTTTCAAGTAGAATTTATTCCACTCCTGAGGTATATTATTTTCCATAAATGAAGTTAAAGTTTGTGCAAAGATACTGATTTTCTGAGATTTACTTGCATCTTTCAACATTTTTTTTTATATTTGTGCCATAAAATATGAAGATATGGTTACAAAATCTTTCATCACAGCCATCTTGGCTATATTCAGCCTGGTTCCATGCTACGGACAAAAGCACCAGCACGGCAAGGCATCATATTACTCTAAAAGAGCAACAGGTGCCCGTTCTGCAAGCGGCCAGAGAATACATCATGACAGTTTAACATGCGCACATCGGTTTTATCCCTTCGGAACGCACCTCAAGGTTACAAACCTTAGCAATGGCAAGAGTACTATCGTAAAAGTCATCGACAGAGGGCCGTTTGGAAGAGGTAGAATCATTGACCTATCATGGAAGGCTGCAAAAGAAATTGGTATGATTGCACAAGGCGTAGCTTCTGTAAAAGTTGAAAGGGTGGAAAAACCGATTCCTTACAAGCCAGAGGACACAAAATTGCCTAAAGTTGATTTCGAAGTGGCTGAAACAGAATATGAATTTCCTAACAAATGGGGAACTCCTAACAGGAAAAAGGTAAAACATCACAGCAGTAAAAAAGAAACAAATAAAATTACTTCAAAGGTAATAAATAAAACAGAACACCATAAAAGCAAAGAGGTGACAAAGGCTGAATTAAAAAAGCAAAATACAGATAAAGCAAAAAGTAAAGGCGAGAATCATCATTGATTCTCGTCTTTACTTTTTTATTTATAACGGAATCCTAAAATAAGATACTATCATACAAATTCATGATCTTACCGGAATCTTATCTGGATTTTGTCGGAATATCAAACTGATTAACCTTGGAAATCGTCTTACCGCCTTGTATAACAGAAACACAGAAACAAGCTGTACCATTCTTTAAACGGTTATCAGCCTTGACCATTGCTGTATATCGAATCACATGGCCAGGAGCAATACTTTCTACATGAACACTTGGAGATATGAAAATATGCTTATTACCGGTAGTCTCAATAACGGTAGGAACTACATCATACAACGTGTGAGCTCCGTTATTTCGGATTTCAAAAATAACTTTGGCTGTTTCATTCCGATTCAAAGTACTGTCCTCATTTGAATCGACAAAACGGGCATTCAATATTTCCAAAGAGGATGAATAGGCATAATTCTGACCAAGTTCTTCCAGTGTAGAACTAGGAATAGTAGCTACTGGCTGCTGAGCACTGTAACTTCCGGTATAATCCCTATCATTGAAATCATAAATTCTATCATCACCTGAATTAGTTGAATCAAAGATTTCGTCATTGGAATAAACAGGTGAAGATTGCTGATAAACTCCATCCTGATAAGAATGATGATCATGGTGTGATCTATCCCGATAAACAGATTCTCTTTGCTGCTGGGACTTCTGGTCAGCCTGACTACCAATGGCCGCTCCAACGGCAGCACCGCCAGCCATGCCGATAATAGTACCCATATCTGAACCTCTAGGACCACCAGACAAGCCACCGATAGCAGAACCAAGAATAGAACCAAATGTGGCACCAGCATAAGCACCACTTCCCGTATAAGTATCGCAGCTACTCAACAGCAAAGAAGAGCAAGCTACAAAAAGCATAATCTTTTTCATCTTCATTAAGCTTTAAATTTCTGCTGCAAAGATACAAAGAACTAAAAGAATAAAAACAAAAAAATCCCTAATAATGATTAGGAAAAACCCTAAAAGAGGAGATAGTTTTGAAAAAGGGACAAAAAAAGCGCCCTTGTCAAGACAAGGACGCTAAATTTATCTGAGATGATTGAAAATTATTCAGCCTTTGGAGCCTCCGCAGTTGCAGGAGCCTCAGTCTCAGCTACAGGAGCCTCTTCAGCCTTTGTTGCCTTACGACTACGACGAGTTTTCTTAGCAGCAGCCTTCTGAGTCTTAGCCATATTCTCATCAAAGTCAACGAGCTCGATGAAAGCAATCTCAGCTGCATCACCCTGACGGGTACCCAACTTGATTACGCGAGTGTAACCACCTGGACGGTTAGCTACCTTCTCAGCTACCTCACCGAAGAGAGCCTTAACAGCATACTTATTCTGAAGATAACGGAAAACTACACGACGTGAAGTTGTAGTATCGTTCTTAGAACGAGTAATCAATGGCTCAACATACTTCTTAAGAGCCTTTGCCTTTGCGAGGGTCGTAGTGATTCTTTTGTGCTCGCTCAAGATAAGTGATGAAGCCATGTTAGCCAACATCGCGTTACGATGAGAAGCAGTACGACCTAAATGGTTGAATTTCTTATTATGTCTCATTTTTTGTTTTTGCTTTTTGGACTACGAACCTTTAAGATTCCTTGTCTAATTTATACTTTGAAATATCAGTTCCAAAAGACAGATTCAGACTCTCGAGCAAATCATCAAGCTCTGAGAGCGATTTCTTACCAAAGTTGCGGAACTTCAAGAGGTCAGTCTTGTTAAACTGAACCAAATCGCCAAGAGTCTCAACATCAGCTGCCTTCAAGCAGTTGAGGGCACGAACACTAAGATTCATGTCTACGAGACGAGTTTTAAGCAACTGACGCATATGAAGAACCTCTTCATCAAACTCCTGATTACTCTCCTGATCATGTGTCTCAAGAGTAATCTTCTCATCAGAGAAGAGCATGAAGTGATAAATAAGAATCTTCGCAGCCTCTTTCAGTGCATCCTTTGGACTAATGGAGCCATCAGTTGTAACTTCAAGTACGAGCTTATCATAGTCGGTCTTTTGCTCAACACGATATGGTTCAACAGCGTACTTTACGTTACGAATAGGGGTGTAGATGGAATCGATTGGGAGAACGTTAACGTCAGTGCAGAATTGACGATTCTCATCAGCAGGAACATAACCGCGTCCCTTATTAATAGTCAAATCGATCTGCATCGAAGCTTTGGCATCTAAATGACAAATCACCAAATCAGGGTTTAACACTTCAAATCCAGTCAGATACTTACCGATATCACCTGCTTTGAATTCTGTAGAATTCTCAACGGTGATACTAACTTTCTCATTCTCGAATTCTTCTACTACTTGCTTGAATCGAACTTGTTTGAGATTCAAGATAATGTTAGTAACATCTTCCTTTACACCAGGAACTGAAGAGAACTCATGCTCAACACCCGCAATGCGGATAGTGTTAACAGCATAACCCTCCAATGATGAAAGGAGAATGCGGCGCAAGGCGTTACCAATGGTAACACCGAAGCCAGGCTCCAAAGGACGGAATTCAAACTTTCCGAACTGGTTATCAGCCTCTAACATTACTACTTTATCAGGTTTTTGAAATGCTAATATCGCCATTAATGTAATGATTTATTTAGAGTACAACTCAACGATTAACTGCTCCTTAATATTCTCTGGGATGTCGGCACGCTCTGGCTTGTGTAAGAACTTACCGCTCTTTGAATTATCGTCCCACTCAATCCATGGGTACTTGCTATGATTGAAACCTGCAAGAGCTGCTTCGATAACCTCGAGAGACTTAGACTTCTCACGAACACCAACAACCATACCAGGCTTAACTGCGAATGAAGGGATATTAACTACCTTACCATCAACAACGATGTGCTTGTGACCAACCAACTGACGCGCAGCAGCACGTGTTGGAGCGATACCAAGACGGAATACAACGTTATCAAGACGGCACTCGAGATTCTGAAGAAGAACCTCACCAGTAATACCATCAGCCTTAGCAGCCTTATCAAACATATTACGGAACTGACGCTCTAATACACCATAAGTGTACTTAGCTTTCTGCTTCTCTGCCAACATGACACCGTACTCAGACATCTTACGACGACGGTTGTTGCCATGCTGTCCAGGAGGGAAGTTTCTCTTGGACAAAACTTTGTCAGCGCCGAAGATTGGCTCACCAAAACGACGCGCAATTTTAGATTTCGGACCTATATATCTAGCCATAATATTATATAAATGCTATATTGTTTGTATCTTAATTAATAATGCTAACCTCAAGCGTTATACACGACGACGCTTTGGAGGACGGCAACCATTGTGTGGTAATGGAGTTACGTCAACGATTTCAGTAACCTCGATACCTGCACCGTGAATAGCACGGATAGCAGACTCACGACCATTACCTGGACCCTTAACATAAGCCTTAACCTTACGAAGACCAAGATCAAAAGCGACCTTTGCACAATCCTCTGCAGCCATCTGAGCAGCATAAGGAGTATTCTTCTTAGAACCACGGAAACCCATCTTACCAGCAGAAGACCAAGAAATGATCTGACCCTCATTATTAGCAAGAGATACAATAATGTTATTGAATGAGCTATGAACGTGAAGCTGACCGATAGCGTCAACGCGTACATTTCTCTTCTTAGATGTTGCTTTTTGCTTTGCCATAATTAATTTCCTCCTTCAGAATTACTTAGTAGCCTTCTTCTTATTAGCAACAGTCTTCTTCTTACCCTTACGTGTACGAGCATTATTCTTTGTGCTCTGACCGCGAACTGGAAGACCATTACGATGTCTAACTCCACGATAGCAACCAATATCCATCAGTCGCTTAATGTTCATCTGGATCTCTGAACGGAGATCACCTTCAACTTTGAACTCAGCGCCGATAATTTCACGGATCTTAGCTGCCTGGTCATCAGACCACTCGCTAACCTTCAGGTCACGGTTTACACCGGCCTTATCCAATATCTTTGCTGAACTACTTCGACCAATACCATAGATATAGGTCAATGCGATTTCGCCACGCTTATTCTGGGGCAAATCTACTCCAACAATTCTTATTGCCATTGTTTAAATAAATAATTAAAAAATTAATACCTTTCGTTTAAAGCGGTGCAAAAGTACAACTATTTTTTGAAATAACGGCACTTTTACAATACTTTAACATTAACCCTGACGTAATTTCATCTTAGGGTTCTTCTTGTTGATAACGAACAGACGACCTTTACGACGAACGATCTTACAGTCAGCTGAACGCTTCTTTAATGATGCTCTTGTCTTCATAACCTTATATATGATTATTATTTGTATCTAAAAACAATTCTACCTTTGGTAAGGTCATATGGACTCATCTCCACCTTTACCTTATCACCAGGTAAAATCTTGATGTAATGCATTCTCATCTTACCAGAGATATGAGCTGTGATGTCAACTCCATTCTCTAATTCTACTCGGAACATCGCATTTGACAATGCTTCTACAATTGTTCCATCTTGCTCAATAGCGGCTTGTTTTGCCATAATATAAATATTTGTCCTTCTTAAATGTTAAACTTCTACGAATGAAGATAAAATTGTGCTTTATCTTTTCGAGCAACTTTGTGCCATCACTATCAGATAAAAATCATAATTAGATGACATATTAGCGGGAAAAGGCTCTCCAAGTGGATGAGGATTTACCTATCCAAATGGAGAGTCGTCTCACATAATATAGTAAATTCAAGTCAGCTTTACTTTAAGATGAAGTAAAACTGCACTCTGAATAATTTCATCTTCTGTCTTCAGAAATTTCTCATTTCAAAAGAAAAAGATTAATATGCAGCAACACCACCCTGACGCGTATGGCCTGAATTCAAAAGACCATCATAGTGGCGCATAAGCAAATGACTCTCGACTTGCTGTAATGTGTCAATGACAACACCAACCAAAATCAATAGAGATGTACCTCCAAAGAATTGAGAGAAAGCTTGCTGTACATCGAGAAGTCCTGCTAATGCAGGCATGATTGCAATAAACGCAATAAATAACGAACCTGGTAAAGTAATACGAGACATTACGGTATCAATGTACTCAGCTGTATCCTTTCCTGGTTTTACGCCAGGAATGAAACCATTGTTACGTTTCATATCCTCAGCCATCTGAGTAGGATTCAATGTAATAGCTGTATAGAAATAAGTAAATGCAATAACCAAGATTACATAAACAACATTATATAGTAAGCTACGATTATCCATCAACTGCTGAACAACACTGCTAGCATTTTCAGACTGATAGCGAACTATCGCCAATGGAATAAACATTAAAGCCTGTGCAAAGATGATAGGCATTACGTTAGCTGCAAAAAGCTTCAAAGGAATGTACTGACGTGCACCACCATATTGCTTATTTCCAACCAAGCGTTTAGCATACTGAACAGGAATCTTACGTGTACCTTGTACCAAAAGTATTGAAGCACAAACTACAGCATAAAGGATAAGAATCTCTACAATAAACATAATAAGACCACCACCAGAAATTGCCTGCAAACGAGAAGTTACCTCCTGAACGAAAGCCTGTGGCAAACGGGCGATAATACCAATCATAATAATAAGAGAGATACCATTACCTACTCCCTTGTCAGTGATACGCTCACCTAACCAAAGGATAAACATACTTCCTGCAGCCAAGATAATTGTTGCCGGTATCATGAATACCGTCCAACTAATACCTGTGGCTAGAGCATTGGCAGCCTGCATTTTCAAATTCAAAAGGTAACTAGGAGCCTGAAAGACCAAAATGGCCACAGTCAGGACTCTAGTATACCATTGTATTTTTTTGCGGCCGCTCTCGCCCTCGCGCTGCATCTTCTGGAAATAAGGTACAGCAATTGCAAGAAGCTGCATAACGATTGAAGCTGAGATATAAGGCATAATTCCGAGTGCAAAGATAGATGCATTGGAAAATGCACCACCAGAGAACATGTCCAATAGCGACATAAGACCGCCAGAGGTCTGCGACTGAAGTTTTTCCAACATGCCCGGATTGATACCTGGAAGTACCACAAACGAGCCAAAACGGTAAATAGCCGTAAACAGAAGAGTAATGAGGAGTCTCTGACGGAGATCCTCTATCTTCCAACAGTTCTTTAGTGTCTCAATAAACTTTTTCATTTACTTAGATTATAGTTGCGTTACCACCTACTGCCTTGATTGCTTCTTCGGCAGTCTTTGAGAAAGCATTAGCTTCAACTTCCAATTTTGCTTTAAGTTCACCGTTACCGAGAACCTTTACAAGTTCCTTGCCGTTTGTGAGGCCAGCAGCCTTAAGTTCCTCAATACCGATTTTAGTAAGGTTCTTTGCTTCAGCAAGAGCCTGAAGAGTTGAAAGGTTTACTGCGAAGTACTCCTTATGGTTGATATTCTTAAAACCAGCCTTTGGAACACGACGCTGCAATGGCATCTGACCACCTTCGAAACCAATCTTTCTCTTATAACCAGAACGAGCCTTGGCACCCTTATGACCACGTGTAGAAGTACCACCGAGACCAGAACCTGGACCACGACCAATACGACGACGTGAATGGGTAGAACCTGCAGCAGGTTTCAAATTATTTAATTTCATAATCGTTCCTAATTTAAAAAGATTAATTAATCAACTACACTTACGAGGTGATGAACCTTACGGATCATACCACGGTTGCTAGGAGTATCCTCTACCTCAACAACCTGAGAAATCTTGTGGAGACCAAGACAAGCGAGAGTACGCTTCTGATCTACTGGAGCACCGATTTTACTCTTAATCTGCTTGATTTTAATTGTTGCCATATTCGATTTTTCCTAATTAACCGTTAAATACTTTATCCATACTGATACCACGCTCACCTGCTACAGTATAAGCATCACGCATCTCTGCAAGAGCAGCGATAGTAGCCTTCACAAGGTTATGGGCATTTGAAGAACCCTTAGACTTAGCGATGACATCCTTGATACCTACGCTCTCAAGTACTGCACGCATAGCACCACCGGCCTTCAAACCAGTACCGGCTGCAGCTGGCTTAATAAGAACCTTAGCACCACCAAATGAAGTTTCAACCTCATGAGGAACAGTACCCTTGAGTACAGGAACCTTTACCAAGTTCTTCTTAGCAGCTTCAGTACCCTTTGCGATAGCAGCAGTAACCTCACCTGCCTTACCAAGACCGTAGCCGATTACGCCATTACCGTCACCTACAACGACGATAGCAGCGAATGTGAAAGTACGACCACCCTTTGTAACCTTAGTTACACGGTTGATAGCAACCAAGCGATCCTTAAGTACTTCTTCGTTATTTACTTTTACTTTATCCATTGCCATAATCGTTTAAAATTTAAGACCACCATTACGAGCACCTTCAGCCAACTGCTTTACACGACCATGGTAAAGGTAACCATTACGGTCGAAAACTACTGCCTCAACGCCAGCAGCCTTAGCCTTCTCAGCAATGAGCTCGCCAACCTTAGTTGCCTGCTCCTGCTTAGGCATCTTCTCCAAACCGAGTGAAGAAGCTGATGCAAGTGTAGTGCCTGTCAAATCGTTAATAACCTGAGCGTAAATCTGCTTGTTAGAGCGGAATACACTAAGACGTGGACGCTCAGCTGTACCGTTCACACTCTTACGAATGCGGAACTTTATCTTAATTCGTCTTTCTACTTTCTTTGTTGTCATAATCGTAAATAATTAAAATTACTTAGCTGAAGCACTCTTACCAGACTTTCTGCGAATAACTTCACCCTTAAAGAGAATACCCTTACCTTTATAAGGCTCAGGCTTGCGGAAAGAACGAATTTTTGCACAAACGAGTCCCAACAACTGCTTGTCGCAAGACTCCAATGTCAAGATTGGGTTCTGGTTTCTTTCAGACTTAGTCTCAACCTTAATCTCCTTAGGCAACTGGATGAAAATAGGGTGAGTGTAACCCAAAGCAAACTCAATGATATTACCCTGGTTAGAAACACGATAACCAACACCTACCAATTCCAAAACCTTTGTATAACCAGCGCTTACACCAACAACCATGTTGTTAACGAGAGAGCGATACAAACCGTGGAAAGCCTGCTTCTGCTTAATATTTACAGGACTATTTTCATCGATTTCAAAGCTAATCTGACCATCTGCATTATTAAACTTGATAGATGGATCAATCCACTGAGAAAGTTCACCCTTAGGGCCCTTTACTGTACAAACATGAGAAGCCTCATCATAATTTACAGTAACACCTGCAGGGATACTAATTGGCAATTTTCCTATTCTAGACATATAAAAGCCTCCAATTAATAAATATAGCAAAGAACCTCACCACCGATCTTAAGATCAGAAGCTTCTTTGTCTGTCATTACACCTTTGGATGTAGATAAGATTGCAATACCTAATCCGTTAATAACTCTTGGCATGTCCTTGTAACCGGTATACTTACGCAAACCTGGAGTTGACACGCGCTTCAAACACTTGATAGCGTTTTGCTTTGTAGTTGGGTTGTACTTCAAGGCAACCTTAATTGAGCCCTGAGGACCATCCTCTACAAACTTGTAATTGAGGATGTAACCTTTCTCGAAGAGGATCTTAGTGATCTCTTTCTTCAAGTTAGACGCAGGAACTTCTACAACACGGTGATGAGCCATGATTGCATTTCTGAGTCTTGTCAGATAATCTGCTATTGGATCTGTCATAAAATATAAATGTTTAATTAATCGGGACTACCCCGACAATATTAAATAAAAAAATATTCTTACCTTTGAAAGGATTACCAGCTAGCCTTCTTTACACCTGGAATCAAACCAGCAGAAGCCATCTCACGGAACTGGATACGAGAAATACCGAACTGACGGATATAACCCTTTGGACGACCAGTAATCTTGCAACGATTGTGAAGACGGATTGGGTTTGCATTCTTAGGGATAGCCTGAAGCTTACGAGCTGCCTCGTATGCTTCGGCTGGATCATTAGAAGTTGCAATAATCTTTTTCAGTGCTTCGCGCTTTTCAGCGTAACGAGCTACAAGCTTTGCACGCTTAACCTCGCGAGCTTTCATTGATTCTTTTGCCATATCTCTTAATCTTTATTTGCGTTCTTGAATGGAAGGCCAAAGGCCTTCAAAAGAGCAAAACCTTCTTCATCAGTCTTAGCTGTTGTTACGAAGGTAATATTCATACCCTGAATACGATCAATCTCATCGATATTAATCTCAGGGAAGATAATCTGCTCTGTGATACCTAATGTATAGTTACCACGACCATCAAACTTGCTCTCAATACCCTTGAAGTCGCGAATACGAGGAAGAGAAACACGAACGAGCTTCTCCAAGAACTCGTACATACGCTCACGACGCAATGTTACCATAACACCGATAGGCATCTTCTTACGAAGCTTGAAGTTTGCAATATCCTTTTTAGAATATGTAGCAACAGCCTTCTGACCGGTGATAGCAGTAATCTCATTGATTGCTACATCAACAATTTTCTTGTCCTGAGTAGCATCACCAAGACCCTGATTGATGACAATCTTCTTCAATACTGGAATCTCCATAGCTGAAGAGTAGTTGAACTGCTTCTGAAGAGCAGGAGCGATTGTCTCCTTATATACTTTCTTTAACTGTGCTGTATCCATTACTTGATTTCCTCCCCTGACTTTTTAGCGATGCGAACAACGTTTTTACCCTCATGCTTGATAGCAACACGAGTAGCCTTGCCACTCTTAGGATCAATCAAACTCAAATTTGAGATATGAATAGGAGCCTCCTGCTTAACAATACCTCCCTGAGGATTCTTAGCAGATGGCTTAGTGCTCTTAGAAACCATGTGCACACCTTCTACGATAGCACGGTTCTCCTCAACGAGGACCTTAAGCACCTTACCAGTCTTGCCCTTATCTGCACCGACGGCAATAACGATAACGGTATCGTCTTTCTTAATATGTAACTTACTCATTACTTCTTACTTTTTAAATATTAAAGAACCTCAGGTGCTAAAGAAACGACTTTCATATTTACTGCACGAAGCTCACGAGCAACAGGACCGAAGATACGGCTACCACGAAGCTCACCTGCATTGTTAAGCAATACACAAGCGTTGTCATCGAAACGGATGTAAGAACCATCTGCACGACGAATTTCCTTCTTTGTGCGAACAATCAAAGCCTTTGATACTGCACCCTTCTTCAAATCACTTGATGGGATAACGTTCTTGACTGCAACAACAATAACGTCACCAACGCTAGCGTAACGACGGCCTGTACCACCGAGAACTCGAATGCAAAGAGCCTCACGAGCACCGCTGTTATCACATACTGTAAGTCTTGATTCAGTCTGTATCATAATTACTTAGCTTTTTCAACAATTTGTACTAATCTCCATCTCTTTGTCTTAGACAGAGGACGAGTCTCCATGATCATAACTGTATCACCTACGTTAGCCTCATTATTCTCGTCATGTGCATGGTACTTCTTTGTCTTCTGGACAAATTTACCATAAATAGGGTGCATCTCCTTGAACTTAGCTGCAATAACAATGGTTTTATCCATCTTGTTGCTAATAACAACACCCTGTCTTACTTTTCTTAAATTTCTTGTTTCCATCTGGACCATTATTATTTGTTAAGTTCTCTCTGACGAAGTTCAGTTTTCATACGTGCAATATCACGACGAGCAACCTTAATCTCTGATGGATTCTCAAGTGGAGTTACATTATGATTGATCTTCTTCTTGTTCAAAGCATCAACAGCTGCCTCCAACTTCTCAACCAATTCTTTGGTCTCGATATTTTTAATTTCTGCAATCTTCATAATTAAGCGTTTTTATCGTAATCACGTCTAACAATAAACTTAGTCTTAACAGGAAGTTTCTGAGCGCAAAGGCGAAGACCTTCTTTTGCAATATCGAAACTAACTCCTTCAACTTCGAAGAGAATTCTACCTGGTGTAACAGGTGCAACCCATCCTGCTGGATCACCCTTACCTTTACCCATACGGACATCAGCAGGCTTGCGAGTGATTGGCTTATCAGGGAAAATTCTAATCCAGACCTGACCTTGACGGTTCATATAGCGGTTCAATGCTACACGAGCTGCCTCAATCTGACGACTATCGATCCACTTTGATTCAAGAGTTTTGATACCAAAAGAACCGAAAGCCAATTGTGTACCTCTGTGAGCGTTGCCTTTGTTGCCACGACCATCTTGAGGTCTTCTATATTTAACTCTTTTTGGCTGTAACATGATAGCTTTCTAAAATTTAACGGTTATTGTTTCTTTTACGATTACCACCACGGTTGTTAGAGCGACCGTTACCACGGTTGTTGCTCTTATTGTCCTGTGAGAAGTTTGGAGTAAGATCAGCCTTACCATAAACCTCACCACGGCAAATCCAAACCTTAATACCAAGCAAACCTACCTTTGTAAGTGCCTCGCACTGGCAGTAGTCGATGTCTGCGCGGAATGTATGAAGAGGAGTACGACCCTCTTTGTACATTTCTTTACGTGCCATTTCAGCACCATTCAGACGACCTGTAATCTGTACCTTGATACCCTCAGCGCCAGCACGCATAGTGTTAGCAACTGCCATCTTGATAGCGCGACGATAAGCAATCATGTGCTCAATCTGAGTCGCAATATTCTTACCAACGATTGTAGCATCAAGTTCAGGCTTTTTAACCTCGAAGATGTTGATCTGAATATCTTTCTTATAAAGCTTCTTCAACTCTTCCTTCAACTTATCTACATCCTGACCACCTTTACCAATGACAATACCTGGACGGGCTGTACAAATAGTAATGGTAACAAGTTTCAATGTACGTTCGATAATAATACGAGAAATGCTTGCTTTAGCAAGACGCTCGTTAAGATACTTACGGATTTTCTGATCCTCAACGAGGTTATCACCGAAGTTCTTACCACCGAACCAATTTGAATCCCAACCACGGATAACACCAAGTCGGTTACTAATCGGATTAACTTTCTGTCCCATTCTACTTAATTATTTTTCGTCATTAGTTTTTGCATCAACAAAAAGAGTTACATGGTTAGAACGCTTACGAATTCTATAACCACGACCCTGTGGTGCAGGTCTCATACGTTTCATTGTAACGCCTTCGTCAACGAAGACCTTACTGATATAAAGCTCACCGTCTTCAGCCTTGCGATTATTCTTAGCTTCCCAGTTAGCGATAGCTGAACGAAGTAATTTCTCTACATCAGCTGATGCCTGCTTCTTAGAGAAGCGAAGTACTCCGAGTGCACGGTTAACCTCCATACCACGAATCATGTCTACTACATAGCGCATCTTACGTGGAGAAGAAGGAACGCCTACCAACTTTGCGAAGTACAAGTTTTTACGGGCTTCTTTCAATTTCTCAGCCGCAATATGTTTTCTTGCTCCCATTATTTACTTAAATTTTAAATGGTTTAACCCTTAGCTTACTTTCTGTTACCAGAGTGACCGCCAAAGCGACGTGTTGGAGCAAACTCTCCAAGCTTGTGGCCAACCATATTCTCTGTAACATAAACAGGGATAAATTTGTTACCGTTATGAACTGCAACAGTATGTCCTACGAAATCAGGAGATATCATTGAAGCTCTAGCCCATGTCTTAACAACATTCTTCTTGCCACTCTCGTTCATAGCGAGAATTTTCTTCTCGAGAGAAACGTTGATGTATGGACCTTTTTTAAGTGAACGACTCATAATTTACTCTTTATTTTTTGTTAGCTCTTTCGATAATATACTTGTTAGAAAGCTTCTTAGGTGCGCGAGTCTTAAGACCCTTAGCGTACAAGCCCTTACGTGAACGTGGGTGACCACCACTCTGGCGACCTTCACCACCACCCATTGGGTGATCAACAGGGTTCATAACAACACCACGGTTGTGTGGACGACGGCCTAACCAGCGAGAACGTCCAGCCTTACCAGACTGTTCAAGAGCGTGATCAGAGTTACCAACACTACCAACTGTAGCTTTACAAGCACTCAAAATCTGGCGTGTTTCACCAGAAGGGAGCTTAATTACACAATAACTGCCCTCACGAGAAGTCAACTGAGCAAAATTACCAGCCGAACGAACCAACAAAGCACCCTGACCAGGACGCAACTCGATGTTGTGGATCACTGTACCTACAGGGATGTTTGCCAAAGGAAGACAATTACCTATCTCAGGAGCAGCATCTGCACCTGACATCAAAGTAGCGCCTACCTGAAGTCCGTTAGGAGCAATAATGTAACGTTTTTCACCATCAGCATAGTAAAGCAATGCGATACGAGCCGAACGGTTTGGATCGTACTCGATTGTCTTAACAACTGCTGGAACACCATCTTTCTCACGTTTGAAGTCGATTAAACGATACTTCTGCTTGTGACCACCACCAATGTAGCGAACGGTCATCTTACCGGTGTTGTTTCGACCGCCGGTAGAACGTTTACCGTAAACGAGAGACTTCTCTGGCACGGATGCAGTAATATCCTCGAACGTGCCAATAACTTTGTGTCTTTGACCCGGAGTAACCGGTTTTAATTTACGTACTGCCATTTTTTATTTTAAATATTGCTGTAAAAATCAATTGTATCGCCCTCCTTAAGAGTAACGATTGCCTTCTTGAACGCATTCTTCTGACCCTTAACAAGACCAGCCTTTGTATAACGGGCAGAGCGCTTGCCAGCGTAACGAATAGTGTTCACGTCAACTACTGTAACATTATACAGACTCTCAACTTCCTTCTTAATCTCGAGCTTATTAGCCTCAGGACGAACAACGAAGCCATAGCGGTTAGGCTGCTTGTCTGTAATCTTGGTCATCTTCTCAGTAACCAATGGTTTGATAATAAATGCCATATTCTAATATCTCCTTTTTACTTTGTTAAGATTTGGTCGATAGTCTCGATCGACTTTTCTGTAATCACTACAACATCAGCATTCAAAACTTTATACGAATTGACGTTTGATGCGAGGATAACTTCAGCACGCTGCAAGTTACGAGCAGACAAATATACATTTTTATTTGATTCTGGCAAAACAAAGAGCACTTTTTTGCCCTCAATTTTAAGATTCTTAATAATACTTAAGAATTCTTTAGTCTTTGGAGCCTCAAATGTAAAGTCTTCCAACATTACAATTGCGCTTTCCTGTGCCTTATAAGACAGAGCAGACTTACGAGCAAGAATCTTTACTTTTTTGTTGAGCTTGAAGCGGTAATCACGTGGTTTAGGACCAAAAACGCGAGCACCACCTACGAGTACAGGTGAGTTAATATCACCACGGCGAGCACCGCCGCCGCCCTTCTGACGACCAAGCTTACGAGTAGAACCGCTCATCTCGCTTCTCTCCTTAGACTTAGCTGTACCCTGACGCTGGTTAGCGAGATACTGCTTTACGTCAAGATAGAGAACGTGATCGTTAGGCTCAATGCCGAAGACTGCATCATTAAGAGCTACCTTGCGGCCGGTCTCCTGACCTTTGATATCTAATACGCTAACTTCCATTATTTCTCAATTAAAACAGTTGAACCTTTGCATCCAGCGAAAGAACCCTTAACAATAAGAAGATTCTGCTCTGGAATTACCTTTAACACCTGAAGGTTCTGAGTCGTAACTCTGTCACCTCCCATTTGGCCGCCCATGCGCATACCCTTGAATACCTTTGCAGGGTAAGAACAAGCACCAATAGATCCCGGCTTACGAGCGCGGTCATCCTGACCGTGAGTAGACTGACCTACACCACCGAATCCGTGACGCTTAACAACGCCCTGGAAGCCTTTACCCTTTGATGTACCAATTACATCAACGAACTTGCAATCGTTGAAGATTTCAACTGTAATTGTGTCACCGAGGTTGTACTCCTCATCAAACTTGAACTCGGCCAAGTGCTTCTTAGGTGTTGTGCCTGCCTTCTTGAAGATTCCCATCATAGGCTGAGAAGTACGCTTCTCCTTTGCCTCTTCGAAACCTAACTGATAAGCCTTGTAACCATCCTTTTCTACAGTTTTCACCTGGGTTACAACACAAGGACCTACTTCGATAACAGTGCACGGAATATTCTTACCGTCGGCACTGAAAACGGATGTCATTCCGATTTTCTTTCCAATTAATCCTGGCATTTCAATTTAATTTAAATAATTAGACTTTGATTTCTACTTCTACACCACTTGGCAATTCAAGCTTCATCAAGGCATCAACTGTCTTAGCTGTTGAGCTGTAGATGTCAATGAGACGCTTGAAATCTGAGAGCTGGAACTGCTCGCGAGACTTCTTGTTAACGAAAGTACTGCGGTTTACAGTAAAAATACGCTTGTGTGTTGGCAATGGAATAGGACCACTAACGATAGCGCCTGTTGCCTTTACAGCCTTCACAATCTTCTCAGCTGACTTGTCAACCAACTGGTGGTCGTAAGACTTCAGCTTAATTCTGATTTTCTGACTCATTTTTAAAATTAAGTTATTATTATATGAATTATTTAGTCTAATGGAAGAAGAGGTACGCTGCTTAAGAGTCATTCGCTAAGCAGCGCCTCATCTTACCGTTATTCTTTGTTATTAAAGAAGTTCTGCGTGACCCTTAACCTCCTCCAACACAGCCTTAGCAATTGTTGAAGAAAGAGGTGCATGATGATCGTACTCCATAGAACTTGTTGCACGACCAGAAGTGATAGTACGCAAAGCTGTTACATAACCGAACATCTCAGCCAATGGGACCATTGCCTTTACGATGCGAGCACCGCTACGACCTTCTTCCATACCCTGAACGAGACCACGGCGCTTGTTCAAGTCACCGATTACGTCACCCATGTTCTCTTCTGGAGTAACAACCTCTACCTTCATGATAGGCTCCATCAAAACTGGACCAGCCTTAGGGCAAAGTACCTTGAATGCCTGATGTGCTACCAACTCGAATGACAACTGGTCAGAGTCAACTGGGTGGAAGCTACCATCGGTCAAAGTGACCTTCAAACCTGTCATTGGGAAGCCACCGAGTACACCATTTGACAAGCAATCAGCGAAGCCCTTCTGTACAGATGGGATGAATTCCTTAGGAACGTTACCACCCTTAACCTCGTTGATGAACTGCAAGTCGCCTTCCTTGTAATCCTCGTCCTTAGGACCGATGGTTACATCGATACAAGCAAACTTACCACGACCACCAGACTGCTTCTTATAAGTTTCACGGCTCTGAGCAGTCTTAGTGATAGCCTCCTTGTAGTTAACCTGAGGCTTACCCTGATTACACTCAACCTTGAACTCACGCTTCAAACGGTCGATGATGATATCCAAGTGGAGCTCACCCATACCAGAGATAATTGTCTGACCGCTCTGCTCGTCTGTACGAACTGTGAAGGTTGGATCCTCCTCAGCCAACTTAGCGAGACCATTATCCATCTTAGCGATGTCTGCCTGGCTCTTTGGCTCTACTGCGATAGAAATCACAGTATCAGGGAATGTCATAGACTCCAATACGATTGGGTGTTCCTCGTCACAGAGTGTATCACCTGTACGGATATCCTTGAAACCTACACCTGCACCGATATCACCAGCATCGATAGACTCCATTGGGATTTCCTGTTTAGAGTTCATCTGGAACAGACGGCTGATACGCTCGCGCTTGCCAGAACGTGGGTTGTAAACATAAGAACCAGCAACGACCTTACCTGAGTAAACGCGGAAGAATACCAAGCGGCCCATGAATGGGTCAGTAGCAATCTTAAATGCGAGAGCAGATGTTGGTTCATCCTCAGATGGTTTGCGATCCTCTTCCTCCTCTGTATCAGGGTTAGTACCGATGATATTTGGAGTATCCATTGGTGAAGGCAAGAATGCACATACATAGTCGAGCAATGGCTGAACACCCTTGTTCTTGTATGAAGAACCGAGCAACATTGGGCAGCACTCCATAGCACAGCAACCCTTACGGATTGCAGCAAGAAGCTTTTCTTCTGGAATATCCTTACCATCGAGATAAAGTTCCATAACCTCATCATCGAAGTTTGCAGCACCCTCAAGGAGCTTATCACGCCACTCAGCAGCCTCGTCAGCCAAGTCTGCAGGGATATCCTCTACATCATACTCAGCACCCATAGTTTCATCGTGCCAAAGGATAGCCTTCATCTTGATGAGGTCAACTACACCTTTGAAGTTCTCCTCTGCACCAATAGGAATCTGAATAGCAATTGGATTAGCACCCAAGATATCCTTCATCTGCTGAACTGTCTCGAAGAAGTTAGCACCAGAACGGTCCATCTTGTTTACATAACCGATACGAGGTACATTATACTTATCAGCCTGACGCCATACTGTCTCAGACTGTGGCTGAACACCATCAGCTGCAGAATATGTAGCAACAGCGCCATCAAGTACACGGAGAGAACGCTCAACCTCAGCAGTGAAGTCTACGTGTCCCGGAGTATCGATCAAGTTGATCTTATAAGACTTACCGAGATAGTTCCAGTTGCAAGTTGTAGCCGCAGAAGTGATAGTAATACCACGCTCCTGCTCCTGGGCCATCCAGTCCATTGTAGCAGCACCATCGTGCACCTCACCAATCTTATGAGTCTTACCTGTATAGAACAAAATACGCTCAGAAGTTGTAGTCTTACCAGCATCGATATGCGCCATGATACCGATGTTACGAGTCAAATGTAAATCGCGATTTGCCATTTTCTTTTAACTATATTATATATTAAATTAGAATCTAAAGTGAGCGAACGCACGGTTAGCCTCAGCCATACGATGCATATCCTCCTTACGCTTAAAAGCACCACCCTGATTATTAAAAGCATCCATAATCTCTGCAGCAAGCTTATCAGCCATAGTCTTACCACCGCGCTTACGTGCAAAAAGAATAAGATTCTTCATAGAAATACTCTCCTTACGATCAGGACGAATCTCTGTAGGAACCTGGAAGGTTGCACCACCGATACGACGGCTCTTAACCTCTACCTGAGGAGTAATATTATCAAGTGCCTGCTTCCAGATTTCAAGAGCAGACTTTTCCTCGTTAGACATCTTAGCCTTTACAATGTCAAGTGCATTGTAGAAAATCTCATAAGATGTATTCTTCTTTCCATCATACATCAAATGATTTACGAACTTTGAGACCTTCTGGTCATTGAAGACAGGATCTGGAAGGATCACTCTCTTCTTTGGTTTTGCTTTTCTCATTTTAAATAAAACTTTTTTTCAATTCTGCATGGGGCTGTATAATGTTCTTCAACGCTCGCACCCGAGCATTTACTCAACCTGATTACTTCTCCAGCAAAACTTATATTAAATATTTACCCCCAACTCCCGACCTTCTCCGACCGTGAGCCTGCGGTTTTGTCTAAAATTTAAGAAGCTATATTACTTCTTTGCCTTAGGACGCTTAGCTCCGTACTTAGAACGACGCTGTGTACGATTCGCAACACCTGCAGTATCAAGTGTACCACGGACAATGTGATAACGTACACCAGGAAGGTCCTTTACACGACCACCGCGAACCAAAACAATTGAGTGCTCCTGCAAGTTGTGACCCTCTCCTGGAATATAAGAGTTTACTTCCTTTGAGTTTGTCAAACGTACACGTGCAACTTTACGCATTGCTGAATTAGGCTTCTTAGGAGTTGTTGTATAAACACGAACACAAACACCACGACGCTGAGGACAAGAATCCAAAGCTGGTGACTTGCTCTTGTCTACAAGAACTCGTCTGCCTTTTCTTACTAACTGTGAAATAGTAGGCATAATTTTACTTTTTAATTTATATATTTATTTTTATTTATTGTCTTATTTCGATGTAAGCCACTACTTTATAGAGCCTTTTCGGGGTGCAAAGGTACGATTTTTTCGGCAAACTACCTAAATATTAAGGAGACTTTTAAAAAAGGAGGGTTGGTTTTAACTTTATATAACTATTAAAAACAAATATTATAAAGAAAAAGCGGAATTTAGCAGAGAATTTAGTCTTAGTATGTATGCTGTAGTACATTATGCCTCACCTTTTGGTGTGCCGAATGGAGCGATTGTACGTTCTTGCTCATCAGGCAACTCAATTTTACCGAAGGACTGCTCGTAGTTATAAATATTACTCTGCAATGCCTGGAGCAATCGCTTAGCATGCTCAGGTGCCATGATAACACGACTCTTGATCTGAGGTGCAGGCATGCCAGGAAGTGCACATGCGAAATCCAAGATGAAGTCTGAACTAGAATGTGTAATCAGTGCCAAGTTAGAGTATGTACCCTCTGCAACTTCAGGGCTGATGCCCATCTGGAACTGATTCTGCTGCTGTTGATTATTCTTATTTTCTTCCATAATTTTACTAAGTTAATAGGATTAAACTTTAAATGTTAGTGCAAATTTACACATAATATCTGAAAAAAACGAATAATCTGCCACTTATTTTTAAAAAACATCATAAGACAACAGAAGATGGAATCCTGATTCTTTGCTTTTTTTCATCAGTTGCAGATAACAAAAGGGTGCGCCATAGACTTATGACGCACCCTCATTATACCTATTTATATATAGTACTCTATTCTACGATTATTCTCCTATTGGAGAATCAGCATAGTCGAGCACATTTTTCTTATTAGCCTGCATACGCTCATATTCTTCTTTAGAGCCTACGATGAGCTTATCCCACTGACGAAGACCAGTACCTGCAGGAATCAAGTGGCCACAGATTACATTCTCCTTCATACCCTCAAGGTAATCAACCTTACCACGGATAGCAGCCTCATTCAAAACCTTAGTAGTTTCCTGGAATGATGCAGCACTCATAAAGCTCTTAGTACCAAGAGCTGCACGAGTAATACCCTGGAGGATCTGTGTAGAAGTTGCAGATACGGCATCACGAACCTGTACAAGTTTCAAGTCGCGACGCTTCAATGCAGAATTCTCATCACGCAATCTACGAGCCGTTATGATCTGACCTGGTTTGAGACTTTCACTATCACCACCATCAGTAACAACCTTCTTACCCCAGATACGATCATTCTCTTCTGCAAAGTCAAGTTTATCAACCAACTCTTGCTCCAAGAAGGTAGTATCACCTGGATCGTCAATACGAACCTTACGCATCATCTGACGTACCACAACCTCAAAATGCTTATCATTAATAGCCACACCCTGAAGACGGTAAACGTCCTGGATCTGGTTAACAATATACTCCTGAACAGCGGTAGGACCCATGATGGCGAGAATATCGCCAGGAGTTACACTACCATCAGAAAGAGGGGTGCCAGCACGTACAGCATCATGTTCCTGTACCAAGATCTGCTTAGAAAGAGATACAAGATACTTCTTCTGATCGCCAGTCTTAGATGTTACGATGATCTCACGGTTACCACGCTTTACCTTACCCATAGTTACCTCACCATCGATTTCAGATACAACAGCAGGGTTAGAAGGGTTGCGAGCCTCAAGAAGCTCAGTTACACGAGGGAGACCACCAGTGATATCACCTGCACCACCTACAGCACGAGGAATCTTAACCAAAACCTCACCGGTATTAATTGTCTGTCCATCCTCAACAGCCAAGTGACCACCTACAGGGAAGTTGTATGTACCAAGGATTTCACCATTAGCATCGATAACATCACAAGATGGAACCATTGCCTTATTCTTGGAATCGGTGATAATCTTCTCCTCCAAACCTGTAGTCTCATCGACCTCAGCACGATAAGTCTGATCCTTCTGAACGTCATTGAACTTCAATGTACCCGCATACTGGCTGACGATAACGGCGTTAAATGGATCCCAACGAGCGATAACAGTATCCTTTTCTACGATTTCACCCTCCTTGTGATACAATGAAGAACCGTAAGGAACATTCAAAGTTGCAAGAACGATGTTTGTATTAGGATCCACGAAACGGATTTCAGCCAAGTGGCTTACTACCTTTTCGCACTTGATATCGTTGCCTTCCTCATCTTCCTCTACGAATGGTACTGTGCTCAACTCGTCAAACTCGATACGAGACTTATTCTTCGCAGCAATCTTAGCATTGGCAGCTGCATTAGATGCAATACCACCGGCGTGGAATGTACGGAGAGTCAACTGTGTACCAGGCTCACCAATAGCTTGAGCAGCGATGACACCAACGGCTTCACCCAACTGTACCATACGGGCTGTTGCCAAGTTACGGCCATAGCACTTCATGCAGACACCCTTTTTGCTCTCACAGGTGAGAACCGAACGAATTTCAACACTCTCGATAGGAGATTCATCAATAGCCTTTGCCTTAGCCTCGGTGATTTCTTCACCAGATTTGACAATCAGTTCACCAGTTGTTGGATGAATAACATCATGCACAGAAACACGACCCAAAATACGCTCATAAAGAGATGAAATAATCTCATCACCATTCTTTAAAGCTGTACAAACCAAGCCACGCAATGTACCACAATCCTCTTCGGTGATAATAACATCGTGAGAAACGTCTACAAGACGACGAGTCAAATAACCAGCATCGGCAGTCTTCATAGCGGTATCAGCAAGACCCTTACGGGCACCGTGAGAAGCGATAAAGTACTCCAATACAGACATACCCTCCTTAAAGTTAGAAAGGATAGGGTTCTCGATGATCTGCGCGCCCTCTGCACCAGCCTTCTGAGGTTTAGCCATCAAACCACGCATACCAGACAACTGCTTAATCTGATCCTTAGAACCACGGGCTCCGGAATCAAGCATCATGTATACGGCGTTGAATCCCTGGTCAGCTTCGGTCATCTCCTTCATCAAGATATTACCCAAATCTGTATTTACGTGAGTCCACGCATCAATAACCTGGTTGTATCGTTCCTTGTTGGTGATGAAACCCATATTATAGTTATTGGTAATTTCCTCAACCTCCTTGCGACCGCGCTCAACAATAGCTTCCTTCTCTGGTGGAATAATAATATCACCAAGGTTGAATGACAATCCTGCGACATAAGCCATACGATAACCTAAGTTCTTGATTCCATCAAGGAATTCACAAGCCTTAGCCATACCAACAGCCTTGATAACATTAGAAATCAAACCACGGAGGGTTTTCTTGGAAATCACATCATTGAAGAAGCCAACTTCATCAGGAATGATACCATTAACGATGACACGTCCAACAGAAGTTTCTACCATTCGTTTCTGGATTGTACCATCAACCAAGTCGTCAACTACAACCTTAATCAAAGCATGAAGATCACATCGGCCCTCGTTACGAGCAATCAATGCCTCTTCAGGACCATAGAATGTCAAGCCCTCACCCTTTGCACCTGGACGAATCTTAGTAATATAGTAAAGACCAAGCACCATATCCTGAGAAGGAACGGTGATAGGCGCACCATTAGCTGGGTTGAGAATGTTATGACTCTGAAGCATCAGGATTTGAGCCTCCAAAACAGCCTCATTGCTCAATGGAAGGTGAACAGCCATCTGGTCACCATCGAAGTCGGCGTTGAACGCTGTACATGCCAATGGATGCAACTGAATAGCCTTACCCTCAATCATCTTAGGCTGGAATGCCTGGATACCGAGTCGGTGAAGCGTAGGGGCACGGTTCAACATAACCGGATGACCCTTCATTACATTCTCAAGAATATCCCAGATAACTGGCTCGCGACGATCAACAATCTTCTTGGCACTTTTTACAGTCTTTACGATACCACGCTCTATCAACTTACGGATGATAAATGGTTTGTAAAGCTCTGCAGCCATCAGTTTTGGAAGACCACACTCACCCATCTTCAACTCTGGACCTACAACGATTACAGAACGGGCAGAATAGTCAACACGCTTACCCAGCAAGTTCTGACGGAAACGACCCTGCTTACCCTTTAAAGAGTCAGAGAGTGACTTCAAAGGACGATTGCTCTCACTCTTAACAGCAGAACTCTTGCGTGAGTTGTCGAACAAGCTGTCAACAGCCTCCTGCAACATACGCTTCTCGTTACGGAGAATAACCTCAGGAGCCTTGATCTCAACCAATCTCTTCAAACGGTTGTTACGGATAATCACACGACGATAGAGGTCATTCAAGTCTGATGTTGCAAAACGACCACCATCCAATGGTACCAACGGACGAAGCTCAGGTGGAGTAACAGGAATAATCTTCATGATCATCCATTCTGGCTTATTAATACCTTTACTAGCACGGAAACCTTCTACAACTTGCAGACGCTTCAGAGCCTCAGTTTTACGCTGCTGACTTGAATCGTTATTTGCGCGATCGCGGAGTTCGTATGACAAAGAGTCAAGGTCTACATTCTGGAGCAACTGATAAATTGCTTCAGCACCCATTTTTGCGATAAACTTATTAGGGTCCGTATCGTCCAAAAGTTCATTGTCACCATTAGGATCATACTGGTCAAGAAGAGCCATATATTCATCTTCTGACAAGAGATCAAGTTTGTGAGAACCGTTCAATTCAAGACCATCAGCATCAGTCTTTCCCTCAAGAATACCAGGCTGGATAACTACATACTTCTCGTAGTAAATGACAGCATCAAGTTTCTTGGTCGGCATACCTAAAAGGTAACCAATCTTATTTGGAAGAGAACGGAAATACCAAATATGAGCAACAGGTACGACAAGCTCAATGTGACCAGAGCGTTCACGACGAACTTTCTTCTCTGTAACCTCTACACCGCATCGGTCGCAGACGATTCCCTTATAACGGATACGCTTGTACTTGCCGCAGGCGCATTCATAGTCCTTAGTAGGACCAAAAATACGCTCGCAGAACAAGCCATCACGCTCCGGCTTATATGTACGATAATTAATGGTTTCCGGTTTAGTAACCTCACCATACGAATTTTCCAAGATCTCCTCTGGCGAAGCGAGACCGATGGTAATCTTCGTAAAATTATTCTTTACCTTTGTATCTTTTTTGAAAGCCATGTTTCTATATATAAATTAGGGGTTCTCAAAATTAATCAAGTTTGATGCTCAAACCAAGGCCACGAAGCTCATGGAGCAATACGTTAAGTGACTCAGGAATACCAGGAGTTGGCATTGGATCGCCCTTTACGATTGCTTCGTATGCCTTGCTACGTCCTACAACATCATCTGACTTAACAGTCAGGATCTCCTGCAAAACGTGGCTTGCACCGAATGCCTCGATAGCCCAGACCTCCATCTCTCCGAATCGCTGACCACCAAACTGTGCTTTACCACCAAGTGGCTGTTGTGTAATCAAAGAGTATGGACCGATAGAACGAGCGTGCATCTTATCCTCAACCATATGACCCAACTTCAAGAAGTAAGTCATACCAACAGTAGCTGGCTGGTCAAACTGCTCTCCTGTCTCACCATCATAAAGGTAAGTAGAGCAGAAACGTGGCAAGCCTGCCTTATCTGTCCATTCAGAGAGATCATCCAATTTAGCACCATCAAAGATAGGAGTAGCAAACTTTACACCCAACTTTTTACCTGCAGCACCCAAGATACACTCGAATATCTGACCAAGATTCATACGTGAAGGCACACCCAATGGATTCAATACCATATCAACAGGACGACCGTCAGCCATAAATGGCATATCCTCCAAACGAACTACCTTAGACACAATACCCTTATTACCATGACGACCGGCAAGTTTATCACCAACCTGGATCTTACGCTTCTTAGCAATATATACCTTAGCCATCTGAAGAATACCTGATGGAAGTTCATCACCAATAGTGATTGCAAACTTACGACGCTTTAATTCAGCATCAAGTTGCTTATACTTGCGGATATAGTTCATAATAAGTCTCTGAATCAAGCCATTGGTATGCTCATCCTTAGTCCACTTATTAGACTGAACACCATCATACTCCAAATTCTTCAAGGCTGTAGCAGTAAAGGTACTGCCCTTGGTGATAATCTCAGCACCTGTATAATCCTTAACACCCTCAGAAGTCATACCTTCTGTAAGCGTAAGTAACTTGTCTACGAGGATATCCTTCAAGTCATCACCCTTTGCCTCATACTCCTCATCAATCTTAGCAAGAATAATCTTATCCTGCTTCTTTGACTCACGGGTCTTGATAGCACGAGAGAACAACTTCTTGTCAATAACAACACCGCTCAATGATGGATTTGCCTTCAATGAAGAATCCTTCACATCACCAGCCTTATCACCAAAGATAGCGCGAAGCAACTTCTCTTCTGGTGAAGGATCACTTTCACCCTTAGGCGAAATCTTACCAATCATGATATCACCTGGTTCAATTCTTGCACCAACACGCACGATACCATTATCATCAAGATCCTTTGTAGCTTCCTCGCTGACATTAGGGATATCAGATGTAAATTCCTCTACTCCACGCTTAGTTTCACGGACATCAAGAGAGTATTCGTCAACATGTACAGATGTCAATACGTCATCACGAACCATACGTTCAGAAATAACAACAGCATCCTCATAGTTGTAACCCTTCCAAGGAATATAAGCTACAAGCAAATTACGGCCCAAAGCCAACTCACCGTTTTCTGTCGCATAACCCTCAGTCAGGATATCACCCTTCTTTACACGCTGTCCCTTATTACAGATAGGACGCAAGTCGATGGTCATATTCTGGTTGGTACGACGGAACTTAGGAATACGATACTCCTTCAAAGCTGGTTCGAAGCTTACAAACTCATCGTCTTCTGTGCGATCGTAAAGGATACGGATAGTTGTAGCATCAACATATTCGATAACGCCCTCACCTTCTGCAGTAACCATAGTACGTGAATCCTCACAAACTTGCTTCTCAAGACCAGTACCAACTATTGGTGCATCATTATGAAGCAATGGTACAGCCTGACGCATCATGTTACATCCCATCAACGCACGGTGACCATCATCATGCTCCAAGAATGGAATCAAACCTGCGGATACAGAAGCAATCTGCTGTGGAGAGACGTCAACATAATCAACTTGATCCGGACCTACAACAGGATAATCAGCATCCTGACGACACTTTACTACATCACGAATGAAAGAACCATCAACAGTCAAAGGCGCATTACCCTGACCGATAATCTTAGACTCTTCATCCTCAGCAGTCAAGTATACAACATCCTCATTAGCCATATCGACCTTGCTATCATTCACCTTACGGTAAGGAGTAACAATAAAACCAAGATCATTAATCTTTGCATACATACAGAGAGAAGAAATCAAACCGATGTTTGGACCTTCAGGACTCTCAATAGGACAAAGACGACCATAGTGTGTATAATGTACGTCACGAACCTCGAAACCGGCACGCTCACGAGACAAACCACCAGGACCTAAGGCAGAAAGACGACGCTTATGAGTTACCTCAGCCAGAGGGTTAGTCTGGTCCATGAACTGTGACAATGGATTAGTTCCAAAGAAAGAATTGATAACACTAGAAATTGTCTTAGCATTAATCAAATCTGTTGGAGTAAACACCTCATTGTCGCGAACATTCATACGTTCACGGATAGTACGGGTCATACGTGCCAAACCAATAGAGAACTGGTTAGCCAACTGCTCACCTACAGTACGAACACGACGATTAGACAAGTGGTCGATATCGTCAACTGTTGCACTAGAGTTGATCAGCTGAATAAGATATTTAATGATCTCAATAATATCTTCCTTAGTCAAGACACGAACATCAATGTCAGTATCAAGATTCAATTTCTTATTGATACGATAACGACCTACCTCACCCAGATCATAACGCTTATCCGAGAAGAACAGGTTTTGGAAAACCTCACGTGCACTTGCGTCATCTGCAGGATCAGCATTACGCAACTGACGATAGATATAGTTAACAGCTTCCTTCTCAGAGTTACTTGGATCCTTTGCCAAAGTATTGAAGATAATAGTAAACTTGTTGGCAGCTTCCTCATCCTTATGAAGCAGAACAGTCTGAGCTCCACTCTCAACAATCTCCTCAATATTATCAGCAGTAAGTTCAGTCTCACGCTCCATGATTACTTCATTACGCTCGATAGATACTACTTCACCAGTATCCTCATCAACGAAGTCCTCATTCCAACTCTTCAAAACACGAGCAGCAAGCTTACGACCAATAGCAGCCTTCATATTCTTCTTGTTAACCTTCACCTCCTCGGCGAGATCAAAAATCTGAAGAATATCCTTATCCTGTTCGTAACCAATAGCACGCAACAATGTGGTTACAGGCAATTTCTTCTTACGATCGATATATGCATACATTACATTGTTAATGTCAGTTGCAAATTCAATCCAGCTTCCCTTGAAAGGAATGATACGAGCAGAATAAAGCATGGTACCATTTGCATGAACACCCTGGCTAAAGAACACACCAGGAGAGCGATGAAGCTGAGAAACAACAACACGCTCAGCACCATTAATCACGAAAGTACCATTATCGGTCATATATGGGATAGTACCAAGGAACACATCCTGAATAAATGTACCGAAATCCTCATGATCAGGATCAGTACAATACAGTTTCATCTTAGCCTTCAAAGGTACACTATATGTAAGACCACGCTCCAAACACTCATCAATAGAATAGCGAGGAGGGTCGATATAGTAATCCAAGAACTCAAGAACGAAATTGTTACGTGTATCGGTAATAGGGAAATTCTCAGAGAACACCTTATACAAACCGTCATTCTTGCGTTCCTCAGGCGGAGTATCCAACTGTAAGAAGTCCTTGAAAGACTTTAACTGCACATCGAGGAAATCCGGATATGGATACGGATTATGCACGCTGGCAAAATTTACTCTGTTATCAACAATTTTTGTAGCCATTAGAAGTTATTAAATGGGTTTTATTAATAATATAATAAAAGACACAAAAAGGTTAGGACTCACCTACTTGGAGAATCCTAACCATTTATATAAAAAATGTATTACTCTAATTACTTGAGCTCTACCTTAGCACCGGCCTCTTCGATAGCCTTCTTAAGGTTCTCAGCCTCGTCCTTAGCTACACCTTCCTTGATTGTAGAAGGAGCACCGTCTACGAGATCCTTAGCCTCTTTCAAACCGAGACCACAAGCCTCCTTAACAGCCTTTACAACCTGGAGCTTAGCGCCACCAACCTCAGCGAGGACTACGTCGAATGTAGACTTCTCCTCAGCTGCAGCTGCACCACCAGCAGCAGGACCAGCAGCTACAGCTACAGCTGCAGCAGCAGGCTCAATACCATACTCGTCCTTGAGGACTGTTGCCAACTCATTAACTTCCTTAACAGTAAGATTTACTAACTCTTCTGCAATAGCTTTGATATCTGCCATTTTATTCTAAATTTTATTTTTGTTTATACTATAATTAATGATAACATTGTGATTGATTACTCAGGACGCTCGCCCAATGTCTTAAGCACACCATGAATAGTGTTGCTTCCTGATTGAAGAGCTGAAACAACGTTCTTTGCAGGTGACTGGAGCAAAGCAACAATCTCTGCGATAACTTCGTTCTTGCTCTTGAGAGCTGAAAGTTCTGCAAGTTTGTCTGCGCCAACGTAGAAGCTTTCCTCTGCATAAGCAGCCTTCAGTGTTGGAACACCTTCCTTGTCATATTCCTTCAACAACTTAGCTGGTACATTAGCTGTATTGGCAAACATTACAGCAGTAGTACCCTTCAAGCAGCCATAGAGCTCAGAGAAATCGATATCTGAAGCCTCGAACGCCTTGTGAAGCAAGGAATTCTTAACAACAACCATCTTAATCTCGCTCTGGAAGCACTTACGACGGAGTGCGCTTGTCTTCTCAGCATTCAATCCTGTAACATCTACAAGATAGAAATGAGGAAACTCCTGCAACTTCTGTCCAAGTTCAGCGATAATAGTATCTTTAACTTCTTTCTTCATTTTACAAAACTTTTAGAGTTATTCAACTGATTTAGGATCAATCTTGATACCCTTACTCATAGTGCTAGAAATAAAGATACTCTTGATATATGTACCTTTAGCAGCAGCAGGCTTCAGCTTGATAACTGTGTTGATGAATTCCTTAGCATTTCCATAGATCTGCTCAGGAGTCATGCTAACCTTACCGATTGAAGTATGGATAATACCAGCCTTATCAACCTTAAAGTCAATCTTACCTTGCTTAACTTCCTTTACTGCCTTAGCAACATCCATAGTTACAGTGCCACTCTTAGGGTTAGGCATCAAACCACGAGGACCGAGTACACGACCCAAAGGACCAATCTTACCCATACAAGAAGGCATTGTGATGATGACATCAATATCTGTCCAACCACCCTTAATCTTCTCAACGTATTCGTCAAGACCTACATAATCAGCGCCTGCTTCCTTAGCAGCAGCTTCCTGATCAGGAGTACAGAGTGCGAGCACACGAGTAACCTTACCTGTTCCGTTTGGCAATGAAACAACGCCACGAACCATCTGGTTAGCCTTACGTGGATCAACACCTAAGCGTACATCAATATCAAGAGATGCATCAAACTTGGTAGTGGTAATTTCCTTTACCAACTCTGAAGCCTCCTTCAATGTGTATGCCTTCCCTGCTTCAACCTTATCAGCTACTGATTTTTGATTTTTTGTCAGTTTACTCATTTTTCTAATTGAAGTTTTAAATTATTTACCAGGGAAGTCCCCTTTTACAGTAATACCCATACTTCTTGCAGTACCAGCGATGAGCTTCATAGCTGATTCTACAGTAAAGCAGTTCAAGTCCTTCATCTTATCCTCAGCGATTACCTTTACCTGATCCCAAGTAAGAGAAGCAACCTTCTGACGATTAGGCTGAGCAGAACCTGACTTGATTTTGGCAGCCTCTTTCAATTGAACTGCAGCAGGTGGAGTCTTGATAATAAAATCAAAAGACTTGTCAGTATAATAAGTAATAACTACTGGCAACACTTTACCTGCTTTGTCCTGGGTACGGGCGTTGAATTCCTTGCAGAATCCCATAATATTAATACCCTTAGAACCCAATGCAGGTCCTACTGGAGGTGAAGGATTCGCAGCGCCACCTTTAATCTGTAATTTGATTAATCCAGCAACTTCTTTAGCCATTTCTTTGTTAATATTTAAAATTGAAACTTATAAGGAATAACAATCTCGTAACAGAATCCTATTCCTTTTCTACTTGCATAAAACCTAATTCCAACGGAGTTTTACGTCCGAAAATCTTAACCGTAACTTTCAGCTTATGCTTTTCAGCATTAACCTCTTCAACGATTCCGCTGAAACCACTGAATGGACCTTCCATAACCTTAACGGTATCATTAACCAAGTAAGGACAATCAAGATTCTCCTCAAACTCAGTCTCCTCTGCAGAACCCAGCATACGATTGATATCGCGCTGTGGAACTGGCGTTGGTTCATCCAAACCTCCAAGGAAACCCAAAACATTAGGGAGGAAACGCAACGTATGCGCTACATCACCCTTCAGTTTGGCCTCCACAAAAACATAACCTGGAAGAGAGACCTTTTCTTTAACGACTCTCTTTCCATTACGCACAGTTGCATGCTTCTCAACTGGAATCAACACCTGAGAAACATTTGCTGCTAGTAAATCATTGTGCTTCATTTCAGCTTCGATGTATTCTTTCACCTTAGCTTCTTTACCACTAACGGCTTTAAGCACATACCATTTATTTCCTGCGTCTGCCATTTCCTTAAAAAATTAACCTGGATAAACTACACCCATAAAGGCTTTGAAAATAGAATCCATCGCGAACACAACAAGTGCAATGACTAGGGAAGCAGATAATACAACCATTGCACTATGAGTAAGTTCGGCACGTGATGGCCAAGTAGTCTTATGCGCAAGTTCATCGTAACATGCCTTGCAATAATTTACTATTTTATTCATATTATCTTCTATTTAGCACGGGTTGAAGGGCTCGAACCCTCGACACCTGGTTTTGGAGACCAGTGCTCTACCAACTGAGCTAAACCCGTAGAAAGACTCCCACTCCCTTAGGAGGGGAGTCTGATATATATAGCAAATTAGATAAATCTAAATTACTTGATATCGTCGAGAATTGTTGTAATCTGACCAGAACCTACTGTACGACCACCCTCACGGATAGCGAAACGAAGACCCTCGTTCAAAGCAACCTTATAGATCAACTCTACCTCAATCTCTACGTTATCTCCAGGCATTACCATCTCAACTCCCTCAGGAAGCTTGATTTCACCTGTACAGTCCATAGTACGGAGATAGAACTGAGGACGATACTTGTTACCGAATGGAGTGTGACGGCCACCCTCTTCCTTCTTCAATACATAGATAGAAGCCTTGAAGTGATCGTGAGGAGTAATAGCACCTGGGTGTACAACTACCATACCACGCTTAACCTCAGCCTTATCGATACCACGGAGAAGCAAACCTACGTTATCACCAGCTTCACCCTCTGCAAGGATCTTACGGAACATCTCAACACCAGTAATAACCGACTTCTTGTCCTCACCAAGACCGAGCAACTGAACTTCGTCACCTACCTTACAACGACCTGTCTCAATACGACCTGTAGCAACAGTACCACGACCTGTAATTGAGAATACATCCTCGATAGGCATCAAGAATGGCTTATCAATCTCGCGCTCTGGCTCCTGAATCCACTCATCAACTGTATCCATCAAAGCCTCAACAGACTTAACCCACTTCTCAACACCGTTCAAAGCACCGAGAGCAGAACCACGTACAATTGGAGTATCCTCCTCGTAACCATACTGCTCGAGGATCTCGCGAAGCTCCATCTCAACGAGCTCAAGCATCTCCTCATCATCAACCATATCACACTTGTTCAAGAAAACAACCAAGCGAGGTACGTTTACCTGACGTGCAAGAAGTACGTGCTCACGTGTCTGTGGCATAGGACCATCAGTAGCAGCACAAACCAAGATTGCACCATCCATCTGAGCAGCACCAGTAACCATGTTCTTTACATAGTCAGCATGTCCAGGACAGTCAACGTGTGCATAGTGACGCTTTGCTGTCTCATACTCGATGTGAGCAGAGTTGATAGTGATACCACGCTCTTTCTCCTCAGGAGCATTATCAATCTGATCGAATGACTTAACTGCCTCAGTTGTACCGAGCTTCTCGTTCAATACCTTAGAGATAGCAGCGGTCAGAGTAGTCTTACCATGGTCAACATGACCAATTGTACCAATGTTAACATGCGGTTTGGTACGCACGAATTCTTCTTTAGCCATAGCTTTTCTTTTTATTTATATAAATGAATAATCTGTTCCTCTACCATCCTAAGCATCTAGAACGATAGAGCTGTAACTGAGAGTTGAACTCAGGACCTCTTCCTTACCAAGGAAGTGCTCTACCACTGAGCTATTACAGCAAGTTAATAAATTGAGCGGAAAACGGGGCTCAAACCCGCGACCCCCAGCTTGGAAGGCTAGTGCTCTATCAACTGAGCTATTTCCGCTTATCAAAGAAAGTGGGTAGTGATGGATTCGAACCACCGAAGGCATAGCCAGCAGATTTACAGTCTGCCCCATTTGGCCACTCTGGTAACTACCCAAACTTTTCTTTTTCTGAGCCTCTTGTCGGATTCGAACCAACGACCCCGAGATTACAAATCACGTGCTCTGGCCAACTGAGCTAAAGAGGCAATCTTTACAGCCGCAATACGGCTAAATTTCCATCTACCGGAAAACGGCTGCAAAGATACAACTATTTTTTGAATCAACAAAATTTTTTCGAGTTTTTTTTTATCGATTCCTTGATTTTTCTTTAAATTTGGTCAATTGAACCTTCATTGAGTCCACTGCCTGGTCAATTCCTTCCTCAAAAGTGTCACATGTCTTTTCTACGAACAACTTGGTTCCAGGGACAGCAACTTCCAGATGAACTTCCTTATTCAAGGCAGTAGCAGGCTTCACGACCTTTAATTGCACCTCTACTTTCTGTATATCTTCAAAAGTTTTTTCTAACTTGGCGACTTTCTTTTCGATAAACGCCTGTAACTTCTCGGTAGCGTCGAAGTGAATCGACTGAATCTTAATTTCCATAGTTACCTCCATTTTTTAAAAGGTTACGCCCGAGGATGGGCTTCAATATAAACTCGTTTCAACTGTTCAAACGTTGTATGCGTATAAATCTCGGTCGTCGAGAGTTTCGCATGTCCTAACAGTCTTTTTAAACTTTCAATTCCAGCACCATGATTCAACATTGCAGTAGCAAACGTGTGCCTCAACACGTGCGGACTTTTCTTTTTCAACGAGCAAACCCTTGCGAGGTTCTCCTTCACGATTTCTCTGACTTGAACCGGACTCATCCGTCCGCCCCTATCCGCAAGCAAAAGAGCTCCAGACTTAGCCATCACCCTTTGTGCTCTTAGAGTCAAATATTCTAAAAGAGCATTTTTAAGCTCGTCACCAAAAGGAACTATACGTTGTTTGTTTCCCTTACCCGTAATCTTTATCTCTTTTTTAATAAAGTTCACATCGTCAACATCAAGTCCTATCAACTCTGACAATCGCATCCCCGTCTCATAGAACAATATTATAATAGTACGTGCGCGTACATTATTATAATCACCGCCCCACATTTTCCTGTCAAGCAACTCATCCATCTCATTTTCTTTCAAGAATTGAGGTAGCGGTTTACTTTCCTTAGGTCCTTTGAGGCTATGAGCGGGATCCGACTCCACATAATGTCTGACTAAAGCAAACCGATAGAACATTTTCAAAGCACTCAACCGGCGATTAACCGAGGTTGCCTTATTTCCTGCATCTATCATATGCTCCACCCAGTTGCGAATCATATCAGAATCAACAGATTCCCAAGTGAAGGATTCAGACAAGTTCCTAGCATACTGCTCAAAGAGTTTCAAATCTTCGCGATAGTTTTCTACCGTTCTCTGCGACCTGTTCAGTTCAGAGCGCAAATATTCCAAGAACTTATCTATACTCAACATAACGTCGTACCTTTTTTATTTCGGCAACGAAGTTACGAAAATTATTTTAAACTACCAAATTTTTTGAGGATTTTTTACCTTTATTCCTCGTTTGCACGCAACTGCTGTACGTAGATGGCGTGTTCCATCTTGAGACGCTTCAAAACAGAAGGCTTGTCATACTGCTGACGAGCACGAAGCTCCTTAACAACACCTGTCTTTTCGAATTTTCTCTTAAACTTCTTGAGAGCTCTCTCGATGTTCTCACCGTCTTTAACTGGTACAATAATCATTTTTTTGCTTTTAATTTATTATGTTAAACTTATGTTATTCTATGCGAAATATGGCAATGCCACAATTTGCGGGTGCAAAATTACATCTATTTTATCAAACTACCAAGTTTTTCTTCAACTTTTTACTCTAAAATGTTCATTTTATGGGTTTTGTAGCATTTTCAAGCCATATTTTCTCCTCTTCATCAAGGAAAGGAGACAATTTTTCATAAACTGAATGATGATAAGCATTGAGCCAGTCAATCTCTTCAGGCAACAACATATCAACATCTATAGGAGTGGTATCTATAGGACAAAGAGTAAGAGGCTCTATCTGCAGGAATTTACCGAACTCAGTAGACATGTAGTCTGAAATCAGCACCGTATTTTCTATTCTTACGCCGAACTTACCTGCCAGATACAAACCAGGCTCATCAGTCAAGGTCATTCCAGCTCTCAAAGGTGTAGGCATCCACTCCATTCTTATTTGATGAGGACCTTCGTGCACACAGAGATACGAACCTACTCCATGGCCTGTACCATGCAAGAAATTATATCCTTCACGCCACATACACTCTCTACCTACAGCATCCAACTGTGTTCCTGATGCACCATCGGGGAATTTAACCAATTCCAACTGAATATGCGCTTTCAGAACCAAGGTATAAATATGCTTCATCTCTTCAGATACGGCCCCCAAGGCTATGGTACGGGTAATATCTGTAGTACCATCCTGGTATTGAGCCCCAGAGTCTATCAGGATCAAGCCTTCCGGTTTCAGAACGACATCTGTTTCAGGAGTTGCCTCATAATGGACAATTGCGCCATGCTGCGCATAGCCGGCAATCGTATCAAAAGAAATATCTCTGAACAGTTTCTGTTCGGCACGTAGCGATGTTAATTTCTCATCAATGGAAATTTCAGTTTGTCCGCCAGCCTCAACAGCAGGTTTCAGCCACTTCAAGAACTTAACCATAGCAACACCATCTTTAAGCATCGCACTACGGTAGCCCTCTATTTCTGCTTTATTTTTCACAGCCTTCATAGCCGGAATAGGAGAAGCTGCAGCAACAATTTCCTGGCATTTTACAGTTTTCCACAGATAATAGCTCGTTTCATCTCCATCTAACAGGATATTATATTCCGAATATGATTCAAGGCATTTTTCCACCTTATTATAATTATAGAGAGAAACCTGATTGTCTTGAAGATACTGTTTTACTTCAGGAGATAATTTATTATCATCCACGAAAAGAGAAACTTTATCGCTCTCAATCAACAAATAACTTACAAATACAGGATTGCAATGAACATCTGTACCTCGAAGATTCAAAGTCCAAGCAATATCATCCAAAGCAGAAACGAGCATACCATCTGCATGAAGTTCTCTCAAAGACTTACGGATACGGACCACTTTAGAGGCTAGCGTCTCTCCAGCATATTCCAACGGTTGAATTTCTACAGGATTAGCAGGAAGCGAAGGACGATTCTCCCAAATCTGTTCCAAAGGGTCCAAATTAGTTCTAAGCGTAATTCCACCGAGTTTACGGAGAGAACAGCTTAAATCTTTAACATAATTATAAGAGTTGACCATGCCATCAAGTCCAACCTCAGGAGATTGTACATCCTGCAATTCTTTTCCCAACCATTCTGCGATAGTAGGCGTACCTTCCATTTTCAGCCTCATCAGCTGATATTCAGTATCTTCCAACTGTTCTTCCGCAGCCAAGAAGTAGCGGGAATCAGTCCATAAAGCAGCCGATTTCATTGTAACGACAGCAGTACCAGCCGACCCGTTAAAACCAGAGATCCACTCTCTACCTCGCCAATGGTCGGCAACATACTCGCTCTGATGAGCATCTGTACTAGGGAAGATGAAAGCAGAAAGATGTTCACGCTTCATCAACTCCCTCAATCTAGCTAAGCGTAATTCGATTTCATTCATAATTGTTATGCAATTTAATGTTTAACTTAACTCAAAATAATGCATTTTGCTAATTAGAGATTACAAAGATAACATTTTTAAGAATTAACAACAAATTTAAGCGCAAAAATATGCACGATTTACATTACTTTTTATTAATTTTGCGGTCGGAAAGTAGAAAGAAGGAGTTTTACAAACTTTATTCCAGATACATTCCGCTATTTTTCAGGAGAAAAAGATTATAAACATTTTAATAAGAATTGTAGTTATGAATTTTTTAACAAATGACAAACTCGTTATCGTCGGTGCAGGCGGTATGATCGGTTCTAACATGGTACAGAGCGCTTTGATGCTCGGTCTTACTCCAAACATCTGTCTTTATGATATCTTCGAGCCAGGTGTACATGGTGTTTTCGATGAGATTCAGCAGTGCGCATTCCCAGGTGTTAACGTAACTTATACTGTTAACCCAGAGGAGGCTTTCACTGGTGCTAAATATATCATTTCTTCTGGTGGTGCTCCTCGTAAGGAGGGTATGACTCGTGAGGATCTTCTTAAGGGCAACTGCAAGATTGCTGCTGAATTTGGTGACAACATCAAGAAGTACTGCCCAGAGGTTGAGCACGTAGTTGTTATCTTCAACCCAGCTGACGTTACAGCTCTTACAGCACTTATCCACTCAGGTTTGAAGCCAAACCAGTTGACATCACTCGCAGCTCTCGATTCTACTCGTCTGCAGCAGGCTTTGGCCCTCGAGTTCGGTGTACAGCAGGATAAGGTTACTGGCGCTCACACTTATGGTGGTCACGGCGAGCAGATGGCTGTATTTGCTTCTCAGGTTAAGGTTGACGGCAAACCATTGGCAGAGATGGGTCTTTCTGACGAGCGTTGGGAAGAGATCAAGCACCACACAGTACAGGGTGGTTCTAACATCATCAAGCTCCGTGGCCGTTCTTCATTCCAGAGCCCAGCTTACAACGCAGTCAAGATGATCGAGGCTGCTATGGGTGGTGAGAAGTTCACTTTGCCAGCAGGTTGCTATGTAAACTGCGACAAGTGCGGTTTCAAGAACGTAATGATGGCTATGCCTACTACTATCGACAAGACTGGTGTTCACTTCACAGAGCCTACAGGTACTGAGGAAGAACTCGCTAGCCTCGCTAAATCTTACGAGCACCTTTGCAAGATGCGCGATGAGATTGTAGAGCTTGGCATCGTTCCTCCAGTAGCTGAGTGGAAAGAGATGAACCCTAACTTGTAATTCTCCGCTTCGGATTTTTAGAAGTTAACTCGATAAGGGCTGAATCGTGAAAATGCTTCATGATTCAGCCTTTTTTCATTTATTTTTCCCCTATAGCGACCATTTATCCCCAAATACGCCATATCGTTACATTTTTCAGTAAATCAGGTTATACGAGTTTGGCATTATTTTTGTAATTTTGCACATAGAAATAACAAATTAAAAAGGATAATAGAAAATATGGAACTGATAAAGAACAAATCATTCGGAGGCGAGCGTCCTCTTTTTGGTGCTCACGATGTGCGTTTAGAAGATATTACGATTACAGACGGCGAATCGGGCATCAAGTGCTGCCAAAACATAGAATGCCACCATTCCAAGTTTTATGGCAAATACCCTTGGTGGCATGTGGACGGTGCCCTTATCACAGACTGCTACTTCGCCCCAGAAAGCCGTTCGGCCATCTGGTATAGTGATAATATGGTGATGAAAGACTGCACCATCGATGGGCCTAAGTTCTTCCGCGAAATGAAGAATCTGGATTTGGAGAACGTAAACATCACAGATGCTGATGAGACATTCTGGAAGGTAGATGGCTTGAAACTGAAGAACGTAAAACTCCACGATGGAACTTATCCATTCATGTTTTCCAAGAACATCTATGTAGACGGACTGGAGAGCGATTCCAAGTATGTATTCCAATACTGCAGAAATGTGGAGATTCACAACGCAAAGATTACAACCAAGGACAGTTTCTGGGAATGCGAGAATGTAACCGTCTATGATTCGGAACTGAATGGGGAGTATCTGGCCTGGCACAGCAAGAACATCAAGTTCGTACGTTGCCACATTAGCGGCGAGCAGCCTCTCTGCTACATGGACCATGTTACTCTGGAAGATTGTACCTTTGATAAGGAATGCGACCGTGCCTTCGAGGATTGTACCAACATCGATGCACAGATCAAGGGAAGCATCACCAATATCAAGAATCCTATTTCCGGAAGAATCGAGGCAGACGAAGTGGGAAGCGTAACTTATACTGAGTTTGCCAAAGCGCCAAAGGGTGCATGTGAAATCACTGATAAATCGAAATAGTTTAAGAGGTAATGATAGAAATGGCAACAATTAAGTTAATTACTAATTGCATCCATAACTAATTATTCTTACACTTAACTGAAATCTCCGTTCATAGACACTGAACGGCCGTTCAAAAGCTTTGAATGTACGTTCAATGTCTTTGAACGGAGATTCAAAGTCTATGAACGAAGATTTCAATTAGGAGAAAAAGAGAATTATCCTATATAAATAAGCGAATTATCCTATATAGATAGAAGAAACAACATAGATAGAAAACAAATATGAAATACAATTTTGATGAAATCATCGAACGTCGTGGAACCAACTCATACAAATGGGATTTGGTGAAGGAAGACGGCGTTATTCCGATGTGGGTAGCAGATATGGACTTCCAGACTGCTCCCTGCATCATCGAAGCTCTGCAGAAGCGCGTAGCTCATGGCATCTTCGGCTATACCCTCGTACCTGATTCTTATTACGAGGCTATCATCAGCTGGTTCTCCCGCCGCCACCAGTGGAAGATAGAGAAAGACTGGATTCTCTATACTTCAGGCGTTGTACCAGCCATTTCCTGCTGTCTGAAAGCCATCTGCATGCCTGGCGAAAAGGTATTGGTACAGACACCTGTCTACAACTGCTTCTTCTCCTGCATTACAAACAGCGGCTGCGAAGTAGTAGAAAACGAACTGAAACGTGTGGGCAACTGCACTTATGAGATAGATTTCGAAGACTTCGAGCGCAAATGTGCCGATGAGAAGACCACAGCCTTCATCCTCTGCAATCCTCACAATCCAGCCGGAAGAGTGTGGAAGAAAGAGGAACTTGAGCGAATGAACGACATCTGTCTCAAGCACGGGGTAAAGGTCATCGCAGATGAAATTCATTGCGAGCTCATCATGCCAGGCTATCAGTATACTCCATTTGCCAGCATCAGCGAAGCTTGCCGTGACAACTGCGTAGTATTGAATTCTCCATCAAAGTCATTCAATATTGCAGGACTTCAGATAGCCAATATTATCTGTCCGGATGCAACATTGCGCCGCCGCATCAACCGTGCCATCAACATCAATGAGGTTTGTGACGTAAACCCATTCGGCGTTATCGCTCTCCAGGCAGCTTACAATGAGGGAGAAGAATGGTTGGATGAATTGAACCAATATCTCTACGAGAACTATCAGGCAGTAAAGGAATTCTTCAATACCGAATTGCCACAAGTTCGCGTTACCCGCCTTGAAGGCACCTACCTGGTATGGCTCGATATCCTGCCATTCGAACTGTCAAGCGACGAGGCTTATGAAAAGCTGATGAACGATGGTAAGGTATTCGTCAACAGTGGTACGATGTATGGCAGAAAGGCTGGCCAGGGCTACCTGCGCCTCAACATCGCCTGTCCTCGCAAGACCCTGATGCAGGGCCTGATTCGCATTGCCCGGGTTCTCAGCCAGTATATGGATGAAGAGGATTTAAGCGGATGCCCTGCATAAAAGAGCGAAGAAAGAGAAAAGATTTCTAAATAAAATGTTTAAAACAAGATAAGATGGAAAATGAAGTTTTGAAAGCCATTAAGGAGAGAAGAAGCATTCGTCGCTTCAAGGCAGATCAGATTACCGACGAAGAGTTGAAGACGGTATTGGAAGCCGGCACATGGGCAGCAACAGGTCATGGAACTCAGGAGCCTTTCATCATTGCCGTTCAGAATCCTGAGATTTGCGCCCAGCTTCGCAAGATGAACGCAGAAATCATGGGTGTAGAAAGCGATCCTTACTATGGAGCGCCAACCATCGTTATCGTTCTGGCACCAGAAAGCAACGTTAACGGTGTGAAAGATGGCAGCCTTATCTTAGGCAATATGATGCTTGCTGCCCACTCTATCGGCCTTGCATCTTGCTGGATTAACCGTGAAGACGGCATGTTTGCATCAGAAGAAGGCAAGAAGCTGATGAAAGACTGGAATCTTCCAGAAGGTTTGATGGGAGTAGGAGCCTTAGCCTTGGGTTATGCTTCTGCGCATCCTCATACCATAAAACCAAGAAAAGAGGATTACTACCGCATTATCAAATAAAGGCAGGATGCCTGGTTTACGGCACATACATACTACAAGAAAAGGTCTCATGAAGAAAAACATTCATGAGACCTTTTCTTGTATATGTATATAATCAAGCTATTACAACTTTACACTTGCCAAGACCTTATCAGTAGCGCCAGCCAAATGAGCCACGAAGGCGCCAGCCTTATCGCCAGCCTGTTTCAGGAAGGTCTCATCATTCATCAGAGAACTCATCAAACCTGAGAAATCCTCATAGGTATTGATTTCAAAACCTCCACCCGATTTCAGCAAGCCCTGAGCCTCCTGAAACTTTTTATTGTTCGGACCAAAGATAACCGGCATATTCCATACGGCAGCCTCCAAGGTGTTATGAATACCTACACCAAAGCCACCACCGATATAAGCCACATCACCATAGTTGTACATACTGCTCAACAATCCGAAACAATCGATGATCAAGACATCAGCCTCCGCAGCTTCTTCAGGAGTAGTTTGCGTATAGCGCACCACCTTCTTGCCCTTTATCAGAGAAAGAATCAGCTTCAGATGCTCTTCAGCGATGACATGAGGAGCAATCAGCAGGCGCCAATCCTTATGCTCATTAAAGAAAGGTATAAAGATATTCTCATCTGGCGGCCAAGAGCTACCGGCAACAAATACCTTGAAATCATGATGAGGTACATCCGCAGACTGAGATGAAGCCACTCCTGTTCTGAAAGCCTCGCAAATCGGCAATTGCTTGGCAGCCTCCTTTATCTGGAGAACACGGTCGAAACGGGTATCTCCTACCACATCCACAGCCGTGATGCCTATACCTTCGAGCAATCGCTTACTCTCTTCGTTCTGTACGAAGAAACGAGTAAAGCACTTCAGCACTCCAGCATAGCTTCTGCCATACCATTTGAAGAACACCTGATCCTCGCGGAAGATACTGCTCACGCTATAAGTAGGAATGTTGCGATGCTTCAGGATATGAAGGAAATTAGACCAGAACTCATACTTGATGAAGAAAGCCATCACAGGACGTACCAGTCTAAGGAAACGGATGGCGTTCAACCGAGTATCCACCGGCATATAACAGATGATATCAGCTCCCTCATAGTTCTTGCGCACCTCATAACCTGAAGGAGAATAGAAGGTAAGCAGAATCTTATACTGAGGATTGTCCTTGCGGATACGTTCCATCAAAGGTCGTCCCTGTTCAAACTCACCGAGCGATGCAGCATGAAACCAAATGTACTTAGCGTTAGGATCCACCTTCTGCTTCAATATTTTGAAAGCCTCACGCTCACCACGCCACATCTTGCGCACCTTTTCATTAAACAGACTTGCAATGGCTATGCCCCAAAGGACGAAATATATTACGATATTATAGATCATGATATTTCTTTATATTGGTTACTATCTATAAATACGTGAACTCTCTGAATAGCCTTCAGCAACATGCTGCAGAAAGCCATTCAGAGAGAAATTATTGTGAATTAACCCAAAACTTCGATTGCCTTGCGAAGACGGCGCAGAGTTTCCTCCTTGCCAAGGAAGGCAGAGATATCGAACATACCCGGGCCCTTGCCCTCACCTACGAGAGTCAGACGGAATGCGTTCATCACATCACCCAGCTTATAGCCCTTATCCTCTACCCATTTCATCACGACAGGTTCCTGACCTTCGATAGAGAAATCCTCAATACCTTCAAGCACATCAGCAAGTTCTGTCATCTGCTGTGCAGAATATTCCTTCCAGCGCTTCTTGGCTGTCTTAGCATCATACTCTGTAGGAGCAATGAAGAAGAAAGAACACAATGGCCACAGTTCATAGACAAAGTTCACACGATCCTTCATCATGTGTACCACCTGCTTTACGCGGTCCAGAGTTTCCTCTACACCATTGTTGGCAACAATAGGGGCAAAGAGGTTAGCTATTTCATCATCGCTCTTCATCAGAATGTATTCGTGGTTGAACCAGATTCCCTTCTTGAAGTCGAACTTGGCACCAGCCTTAGAGCAACGTGAAATATCAAAAGCCTTCACCAGTTCATCAAGAGAGAAGATTTCCTGTTCTGTACCAGGATTCCAGCCGAGGAGAGCCAGGAAGTTGACTACAGCCTCTGGGAAGTAGCCACTCTCACGATAACCGGAAGAAACCTCGCCAGTCTTAGGATCATGCCATTCCAGCGGGAATACCGGGAAACCGAGGCGGTCGCCATCACGCTTACTCAGCTTACCTTTACCTTCAGGCTTAAGAAGCAAAGGAAGATGCGCAAAACGAGGCATGGTATCTTCCCAACCGAAAGCCTTATAAAGAAGTACGTGCAAAGGCGCACTAGGCAACCACTCCTCACCACGGATTACATGAGAGATTTCCATCAGGTGGTCGTCTACGATATTTGCCAGGTGATAAGTTGGCAATTCATCAGCACTCTTATAAAGTACCTTATCATCCAGGATATCACTCATAACCTTCACGTCACCACGAATCATATCGTTCACGTGAATTTCCTGTCCCGGTTCAATCTTGAAACGTACAGTATACTGCTTTCCGTCAGCAATCAGCTTATCAACCTCTTCCTTAGAAAGAGTCAGAGAGTTGCGCATCTGCATACGAGTATGAGCATCATACTGGAAATTCTGGATTTCGGCACGTTTCGCTTCCAACTCCTCAGGAGTATCAAAAGCAATATACGCCTTATCATTATCCAGGAGCTGCTGAACATACTGCTTATAGATATCACGACGTTCACTCTGGCGATAAGGTCCATGCTCTCCACCGAAACTTACACCCTCGTCAAACTGGATACCCAGCCACTTGAAAGATTCCAGGATATATTCTTCGGCTCCAGGCACGAAACGATGAGAATCTGTATCCTCAATACGGAACACCAGCTCACCTCCATGTTGGCGAGCAAACAAATAATTATACAGAGCGGTACGAACACCGCCAATGTGCAATGCACCCGTTGGACTAGGGGCAAAACGCACCCTTACTTTTCTATCTGCCATGTCTTTTTATAGCTATTTTCAAATTTTTCTGCAAATTTACATCTTTTTTTGCGATTTTAGCCGTTTTTTTTCGTATTTTCGCACTGTAAAACGAAATAAGTAAGAAAAAAGTAGGAAAATGAGCATATTTAACAACCCAGAAGAGAACTATTGGCGCAATTTCGCCACAAAAACGGTTTTGATATTAATTACCGTTGCTATCATTGTTTGGTTCCTTCCTCGCAACGAAGGAAGGATGTTCCGGTACGATGTTGGAAAGCCATGGATGTATGGTTCCGTCATCGCAAAATTTGACTTTCCGATCTATAAGACCGATGAAGCCATCAAGCGTGAACAGGATTCGCTGATGAAGCAATTCCAACCTTATTATTCTGTCAATGAATCCATCGGCAGCGAACAGGTGAGCCGTTTCCTGCACGACTTCAGCCAAGGTGTACCAGGTTTGCCAAAAGAATATGTGGGACTCATAGCCCACCAGCTTCAACGCCTTTACCAGACCGGCATCATCGCTACCACGGAATATAATCGTATCTACAAAGATTCTACCAGTATGATACGAATTATCAACGGAAAGAATGTGAAGAGCGTACCTATCGGTTCGTTCTACTCTACTATTGCCGCTTACGAACGCATCTTCTACGATGAGAAACTGGCAACCCAGCGACAGCTTTTATCCCGTTGCAACCTTAACAATTATGTTGAAGCTAACGTCATATATGATAAGGAAAGAAGCGAGGCAGAGAAAGCCGACATGATGAGCAGCATTCCACTGGCAAGCGGAATGGTGATGAGCGGACAAAAGATTGTGGATCGTGGTGAAGTGATTACGAACAACACCTATCGGGTGCTCAATTCATTCGATAAGGAGATGAAGCGCCGCAGTTCTACCCAGGAAGAACTGACAACCACTATCATCGGACAGGTACTGTTTATCTTCATTCTTGTCATGCTGTTTACCTCTTATCTCTCACTTTTCAGAAAAGACTATTTTGATAAGCCGCGCAGCATTACCATGCTTTATGCGATGATTACGCTGTTCCCTATCTTTGTGTCACTCATGATGAAACACAATTTCTTCAGTGTCTACATCATCCCATTTGCCATGGCGCCTATCTTCGTACGTGTGTTTATGGACTCGCGTACAGCCTTTATCAGCCACGTTACGATGATTCTTATTTGTGCAGCAGCAGTAAAGTACCAGTACGAGTTTATCATCGTACAGCTGGTAGCTGGTCTTGTTGCTATTTACAGTTTGCGTGAACTCAGCAAGCGCTCGCAGATATTCATCACAGCCCTGTTGGTAACTATAGCCAGCGGTGTAGTATATCTTGCCCTTCAGCTGATGCAGGACAACCAGGTGTTCAACGTAGATGCCAGCATGTATACCTACTTTACCGTAAACGGCATCTTCCTGCTACTCTCTTATCCGCTCATGTACATTATAGAAAAGATGTTTGGATTTACATCTAATGTTACACTTTTCGAGTTGTCAAATACCAACAAGGGATTACTTCGCAACCTGAGTGAGATTGCTCCAGGCACCTTCCAGCATTCTATCACCGTAGGTAACCTGGCAGCAGAGATTGCCAACCGCATCAGAGCCAACAGTCTCCTGGTACGTACCGGAGCACTCTATCATGATATCGGTAAGATGACTAACCCTGTTTTCTTCACAGAGAATCAGGCGGGCGTTAATCCTCACGACCAGTTAAGCGACCTTGAGAGCGCACAGATTATCATAAGCCATGTTTCAGAAGGTCTGAAGATGGCAGAGAAGGTTGGTCTGCCAGGCATCATAAAGGATTTCATCACTACTCATCACGGAACGGGCATCACCAAGTATTTCTATATTAATTACTGTAATGCTCACCCTACAGAGGTGATTGACAAGTCGCAGTTCCAATATCCAGGACCGAACCCATTTACCCGCGAACAGGCCATCCTGATGATGGCAGATACGGTTGAAGCAGCTTCGCGCTCTCTGAACGAATATACAGAAGAAAGCATCAGTAACCTCGTCAATAAGCTCATCGACGGACAGGTGGCAGATGGTTTCTTCAAGGAGTGCCCTATCACGTTCCGAGACATCGCTCTCGCTAAACAGGTACTCATCGAACGACTCAAGGCTATTTACCATACCCGTATTTCGTATCCTCACTTGAACGTAAGACAGGATGCCGGCAAAAAGACGAGTCAGGAGTCTAAAGAACAAGAGTAAAGATACAATTCGTGAAGTTCTTATGCCGTAAAGCGTATAAATGGATATACAAAAAGGTAAAACATAACCGATAAAAGCCCTTTTTCTTGCACAGTTTTTTAAATCTGTGCAAGAAAAAGGGCTTTTTACGTTAATATGTTTTAAATATTTAACGAAACTAATAGCGAAATAGAACATTATAATTACCTTTGCGGACGTTTATATTTAATTTTATTAAGATGAAGAAACTAAAATTAGTTAGTTTAGCCATTGCGATGGCTTGTGCAACCCCATCTTTTGCAGGCGGTTTGCTCACCAACACCAATCAACATGTAGCATTCAACAGAATGATGAGCCGTGAGGCTTCAATTGGTATCGACGGCGTTTATTACAATCCAGCCGGAGTTGTATTCATGGGTGAAGGTCACCATCTTGCCATCAACTGGCAGTTGGCTTACCAGACACGTAGCATTGAAAATGATTATGCATTGTTCACAAACAATGTGAACAATCCTATTACTCCTCGTACATTCAAGGGTGAGGCTTTTGCGCCTGTCATCCCTTCATTCCAGTATGCTTATAATAAAGGTAGATGGTCACTTCAGGCTAGCTTCGCCCTCACAGGTGGCGGCGGCAAGTGTACCTTCGATAATGGTCTTGGCTCTTTCGAAAAGATCGTAGCTGAGACTGCAATGGCTGCTTGCGGTTTGGCAGGTGCTGTGGATAAGGTTGCAGCAAAGTATGGCGTACCAGCTGTTTTTACTAGCGATAAGAATTTCGGTAAGGAAGGCAAGTATAGCTACAACAGCTATATGCACGGCCGCCAGTACTACTATGGTCTCTCTCTGGGTGCAGCCTATAAGTTCAGCGACAACTTCAGCGCATTCGCAGGCGTACGAGGTGTCTATGCATCTACTAACTACTACGGATATGTAGAAGATATCAAGGTAGGCAACATGCCTCTCTATAAGGTGCTCGACCCAACCAAGGAAACAGCCGCCAACATTGAGTTGAGCTGTGACCAGAGCGGTGTGGGCTTCACTCCTATTATTGGTGTGGATTTTAAGACTGGCAAGTGGAACTTCGCTGCCAAATATGAGTTAAAGACTCGTATACGCCTGAAGAACAAGTCAGTAAACCAGGTACCTAGTATCGGTAACCTGCCAGACAACCTCCGCAACGCCTACATTGCAGGTGGTGTACCAGAGGCTGCTGCAAATGCCATCATCGGCAACCCAGATATTAAGGGAGCCATGGGACAGTTAAAGACCGAGTTTGACACCAAGCTCAAAGAGGCTATCGGCGAATACGAAGATGGCAAGAAGATTGCGGGTGATATTCCTGCTTATCTGGCTCTCGGTGTAGGCTATAGTCCAGTAAATACAGTAAGAGTAAACGTAGGTTTCCACTGGTTCGATGACAAGCACGCTACATCTTACAACAACCGACAGGAGAAGTTGAAGCGTGGTACATTGGAGTACAACGCAGGTGTCGAGGTAGACGTAAACAAGAAGATTACCTTGAGTACTGGCTGGCAGAATACTAACTATGGTTTGCCTGATGAAAACCTTGACACACCAGCTTCAAAAAGATACATGGACGACAAATCATTCGTTGTCAGTTCAAACTCTGTAGCTTTCGGTGGTGTTTATCACATCAATAAGAAGATGGACTTGAACGTGGCTTACTTCCACACCTTCTATCAGCACAAGAAGACCTCTGAGAAGGTTCAGCTTTCTGCTGAAAAGAGCATCAACTACAGTTCAGATTACACACGTAACAACAACATATTCGCAGTAGGTCTCGACATCAACTTCTAAACATAACTACAATTATCATAATTAAAAGGCTACCCGTTCTTGCAACAAGTAACGGATAGCCTTTTTCATTATATTTACCAATCTTATTTTCTTCCATTCTGCCGGAGAAAGGGATGAGCAGGAAACTACAATGGGTCTACATCATAATAAATCTGCAGAGCTCCATATCTCGGATCCTTTCCCATCTGTTGCTGAGCAAACTTCAGATATTCTCTTACCTTCTGCTGGTCAATACCATTTTCCAGTTTGATAACAATCTTTCGAATGTTCATCGTCTTAACCCTTGCCACAGCAGGTTTATCGGGTCCCAGCACACGCTCGCCAAACCAGCTTCTCAGCATTTTGCTGAGCTCATGGCTAGCCTGTTCGCATACCTTATCATATTTATGTTTTACATACACATTAATCAGGTGGAAGAAAGGTGGATAATGAAAAGTTCTTCTCTCCTCCAGAATACCCTGATACAAGCCTTCATAATCATTATTCACCACCTGTCCGATTACCGGCAAGGTAGGATTCTTGGTCTGTAGAATCACCAAGCCACGCTTACCTTTTCTTCCAGCTCTACCACTCACCTGTGCCATCATCATGAAAGCATGCTCGTAGGCGCGGAAATCGGGATAGTTGAGCATCGAATCAGCATTCAGGATGCCTACTACACTCACCTTATCGAAATCGAGACCCTTAGAAACCATTTGCGTGCCTATGAGAAGATTCGTTCTGCCTTCAGAGAAGTCTGCGATAAGTCGTTCGTAGGCATTTCGTGTACGTGTTGTATCCAAATCCATTCTGGCAATCTTGGCTTCCGGAAAGATTGCCGCTATCTGATCTTCTATCTTCTCGGTACCAAAACCACGTCCCATGATTTCCGTACTGCCACAGTTAGGACATTCCGTAGGAACCGGATAAGTGTAACCACAATAATGGCAAGTCAGCAGGTTGATACTCTTATGCAACGTAAGCGAGACATCACAGTTCTTACATTTCGGCACCCAACCACATACCTTACATTCAACCATCGGCGCAAAACCACGACGATTCTGAAAGAGGATTGCCTGTTGCCCATTCTTCAAAGCCTCTCTTACTGCAGCCAAAAGCTGTGGAGAGAAAGGACCGCTCATCATCTTACGGCGGCGCAAGTCTTTTACATCTACCACCTGAATTTCCGGCAACTGAATACCTTTGTATCTTGTCTTCAGTTCTACCAGTCCATACTTACCTTGCTGCGCATTATAATAACTCTCCATCGAAGGCGTAGCCGTACCCAATAAAGTCTTTGCCCCATACATTTTGGCAAGCACAATGGCAGCACTTCTGGCATGGTAGCGCGGAGCGGGATCCTGTTGTTTAAAGGAAGTCTCGTGCTCTTCGTCTATGATGACGAGTCCCAAATTCTTAAAAGGCAGGAAGACGGCACTTCTTGCACCCAGGATTACATCATAGGGATGATCAGAGAGTTGTTTCTGCCAGATTTCTACACGCTCAGCATCACTATATTTAGAGTGGTAGATGCCCAGCCGGTCACCGAAAACTCTATGAAGGCGCTCCATGATTTGTACGGTCAGAGCGATTTCCGGCAGAAGATAGAGCACCTGCTTATGCTCCTCTATGGCTTTTCTGATAAGATGAATGTAGATTTCCGTCTTTCCGCTGGATGTCACACCATGAAGCAATACAACATCCTTTTTCATCATTTGCATCAGGATTCCATTATAGGCATCTTGCTGAGCCAAGGAGAGAGGTTTAATCAAGTCAAGATGAGATTCTCCATTCGTATTCAATCGTCCTATTTCCAATTCATAAGTAAAGAGAATTCCCCTGTCGATAAGCGCCTTGACAACAGCAGCCGTACAATGGCTCTCGTTCATCAGTTCTTCCTTGGTCACTTTTTTTATGCCTTCCCTAGGCGTATCGCCATCAAGACTGTCCCAATGCGAGAGACTCAGAAAGGTGGTCAAGGTTTTGGCTTGCTTCAAGGCTCTCTGCACCAGGTTGAGCGCTACATGAAGTGCCTGCTCACTACGGTACGTACTGGCAAGTTCTACATAGAGTTCCATCTTGGGCTTGAATTTCTCTGTAGACTTCAGACCACCAGGCATAGCTGCATTGTAGACATCGCCTAACGGAGCCATATAATAATAGCCAATCCATTGCCACAATCTCATCTGCTGAGGCAACAGCGAAGGCGTATTGTCAAGTACCGCCTCAACAGGTTTGCAAGAGAATGCAGGCTTATCATCATGCAGTCGGGTAGCCATTGCGATATATTTCTTACTTTTACCAAGAGGAACCAGCAAGCGTCCCCCAGGCACAACATTCCCTTCCATCCCATCAGGGACAGAATAAGTAAAGGTTCCGTCGAGCGGAAGGGGTAATATCACATCTACATATTTCATATCTAATCTTCTTTAACCTTGAAATATCCATCATTCAGGCTTTCGACTTGCAAAGTTAGCAAAAAAAAAGCAGATACCCATCATCGGATACCTGCTTTTATATATTTTAAGATGTACTAGGCGAGACCATACGATGTTCTCACACATAATCTGTCCTGTTCTTTTGCTAGATTAGAACCAATAACCCAAAGCAATCTGCCAACTGTTATTCTTACTGTTACCATTTACAATATTTTTGCCTGTTTCCTCCCAGGTAACATCTGCAGTCTTACCGCAAGCGATGTTATAGTTTGCAGAGAGCTGGAGATGGCTCAGCAGGGTAACACCCAGACCTACGTTTACACTGAAGTTTGTTTTCTTCAGAGAATAACAGCCTGATTTATTCCACTCGAAGTTCTTGTCACCAACGTTGATACCCCACTGTGGACCAGCGAAAACGAAAACATTAGCCAAGCTGCTCAAACCGAAGCCATAACGTACGTTTACTGGGATATTAAGAGATTTCTGAGTCATTGTAGTCTCTGCATCATCTACAGACACCTTAGCTTCCTTCTGATCGTACAAGGCAGCAGCATCAAAACTCAAGCCAACAATAGGGATAGTAACCTTAACCATTGGACCAACAAAGAAACCTGTCTTGTTAGATGCATCGAATACATCGTTACTCAAAGACATGTTAGTAACATCCAAACCGCCCTTCAAACCAAACTTAATCTGGGCATTAGCATTTGTAGCAAACATCATGGCTGCTACAACCATTAATACTGATAAAACTTTCTTCATTCTTTATTTTACTTTAATTCTTATATAAATTAATGACGTTCTCTACGAACCGTTACTCTAGCTGAGCCACCAGAAGAAACATTGCTTCCTCTTGACCTGCGTTTTTTAACATTAGAAGTCTTAGCTGGTTTAGATGCAGAACCACTTCTTCTGTTACGGCTTTTCTTCAGAGTCTTGGCATCCATATTCTTTTCTGCCTTGGCAATACTGTCAAGAGAATCTTTCCGAGCCTGATTACCCCAGATATTCTTCTCAAAGGCAGCCAACTCAGCTTCTATGCGCTTCTGTTCCTTCGCCATGGCTGAATCCGAAGGACAGTATTGTGCCAGGGTATTGCCCTGCATATTATTGGTCTTGTAGATTTTACCCTGATACAGATTCTTGGTAAAATAATCTTCTGCACTCATCACAGCAGCATTGTTCACATTACTGGTCATCAGCTGCTGCTTAGCCAGGAAAGGAGCCAGATCATCATACTTCACCCAGAAGAGCGGATACTTGTTTCCTACATCTCCAAAGTCATCATTACGGGTCATGATAGGGCACAAAGCCAATACCTTGGTATGGAAAGAAGCTGTTTTCTGGTCATAATAAGAAGTCTCCTTCACATAGTACGCCTTCACTTCTGCTGACGGAATATCGCTGTCATCAATATGCACCTTTCCATTATCAGTCTTCTCGTAGTAGATATGATAATTATCTACGAATGCTTTCGGAGTAAGACGGTTGGCGGCAGAAAAATCTTCATTACCATCCATACGATACTGATAAACAGGTACTCTACCCGTAAACATCAGTTTAAAAATATAGGTAAAGAGATTCATCTTACCATCTGTTGGCTCTACAGGATAATACAAGGCAGCATTGGCATCATCTGTGAGATTGAGTTCACGATAGATGTCTCTTCTCCAAACCACATCCTCATCCATCGGGATGGCTGTAGGGAAATAAAGTTTGGCACGCAAGGTCATATTGTCAGCATTCGACTGTTGTGCCTTTTGCTGAGCCTGCTTTCTGCGAGCCGCTGGCTGTGCCATGATGCTCTGCACCATTCCCAAAAGCATGAATATGAATAATATCTTTTTCATTACATTGAACTTTGAACATTGAACTTTGAACTTTATGATAAGTAAAGCCGTTGAAATGGCTTTCCCTTCGGACGCCGAACGTTGTTTCTTCACTCTTCGTTCTTCACTTACTTCACTTACCTGACGATAACTTCCATTGCTGCCGGCAGATTTCGGGTAATTCCATCAGGACCTACAGCCTTGATATGCGAGATATAGAAGCGTCGGTTTCTTGACAGTTTTCTGAACTCTTCGCGCTGTCGTTCTGAGAAATTGGAACCCGCCGAAGCCAAAGGTATGGCATTGCCCATATTATCGAAGAATACGGTTTCGAAGCCCAGCACCTTAAACGGAATATCAAGGAGTCCGTCATCTATGGCTGCATGAATGCCTGGAGCACCCATCAGAGCACCTTTCGATAGAGCACCACCTCTAAATCTATCTGTACCCATCGCAATATAAGCTGTTGGGTCAGGAAGTTTTCTTACATGGAATACGAATGGAGGCAGACTTCTCACCTGTCCCTTATCGCGGGCTGTCACATGGATGGTAACATCCTTACCTACCGCTGAAGGTTTAGCCACGAAATGACCATTGCCCTTAGCCACGAAAGAACCGCCTGTCATGGTTGCAGAGATAGCATTTGCCGGAACACCAGGAACGCTGATGCTGATAGGATTGGCATAGCCTGCATAGAGCACATTCATCAGGTCGGCAGCAACGGTAGCTGTATTAGGAACAGGCAATACGGTGTATTTCTGAACGAAATTGCGTCGCATCATCTCGCCATTCTTGCCTCTCATCAGAATGTAACCGCCAAACTGATGCTCACCTACGCCACTTGCCACAAAACTGTATCTGCCATTCTCGGCATTCAGCCTGCTACCATTCACATAGATTTCCGGGCGCTGTGTAGTGTCTATTGCAGCCATCACCACATGCGAATTGAAACGTTCACCGGCATAGAGGGTTGTTTTTTCTGGAATAACGAATGCATCGAGTTCATTCACATTCAGTTCTACCAGATCTATATTTTTCTTCTCCTCATCCGATTTCTTCCCATCATCGGCAAGACTTTTCTTGATTTTCTCGACAACAGACTTGCCTTTGACACCGAATTCCTCATCTGTAGGAGTATTCAGCGCCAACATAGCCATCAGGATGACATACATCAGGTTAATCATCTTCTGGCGAGGCGAAACCGGTCTTTTCTTGATTGCCATGGATATAAATTTGCTTGATTCTATTTATTTTCTTCGTCTTTACTCTTCACTTGTTACATGAGGAGCCGCCACACGCATATTGATGGTCATGGCATCAATCATACGGGTATAAATCTTGTTCAACTGTTCTATCTGCTTTGCCATCATCTTGGTCTGCTCATTGATCTGGTCAATGGTACCAATCTGCTGGCTGGCACTTTTCAGCTGCATCTCGTATACCCTGCTGATACCTGTCAAGGTACGGTTCAGATTCTCCATCTCCTCGCTGTCACGAGTCAGTCGGCTACTCTGTTCGTTTACCTTACTCAAGGTTTCTACCAAGCTCTTCAACTGTTCTACGTAGCTGTTCTGAACTTCCACCACCTCAGGATTAAGTGGAGTCAGTTCTGGCGCAGCAGTCATTACAGGAGAGACAGGAGAAGCAACCTGAGGTTGAATGGTTTCAGAACGATTCTTGGCAGTCATCATTTCTTCAGCCGACACCTTTCCTTCCAGATACTCCTCTGTAGCATGGGTAGGCAAGTCTCTACCTTCGGCTGTCTTGTCGAAAGGACGGTCGAAAGCAGAAAGGAAGAACACGAGAATCTCGGTTCCCATACCTAAGAAAAGCATGAGATTGGCACCAGGAAGATGGGTCAACTTAAAGAGGGTACCAGCGATTACGATAGAGGCACCCCAACTGTAAGCATAGTTAAGGAATGTCTGACCCGGCACACTATCCATCCACTTCTGCAAGCGGTATACGATATTGAATTTGCTATAATAGCTCATATTATTTATCTCCTATTCTTATTCTTCAATGGTTTCTGTTTTCCGCTTGCCGTAGTAGCAAGACTTCTCACGCAACGGAATCCGATGTATGAGCGAGGCTGATTCTGGTACTCGAAAGTGCGCCATGCCGAACGGATAAACGACTCAGGGTCTTTCCAGGAACCACCTCTTACACTCTTCTTCTTCAAACGGTAAGGATCTTCTATGGCAGCATTATACTGTAAAGTTGGGTTAAAATCGCTCATTGCGTCAACACCCGCCTCTGTATAAACGGTACTTGTCCACTCTGCCACATTACCAGCCATATCAAAAAGACCATTAGAATTTGGCGAATAGATAGCCACCTTGCCGGTTATCAGGTTGCCGTCTTTGGTATAGTTGCCCCTGTCTGGTTTGAAATTGGCGTAAAAACAGCCATCCCCATTCTTCACATCCGCATTGTCCCAAGGAAATTCATTCTGGTTCTTGCCTCTTGCAGCATATTCCCATTCTGCCTCGGTTGGCAGACGGTAACGCTGCACATATCTTGCTTCAGGACCTAAGCCCTTCAACAGATAGTCTGTTCTCCAGGCACAGAAGGCATTTGCCTGTTCCCAGGTAACACCGACTACCGGATAGTCATTATACGCAGGATTGCTGAAATAACTTCTCAGATAGGTTTCATTCTCTGCATTTCTGAAGTCGTTTACCCAACAGGTAGTGTCAGGATAAACATTCACGATATAGGTATTCAGGAAATCCCAAGGTCCTGAAAGCGGACGGTTGATAGTCTCACGCACCACTCTACCCTCATCATCGTAATAAGCGGTATCTTTCGAAATCATCACCACCTCGTCCGGATTTATCTTCACATCGGTGTTGAAGGTACGTTCCTGTGGATTCAGGCGGAACTTACGCAGAGCCGCAGCTGTATAATCATAGATTTCGTATTTATAGTTGAGCTGGCGCCAGTCGATGAGTTTTTCTCCTGTAACCGGATTGGTTTCATACAAACTTTCAAAAGCTCTCTGTTCATCCTCATTAGGTTTCTTAGGAAGCGCTTTCTTCCAGTTTACATGAGGCGTAACCGGATCGCCATTCTTATCTTCAGTAATCATGTAAGTCTCGTCGCCTCCATAAGCAGGATCAGCCAGACGTGTACGAAGGATAGAATCACGCACATAAGCCACAAACTGCTTATATTCAGAATTGGTGATTTCGGTATCATCCATCCAGAATCCATCCACCGACACATCCTTGCGAGGTGTTTTCATTCCCCAGAGTGAGTCTTGGGTCTCCATTCCCATTTTCAGGAAGCCACGGTTTATCTTTACCATACCATAAGGGGCTGGCTCTACAAAGCTTCTACCGCTCACGCCAACCACCTCGCCACCTCTGCCTGCAACAGAAGCTTGCTTGGCACCGAAGCAGCCGCTCAAGGTGAGCAATATAGCGAATGCACTAAGGAGCAATATACTTTTCTTCATTGTTTTATGATTCTACTATGTTCTTATTTCTATTTACATTATAATATTCTGACGCTCTGATGGCGGTTTCTGCCTTTCTTGGTCAGGTTGATATCAGTCTGATACCCTACAAAGAGTTCATGACTGCCATTTCCGGCACTGAGTTTGGAGGTGTATGCCTCGTAACTGTAACCAAGCACTACCCCATGAAAACTACCGCCTACCAGTATGGTTACCGATCTGTCCGGACTGTAGGTTACTCCACCATACAACATCCGTTTCTCATATTGGTAAACTAACCTTCCTGTCAGGTCGCCTCGCCATGTGGTACCATCTGTTGTAACAAGAACAGACGGCTTTATAGTTAAGAACGGATTTCTCAGTCGAATATTATATCCACCTGTCAAATAATATGTGGCATCTATTTTCAATTCGTTGGTCTCACCTAGATTAATCGTAGGCGATGTAAGATGCTGGGCAGAAAGTCCTACATACCAAGTCTTATGCTGATAATACAGACCCAGACTCAAATCCATTCCGCTTCCATTTACGTCTGAAGTAGAAAAGGCAGGGTCACCACTTTCTCCCAAATCCACCTTGCTTCCATCAAACTTCTCACTCAGCATGCCTCCTTGCACACCCACGCTCAGCGTTCCACCCAGGAATTTATTCTGCAAAGCATACTGTAAAGCCAGGCGCTGATGGGTAAAAAGACCTATCTGGTCATTCTGTAACGATAAGCCTACTCCATGCCTGTGATTGAACAGGAAGAAAGGCATGTCAGCCGCCACCTGAAAGGTACGGGGGTTATGTTCGAATCCAGCCATATCAAGTGCGTAGGCCGCCGTAACATTGAGTTTCGACTGCTTACCCACAGCAGCAGGATTGAACGATGGTTCCATGTCAAAGTAATGACTATAGGAAGGATCATACTGTGCCCTCACTTCGAGCACCCCCACTAGCAGAATCCATATAATGATAAATCTTTTCAACACAATAAGATAACGGAATTTCTTACACATTATTATATATAAGCAAGAAACAAAAGATGAAAAAGGCTACCCTCTTATAAGAGAGCAGCCCTATCATCGAGATTATACGATTTGCTATCTCTACCATATCGTTCCTTTCTTTGATGGTGCAAAAATACAAAAAATCAGCGATATGTGTAACACGCTGCTGATTGAATTAACTTTTTTTATGTAGAAAACTTTGCAAACATTTTCCACAATCATTTATTCTTATTCACTCTTAGCTGTCTGTAGTACGCACGGCTCTTACGTTGTTGTTCTTCCTTATGACTGGCATAATATCAACGTTGATGTTATTGAGATGAAGACAGCCTTTCTGTTGCAAATAATTATAAAAGTACACTTTTTATGCGACCAAACATATTTTTTTTCGGTTTATGTTTGGTCATTTCAACCTCAAATCCGCAACCTATAGGGTTTAGTGGGATTTTGCTTGCAAAGCGACAAAATTCATTTTATTGTACATATTTCTTGCACAACAGAAATGTCGCAGACACAAAATCCCCTTACCCCATAAAGCGACTTGAGGTAATACGCTGGTTTAACCAGAAAAGCATGGTCTTTAACCAAAGTCTGTCTTGAACAGGTTGGCATAAGCATTGTTGTCTGAGTAAATGTTCAATACATGCCTACGTGATGTCTTAATCCATTTCGCAGGAACAGATATGAACTTGAAAACAAAGGTCTTGATTCTGCTGGTGGCACACAATCCAAATTCATGGGTTTTCAATCTCTGCATAATAGCTTTGTAGAAGTTTCTGATGAGAGCTGTCATAAGCAGGAATACAGTATTCTGTGCCATGAACGATTTTGGCAATCGATTCCAGCCAAAGCCATTGTTCATGTCATCGAAGATGCGTTCCTTGCCACCACGAAGATTGTAGAATTCCACGATGTCTCTTGCACTCGACTTGTAATCGTTAGTCAGTATACATCTGTAGGTATATTCGCCTTCCCAAATGTCAAGGTCTCCCTCTATTCGCCTTTGTCTCTGTATGACAAGACGATACGGTTTTCCTTTCCATTTCTCAACAAGGATAGAATTCAACTCAAACTCAATACCGTTGATTTCAACAGTTTTCCATCCAGTTAAGGCAAACATGGAATCGTAGAAAGAAGAGCATCTGTTGGCACGAATATAAAATGCCTGCAATGAGCCTCTACCATATCTACGATTTCCTCCGAACATGAGCCGCAATCCATGCGGGCACGAAAATATATATTTCCGAAGCCTCCAATCGCTTGAAGATTCTTTCCAAAGTTTCTTTTGGTTGAAGCGCACGTTTGTGTTGCCGTCTCTATTTTCAATACCAACAATCATGTCGTTAATGACAGCTACACCTGGACTATAGCCCAAGAACTTCTTGTAGGTTGGTTTTGCATCATACTTCTCTGTTTCAATGAACTGATGGTCAAAGTCAAAATCATACTCTTGACCGGATTTCAATTGACCAGTAGCAAGCAGGGCATTGACCAGTAAGCAGTTCATCTTGTCTGCAGTATTGAAATCATAGGATTTGCCAGAAGCAGACTTATAGGTGATGCTCTTAAAAGTCAGTTCTTCGATAGCACGTAATATGGTGTCTGCGCTGCAAGTGCGAAGAGTTGGATGAAGAGACAAATGTTTCATCAGGTGAGTTGTAACATCCTCAATACATGAGCCACCACAAAGATATACGCACATCAGAGAGCGTAGAATCTCGCTATATTGATAACCAAACATAGTGCATCTCAATCCCAAGGTGGAATCTATGGTTTGAGCTAAAAGAGCATCAAATTGCTCCATAATCGAAAAAATTCCCCCAAAAGGAGTGAGTTTCTCAGATTTTATTTGTACTTTTGCCATGTCATTCAGAATTTTGTTTGTTTTTATTTTACAACACTAAGATAAGTGAAATTTCTGACATGGCAAAATCCTGAGCAACTTTTTGTTGCTCAGGTGCTTATAAAAAATATTAAATTATAGTGTTGCGGAAATTAGGAGAAACATGAAAAAAAACAGAAAAAAGCAAATCGTAGTTTTGTGTATAGCTTTAGTTTGCATCTTCATCTTGGTGTTCTCATTGTCCCATAAATCAGCTACAAAAGGTAGCGCGAATCCTCCATTAACAGATGTTTTGACTGATAGCATTTCTCAGATTGTCTCGGCTTGTCCTGGTGAAATTGGTGTGGCGGTTATTATTAATAACACAGATACGGTTAGTGTTAATAATAAAAGCATTTATCCTATGATGAGTGTATTTAAGGTTCATCAGGCATTAGCTCTTTGCAATGATTTTGACAAAAAAGGCCTTTCCCTTGATACCTTGGTAAAGATAAATAGGGAAAAACTTGATCCAAAGACATGGAGCCCTATGATGAAAGATTATTCAGCACCAGTTATATCGTTGACAGTAAGAGATCTGTTGCGCTATACTCTTTCCCAGAGCGACAATAATGCAAGCAATATCATGTTTAAGAATATGCTCAATACTGCACAAACAGACAGTTTTATAGCGAAACTCATACCACATTCGAGTTTTCAGATAGCTTATACAGAAGAGGAAATGTCCGCTGACCATGACAAAGCTTACTCTAATTACACATCTCCTCTTGGTGCTGCAATGTTGATGAATCGTTTGTTTACAGAAAGTCTTATCAGTAATGAGAAACAAGATTTCATTAAGAATGCATTGAAAGAATGTAAAACAGGTATAGATAGGATAGTAGCTCCACTTCTTGATAAAGAAGGGGTTGTAATAGCACATAAGACAGGTTCTGGTTGTGTCAATGAAAATGGTATTCTTGCAGCTCAGAATGATGTAGCCTATATATGTCTGCCTAATAAGGTCTGCTATACCTTAGCTGTATTTGTTAAGGATTTCAAGGGAAATGAATCACAAGCGTCACAATTTGTTGCGCATATATCAGCGGTAGTATATTCTTTATTAATCAATACTGCGTTAAATTAATATTTAATCGTCTGTAAATCAATAACTTATATTAAGAAATGCTCATGAAAACTTAACTGTAAAAAGTTGGTCAAGTCGCTGATTTTCAGTAACTTTGTAGATCACGACAAATACAATATTACATGAATACAGGACTTGACCAATATATGGATATCTTTAAAGATGCAGTTGAAGATTCAGCTGCAAAGATAACAAAAAGTTTCGAGAAAATACTCATCGAGGTGATAATTTTGTTCATGGTAATACCAAGAAAGATAAATTTCACCCAAATGGGGAGGTATGGCTTGCATGTTGAGCAAACCTATCGCAACGCATTCGGCTTGAAAAAGTCGAAGTGCATTGATTGGCTCAAACTTAATGTCTCACTTGCCAAGCGCTTCTTGGGTAAACAGGGAAGATGGGCTATTGCCATTGATCCCAGCTACATCAGTAAAGCTGGCAAGAAAACACCACATATCGGTCGTTTTTGGTCAGGATGTGCTCAGTCTGTTAAACATGGTCTCGAAATCATGGGTATTGGACTCATTGATATTGATACCAAAGACTGCATGATGTTAAGAGCCCACCAGTCGCTAAATAATAAAGAACTGAGTCTTAGAAACAAGACTATGGTAGATTTCTATATCAGCGTCATTAAGCGTTACCGCAAGGAACTTCTTAAACTCTCAACCCTCATAGTTGCAGATGCTTACTTCTCTACAAGTACATTTGTTAATGGGATAAAGAAAGAAGGTTTCTCTTTGATAAGCCGCTTTCGTGACAATGCTTGTCTCTTTTATGTCTATACTGGTCCACGTACTGGAAAACGTGATCGCCCCAAGACCAAGGATGGCAAGATTGATATGAAGAATCTTGACCTCACTCGAATGGAGAAGATGGAGATGAAAGATATAGAAGGAACAGCTTATACTTTGATTGCCTATTCCAAGGCACTCAAGTGTAAAGTTAGACTTGTCATCTGGCAGATGCCGAATGGCAAGAAGAAACTATTCTTCTCTACAGACACCTCACTTTCGGGTGAAGAGGTACTTCTTTATTATAGAACCAGGTTTCAGATCGAATTTTGCTTTCGTGACGCCAAAGGCTATACTGGTCTTATGGACTGCCAGGCTCGCGATAAGTGGAAACTCGATTTTGCTTTCAATGCTTCGTTCACATCACTAAATGTTGCCAAGGTAACTATGAAGGAGATGGGAATGGAATATTCTATGTCTTCATTCAAGTCACTGATGACCAACATTTATCTGGTGAAACGAATTTTTAAAGCAAGCGGGTACACCCCGAACCGAACTT